>Ga0081538_10000032_pt1 | contig 122398 bp, 119 predicted proteins | sample TabmetS5T2R1_FD_71022 | JGI IMG/M metagenome (GOLD analysis project Ga0081538, IMG submission 71022) | Tabebuia heterophylla rhizosphere microbial communities from the University of Puerto Rico - S5T2R1 | ecosystem: Host-associated > Plants > Roots > Rhizosphere ... | reverse complement strand
CCCGAGCACCGACTCCTCGGCCTCCAGGTTCTGGGGCGGGACGTATGCCTCGGTGGTCGCCATCTCCGGTTCTAATTAGAGGCGCGAGGGCGGCGGAATCGCCCCTCTCGCGCTCCGGATCGATCCAAGCACGGCCGGCGCAGGAGCGCGAGCCGTGAAGTCCGGTTTTGCGCGACTTATTGAGGCGGCGCCGCCGAGTTACTTCTGCTCGGCGACGATCGTCTTGACGGACGCGGTCTCGCCGCCCCCGACCTCGATCTCGATCATGTAGGTGCCGACCTCGCGGATCGGCTCCGGGAGCCTGATCTTCTTGCGGTCGATCCTCATCCCGCGCGCCTCGGCGATCGCGTCGGCGATTTCGGCGTTGGTGACCGAGCCAAAGAGCTTGCCGTCCTCCCCCGCACGATGCTGGATCGTCAGCACCGTCTTCGAGAGCAGCGCGACCTGTTCGCCCGCGCGCTCGGCGGCCTCGCGCGCCGCGCGCTCGGCGGCCTCCTGGCGACGCTGCGCCTCCTCGAGCGCGCCTTTGGTCGCGGGCTGAGCGAGCTTGCGCGGCAGCAGGTAGTTGCGCAGATAGCCGGGGGAGACGTCCACCGCCTCGCCGGCGCTGCCGAGGTTCTCGACGTCCTTGAGCAGGATCGCCTGGGCCATCCGACTAGCGCTCGCCCACGTAGGGGAGCAAAGCGATCTCGCGCGCGCGCTTCACGGCCAGCGCGAGCTGCTGCTGGTGGCGACGGGAGAGCCCGGTGACCCGACGTGAGCGCACCTTGCCGCGATCGGAGATAAAGCGCCGCAGTGTGCTGAGGTCCTTGTAGTCGATGTTCTCGACGTTGATCCGCGTGTACTTGCGCGGCCGGTAGCGGTCGGCGAAGCGCCCGCGACGGCGACCGCCCGCCGGAGTCTGGGTCGGGGTGCGCTGGCGGCGGGCCATCAGCAGCCCACCTCACGGATTTCAAGCTTGTCACTCATCTCGCAGAGACGCCGCCGGAAGGCGGCGCGGAGCGCATGATAGCCAGGGCTCGTGGCAACGGCCCCCCGAAGCGACCGGGGCCGCCGCGAGTGCGACGGCCCCGGAAGGGGGGATGAGGGGACGTCAGTCCTAGAAGGGGATGTCGTCGTCGGCGGCTCCGACACCCGCAGGCTCGGAGCTCGCGAAGTCCGACGTGTCGGCGGGAATGTCCGATTGCGGGGCGCTCGCGCTGGCGTTGCCGTTGCCACCCGAGCCGTCGCGACTGCCCAGGAATTGGACAGAGTCGGCGATGATCTCGGTCGACTGGCGCTTGGAGCCGTCCTGGGCCTCCCACTCGCGCCACTCCAAGCGGCCCTGGATCGCGACCGGGCGGCCCTTGGACAGGTAGGTCGCGCAGTTCTCACCCTGGGCGCCCCAGACGGTGACGTCGAAGTAATTGGGCTTGTCGACCCACTCGCCGCTTTCCTTCCGGCGGCTGTTGACAGCGATCCGCAGCTTGCAGACCGAGTTCCCGCTCGGCAGGCTCCGCAGTTCCGGATCCTTGGTCAGGTTCCCCGTGACCACGACCACGTTGATGTTCGTAGCTGCCACTCGAATCAGTCCTTCCGTGCTTGCTTAACCATCATCCAGTCTAAGTCTGGGACGGACGGCTTCTCTCCCCTCGCGCACAGGGAAAGTCGGAGCTTGCGGCTTAGTTTGCGGGTTCTTCGCCCTCGGAAGCTTCCGCCGGCGCGCCCTGCTGGGGCTCAGCAGGCGGAGAATCCGGCGCCTCGGGCTCCGCGGGTGGCGCGGCGGGCTCATCGACGGGCGGCGAATCGGGCGCCGGTGGCGCCTCGGCGGGCTCCTGCGGCGGTGCTGGCCCGGACGGCGGGGAGTCGGGCGCCTCCGTCTCAGCGGTGTCCCGCGGCCTGCCGGCCGGAGCTCCGCGGCGGGGCGGCCCGCCACGCGAACCCGAGCCGGCCAGCGACACGGGGGGCGGAGGTTCGATCGCCGGCGAACTCGGATCGACCTTGAAGATCCTGAAGCGAAGCACGCCGTCGGCGATTTTCAGGCTGTGGTCGAGCTCGTCGAGCAGCGGGCCCTGCGCGTCGAAGCGAAAGAAGCGATAGTCGGCCTCGGTGCGCTGGCGGATCTCGTACGCCATCTTGCGCATGCCCCAGGCCTGGTCGTGCTTGAGCTCGCCGCCGGACGTGATCCGCAGACGCGCCTCGTCGGCGATCTGGTCGCGGCGCTCGTCCGGAGCCTCGGGATCGAGCATGAGCACGAGCTCGTATTCGGCTGTCTTTGTTGCTGTGGCCGCGCTCATCGGGACAGGCAGGGTTGCAGGCTGGTGAGCGAAAGCCGAGCAGGCCGAGGACGCAGGGAGCGACGCGCGCTAGAGGCACGCGAGCGACCGAGGACGATGGCCAGCGACGACTTGCAGCCGCCAGCCTGTGGGCCTGTTCGTCTCGATGAGCGCATAAGCGGCGGGTGACTATAGCGGCCGTCGAATGGCGGGATCGGGGGCGCCCGACGCAGCCGCGGGCTTGTAGCCGAGCGGATGGACCGAAGCCGGATCCGGTGGCGCAACGTCGGCAGGCTGGCCGCGGGAGTGGCCGGGGGCGGCGTGCTCCTGATCGTGGGGCCGGGTCTGCTCGATCCGCCCGAGCCCCCGCCACTGCCGGCGGACGTCGGCTTGGCGACTGGGACCTCGGAAGCGGTGGCGACCTTTGGAGAGCCGCCAATGGCCGCAGAGGCGACGCCGCCTGAGCCCGAACGTCGCACGCGCCACCGGCGTGAGAAGCCCACGGAGGCCCAAGGGGCGGCCCCGGGTCGCGACGGAAGACGCGATCACGATCGCGACGGCCGGGTGCGCACGCCCGCCGCCGTCCCCGCGCCGCCGGCTGGCACGCCATTCCCACAGCCGACGCCTCCACCCACCGTCGCGATCGCGGCACCCATCCCGCCGCCGATCAAGTCACCGCCGCCCGTGGCGCCCGCCCCCGCATCCACAGGCCCTGCCGAGTTCGGATTCGAACGCTGAGAAGGAGACGCCGATGACCCACCCGCCCAGCCACGACAGCTCCCGCGACGCCGTTCGCCGTCGCCGGGGCCTCACGATCGCCCTCGTCGCCGCGGCGACCGCCGTCGCGCTGCTGATCGCCGCGAGACCCACGGAAGCCGGTAGCTACGTCGCGACCCAATGCAGCCCCGCCGACCAGGGCTCGGGCGCCGCCTTCCAGCGAACCTCCGACGACTACCGTGAGCGCCGGCGCTGCGCCTCGGGCGACGGGCTTCACGTCTACCAGGACGCCGGCTCCACGGCGCAGGGCCGCTACGGCGCGTGGGTGTGGCGCGCGCCGGCGGGGACCGTCTTCACCTCACTGCAGGCGAACGCCAGCCTCATCAACCACGCCGGGCACCACGGCGAGCTATGGGCAACTCGGACGAGCGGCGCTCGCGTCGAGTTCGGAAGCGAGCATCGCGACTTCAGGGTCCACCACGCCAGCGGCAGCTTCACGCGCCTGGAGGCGATGCTTCGCTGCGCCTCGGGCGACGGCTGCGGCCGAGCCTCCGACGACGAGGCGCACGCCTACGCCAAAGGCGTCTTCCTTCGGATCGACGACCGCTCGGCCCCGAGCGTGGAGATCGAGGGCGGAGCGCTGCTCGATGCGCCCGTCGTCCGCGGCATCCGGAGCCTGGCCTACTCGGCTTCCGATCGAGGCGGCGGCGTGCGCCGCGTCTCGCTTCAGGCCAACGGCGCCGAGCTCGCGAGCGACGTGCGCAACTGCGAGCTCGCCGACGGCTTCGCGACCGCGCTCACGCCGTGTCCGGCGACCGTGAGCGGCAGCTGGCCGGTGAACACCGCGGCCCCGGCCTTTGCCACCGGCCCGAACCAAGTCGGTGCGTGCGCCGCCGATCTTGGCCTCGACGGCACTCCGAACCGCCACTGCTCGACGCAGCGGGTGTGGATCGACAACGTCTGCCCCGCCTCGACAGTTGTGGGAGCGACGCTGACAGCCCGGTTCGCGAACGGCCGCGAGCGAATCTCTCTTCCATCGAATCGCCGCGCGCGCGTCGAGGGCCGGGTCCGCGGCGCAGAGGGCGAACCGGTGCAGGGCGCCACCGTCTGCGCGCTCACCCGCGTCGGACTCGAGGGCGCTCCTGTCGTCCGGGCAACGACGGCATCTACGAACGACGCGGGTCGATACCGCCTCGCCCTCCCGAGCGGCGCGAGCCGCCGCGTCTTCGTCCATCACGTCCACGGCTCTGCCGTCGTCGCTCACCACGGCCTCGAGCTCCGATCGCGCGCGCGGCCTCGATTCGACGTTCGCCCCGTACACGCGCGAAATGGCGACCGGCTCCGCTTCACCGGAAGGGTGCCCGGCCCGGCATGCTCGCAGCGCGTCGTCAAGGTGCAGGCGAAGGTGGGCGAGCGCTGGCAGGTCTTTCGAACCGCCCGCAGCAACGAGGGCTGTCGGTTTGCGGCTCACTACCGCCTCCGAGCGACGACGGGCGCTGCCAAGTACCGCTTCCGCGCCATCGTCCCGCCGCAGGACGGCTACCCATACGAGCGCGGCCACTCGAGATCAGGGACGGTGTCCGTGACCGGCTAGGTCTGTCGCTTGCCTGCGACGCCGAACCGGGCATGACTGAACACTTGACTGACCTATAGGTCAGTCAAGTGTTCAACGGAGGCGTCGTGGCTAGACGACCGGGGCGCCCTGGCGCTTGGCGTGGATGTCGTCGAGCTGCTCGGTGATCCACACCCCGGGGTCGCGCTCCCGCACGATCTCCCGCAGCCGTGACGCGCGGAGCTGGCGCTCCTCGGGGTCCATGGTCAGCGCGCGATAGATGGTGTCGGCCTGCTCCTGGATGTCGAACGGATTGACGGTGAGCGTGCAGTCACCGAGCTCCTCGTGCGCGCCGGTGTTCTCCGAGAGCATCACCACGCCGTCGCGGGTGTTGACGGCCGGCGCCTCCTTGGCGACCAGGTTCATGCCGTCGAACAGCGAGTTGACGATCAGCAGGTCGCACTGCTTGTAACGCGCCACAGCCTCGGGAAAGTTCTCGTAGATGCGCAGGTCGATCGGCATCCAGTCCGTGGTGCCGTGGCGGTGGTTGACCACCGCGACCAGGGCCTCGATTCGCTCCAGGTACTCCTGATACTCGGGCACGTCCTGGCGCGACGGCTGCAGGTGGGCGATGAAGGTGACGCGCTCGCGGAACTCCGGGTGCTGCTGGAGGAAGACGTCGAAGGCCGTGAAGCCGCGCAGCACGTTCTTCGACAGGTCGGCTCTGTCCACGCGCAGGATCAGGTGGTCGCGGCGGCGAGCCAGCACCTCCTGTTCGTAGGCGAGCACCTCCTCCGAGTTCGCCACGCGCTCGAGCCGCTTGTAGTCGATGCCGAGCGGATAGGCGCGCACCCAGGTCGCGCGGCCCCCGTGCAGGACGGCGCCGCGCTGATAGTCGACGTCGACCTCCATCAACTCGCGGCAGCAGTGGAGGAAGTTGCGGCAGTAGGCGGTGGTGTGGAAGCCGATGATGTCGTTAGCCAGCAGCCCCCGATAGATCTCCTCGCGCATGCGCGCGGGGAGGATGCGCCAGCTGTCCGGCTGCGACCACGGGATGTGCACGAAGTGCTGGAGCAGCGCGTCGGGCCGCGACGCCCGCACGATCGCGGGGCACGTGTACAGGTGATAGTCGTGGAACATCACCAGCGGATCCGCGTCGTCGGCGATCGCGCCGAGCACGGCCTCGGCGAGGTCGGCGTTGACGACGCGGTAGCCCTGATCCCACGCGTCGGCCTCCTCTCGCCGGATGTCCGGCGCATTGGAGAGGTCCCAGAGGTAGTGCTGGATGAACCACAGGATCGGGTTCGCGATGACGTTGTAGAAGCGGTCGTAGGCGGGGGCGTCGCTTTCCACGAGCAGCACCTCGTACGCCACGTCGTCCAGCTCGACCGTGACCGGCTCGCCACCCGATTGACGCGCCACCGCCACGTCCTCGTTGGTCATGGCCGAAGCGATCCACAGCGCGCCGCGGTGCGCGACAAGGCCAGTCAGCGCGGTAACCAATCCGCCGCCCCCACGCTGCACGGTGCGCTGCCCGTCCGCCGCGAGCTCGAACTGTGCCGGCCCGCGATTCGACACGATCACAAGCCGTTCGGCGGTCGGTGCCATGGCTAGGCCAACCCTAGAGCTCGAGCTCCCCGAACAGGCCCAACCAGTCGCGAAGCAGGCGGGGGGTCAGGAACTGCTCGCGGGCGCGCTGCTTGCCGGCTCGGCCCACCCGCTGCGCCAGCTCGGGATCTTTGAGGACGTCGATCGAGCGCTGCGCGGTCTCCTCCGGCGAGGACACCAGGAATCCGGTCACGCCGTCCGTGATCTGGAGCGGGATCCCCCCGACGTCGCCGGCCACCGTCGGTCGTCCCTTCCACAACGCCTCGGTGACCGTGAGGCCAAAGCCCTCGCGGATCGATTTCTGGATCACCAAGTCGGCCTGTGACTGGAAGGCGTTCACCTCGATCGCGCCTACGTTGTTGAGATTGTTGAGGATCTTGATGTCGGGATCGCCGTCGGCGTGGCGGAATGTCTCGTGGAAGAACTCCCAGCCCTCCGGATCGTCCGTCGCCATCGAGCCGACGAGCGCCAGCTGTGCGTCCGGAATCTCCTCCGCCACGAGCCGGTAAGCGTCGATCACTCCGATCGGGTCCTTCCAAGGATCGAATCGCGACACCTGGCAGAGCAGCGGCCGGTCGGTGTCGATGCCGAACTGGTCACACACGTAGGCCGCGTCGTCGGGCGACAGCGCCATGTTCTTGGGCGACAGCGGGTCGATCGCAGGCGGATAGATCCGGCGCACGCCGCCGTCGAGCTCGGCGGGCACGTACTGCTCGAGATGCCAGACGCTCGCGTCGTAGTCGTGGATCAGCGGCAGCATCCGAGCCAGCGTGTCCGTGTTCGGCGTCGAGAGGTCGATGTGGCAGCGCCAGATCCAGCGACGGGCCTTCTCGGCAGCGTTGCGCTTCATCGCCGCCGGTTGCGGGTCGTGGATGATGATCGCGTCCCAGTCGCCCTCCAGGCTCTGTGCGTTCATGGCGTTGTAGGCCTCGAATACCTCCCACTGCTCATCCGAGATCGTCTGCTCGGCGCCCTGGAGCGAGTTGTGCATCAGCTTGGTGACGTTGAAGAACTCCTCGCGGCCGATGATCACCTGCCAATGCGCGTCGAGGCCCACGTCGCGCATCAGCGGCACCAGCGTGTAGAGGATCTCCGAGACGCCGCCGCCGAACGCGGTAGCGCTGACGTGCAGGATCTTCTTGTCGGAGAGCGGCTCGGCGAACTCGCGGATCTGCTCGATCAGCCCGCGGCCGGCGATGTGTGTGTAGTCGGCGAGCGACCGGTGGCCGAGGGCGACTTCCTGAAGCACCAGCGCAAAATACCTGCGCGGGGGGGTCGCGTCAGTGGACCTCGCGTACCAGGCGCTCGATTCCGGCCTCGACCTCGCGCAGGATCTCCGCGTGCAGGGCGGGATTCGCCGCCGCCACGCAGGAGATCTGAAAGTCCTCTCCCGAGCCAAGCAGCGGGCGATCGTCGAGCGGCTTGCCGTAGGCATCGCTGAGCGCCGCGCCCGCCTCGGACAAACACAGGGCTGCGGCCGCGACGTCGTACGGGGAGTTGTTGAGCACCGCTCCTCCGCCCACGCGCTCGAAGGCTTCCCGCATGCCCGGCACGTCGGCGACGATGCGCGGACCGGGCTCGAGGTAAGCGTCGAGCTGGCCGGTGACGATGCGGGTCATGTCGTAGGTGGCCGAGCCGAGATCGAACGTCCCGCCTCCCACCGACGAGGCGTCGATCAGGTCCCCGATGACCTCGATGATCACGCGCGATGGCCGGCCCCGGAAGCCGTAGCTCCAGAACATGCGCTGAATGCTCTCGTTGACGGAGAGCGCCGCGGTCGGGTCGAGCCCGGCGCCGCGCTCGGCGAGGAAGACCTGACCCGACTTGATCTCGACTATGCAGCCCACGTCGACGTCTCCGAGCGTCGGCTCGCCGTCGGAAAGCGGCGCCGCGGCAACCGACACGCAGGCTGACTCGAGCCCGGCCATCGCCGGACGGGTGCCGTCGATCGGATCGACGACGAGGACCCAGCGGGGGTCGCCCGATCCCGACGGCGCCACCAGGCCGCGATCCTCGGAGTAGAACGCCACGTCCGGACCGTGCTCCGCCAGGTACTCCTCCATGAACGCCTCGGCCCGCTCGTCGATCGCGAAAGTGACGTCGCCGCTCTCGCCCTCGCCCGAGTGAACTCGCCCGTCGTGGCTGCCGAGGTGGGGCGCGACCTGCTCACGCAGGGCCAGCGCGAGCCCGCGCGTCAGCTCACGCGCCTGTCGGTCGGCATGCTCCACGCCTACGCGATGTCGCTGGGGCGCTCTTCCAGCGTGACCTCGACGTCTTGGTGCTCGTCGTCGCGGATGATCTCGAGGGTCACCTCGTCGCCCGGGTCGAGCAGGGAGATCAAGCGCGGGAGGTCGCTCTCGCCGACGATCTCCTCACCGTCCACCGACACGATCACGTCTCCGCCAGCGTCGAGCTCACGTCCCTGAAAGCGGATCGGCTCGTCCCCCGCCTGAAGCCCGGCGTCGTCGGCCGGGCCGCCGCTGACGACGCGGGAGATCAACGCCCCGGTGTCGACGTCGAGCCCAAGGCGATCGGCGAGCTGCGGGTACAGCGGCGTTGTCTCCACCCCGATGTAGGCGTAGGAGACGTCACCGTCGTCTCGAAGCTGCTCGATCGCGCGCTCGGCGAGGTCGATGGGGAGCGCGAAGCCGACGCCCTCGTTGCCTCCGGAGGTCGTGTTGATCTGCTGGTTGATGCCGACGACCTCCCCCTGGGCGTCGAGCAGCGGCCCGCCCGAGTTGCCCGGGTTGATCGACGCGTCGGTTTGGATCGCCCCATCGATCGCAAACCGCGTCAGCGAGTCGATCGTCCGATCGCTGGCCGAGACGACGCCGATCGACAGCGACTGCTGCTGGCCAAACGGGCTGCCGATCGCGGCCACCGGCTCGCCCACCGCGACGTCGTTCTCCGAGCCAAGCTTCAGGGGACGCAGATCGAGTCCCTCGGGATCGACCTCGAGCAGCGCGACGTCGGCGAAGGGGTCGAACCCGACGACCTCGGCCGGGACCTGATTGCGGTCGCTGAACTCCACGAACACCTCGCGCGCCGGCCGCAGCTCGCCTCCGCCGCCGGCGGTACCTCCCTCGGTCACCACGTGAGCGTTCGTGACGATCTCGCCGTCGTCGGAGATCACAAACCCCGAGCCCTGCCCCTGGCCGCCTCCGCTTGGGTCGAGGAGCGTGGGCTCGGCACCGCCGAAGATGGACCGCACCGTGACCACGCCGGGCGCGGCCGCCTCGTAGATGGTCTGCGAGTCGAACGCGCCGTCCTGGGCTTCGACGACGACCCGCTTGGTGTCCCCCTCCTGTGCGGCAGTCGGCTCGTCGCCCGCCGACTCGGAGTCGTCGTCGTCGCCGCAGGCCGCGAAGGCCAACCCCGCCAGCGCGACGATCAGCAGACCTAGCGCAAGGCGCGTCAGGACGGTCAGGTGTCCGCGTGAGCGCGGCTTCATCGCGCGGCCGGGGCCGTGACGGCTGCCGGCAATCGCAGCTCGAACTCGGTGCGCCCGTGGCGGGAACGCAACTCGAGCGCGCCGTTCATGCGCTGTGCGAGCTCACGCGCGATCGCCAGCCCAAGCCCGGAGCCGCCGACCTCGTCGCCGGTATAGAAGCGCTCGAACACCCGCTCACGAGCCCGCGTATCGATCCCGGGCCCGCGATCCCTGACAATCAGGCTCGCCGTCCCGGCTTGCAGCTGAGTTGTGACTGAGATCGCGGTTCCTTCCGGCGTGTGCGTGAGGGCGTTGTCGATCAGGATACGGATGATCTGCGCCGCCCTATCTGGATCGGCCATGGCACGGACACCGGCCTGTCCGGCGACGTCGACGCGCGACCCGTGACCCTCGGCCGCAGGCCCGAACTCGGCCACGACGCGGCGGGTCAGCTCACCCAGATCGACCGGCTGGAGCTGGATCTCGATCGCGTCCGCGTCGAGCTTCGACAGGTCCAAGAGGTCGGCCGTCAGCTTCGTCAGCCGCGCAACCTGCTCGCGCATCGTGCGCACGAACTCCTCCCGTGCCACTGGGTCGGGGTCCTCATCCTCGAGCAGCTCGACGAACCCGCTGAGGGAGAAGATCGGCGTGCGCAGCTCGTGTGACGCGTTGGCGATGAACTCCTTGCGTGCGCTGTCTAGCCGCGCGAGTCGCTTCTGCATCTCGTTGAAGCTCATCGCCAGCTGCCCGACCTCGTCGTTCGAGCCGATGGGGATCGCCGTCGAAAAGTCGCCGTCGGCGACCTTCTCGGCCGCCTGCTCCAGGCGCCGCAGGCGCCGGGCGTGGGCTCCGGCAACGAACCAGCCCGCCGCCAGCGCCGCGAGCAGCGCGATCGCGCCGGCGATCAGGATCTGACGGCGAATCAGCGCGACGTTGTCGTCGACCTCGTCCAGCGAGTCCGACAGCACCGCGACCCAGCGCGGCTCGCCCGCGTCGTAGAGGGCGATCGCCGTCTCGCCGATGCGCTCCCCGTCCACTCGCTCCACCGCGGTGGCCACCGGCCCGGCTGCCGCGGCGGCAGCGGCCGCAGGGTATGAGGGCACGAGCGCTGTGCGCTCGACGCCGGAGTCTCCCACCACGAACGTAGGCTCGGGCCCGTCGGTCTCGGGGCGCACGCCCAGCACGGTCACCCGCGCTCCGGTGCGCTGATCGATGTCCCGCACCAGCCGCCTGAGGTCGGGCTGAGAGATTCCCTCGCGCATCGCCGCCGCCAGCCGAGCGCTCTGCTCGGTCGCCACCGATTCGAGGTTGCGCAACCGCTCCGCGGTCAGGCTCGAGCGAAGCTGCGGGACGACGTAGAGATAGATGAATCCGACCGCCGCTGCCGTGATCACGAAGAAGAGCAGCGCCAGCCGGTTGCGAACACTTGTCATTCCTGGTCGCGGAAGCGGTATCCGACCCCTCGCACGGTGAACAGGTACTCCGGCTGCCGTGGGTCGCTCTCGAGCTTCTCCCGCAGATGCCGGATGTGGACGTCGACGGTTCGCGGGTCGCGGTAGGCGGAGTCGCCCCAGACCTGCTCGAGCAGCATCTCTCGCGTCAACACGCGGCCCGGCGAGCGCGCCAGGGCGGCGAGAATCTCGAACTCGACGTACGTGGCCCGAACGGACTCGCCGCGCATCGTCACCGCGCGGCGCTCGAAGTCGAGCTTCAGGTCGCCGGCGAGGATCGGCTCCTCGGTGACCGGATGGCCGCGGAGCATCTCGGCGCGCCGGAGCGCCGCCCGCACGCGGCTGCGGAACTCGCGCACCGAGAAGGGCTTGGTGATGTAGTCGTCCGCCCCCATCTCGAGCCCAAGCACCTTGTCGATCTCGTCGTCCTTGGCCGTGAGCATGATGATCGGCACCTGGCTGCGGGTGCGCAGCCGCCGGCAGACCTCGATGCCGTCGACCTTGGGCAGCATGATGTCGAGCACGACGAGGTCAAATCGCTGCTCGGCGAACCGATCCAGCGCCTCGCGCCCGTCGTGCGCCGAGACCACCTCGTAGCCGTCCTTTCTCAGCGGGTACGCGAGCAGGGTCTGCACCGCCTGCTCGTCGTCGACGAGCAGGATGCGAGCCGATCCGTCGGTCTCAGCACCCATGCGGGAAAGGGTAGTCCTGGCCCAGCCTCGGCCTCGGTCGGCAGTATGCAGGCCCCTTGATCGTCGACTATCGCCTCTACCGGGCCGCGTTCATCCCTGCCCTGCTCGCGGCGGTGACGCTGATGTTCTCGCTGGAGGGCGTCCCGGAACCGGTGGAACCGGGAGTCCCAACCAGCGGCTTCGAGGCCGGTCCCGCGATGGCGGTGGCGCGCGAGATCGTCTCGGTGGCTCCCGAGCGAACGCCGGGTTCGGACGGCGACAACCGGGTCGCCGACCTGGTCGCGGATCGGTTCGCCGAGATCGAGGCCGGCACGCCGTCCGAGCAGCAGGTCGACGCAACGTTCGACGGTGACGACGTACGGCTGCGAAACGTCCTGCTCACGCTTCCCGGCGAGACCGACGCCACGATCGTCGTGCTGGCGGCGCGCGACTCGGTCGAGGATCCCGGCGCCGCTTCGAGCGCCGCGGCGACCGGCGTGCTGGTTGCGCTCGCAGAGGTGCTCGGCGTCGCGGGCCATTCGAAGACCTACGTGTTCGCCTCCACATCGGGTGCCAGCGAGGGCGCCGCCGGCGCGCGGGAGCTGCTGGAGGGCCTCGAGGGCGCCGGCCCGGTGGACGCGGTGGTGGTGATCTCACAGCCGGGCGCAGTCGACCCCCGCCAGCCGTACGTGATCACCACGTCCACCGGGACCCAGAGCGGCTCGGCGCAGCTGCGTCAGAGTGCCGAGCGAGCGGTGTCCACGCAGACCGGCGTGACCCCGAACGGCGCGGGTGGGTTCGGCCAGCTCGCTCGGCTAGCGCTTCCGTCGGGCCTCGGCCAGCAGGCCCCCTTGGTCGAGATGGGCGTCGACGCCGTCGCGATCTCATCGGCGGCTGAGCGCCCGCTCCCGCCGGGGTTCGACCAGGAGGAGGACCTCTCGGCCGGCACGGTGTCGAACTTCGGCCGCGCGGCTCAGTCGACCGTGCAGGCCGTCGACGCAGCGCCAGCCTCCCTCGAGCACGGACCCGCCACGTACCTCGAGCTCGGCGGCAACCTAGTGCCGGGCTGGACACTGTCTCTGCTCGCCCTCGGACTGCTGCTCCCCGCTGTGGTTGCGGCCGTCGACGCCGCGGCGCGTGCGCTGCGCCGAGATGAGCTGCTGACCACCGGGCTGGCGTGGGCCGCGGCCTTCGCCCTGCCGGTCATCGGGGGGGTCGCCCTCCTCTACGGGCTCTCATTCGTCGGCGTGGTCCCGAGGCCAGAGTTCCCGTTCGACCCAGCGAGCTTCGAGGTTGGGACGGCGGCGATCGCCACCGCGGTGCTCATCACCGCCGCCGTGATCGGCAGCGCAGCGCTGGTGCGGGCCCGGAGCCGCCCGAGCGTGCCACACGACGCGGCGGTGGCGGGCCTCGGGCTTACGGCGTCGGCGGCGTGCCTGGTGCTCTGGCTAGCCAACCCCTATCTCGCGCTGCTGCTGGCGCCCGCCGCGCACGTCTGGCTGCTCGCCACCGGCACCGCATGCCGCGCGCGCGGCGCCACCGCCGGCGTCGCCGCCGTCGCCTCGTTGCTCCCAGCCGTGATCGCGGTGGGCCATGTCGCGTCCGCGCTCGATCTCAGCGGGGCCGCGCCCTGGACCTTCGCGATCATGGTCGCCGACGGGCAGATCGGCTTCTGGTCGGTACTCGCCCTGTGCTTTCTGCTCGGCATGCTTGCCGGAACCGTCGTCGCCTCGGGCTCTGGACGCAAAGCCGATCCTGTGGTTGCGTCGCCCGGACGATCTATCCGGTAGAGCGAGGACCCTTGGGGGAGTGGGAAATCACGGAACGGGTCACGTATGACACGCGAAGGCTGGCGAGCTTGAAACGAGAGATCATGCTGCGCCACTACCAGGTGGACTCGGCCGCCGTCGCGGAGGCGATCCTGGTGAAGCTGCGTTTGCTCAGGCAGGGTCGGGAGGCGATCGCCGCACAGCCAGGTGGTCGAACCCCCGCGCTGGACGAGTCGCCCCGTCCGCGTCGATGAGCTCGACGCCCTCACCGGCCACAAGCTCGCCGATGGCCGTCAGTCGCACGCCGAGTCCCTCGAGCGCGCCCCGGGCCTCGTCGACTCGGCCTAGCGGCAACGCTGCGAGCAGCTCGTAGTCCTCGCCGCCCGCCGTCGCGAGCTCGAGCGGATCCACGCCCGCCACGTCGGCGACCACCTCGACCCCGTCAGCGAGCGGGAGCGCCGACAGCTCGATTCGCGCGGAGATCCCGCTGGCCTCGGCCAGGTGGCGTGCGTCGCCGCCTAGGCCGTCACTGAGGTCGATCATCGCCGTCGCGCCCGCGCCGGCCAGCGCGCGGCCGGCGGCGAGACGGGGCTCGGGGCGAAGCTGGCGATCGCGAAGTGCGTTGGCGAGATCGTCCGGGATCTCGGCTGCCAGCTCGAGACTCCGCAGCAGCATCAGACCGGCCCCCGCCGCGCCGAGCTCGCCGGTGACCGCCAGCACGTCGCCCGGCCGGGCGCCCGACCGCAGAACCAGGTCTCCGGGTGAATCGGCGTAGCCCACGGCCGTGACCGCGAGCAGCAGCACCGGCGCACGGGTCACATCGCCGCCGGCGATCGTGACGCCGTGCGCGGAAGCAACGTCCGCGATTCCGTCGGCGAGCGCGAGGCACTCCGGTTCGCTGATGTCCGCCGGCAGCCCAAGCTGAACGTAGGCCTCGCCGGGCGCGGCACCCATCGCCGCGATGTCCGAGAGCGCGCCAGCGAGGGCTTTGTGGCCGACCGCGCGCATCGGGCTCGCGTCGCGATCGAAGTGGACGCCCTCGATCGCGGCGTCGACAGTGGTCACTACGGCGCCCGACACGCGCGTCACGGCCGCGTCGTCGCCGCTTCCGACGACAAGCTGTGGGTCGCGCTCGGCGACACCCGTGGGGCCGAGCCGCGCCCGCAGCGCTGCGATCAGCTCGAACTCGCCCTTCACGGGCCTATTGAACGGGCGGCGTCGCTAGCCGCCGGTTCCGCCCGACGCCGGGCCGCCTCCGCCACCGCCATTGCCGTTGCCCTGGTTGCCTCCTCCGCCGCCGGGGTTCGGCGACGGCGTGGCATCCTGCCCGGCACCGGGCGCGTAGAGGTTCGGGTCATAGCCGTTGGTGTCGCCGGGCGTCCCCTCGTCCGGACTGTCGGGATCGTCGCGCGTCCTGGAATCGTCGGTCGGGTCCGTCGCGTCGTACGGCTCGTAGTTGGGATCGACAGTGTGCTCGCTGTAGTAGCTGGAGAGCTGCGCGGGATTCTCGGGCTCGGGGAAGTCGTCGCACGGCTCGTCCGCCGCGACGGCCATGTAGTCGTGCCAGATCGGCGCCGACAGATCGGCGCCGTAGCCGGGCAGCGGCACGCGCTCGTCGGGGTGACCCGTCCAGACCGCGGTCGAGACGTGCGGCGTGAAGCCGACGAACCAGGCGTCGGACTGCTCCTCGGTGGTCCCCGTCTTGCCGGCCGCCGGGCAGCCGATCCCGAATCCGCCGGCGGTGCCGTACTCGAGCGTTCCCTTCATCACGTCGGCAACCTCATAGGCGACCCCGTCGCTGATGACACGGCGGCCGTCGGTGTCCTCGGGCTCGTCGACATCGCCGTTGGAAAACTCCACGCGGCTGATCGCGGTGGGGTCGTGGTGGACGCCTCCGGTGGCGATCGTCGCGTACGCGTTCGACATCTCGAGCACCGAGCAGCAGTAGGCGGTGCCGCCGATCGACTCCGCTGCATAACCCTGAAGCTCTGATGTGATCCCCATTCGACGCGCCATCGCCGCGAAATTCTCCGGCCCCACGTCCAGCGCGAGCTGGGCGAAGATCGTGTTGATCGAGTTGGCGGTCGCCTGACGCAGGCTCATCGTTCCACCGCCCCCGCTGACATCCCACGCCTCGCAGTACAGGCCCGAGGAATCGCAGATGTCGAGGGTGATCGACTCGGGCCCGTTGTAGTACGTCGAATCGGGGTCGACACCCTGGTCGACCGCTGTTGTGAGAACGAAGGGCTTGAACGCGGAGCCGGGCTGGCGGACACCCTGGGCGGCGAGGTTGAACTGGCTCGAGTCGTAACTGGCCGATGAGGCCATCGCCAGGATCTCTCCCGTCTGGGTGTCGGTCGAGACCAGGGCGTTTGCCGCCAGTGGCGTCGGATTCGTGGCGATCGCCTGCTGCGCCGCGGCCTGGAGTGTGGGGTCGATCGTCGTGTGGACCTCGAGCCCGCCCTGTCGCACGGCGTTGACGCCGTACTCCTCGATCAGCTGCTGCTCGACGTAGTCGAAGAAGAACCGCTCCTTGATCGTCTCGTACTTGTAGCCGCGCTCGAGCCCCAGGCCCGCACCGAGGGTCTTCTCGTAGGTGAGTTCGTCGATGTACCCCTGCTCGTACATCGCCTGAAGGACCGTGTTGCGGCGGGCCTTCGCGGCATCCGGATTGAGCAGGGGGTTGTAGCGCGAGGGCGCCTGGGGCAGCCCTGCGATCAGCGCAGACTCTTTGAGGTCGAGCTCGGAGACCGGCTTGTTGAAGTAGACCTGCGATGCGGCCTCGACGCCTACGGAGGTGCGCCCGTCGGTGGTGCCGTACGAGGCGGTGTTGAGGTACTCCTCGAGGATCCACTCCTTGGAGCGCTCCTCTTCGAGATCCTCGGCCAGCTTGGCCTCGATGATCTTGCGCTCGATCGTCTGCTCGGGGTCCTCGAGATAGAGGTTGCGGACGAGCTGCTGGGTGATCGTCGACCCGCCCTGCTTGACCTCGAAGCCCGCCTCGACGTTCTCGATCGCGGCGCGCATCACCGCGCCGTAGTCCACGCCGTCGTGGTCGTAGAAGTTCTCGTCCTCGATCGCCACCGTCGCCTGCTGGAGGCTGTCCGGGATCTCCTTGAGACCGACCGGCTCACGGATTGCGTCCGACCGGATGTAGCCGATCCGCGACCCGTCGGCGGCAAAGACCTCCGAGGACTCGCCCCGCGCGATCGGCTGAAGCGTGTTGATGTCCGGCGCCGAGGCGCGGACGTCGAGCACCCAGAGCCCCACGCCTGCGATGCCGATGCCGATCAGGGCGAACAGAACGCCGAAGGCGAGGAGGATCTTCTTGCCGACCGAGCCGCGCGAGCGCCGGAGGCGTCTGCGGGTGCTCTGCGTCATAGCTAGCCCGAACAGGGTACTGACGGAAGCCTCATTCCCCTGCAGGTACGTGCGAGAGGCGTTGCAGGATCCCTAGTTGTGAGCATGAGCCGCTTTAGCGGCGAAAGCGGCATGTGCCGCTAGTTGTTCGGAGCTAAAAGACCTGCTTCGCGCAGCGCGCGGTGAGCGCGTTCGCGCAGCGCCGCCTCCTCGCCCGGTGCACCGGTGCCACCCGAGCGGCGCGGGCTATGGACCTCCAGGCGTACGCCTTCGGGCGTCATCTCGGCGACGTCGATCTGCGAGGGCTCCAACGGTGCCAGCGCGGCGCGCGCCGCGTCGAGATCGGCGTGGGGCGGTACCCACACCGACGCCATCGCGGGCGCGCTGAGGTCGCCGGTGGAGCGGTTGACGACCACGTTCGTCACCACGGCCTCGTTGGGCACGATCACCAGCCTGCCGTCGCCGGTGTCGATGAAGGTGTGGGAGAGCGTGAGGTCGTCGACCCGCCCGGTCTCGTCGGCGATCGTCACCTTGTCGCCGATCCGGATGGGCTGCGTGATCGCCAGCATGATTCCCGCAAGCGGGTTCGCGAGCACCTTCTGCGCGGCGAAGCCGAGCACAAGTCCGAGCACGGCACCGGAGGCCAGGACGGCGTTTGCGAGCTTGTTGAGGTTGTCGAACTGGCTCAGCGCGATCCCGACGCCGATCACGATGATCGTCACGAAGACCAGCCGGCGGATCATCCGCAGGCGCGTCTGGGCAGCGCGCGACATCGTCGTGTCGGTCACCCGCGTGGCGACGCGCGACGCGCGGCCGATCACCAGCCGGTCGATCACGAACGCGAGCACAAACGTGATCAGCAGAGTGATGCCGGCCGACACCCACTCGCCGTTTGCCTCCCAGAAGGTCTCTTCCACGGCCACGATCCTGCCAGTCTTCGCCACCCGATGAAGACGAAGGCCGTACTCCTCGACGCCCTCGGCACCCTGGTGGAGCTCGAGCCCCCCTGGGTGCACCTGTCGGCCGAGCTGGGAACCGACGCCGACGAGGGCATGGTGAAAGCCGTGCGCGTGGAAATGGACTACTACAAGCAACACGCGCACGAGGGCACCGACGCCCAGGCACTCGCCGATCTTCGTGACCGCTGCGCCGGAGTCCTCACGCGCGAGCTGGGCCGGGACGTCTCGGTGGAGCAGATGATGGGCGCGATTCGCTTCCGCGCTTATCCCGACGCGCCGCCGGCGCTGGAGGCACTGCGCTCGCGCAGTCTGCGGTTGGTCTGCGTCTCCAACTGGGACATCTCGCTGACGGACGTCCTCGAACGGTGCGGGGTGCTGGAGCCGCTCGAGGGGGTGGTGACCTCGGCCGCGGCGGGGGCCCGCAAGCCAGACCCGGCGATCTTCGGGGTAGCCCTGGGGGTCGCAGGCGTCGCGGCGTCCGAAGCCGTGCACGTCGGCGACACCGAGGAGGAGGACGTCGCCGGCGCCCGCGCCGCGGGGATCCCCGTGCTCCTGCTCGATCGAGCTGGCGGCGCCGACATCGCCTCGCTGGGCGACGTCGTGGAGCGTCTCGAAGCTTGACCGGCTTCGGCCCGGACCCGGGCACGATTGCGGTCAGTCCGCCGGTACCCGCTCCGGCCTGGAGGCGATTTGCCGCTGCGGGGATCGAGCTGGTGATCGCCTGGGTGGCGTTGACCATCCTCGTGCTCGTGGCCGTGCCCGGCGAGCCGGACAACTGGACAAGCGACGAGGAGGGAACCGCCGGACTCATCGTGCTCGGATTTCTCACCGTCTGGTTCAACTACCTCGTCCTCTGCGAGTGGCGGTGGGGCCGGACATTCGGCAAGCTCGTGCTCGATCTGAGGGTGGTTGGCGAAGACGGCGGGCGGCTGAGCTGGAACCGCAGCCTCGTCCGCAACCTGCTGCGGGTTCCAGACCTGCTGCTGGCGCCGCTGCTGATCCCGTTCTCGGATCGAAAGCAGCGGCTCGGCGATCGGGCCGCACATACCATCGTGGTCATGGACGAGGAAACGACTCGACCGGCGACGCCACCGGTGATACCACCGGGAGCCCCGGCTCCCGGATCGCCCGAGACCTCGTTCGGGCCTCCCTCGGGCGACGTCTCGCCCGCGTCTGCCGACACGACGCCGGGCTGGGGTCCCAAGCGGGTGCTGGGTGGGCTGGCAGCGCTGCTGGCGCTGGTCTTCGTCGAAGCAGTGGTGATCTCGGCCGTCGACGGCGGCGACAGCGACGATTTGGGCCTCGCCGCGTCGCTGACACTTCAAGCCGCGCTGGCGGCGACGATGGTGGGGGTTGCGTTTGCGGTCGCCCGCCCCGGCGAAGGATGGGCGGCCGCGACCGAGCTCGGGCTTCGCCGGCCCCTCCACCCCGCGATCAAGGCCTCGGTGCTCGCGTATTTCGCCTACATCGGCTGCGCCCTGGTGATCGCGGCGCTGATCCAGCCCGAGCAGGAGGACGTGACGCGGGAGCTCGGCGCGGACGAGGGGGCGCTGGGGACGATCGTCGCCGGAGTTCTCATCGTGTGTGTGGCGCCGGTGACCGAGGAGGTGTTCTTCCGCGGTTTCATGTTCAACGGGCTGCGGCGCGGGACGTCGTTCGCCGTCGCGGCCCTGGTCTCAGCTGCGATCTGGGGCGTCTTTCACTACACGGGTGAGGGAAGCTGGGGGGTCGTGCTCCAGCTGACGGTCTTCGGAATCGTGCTGGCCTGGCTGTACGAGCGCACAGGCTCCGTGTACCCCACGATCGCGGTGCACGGGTTCAACAACTCGCTCGCGTTCGCGATCCTGATCTCGTCGTGAGGTCATTCTCGGTCCGCGTGGAGGGCATGCCAGAATGCGCGCAGTGAAGTTGAGGGGTGTCGCCATAGCAGGGGGGCTCGCGCTTGCGGCGGCCGCGTTTCCGGCTGCCGCCAGCGGGCAGGACGGACAGCTTCCGGCGCCCCCGGCGGCGGAGAACCCTGTGGAGCGCCGCGCGCCCGGAAACACCGCTCCGTTCGACGCCAAGATCGAGCTCAAGGGAGTCAAGAGCGGCAAGGTCGACGTCGGGGATCGCGTGACGGCCATCGGCAAGGTCAAGCCCTTCGTGACCGGCCAGAAGGTGACGATCAGCCTGCTGCGCAAGGGGAAGGTCAAGCTGAGCAAGGACACCTACGTGCGCGAGGTGCGCGGCAAGAACTACGGCCGCGTCAAGCTGCGCAGCGGCAAGCTGTTGAGGGGCGGGACCTATCGCGTGCGCATCGACAAGGAGCGCACCGCCAACCAGGCCGGAGGCAAGGTGACAAGCGACGAGTTCAGCCTTCGGTTCCCCAACCTCGACCCCGGCGACTCCAGCACCGCCGTCAAGGTCTTCAACCGGCTGCTGAAGAAGCGCGGCTACTACACGCCGGGCGGCAAGCAGTACAGCTCAGGGACTGGGCGCGCCGTGCTCGCCTTCCACAAGGTCAACGGCGCCGCGCGGACGCAGGACGCAACCTCAGGCGACTTCGCGAAGCTGGCCGCGGGCAAGGGTGACTACAAGCTCAAGTACCCGGGCGCCGGCAAGCACGTCGAGGTGGACATCTCGCGCCAGGTGATGGTGCTCGCCAAGGGCGGCAAGCCGAAGTACACGTTCCACATCTCAAGCGGCGCGCCCGCCACCCCTTCGGACCGCGGGCACTTCCAGTTCTATCGCAAGGACCCGGGCTTCAACTCGCTCGGCATGTACTACTCGGTCTACTACAACCGCGGCGAGGCGACCCACGGATATCACTCCGTGCCCACCTATCCAGCCAGCCACGGCTGCCTTCGCAACCCGATCCCGAACTCGATCTTCATCTACAACTGGATCGATCTCGGGGACGACATCTGGGTCTATAACTAGCGGCGGCTTGGCCTCCGCCAACCTCGACGAAGCCCGCGAGACCCTGCTCGGCGAGTTGCGCGAGCACGCCGTGGTGGTCGGCGACGTGACGCTGTCGAGCGGCCAGACGGCCGCCTACTACGTCGACGCGCGGCGGGCCCTGCTGCGGCCGGCCGGCTTTCGTGCTGCCGGGGAGCTGATCGCCGCCGCGGCAGGGCGGATGGGGGCAGAGGCTGTCGGGGGGCCCGTGATGGCCGCGATTCCGCTGGCCTGCGCGGCGATCGCCGTTCCCGCCGGGGCGCGGCTCCGCGGCTTCTTCGTGCGCAAGGAACGCAAGCAGCATGGGCTCCAACGCTGGGTCGAGGGGCCGGTGGAGCCCGGGACCACCTGCCTCGTCGTCGAGGACACGGTCACGACGGGTGGGTCTACCGTCGCCGCGATCGAGCGGATGCGCGAAGAGGAGCTTCAGATCGTCGGCGGGCTGTGCGTGGTGGACCGGTTGGCCGGCGGAGCGAGCGCGATCGAGGACGCGGCGGGAGCGCCGTTCGAGGCCCTGACGACGATCGACGACGTCTATCCGGAGCGGCCCGACCGCTGATCGCGCTTGTCGCGGCCCTTCGAACGGCCGGCGTCGTCGTCTGACTTGTCCCGTGGCTTGGCGGCTCGGATCGGCCGGCTGCGCACCGTACCCAGGATCCGTTCGGCGAGTCTCTCGCTCGCGTGCGCGGCCGGCTTCGCGTTCACGGCCATCACAGCGGTGAACGTGACGATCTCGTCCCGGCGCAGGACAACGACGCGCACCTGCTGCCGAACGCCGGTCTCGTCCGCCTTGCCCGCGGCCCTCACCTCGTTTCCGTTGTAGCGGTGCTTGAAGCGGCGGCTCGGTCCCGGGTCGAGCTCGCCCTCGAAGCCCGGAAGCGCCGCAAGCGTCCTAGTGGCGAAGTCTTCGAGCGGGATCTCCAGACCCTCGACGGTGCGGTCGGGGGTGATCGAGACGGCGACGAGGCGGTCGAACGAGCGCACCTGGGTCGACCCTTGCCGATCGTCGGGCTTCCATCCGGGGGGGACGCCGAGGGCGAAGCCGCCCGCACGGTTGGCGTGGACCTTCCACCCGGGTGGGAGATCGGGAACCTCCTGGAACGTCTCCTCCGGCCGCGGCTGGGGCGTTGTGGTGGTGGTGGTGGTCGCCGTGTCGTCGGAGTCGTCGTCGCACCCGGAGAGCGCGACGGCCAGCGCCGCCAGGGCGCCGAGCGCGGTCCGTCGGGCGCCGGTCACCTCGGGCGGACCGAGTAGACGGTGATGTCGTCCGGCACTCCCTTAGCGCGGAAGAGCAGCTTCTTTTTCACCTTCAACCGATCGGCATCGAGCGCTTCCAGCGCCTGACCCGAGACGAGCAGATCGTCCCCTGAGGCCTCATCGGCCACCCGCGCGGCGACGTTGACGTCGACGCCGAGGTAGTCGTCGCCCAGGCGCTTGGGCGTCCCGAGGTGCATGCCCGCGCGGATCCTGGGCCTGTAGCCCAGTGCCTCGACGCCGTTCAGACGGTCCCGCGCCTCGAACACGGCGTCGAGGCCGTCCTGGGCGCTTGCGAACACCGCCATCATCCCGTCACCCAGGCGCTTGACCACGTCGCCGCCACGCGACAGCACCGGCGGCTCGATCGCCTCGCCCACGTCGCGCAGCATCGTCAGCGCCGCCTCGTCGCCCGCCTCGAGCGCCCAGTTCGAGAAACCGACGAGATCTGTGAAGACGATCGCCAGGGTGCGCTCGCCCTCCGCGCGCCCTTGGCCCTCGGCCACCGCCTCCCAGACCTGAAGCGCGCCCATCCCGACCTCGCTCAGCAGGCCCGGGCGCTTGCTGGCGGCCTGCGACAGCTGGCGGGCGAGGACATGGCGCGGCTCCCGGCCCGAGGTCGAAAGCCGATCGCCGTAGCGGCTGTCGCCGGGCAAGAGGTCCCGCGCGACCTTGAGCGCGGCCATCAGCCGCTCCTTGCCCGAGGTTTGTCCCTGCCGGCCGGTGTCCGGTTGCTCGTCCGGCGGCCCCTGGGGCTCACGCTCTACCGGCTGCTTGGAATCCTCCATCGGCCAGCGCGATTACACCACCGCGCGGCCTTGCAGCTACTTCTGCTCGCAGTAGGCGAAGGCGGTGAGCTTCCGCGTCAGCGGGAAGCCAACGGATGCGGAGGCCAGCCACTTACGGCCCCCCGCGGTTCCTCGATGCGAGCAGCTGCCCTTCGGTACCTCCCAGGTCGAAGCCGCCTGAAACGACCCGTCGCATTCCGCACGCGTGGCGCCGGAATCGATTGAGTCCACCGTTGCCGAGTGGGAGCGGGTCTTCAGGCGATCAGCCTCCGCCAGCGCCGTCCCTAGTCCGATCACCAGTACGGCGGCGGAGAGCGCGGCTAGCCTCATGCGCGCCGAACCTACCCGCACCGGGGCCGGAAAAGGAAGTCTCAGTCGGGAACTTCGGCCGCGACCGATTCCGCCGCGAGGTACTCCTCGACGCCGTCGAAGACTCTGGCGTTGACCAGGACGGTCGCCAAGAGGCCCGGGAACCTGGCCTCGAGGTCGTCGCGACGAAGGGTGTTCAGGCGGGCCGTGCCTTGCTTGCGCTGATGGATGAGCCCGGCCTCGCGCAGGACGCGGAAGTGATGCGTGCAGGTCGACTTCGAGACCGGCACGTCGAAGCTCCCGCAGGTCCGCTCCTTGCCGCTGCCCGCCAGGTAGGCGACCATCTTCAGGCGCACGGGATCGCTGAGCGCGTGCAGCACGGCGCTGAGCTCGATCTCCTCGCGCGCCGGGTGGGGGATCTTCCCGGCCCGCTTCTCCTCGGTGGCCTTTTCGGGTGTCTGCGTCGGCGCAGTCATGGCGCTTCTCTTTAGCTTAGTACGACGATCATCGTACTTTTGCTAACGTACGGCATCCATCGTACAAGGTCCCCGTCAGGAGGCAGGCATTGAACGACGCACACGAAGCACGAACGCGGCTGGACGCGGCCAGCGCCCGACGGGCGCAGCGGCGCACGGACGCGGTCGTGGCCCAGTACCTGCACGAGCTCTCGGAGCGCCACCAGCGGCGGGCGGGCCCGCGTGCTCGCAGGGCGCGCGGCGACGAGCACGCTCCCACGTCCCAGGAAGCCTGAGGCGCCCGCATGACCGACGCCGCGACAGCGAGCGCACAGGTGACGCAGCTCCCGGCCGTCGACGAGCGCAGGCGCTGGATCGCCCTCTACGTGCTCTGCATCGGGATGTTGATGATCATCCTCGACGCGACGATCGTCAACGTCGCGCTGCCGTCGATCCAGGGCGATCTCGGCTTCTCGCAGAACAGCCTCGCCTGGGTGGTCAACGCCTACCTGATCGCGTTCGGTGGCCTGCTGCTGCTGGCCGGGCGCCTGGGCGACCTCATCGGCCAGCGGCGGATCTTCCTCACCGGACTTGCCGTGTTCACGGCCGCGTCGCTCGTGTGCGGCATCGCGCAGAGCCAGGGCATGCTGATCGGCGCGCGCTTCGTCCAGGGCGTCGGCGGCGCGCTGACCTCGGCCGTGATCCTGGGCATGATCGTGCGGATGTTCCCGGAGCCGAGGGAGCAGGCCAAGGCGATCGGCGTCTATAGCTTCGTCGCCTCTGCCGGCGCCTCTATCGGGCTGCTCTTGGGTGGCGTCCTGACCGAGGCGATCAACTGGCACTGGATCTTCTTCGTCAACCTGCCGATCGGCATCGGCACCGCCCTGCTGGCAGGGCGGCTGCTCGATCGCGACGAGGGAATCGGTCTCTCGCATGGCGCGGACGTTCCCGGAGCGGTCCTGATCACCGGCGCGCTGATGCTCGGCGTGTACACGATCGTCGAGGCAGCCGATGCCGGCTGGGGCTCCGCCCAGACGCTCGGCCTCGGGGCGGTCTCGCTCGCGCTGTTGGGAGCCTTTGTCGCGCGCGAGGCAACAGCGCGGACGCCGCTGGTGCCGCTGCGGATCTTCCGCTCGCGGAACGTGTCCGCCGCCAACCTGATCCAGGTGCTGATGGTCGCCGGCATGTACGGGATGTTCTTCCTCGGCGCCCTCTACATGCAGCGTGTGCTCGGCTACGACGCGCTCGAGGTCGGACTCGCGTTCCTCCCGGTGGCGCTGCTCATCGGGGTGCTCTCGGTCGGATTCGCGGAGCGGCTGATCATGGGCATCGGCCCGCGGGCGGCCCTGATACCCGGTCTCGTGTTCGTCGCCATCGGGCTGGTGCTGTTCGCCCGGGTGCCCGTCGACGCCAGCTACGTGACCGACATGCTGCCTTCGATGATCCTGCTCGGCATCGGCGCCGGCCTCGTCTTCCCCTCGTTGATGACGCTGGCCATGTCGGGCGCGACCCAGGAGGACTCCGGTCTCGCCTCCGGGCTCGTCAACACGACCCTCCAGGTCGGCGGCGCGCTGGGGCTGGCGGTTCTCGCCACCCTGTCGACGACCCGCACCGACAACCTGCTGGCAAGCGGGGAGTCGACCGCGTCGGCGCTGACGGACGGCTACCAGCTCGCGTTCATCGTGGGTGCCGGGATCGTGGTCGCTGCCATCGCGGTCGCGTTCGGGTTGCTCGAGCGCGTGCGAATGGGCGATGAGGCCGGCGACGAGGAGCCGGCCCGAGCCGACGAAGCCGAAGCGGAGCCGGCCTACTCCGAGGCTGCCTAGCACTCCTCCTCCGAACCCCGAGGCGACCGCGCCATCGCGGTCGCCTCGCCTTTGACTTGACACGTGACCATTTGGTCACCTATACTCCTCGGCATGGACGCGGTGTTCAAGGCGCTCGCTGACCCGACGCGGCGGGGCCTGCTCGACGAGCTCTTCAGCCTGGACGGGCAGAGCCTCAGCGCGCTCGAGCGGCGCCTGCCGATGACGCGATTCGGCGTCGCCAAGCACCTGCGGGTGCTCGAGGAGGCCGGCCTCGTGGTCACGCGCAAGCAGGGCCGCGAGAAGCTCCACTTCCTCAACCCCGTCCCGATCCGGCTCGTCCACGACCGCTGGGTCAGCAAGTACGCCGAGCCCTGGGCGGCGACGCTCACCGGGCTGAAGAAACGACTGGAGGACGAAACGATGCAGGACAGCCAGACGGTCTCGTTCACCGCGGGGACGGCCCCCGTCCACGGCACAGCCGTGTTCGAGATCTACATCAAGACCACCCCCGAGCGCCTCTGGGAGGCGATCACCGATCCCGAGCTGCGCGCCAAGTACAGCTTCGGCGTCCAGACACGCTCGGACTGGACCCCCGGCTCGACCTACGAGGCCTCGGTACCGGGTGTCGTCGACATCGCCGCCGGTGAGAACACCGAGGTCGATCCGCCGCGCCGGCTCGTGCAGACCTTCACCGCGCTTTGGAGCGACGAGGTCAAGGCCGAGGGCATGTCGAGAGTGACCTGGGAGATCGAGCCTGTCGGCACGTCCTGCCGGCTGACGGTCGTACACGACCAGCTGCGCGAGGGCGCCAACGCGGAGCTCTACGGCGGCTGGCCGATGATCCTCTCGGGGTTGAAGACGCTGCTCGAGACGGGGGAGCTGCTCGACACGCCCGGGTCTCTTCGATATTCGGATGCGGCGGCTGCCTGAGGGGTCGCGATGGGCAAGCTGATCGTCATCAATCACATGACGCTCGACGGCGTCATGCAGGCTCCCGGTGGTCCCGATGAGGACACCCGCGGTGGGTTTGAGCGGGGCGGCTGGGCCGCGCCCAATACGGACGACGTCATGCTTGAGGTGCTCGGCAAGGGAACCCAGAAGTACGTGGCCTCGACCACGCTGTCCGAGCCGCTGCCGTGGCAAAACTCGACGCTGCTGAGAGGCGACGTGAGCGAGGCGGTCGCCAAGCTCAAGGAGGATTCGGACGAGGACATCGGCGTGCTCGGCAGCGGCGACCTCATCCAGACGCTGCGCGAGCACGAGCTCGTCGACGAGTACCTCCTGATGATCCATCCGCTCGTACTGGGCACGGGTCGGCAGCTGTTTCCGGAGGGCGGCCCGGCTGGCGCCCTCGCGCTCGCCGAAAGCGTCGTCACGACTAAGGGAGTCGTGATCGGGACCTACCGCACAGCCGAATAGCCGTGCGGCCTCGACGGCGAACGAAAGGAGCTAGAAATGAGCACGGAGACCAAGGCCCGAATCACTGACGTGAGGACCGTCGGCGTGCCGGTAACCGATCAGGATCAGGCCATCGCCTTCTACGTCGAGAAGCTCGGCTTCGAGAAGCGTCTCGACCTGGCCGTCGAGCAGTTCGGCGGGCGCTGGATCGAGGTGGCGCCCCTCGGCGCGGAGCTCACGATCGCGCTGGTTCCAGCCCATGAGGGCGTGCCGGCCGGCGTCGAGACGGGCATTCGCTTGACGACGGGCGACGCCGCGGCCGTCCACGGGGACCTGCGCGCTCGCGGGGTCGACGTGGGCGAGCTGCTGCGGTGGCCCGACGCCCCACCGATGTTCGCGATCCGTGACCAGGATGGCAACGGTCTCGAGATCATCGAGCAGTCCTGAGACCCAGAAGCACCGGGCAGCGCCCCCGAGCAGGATTCGAACCTGCGATCGGCGACTCCAGCCCGGGGCACCATACGATTGCGACCGTGCCGTTCACGCTCAGGAACCTCAAGGAGGACCTGGAGGACGTCGGGTCCAGGTTCGACGGCGCGCCGGATTTGGAGTTCCGCCTGGCGACCGACGCACTCGAGCTCGAGAAATCCGGCCTGAGCTACCAGCGCGTCCCGCCCGCCTATCGCTTTCCCTACGGCCACACGCACGACAAGCAGGAGGAGGTGTACGTGGTCGTGCGCGGGAGCGGGCGGATGAAGCTCGACGACGAGATCGTCGAGCTCAAGGAGTGGGACGCGGTGCGCGTCCCGCCGGGTACCTGGCGAGGCTACGAGGCCGGGCCGGAGGGCCTCGAGATCATCGTCATCGGCGCGCCCAATCTCGGCGTGGCTCGGCGCGAAGACGTCGAGGGCCAGCGCGACTGGTGGGCCGACTAGCGCCAGGTGGGTGAACATGAAGCGGGTAGACGTAGTCCTTTCGGCGGGCGCGCTCCGTGTCGAATACCCGTTTCGTCCCGTTCGGCGTCCGGCTCACTTCGTGGCGTGCGAAGCCGCTGCAAACGACGAACGCCCCGACCAGGATTCGAACCTGGGACCTACTCCTTAGGAGGGAGTCGCTCTATCCAACTGAGCTATCGGGGCCGAGGTCGAGTCTACGGCTCAAGGGAGCCGCTTCTCGTCACCGATCGGACGCGCACTAACGTGTCCCGCGTGAACGTGGCGACCGAGCAGGAGCCGCAGACCGCCGGTGAGCTGATCCGCTTCTGGCGCGCGCGGCACCGGCTGAGTCAGCTCCAGCTTGCCCTTGACGCGAACGTCTCGACCAAGCACCTGAGCTTCGTCGAGACAGGCCGCTCGCAGCCGAGCCGCCAGCTCCTCATCCACCTCGCCCAGCACCTCGACCTGCCGATGGCGGAGCGAAATCGGCTGTTGCTCGCGGGCGGCTTCGCGCCGCCCTATCTGGAGCAGCCCTACGACGGCGAGGTGATGCGGCCGCTGCGCGAGTCGCTGAGCCGGCTACTCGAGGCGCATGAGCCGAACCCGGCCCTGATCGTGGATGGGCTCTGGAACCTGATCGAGGCGAATTCGGCCGCGTCGCTCCTCTGGGATGGGGTCGATCCGGCCCTGGTGGAACCGCCGGTGAACATGCTCCGCCTCGCAGTGCACCCTGGTGGCCTGCCGAGCATCTCCTCGATGACCGCGGCCTGCAACGCACCGCTGATCCACAGACTCAAGCGCAAGAGCCGCGAGGACGCCGACAAGGCCCTCGGTGAGCTGATCGACGAGGTCGAGTCGTACCTCCCCTCCGAGCCGCCGAACGGGGCGATCACCCAACCGTTCGTGTCGATGGACCTGCGCACCCCGCTCGGAGAGGTCAGCCTGTTCACGGTCATCGCCACCCTCGGGGCGCCGCTGGAGGTCACGGCCGCGAACCTGGCGATCGAGACCTTCCTGCCGGCGGACACCCTGAGCGCAGTGCGCCTACGGGAGCTGGCGGAAGCTGTCGATCTGAACGGATCTCGTTCGTCGTAAGGGTGAAGCGGCGAAGGCGCCGCCCGAGGCAAGGAGTCACTGATACCTCGTGAAGATTCAGCTCGAGATCGAGGCGGTGAGGCAGGGATGACCGCCGACGGCTTCGTCACGTACGACGAGCTCAGGGGGCCGGACATCGACGCTGCGCGCTGGATCCCGCTGCGTCTGCCGCTCCCGACGGGAGGCGAGCACATCCCGCTGGACCCCAACGCCGAGGTGGCCGTCGGCGTGGGCGAGGTGCGGGTGACGATTCCCCGCTTCTCGCTGGCCCACAGCGCCAAGTACCTCATGGTCTCGACGGGCGAGTTCGAGCTGCCGGCGGATCGACCGGCGACGTTCGGCGTCGACATGGCGGTCCAGAACATCGGCGGGGAACCGGCGGACTTCCGTCGGGGCATGGCGGCGTTCCACGTCTTCGACCCCTGGGTGAGCAAGCGCGTGTTCGCCGTCGTCGGCACCTCCACCCGCGTCTTCGCGATGCACGAGCAGGTGGCCCCGGCCGAAGCAGGCGAGCTCTTCTACCACGTGGTCGAAGCGCCGTACGAGGACTTCGACGACGACTTCACCCGGCTTCGCGCGGGCGAGGTCACGCTCGACCGAAGCGGATCGACCGCGGTCTGGCGGGTCGACGGCCGCAAGGTGTACGAGGCACATACCTTCATCCCCGAACGGACCGTGATCGGGTTCGGGATCTGGACCATGCTTCCCGAGCGCGACAGCCGCTCGGTCGACGGGCAGGGCGTGGACGCGCGGTGGCGGCGGTTCCGTATGCGCGGCGTCGGATGATCGGCTAGCCGTTCAATGCTTCAGCTCGATCTCGACGAAGACCGTCTCCTCGGGGCTCGTGCTGACCACATCGTGCTCGGTTCCGGCCGCTCCGAGATAGGGCGAGCCGGCGACCTGCTCCATCACGCGTTCCGAGCCGTCCGCGTCGATCACCCTGAACGTGCCGCCCGTTACCGGCACGACGACGTAGTCGAACTCGTGGCGGTGGTGCCCGATCGCAGTGCCGGACGCCGCGAAGGTCCAGGTCGTCACCCGGACATGATCGTTGTCGACGCTGACGACGCTGTCGGCCTGGCTCACTCCGGGTCTTGATACCGCACCTACGGTGTCGCTGGAGGAGCCGTCGGCGGCGGCGCCGAAGCGCTGCGCTCGCGCATCGCCAGCATGACGCTCACGATCAGCACGAACACAGCCGAGCCGAGGAAGGCGACGAACCCGATCGGCGTCGCCGCAAAGATCGCGATCACGATCGCCGCCCAGCCGAGCCACCGAGGCAGCACGCCCGTACGAACGATCGCCATTCCGGTGGCGATCATGAACGTGAGCAGTCCGACCGCAAACGGAAGCCAGTCGTTGCTCCACAGCCCGTACATCGCCTGTAGGGCGACTGGGTCGAAGCCCTCGGTATCGGCCTCCTCCGCCAGCGCGAATGTGATCGCGCCGTCGATCGCGATCCCGGTCACAAAGACGATCGCGCCCGCGAACGAGATCGCGGCGAGAGTGCCACGGGCGCCCGGGGCCTCGCGCAGGGCCGTCCGCAAGACGCCGGCGAAGAAAAGGAAGACGGCCGCGGCCAGGCCTTGAAAGAGCGCACCGGCAACGACCGAGCCGTCGTTCTCGTTGTAGAAGTCGACGACCGCCTGGACACCTTCGTCGGTGTCCGGCGGCTCTTCCCCAGCGACCGCAAAGCTGACGATCACCAGGATCACGAACAGGACACCCGTCAGCGGCGCCATCCAACGCTTGTCGTCCACTTCCCTCTACCTCCCTATTCGTGCCGATTCGAGCGAATAGCGCGGCGAGTATCGCACCGCCCCAGGACGGCTATTCCGACTCGTCGTAGAGACTCTCCGACGCGATCTCGCGCAGGCCGCGGTCCCAGAGCCGGATCTCGAGGTACAGGTCGTCGCCGAACCCGTGGACCGCGTCGACTGCGACGAGCGTAAAGCGGCCGTCTACGACGGGGGCCTGATCGAGCACCTCACCGTCCAGCTCCGCCGTCGCGGCCACGGCGCCCCGGATCAGCGGCAGGCCCCACACGAGCGTCACGTCGCCGCCCCTGTCGGCGTCGGCGCGCCACTGGCCGATCACGTCGTCGTTGATGTCGATGCGCCACTCGGGGTTTTCCTCAGCCGTGACGTCGGTGAAGTCGGCGCTCGCGCGCAGATCCTCGGGCTCTGACTCGTCGTCGGGTCGTGTGAGGGACACCCAGCCGAAGTACTCGGCGAGCACGTGGGCTCCGTCCTCGGCTTCGACGGTCGCCTGCGCCCGGCCGGTCACGGGGAGGTACACACGACCACCCCACGCCCGTTCCGGGAACCACTTCAGCGTCTCAGGGTCGAGCGGAGAGGGGGCGTCGGTCGCCAGCGGCTCACACGCTGTGGCAAAGCTCTCGCTCAGGCGCTCCTCCCAGCGCCCGTACGGCGCGCTCTCCTGGGAGGAATCGGCGATGAAGCGGGGATAGGGACGGCGGATCGGCGGCACGGCCCGGGCAGACTACGCATTCGGCCGCCGGGTGGCGCGTCTATCACGGTAGGCGTGACCAAGGGCCAGGCTGGCTAGCCGAGCGCCTCGCGCAGATCCACCGCCGCCCGCTCGGGCGGATAGATGTTCACCTCCACGCCGGTGCCGAGCTCGAAACCGGCGCGCACCGTCAGCCGGGGGACGATGTCGATGTGCCAGCAGAACTCCTCCGTGCCGCGCGGGGCGGTACGGACCCAGAGGTTGAGCTGGGGCGGCGACTCGAACGCGGCTGCCAGCGCGCGCACAGCGGTGCCGAGCATCCCCACGCCGGCCTCGTCGCGCTCGAAAGACGGCGCGGGCCGGCGGGGAACGATTCGCAGCTCGAACGGCGAGCGCGACGCCCACGGGCAGATCAGCAACGCGTCGTCGTCGATGGCGACGAGGCGCTCGCGCCGGCGCACCTCCTGGGTGGCCACGTCGGCGAGCAGGTGCGAGCCCATGGTGCGCTCGTGGTAGGCGGCGGCACGCTCGCGCTCCCGAGCCACCTCGGCAGGGACGAACCCGAGCGCATAGAGCTGCGCGTGGCTGTGCTCGAGGGAGGCGCCCGCGTCGGGACCCTCGTTGACGATCAGGTGCACCAGCGCCGCGTTGGAGGCGTGCGTACTCATCCGCGTCCGCCAGGCCGCCACGGCGCCGGCGAGCTGCTCATCCGACAGACCGGCGAGCGTCGTCACGTGCTCGGGAGCGTGCACGATCACCTCGTGCGTCCCGTGCGCCGGCTGGCTGCGAAAGAGGTCAGGCGCCGTCCGGGTGGAGGCTCCGAGCGGGTCGATCGAGGCGCTGAGCCCGGACTCCGGCGCTGAGTGGGCACCTCGACCGACTGAGGCGGGCGAATCCTCCACTCGATGTCCGGGTGCCGGGATCGAGTCCGCAACCTCCCCGCTACCTGCCTCATGCGGCGCCGACCCCAGCACGGGGTAGAGATTCGGCACGGAACGCTGGAGCCAACCGGGCGTGTCGGCGTCGCCCCCTCCCGGCCGGTTCGCCCAGACCTCCGGCGGCGTGCGCTCCTCGCGCCCCTCACAGAAGGGGCAGGTCTCGAGGGCGTCGGGTCGCGGCTCGGCCGGCGTGGGCGCAAAAGCGTCCGGGCGCGTGGCACGGCCCGGGGCGAGAATCGCCCGCAGGCCGGTCAGCTGATCGATGCGAACTTCGGGGGCGGCCAGGAGATCGATGCGATCAGTTGCCGCGCATGTCCGGCGCCGGCGGCGCGACGCTCGACTCGGCGCCGCGCTCGATGAGGGGCTTGAGGATGTCGAGCGGCAGCGGGAACACGATCGTCGTGTTCTGGTTCACGCCCATCTCCAGCAGCGTCTGGAGATAGCGGAGCTGAAGCGTCGCCGGGTTCTGGCTGATGATGTTCGCCGCCTCCGAGAGCTTCTCGGCGGCTTGGAACTCGCCGTCGGCGTTGATGATCTTCGCCCGCCGTTCGCGCTCGGCCTCCGCCTGGCGCGCGATCGCCCGTTGCATCTCGGCGGGTAGCTCGACGTCCTTGACCTCGACGGTCGTCACCTTCACGCCCCAGGGCTCGGTCTGCTCGTCGATGATCTGCTGCAGCTCGAGGTTGAGCCGCTCTCGCTCGGCGAGCAGCGCGTCGAGCTCGGCCTTGCCCAGCGTCGACCGCAGCGTCGTCTGCGCGATCTGCGAGGTCGCAAGCAGGAAGTTCTCGACCTCGGTGATCGCCTTGTTCGGATCAACGACCCGGAAGTAGGCCACCGCGTTCACGCGCACGGTGACGTTGTCCTTGGTGATCAGCTCCTGCGGTGGGACGTTCAGCGTGACCGTCCGCAGGTCGACTCGCACCATCTGGTCGATGATCGGGATCAGCAGGATCAGTCCCGGACCCTTCTGGGCGATCAGCCGGCCAAGGCGGAAGATCACGCCGCGCTCGTACTCGCGCAGGATCCTGATCGCCGACGCGAGGATGATCAGCAGGAGGACGGCGAGGATTCCGACGATCACCAGGCCAACCACTATTCGTCCTCCTTCGCTGTCTGGGAAACGGGGCGGACCCGCAGCGTCAGGCCCTCGACCGACTCGACCCGCACTCTAACGCCGCGCTCGAGCGCCCCGCCGTCACCGCCGTCGCCGGCGCCGTCCGCGAGGCTCGCCCGCCACAGCGCTCCTTGCACGAAGACCTGTCCGACCGGGTCGACGGGCTCGCGCACCACTCCCTGCGCGCCGATCATTTCCTCCCAGCCGGTGATCACAGGGTTCCGGCGGGCCTGCACCACCTTCCGGACGGCGAAGGCCATGAAGCCGCCGAGCAGCAGTCCGACGGCGATCACCACCGGCACGGAGACCTCGTAGGCGTCGGAGTCGGTGTTGAACAAGAGCAGCCCCGATAGCACGAGGCTCAGAACCCCAACGCCGCCGAGGATCCCATGGGTGGGCAGGTGCGCTTCGGCGATGATCATCCCGACGCCGAGAACGAGCAGCAGGATGCCGGCGGCCGTCACCGGCAGCTGGGCGGTCCCGTAGAGCCCGAGCAGGAACGAGATCAGGCCGAGGGTCCCCGGGAAGATCAGGCCCGGGCTGAAGATCTCGATCGCGAGTCCGAGCAGCCCGGCCGTGAGCAGCAGGTAGGCGACGGTCGGGTTGACGATGATCTGAAGCACCTGCAGTAGGAAGGGCATGTCGTGGTGCTCGATCTCCAGGCCCTCGGTCGCTAGCGTTTGCTCCTTCGGGCCCCGAACCTCGAACCCGTCGAGCTCGGTGAGCAGCTCCTCCTCGGATCCGGCGACGACGTCGATCAGGTCCTGATCCAGGGCCTCCGTCGCGGAGACGTTTTCGGCTTGTGTGACGAGCCGCTCGGCGAGGTCCCCGTTGCGGCCATGGCCCTCAGCCAGCGCGCGGATGTAGGCGGCGGCGTCGTTTTCGATCTTCCGGCCCAGCACGTCGCCGATGTCGCCGCCGGAGATCGACACGGGGCTGGCGGAGCCGATGTTGGTCTGCGGCGCCATCGCGGCCACGTCGCCCGCCTCGGTGATGAAGGCCCCGGCCGATGCAGCGCGCGAGCCGTCGGGCGACACGTAGACGACCACGGGCATCGGCGCTGCGAGGATGTCCTTGATGATCTCGCGCATCGAGCTGTCGAGCCCGCCCTCGGTGTCGAGGCGGATGATCGCCAGCTCCGCCCCGGTGTCGGCGGCATCGCCGAGCGCCTGATCGACCCACTCCTCGGTGGCCGGATCCACCGTGCCGTCGAACTCGATCGAGTAGGCGATCCGGGAGTCCTGGGCGCCGGCGGTAGGCGCGAGCAGGGCAAGCAGGGGAGCGAGGACGAGCCAGACCGAAATCCCAGCGCGGCGGGACATAGGCGAATTATCCGCTCACCTGGCGATACGTGGCGCGGCTCAGTTCGCGTAGCGCTCGATGTCGGCGATCAGGTCGTCCTCGGAGGCGTAGCCTCCGCGCTTGACGTAGACCTGCTGGCCGCTTGAGTCGATGAACACCGTCGCCGGAAACTCGCGGTGCGCATCGAGTGACTCGGCGATCTCGGTGTCCGGATCGGTATAGCTCGGGTAGGGGAGCGGGAGTTCCTCGAGAAACATCCGGGCGGCGTCGTCCGAGTCGTCGGAGTCGATGCCGAGGAACGCCACCTGATCGCCCCGCTGTGCGGCCTGCTGCTGAAAGAACGGAAACTCGAAGCGGCACGGGCCACACCACGAGGCCCACTTGTTGATCACGACGGGATGGCCCTCCAGTTCGGCGAGTCGCTCCTCGAGGGCATCGACGCCGCCCGGCAACAGCTCGTTCGCCTCGTCGCGGAGAGCCGCGAGTTCCGGCGGCGCCTTGTCGAGCGGCCTCGACGCCTCCTCCGCAGACAGCTCAGACTCGGGGTTGCCCGCTCCGTCGTCACCGCCGTTGCTGGCCACGACGACGACCACGAGCCCGGCTAGCAGCACGACTGCCGCTGCGATCAGGATCTGCCGGAAGCGCATTCTCCGCCTGGAGTGGTAATTTTCAGGTCGGTCCCGTTTCCTGGACCAGGGGGTGTCTGTCGGTCCGGCCGGAGGGCAAGACCCGGCCCGTCAGAGCCCTCACGAGCTTACTTCGCTCGGGCGTGACCCTTCGGAGCACGTGGCGGGCGCGGGACCCAAGCCTGCTTTATGGCCAAGATGACTGAAGTCGCCGTCGATGCGGCGAAGCTGACTGAGTCCGATCTCGATCGGGTGCGCGAGTTCACTCGCGAGCCGATCCTGCTCGAGGGAGAGACGATCGACGACCTGGCGCCCGAGACAGCTCGGCGCCGGGCGGTCGACGCTGCCCTGACGGAGCTCGACGACGGCGCCAAGGTCCCGTCTTTCGAGTGGCGGCGCAACTACTCGCTGGTGCTCGGCTTGGAGCGACTGCTTTGGCACGAGAACCCGGAGCTCACCGACGGGACCGACCTCTCCGAGCACCAGGTCGACGCGCTGTCAGGAACGCTGGCGGCGCTGACGGCCGAACTCGAACGCTCGAACGGTGGCGGCCGCGCCAACGGCCGCGGACGCGGCAACGGGCAGCGCCAGGCGGAAGCCGGCGCGGCACAGGACGCCGACAACGGAGGCGGCGACACCCAGTCGCTGGCGGAGGAGGACGTGCTGTCGCCAGACGAGGAGGAGCCGCGCGACTACGAGGACGAGGCCGAGGAGGAGGTCGCCGAGGCACCGGAGGATCCCGGGGCCAGCCGGCGCTTCTGGTTCGAGCACGCGACCGGCGCGGGCAAGACCGTGGCCGCGGTCGGCTTCGTCGAGGCCTCGCGGACTGGCGGCGTTCTGATCCTCACCCACCGCCGCAACCTCGTCGACCAGTTCATCGGCGAGATCTCCACCCGCGGCTACAGGGACCGCCTCTCGCCGCCCCTGCTCGACGGCGCCGACCACCCGTACGGCCCCGTGACCGTCGAGACCTATCAGTGGTTCGTGCGCAACGCCGGGCGAGTGTCGGACGCGTACTCGATCGTGGTCTGCGACGAGGCCCACACCGCCCTTGGCGAGAAGACCAGCGCCTGCATCCGCGACTGGCCGGGACCGGTGTTCATCGGCATGACGGCCACCGGCGCGCTGATCGCCCGCCACGTCGCCGACCTCTTCCCCACCCAGACCTCTCGCTTCGACCTGGCCCAGGCAGCTCGGCGCGGCGTGATCGCGCCGCTGCGCTGCATCCGCATTCCTCCGGGTCCCGGGGTGCGCACGATCGCCAAGGTCCCGCTGCGCCGCGGCGAGGTGGATCAAGACTTCGACCAGGAAGAGCTGGCCAAGCTGTTGGACCAAGAGCCCTTCAACGTCGCCGTGGCCGACCTCTACCGGTCGCGCTTCCGGCGCATCCCCGGCGTCGTCTACACCGCCGGTGTCCGGCACGCCAACCACGTCGCGAAGGCCTTCCAGGACGTCGGTATCAACGCGCGAGCGGTGTCGGGGGAAACGCCCAAGCGTGAGCTGACCGAGATCCTCGCCGCCTTCGAGCGCGGCGGGGTCGACGTGCTGTGCAACGCGATGCTGCTCGCCGAGGGGTGGAACTCGCCACGCGCGACGATCTGCATGCACCTGGCGCCCACGGCCTCGCGCCGCGTCTACCAGCAACGCGTGGGGCGCGTCACGCGCCGCAACCCCGGCAAGGAGTCGGGGCTGGTGATCGACTTCGTCCACCCGGCCACCACCCACGAGGAGACGATCGTGACGCTCCACAGCCTGCTCGACCGCGACGTCTACCGCGGCGGAGCGATTGTCGTCGGTCCCGTCCGCCGCGGCCGCGGCAGGCGGGTGCGGGTGGAACGCCGCGTGGTGCCGGTGTCGTCGGATCCCGAGCGCCGGCTCGGCGTCCTGGAGCGCGAGCTGTGGCGAATCGCAGTCGAGAACCTCAACTACTCCGAGCAGCACGCCTGGGCGGCGCTGGCCGGTGCCCGCGTGACGCCGAACAACTGGCGCCGAGCGAAGGCCATGATCCAGCACGACCAGGCGAAGGAGCTGCGGCGACGCTTCCTGCTCACCTGCCTGCAGCGCAACCGCAGCAGCCAGCTGCGCCTGAAGGCGCTGTCTGAGGTCGCCGCGTTGCGCGAGGCCGAGGCCTTCGACGACGCCGTCGAGGTGGTCTCCAGCTGGCCGCGGGATGAGCGCCGCGCCGGCGCCCGCGTCCTGCTCCAAGCGCTGGCCGAGCGTCGCATCGGCCGCCGCGATCAGGCGCAGGCGTGGGTCTGGCGCCTCGCCGCCGTCACGCGCGAGCTCCACGAGGAGTACGCGGTGCAGCGCTGGCCCGAAACCAAGCGCCTGTTGGGGCTGTTCGTCAACTCGTCCGGCCGGGCGCACGGCCGCAACGCGAGGCGGATCGTCCACGCGGCCCGCCAGCAGGACCGCCGTCTGGCCGTTGCCCTGCTGGCCGCCGCCGTCGCGCACACCCCCGAGGCCGAGGAGGTGCTGCGCGGAGCGCGGATGCGAATGGCGCGCAAGCCCTCGGCGGTCGCGCGCGAGCTGTTGCGCAACTTCCCGAAGGGCGGAGGCAAGCGCCGTCGTCGCAAGCGCGGCTCGAATGGCTCGGGGGACAACGGCGAGGGCAACAGCGCGCAGGAGAGCGGCCAGGGAGGCCAGCGGCGCGAGCGCGAGCGCCTGGCTTCCTCCGAAGAGGCGAGCGAGGGCGAGCCCGAAGCGGATTCACCCTCGTAGGGCTCCTCAGAGGTTTACCGACTGCATGCCGGCCGCGTCGTAGCGGTCACCCGCGGCAGCCGGAACCTCCGCCTCGATCTCGGCAAGGTCCTCATCGGCGAGCTCGACGTCGAGCGCGGCGACGTTCTGCTCCAAATACGCGCGCCGCTTGGTGCCCGGAATCGGCACCACGTCGTCGCCGCGGGAGAGCACCCACGCGAGCGCGAGCTGCGCCGGCGCAACGCCCTTCTCGTCCGCGAGCTCTTTGACCTTGCGGGCCAAGGCGAAGTTGCGTTCGAGGTTCTCGCCCTGGAACCGAGGCTGCGTGAGCCGCCAGTCGTCGGGGTCGAAGTCATCGGCGCTCGCGAAGCGGCCTGACAGCATGCCCCGGCCGAGCGGCGAGTAGGCGACGAGGCCGATGCCGAGCTCGCGCAGGGTCGGCAGCACCTCCGCCTCCAGGTCGCGAGTCCAGAGCGAGTACTCGGTCTGAACGGCCGCGATCGGATGCACGGCGTGCGCACGACGGATCGTCTCGGGCGACGCCTCGCTCAAGCCGAGGTAGCGCACCTTGCCCTCGGAAACCAGCTCGGACATCGCGCCGACCGTCTCCTCGGTAGGCACGTTCGGATCGATCCGGTGCTGGTACAGCAGGTCGATGTGGTCGGCGCCCAAGCGCTTCAGCGATCCCTCGGTCGCGCGACGCACGTTCTCCGGCGAACCGTCGAGGATTCGATCAGCTGGGTACTCGGCGGCGAGGCGATATGCGAACTTCGTCGCGATCACGTACTCGTCGCGGCGCCCTGCGACCGCCTTCCCGACCAGCTCCTCGTTCGTGAGCGGCCCGTAGATCTCGGCGGTGTCCAGGAAGTTGACGCCGAGCTCGAGGGCGCGATGAATCGCTGCGATCGACTCCGGCTCGTCGGTGGTGCCGTAATACGCCGACATCCCCATGCAACCCAGCCCGAGCGCCGAGACGCTGAGGCCGGTTGCCCCTAGCTGTCGCTGTTCCATGACTTCCTTTCGTCAAGCGGGTTTCGAGTGTGTGCATTGACGGTAGGAATTCGAGCGCGCTCTAAGTCAAGGGGCCGTCGTGCACTTCTCCTTGACTTCGAGCGCGCTCTAACTTCTACCCTGCTGATATGGCGACGATCACGACTCCCGAGGCAGCAACCGAGACGCCAACCGAGGAGATGACCATTGCCCGGGCTGCCCGCGAGACCGGGGTGAGCGTTCACACGTTGCGCTACTACGAGCGCGCAGGGCTGCTGACCCCAATCGAGCGCAACGGCTCGGGCCACCGTCGTTTCAGCCCCCAGGACGTCGAGTGGGTCGTGGTCTGCACGAAGCTCCGCGCCACCGGGATGCCGATCCGTCGAATCCGGCAATACGCGGAGCTGGTTCGCGCGGGCGATGGGAACGAAGAGGAGCGCCTGGCCCTGCTGGAGGCACACCGCGAGGACGTGCGGGCCCGGCTGCGCGAGGTGCGGCGCAACCTCGACCTGATCGACTACAAGATCGACCTCTACCGCGGCCGCCTCGACGGCACCTGCAGCTGAACCTCACCGGCCCCCAGCGACACGCGCTCGCCGTCGGGGCGCAGAACGAGGAGATTCCCGCGGTCGTCGATGCCGGCCGCGACGCCTCCTCCGGCCTCGCCGTCTGACCACTTGAGCTCGCGGCCATCCAGAGCATCCCGCTCGCGATAGGAGACGAGCACGCGCTCGCGATCGGCGGCAACCCACTCCGCGAGCGTCCGATCCAGCGCTGCCCCCAGCTGCTCGGGCGTGACGCCGTGGCGGACCGAGGTCGCGGGCCAGCGGAGGTCGTCGGGGAGCTCCTCCGGCTCGATTGCGACGTTCACGCCGATCCCGATCACGGCCCAGTCGGGCGGTCGCGCCTCGATGAGGACGCCGGCGAGCTTGTGCTCGTCAATCCAAACGTCGTTGGGCCACTTGATCTCACAGTGCAGCGGCGCCACCGCCTCCACGGCCTCGCAGACGGCCAGCGGCGCGGCGAGCGGCAGCAGCGCGTCGTCTGCGCCCAGGGGACGCAAGATCGCCGAGTAGAGCAGCGCCTTGCCGGGCGGGGCCGTCCAGACTCGCCCCCGGCGCCCACGGCCGGCGGTCTGGGCCGTGGCCGTGACGACCGTGCCGCTCGGGGCGCCGGCCTCGGCCAGCTCCCGGGCCCGGTCGTTGGTCGACTCGGTGACGCGAAAATGGCGCCTGGGACGACCGAATGTGCTCACGCCGGCCGTAGCACGACTTCGTCGCCCGCCCCCAGCTCCAACCGCTCGGCGGCGCTGCCGCGGTTTACCGCGAGCGCGAGGTTTCCGTACGAGTCGCGGTAGAGCAGCAGTGCCTCGGCAGGAACGTCGGCGAAGGTGACTGCGTACACGGCGTCGAGCGTGATGGCGCCAGCCTCCACCCAGAGCCGATGACCGAGCTTGAGCCCCGAGTCGATGGCCTGGGCCTCCTCGAGCTCCAGAGCAGCGTTTCCGAACCGGTCGACGTATGCAACGGGCGCGACCACTCTGCGACCTGGCTCGATCGCGGGTTGGCGGCGCTCCAAGCGTGTCAGCGCGTTCGCCTCCAGTGGCTCTCCGACCTCGCCGAGGTCGGCACCCTGCGCGAGCGTCGCAGCCACCGGGGCAAATACGTCGCGCCCGTGGAACGTGGCCGACAGGGGCTCGAGCCGAAACGGCGACAGCGACACGTCCGCCACCTCCACTGGCCCGCCCAAACGGTCGGTCGCCGGCCACAGCAGGCCGTTGTCGGGTCCGACCAGAACCCGGTCCTCCGCTTCGACTCGCACGGCGACCGCGCGCCGCTCGGTGCCGACCTCAGGGTCGACGACGGCCAGGTGGATGCCGGCCGGGGTGTAGGGCAGCACGTTGGCGAGCACCGCGGAGCCGTGCCGCACGTCGTGGCGAGGAATGCCATGCGTGATGTCGATGACCCGCGCGTCAGGCGCGATTCGGGCAATTACGGCTCGGCAGACGCCCGCGAACTCGTCCTCGTATCCGTAGTCAGAGAGGAAGGTGATCGGCCGGCCCATCGGCCTCACCAATCTAGTCGGCGCGATCGAACCGGTGCGTCGGGCGCCGCTAGCGCTTTCCGATGCTCAGCGCCCTGCGCTTGAGCGCGGGACTGACGACTCTGGACGCTCTGGTGCCGAGCTTGCGCGCGAGCAGGAGTCCGGCTCCCTTGGCCGTCGTGGCCTTCGACTGGAGCTGATCGAAGAACTCCTCGCGCGTGAACTTGTGCCGCGACCGCCGTCAGCGGCGGCCGGACGCGTCCTCGAGGAGCGCCTCGACGAGACCAGATGGATCGTGGCGTTCGGCCTCGGCGTGCACGTCCAGGCCGGCCTCGCGGGCGGTCCGTGTGGTCACAGGGCCGATGGAGACGACGCGAGCCGAGCGAGGGAAGCGGTCACCGAGGGCGGCGAGCAGGTTGCGCACGGTCGAAGACGATGTGAAGGTGACGTAGTCGGCGTCCTGCGCGGCATCGATCGCGTGGGGGTCGGGCTCTTCCGCGAAGGTCTGATAGAGCGCGACGACGTCGACCAGCGCGCCGCGGTCGCGCAGCGCGTCGGGCAGGACGTCGCGCGCCTCTGCGGCGCGAGCGACCAGGACCGGACGCTCGGAGACCTCCACCTCGCCGAGCGCCTCCACGAACGACTCGGCGACGGAGCGCTCCGGGACGAGGTCGGCGATCACCCCTCTCTCGACAAGGGCGGCGGCCGTCCCCGGGCCGATCGCCGCAACCGTGGCGTTGGCCAGCGCGCGCGCGTCGCGGCCCTGCGCCGCCATCGCCTCGAACAGCAGCCGAACGCCGTTGGGGCTGGTGAGGCAGACGAGGGCGTACGAGTGCAGCCCGGCAACGGCGTCGCGGACTTCGTCGGAGTCGATCCGTGGCTCGATGCGGATCGCCGGCAGCTCCACCACCTCCGCGCCAAGCGCTTGGAGGGCCGCTGCGATGCCGCTCGCCTGAGCCCGGGCACGGGTGACGATGACCCGCCGCCCGTGAAGAGGGCGCCGCTCGAGCCACGAGATCGTCTGGCGTCGGGCGGCGGCGGGGCCGAAGAGCAAAATCGACGGCGGCCGCAGCTCGGCCTCCGCGACCGCGTCGGGAAGCTCGGCCAAGGTCGAGGCGACGGTCCGCTGGTCTGGCAGCGTGCCGCGCTCGACGGCGGCAGCCGGCTCGGCGGGGTCGCGGCCCGCGGCCTGCAGGGCACTGGCGATCTCGGGCAGGCGCTTGATCCCCATGTAGAGGACGAGGGTGCCGGGAAAGGCCGCGAGCGCCTCCCAGTCGAGCGAGGAGCTGTCCTTGCCGGGGTCCTCGTGGCCAGTGACGAAGGCGACCGCCGAGGCGTCGTCGCGGTGCGTGACGGGGATCCCGGCGTAGGCCGGCGCCGCGACGCCCGCCGTCACTCCCGGCACGACCTCAAACGGAACGCCCGCCGCCGCCAGGGCCTCGGCCTCCTCCCCGCCGCGACCGAACACGAACGGGTCGCCGCCCTTCAGCCGCACTACGCTGCGGCCGGCGCGGGCCTCGGAGATCAGCCGCTGCTCGATCTCGGCTTGCGGAACCACCGCGTCGCCGGGCTCCTTGCCCACGTACAGGAGGTCGGCGTCGTCGCGCGCTCCGGCCAGCGCCCCGGCGGGGATCAGGCGGTCGTGGAGGATGACGTCGGCCGATCCGATCAGCTCGAGCGCTCGCGCAGTGATCAAGCCCGGGTCGCCCGGCCCCGCGCCGACCAGGTAGACCACACCGGGCCGGGCCCCGGGCGAGATCACACGGCCTCCCGCGCGGCGCGGGCAAGGATCTCGCCGGCGCCCGCCGCGGTCATGCGCTCGGCGAGCGCCTCGCCGAGAGCAGCCGGCTGCTCCGGGTCGCCCGCGACCCGGTCGCGAACCCACTCGCTGCCGTCGGGCAGTCCGGCGAAGCCCTGCAGCACGAGCTCCGAGCCCTCGAAGCGAGCGCAGACGCCAACCGGCGTCTCGCAGCTCGCCTCGAGGCGCCCGACCGCGGCGCGCTCCGCGGTGAGCTCCACCAGCGCCGCCCGATCGCTGATGCGCCCCGCGGCGGCGGCAGCCTGGGCGTCGGCCGCCCGCCCCTCGAGCGCCAGGCAGCCCTGCCCGGGAGCCGGCGTGAGCTCGGCGAGGTCGAAGCGGAACGCAATCTCGCTCTCACGGCCCAGACGGGCGAGACCGGCCACCGCAAGCACGATCCCGTCGGCCTCGCCGTCGGCCAGCTTCTTCAGGCGCGTATCGACGTTGCCTCGCAACGGCACCACCTCGATGTCGTCGCGCAGTGCGAGCAGCTGCGATCGACGGCGCAGGCTCGACGTGCCCACCCGCGCGCCGGCGGCAAGCTCGTCGAGCGACGCAGCAGCGCCGATGAACGCATCGGCCGGCTCCTCGCGCCCCGGGACACCCACGAGCTGCAGCTCCTGCGGAAGCTCGCCTGGCAGATCCTTGGCGGAGTGAACGCCAAGATCGGCGTCGCCGTCGAGCAGCGCCTGCTCGACGCCGCGGACGAATCGCGCCTTGTCGCCCGGCTCGCCGTCCGCCGTGCGCACGGTCACGATCTCGGCGCCTCCGAGTGCCGCAGCCACGCCTTCGGCCTGGGCGAGCGCCAGCGCGCTACCGCGCGACGCCAACCGCATCATCAGATCACCAACTGCACATGCCGCTTTCGCCGCTAAAGCGGCTCATCTCACACCTCTACCCCTCGTCGCGGCGGCGCTGACGGTCGCGAAGGTCTGTGACCTGCGCGCCAGACTCGGGCAGAGGCTCGCTGTCTGAGTCCAGGCCGAACAGCTCGCGCAGCACGGCAACGCGAACGTAGCCGTCGTCGTCGTCGGCGGCCCGCTTCAGGCGCAGCGTCGGCTCGTGCAGCAAGCGGGACGCGATGGCGCGTGCGGCCGCGGAGAGCCGATCCTTGTCGGCCTCGGTGAGCCCCTCCCAGCGCGGTTCGTTCTCGGCCAGCACGCGCTCGACGATCTCGTCGGCTCGCTCGCGTAGCGCCGCGACTGTGGGCATCACGTCCTGGGAGGCAAGCCAGCGCTCGAAGCGAACGAGCTCGGATCGCAAGACGCCTTCAGCGCGGCGAGCTTCGGACTCGCGACCGGAAGTGTTGCGCTCCACCACCGCCTGGAGGTCGTCCATGTCGTGCACGCTCACCCCGGGCAGCTCGCGGCAGGCCGGGTGGATGTCGCGGGGCACCGCGAGGTCGATCAGTAGCAGCGGTCGTCCGTTGCGCTCGGTCATCACCTCGGCCAGGCCCTCGCGCTCGATGACGTGGTGGGGCGAGCTCGTCGAGGCGACGACGATGTCGGCTTCCGCCATCTGCTCAGGAAGCTCCTCGAAGCGCACCGCGGCGCCGCCGAAGCGCTGCGCAAGCCCGATTGCCCGGTCGTAGCGGCGGTTGGCGATGAACACGGCTTGGAGCCCGCGGGCCGCCAGCGCGCGGGCGGTGAGCTCCGCGGTCTCGCCCGCGCCCACCACCAGCACTCGGCGCTCTTCCAGCTCGCCGAGGGTGCGCTGGGCGAGCTCAACGGCCACCTGCGGCACCGAAAGCGCTCGCTCCGAGATGCCCGTCTCCGATCGCGCGCGCTTCCCGGCGGCGAGGGCGCCGCGGAACAGTCGGTTGAGGATCGGGCCCGTCGCGCCCTCGACCAGCGCGAGCTCATAGGCACGCTTGACCTGGCCCTGCACCTCGGCCTCGCCGATGATCATCGAGTCGAGTCCCGCGGTGACGCGGTACAGGTGGCCGGCCGCGTCCGCGCCGCGCAGCGAGTACAGGTGGCTGACCAGCTCGGTGGGAGGCATCTTCGCCTCGCTCGCGAGCGTTCCGAGGGCGATCGACTCTGCCGCAACCGAGTCGCCGGCGTAGAGATAGAGCTCCGTGCGGTTGCAGGTGGAGATCGCCGCTGCCTCGGCGACCGCGTCGCGCTCGACGAGGTCGCCTAAAACCCCGACCGCGCGCCCTTCGGTCAGGGCCATGCGCTCGCGCAGCTCGAGGGGCGCCGTCTTGTGCGAGACCCCGAGTGCCAACAGCTCAGCCACCGGCGCCCTCCACCTCGCGTCCGGTTCCGACCGGTCCCGGGACTTCGGCCCGATCGCGTTCGGCAAGCTCTGCCAGCTCGCCGAGCTCACGATCGATCCGCTGAAGCTTGGCGGCCATGATCGCCACGTAGATCAGGACCAGCACCACAAAGGCGACATAGGCGCCGGCAACGTACTTGCCGGCCTCGTCGAGCGGCAGCGCGGGCATCAGCGTTCGCCGCCCATCACGCCGACCCCGTGGCCTGCGATGGCAGACTCGGCGCCACGCGAGAGCCGCGTGCCGCGTATTCCTCTCCCTCGAGCGCCCGGCGCAGGCGCGAGAGCTTCGCCGAGGTGGACTTGGCGGCGAGCTCGAAGCGCACCAGAGTGACCCAGAGAAGCGCCATGCCGGCGAGCGAGACCAGGAAGGTAACCCACATCTTCGGGGGCATCCCACCCTCGGCCGTCGCGAAGACGCGGGGATGGAGCAGCGTCTCGGCGAGCCGCACGGCGATGAAGTTCAGCGGCACGAAGGCGCCGGCGGTGATCGCGAACACCGACGCGTAGCGCGCCTGGCGCTCGCGGTCCTCGATGGCGTAGCGCAGCGGGTAGTAGGTGCAGTAGAGGAGGAAGACGATCAGGAAGCTGACCAGGGTGGGCTCGTCCCACACCCACCACTTCCCCCACGAGGCCTTGGCCCAGATCGAGCCGGTGATTAGCACGGCGACGCCGAAGATCACCGAGAGGTGGATGGAGACGTAGGCGCGGGCGTCGTGCACCGGGTCCTCGGTGCGCAGGTGCCGGATTGCGTGCACCGCGGCGACGACAAAGCCCAGCAGGGCGCAGATCGCGAGCGGGACATGGAGGTAGAAGATCTTCTGGATGAAGCCCTGGTCGGCGTCGAGGGGGGCGTAGAAGAAGACCAGTGAGAAGGCGATCGCAAGCACCGCCGGAACGGCGATCGCAAGTGCTCTGAGGTTCGGCGTCGGCATCGGCTCGCTGGTGTGGGCGTCAGTCTTCGAGCAAGAAGTCGTAGACCGCGTAGCCCACGAGCAGGAAGACCACATCGTAGAGAGCGAGCACCGCCACCCACTGGCCGAAATCCGCATATGAAGGCCCGTCCGCGGCGAGCAGCGGCTCGGCGGCCCCAGCGGCGGCGATCATCACGGGAACCAGCATCGGCAGCAGGATCAGCGGCGCGAGCAGGTCCCGCGCGCGAGAGTTGATGGCGATCGCGGACACGAGCGTGCCGGTCACGGCGAGCCCGAGGTCGGCGAGCAGCAGCACCGGCAGCAACGGTGCCAGTCCGGTCCACTCGTCCATGAACAGGAAGGCGAACGCTGGCACGGCCACCAGCTCCAGCGCTGCCAGATAGACGCACAACCCCGCCACCTTGGCTGCGAACAGCGCCGTGCCGTCGATCGGCGCCAGGCGGATCGTGTCGAAGCCGCCCTGCTCGCGCTCGGCCACGAAGATCCGGTTGATCGCGAGGATCGCGGCGAACAGCACGGTGGCAAGCAGCACTCCCGCGGCGAGGCTGCCCTCGAGGGTCTCGCGGTCGAGCCCGAACCGAAACAGGACGAAGGTCGTCACGGCAAACAGAGCCATCGCCGGCACCGACTCCAGCGTCCGCAGCTCGACGCGCAGGTCCTTCGCGAGGATCGCCCGAAACGCTGTCATCGCATGAACCACCAACGACACGCGAGCCGCCGAGGACGCTGCCCGGCGGGTCCCGGCGCCGCCAGGCGTGCGCGGGGGGTTTTGGGCCAGCCTCTAAGGCCGCTCACCTGAACTCCCGGCCCGAATAGATCGCTCGCGCGTCGCCCGCCGACAGTCCGGATGCGGGCCCCGCGTAGCCGACCGTCCCGTCGGCTCGCAGCGCCAGCGCCAGGTCGCCCTCGGCCAGCGCACCCTCCACGTCGTGACTGACGAGCACCCGCGTGCGCTCGGGTCGCGGTCCGATCAGCCGTTGCGCCAGCGCGGCGGCATCGGGGTCGAGGTGTGAGAGCGGCTCGTCCAGCAGCAGCAGGTCGGGCCCGTGGAGTACCGCGCGGCAGATCGCGGCGCGCTGCACGATTCCCGCCGAGAGCTCGCGGACGAGGTCATCCGCTCGGCGCGTCAAGCCCGCGGCGCGCAGCACGTCGGCGATCGACTCGTCCGCCGCATCGAGTCCGTGCAAGCGCGCGTTGAAGCGCAGGTTCTCGCGCACGGTCAGGTCCCGGTACAGCAGCGGCTCGTGCCCGAGGAAGCCGATTCGGCCGCGAACCTTCCACGACTCGCGCGGAACGCCGGCGCCCAGAACCCTGGCGGTGCCGGCCGTCGGCCTCAGCAGCGTGGCGAGGATCCTCAGCAGCGTTGTCTTCCCCGCGCCGTTCGGCCCGATCACCGCCAGCGTCTGGCCCACCGGGACCTCCAGCGTGACGCCGAGCAGCACGGGAAGCTCGCCGTAGTCACGGCGCAGGCCCTCCAGCTCGATGGCCGGCTCGGCAGTCGCACCGAACGCACTTCGCTGCGGATCGCGGGCGGTCGCGGTCGTCACGAAGCGGATTTTCCCATCGCGCGGAGGCCCGAGTAGGGCCCGGCGGCGGTCGCAGGATCCCGGCGGGACCTCATCGGGGTCCGTCAACGTACGCGAGTAGATGCGGTCTGCCCTCGGGCCACTCCTGCTTGCCGTGCTCGCGGCGCTCTGTGGCGTCGCGCTGGTGGTGGCTGCGGACCTCGACGCGGGCGACGGGGAAGCGCCGGCTGATCCTGCCGGGGCGCGCGTCGAATCCGGGCCTGAGCGACCGCCGCCCGATCCCCCGGCCTCAGAGCGCGCCCGAGACCAGAGGCAAACGCCCTCGCGCGGGCCTCGAATCGAGTGGCGAGACTCGATTGCCGCCGGGCAGCCAGAGTCCGGGCGGCTCGTCCGGGGCGTGCGGCTTCCTGCCGAAGGGACCGCGTATTTCACCTGGGACCCCGTGCTCAAGCGCCGCCCCGACCGCGACTGGCGGCGCTGGGGCACCGACGAGATGGTCCGGACGGTGCTCGATGTCGTGCGCGGCTACCGGCGGGACCATCCGAACGCGCCGCGGGTCGGCGTCGGCGACCTCAGCCTTCCGCGCGGCGGCTACTTCGGGGCGGAAGTCAGCGGCGGCATCGGCCACGCAACGCACCAGAACGGGCTCAACGTCGACGTCTACTACCCGCGGCTCGACCGGCGCGAGCGGCCGCCGAAGCGCGTTGATCAGATCAACATGCCGCTGGCGCAGGACCTCGTCGATCGGTTCGTTCGCGCCGGCGCGATCGAGATCTTCGTGGGGCCGAACACCCCCCTCACCGGTCCGCCCGACGTGGTCTCGCCGCTGGTCAACCACGACAACCACCTGCACGTGCTGATCGGGCCGTGATCTACGGTTTATTCTGGGCCGGATGGAGGAGGCAAGCGCTCCCGCCGGGGCTGGCCGCGTGGCGGTGGCCAGCTACGGCAGTTACCGAGAGGCCGAGCGGGCCGTCGACTTCCTCTCTGATCAGGGTTTTCCCGTCGAGCGAGCGGCGATCGTCGGCACCGGCCTGCGCACCGTCGAGCAGATCGCCGGGCGCCTGACCACCGGCCGAGCGGCGTTGATGGGGGCCGGGCAGGGAGCGATGATCGGCCTGCTCTTCGCCTTGTTCCTCGGGCTCTTCTTCACGATCGACGAGGATTTCCTCGGCCTGCTGCTATACGCGCTGATCGTCGGTGCTCTCTTCGGTGCGGCCTTCGCGGCGCTGTTTCAGGCGCTGCAGAGAGGGCGGCGAGATTTCGCCTCAGTGCGAGGAATGGAAGCCGAGCACTACGAACTTCAGGTCGACCAAGAGGTCTCGGCGCGCGCCACGCAGCTGCTCGGCGAGATGCCGGCTGCCTGACCTGACGCCCGGCCTACTTGCCCTTGCGCAGCGTGCGGACGCCAACGCGCAGCAGCGGAATCAGGCCCTCGCGCAGGCCCCTCAGCCGAGTGCCGTCGCGCCCGTAGACCAGGCGGGCGGAGGAGCGGATCGCGGTGCCGAGCGTGGAGTCGTAGGGCTGCCACCAGAAGTCCCGCGTGAGGCCGGGCTCCCACGTGACGAGCTTGACGTTCACGCACTCGTAGAGCCCGAACTTGGAGTGGGAGCGGCCGAGGCCCGACTCCTTGACGCCGCCCCACGAGCACTGCATCGCCCCGTGCGAGTAGGAGTGATCGTTGATCCACACCATCCCGGACTCGACCTCGCGCGCCATCCGCTCGCCCTTGGCGCGGTCCTTGGTCCAGATGGAGGCGCCGAGGCCGAAGTTGGAGTCGTTGGCTCGCTCCAGCGCCTCTTCCTCGGAGTCGACGACGACGATCGGCACGACCGGGCCGAAGATCTCCTCGTTCATGATCCGCATGTCGTCTTCCGCTCCCGCGAGCACGGTGGGAGCGATGAAGCGGCCGGAATAGCCGTCGACCTCCCTCGGGCCACCGGTGATCCGCTCGGCGCCTGACTTCAGGGCGTCGTCGACAAGGTCGGTGACGACATCGGCCTGCTCGGCCGAGACCATCGGGCCGATCTCGGTCTCCCAATCGAGGGGGTCGCCGACGGTCAGCCGCTCGGTCTCGCGGATCACGCCCTCGAGGAAGGCGTCGGCGATGTCGGCAACGACGTAGGTCCGCTCGATGCCGGAGCAGGTCTGGCCCGAGTTGGCGAACCCGCCCCAAACGCAACCCGAAACGGCGTTGGCGAGGTCGGCGTCGGCGCAGACGATCTGGGGGTCCTTTCCGCCCAGCTCGAGCACGGATCCCTTGAGGCGCTGGGCGCAGATCTCGCCGACCTTGCGGCCCACCTCCACGGATCCGGTGAAGAAGATCTTCGCGGTCGACGCCTCACACAGGGCCTGGCCGATCGCACCGCCCCCGTGGACCGTTCGGACCAGCCCCTCGGGGAAGCCCGCCTTGTCGAAGATCGACTGAATCCGCTCGCCGAGGAGCGGCGTCAGGCTCGCCGGCTTGAGAATCACGCCGTTGCCGGCCATCAGGGCGATCGCGACCTCGCCGAACGGGATCGACCACGGGTAGTTCCACGGTGCGATGACGCCGACGACGCCGAGCGGCTCGTAGCTGAAGAAGCCCCTCTTCGTCTTCAGGAACGCCTGCGGATACGGGACGCGCTCGTCGGCGAGGATCTTCGGCCCGTTGTCGGCGAGCCAGTTGAGCGCGTCGATGGTCGGCAGGATCTCCATCGTGTAGCACTCGGTGATCGGCTTGCCCTGCTCGCGAGTCAGCAGGCCCGCGACGTCGTCCATCTCGGCGACGAGCACGTCGCCGGCCCGGCGCATGTAGCGGGCGCGGTCGGGGAGCGAGAGCTGCGCCCAGAACGGCTGCACCTCCGCGACGTCGTCGACCACGCCTTCGACCTGGCCGGGCGTGATCGTCTCCACCGTCCCCACCAGTTCGCCGGTGGCGGGGTTGAACGACTCGAGCTTCCCCATCAAATAACCAACATCACATGCTTGTTTCGGGGCATGAATGCCCCTCACCGGAATAGCCGATTCTATGCGCGCCCACGAAGCGAGCCGGGGGCCACACGGCCCCCGGCGTCGCGTTTCCTGCCTCCTGTGCGGCTAGCGCTGCAGCTGCGGCTCCGTCTCCTCGCCCGTGGGCGGGGCGCGCAGCTAGTCCGACCGCAGCCGTCGGCGGATCGACTCCAGCCGCTTGCGCAACTCGGCCTCGAAGCCGCGATCGGTGGGCTGGTAAAAGCGCTCGTTCTGGACCTCAGGCGGCAGCAGCTCCTGGCCGGCGACCCCGCCGGGCTCGTCGTGCGGATACACGTAACTCGCCCCGCGGCCGAGCTTCTTCGCGCCGGGGTAGTGGGCGTCGCGAAGGTAGTCGGGCGGCAGCTTCGCGCCGTGCTCGCGCACGTGACGCATCGCGCCGGCGATTGCGCGTGTGGAAGCGTTCGACTTCGGCGCCAGCGCCAGGTAGGCGGCGGCCTGGCCGAGGTTGAGCGCGCATTCGGGCAGCCCGACCCGGTCCACGGCCTGGGCCGCCGCGTTGGCAACGACCAGGGCCATCGGGTCGGCGTTGCCGATGTCCTCCGAGGCGAGGATCACCATGCGCCGTGCGATGTAGCGCGGGTCCTCGCCGCCCTCCAGCATCACCGCCAGGTAGTAGAGCGACGCATCCGGGTCGGAGCCGCGCGTGGCCTTGATCCAGGCCGAGATGTAGTCGTAGTGGCGATCGCCCTCGCGATCGTAGAACAGCGCCTTGCGCTGAAGCGCGTCCTCGACGGTGGGCACGTCGACGGGGTGCCCGGCGGCCTCCGCGGTTTCGACGGCGCGCTCGAGCGCAGCGAGCGCGGTGCGCGCGTCGCCGCCGGAGCGCTCGGCGAGCAGGGTGAGCGCCTCGTCATCGATCGGCGGCGGGTCGGCGATGCCTCGCTCCGCGTCGGCCAACGCTCGATCGAGCAGCAGCCGGATGTCGTCCGGCGCGAGCGCGCGAAGCTCGTAGATCTGCGCCCGCGAGAGCAGCGCCGAGTTGACCTCGAAGTACGGGTTCTCGGTCGTCGCCCCGATCAGGGTGATGAGGCCCTCCTCAACCGCGGGCAGCAGCGCATCCTGCTGGGCCTTGTTGAAGCGGTGGATCTCGTCCAGGAAGAAGATCGTCGGCTGGCCATTAGCCCGGCGCCGCTCCTCGGCGCGCTCGATGACCGCTCGGACCTCCGCCTTGCCTGCGTTCACGGCGGACTCCTCCTCGAAGGCCGCGTTCGTCGCCGTGGCGACGATGCGCGCGAGGGTCGTCTTGCCCGACCCGGGTGGGCCGTAGAGAACCATTGAGTGCGGTTCGCCGGAAGCGATTGCCGTCCGCAGCGCAGACCCGTCGCCGAGCAGGTGCTCCTGGCCGACGAGCTCGTCGAGCGAGCGGGGGCGCACTCGTACGGCGAGCGGAGCCTCGGCCGCCGGGACGCTGGTCCGCCGGTCTCGAGGTTCCTCCCCGGCATCGAACAGCCGCTCCATGCTGAAAGTATCCCCGCCGCGTGGACGCCCTCGAGATCGCCGCCGTCGTCGTCTGGGCGTTCGGTGTGTCGCTTGTCGGGGGACTCGTCGGACTCGTGCTCGGCAACCTCCGGCTCCCGGTGATGCTGGCCTTCGCCAGCTCGCCCGCCGCCGGGGCCGGGGCCAACGTGGCCGTGTCGGGTGCGGCAGCCGTCGCGGCCGCCTCCCGTCACGCGCAGGCCGGCCGGCTCGACTGGGGGCTCTTCGCGTGGATGGCGCCGGCGTCGCTCGTGGGCGCGGTCGTCGGCGGCCTCGTGTCCGGGGTCGTCCCCGACGAGCCGCTGCTGATCGCGATCGGCATCGTCGTCTTGTACGGCGCCTGGGAGATCTACCGCTACGAGCGCCCGGCGGCGGACGGAGCGGACGCGGCGTTCGACGTCAGGCAGCTCTGGAACGCCGCCGTCATCGGTCTCGCCGTCGGCCTGCTTGGGGGCTTCGTCGGCCTGATCCTGGGCTCGATGCGCCTGCCCGCACTCGTCAGGTTCGCGGGCGTCAGTCCACACGCGGCGGTGGGCACCAACGCCGCGGTCGGAGTGCTGGTCGGGGTCGGCGGGCTGATCGGCCACCTGCCCAGCGGCATCGACTGGGACCTGTTCGCGGCGGGGTGCGCTGGCGGCGTGCCGGGCGCGTACCTCGGCGCACACTTCACCGGCCGGCTGGGAGAGCGCGCGCTGCTCAACGCCTGTGCGGTGGTGCTGGTGGTCAGCGGTCTCGCGATCCTCGTTCAGGCCCTGATCGGCTGAGCCGTGGGTAACCTGGCTGCATGGGTGAGGAGATCGCGGTCGCCGACTCGAAGCTGGGCGCTGAGGCCGTCGAGCTGCTCGGCGAGCTGATCCGGATCAACACGGTCAACCCTCCTGGCAACGAGGAGCCCGCGCAGGAACTCCTCGTCGCACGCCTTGGCGAAGCGGGAGTCGAGTGCGAGCTGCTCGCCGCCGAAGCGGGACGCCCGAACCTGATTGCACGCCTTCCCGGGCAGTCCGAGGGACCGACGCTCGCCATGCTCGGGCACGTCGACACCGTTCCGGCAGACCCGTCGGAGTGGAGCTTCGACCCCTGGGCCGGAGACGTTGTCGACGGGATGGTCCGCGGGCGCGGGGCGCAGGACATGAAGGACCAGGTCGCGGCAGAGGTCGCGGCGGTGTGCACGCTCGGGCGGGACGGGTGGCGGCCGGCTCGAGGCGAGCTCAAGCTCGTGATCACGGCCGATGAGGAGATGGGTGCCCAGAAGGGCGCGAAGTGGCTGTGCGAGGAGCATCCCGACAAGGTCCGCGCGGACCTGGTCATCAACGAGGGCGGCGGCGATTCGTTTGAGCTCAACGGCAGGCGGCTCTATCCGCTCAGCGTCGGAGAGAAAGGGGTTTGCCGGTTCTGGCTGCGGGCGCGGGGGGTCGCCGGGCACGCCTCCGTGCCCGGCCTCGGCGACAACGCGCTGCTCAAGCTCGCCCCGGCGCTGGAGCGGCTTCGAGAGCAGCCCCCGCTGGAGCCCACTCCGGACGGCCTGGCCTTCGTGTCGGCGCTGATCGACGAGGACATCGAGCCGGACGATCCGGCGGGCCTTGAGGCCGCCGTCGAGCGTCTCCGCACCGAGGCTCCCGCCGTCGCCTCGTACCTCGCCGAGCCGATGCTGCGAGTGACCCTGGTGCCGACCAGGGCGCGCGCCTCGGACAAGGACAACGTGATCCCGTCCGTCGCCGAGGTGCTCGTCGACTGCCGCGTGCCCCCGGGCTTCACCGCGGACGATGCTCGGGAGCGAGTGGAGGGGGTGTTGGGTCCGTTCGCGAACGAGCTGGAGATCGAGTTCGCCGAGAAGGTCGTCGGCAACAGCTCGCCGTTCGAGACGCCGTTTGCGGACGTGATCCGCGGCTGCATCTCAGAGGCCGACCCGGATGCCGAGCTGGTCCCCAACGTGATGCCCGGATTCAGCGACAGCCACTGGTTTCGCAGCGCTTTCGCCGAGGCGACGGTCTACGGCTTCTGCCCGCAGCGCGAGCTCGACATGTTCAAGGCGGCGCCCCTGGTCCACGGCGCCGACGAGCGTGCAGCGGTCTCGGACGTGGAGCTCGCCGCACGGTTCTACGCCAGCCTTGCCAGGCGGGTGCTGGGATGAGCGAGATAGGAGCCGGGAGCTCCAACGGAGCGGGCCCCGACGAGGGTGGGCGCGTGCGGTTGGGCGGGATGGCGCTTCGCAACGGGTTGTTGATCCACGGACCCACGGCGTGGGCGATCGCGGCCCGCGCCGCAAACGGGTCGATCGAGTCCGCCTCCGGGCCGAAGCCGACGTTCACTCCAGGCCGCCTGGGTGAGATTCCCATGCTGCGCGGCCCGTTGCGACTGGCCGAGGCGCTGGCCGTCGTCCCGCTCGCCCGGCTGCGCCTGCCTTCGGCACGCCTCCCGTTCGAGGACCGCGGCGTGCTGGCGGCCGTTGCCGCCAGCCTTGCGCTCAGCGCCGCCCTGCGGCGACGCCGTCCGGTCGAGCCGTCGGCAGCCGGGGCGACGGCGCGCGAAGCGCTCGTGGCCCTCCTGGGCGCCCTACCGGCGCTGGCGGCCCTGCGCGATCGGGACCTCGCCTCCTACCACGGCGTGGAGCACAAGGCCATCGGCGCCTATGAGGTCGGAGCCGACCCGGCAGAGGTCCCCAAGGAGCACCGCCGCTGTGGCTCGAACCTGATCGCGCCGATGCTGCTGCTCTCAGTGGCCGGTCAGGTGCTCGTCGAGCGGCTCATCGAAGAGCCCGGTCCGGTCACCCGCGGACTTGCCGGACTGGCCGGGGTTGGCGCCGCGGTGGAGCTGTTCGTCTTCGCCGAGCGCAACCCCGACAGCGCGGTGGGCCGGGCCGTGCACGGCCCGGGGCACGAGATCCAGCGCCTGTTGTCGACACGCGAGCCCACGCCTGAGCAACTCGAGGTCGGCAAGGTGGCGCTGCAAGAAGTGCTACGGGCTGAGGCCAACGCTGCCGATACCGTCTAAGGCGGAGCCTGCGCGCGCCAGGAAACTCAATGGAACGGATCGCCATCCTCGGAATCCAGTGGGACTCGATCAAGTACGACATCGGCTTGATCGTCCCAATCATCTTCCTGGCGCTGATCTGTTACTTCATGTGGCGCACGCTGCGGTTGATGCCACGGACGAAGCCGCAGGAGATCACGCCCCGCTCGAAGAGCTCTGTCACCTGGGAGGACGTCGCAGGGGTCGAGGAGACCAAGGAGGAACTGCGGGAGGTCGTTGATTTCCTCTCGGATCCCAAGCGCTTCAAGCGGCTGGGCGCCAAGGTCCCGAAGGGCATCCTGCTTCACGGCCCGCCGGGTACCGGCAAGACCCTGCTCGCGAAGGCCGTCGCTCATGAATCGGGAGCCAACTTCTTCAGCCAGTCGGCCTCGTCGTTCGTCGAGATGTTTGCCGGCCTCGGCGCGGCGCGCATCAGGCGCCTCTTCAAGGAGGCGCGCGAGAACGCTCCGGCGATCGTGTTCATCGATGAGCTCGATGCGGTCGGCGCGCAGCGCGGATCCGACATCTCCGGCGAACGCGACCAGACCCTAAACCAGCTGCTCGTCGAGATGGACGGGTTCGACGCCCGCGACAACGTCGTCGTGATGGCGGCCTCGAACCTGCTCGAGAAGCTCGACAAGGCGATGCTCCGGCCGGGGCGCTTCGACCGGCAGGTCTTCGTGCCCCCTCCGGACCGAAACGGACGCGAGCGCATCCTCGAGGTCCACACCCGCGACAAGCCCCTGGCGCAGGACGTCGACCTGGACCGAGTCGCGCGTCACGCCGCGGGGCTGACGGGCGCCGACCTGGCGAACCTCGCCAACGAGGCCGCGATCGTCGCCGGGCGCGCAAAGCGCGACTTCATCGCTCAGGCCGACTTCGACGACGCGTTCGAGCGAGTCGTCGCCGGCCTGCAGACCCGCAAGGTCATCACCGCGCACGAGAAGCGGGTAGTGGCTTGGCACGAGGCCGGCCATGCGCTCGTCTCGGAGCTCCTGCCCACGGTGGACAAGGTCCAGAAGGTGTCGATCGTGCCGCGCGGCAAGGCGCTGGGCTACACGCTCAACCTGCCACAGGAGGATCGCTATCTGAAGTCTCGCGGCGAGCTGATCGACTACATGAAGGTGCTGCTCGCGGGTCGGGTCTCAGAGCAGATCACCTTCGGCCGGGTCACCACCGGAGCCTCCGACGACCTCAAGCGAGTCACCGGGATCGCACGCTCGATGGTCTACGAGTACGGGATGGGCACTCAGATTCGCTCGCACCAGGTTCCCGGCGACGACTACACGGTGTCCGAGCGCCTGCGGCAGACCAGGGACGAGGAGGTCACAGCGATCGCCGAGGAGGCTTACCGGGGCGCCCACCAGCTGCTCTCGGACCATCGCGACCTCCTCGACGAGATCGCCGAGCGGCTGCTCGAGAACGAGGCGATCGAGCGCGAGGAGATCCAGCGGATCATGGCTCGCCGCCGCGAGCCCGCCGAGCGGCCGACGACCGCCGTCGAGGTTGCCTCGGATCGCGCCAAGGCGCTCGCGAGCGAGCCACCCGACGAGCAATAAACTCCGGCCCGTGTTCGGGCTGATCGATCACGTCGGCGTTGCCGTCGATGACCTCGATGCGGCGATTTCGCTGTACGAGGAGAAGTTCGGGATGCCGCTCGTCCACCGGGAGACGGTCGACGAGCAGGGCGTGGAGGCCGCGCTCCTCGACGTCGGCGACGGTCACGTCGAGCTGCTGCTGCCGCTCGGTGAGGACACGCCCGTCGGGAAGTTCCTCGCCAAGCGCGGGCGGGGACTACACCACGTCGCCTACCGCGTCGACGACATCGATTCGGCGCTGGCGGGCCTGAAGGAGAAGGGCGTCGAGCTCATCGACGCAGAGGCACGCACCGGGATCCGCAAGAGCCGGGTGGCGTTCCTTCACCCCCGCTCGACCGGGGGCGTTTTGACCGAGATCGTGGAACCCGCGAAGGCGCACTGATGGCGGACACGCAGCGGGTTGAGATCGGGATCTCGGGCGGCCAGGTGGTAAGCGTTCGGCTCGAAGAGGGGCCGCTGGGGGACCTGCGCAAGGCAGTCGAGAAGGACAACGGCTGGTATGACCTCGAGACCGATGACGGAACCCTGGCGCTCGATCTCGGCAAGGTCGTCTTCGTGCGCATCGCGGGCGCGCCGCACACGATCGGTTTCTCGGGCGACTGAGCGGCGCTCGCGCGCTACGGTCGGGCGGTGATCGGCAAGCTCGCCGTGCTCGCTGCCGGGGCAGTGGTCGCCGCCGCCTGGTGGTGGCGCAAGAACCCCTCCGCGTGCCCGTACGGCCAGCGGTTCTGGGTCGAAGCTCCGCACCCGTTCATCACCCGCGCGCGGCTGCGCGAGACGCTGGCGCCAATGCCTGGAGAGCGGATCCTCGAGATCGGCCCCGGGACCGGCTACTACACCATCGATCTCGCGGAGTGGGTCGGTCGGGACGGCACGATCGAGATTTTCGACCTCCAGCAGGAATTCCTCGATCACACGCTGCGACGTGGCGCCGAGCGCGGGCTCGCCAACATCCGCGCGACACAGGGCGACGCGCAGACGCTTCCTTACGACGACGATTCGATGGACGCCGTGGTCCTCGTGGCGGTTCTCGGGGAGATCCCGGACCCTGGCGCCGCGATGCGAGAGATCGCTCGCGTGCTAAGACCCGGCGGCCGACTCGTGGTCGGCGAGCTGGCCGGCGATCCCCACTTCACGTCCCCGCGAGGGCTCGAGCAGCGCGCGCAGGCCGCGGGGCTTCGCGTCGCAACCCGCAGCGGGCCGCCGTTCGGCTACTTCGCGCGGGTCGAGGCCTGAGCCGGCTGTACGGATTGCGGGCCCGAGGGGCGGGTAGGCGTCGCTCCCATGCCTCGTCTCCGTCGCATCGACTGCACCGCCCCGGGCATCAGGCGGGTTCGACACGGCCGTGGCTTTCGCTATCTCGACAAAGACAGCCCGGTCGTCGACCGCGAGGTGCTGGAACGGATCCGCGAGCTCGCGATCCCACCGGCGTGGGAGGACGTCTGGATCTGCCCCCACCCGCGCGGGCACATCCAGGCAACGGGGCAGGACGCCGCTGGGCGCAAGCAGTACCTGTATCACCCGCGATGGCGGGAGCATCGCGATCGTCAGAAGTTCAAGGAGATGGAGGAGTTCGCCCGCGCGCTGCCCGCCGTGCGGAAGCGGGTCGAGGCGGATCTCGGGCGCCGAGGGCTCGTCAGGGAGCGCGTACTCGCTTGCGCCGTGCGCCTGCTCGACCTCGGCTTCTTTCGCATCGGCAGCGAGCGCTATGCGGCAGAGAACGAGACGTTCGGCCTGGCGACCCTCCGGCAGCGGCACCTGGGCCTCGAGCGCGGGGTTGCGGTGTTCGACTACCCGGCGAAGGGGGCGAAGCGCCATCGTCAGGAGATCGCCGATCCCCTCGTGCTGCCGACGCTGCGCGCCCTCAAGCGGCGCGACGGCGGCGGGAGCGAGCTGCTCGCCTACCGGCGCGGGCGCGAGTGGGTGGACGTGCGCTCGGAGGAGATCAACGACTACCTGCGCGAGCAGACCGGCGCCGACTTCACCGCGAAGGATTTTCGAACCTGGAACGCAACCGTGTTGGCCGCCGTCGAGCTGGCCGCCAGAGCGGACGACGCCAAGTCATCGAAGACGGCGCGCAAGCGCGCGATGGTCGAGGCGACCGAGCGGGTCGCGGAGTATCTCTCCAACACCCCCGCCGTATGCCGCAGCGCGTACATCGATCCCCGTGTGTTCGATCGCTTCGACTCGGGCGAGACGATCCGCAGCCCGCTGGAGCGCATCGTCGGGATCGCCGACCCCGGGGACTTTCCCGATCGCGAACGGATCGAGCGAGCGGTGCTGCGCCTGCTGGCGTGAGTCAACGGGCAGCCGCGAGCGACTCCCAGAGGCGCTCCTCGCAGTCGAGCACCCTGTTCGCTTCCTCGGCGACGCGCGCCCACAAGGTCGGCTCCGGCGCCTCGCCCTCCGAGGCCGCATGGAGCGCCTCGGCCAGGGCCGTCCACGCTCTCGCGGCGTCTTCGCAGAGCTGTGCCTCGGGACGCTCGGCCTCCGCGAGAAAGCGCGAGTACATGAGCCTGAAGTTGCCCCCGCCTGTGCCGCGCCGCTCAATCACCTGATAGTTGAACCGCGCGCACCATTGCCAGTCGTCGATCTCGTCCGGCCACTTCCCGGCCTCGGCGGCGAATCGCCGCAGCGCCGGCAAGCCCTCGTAATCCCCCAGCGGCGGTTCCAGCATCCGCTCCGCGCAGCGCTCGATCGCAGCCGGAATCGCGGCACGCAGGTCGGCGATCGGCTCGGAATCCGGGATCGAGAACATGTGACCGGCGAGCGGGAAGACCGGAAGCTGGGCGTGACGCGCGCGCATCAGGTTCTCCAAACGAGTCGTCTGAAGCTCGTCGAACGCGGTGTCGGAGAGATAGGCGCGGAACTCGTCGTAGCCGGCCAGGACCACGGCGTGCCCGGGGAAGTGCGCCGACGACCCGTAGTGATCGAGGTAGTAGAGGTCGGTCAGCAGGATCGCCGGCCGGCCGGAGTCGACCACGTCGCGGGCCAGCTTCCAGGCGCGCTCCGGGTCGTCCTCGACCGACAGCTCGAGCGGCGCCCCGGTGAGCTCGACGAACTGTTCCTCGAGCCGGGCCGTTCGGCCGTTCGTGAACCGCGAAGGCGACTGATCGTCGAGCGCCACATAGTAGAAGCACGCTCCGGCCCCGAGGCCGAAGGCCATCTCCTCTGAGATCTCAGCCCCTGAGAAAGCGAGGAGGTTGCGTAGCGCCGTCGAGCCGCAGTGGTTTCCCGGCCGGTGCCGGTAGCCGGGGACCATGGTCGCCGACGCGACCGGTCGGTCGCTCACGCCGAGCGTTCCTTCAGCACTCGGCGCAGGATCTTGCCCGACGGGGACTTGGGGATCTCGTCCACGATCGCGACCATCCGGATCCGCTTCTGCGGCGAGACCCGCTCGGAGACCCACGCCATCAGCTCGTCTGCGTCGAGCTCGCCGTCGGCGGGGACGACGAACGCCTTCGGCAGCTCACCGCACTCCGGGTCCGGGACGCCGACGACCGCTGCGTCGGCGACCTCCGGATGCGAGATCAGGAGCGCCTCGAGCTCCGCCGGCGGCACCTGGTAGCCCTTGTACTTGATCAGCTCCTTAAGCCGGTCGACGATCGTGTAGTAGCCGTCGGCGTCGCGAATCGCGATGTCGCCTGAGTGCAGCCAGCCGTCGGCGTCGATCGTCGCGGCGGTCGCCTCCGGATTGCCGAGGTAGCCGCTCATCACCTGTGGCCCGCGGATCCAGAGCTCGCCCCGCTCGCCCTCCGGCACGTCGGTTCCGGTCTCCGGATCGACGATCCGGCACTCGGTCTCGGGCAGCGGAGTTCCGATCGTTCCCGGCTTGTTCTCCCCGTCGGCCGGCATCGCGTGCGTCACCGGGCTCGTCTCGGTCAGCCCGTAGCCCTGGATCACCTTGCACCCCAGACGGGCGGTCACCTGCTCGATCAGGTCGGCTCCTAGCGGCGCCGCTCCCGACATCAAGGTCCGCACCGACGATAGGTCGCGCCCCTCCACGGCGGGATGCTTGGCGAGCGCGAGGGCGATCGGCGGCACGACGTAGCCCTGGGTCACCCGATGCCGCTCGATCAGCTCGAGGAACTGCTCGAGGTCGAACCGGGGCATCGTGACGATCGTTGCGCCAGCCCACAGTCCCTGGTTCATGATCACCGTCTGGCCGTAGATGTGGAAGAACGGGAGCACCCCGATCAACGTGTCGTCGGCGCCGATCGGGAACGCGGCCTGCGTCTGGAGAACGTTGGCCACCAGGTTGCGGTGGCTGAGCATCACGCCCTTCGGCAATCCCGTCGTGCCGCTCGAGTACGGCAGCACCGCGAGATCGGCGGCGGGATCGATCTCGACCGCGGGCGCGTCTTCCGGGTCGGCCAGCAGATCCATGAACGACGCGGCGCCCTCCGCCTCCCCCACGACGTAGACGTCCGGTACCCCGGCGTCGGCCGCGGCCTCGCGGGCAGCGTCGAGAAACGGCGCCACGGTGATCAACAGCTTCGCCTGTGAGTCCCGAAGCTGATGGGCGAGCTCGGTCGCGGTGTACAGCGGGTTCACGGTCGTCGCGCGCCCGCCCGCGGCGGACGCGCCATGGAAGGCGACGGCGTACTCGGGCAGGTTGGGCATGTAGATCGCCAGCGCGTCGCCCTTGGCGAAGCCGCGCGCCGCCAGACCCGCTGCGAGCGCTCGGACCGAGCGCTCAAGATCGGCATAGCTCACCTCGCGACCGCTGGGACCGTCGATCAGTGCCGGCTTCGAGCCGCGGCCCGCCGCATCGCCGAGCACGAAAGAGGTGACGTCGGTCGCGGGGACTTCGATGCGCCGCTCAGTGCTGCCCGTGGTCACGGCACTCGCTTTCTACCACGCGGCCCGTAGACGCACGTACTCCTCGCGGGCTGCGAACGAGATCCGCATCTCGTCGGCGAGCTCCTCCAGGAACTCCTCGCTCGTACTCGGCCAGCTGGACCACGCTGGCCACGCCGGGCGGATTGTTTCTCAGAAATCCGGCGCGGGTAGCGGCCGGGTATGGAGGCTGGGGGTACGCGAACCCACGCGCGACCCGAGGCGTCGTCGGTGGCGCTGATCTCGAATCTGAGATCGGGTTCCGGGGACGCCTCGCGCGCTGCGGAGCTCCTTCGAAGCTTGGGCGCGGAGGTCAGGGAACTCGAACTCGGCGAGGCGAGCACTGACGATGCGCTCGAGGCGGAACGAGTCGTCGTCGCGGGCGGGGATGGGTCCGTTGCCGCGGCCGCCGCGCTGGCTCACGTGCGCGAGGTTCCCCTGGCGGTGATACCGACCGGGACGGCAAACGATTTCGCTCGGGCGCTGCGGCTGCCGTTGGACCTCGAGCCTGCGGTGAGACTTGCGGTCGCGGGCCCGGTCACGCACCGCCTCGACCTCGCATGGGTCACTGTGGACGAGCGAGATCCGCGACCGTTCGTGAATGCCGCCAGCGCGGGTCTTTCTCCGGTAGCGGCGCGCCAGGCCGGCAGGCTGAAGCAACGTCTCGGATCCCTCGCCTACTCCCTCGGGGCAGTTCGAGCTGGCCTTCGGGCGCGCCCGCTGCCGTGCGAGGTGAGATGCGGCGACCGGACCGTGTTCTCTGGCTCAGCGTGGCAGGTGACGGTTTCGTGCACCGGAGCCTTCGGAGGCGGCGCCGAGGTCGACGCCGATCCTCAGGACGGAATGCTCGACGCGACCGTGATGGAGGCGGGTTCACGGCTTCGCCTGATCCGATACGCGTACGGCCTGCGAGCCGGGAGGGTGGAAGCTCAGGAGGGCGTCGCAAAGTGTGCAGGGGAGGGAATCGGTGTCGAAACCGACGGCTCCACGGGCTTCAACGTCGACGGGGAACTCGTGGCCGGGGCAACAGCGCGCTGCGAGATCGCTCCACGCGCGTTTGAGGTCGTGACCGGATGAAGCGCCCGCCGTTTGCGGCTCGCCGGTCGGAGCCTGCGTTGAGAGAGGCCTGGCGCACCTACGCGCTGCCGGCGGCGGTCGGCGCGGGGGCGCTCGCGTGGTACGCGGCCGATAGCCTTCGCCACCGGCGGGAGGGGGCCTTCGGTTATGAGCTCTCGGAAGGAGTCCAGGTCGACTCACCGGACTTTCTGCGGGCGGCTGAGGCCCTCACGGGAGCTCCGATTTCGCGCGGCAACGAAGCGGAGCTGTTGATCAACGGCGACCGGATCTTTCCGGCTTTCCTGGAGACCATCGAATCGGCCGAGCGCACGCTAAACGTCCAGACCTACGTCTACTGGCGGGGCGAGATTGCCTCTGACGTCGCAGCAGCGATCTGCGCCAAGGCGCGCGAAGGCGTCGCTTGCAACGTGATCCTCGACGCACTGGGGGCCGCCAGGATGAACCGCTCGCTGGTCCGCGACATGGAGCGGGCCGGCGTCCACGTCGTCCGGTTTCGGCCCCCAAAGCCCTATGCGATGAAGCGGATCGCGAATCGCACCCACCGCCGCCTGCTGGTCGCCGACGGGCGAGTCGGCATGACCGGTGGGGTCGGAATTGCTGCGGAATGGACCGGTGATGCCGAGAACCCCGACCACTGGCGCGATACGCACGTGCGCGTCCGGGGTCCCGTGGTGAGGGGCCTGCAGGGCGCATTCGCGGAGAACTGGCTCGAGGCGACCGGTGAGGTGCTTGCCGGCGAGGACTACCTCCCGGACCTGGACCCAATCGACAACGGAGGCCCGATGCAGCTCGTGCGCTCAAGCGCAAAGGTGGGCGACACGAACGTCGAGGCGCTCTACTACTCGGCGATCGCGTCAGCGCGCGAATCGATGGAACTGACAGCCGCCTACTTCGTTCCGCGGCCAGCGTTCACCCAAGCGCTGGCGGAGGCTTCCGAGCGAGGCGTCGACGTCCAGGTGCTCGTGCCCGGTCGACACACAGACAAGGAGCTGGTGCGGGTCGCCGGCCGAGCCGCCTACGCCGACCTCCTCGACGCCGGGGTCCGCATCTTCGAGTTCGCGCCGACGATGCTCCATGCGAAGACGCTTGTCGTCGACGGGGCCTGGGCATCGGTAGGGACGGTCAACTTCGACAACCGCTCGTTCCAGCTCCACGACGAGGTCACGCTTTGCGTTTGGGACCGGAGCTTCGCCGCCGAGCTGCACGAGCAGTTCGAGCAGGATCTACGACGCGCCGAACCGATCGATCCGCATCGCTGGCAGCGTCGTGGCCCTCACCGACGAGTCGCTCAGGCGGCGACCCGGCTGCTGCGTCGCGAGCTGTAGTCGCCCTCCATATCCTGGCTGCGTGCTCGAGCGGCTGCGTACACCCCGACCGCGATCGCGCCCGCGCTTGGGCCTGCCCGGCCGGCGCATCGCTCCGCGCAACCCAGTGCTCGCAGCTCTGGGACGCATCGACCAAGCGGCGCTTCGCTTCCTTCGCACCAGGGGTCATCAGCCCCCCCTCGAGGCAACGATGAGGGCGATCGGGATCGCGGGCGAGTATGCGGCGATGTGGGCCCTCGCAGGCGCTTCCGGGGCGGCGCTCGACCCTGCACGCCGGCGACACTGGCTCGTCGCCGCGGCCACCGGACCGGCCGCCGTCGGCGTCAACTTCGCAGTCAAAGTCGCTGTTGGCCGGCAGCGTCCGCTGATCGAGGAACATCCACCGCTCGCCAGCGCTCCGACGAAGCTGTCATTTCCGTCGGCGCACGCCACCTCATCGCTGGCCGGGGCGACGGCTCTCGCGCGGGTGGAACCGAAGCTGAGAGCGCCCTTGTATGCGCTCGCCGGAGCGATCTGCGTCGGCCGACCCTACCTGGGGATGCACTATCCGTCCGACGTGCTCGCGGGAGCGGCGCTCGGGCTGCTGATCGGCCGCGCCGTCCCGGGGCTGGGCCCCGCTCCCCCGGAGGAGCGGCTGATCGACCTCGCGATCGGCGCGAACCAGCGCGCGGAGGGCAATGGCGCGCCCAGCATCTCGTTGGCGGCAGACGAGACGGGCAGCCCCTCGACGTGAAAGTTGGGATCGTCGGCCTCCCAAACGCGGGCAAGTCGACCCTGTTCAACGCGCTCACAAACGCCGACGCCGAGACGGGGGAGTACCCGTTCACGACGATCGATCCGAACGTCGCCGTCGTTCCTGTGCCCGACGAGCGCCTGCCGCAGATCGCGGCCACGGTGGGGGCCACCGAGCTGGTCCCGCAGACGATCTCGTTCGCCGATATCGCGGGCTTGGTCCGCGGTGCGTCGGAGGGCGAAGGCCTCGGCAACCGCTTCCTGGCCGCGATCCGCGAGACAGACGCCATCTGCCACGTCGTCCGCTGCCACGACGCGGCGGGCGTGGCGCACACGGAGGGGCGGATTGACCCAGTCGCGGACGCGGAGCTGGTCGAGGCGGAGCTGTATGCAGCCGACCTCGAGCAGGCGCGGGCGCGACTAGAGCGGGTCACAAAGGACGCGCGCTCGGGCTCGAAAGAAGCCGCCGCCGAGCGTGACTGGCTCGAGGTCGTAGTGGACGGCCTCGCGGCGGGCCGGCCCGTCCGTGAGTTCGCTCCGCCCGTCGAAACCCACGACGCGCCCGCCCGGCTTCAAGCGTTGACGTCCAAGCCGATGCTGTATGTGGCCAACGTCTCCGAGGGAGTGGAGGCGCCACCGGCCGAGCTGATTGAGCACGTCCGCGCAGCGGGAGCGGGCATCGTTGCCATCAGCGCCCGGGTCGAGGCGGAGCTCGGCGAGCTGGACGACGCCGCCGAGGCGGCCGAGCTTCGCGCCGAGCTGGGGCTCGGAGACTCCGGGCTCCAGCGGCTGGTCCGGGCGGCGTTCGACCTGCTGGACCTGATCACCTTCTTCACCGCGCACGAGGGGGCGGAGGCCACGGCGCGCAGCCTGCGGCGCGGCTCGACCGCGTGGGACGCCGCCGGCCGCGTCCACACCGACTTTCAGACCAAGTTCGTGCGGGCCGAGGTGATCGGCTGGCAGGACCTCGTGGAGCTGGGAGGTTATGCCGCCGCCCGGGAGCGCGGAAGGCTGCGAACCGAGGGTCGCGAATACGTCGTGTCGGCGGGCGACGTGCTCACCTTCAGAATCTAGTCGCCCAGCAGCTGCCGGCCAAGCTCGGAGACCGTGACGTGGATCGCCCCGGGTTCGACGGCATAGTCGAGGAGGGCAAGAGCGCTGAGCCGATCGAGCTGGTACTGGAATGCCGCCGCCTGCATCGAGTTCTCGTAGTCGCGGAGGACGTCGAACGACCACCCCGTGGTGTGGAGGGAGTACTCGTCGGTGGCCTCGGGGTTGGAGCCGATGAGCAGCTCCTGGTAGGCGCGGTCGCGCACGGTGCTCGTGATCTGCAGGGGCGCAAACGCGCCGCTCACCTCGCGCACGCTGGCCGCGAGATAGCTCAACGTCGCCAGGGCTTCGGGGCGCAGGGCCCGATAGAGCTCCGGCTCCCGGTCGAGCTCGGAGGCGAGCTCACCCATCTGCGGATCGACGATCCAGCCGAGGCCGGGGGAGTCCGGAAGCGGCACCAGGTCTCCGTCGCGCAGCGCCGCCTCGATGTCGTCGGGCTCTGAGAAGACCTCGGTCTCGTCCTCGGGGTGAAAGACCTCCTCAAGCGTCGCCTTCTGGTTTGCAAGGTCGGAGGTCCGCTCGAGCTCGTCGGGGTCGCGACGGTAGCCGCGCATGATCTCCTCCGAGCCCATCACCTTCCAGAGGTAGTCGGCTGATTCGTCGCCGAACCCCCGCAGGATCCGGTAGGCCTCGCCGTGCCTGTCGGGACCCATGTCGAAGTACAGCTGCGCGTAGGAGAGGCGCTCGGCGGCCACCAGACCGCCGATCGAATCCGCGTCGGAGACCCCGAGGTAGGAGCGGATCACGCTCTCGAGGTTGCCGATTCCCATGTGGTAGCTCGCCACGGCGAGCCCAGGGTCTCCGAAGCGCTCCTGCGCAATCTCGAGATAGGTCGCGGCTCCCTCGATTGCGGCCGCTGGCGCGAAGCGCTCGTCGACCTGCTCGCGCTGCCTGCGCAAGCGGGCTGCCTGCTCGGTGCTCTGCGACTTTGCGATCCGCTTCGTCAGGGCGACGCTCGCTGCCAGGTCCACATCCATTCCCAGCAGATCGGTCGCGGTCGAGGGAATGATCTGTGCCAAGCCCGAGGCGGCCTCAGGCGTCGCCCCCGCCATGACGTCCGGGCGGCCAGCGCTCTCGAGGAAGACGATCGCCTCGAGCGTGTCCGGGTCAACCCCGTGGCGGTCGGCGGCCGCCTCGACCTCGTCCCGCCAGCGGGCGGTTCGCCGCGCCGAAGCCGCGGCGCCCCCCGGGCTCTTCGCGTAGAGCACGTGCGAGGTCCCGATCGCCGCGCGAGCCTCGAACTGCTCTCGGCGCGAGGGCTCCCACGCCAGCGGGTCCGAGGCCGAGCGGGCGGCTGCGCTGGCGTCGGCGGCGATCTCCTGCACGCGCACGTCGAGCGGATCGCGGTCGCCGATGCCGAGGGCCAGGACCGCTCCCGCGAGGACGCCAGCAGCCACGAGCAGGAGCAGCACCCCTCCAGCCGCACGCGCCGCGGTCTCGAAACCGCCTCTTCCCAGCACGGCGGCGATGTTAGTTAGGGTCCACGCGTGCGAACCGAGGCGCGTTTCGGAGGCGTGTCCTCCGGGGCCGGGCACTACGAGAGCTTCTACGTCAAGGCGACTCGTCCCGGCGGGGGCCTGGGGGCCTGGATCCGGCACACGGTCCACAAGCGACCCGGGGCCGAGCCGAACGCGTCGGTCTGGTTCACGCTGTTTGACGCCGACGGGGCGGGCCCGCGCGCGACCAAGGTCACGGTTCCGGCGTCGGAGCTCAGCGTGCCGACCGGCGCGTACATCAAGGTCGGCGAGGCGCTGCTAGAGCCCGGGCGCGCGCGCGGATCGGCGACGACCGAGTCGCTCGAGGCCAGCTGGGACCTGAGCTACGACTCCGAGGCTCCGGCCTTTCACCACCTGCCCTACTCCTGGCTGTACGGGAGCCCGCTGCCGAAGACGAAGTTTCTCTCCCCGTACCCAGATGCCAGGTTCAACGGATCGATCACCGTCGCCGGAGAGACGATCGAGGTCGGTGGCTGGCCGGGGATGATCGGGCACAACTGGGGCCGCGAGCACGCCGAGCGATGGGTCTGGATCCAGGGTTGTGAGTTCCGCGAGTCGGAGGGGGCCTACTTCGACGCGGCGGTTGGCCGGATCAAGGTCGCCGGGATGACGACGCCGTGGGTGGGCAACGGGATGCTCCGGCTAGACGGAGTGGAGCATCGCCTGGGCGGCTTTGACCGGATTCGGTCCACCAAGGTGGAGGATGAGCCCACGGAGTGCGAGTTCGAGCTGGCCGGCAAGGGGATCAAGGTCACCGGAAGGGTCGCCTCGGATCCCCGCAACTTCGTCGCGTGGGTGTACGCCGATCCCGCCGGGCCCGAGCACAACACGCTCAACTGCTCGATCTCGGACCTCGAGCTGACCGTGGAGTCGAAGGGCTCGGAGCCACGGCGGCTGGAGTGTGCGGGCGCCGCCGCGTACGAGATCGGGATGCGCGAAACCGACCACGGCATCCCGCTGCAGCCGTATCCCGACGGTTGAGCAATACCCCCAGGGAGTATGCTACCGTAGCCACCATGGAGCACACGGCCACCCACGCAGACTCGATCGCCGACCGCGCGCACCACCACCCCTTGCCCACGGAGGGCGGTGCGCTGACGGCCGTGGCCGCCAGCGCCACCCTGCACTGCCTCACCGGCTGTGCGATCGGAGAGGTCGCCGGGGTGGCGATCGGCACCGCCGCCGGGTTCTCAGACTTCGGCACGATCGCGCTGGCGATCGGGCTGGCGTTCCTGTTCGGCTACGGCCTCACCAGCCTGCCGCTGCTGCGCGCCGGCTTGGCGCTGGCGGCGGTGATCCCGATCGCCTTTGCCTCCGACACGCTCAGCATCGCCGTGATGGAGATCGTCGACAACCTGATTCTCCTGCTGATCCCGGGTGCGATGGACGCGGGCCTCGACACCGTCCTGTTCTGGGGCAGCCTCGCGTTCGCGCTGGCCGTGGCGGGACTCTTCGCCTTCCCCGTCAACCGCTACCTGATCGCCCGGGGCAAGGGGCATGCGGCAGTTCACGAGACAGGCATCCACGGCGGGCCGCCGGCCGGAGTGGTGGCCGTGATCTTCGGCGTCGCGGCGGTCTTCGGGACCGTTGTGCTGATCGCCGAGGCGATCAGTTCTTGGTGAACTTCGCCCAGGTCGAGCGCAGGCCGAGGCGATTGCGCAGCGTGTCGCCGGTGACCGTCGTGCTCCCAGACGAGCCGACGACCTTGGCGCGCACGATCCTCGGCGAGCGACCCGTGTCCAGGATCTGGATTCGCTTCAAGGTGCCCTGAAACAGCGCCTTGAGCCGGGACTCCATCTGCGAGTTCGAGTAGTTGACCATCCACTTGTGCACCGGCGAGATGTCGTCGTAGGGGTCGTTGACCGACTTGAGGTACGGCAGCGAGCTGCCGCCGCCGAAGCCGAACTCCGAGTTCTCGGTCTCGCCGCCGGAGGTTGAGAAGTAGTAGGTCGTGGCGATCTTGCCCTTGTGCTTGACCACCTTGCGCTTGGTGCGCTTGACGGCCTTGTTGGTCGCCTTCGTCTCGGAGTCGCGACCGCCGTAGACCTGGCTGCGCGTGTCGTCGTAGTGGTCGAAGGCGCCGCTTCGCTTGGTCGCCAGACCGTATGACCGCGCGGCGACCGCCTGCGCGCGCAGCGCCTGCTGGTGCCACGACGAGGGCATCTCGTTGGCGACCACGCCCTTGACGTAGCCCTCGGCGCCGACCGAGTTGATCACCATCAGCGAGTCGCCGTTGGCCCGCGCCACGAGGTCGCCCCGGTAGCGGCCGGAGCCGGTGATGGAGATCGTGCGCCCGCCCTTGGCCCGCCCCTCGTTGCCGCAGGAGCGCAGCTTGCTGTCGTTCGGACCCAGCAGCGAGACGCTTGAGCCGCTGAGCGCAAAGGAGTAGTCCTTGCTCGGGTTCACGTCCCGCCCGCAGGCTGACTCGGCGTTCGTGAAGCCGACACTGCCCTGCGTGCCGAGGAGGACCCGGACTCGCCCGCTGCGCCCCTTGGCGACCTTCGTCTTGCGGTAGTAGTGCCCCAGGATCTGCTTGTAGTTGCGGCCGTGCTGGGCGTAGCCGTAGGCGCCGTACTGGCTCAGGCCCACGCCGTGGCCAAAGCCGCGGCCCTTGATCACCCAGGCTCCCTCGGCAGCCGCGGGCGCCAGCAGCGCCGCGGCGAGCAGGGCGACGAGTGCGTGTCTCGCTCGGATCCTCATCGATTCCCCCGAGCGCAAACAACCCAGGGCCACCTAAGTCGCGGTTCGACCGCGGTTGCAAACCCCCTCCTACAGGCGCGCGCCGGTCGCGATCCTGCATCCGGGTACGCTGGTCGCCCACGCCCCGATAGGAGGTCGAGATGAGCATGGCCACGCAGGATCGAGCGGCCACCGACAAGGTCCCCAAACAGCTCCTGATCGGGGGCGAGTGGCGAGATGCCGCTGGCGGCGGGACGCTCGCGGTCGAGGATCCGGCCACCGGCGAGACGCTGTGCGACATCGCCGACGCGACCGAAGACGACGCGGTCGCGGCGCTGGACGCCGCCGTGGACGCACAGGGCGATTGGGGGGCGACGCCGCCCAACGAACGCTCGGAGATCCTGCACCGGGCGTTCCTGGCCCTCAACGAACGCGTCGACGAGCTCGCCCTGCTGATGACGCTCGAGATGGGCAAGTCGGTGGCCGAGTCGAAGGCAGAGATCACCTACTCAGCCGAGTTCTTTCGCTGGTTCTCCGGCGAGGCGCTGCGAACGGACGGCTACTACAAGGTGGCCGGCAACGGCGCCTCCCGGGTGCTCGTCATGCGCCAGCCGGTGGGACCGTGCTACTTCATCACCCCCTGGAACTTCCCGACCGCCATGGGAACCCGCAAGGTCGGGCCCGCGATCGCCGCGGGCTGCACGATGGTCTGGAAGCCGGCCCAGCAGACGCCGCTGTCGGCGCTGGCGCTGGCGGAGCTGCTCACCGGCTGCGGCCTCCCCGCCGGAGTGCTCAACGTGATCACCAGCTCCTCCTCCAGCGCCGTCTCGAAGCCGATCATCGGTGATCCCCGCCTGCGCAAGCTCAGCTTCACGGGCTCGACCGAGGTGGGGCGCAAGCTGATCGCCCAATCCGCCGACAACGTCCTGAACGTTTCAATGGAGCTGGGCGGCAACGCGCCGTTTCTGATCTTCGAGGACGCCGATCTCGACGCCGCTGTGGAGGGCGCCATGATCGCGAAGCTGCGCAACATCGGCGAGGCGTGCACGGCCGCCAACCGCTTTCACGTCGCCGGCTCGGTGGCCGACGATTTCGCTGGCCAGCTCGCACAGCGGATGAGCAAGCTCCGACTCGGCCGCGGGACCGACGAAGGCGTCGACCTCGGCCCGTTGATCGACGAAGACCAGCGGTCGAAGGTCGAGCAGCTCGTGTCCGACGCGACCGCGAAGGGCGCGAGGGCGATCGTCGGGGGCAGCCGGGTCGATGGCGCCGGCTACTTCTACGAGCCGACCGTCCTGGCTGACGTCCCGGCGGACGCGCGCGTGCTCAAGGAAGAGATCTTCGGGCCGGTCGCGCCCGTGGCGTCCTTCGACTCGGAGGAGGACGCGATCGCCGCGGCCAACGACACCGAGTACGGGCTCGTGGCCTACGTGTTCACACGGGACATCAAGCGCGCCCTGCGCGTCTGCGAGCGGTTGGAGACCGGGATGATCGGCCTCAACCAGGGCATGGTCTCCAACGCCGGGGCGCCCTTCGGCGGCGTCAAGCAGTCGGGCATCGGCCGCGAAGGCGGCAACGAGGGTATCGAGGAATACCTCGAGACCAAGTACTTAGCAGTGAACCTCTAACCACCTCCGGCACATGCTCGGTTCGCCGCTAAAGCGGCTCAGCTAATACCTGGGACCCAGCAGAGTGGTGAGCAGTCCCCCGCGCTCCTGCTGCCTCTGCACGTAGCACTGGTGGTACTCCTCGGCGCGCCAGAAAGGCTGGGCCGGCTCGATCGCGGTCACGATCGGGTCCTTGAACCTCTTCTGGGCATGTTCGATGACGCGGCGCGCCGTCTCTGCTTGCTCGTCCGAATGGGCGAAGATCACCGAGCGGTACTGGTAGCCGACGTCGGGACCCTGGCGGTTGAGCTGCGTCGGGTCGTGGATCTCGAAGTACTTGTTGACGAGGTCCTCGAAGCTGACCTTCGCGGGATCGAAGGTCACCTGGCAGACCTCGACGTGCCCGGTGGTTCCCGAGCAAACCTGCTCGTAGGTCGGATTCTCCACGTGTCCGCCCTCGTACCCGACGGCCGTCTCGATGACTCCGTCGAGGGTGCGGAACTCCTCCTCCACCTGCCAGAAGCAGCCGGCTCCGAAGGTCGCCATCTCGGTGTTCTGCGGTTGATCGGTCACGCCACTAGCTTAGTCGGCCAAGCCGCCTAGTCGTTACCTCTACTCGTAGACGATGAACCTCGGCTGCGGCTCCAGATCGAGCACCTGCCTCGGGCTCATCAGGTTCGTGTCCTCCCGGTAGAAGAGCTTGAAGCCGGGCTGGCGCGAGTCGGCTCGCGGCGCGAGCTGGCGGTACTTGGCCCGCTTCTGGGCGGGAGTCCCGAATCCATCGGCGTTCAGGACCAGGGCCACCCGGCGGTGCGGCTGCAGCCGTCGCTCGCCCTGGAGCATGTCCTCGGTGAACTGATGGACGGCGAGCAGCTTCTGCGGCAGGCGGTGACGACGGGCGATCCGGGCCATCAGGCGCGAGACCCTGTTCACCATGCTCGCGCCCACGCTTCCGATCCGCTCGCCCGGGACGCCGTTCGGGCCCATGTTCCACTCCGGGTCGAGCGCCAGCCCCACGTTCGGCTCGCGCAGGGACCGGCGGAGGTGCTTCGCCTCACGGATGAAGGTCGAGCGGCCCGGCTGGATGTCGAGCAGCATCAGGAACCTCCTGCGCTGCGCCACACTCAGATAGCCACGCACTCGATCAGTCGTGAGGTCGAGCCAGCCGGCGGTGATCCAGCGCCTCGTCGAGCACCGACTCGTCCACTCCCATCTCGCGCGCCACCTCGCGCAGCGGCCGCCCGGATGCGGCGGCCTCCTTGACGATCTCTGTCGCCCTGTCGTAGCCGATGTGCGGGTTGAGTGCAGTCGCCGTTGCGAGGGTGGCCTCGGCGTGTTGTTCCAGCCGCTCCTCGCTCGGCTCGATGCCGCGCACGCACTTGGTGTCGAGCAGGGTGCACGCCGCGGCGAGGATCTTGATGGAGTCGAGGAGGTTGCGGGCTATCACCGGCACGCGCACGTTCAACTCGAATTGGCCCTGTGACCCGGCGATCGTGATCGCGGCGTCGTTTCCGATCACCTGATCGCCGACCTGGATCACGACCTCAGGGATGACGGGATTGACCTTGCCGGGCATGATCGAGGAGCCCTTCTGGAGCTCGGGCAGGCGGATCTCGGCCAGGCCGGCGCGCGGACCCGAGCCCATCAGCGCAAGGTCGTTGGCGATCTTGATCAGGGACACCGCCACGACCTTGAGCGCTCCCGAGAGCTCGACCAGCGCGTCGCGGTTGCCCTGCGCCTCGAACGGGTCCTCGGGGGACGCGATCTCGAGGCCCGTCGCCTCGGTCAGGTGCGCTAGCGCACGCGCTGCGAAATCCGGGTGCGTGTTGAGCCCCGTGCCCGTGGCCGTGCCTCCCAGCGGTATCTCCGCAACGCGACCCAAGGTCCCGCGAACGCGGTCGATGCCCAGCCGGATCTGCGCCGCGTAGCCCCCGAACTCCTGACCCAGGGTCACCGGAACCGCGTCCATCAGGTGGGTTCGGCCCGCCTTGACGTGGTCGGAGAACTCCTCGGCCTTGCCGGCAAGCCCCTCGGCCAGCCCCTCCATCGCGGGGATCAGCTCATCGGTCACCTCGCCCAACGCCGCGAGGTGCACCGCCGATGGGAACACGTCGTTCGACGACTGGCCCATGTTGACGTGGTCGTTGGGATGCACTCCCTCGCCGGCGAGGCACGCGATCACCTCGTTGGCGTTCATGTTCGACGACGTTCCCGAGCCGGTCTGAAAGACGTCGATCGGGAACTGGTCGTCGTGCTCACCGGCGGCGACGTCGTCAGCGGCTGCGGCGATCCGCTCGGCGGCGTCTGCGTCGAGTAGCCCCAGTTCGGCGTTCACCCGCGCCGCGGCCGCCTTGATCAGTCCCAGCGCGCGGATTACGGCGTGCGGGATCGGGTTGCCCGAGACCGGGAAGTTCTCTACTGCTTTCGCGGTCTCACCGCCCCAGAGCTGCTCGACCATCGCGGCGCAATCTACCGCCCGCCGTCGGAGCGCTGGCGCGCGCGGTAGGCCCTCGCCTTGGCGCGATTGCCACAGTCCTCCATCTCACACCACGTGCGCGAGTGATTGCGGGAGCGGTCGTAGAAGGCCCACAGACAATCGTCTGCGGGGCAGGCCTTGAGCCGCTCCCACGTCCCGGAGCTCATGGACTCGTGCACGATCGACAGCAGCCGCGCGATCGTCGAGTCGACGCCCTCACACGTCGTGACCAGTTGCGAGCCATCCGGGTCGAACTGCAGCCCGATCGCTGCCTCGGACGACTGGCGGTTCAGCTCTGCAACCGCAGCCCGGGGCGCCGGCTCACCGGCGTTGTTGGCCAGCAGCATCTCGCGCAGCGCCTCGCGGACGGAGGTCAACCGCCCGAGGTCCGATCCGTCGAGGTTGCCGGCCCCGGGCAGGGCCTGCTCGGTCAGCCAGGCGTCGGCATCGGAACGGCTGGTGAGGAGGTCCGTTCCCTGCTCGACGTCCCGGGTGTTGACGAATCGCCGTACGACCTCGAGTTCGCCCGGCGCCTTTTGCGGACCGCGTGTCTCGTGCGACCTGGCCATCTAGTCCTTCGGGGCAAGGATAACCGACATCCTTGCTTCGCTGGTTATGGTATAACTACCGTTATCGGTTGAGTGGTTACAGACGGGAGTCCTCATGCATCCGATGCTCAGCGTTCTCATCCTTGACGCCCACCGGGCGCAGCTACAGCGGATCAGGTCCGCTCGCCCGGCAGTTCCGTTCGGCGATCTGCCGCGGCTTCGCGACCGAACGCGAACCCGCTAGCGGCGTCCCTAGCCGGACTGCTGGCCGGCGGCGTACCCCTCCCCCAACACACGCTCGACGGGACCCGGAAACGGCTTCCCGTCGGGCGTGAAGTTGGCGGCGGCGTCCAGGCGCAGGGTGAGGTCCTCGTGGATCCCGCCCGTCGTCGACGCCGCCTCCTGCACCGCGCCGAGCAGGTAGCCCAGCCGCAGCGCGGCCTCGTCTGACTCGCTCTCGCGGAGCTCGGCGTTCAGCCTCGTCGCGGCCTGCACCATCGACTGGCCCACCTGAGCCAGCTGGCCGGCTTCCTGCTCGGGCACGATGCAGCTGCTGATCGAAGTCGAGCCATCCAGTCTCACCTCACCCGGCGCGGCGCGCAGCGCCTCGAGGTAATCGGAGGTCGAACCGAGGCAAGCGGCGGGCGTCTCGGTGGAATCGTCCGAGCCGCAGCCGGCGACGATCGCCAGCACCCCCGCCAGCACCGAGATCTGCCGCCACACGTCAGCGTCCGGTGAAGCGAGGTGGACGCTTCTCCGCGAACGCGACCACACCCTCGACGAAATCGGCTGTCGCCCCCTGCTCGCGCTGTGCGTCGGCTTCGGCCTCGAGCTGTCCCTCGAGATCGGCGTACTGGCGGCGGTTGAGCAGCCGCTTTGCGTTCGCGTAAGCGACCGTCGGCCCGGCGGCCAACCGTTCGACCAGACCGCGGGCCTCCGACGCGAGCTCGTCGTCGGGCACGACGCGATTGACCAGCCCCCACTCGAGCGCCTTGGCCGCCGGCACGCGCTCGCCCAGCAGCGCCATCTCGAACGCGCGGGCGTGGCCGGCACGCGCGGGAACGAACGCCGTCGAGCCGCCGTCTGGGATCAGCCCGATGTTGACGAAGGCGAGCAGGAAGTAGGCGGATTCGGCGGCGATGATCAGGTCGCAAGCCAGCGCGAGCGAGCAGCCGATCCCCACGGCCGGCCCGTTGACCGCGGCTACGACAGGCTTCGGCATCTCCCGCACCCCGACCAGCACCGGGTGGTAAACCTCGCGTAGCCGCGCACTCAGATCGGGCAGGCCCTCCTCGTTGGTGTCGCGCTGCTCGCGCAGATCGGCGCCGCTGGAGAATCCGCGGCCGGCCCCGGTGACCATCACGGCGCGCACCGCGTCGTCGTCTCGAGCCCGCTCGATCGCGGTCCTCAGGTCGAGGCCGAGCTGAAGATTCCACGCGTTGAGGTTCTCGGGCCGATTGAGCTCGATCAGCGCGGCGCCGTCGCGGATGTCGAGGTGCACTGTTTCGAGGTCGCCCATGCCGGCAGCCTATTCTCCCCGCTCGTGAGCGGATTTAGGACCGTCGACCCGAAGCAATCGTTCCCCGCACTCGAGACGGAGGTTCTCGAGCGCTGGCGCCAACGCGACGTCTTCCATCGCCAGCTCGAGCAAAGGCGCGAACAGGGTGCCGAGGTCTGGAGCTTCTACGAGGGTCCGCCGACGGCCAACGGCGCTCCCGGCTCACACCACGTCCTGTCGCGCACCTTCAAGGACATCTACCCCCGCTACCAGGCGATGCGTGGACACTATGTCCCGCGCAAGGCAGGGTGGGATTGTCACGGTCTGCCCGTCGAGCTCGAGGTGGAGAAGGAGCTCGGGATCGCCTCGAAGGAAGAGATCGAGGCCTACGGCATCGCCGAGTTCAATCAGCGCTGCCGGGAATCCGTCTTCCGCTATGTCTCAGAGTGGAATCGCCTCACCGAGCGGATCGGCTTCTGGATCGATCTCGACGACCCATACGTCACGCTCGACAACGAGTACATGGAGTCCGTCTGGTGGTCGCTCCGCAAGATCTGGGACGACCGGCGACTGTACGAGGCGTACAAGGTCGTTCCCTACTGCCCCCGCGATGGCACGGCGCTGTCGTCGCATGAGGTAGCGCAGGGTTACAAGGACGTGGAGGATCCGTCGGTCTACGTGCGGCTTCCCGTGCTCGAGGTGCCACCGAGCGACGAGATCCCGGAATCACCCGTTCAAGCCGGCGATGCGCTGCTCGTCTGGACGACTACACCGTGGACCCTCATCTCCAACGCCGCGGTTGCCTTCGGATCCGAGATCGAGTACGTCCGAGCAACGCCGGCCGACTCCGATGAGGTCCTCGTGCTAGCGCGGGACCGGGTGGAGCAGGTGCTCGGCGAGGGCGCGGAGGTTCTCGCCCACTTCCCGGGGTCCGCGCTCGCGGACACGCGGTACGAGCCGCCGTTTACCTACATCACCGAGTACGGACCCCGCGGGCACACGGTGCTGGAGGCTGACTTCGTCACAACCGACGAGGGCACCGGCCTCGTCCACACCGCGATCGCCTTCGGAGAGGACGACTTCCGACTCGGCGAGCAGTACGGGATCACGCTTCAGAATCCGGTTCGCCCGGACGGAACCTTCGACGAGCGGATCACGGACTTCCAGGGCCGATTCGTCAAGGAGGCCGACGCCGACATCGTGGAGGCCCTGCGCGCGAGCGGAAAGCTGCTTCGCGACGAGGTGTACGAGCACTCCTACCCGCACTGCTGGCGCTGCGACACCCCGCTCCTCTACTACGCGAAGTCGAGTTGGTACCTGCGCACCACGGAGGTGCGCGACCGGATGCTGGCCGAAAACGAGCAGATCGGGTGGCATCCCGAACACATCAAGCACGGACGGTTCGGCAAGTGGCTCGAGGGCAACGTCGACTGGGCGCTCTCGCGCGAGCGCTATTGGGGCACCCCGCTGCCGATCTGGGAGTGCACGAGCGAGGACTGCGAGGAGCGATTCTGCGCAGGGTCGATCAAGGACCTGCGCCAGCGTGGTGGCGAGGTCCCCGACGATCTGCACCGCCCCTACATCGACGACGTGGTCCTGAGCTGCGAGGCGTGCGGGAGCGAGATGCGCCGCGTCCGCGTCACGATCGACGCCTGGTACGACTCGGGCTCGATGCCGTTCGCGCAGTTCCATTACCCGTTCGAGGGTGAGGAGCTGTTCAAGCAGCGATTTCCTGCCGACTTCATCAGCGAGGCAATCGACCAGACTCGCGGCTGGTTCTACTCCCTCCTCGCCGTCTCGACCCTCGTCTTCGCCGAGACCAGCTATCGCAACTGTGTCTGCCTCGGCCTGATCCTCGATCCCGAGGGCCAGAAGATGTCCACCAGTCGCCGCAACGTGGTCGATCCGTGGGAGGTCATCGACCGCCACGGGGCTGACGCGTTTCGGTGGTACTACCTGACGGCGCAGCAGCCTTGGGCGGGCTATCGCTTCTCGGCCGAGACCGTCGGGGAGGCCGTGCGTCAGTTCATGCTCACCCTCTGGAACACGTACTCGTTCTGGGTGCTGTACGCGAACGCTGAAGGACTGGCCCCGGGCGACGCTTCAGAGCCCGACCCCGCGGGCCAGCTGTTGGATCGCTGGGCGCTGTCGCGGCTTCAGCGGACGACCGCGACGGTCATCGAGCAACTGGACGCCTATGACTGCACGGCCGCCGGGCGGACGATCGCGGACTACGTCGAGGAGCTGTCGAACTGGTACGTGCGGCTCTCGCGCCGTCGGTTCTGGGAAGGCGATCGGACTGCGTTCGCAACCCTTCGACACTGCCTGCTGGAGGTCGCCAAATTGCTGGCGCCGTTCACGCCGTTCCTGGCGGACGAGATCTACGACAACCTCACGGGCGGCCAAGCGCGGGACTACGGGGAGGCGCCGGACTCGGTGCACCTGTGCGACTTTCCGATGCCGGACTCGGAGCTCGCCGATGCCACGCTCGAGGCCGGCGTCGACGCCGCGCGCCGCGCAGTCGAGTTGGGGCGAGCGGCACGAGCGCAGGCACGGGTGAAGGTTCGCCAGCCGCTGCGCAAGGCCGTAATCGTGGCCACTGGGTCGGAGCGCGCAGAGATCGAGCGACTGGAGGACCTCGTTGCCGGCGAGCTGAACGTCAAGGAGCTCGAGTTCGTGTCGGAGGAGGCCGAGCTGGTGCGCTACCAGGTGAAGCCGAACTACCGTGTGCTCGGTCCACGGTTCGGCGGTCAGATGCCCAAGGCGGCCGCGGCCATCGAAGCCCTGGATCCGGAGCACGTGGCGGAGGCGGTCCGTGGCGATCGCCGCATCGGGATCAACGTCGACGGCACCGAGCACGAGCTGGCGTCTGACGACGTCACCTTGGTGATGCAGCCGCTCGACGGCTACCAGGTCGAGTCCGAGGCGGGACGTGCGGTCGCCCTCGCCCTCGAGCTGGACGACGAGTTGCGCCGCGAGGGACTGGCGCGAGAGGTCGTGCACGCGATCCAGAACGCCCGCAAGGAGGCGGGCCTGGAGGTCACCGACCGGATCTCGCTGGTGCTCGGGGGCGACCAGGAGCTGCTCGACGCGATCAGGGCGAACGAGGACTACGTCACGGGGGAAACGCTTGCAACGTCGCTGTCGTACGACGAGGCAGGTGGAGAGGCGGCCACCATCGAGGGCAAGCAGCTGCAGATCAGTCTGAAACGGACCTGAAACGAGCCCTTGGCGCCTTAGTCACGCACACCGTGACAAACGCGCCAGTCAGCGCGCGCGGGAGCGGCTAGACCAGCGCGGGCTCGAGCTCGGACTCGAGGCGCTTCTTGGGGAGGGCGCCGACGATCCGCTTGGTTTCGGCGCCGTCGCGGAACAGGATCAGCGTCGGGATCGACAGGACCTCGTAGTTGGCCGCCGTCTGCTGGTTGTCGTCGACGTTGAGGCTGACGATGCGCAGGTCGTCGCGCTCGGTCAGCATCTCCTCGAGGATCGGGTGCACGACGCGGCAGGGACCGCACCACGGAGCCCAGAAGTCGACGAGCACTGGCTTGTCTGACTCCAGCACCTCGCCCTGGAAGGTGGCGTCGGTCACGTCGGGAAGCTTGCCTGTCACTTCGATCCTCGCTTCATTCGGTCTGTGAGGTTCCCTCTTGTACCGGATGCAATCCCCGGCGGTCGCATGTCCGGAGGGCTGCCAGTAACTATACAAACTGAAGTAGGACGGCCTCAGCGGTTGCGCATCCGCATTCCCGGAACCCTCATCGCCGCCTCGAGGATGATCCCGCCCGTCATCTTCGACTCACCGACGCGCCGCTCGGTGAAGGTGATGGGCACCTCGACCACCCGGAAGCCGGCGCGCACGGCGCGGTAGGTCGTCTCAACCTGGAACGCGTAGCCGGTCGACGCGATCGACCCGAGGTCGATCGCCTCCAGCACCCGGCGGCGAAAGACCTTGAAGCCTCCCGTGAGGTCGCGCACGGACACGCCCAGCACGCTCCTGGCGTAGGCGCTCCCACCCCGGCTGATCGCCCGCCGCAACGGGCCCCAGTCCGCGACCCCCCCGCCATCTACGTAGCGCGAGCCGAGCACCAAGTCGGCGGCGGCGGCCGCCTCCAGGAGCCGGGGCAGATCAGCGGGGTCGTGCGAGAAGTCGGCGTCCATCTGAGCGATCAGCTCCGCGCCTTTCGACAGCGCACGCCGAAACCCCGCGACGTACGCGGGGCCGATCCCCTCCTTCCGCGCTCGGTGCAGAACCGACACCCCCGCAAGCTCGGCCTCCAACCGGTCGGCGATCTCACCCGTACCGTCGGGCGAGTTGTCGTCGACGATCAGAATTCGTGCGGCATCTGGCAGCTGCTCGCAGGCGGCCGTGACGATCCGCTCGAGGTTTGAGGCCTCGTCGTAGGTCGGCAGCACCAGCCAGATGTCGTCGTTCGCGACCACGCACGCAATCTAGCCCGCCGCTCCTCCTCCGCCCCTAGAGTGCCGACCGATGACCAACGCCGAGATAGCCGCCGCCCTCTCCGAGCTCGGGACCCTGTACGAGCTCGATGGCGCGGTGCGGTACCGCGTCAACGCCTACAAGGAGGCGGCGCGGGTGATCCGGCAGAGTCCGATCTCCGTCGAGGAGCTCGCCCGGGCAGGGCGCGCCACGGACCTGCCTGGAGTCGGCAAGACGCTCCAAGAGAAGATCGTCACTCTGCTCGAAACCGGGGCGATCCCTTCGGCCGAGAAGCTCAAGGCGAAGTTCCCCGCCTCGCTCGTGGAGGTGACCCGGCTGCCCGGCGTGGGTGCGAAGACTGCCCGGCGCCTGTTCGACGAGCTCGGCATCGCAACGCTCGAGGATCTGCGCGCCGCCGCGGAGGCCGAGCGGATTCGCAACGTGCGCGGCCTGGGAGAGAAGTTCGAGGAGAGCGTGCTCGCTGCGCTCGACCGACTCTCCGAGGAGGGCGCGCCTGGCCGGGTGCTCCTCTCCCACGCGCTCCCGGTGGCGCTGGAGCTGGCCGAGGCCCTGCGGGAGAATCCGGCATGCGATGCGGTGACGATCGCCGGTTCGGCGCGCCGGATGACCGAGACCTGCAAGGACATCGATCTGATCGCGACCGCCACCGATCCTGTCGCGCTCTCGTCGGCGCTCGTCGAGCACCCCTTGGCCGCCCAGGCGAGTTCGGCGCGCGAGTCCGGTGGGAAGATCGTCACGCACACGGGGATCTCGGTCGATCTGAGAATCGTGCCGCCCGAGGCGTACGGGAACCTGCTCCAGCACTTCACCGGGTCGGCGGCACACAACATCGCGCTGCGAGAGCGGGCGGTGAAGATGGGCCTGTCGGTGTCGGAGCACGGGATCGCCGATGTCGAGACCGGTGACGTCGCGCGCTACCGCACGGAGGAGGAGATCTACGAGCGCCTCGGCCTCGCCTACATCGAGCCCGAGCTTCGAGAGAACACTGGTGAGATCGGCGCGGCGGCCGACGGCGAGCTGCCGGAGCTGGTCGAGCGCACCGACATCCGCGGCGACCTTCATTGCCACACCACGCTGTCGGACGGACGCAACTCGCTGGAGCAGATGGCCGAGGCGGCGCGCGCGCGTGGGTACGCGTACCTCGCCGTCACCGATCACTCGGCTAGCCACGGATTCGGAAATCACGTGACGCGGGAGGAGCTCGCCAAGCGAATTGAGGAGATCCGCGCGCTGAACGCGAATCTCGGCACCAAGCGCTTTCGCGTGCTCGCGGGGTCGGAGGTCAACATCCACACGGACGGGTCGCTCGACTACGACGACGAGCTGCTGGCCGAGCTCGACTGGGTGATCGCCAGCATCCACACCTCGTTTCGGATGAAGCCGAAGGAGCTCACCGCCAGGGCCGTCGCTGCCTGCGAGCACCCGCTCGTCGACTGCATCGGGCACCTGACCGGTCGCATGATCGGGCGGCGGGAGCCCTACGACATCGACGTCGAGGCCGTTGCCGAAGCGGCCGCGCGAACCGGGACGATGCTCGAGATCAACGGCAATCCCAACCGGCGCGACCTCAACGAGCGCAACGCCCGATTGGCGGCGGGGATCGGGGCGATGATCTGCGTCAACACCGACGCTCACGGCACCGACACGCTCACGAACATCGTCTACGGCGTCGCCACCGCGCGCCGCGCATGGCTCACCGCCGACCAGGTCGCCAACACCCGGTCCTGGCGCGACTTCTCCCGGCTGCGCAAGCGCACGCGCGCTAATCAGGGACTCCAGTGAGCCGCTTTAGCGGCGAAGCATGTGCCGTTGGAGGTCATCCAAAGTAGTTTGCTACGCTAATTAGCGATGGTAACTACATCGCCAGAGTCCGTTGAAGTTGCGGCACGACTGAGGCTGGCGATCGCACGCACCGCCCGGCGGTTGCGGCAGGAGGCCGGGGGTGACCTCTCTCCCTCGCTCACGGCCGCGCTGGCGACGGTCGGAAACCACGGTCCGCTGACCCCCAGCGAGGTCGCAGAACGCGAGCGAGTGCAACGGCCCACGGCGACGAGGATCATCGGCCGGCTCGTCGACGCCGGGCTCGCCGCGCGCACGGCGGACCCCGCCGACGGGCGCGTGAGCCTCGTCAGTGCGACGCCGAAGGGGCAAGCGCTGCTCAGGAGCCTGCGGGTGCGAAGGAACGCGTACCTCGCCCGCCGGCTGCGCGATCTCGAGCCCGAGGAGGTCGCGACGCTTGATCGCGCCGCGGAGATCCTCGAGCGCCTCTTGGAGCGTGACAGCGCTTGACGGACGCGCTGCGCCGCTCCTTTACCTCCCTTCAGATCCCGAACTACCGGCGCTACTTCGCCGGCCAGCTCGTCTCGCTGAGCGGCAACTGGATGCAGGTGGTCGCCGAGATCTGGCTGATCCTCACGCTGACCGGCAGCGGCGTGGCCGTCGGGCTCACCACCGCGCTCCAGTTCCTTCCGATGCTGCTCGTCGGCGCCTGGGGCGGGGCGCTCGCGGATCGCGTCGACAAGCACCGACTTCTGATCGTCACGCAGGCGCTGATGGCGCTTCCGGCGCTCGCGCTCTGGGGCGTCACGGCCAGCGGCGCGGTGGAGCCGTGGATGGTCTTCGCCCTCGTCTTCGCGCGAGGCGCCGTGAACGCGTTCGACAACCCCGCGCGCCAGAGCTTCGTGATCGAGATGGTGGGCTCCGACCGCGTCGTGAGCGCCGTGGGCCTCAACAGCGTGCTCATTCACTCGGCCCGGATCATCGGCCCCGCCGGAGCGGGCGTAGCGATCGCGACGGTGGGCGTCGCCCCCTGCTTCCTGCTCAACGCGGCGTCGTTCGCGGCCATGATCGTGGCGCTGCGCGGCATGGATCGCGTAGCCCTGCGCCCGCCGGCCGAGACCGCGGGCGACGCCGACGGCGTGCGCGCCGGGATCGCCTACGTAGCCCGAACGCCGGCGCTCGCGATCCCGCTGGTGATGATGGCCGTCGTCGGGACCTTCGGCTTCAACTTCCAGGTGATCCTGCCGCTGCTGGCTCGCTTCTCCTTCGACGGCGGCGCGACCGCGTACACCGCCCTCGCGGTTGCGATGGGCGCCGGTGCAGTCGCGGGCGCGCTGGCGACGGGCGCTCGCAGGCAGGTCGGCCCGGCCTTCATCGTCGGGGCGGCGCTGGCCTTCGGCGCGATGGCGAGTCTCGCTGCCGCTGCTCCGAGCCTGCCCCTGGCGGTGCTGGCGCTTGTCCCGCTGGGAGCTGCCAGCGTGAGCTTCGCAGCGGGAATCAACACCACGCTGCAGCTGAACGCAGCGCCGTGGATGCGCGGCAGAGTGATGGCGCTGTATTCGGTGGTGTTCCTCGGCACCACGCCCATCGGCGGGCCCGTTGCCGGTGGGCTGGCCGAGCTCGCAGGTCCGCGCGCTTCGCTTCTGCTGTCGGCTCTCGCGGCCCTCGCGGCGGGAGTCGGGGCCTGGATCGCCTTCGCGCGCGTTGGCCAGGCACCGGCCCCGGCGCGGCTACTTGGCGACGGGCGGTGGAGGAGCCTTGGCGGCCGGCGGCCGATCGCGGTACAGGCCCGGGGTGCGGAGCAGCCGCACGGGCTCGAACGCCGACGACGGCTCAACGTAGAAGCGGACCCCGTCACGCTCCTCGATCGCCGTGACCGCGGCGTCGCGCCGGCGCCAGGCGAGCGCGACGAGGATCGCGTATCCGGCCCCGATCGCCGCCACCTGCGGCCACACCCACGCGAGGCCGCCCCCCACCAGCGCGAAGACGGCGATCGGCCACAGGCGCAAGAACGCGATCCGTCCCGGGCTCTCGGGCGGCAGGCTGGTCGAGGTGCGAGCGCTCGCCAGGGCTCCCGCGATCGTCTCGGCGGTTCGCGACTCGCGGCCCAGCCAGAAGCCGACGGCTGCCGCGACAAGCCACCACGCCACCGCGACGATCACGGTGACCTCGTCGGCGTCGCGATCGGCGACCACGAGGCTGATCGCCCCCAGGACCGTCGCCACCGCCGCCGCCAGCAGGACCGTGATGCGTAGCAGGTCACAGAACAGCACGTCGCTCCTCAGATCGCCAGCGTCCTCAGGACCTCGGTGAATCCCTCGGTCCCGTCGACGAGCGCGTCCGAGTGCTCGGCCAGGGCGGGAGGGGCCTCGTCGGACGCCACCCCGACGCAGACCGCGGCCTTCAGCCGCTCAGATGCGCGCATCAATCGCAGCGCCCGGAAGGCGTCGAGGTCGGTCACGTCGTCGCCGCCGTAGAGCGCGCCTGAAACCCCGGCACCCTGCAGGATTCGCATGACGGCGGCGCCCTTGTCGATGCCCGCTACCGGGCGCAATTCGAGCACCTTGCGTCCCCACCGCGGGAGGAGGCCGCCCGCCTGCGCAAGCGCTGCGACCTCCTTCGCCTGGAGCTCCGCGGCGGCCTGACTCGAGGCACCGCGCCAGTGCAGGGCCTGGATCGGCCCCTTGTCTTCGAGCCGGATTCCGACGACGTCGAGGCGCGATGAGTTCAGCGTCTCGACGAACTCGCGCGTGATCGAGGCTCGCTTTGCGACGGTCGGATCCAGTCGGGGCACGTTCTCGCCGGGATCCAGGATCTCGAACCCGTGGTTGCCGACGTACACGAGTCCGTCGATGCCGACGAGCCGTTTGGCGTCCATCGCCCGCCGGCCTGAGACGCAGCCGACGACGCCGTAGCGATGGGCGAGCTCGGCGAGCGCGGCACGCGCCTCGTCCGGGACTGCCGATTCCTCTGGGCGCGCCGCGATCGGCGCGAGCGTGCCGTCGACGTCGCACAGGATCGCCGAGGCCTGCGGCTCGGCGCGCAGCGGCTCGAGCAGCTCGGCGATCGCTGGCACAGGACTAGTATCGCCCGCCGTGCCGCGCGACCGGACTCTCAAGCTAGCCCTGATCGGGTCGGCCGCGGGAGCCTTTAGCGGCATGTTCGGGGTGGGCGGGGGAACCGTGATCGTGCCGCTGCTGATCTTCTGGCTGGCGTATGGAGAGCGCGAGGCGACCGGCACGAGCCTGGCCGCGATCGTCGTGATCGCGCTGCTGGCGGCCGCCGGCCACGGCCTCTACGGAAACGTCGATCCCGCCCAAGCCGCGCTGGTGGGAGTGCCGGCGATCGCCGGCGTCGTCCTCGGCACCGGGTTGCAGCAGCGCCTACCCGAGCGCGCCGTCTCGCTTCTGTTCGCGTTGCTGCTGGTTGTCATCGCCGTCGAGCTCGCGATTCCCTAGGCGGCCGCGTGGAGTACGTCGCCGCCGCGCTGTTCGGACTCGCTGGCGGCGTGGTCGGAGGGCTGCTCGGAGTCGGCGGCGGGATCCTGTTCGTCCCGGGGCTCGCGATCTTCCTCGACGAGCCACAGGTGCGCGCGGAGGCGACGTCGCTGCTGGCGATCGTGCCCGTCGCGCTGGCGGGAACCTGGCGCCAGCACCGGTTCGGCAACGTACGCATCAAGGACGGGATCGTGATCGGGGTGCTATCGGTGGCCGGCGTTGGGCTGGGGGTGGTCGTCGCCAACGCCGTCTCGCAGCGGGTGCTGGAGATCTCCTTCGCGGGGCTGCTGCTGTTCGTTGCGTTTCAGCTCACCCGGCGCGGGCTCACTCCAGAGCGGCCTTGACGGACGCGTCCAGGGCGTTCAGCCGGTAGAGCGCCAGCGCCTCCGGCGAGGCGTAGCCCCGCGGCGCGGAACCGTCGCCGGGCTGGCGAGCGCGGGCGGGACCGGCGTCGGGCCCGTGGTGTGAGAGGACGCAGTTGAGCAGCGCCAGGCGCCGCGTCGGCGGCAGGTCCTGAGCCGCGGCGTTGATGATCTCGGCGCCAAGAGCCAGGTGACCGAGCATGCGTCCCTCCTCGCTGATCCCGAACTCGGCCCCGTAGGTGAATTCGCGCGTCTTGCCGACATCGTGGAGCACGGCGGCTGCCATCAGCAGGTCGGAGTCGAGGCGCGGGTGAAGCGGACAGAGCTCGCCGACCAGCGTGGCCACCGAGACGGTGTGCTCGAGCAGGCCGCCGAGGTACGCGTGGTGGGCTCCGCGCGTGCAGGGCGCGCGGCGAAAGTCCGCCCCCGCGGGCCCTTCCAGCACCGCGTCGGTGACCGCACGCAACCCGGGATCGTGAATCTCGCGCACGAGGTGCTCGAGGAACCCCTCGAGCTCGTCGATCGAGCGATACGCGGCGGGCAGGAACTCCGATGGATCGACCTCGGCGGGATCGAGCTTGCGAACGTCATCCAGGTCGGCGACCAACTCTCCGCGGTAGCGCTCGACCCGGCCCCGGGCGACGACGGCATCGCCGCGCTCGAAGCGGAGGCCGAGGCGGTCGGCCTCGCGGAACGCGCGGGCCGGGATTGCGCCGGTGCGGTCGCGCAGACGCAGCGACAGGTAGGCGGAGCCGTTTCGAGCCGTCAGGCGCTCCTTCCTCACGCAGGCGAAGCGTCCTTCGAACCGTTGTCCCGCGCGGAGCTCCGCGACCGGAGGGTGGATCTGGGCGAGCGCCGCTTCCACGGATGGATTCTCGCTTGGCGCCCGGATCGAATCCGGTCGACCGGTGCGCCTGCCGGCGGCTTTCCACTAGGCTCGCCGCGTGGACCCGCTCGCCTGGGAGGGGGACCCTCCGCAGCTTCGTTCGCCGACTCTCGTCGCCGCGTTTGCGGGCTGGAACGACGCGGCCGGAGCGGCGACGGCGGCGCTCGAAGCGGTAGCGATGACCGTCGACGCCGAGCCCGTCGCCCAGATCGACCCGGAGGAGTTCTTCGACTTTCAGGTCTCGCGGCCGACCATCCGCCTCACCGAGGGCCAGACCCGCGAGATCGACTGGCCGCAGAACGCGCTCTACGCTGCCGCGGTGCCGGCCGCCGACCGCGATCTCGTGCTCGTCTCGGGCATCGAGCCGAACCTGCGGTGGCGGGGCTTCGCCAAGGCGCTGCTCGACGCGGCTGAGCGCTTGAAGGTGGAGATGGTGGTGACGCTCGGCGCGCTGCTCGCCGACGTCCCGCACACCCGTCCCGTGCCGATCACCGGTCTGGCCTCGGATCCGGAGCTCGTGGAGCGCCTTGGGCTGAGCCGCTCGAGCTACGAAGGCCCCACCGGGATTGTGGGCGTGATTCACGATGCCTGCCGGCGACGGGGCCTGACCTCGGCCAGCCTGTGGGCGGCGGTGCCGCACTACGTCGCGGCAGTGCCGAATCCCAAGGCGGCCCTCGCGTTGCTGCGCCGACTGGAGGGCTTCACGGGAATCGCCGTGGACGCGTCCGAGCTGGAGGACGCGATCGAGCGCTACGAGCGCCAGGTGAACCGGGCGGTCTCGGCCAACCCGGAGATCGAGGAGCTCGTCCAGCGCCTCGAAGAGCAGCAGGACGCCGAGCCCGAGGCGGCCGAGGACGTTCCCTCGGGCGACGCGATCGCCCGCGAGTTCCAGAGGTTCTTGCGCCAGCGCGGGGACGAGGAGTAGCCTCCTGCGCTGTCGGAGTTGCACCGGGCCGGGTAGGGGCGACACCAACCGAGCGTCGAGTTCGTCAGGCGAGGCCTGACAAAGTCGACGGTCACCGACGCCAATCTCCGCGAGCGTCGAGAAACCGACCCTATGGGTAGGTAACTCGACGGTCAGCGCTAGGACGGTGAGGGCGGTACCCCTACCCCGCCTTTCAACCGTTTGCGCTGCCGGCGCTGTGGCGGTCAGGCCTCCGACGCCGGACAGATAAGCCGGTAGTCGCACCAGGAGCAGATCTCGTATGACGGTCGCGGCTCGAAGTCCTGGCCGGTGATCCCCGCCCCCGCCTCGAGCACCGTGCGCTCGACGCGCTCGGCGTCGTCGGGGGCAGCGGCGACCGGCACGCGCTCGTCGTCGAGGACGTACCAGTAGCTCGCCAGCTCGGCCTCGATTCGCCACGCCTCGCGGGCGCCGAGGCGATAGAGCGCGAGCTGCACGTCGTCGGCGAGCTCCGGCGCGCCCTTGGCCTGGCCTGTCTTGTAGTCGATCAGCTCGTACCCGCCGCCCGGAAGCCGGTCGATGCGATCGATCCGCCCTCGAAGCTGGTGGGGACCGATCGCAAACGCGAAGCTGCGCTCCAGCCATACCGGGCTCGCCTCGGAACGTTCATTGCGTTCCTGGTAACGGGCGAGGGCCGCGACGGCTCGGTCGCGGTACTGAAGCTCGTCATCCGACGAGCCGAAGCCCGCGCGCCTCCACCCGGCCTCGAACAGGGTCAGCAGGCGGTCGAGACTGCCCGCCCGCGCGCCGAGGCCTGGCTCGGCGCCAGATGTCGCCGAGCGCAGCTCCTCGGAGTGGAACCGCTCCAGAACCTGATGGACGAGGATCCCGAAGCGCTGGTTGATCGTCGGCTCCTGCGGGATCGCAAAGACGCGCGCGAACTTGTACTTGAGCGGGCAGGTCCGATACAGGTCGATGTCGGACGCCGATAGCGCCAGGCCCTCGCCTCGTCGCGGCAAGAACTGCTCCAGCGACGGCTCACGGCGCGCGGCGACGAGCTCGCGCCGCGCCTCGCGCTCGCGCTCCTCGCCGGTCACGTAGGCGTCGAGAGCGGAGGACGCCAAGGCCGCCGCCTGCTCAGGCGTAGCTACGCGCCCCAGCAGATCGTTGATCGCCGCGAGCGCGTCCGGCGCGGGCTCGCCGCCCGGACGCTGGATCAGAGCGGCGAGCTTGACGAGCTCGAGGAACCTGGCCACCGCCCGGTTGACGTCGTCGGCGGTATCCAGCCGCATCTCCGAGAGCGCGGAGCCGGCTCGCCACGACGCCTCCAGCACCTCGTCGCGAATCATCCGGTAGGTCGAGTGAAGGCCCTCGGCCGGCCCGAACAACTCCTCCTCGTGCAGCTCCTCGTCGCCGTCGAGGGCCAGGATCGCGTCCTCGTAGATCGGCGAGGGGGCGACCCGCGCTTCGTCCACCGACTCCGGCCATGAGAGCACGAGCACCCGCCGGGCGCGCGTCGCGGCGGTGTGGGCCAGCGTCCGGGCGCGCGTGGAAGCCAGCTCGTCGCCGGCCGGCGGCAGCCCGGCCGGGGCGAGGTCGTCCGGGATCCACGCGTCCTCCCACGGCCTCGGCGCCAGCGCACCGCGCTCCAGTCCGAGGAGATAGACGTGGTCGAACTCCAGCCCCTTCACCTGCTCCGGCTCGGCGAGCTGCACCGACCCCCGCTTGGGCGGCTCGCAGTCCTCGGCGCCGAGTTCGCCGGCTTCGGCGACGGCGGCGAGGTGGCGGACGAAGTCGCGCACCGACCCGCGCGGCTCGCGGCGCGCCCAGGCGGCGGCGAGCTCCGCGAGGCGGGAAAGGTTGACCAGTCGCTCGGCGGTCTCGGGACTGGCGGCGAACAGCCGCTGCCGGCGAAGGCCAACCCGCTCGATCAGCCGGCGAACGAAGACGTCTGCGCGCATCTGCTCCATTGCCGACGCGGCTGCGCGGTGAAGCTTGAGGAACGCCTGAATGCGGTCGCGGGCCTCGGGCGGAAGCTGCGGGCTCCCGAGCGCCGCATCGAGCGCCGAGACCATGTCCAGCTTGCGCCGCCGGGCGATGGTCGTCACTTTCGCGATGTCGGCCGACCGCAGCTCAACGGGCGGCCGGGTCAGCGCCCGCACAACGGCGGCCGCGTCGCCCGGGTCGGCGAGGGTGCGGAGCCAGGCAAGCGCATCGCGGACCTCCGGCCGCTGAAAGAACGCGGCGTCGCCGACGTAGCGAAACGGAACGCTGCGCTCCTCGAGCGCAGCCGCAACGAGCCGAGCCTCACGCCAACCGCCGCCGGCGACCACGCAGATGCTCTCGGCCCGCACCTCGCCCGCTGCGAGCAGATGCTCGACCTCGCGGGCGACCGCCTGGGCCTGCGCTCGCTCTCCGCGCGAGCGCCAGAAGCGAACCAGCCCGCCGTCGCGATCCGGTGCGGTGGGGTCGCTGCGCTCGCCCGCCGCGACCGCCGCCGGGTCGAGCATCGCGATGGCGGCTCTGGCGATCGAGCCGCCGAAACGCCGCGTGCCTTCAACCTCGATCTCGGTCGCATCCGGATGGGCCGCCCTGAACCAGTCGACGGCGGCCTGGCCGGCACGCCGGAACCGGCGCACGGCCTGGTGTGGGTCGCAGGCACACACCAGGTCGCCGCTAGGGACAAACAGGTCGAGCAGCCGCTGGTGCGCGACGCCCGCGTCTTCCAGCTCGTCCGCCATCACGTCGGTGAAGCGCGCCGAGACGTCTTGGACGACATCGGGGCGATCGCGAAGCAAACGAACCAGCTCGAGCACGAGGTCGCCCGCGTCAAGGCTTCCAGCCTCCCGCAGGATGCGGTCGTGGCGTGCGTAGAGCTCCGCGAACTCAAGCTCGCGATGCGCCCGCTCACGCTGCGCGGCGTCCTTGGCCTCGGCCTCCCGGTCGGTCGCCCAGTCGCGCATCCGCCCGGCTGGGACGGCCTCCGCCTTGAGCACGTCGATGCGCCTCAGCAGACGGGCGAGCAAGCCGGCTGGATTGCCTCGGATCTCATGCCGCCGCAGCGGCAGCTCGTCGACGCGATCCAGCAGGATCGCCAGCCGGTCGGGCGCGCTAACGGTGGCGAAGAAGGGATCGAGGCCGGCCTCGGTTGCATAGTCGCGCAGCAGGCGCTCTGCGACTTCCTCATAGGTGGCGATCCACAGCTCGGCGTGTGCCGGCGCGAGCAGGGTGTCGACCCGATCACGAAGGTGCGAGCGGGCCGCTCTCGACCGGGTCAGCAGCAGGATTTGCTCGGGTGATCCCCCGGCTTCCACCAAGGCCGCAAGTCGCTGCGCAAGCGCTTCGCTGCGACCCGATCCCGCGGGGCCAACGACCAGCAAGGGACCCCCGCTGTGCGCGGCTACGCGCTGCTGCGCTGCCGTCGGCTCCGGGCCATTGGCTTGATCCGTGCTCACGCGGCTAACGCTAGCGGGGCCGGCCAGACGTCCCGCGCGCCTCGGTCGCTGGCTGCGGAGCCTTTCTCCGAGCGCCGATCAGATCAGGGATTCCTGATCAGCGTGCGCCCAGGCGGGCGGTGGTTGGGAATCACTGATCTAGCATGGCCCACGATGTCGTCCGCAACAGATCAGGGGCTGCTCGACGTCGACTGGATCGGCGCCTGCCGGCGGATGGTCGCGGCCCAGCGTGAGCTGTTCGAGGCCGAGCGCGGGATCGCCGCCCGCACCGTGTACGAAGGGGTCGGCGAGGGGGGCGACCGGACGCTGGCCATCGACCGCCAGTCGGAGGAGATCGTCTTCTCGGAGCTCGAGGCGCTGCACGAGCAGGGACATCCCTTCGTGGCGATCTCGGAGGAGCGTGGCGAGGTTGCGTTCGGATCGGGGCCTGACACTCCGTGTCGCGTGGTGATCGATCCGATCGACGGCTCCCTCAACGCTCGCAGGACCCTCCCCTCGCACGCTCTCAGCGTCGCGGTCGCGTCCGGGCCGTCGATGGCGGACGTCGAGATCGGCTACGTCTACGACTTCGGCGCCCGCGAGGAGTTCTTCGCCCGGCGCGAGCAGGGCGCCGAGCTCAACGGCGCCGAGCTTCGTGCATCCGGCCCAGGCTACGGGCTCGAAGTCGTCGGGCTGGAGGCCTCCAAGCCGGAGCTGATCCTGCCCCTGGTCGAAGGCCTGACCGGAAAGGCATTCCGGATCCGGGCCGTCGGGTCGATCGCGATCTCCCTCTGCTACGTCGCCGCGGGACGCTTCGACGGGATGCTCTCGGCGCGGGCGTCTCGCTCGGTCGATGCCGCGGCCGGGCAGCTGATCGCGAGGGAAGCCGGCGCCAGCGTGGAGTTCGACGAGGGCGAGCTCGCCGCCGCCCAACTCGATCTCGATGCCAGATACGGGGTCGCCGCGGCTCTGGACGAGGAGATGCTGGGCACGCTGCTCGAGGTCCAGCGCGAAGCGGAGGCGAAGCAGACGCCGTGAGTCCCGGAGGGCTCGTCGACTGGGGCCTTGCCGAGCGGATCGCGCGGACTGTGGCGGGATCCGGCTCGCCGGCCGATGGGACGCCGCCGCCCGACGCTGCCGCGCTCCAGATCGCGTGCGATGACGCGTGCGAGGCGGCGCGCGCCTACACGGGCTTCGACGCCCGCGATGTCCCAACGCCGGAGTTGATCGGGCGCAGGGAATGGGCTCAAGCCGGACTTGGGACGCTGCGCGAGGCGTCGGCCGAGATCGAGGCGCGGGTCGCACGCCAGCTGCAGATACCCGGCCCGCTCGGCCGAGGCGCAAGGGCAGTGGCGGGCGCTGCCGCGGCTGCGGAGGCGGGGGTCGCGGTCGGCTACGCCGCGCGGCGCGTGCTCGGTCAGTTCGATATCGCCGTCGCCGGGCCCGAGCGACCCGCCCGGCTCCTGTTCGTGGGGCCGAACCTGATCTCCGTTCGAGCGGAGCTCGCCGCGGAGCCACGCCCGTTCCTGCTCTGGATCGCGACGCACGAGATCACGCACGCGCTGCAGTTCGGGGGCGTCGCGTGGCTGGCCGGCCACGTCCGTTCTCAAGTGGCCGAGCTGATCGAGCTCGCGACGCGCGAGCTCGATCTGCGGCAGTTGGCGCGGCGGCTCCTGCGCTCGGACCCTCGCCAGCTGGTGCGCTCGACGCTGCGGGGAGAGCTTCTGCGCCTGCTGGCCGACGCCGAACAGCGGGAGGCCTTCGACAGGCTTCAGGCGACGATGTCGGTGATCGAGGGGCACGCCGAGCACGTTGCCGAGGCGTGTTCGGGCGAGCTTGACTCGCGCGTCGCGGAGCTGCAAGCGGCGGCGGAGGCGCGCCGGCGCGAACGCGGGGGTCTCGGCGAGGCGATCGGCCGCATGCTGGGCATGGACCTGAAGCTGCGCCAGTACCGCCTTGGAAAGGCGTTCTGCGACGGGGCCGTCGCCGCCGGCGGGCGGGACGCGCTGCGCACGTTGTGGTCGGGCCCGCAGAGGCTGCCAAGCGTCGAGGAGCTCGAGCGGCCTCGCGATTGGCTCGCCCGGGTAACGACCAGTTCACCAGCGGCCGCGTAACCACCGCTACCGTCGGGGGTTACAAACACCTGTTCGTGTTGCTACACTGAACATCCTTAGAGATAAGGAACTTAGTCCAGAGCAAGACCCATCGAGAGGGGTACGAAGCAAAATGCCCAGCAACGGTAGGACCAGCACCAAGACGCAGAGCAAGAGCACCGAGGCCACACCGAACGGTGCCGTTGCCACCGTGCGTCAGACCGCTGAGCGCGCCGTCGACGTCCCCGTTGGTGCTGCGCTGACCGTCCGTGAGCGCGTCAACGAGGCCGTCGAGCCGTGGACCAACAGCGAGACCCGCGGCAAGGAGCTCAAGGATCTCCGCGCTCAGGTCACCCGCGAGCTCAACAGGTTCGAGCGTCGCGGCGGCCAGGCTCGCCGCAAGGCCACGCAGCGCGCCCGGCGTACCCGCAACCGCGTCGAGCGCGAGGTGATTCAGCGTCGCCGCGCGATCTCAACCGGCGTCAAGCAGAACCGCACGAAGGTCGAGCGGGGTCTGAAGAAGGCACAGACCGCGGTTCAGGAGCGGGTTCCCGCACGGAGCTAACCGCTTAGCCCGGGCCGTCCTGAGAGGTGGCGAGCCCGGAGGGATCTGTCCGCCCACATACCTCGCGGACAGAACAGCAACCTCTCCTCCCCGATCGACCGGCCGCAAGGCCGGTCGATCTCTGTCTGGGGAAGTGCGACCGCGCTCTGCCAGAATTGGACCCATGCCCACGAAGGAGCAGGTCACCGAGGCGCTTCGCGCCGTGATCGATCCCGAGCTGCGACGGTCGATCGTCGACCTCGGGATGGTGCGGTCCGTCGAGATCCGCGACGGTGGCAAGGTCGAGGTCGTCGTCTCGCTGACGACGCCCGGCTGCCCGATCCGCTCGCACTTCCAACAGGCCGTGGCACAGAACGTCTCCGCGCTCGAAGGCGTGACCGAGGTCGGGGTCGGCTTCGACGTGCTCTCCGACGACGAGAAGGCCGGTCTCCAGCAGGCGCTCGGCCGAGGCCGGCTCCCGGAGGGAGCGCTCGCGCAGGTCAAGAACGTGATCTGCGTCGCTTCGGGCAAGGGCGGCGTCGGAAAGTCGACGCTGACCGCCAACCTGGCCGCGGCCCTTGCCGCCGACGGGCAGGCCGCCGGGGCGCTCGATTGCGACGTCTACGGCTACTCGATCCCGCGCATGCTCGGCGTGGACCGCAAGCCCGACGTGAACGCCGAGCGCAAGATCGTGCCGCCTGTGGGGCCCGCCGGGATCAAGGTGATGTCGATTGGCTTCTTCCTCGAACAGGACGCGGCCGTTGTCTGGCGCGGGCCGATGCTCCACAAGGCGATCCAGCAGTTCCTCGAAGACGTGGCCTGGGACGAGCTCGACTACCTGCTGCTCGACCTGCCGCCCGGGACGGGCGACGTATCGATGACGCTGGCTCAGCTGCTCCCGCAGGCCAAGGTGCTCGTCGTGACCACCCCGCAGCCGGCGGCGCAGTCCGTCGCGCGACGCGCCGCCGAGATGGCCGGCAAGGTCGACCTCGAGCTGCTGGGCGTGATCGAGAACATGTCCGGCTTCACCGCGCCCGACGGCCAGCGCTTCACCATCTTCGGCGAGGGCGGCGGCCAGCTGCTCGCCGACGAGCTCGACGTGCCGCTGCTCGGCAAGGTGCCACTCGCAGAGGATCTGCGCGAGCACGCCGACTCGGGCACGCCGCTGGTGCTCGAGCAGCCCGATGCTCCCGCGTCCCAGGCGATTCGCGACGCCGCTCGGGGAATCGTTGCCGCCACGCCTCAGGCGCTGCCGGTGATGCAGACCGAGGCCCCGGCGCTGGCCGGTCAGCCCGCGGTCAGCGGCACCGAGCTGCCGGTCGTTCAGTAACGCTTCCCCGCCGTTTAATCGTGTCCCGCCAGGGGCGAGGTATCGGGATACTGCGCGGGCTAGTGGCGCAGGAAAACGTGGACATCGTTCGCCAGGTGATCGATGCCTGGAATCGCAATCAGCCAGAGACAGCGATTCGCTATCTGGAGCCCGACGTCATCCTCGACGCAACGCAACGCCGCATCAATCCGAAGACCTATAGGGGCGTGGAGGGCATGCGCGCCATGCTCGCCGACAGGGACGAGGTATGGGAAGAGTTCCGCCTGGAGCCGGATGAGTTCGTGGCCGCCGGCGATTGGATCGTGGTCATCGGCCGCTGGGTGGGAAGAGGAAGGGGCAGCGGGCTCGAGGTGCAACAGCCCGTTGCCCACGCCTTCTGCTTGCGCGGCGGCCGCATCGTGCGCGCGGAGCTCAGCTATGCCGACCGTCGCGCGGCCCTCGAAGCGGTCGGGCTGCGCGAGTAGGTGAAAGGACCCCGGACGGCAGAAGCCCGTTCACACAGGGGGTTCTGGAAACTCGCTACTTGCTGGCGTAGTACTCGGAGTTGATCTGGATGTACTTCTGCCACTCGTCGGGCAGCTGATCCTCGGCGAAGCAGGCGTCGACCGGGCAGGCCTCGACGCAGGCGTCGCAGTCGATGCACTCGTCGGGGTCGATGTAGAGCTGCTCGGCGGCCTCGTGGTCGGGCTCATCCGGAGTCGGGTGGATGCAGTCGACCGGACAGACCTCGACGCACGAGTTGTCCTTGGTCCCGATGCACGGTTCGGCAATGACGTAGGCCAAGGTTCGTTACCTCTTGGTTCGGGGGGATCTGCTGCTGTGGACCGCCTGCGGGCGGCCCGGCCGTGCGGAGCCGACATTCTAGAGTTCTGCCGATGATCCTGGTGACGGGGGCGACGGGGACCGTCGGCAAGGCTTTGGTACCGCTGCTCCTCGAGCGCGGGGACGAGGTTCGCGTGCTCGTGCGCGACCCCCGCGGCCTCGGAAGGGCCAGGGTGGAAGTGCGAATCGCGCTTGGCGATCTTGCCGATCTGGCCGATGCGCGCGTGCGCCGCCAGGCCTTGCGGGGCGTCGACACCGTAATCCACTTGGCCGCGACCATCCGCGACCAGCCGCGGGGGTCCGTCGAGGAGCTCAACGGCCTGGCGACGGCGCGACTGCTGCGCGCGGCCGAAGGTGCCGGCGTTGAGCGGTTCCTGTTCTTCTCGGCCATCGGGGCGAGCGAGTTCCAGCGCACGCGCTTCTTTCGCGCCAAGGCCCTCGCCGAACGCGCCGTGTCGGAGTCTGAGCTCGACACCACGGTGTTCGTCCCCTCGATCGTCTACGACCGTGACGATCCCTGGGTGACGATCATGCGCCGGCTGGCCCTGCTGCCGGTGTTGCCGATCTCCGGCTCGGGCCAGGCCGCCTACCAGCCGATCTGGGCGCACGACGTGGCGCGATGCGTGATCGCCACCCTCGGCGACAGCCCGCAGCCGCGCTACGAGCTGGCCGGGCCGGAGATCCTCACGTACGACGACATGGCCCGCACGATCGCACAGGCGTCCGGGCATCGGCGACCGCTCGTGCACGTCCCGCTGGGCTTGGTGCGAACGACGCTGATCTGGCTGCGCCGGCTCGTTGGCGAGGCCGCCTTCGCGACCTGGGAAGAGGCGGAGCTGATGGAGGTTCCGATGGTCACCCCGCGTGGCTCGGCAGACGTCCAAGCGCTCGGCGTGCAGCCTCGGCGCATGGCGGACGTCCTCGCCTCCGGCTGAGGCGCGCGCTCGGGCTGCCGCGCGGCCTCGCTCAGCCTGAGCCGAAGCGGATGTAGTCGTTCAGGGGCGAGCCGAGATTCCAGCGCCCGGAGAGCCACTCCCCGGCCTCGGGCGCGGGACCGAAGTAGACCGGCGCCGGCGATAAGGGGGCTCGACCGAAGCCGAGCCCCCCGTTCGGACGAGACAGGTCAGCCTGAACTTCTCTCTTGTACCTGATGCCAGGTATCCGTGCCGGAATCGCCGCTCAAGCCCCGGCCGAAAGAGAAGGGGCCCGGCGTCGCCGAGCCCCTTCGAAGTCGCCTCCTCGCGGAGGCACTCGCCTGTTGGCGTAATTACATCATCCCGCCCATATCGGGCATGCCGCCACCGGCCATCGCCGGCTCCTTCTCCGGCGGCTCGGCGACGATGGCCTCGGTGGTGAGGATGTTCTTCGCGATCGACGCCGCGTTCTGCAGCGCAGAGCGCGTGACCATGGTCGGGTCGATGACGCCGTCCGCGGTCAGGTCGCCGTACTCGCCGGTGTCGGCGTTGAGGCCCTCGCCGGGCTTCAGCGAGCGCACCTTCTCGACCACCACCGAGCCCTCGAGTCCGGAGTTCTCGGCGATCTGACGGATGGGCTCCTCGAGCGCCCGGCGGATGATCTCCGCGCCGGTCGCCTCGTCGGAGGCCAGATCCTTCGAGTCGACCGCGTCCTGCGCGTTCAGGAGCGCAACGCCGCCACCCGGGACGATGCCCTCCTCGAGGGCCGCACGGGTCGCCTGCAGCGCGTCCTCGACGCGGTGCTTCTTCTCCTTCATCTCGGTCTCGGTCGCGGCGCCGACCTTGACCACGGCAACTCCACCGGCCAGCTTCGCCAGCCGCTCCTGGAGCTTCTCGCGGTCGAAGTCGGAGTCGGTGTTCTCGATCTCCTGGCGGATCTGGTTGATCCGGCCCTCGATCTCCGACTTCTCGCCGCCACCGTCGATGATCGTCGTGGTGTCCTTGCCGACGACCACGCGGCGGGCCTTGCCGAGCTGCGAGAGCTGCGTGTTCTCGAGCTTGAGGCCCATCTCCTCGGTGATCACCTCGCCGCCGCTGAGGATCGCGATGTCCTCGAGCATCCGCTTGCGGCGATCGCCGAAACCGGGTGCCTTGACCGCGACGCCAGTGAAGGTGCCGCGGAGCTTGTTGACGACGAGGGTCGCCAGGGACTCACCCTCGACGTCCTCGGCGACGATGATCAGCGGCTTGCCGCCCTGCATCACCTGCTCGAGCACCGGCAGCATGTCGCGGACCGAGCCGATCTTCTGGTTGGCGATGAGGATGTAGGGCTCCTCGAGCACCGCCTCCATGCGGTCCTGGTCGGTGATCATGTACGGCGAGATGTAGCCCTTGTCGAACTGCATCCCCTCCGTGAACTCGAGCTCCATCCCGAAGGTCTGACCTTCCTCGACGTTCACCACGCCGTCCTTGCCGACCTTTTCGATCGCGTCCGCGATCACGTTGCCGATCTCGTCATCGGCGGCCGAGATCGCGGCCACGCGAGCGATCTGCTCCTTGCCGCCAATCTCGTGGGACTGCTTGTCGCGGAGGTGCTCGGTGACCTGGTCGACGGCCGCCTCGATCCCGCGCCGCAGCGCCAAGGGATTGGCGCCGGCCGCAACGTTCTTGAGCCCGTGGCGGACGATCGTCTGGGCGAGCAGGGTCGCCGTGGTGGTGCCGTCGCCGGCGACGTCGTTGGTCGAAGTGGCGACCTCGCGCACCAGCTGGGCGCCCTGGTTCTCGAACACGTCCTCGATCTCGATCTCGCGCGCGATGGTCACGCCGTCGTTGGTGATCGTCGGTGCGCCGAACTTCTTGTCGAGGACCACGTACCGGCCCTTGGGGCCTAGCGTGACCTTGACCGCATCGGCGACCGCGTCAACGCCGGCCTGCAGTGCGGCGCGCGCCTCCGCGTCGTACTTGAGCTCCTTGTGAGCCATGTCTATCCAGTTCTCCTTCTAGTTCGTTTCAGTCCTGGGTCTTTGCGACGGCTAGACGACCTTGGCGAGGACGTCCGACTCGCGAAGCACGAGCAGGTCTTCGCCATCGATCTTCACCTCGGTGCCGCCGTACTTGGAGTAGAGGACCTCGTCGCCTGCGGCGACGTCGAGCGGAATCCGCTTCTCGCCGTCCTCGTCCCAGTTGCCGTCGCCGACTGCGACGACCTTGCCCTTCTGCGGCTTCTCCTTGGCCGTGTCGGGGAGCACGATCCCGCTCGCGGTCGTCTCCTCCTCCTCGATGGCCTGGACGATCACTCGATCGCCGAGGGGCTTCAGGTTCATTCGCGTACCTCCGTTTCACGGTGTTGGTCGAAGCTTTCCCGCCTCCCTTGGCACTCTACATATGAGAGTGCCGAAGGCGTCGACGTGAGTGTAGCGAGCGTTCTCCGACTGTCAACGATCTAAGTCGATACGCCTCAGATCCACGGGCCGTGAGGGCGCGGTGGGAACTTGCTGGGTGGGCGCGTGCCCGCCGCAGCGCGAGGCGCCGTGCTTGGGTCGCGGCGTGGAGCGATCGTGGAATGGCCTCTTGTGCGGGGGCTACGTCAGCAATGCTCCGTCAGTCTGAGGCCAGCAGACGTGCCCCGAGCAGGCGCGCCAGGCCCTCGCCCCCGTTGCGCATCACCCAGTCGTGATTCCACTCGAACGCGGGTCGGGCAAGCGGCGCGATCAGGTTCATCCAGCGCTTGTTCGTGCGCACGTTCCACTCATAGAGCACCGCCGTGACCCCGTCCTGCTCGAACAGGCGCCAGCGGCCTGTGCCCTCGAGCCCGCCGGTGGCCGCGCCCTCGAGCAGGCGCGGACGCTCGACCCGCGTGGTCCGCACCTGGAAGGCGACCGGGTAGGGCATCCGGCTCCGCCACACGTATGCCCCGAGTTGCCCGACCCCGTCCTGGTCCCCCTCGGCGAGCTTCTCGGCCCTCTCGACGCCGCGCCACCATTCCGGCCAGCGCTCGGAGTCGTAGATCGCATCCCAGACGCGATCGCGATCGGCCTCCAGCAGCCAGGTGGTGAGAAAGCGGTAGTCGGCCACCGGGCTGGCGCGAGCGGAAGCTAGTTGGGGGAAGGCGGCTCGCCGTTTCCGAACTGGGCGCCCGGGCGCTCGACGACCTGGGCAAATCGGATCACGGTGACGGTGTCGTCCTCTGAGATCTCCCGGCCGTAGATCTGGCGCATGAAGCCCACCGTTTCATCGAGCCGCCGGAACTCCGGATTGTCGTGCTCGATGTCGCGGGGCGAGAGCTCGCGGACCCGCTTGACCTCGACGCCGTCTATCACCGCCGCGAACAGCTTCTCCTTCGGGCTGTGCTGATAGCCCACCGTGATCCAGACGACCTGCCCGCGCTCATACTTGCGGGACTTGTCGCCAAGCCGGATCGTCGCCGTCTTGCGGCCGCGCTTGAGCTGGTCGACGAACGCGGGGGAGAAGAAGTTGAGCGCGTAGAGGCCCCCGGCCATGGGCCGTGAGCCTAACGCGTCGCCCGCACCGCGCGCTCAATCGGCGGCGAAGCCCTCTTCGCCGATCAGCGGGACGAAGCGACAAGGGGCGATCGGCTGGCGCTCGATCCCGGAACCGGTCTCGGGATCGATCTCATCGGCCATACGGCGAAAGGCCGTGAGCATGTCGGCTCGCCGCTCGGCGACCGGCACGACGAGAACCCCGCCCACGGTCAACTGCTCGAGCAGGGTCGGCGGCGGGGCCGGCGCCGTCGCGTGAACTGCGATGCCCTCGAACGGCGCGCGCTCGGGGAGGCCCCGGGTCCCGTCGCCGACGATCACCTGCGCGTTGTCGATCCCCAGTCTCAACAGCACCTCGCTCGCGGACCCGGCCAGCTCGGGCACGCGCTCGATCCCGATCACCTCCGCAGCAAGCATCGCCAACACCGCGGTCGAGTAGCCTGAGCCAGCGCCGACGTCGAGGACGGTCTCGGTGCCACGAAGCTCGAGCGCCTCGCAGATCGCGGCCACCACCCAGGGCTGGGAGATCGTCTGCCCGTGGCCGATCGGGAGCGCGCCGTCGGCGTAGGCCCGCCTGCGGTGGGTGCGGGGGACGAAGCGGTCGCGAGGCACGGTCCCCATGGCCCCCAGCACGCGCTCGTCTGCGATTCCGCGGCGGCGCAGCTGGCGCTCCACCATCTGCGCCCGCTGCTGCGCCGCGTCGTCCATCCGAGGGTCGCGCCCTCTCCGCCCCGTCAACCGCCCCGCGTGGTCACGGGACGCGTCACTAGAAGATGTATGCCCGCAGCCGCCTCGGCTCCACGACGGTCACGCGGCCGCGGCCGACCTGAACCACGCCGGCGCGCTCGAGCGTGGCGAGGAAGCGGCTGACGCTCTCGCGCGAGGTGCCGGCGAGCTGGGCGAGATCGGCCTGCGTCATCCGCACCGTGATGCCCTCGCGATCCTCGGGAATCGCCTCCTCGGCGATCAGCTGGTTGAGCACGCCGGCAACCCGGCTGGGGACGGTCTGAAATGACTGCCGTGCGACCCGCTCGTTGGTCTCGCGCAGCCGACGTGTCAGCGCGATGATCAGCTTCGCGGCGATGTCGCCGTGGGTGGCAATCACTCGGCGCACGTCCGACGCCGGCAGTGCGAGCAGTTCCGAGTCGCTGAGCGTTTCCACGCTCGCCGAGCGCGAGCCGCCGTCGAGCATCGCCAGCTCGCCGAAGATGTCGCCCCGCCCCAGGGTCGCGAGCGCGATCGCGCGGCCGTCGGAATGCTCCCTGGTGACGCGCAGGTCGCCCTCGCGGACGATGTAGCAGGCGTCGCTGGTGTCTCCCTCGTGGAACACGCGAACGCCCTTCGGGAACGACCGGGGCACAGCAACGCCGGCGATCCGCTCGAGTTCTGAGCCGGAAAGCTCCGAAAAGAGCGGAACCCGCGACAGCAGCTCAGTCGTGTCCTCCTGCACCTCGCCCCGGATTATCGCTCTTGACCGCCGCTCCCGCGCGCACGTATGCTCCGCCTCGAGTGGCGGCGAGCCGAGGAAATTCGCGGCTCTGGCTGGTGGGGCTTTGCGCCGGGTGCGCCGCCGGCATCCTGTTGCTGACTCCAGCCATTGCCGCCGGCGCAACCGCGGAGGTGACTAGCGACGGGACCTTGGAGGTAACCGCGGATCCCGGCGTCGCGAACGACCTCTACGTTGCCTACAACTCGACCGCCGACCTCTACGGCATCGTGGAGCCCGGCAGAGCGGTGGTCTCCGGGCCCGGCTGCATGACGACGTTCGGCACGGCGGGCTGCGCCGCGGCGGCGATCGATCGCATCGTGGTGATGGCTCAAGACGGGAACGACCACGTCTCGCTGGATGGAGCGGGCATGGCCACCGCCGCTTTCGTCGATCCCGTCGACGTGCTCGGAGGCGACGGCGACGACGTGCTTCGCGGCGGAAGCGCGGCCGCGACACTAAAGGGAGCGGACGGCGACGACGTGCTCCTGGGACGGGCCGGCGACGACATCCTCGTGGGAGGAAAGGGTCGTGACACCATGCTCGGCGAGCTGGGGCGCGACAAGCTCAAGGCACGGGACCGCAAGCGCGATCGAGTGATCGATTGCGGGGCCGGCAAGGATCCGAAGGCCGGAGTCGACCGGCGCAAGGATCCGCGGGCGGCCAGCTGCAAGCGACCGCGACGGTAGGTCCGACCCGGGCTACGCCTGGCAGCCCGGGCACCAGTACGTGGTCCGGTTGGCGTCGCCCTGCCCGCGAGAGCGGATCCGCTCGCCGCAGCGAACGCAGGCGCGGCCGCTGCGCCGATAGACGCTGCGCGGACCGCGCTCGTTTCGCACACCCGCTCGCATCATCCGCACGGCCGCGCCGAGCACCCGCCCAAGCTCGTCGTCGCTGACCTCGCCGACGCGCCGCCACGGGTCGACGCGAGCCGCAAAGCACGCCTCGCACTTGTACACGTTGCCGATCCCCGCGATCACCGTTTGGTCGAGCAGGACCTCACCGAGCCCGCGCGAGCCGTCCGTGGCGCGAAGCGCACGGGCGCCGCGCTCCGGGGTGAAGCCGGCATCCAGGACGTCCGGGCCCAGCTGAACCAGGCGACGGTCCCCGCGCAGCTCGGCCTCGGTGCGAAGCGCAAGGCGAGGACCGCCGAACTCTGCCGCGATAGCGTGCGTAGTCGCCAGCACCACCCACGCCCCGGCAAGCCGCCGGCGGTGAGGCGCGTCGGCCCTGTGCACATGCCAGCGTCCGCTCACGCCCTGGTGGCAGTGGAGCGTCAAGCCGCCCTCGAAGCGCAGGAAGAGGTGCTTGCCGTGGGCGTCGGCACCCTCCAGGCGACGACCGGCGAGGGAGCGCAGCCGGTCGGGTTGCAGCCGCAGCGGGCTGCGGGGATTGGGCGCAGTTGCGTCGACGAGCGGTTCATCCCTCAGGGCGGCAGCGATCCGCGCCGCGTTGCGGTGGATCGTGTCGCCCTCTGCCACGGCTAGCCGGACGCGACCAGCCGCCGCGGTTGCCGCGCGAAGCCGGCCGCGATCAGCGTCTCCTCGAGCCCGGAGCCGATCACGGGCTCCCCGTCCACCCGCTCGAGCCCCAACTTCGGAAGCACACCCTCGCGCGCGGCCTCGACGAGCGCCTCGATCGAGGCGGCGAGGTCCTCTTCGGAGAGCTCGACGAGGCGGACGATCCCGCGGCCCCCACGCTCGACGTACAGCAGCGGGTCGCCGTCGCGGAGCAGGACGTACGCGCCGGCAGTGCGGGCGGGTCGGCGGCCCTCCGCCCGCCTTGGCCACGGCAGCGCCGCACCGTAGGGGTTCGCGGGATCGGTGGCAGCCAGGACGAGGAACGAACCGTCCGGAGGGGGCAAGCCGCGGAGCCGCTCGACCGCGCCGGCGAGCGCGAACTGCGCCCCACCGAGGCCTTCGACGAAGTAGCCCCGTCTGGCGGTCCCGAGCATCTCGAGGTTGGAAAGCTCGCCGTAGAGCGCGGAGAAGCCGCCCGGAACTCCCTCGGCCAGGGCCATCTCTCTGGTCACCAGCCCGTAGCGCTCGAGCATCAGCTCGGCCTGGGCCCGCAGCTTGGGTCCCGACGCCGGCGCCTCGCGGAAGAGAGCTTCGGTCAACGACCAGCGCCCCTGAACAGCCTGACCGGTGCCCGCGCGCCGCGATGCGAACCGCCGGCCGCGACGCTGCTGGCTGGGCACGGAGGCGAGGCGCCGCGCGCGAAGCGGAGCAAAGGCGTCGTTGGTCGCCTCCCCCGCCCAGGCCAGGTCCCAGAGGGCGGAATGGAGCTCCTCCCGGGGCAGGTCGAGTTCGGAGACCAAGTCGAGCCAGAATGACGGCGACGCGGCGAGGCGCTCGCGAATCGCATCGTGGACGTCGCCTTCCGGGCGCTCGAGCTTGGCGTTGGCCGGCGGCGGACCGGCCAGTCGCACGTCCTCGCGGAAGTACAGCGCCACCCGGCCCGAGCGGCCCACGGCGCCGGCGCCGACCCAGACGAGCTCGCCGCCGGTGCTGAGCTGATCCATCCAGGCCGGGCTGTAGGCGCCCAGCCGTCGCGGCAGTACGTCGCGCTCCCAGACCTCGGGGGTCAGCGCCAGCCCCTGAAGGGGCACCAGCGCCTCGCGCAGACGATCGGGGCCGGCTCCAGCTGGCCGGTGCGCGTCGACGTTCTGCCAGGCGGGCAGGAACCGAGCGAGCTCGCGCGGGTCCACCGCCTCCGCCTCCTGGCGAAGGGCGGCGACGCTGGCGCGGCGCACTCGGCGCAGCACCTCGGCGTCGCACCACTCGCGCTCCGTGCCTCCGGGCAGGAGTTCGCCGCGCACGAGCTCCCCGGCACGCTCGAGCTCGCGCAGCGCAGGCAGTGGATCAACGCGGTAGCGCGCGGCCAACTGGGACGTCGGGAACGGGCCGTGCGTGCGCGCGTAACGGCGAACCAGAGCCAGCATCGCGTCCGGCTGCTCCTCCAGGAAGCTCTCGGGAAGGCCCGCCGGAGGCGGCACGCCGAGGGCGTCGCGATACAGACCGGCGTCTTCGGCGGCGATCCAGCGCTCCTCACCGGCGATTCGCACCTTGGCTGCTCGGCGCTCGCGTTCGAGCTTGGCCAGCATCGACGCCGCGGAGTAGCCCTCGGCGACACGCTCTTCGCTTTCCGACTCGGTCAGGTCGCCGAGCCGACGCAGGGCCTGCTGAAGGGCGTCGCGATCGCCCGCCCGGGCCAGCTCTGTGCGCAGCTGGAGCGAGTCCTCGACCTCGCTCAGAGCCTCGGGATCGATGAGCTCGCGCAGCTCCTCGGCGCCGAGCAGCTCCCGCAACAGGTCGCGGTCGAGGGCCAGCGCCGCCGCTCGGCGTTCGGCGTTCGGCGTGTCCCCCTCGTACATGTAAGTGGCGACGTAGTCGAACAGCAGCGACGAGGCGAACGGCGACGCGGTCGGGGTCTCGACCTCGACGAGCGAGACCTTGCGCGAGTGCAGGTCGCGCAGCAGCTCTTGGAGGGCGGGTAGGTCGAGGACGTCGCGCAGGCATTCGCGGTAGGTCTCGAGGGTCACCGGAAACCGCGGGAAGTCCTTGGCCACCTCCAGCAGGCTCTGCGCCTTGAGCCGCTGCTGCCAGAGCGGCGTTCGCTTGCCCGGGTACGCGCGCGGGATCAGCAGGCTGCGCGACGCGTTCTCGCGGAAGCGAGCGCCGAAGAGCGCCGAGCTCGCAAGCTCGCGGACCACGAGGTCCTCCAGCTCGTCGGGCTCGAGCAGCACCAGATCGGCTGGCGGGGCCTCGTCGGCGTCCGGAAGGTGGACAGCGATGCCGTCGTCCGACCAGATCGCGTCGGCCTCGAGATCCAGCTCGTCACGGATTCGAGCCGCGAGCGCCAGGCCCCAGGCGGCGTGGACCCGGCCGCCGAACGGCGACAGCACACACAGGCGCCAGTCTCCGATCTCGTCCCGGAAGCGTTCGATCACGATCGTCTGATCGGAGGGCACCACCTTCGTCGCGGTCTGCTGTTCGAGCAGATACGCCACGAGGTTCTCGGCCGCCCACTGGTCGAGGTCGTACTCGCTCGCGAGCTGCCCGGGATCGGAGCTCACCGCCTCGCGGGCGAAGGCGCCGATTGCGCGGCCGAGCTCGACCGGGCGTCCAACGCCGTCGCCGCGCCAGAAGGGAACGGCGCCCGGGACGCCGGGCGCCGGCGTGACGATCACCCGGTCGCGCGTGATGTCCTCGATCCGCCAGGTGGTGGCGCCGAGCAGAAACGTCTGCCCGGGACGGGCCTCATAAACCATCTCCTCGTCGAGCTCGCCGACGCGGCGGCCGTCGGGGAGGTGGACGCCGTAGAGGCCGCGGTCGGGGATCGTGCCGGCGTTCGTTACGGCGAGCTGGCGTGCGCCCTTGCGCCCCCTGACCGTGCCCGCGGCGCGGTCCCACACCAGGCGCGGGCGCAGCTCGGCGAAGCGGTCGGACGGATAACGCCCGTCGAGCATGTCAAGCACGTTTTCGAGCTGTTCGCGGCCGAGCTCCCGGAAGGGCTCGGTCGCCGTGAGCATCCGCTCGATCTCGTCGACCTCCCACTCCGCGTCGGCGACCATCGAGACGAGGTGCTGGGCGAGCACGTCGAGCGGATTGCGGGGGATGACGGTCTCCTCGATCGCGCCCTCGCGCATACGCCGCGTGACAACCGCGCACTCGAGCAAGTCGGCGCGGAACTTCGGAAAGATCCGGCCCTTGGAGACCTCCCCCAAGCCGTGGCCCGCTCGCCCGATCCGCTGCAGCCCGCGGGTCACCGACTTCGGGGACTCGACCTGGATCACCAGGTCGACGGCGCCCATGTCGATCCCGAGCTCCAGCGAGGACGTCGCGACCAGGCACGGCAACTTGCCCGACTTGAGCAGCTCCTCGACCACCACACGCTCTTCGTGCGCCAGCGAGCCGTGGTGTGCTCGGGCGATCTCGACATAGGAGCTCTCGTCGGTGGTGGGCTTCTCGTTACCCCCGTGCTCGGTCGGGGGCAGCTCGACCTGCTCGTCCTCGTTGGCCAGTTCGTTCAGGCGCTTCGCAAGGCGTTCCGCGCCCCGTCGGTTGTTAACGAAGATGATCGTGGAGGTGTGCTCGCGCACCAGACGCAACAGCTCCGGGTAGATCGCCGGCCAGATCGACCGTGGGTTGCTCTGTGGGTCCAGCGACGCCTCGATGGGCCCAGGGTCAATGCGCTCGGGCGAAACATCAATGCCCGGCGGCTGCTCCGCTCCCGCAGACGCCTCTTGCCCTCGCCTCCGGCTCGGGCCTTTCCCATCTGCTCCCGCGTCCGCGCCGGTGGGGTGCGCGGCAGGCTCCGTCATGTCTTCGACCGGGACGACGATCTCAAGGTCGAGCTCCTTCGTCCGCCCCGCGTCGATGACCTCGCAGTCCCGGCGCGGGCCCACGAGGAATTCGGCCACGCGCTCCAGCGGGCGTTGCGTGGCGGAGAGGCCGATGCGCTGCGGGTCGGATCCTTCGTTGTCGGTCACCAGGTGCGCCAGGCGCTCCAGGGTCAGGGCGAGGTGCGCGCCGCGCTTGGACTGAGCGACGGCGTGGATCTCGTCCACGATTACGCCCTCAACCCCGGTCAGGATCTCCCGCGCCTGCGAGGTGATGATCAGATACAGCGACTCGGGGGTGGTGATGAGGATGTCGGGCGGCCGGCGCCGCATCGCCTGGCGTTCGCGTTGTGGCGTGTCGCCGGTCCGCAGCCCGACGGAGACATCCGCCCCGATCCCCTTCAGCGGGGCTCGTAGGTTGCGTTCCACGTCATACGAGAGCGCCTTGAGAGGCGAGACGTAGACGACGCGAACCCCGGAACCGAGGCGCTCAGGCTCGCGTGAGAGCCGATCGATGCCCCACATGAACGCCGCCAGGGTCTTTCCCGAGCCTGTCGGGGCGCTGATCAGCGCGTTGGCCCCAGAGGCGATCGCCGGCCAGCCCTGCGCCTGGGCAGGAGTCGGGGCCTCGAACGAAGCTTCGAACCAGCGCCGAGTGCGGTCGCTGAACGCCTCCAGCGGGTCGGATTTCGCACTACGAGAAGGGACGGTCATCAACCTTCCGATCATACGGACCGGTCGGACGGAGGAAGGCCGCGAGCACTAGGTAGCGTGCGGGCTCGATGGCGGAGCCCGAAGCCGTGAAGCTGCTACGCCAGAGCTACGAGGCGTTCAACCGGGGCGATTTCGAGGCGGCGATGGAACACGCCCATCCGGAATTCGAGCTGCACCGGCCGCCCACCGGTCCTTACGCCGGCGAGACCATACGTGGCCGCGAGGGGGTGCTGGCGTACCTCGAACCGGACGCCTTCGAAGAACAGCGAGTGACGCCGCTGGAATTCGTCGAGGGCGACGGAGTGATTCTGGTGCGACTGGAGGCATACGGGCGGGGAGCCGGCAGCGGCATCGAGATCCGCGAGGAGGCGTTCCACGTCTGGCGGATCCGCGACGGGAAGGCATACAGCCTCGAGGTCCACCCGGAGCGCAACACGGCGTACGAGTCCGCGGGCCTCAGACCGACGTAGGGCTCAGCTCAGGGCCCGACCGTACTGGCGCTCGTAGTAGTCGCGGTACTCGCCGGAGCGGATCGGGCCCCACCACGACTCGTTGTCGCGATACCACTCGACCGTCCGCTGGATGCCGGCGTCGAAGCTGAGCGCGGGCTGCCACCCGAGCGCGTCGCGGAGCTTCTCCGACGCCAGGGAGTAGCGCCGGTCGTGCCCCGGCCTGTCGGTCACATACTCGATCAGGGTCTCGTCACGCCCGGTCAACTCGAGGATCCGGCGCACGACGTCGATGTTCGCGAGCTCTTCGGGGCCGCCGACGTTGTAGGTCTGGCCTGCCTGGCCGCGCTCGAGCACGAGGTCGATCGCGGTGGCGAAGTCCTCGACGAAGAGCCAGTTGCGCACCTGCTGTCCGTCGCCGTAAACCGGCAGCGGGTCACCCGCGAGCGCGTTCAGGATGCACAGCGGGATCAGCTTCTCGGGATGCTGGCGCGGCCCATAGTTGTTCGAGCCGCGGGCGATCAGGGCATCGGCGTCATACGTGCGGTGAAACGCGCCGACGATCAGATCTCCGCCGGCCTTGGAGGCCGAGTAGGGCGACGATGGCTCCAGCGGCGAGCTCTCTGTGAAGGACCCCTCCTCGATCGAGCCGTAGACCTCGTCGGTTGAGACCTGAAGGTGGCGAATCCCGGCCGCACGCGCCGCCTCCAACAGGACGAAGGTTCCGAAGACGTCGGTCTGGATGAACTCTCCCGCCGACTGGATGGACCGGTCGACGTGCGACTCGGCGGCGAAGTTGACGATCGCACTACAGCCCTCGATCGCGCTCCGGACCGTCTCGGGATCGGCGATATCGCCGACCACGAGCTCGCAGCGGTCGGGCCCCGCCCCGTCGAGGTTCTCGCGCCGGCCGGCGTAGGTGAGCTTGTCGAGCACGCGCACCGAGTCGTCCGGGTGCGCGTCGAGGCGATGGCGCACGTAGGCGGAGCCGATGAAGCCGGCCCCGCCGGCGACGAGCAGCCTCACGCGGCCTCCGCTCGAACGCTGCGCTCGGCCATGTACTCCGCCAGTCCCTGCTTCCAATGCGGGAGCACGATCGGATCGGATCGCTCGCTGTCGAGCACCGAGTTGGCGGGCCGTGCGGCCTTGCGCCCGAGCATCTCCGTGGTCCCAGCCATCACCCGCGACTCGAGACCCGCCTGGTCGAAGATCTCCTGCGCGAACTCGAACCACGAGCACGACCCCGCGCCGGCGAGGTGATGAACCCCGAACTCGTCTCCCTCGATCAGGAGCGCGATGCCCTCGGCGAGATGCCGCGTGTAGGTCGGGGAACTGACCTGATCCGACACCACCAGGACCTCGGGCTGCTCGGACCCAAGCCGAAGCATCGTCTCCACGAAGTTCGGGCCCCGCGTCCCGAACAGCCACGCTGAGCGAACGACGAAATGTCGTGGGTTGGCAACGGCGACCGAAGTCTCTCCCGCCTGCTTGCTGCGCCCGTAGGCCGAGATCGCCCCGGGCAGGTCCGACTCGACGTAGGGCCGTCCCTTCGATCCGTCGAAGACGTAATCGCTCGACACGTACAGGACCTTTGCGCCGATCGCCGCGGCGGCGGAGGCCAGCAGGGCCGCGGCGGTGTCGTTGACGCGCATCGCCGCGTCCTCGGCGTCCTCGGCGCCGTCCACGTCGGTCCAACCTGCCGCGTTGACGACAGCATCGGGTCGATGGCGATCGATCGCAGCCTCGACAGCGTCCGCGTCGGTGACGTCGAGCTCGGCGCGCGCCAGCCCGACGACCTCGTGGTCGCGCGCCGCACACGCTTCGACCACGTCGCTTCCGAGCATGCCGGCGGCCCCTGTGACGAGCGTCCTCAAGGGATGTGGATCTCCGAGTTGTCGCCGACGATCATCCGCAAGGTCTTCGGAAGGCTCTCTCCACGCACGAGCTTCACGTTACGCCCCAGGAGGCTTGCCTCCATGCGCGAGTCGAGCCGGTCGATGCTCGACCCGGCGAGCAGGATCGAGTGCTCGACCTCTGAGCCTGTCACCCGCACGTCGCGGTCGATCGAGGTGTAGGGGCCGACGTAGGAGTCGACGATCCTCGCTCCGGCCCCGATGATCGCCGGGCCGCGCACCACCGAGCGCTCCAGCCGGGCACCCGCCTCGATCGCGACCCGCCCCTCGACCTTCGTGTCGAGAAGCTCGCCCTCGACCTTGCGATCGAGATCCTCGAGCACGAGGCGATTGGCCTCCAGCATGTCGTCGAGCTGCCCGGTGTCCTTCCACCAGCCGACGACCCGGTGGCTCTCGACTCGCTGACCGCTGTCGATCAGATGCTGAATCGCGTCGGTGATCTCGAGCTCGCCGCGGCCTGATGGCTCGATCGCTTTGGCGGCGTCGAAGATCTGGGGGCCGAACATGTAGACCCCGACCAGCGCCAGGTCGCTCGGCGGCTCCTTGGGCTTTTCGATCAGCCGTAGAACGCTGCCGCCGTCGAGATCGGCAACCCCGTAGTTCTCGGGATCCGGGACTCTGGTGAGCAGGATCAAGGCGTCGGGCTCGGAGGTGCGGAAGGCGTCGACCAGGTCGACGATTCCGTCGCGGAGCAGGTTGTCGCCCAGGTACATCACGAACGGGCCGTCCTCCAGGAAGTCCTCCGCCGTGAGCACCGCGTGCGCGAGGCCGAGGGGCTCGGCCTGCGGGATGTACGTCACGTTGGCGCCGAACGCCTGGCCGTCCCCGACCGCGTCGCGGATCTCATCGCCGGTCTCCGGCGCGATGACGATGCCGATGTCGGTTACCCCGGCGCCCACCAGCGCCTCGATCCCGTAGAACAGGACCGGCTTGTTGGCGACCGGAACGAGCTGCTTGGCCGACGTGTGGGTGATCGGGCGCAGCCGCGTCCCGGCCCCGCCGGAAAGGATCAGGCCCTTCAGGGTCTCCATCGCCGCGCAAGGCTAGCGCCGGGCGGCCTTCAGGTCGGAGCTGAGTGCGGCCCTTAGCGGCGTACGCACTCAGGCGACAGCGACCGCCGATCGCAGCGGCGGGAAATCTGCGATCAGGTCGTCGGCCTCCACCTGACTAAGCTCCACTGGCTCGGGCAAGCCGCGGAACCGCCAGGCACCGAGCTCCCTCAAGCCGACGCCGTCGGGGAGCGAGTCCTCCACCGCCTTGCGCACGGCCGACGAGAGGATGATCTGGCCGCCGTGCGCGGCGAAGCAGATGCGGGCTGCCGCGTGGACTGAGATGCCCACGTACCCGGTTTCGGTCAGCGCGGGCCGGCCGCGATGCAGGCCGATCCGCAGCCGCACGTCCTCGCCGCCCGGGCCGCCGTCGGCTCGCATCGCCCGCTGGATCGCCAGCGCGGCGTCGAGCGCCGCGGTGGCCTCCTCGAAGACGGCAAAGTGGTCGTCACCCCGAGCGTCGACCTCGCGACCCCCGGCGTCGCGGATCGCCGCGCGGACGCGCCGACGGATGTCCTTGAGCACGGGCGCGTAGCCATCCTCCAGTCGCGACAGCAACTCGGTGGAGCCCTCGATGTCGGTCAGAAGAAACGTGACCTGACCCCTCGGCAGCTTGCGCTGCGGCTGAAGCTGAGCGCTGATGAACCCGATGGGCATGATGCCGTGCTTCTTCGCCGCCCTCAGCAGGCGATTGCGCGCTCGGTCCCGCGCCTCCTCGTCCTCGAACTTCACCTGGCTGAAGCGCGCCAGGGCGTTGCGAACGTGCGATGCGTCGTGGATTGGAAGCCTCCGGTGCCCCTTCGAGTCGATGTAGGCAAAGGCGCTGTCGGGGAGCTCGGCGCGCTGCTTGTAGGTGAGCGGTGGCACGCCGGCATCATCGCAACTGACCTGGCTGGCGCAACCCCGTTTCGCGTGACGGCGCCTCGGGAGCTCGACGCGTTCGGGGAGAAGCTGAGGCCGAAGATGGGTGAGGCAGGGATCCAGCGGTCCGGCGAGCCCGAGATCTTCGAGGCCCATATCGTCGACACGTTCTAGTTTGAGCGTCGAGCGAGCAGACTGAGGAGTGCTGGTCCGCTAGTACGTGCCGCCGAGCTTGCGGTGGTCCCAGGTGGCGGTGCGCTGGGCGACGAAGCGGATGGCCACCCGCTTCGGTGCCTGCGCCTCCAGCGCGGCCGCGGCGTCGCCCTCGACGCTTTCGATTCCCTCGGCGTAGCGGACGGTCATCTCCTTGGCGTAGTCGACCACCCGCTCCGAGTCGCGGATCAGCTCCGCCTGAGCCTCGATCTGAACGCCCCGCAGCTCGTTGTACTCGTGTCCTGTCTCGACCAGCAAGGTCGCTCGCGGATCGCGCTCGAGGTTGCGGACCTTCTGCGACTTGGCGTAGGTCCAAACCCAGATCTCGCCATCGCGGACGACGTACCACATTGGCATCGAGTGGGGCCAGCCGCGCGGGCCGTTGGAAGAGACCACGACGACGCGCCCCGAATCGAGGAGCTCCGCCTGCTCGGCCTCGGTGAGCTTGATCTGGTCGCGGCGGGAGGGCACGGCTTACCCCGGCGCTCCGGGGGGCGGGACCGGAAAGGCGGCCTTCACCCCCGCCGCTCCCGGACGCGACGTCGAGGCGGGGGCGGGTGTCAGCTCCAGCGTCTCCCACGGCCCTTCCCCTCCCATCGCCTGCGTTTCGCCGCGCAGCCAGCGCTCCTGCAGATCGTCGTAGTGCGGGCTCCCGGGATGCCCCGACTGGCCGGTGAACTGCTGCCATCGCGAGCGTTCGGGACGAACGGGATCGGCGACGATGCGCCAGCAGGGCGCCCAGATGGCGGTGAATGGGTCGTTCGGATCCCAGCCGATCTGGGCGACCGTCTCCTGCGCGCCTCCAACCTCGAGGCGGCGGTTGAAGATCCAGCCGAAGAGCGGGTTCGCGTCGCCCAATGCGTGGCGAAACTCGAGCGCGTGGACCCTTCCCCACCTCCAGCCCTCGGGATTCGGCCCAAAGCGCGTGGCGAGCTCGTCCAGGGCGCCACGCAGCGCGTCGAGGGCCAGCTCCTCCCACGGTCTGCCGATGAGCTCTTCGTCGCCCTCGTCCCAGAGTGCGAGCAGGTGGGATTGCCAGCGCCACGGCGAAGTCACGTGGGCCATGAACCCGTTGTGCGCGCGGTCGAGCCAGCGCTCGGCGAGGTCGCGATCGCCGATCGCGGCGCGCGCCACCTCGCGCCCGAACCGGAGCGTGAAGGCCTGGTAGATCGTGGCGGCGACCGAGTCGGGGGTCATGCGGCCGTCCCAGCTCTTCAGCCGCTCGATGGCCGCGATCTCGCGCTGGCGCAGCGGCAGGCGCCCGGCGCCCGGCTCGTGCAGACGCGCCAGCCGGTGCACGGTCTCGGGCCCGGGGATCGAATACATGTCGAGCTGCATGCGAGCGAAGTCGTCCAGATCGACCTCGTCGGCGGCGAGCAACAGCTGCTCGATCCTGCGCGCTCGGTAGCCGTCGAAGTAGTCGCTGGTGATGTGGTGCTCGTAGTCGTCGGACTCGATGCGGTTGTTGGCGCTCACCAGGAATCCCGCATCGGGGTCAACGATCTCCGGCAGCTCCGCGTACGGGATCCAGCCGTCCCACTCGTACTCGTCCGTCCATCCCGGCTTCGGCAGATCCGGGCAGTCGCCGCGACGGAGCGGGATCCGGCCCACGGTCTTGTAGCCGATCGACCCGTGCCGGTCGGCCCAGATGAAGTTGCTGACCGGCGTGTGATGGCTCTCGAGAGCGTCGATCAGCTCCGGGCCACTGGCGACGTCGAGGATTCGCACATTCGCCTCCGTGATGGTGGGAAAGTCGAGTGACATCCACCGCAGCGCGAGCGGCTCGGAGTCGTCCGCTCGCAGCGCCTCGTTGACGATCGGGCCGTGGCGCGTCGCCACCGCCGTCACGCGCTCGCGGCTCCCGCCGCGCACGGGAATCTCCTCCTCGACGACCTCGAGCGGCAGCCGCTCGCCCTCGAACTCGTACCTGTCTCCGTCGATGCGCTCGACGAACAGGTCCATGACGTCGGCGAGGGCGTTGGTGACGCTCCACGCCACGTCGTCGTTCTGTCCGAAGAAGACGCCGATCTGACCGGGCAGCGAGGCCCCGCGGCAGAAGCGGTCGCCCACCTGCAGCGACAGCTGGTAGGTGATCCCGGGCATGCTCGGCCCGAGATGGGGATCGCCGGCGAAAAGCGGGCCGCCGGTCGCCGAGCGCTGGGCGGTGACCGCCCAGTTGTTCGAGCCGGTGGCCTCGCTCGTCAGGCCGAGCGAGTTGCGCAGCCGATCGAGCTGCTCGCTGAGGCGCAGCCCGTCGCCGCCGAAGAACGGTGCGCCCGGCTCGAGCACGATCGGGTTGCCGGTCGGATAGCCCGGATCGAGGCGGGCGGCAAGCTCCGGGCCGAGCTCGCGCGCCATCTCGGCGCGCAACAGCTCTCGCTCCCAGTTGGTCGACAGTCCGAGCGACAGCAGTTTGCCCGTGGTGAGCATGTCCACCGCGGTCCACGGCTCGAAGTCGAGGTGCAGGATCTGAAACTCCGCCGGGAGCGCCCGCGCCGCGGTGGCGGCCCCGTTGACTCCGGCGCAGTAGGCGTCGATGTGCCCGCGCAGCCCCGGCTCGAGCGCCTCGGCCTCGGCCCCGGCGGCGCGGCGCAGGCCGAGCACCCTGACAAAGCGATCGCTCGCAACCGCCGGCCGGCCCGCGATCTCAGCGATCGTGCCAGACGCGGCCCGCCGGTACAGCTCGAGCTGCCAGAGGCGGTCCTGCCCGTGGCAGAAGCCCTCGGCGAACCAGACGTCGGCGCGAGTCTGGGCACGAACGTGCGGGACTCCCCAGCGATCGCGACGGATCTCCACAGGGCCATCGAGGCCCTCAACCTCCTCGCTTCCCCGCGTGCGCGGCAGGGGGCGCCGAAACAGCTGATACCAGGCGCCCAGCGCCACCCCCGCGGCCAGGCCGGCCCCGGCCGCGCCGATCAGCCCCAACTGCCTGGCGACGCCTGCTGCGAGCACGCCCTGACTCTAGTCTCGGAGGCCCTCCGGCAGGCGGCCTTCGAACTCGAGCTTCTCCAAGTGCGCCTCCATGACGAGCTCGGCGGCCGGCCGCAGCTCCGCCGGCACGTCGCTCCAGACGCGCTCGAGCAGTCGCGCGCGCGAGCGCTCTCCGTGGTCGAGTGCCTCGACCAAGCCGCGTTCACGCTCGAGCCGGTGCTCGAGGTACTCTTCGAGCTTCGCTTTTGGGTCGGTGATGTATGGCCCGTGTCCGGGGCAGAGCAGCTCAGGCCCGAGCTCCTCCAGCCGGCGAAGCGAGTCCATGTAGGCCGCCAGGGATCCCCCGTCGGGCGGGACGAAGCTCGAGCCGCGTCCGAGCACGAGGTCGCCGCAGAAGCAGACCCGATTGAGCAACAGGGCGACGTGATCGACAGCGTGCCCGGGGGTTGGAACGACCGTGAACGGACCGACCGGGTCGGAAGCGGGCTCGCCCGGCCAGCCCGCATCACCGGCTCCCGCGCCGCTGGCAGACGAGGCCTCGTCGCCGCTGCCGACGGCGCCCCACAGCAGCGGGGCATCAAGCCGCGGCACCGCGGCCGAGTGGTCGAGGTGGGAGTGCGTCAGCAGAACTCCGGCGAGCTCCCCGCGTTCGACGACCGCCTCGCGCACGGTCTTCACGTGTTGTTCGTCTTCGGGCCCGGGATCGATCACGTAGACGGCCGCGTCTGCCACTGACAGCGGCCCGACGAGGTAGGTGTTCGTCCCCTCCAGCGTGAACGCGCTCGGATTCGGGGCCACGATCCTGAGGATCTCGGGGTGCCCGGGAGCGGACTCGATGCCGGCGAATATAGTCCGCCCCGAGCGACGCGACGCGTGAGACTCGTCCGCCGAGGCCGGGTCTCGAAGCGCGGATCCAGATGGCCGATCGCTGGGCAACTTTCGACTGCTACGGGACATTGATCGACTGGGAGGGCGGGCTTCGCTCCGGCTTCGGCTCCCTCTGGCCGGACGCCGACACCGACGCCCTGCTGCGCCAGTATCACACGGCCGAACCGCGGATTCAGGCGGACGGCGGGCTTACCTATCGCGAGGTGTTGGCGCGCTCCCTCCGGGCCGTCGCCGACGATGCCGGGCTTGAGATTCCGCCCGGGCGCGAGGACGCGCTTGCGGAGTCGCTGCCGAACTGGAGCCCTTTCGCGGAGGTCCCGGCGGCGTTGGCCGACGCGCGCGACCGAGGCTGGAAGCTTGCAGCCCTCTCGAACACCGACCCTGACCTGCTCGCCGCCTCGATCGACGCCATCGGCGTGCCGTTTGAGCTTCGGATCACTGCCGCCGAGGCCGGCTCGTACAAGCCTGCGCCCGGACACTGGGAGCGGTTCTTCGCCGATTCGGGCACCGATCGCGACAGTCACGTGCACGTCGCCGCGAGCCTGTTCCACGACATCGAGCCCGCCCAGCGGCTGGGCCTGAAGGCGGTGTGGATCAACAGGCTCGACGAGACGAGCGACTTGGAGCGCGCGGCAGAGCTTCCCGACCTCCGCGATCTCGGGCCGACCCTCGACCGGGTGGCCGGCTGAGCCCTACCTGCTCGCTACGGCCTTGCGCACGGCGCCGCGTGCGTCGTCGGGCTCGAGCACGACCAAGTCGCCCACGCCCTTGAGGATCTCGCGCACCAGCCAGTCGACCGACCCGTAGGGAAGCTCGATCACAACCGCGCCGTCGGCGAGCTCCTCGACCACGGTGCGCTCCTCGCGCAGCCAGCGCGCGCGCTCGGGGGCCACCCAGACCCGGGCCACGCCGGCAGTTGCGACCTCGCCGTGCGCCAGCCACTCCTGTTCGGCCAAGCGCTCGTCGATTCCCTCGCGCGGCTCGAAGTCGCGCTCGGTGATCGTGGCCTGCTTCATGCGGTCGAGGCGGAAGTGGCGCGTGTCGGAGCGAGCGAGGTCATAGCAGCCCAGGTACCAGCCCTCCGGGCCGTTGACGAGCTGGTACGGCTCGACCTCGCGCTTGGTGAACTCGTCCTCGTTCTCCTTGTAGTACTGGAGCTCGAGCACGCGGTGGCGGCGGATCGCCTCGTTGACGGTCCGGACAACCTCGGAATCGTCGCGGCCGGGCGCGATCTCCAGGCCCTCCTCCGACGGATCGTGGCCGAGCGCGTCGACGATCTTCGAGCGCGCGGACTGCAGCCCCGACTGTGGCAGGTGGTCGCCGAAGAGGTCGATCGCCGCGACCAGCGCCTTAGCCTCCAGCGGCAGCAGCCGCGCGGGGCGGGCGAAGTTGTCGCCGTAGGTGTCGGGGTCGACCTCGATCTCCGAGCCGGCGATCTCGGCGTAGAGCACGTACGTCCCGCCGCCGAAGTTGACGACGTTGAGAACGTCGAGGTCCTCGCGCAGCTCGTCGATCGAGAGGTTGAGCTCGTCGAGGACCTGCTGCACCGGCAGCGTCCCGGCCTCGCGAGCGGCGCCGATCAGCAGCCCCGCGAGCGTCACCAGGCGGGCGAAGCGCTCCGGGCGGATCACCGACTCGCCGCGGCCGTTGGAGCGCGCGCGCCCGTTGCCCTCCGCCAGCGGCCGCGCCGTCGTCTTGGCGACCTCGAAGGCGCCGCGGTGGCGATCGCGCATCAGCTTCATCCGCCGGCTGGCCTCGCGAGCGAGCTCCTTGGGCTCGAGCAGGGTGGCGTTCTCCCGCCAGCCGAGCACCCACGAGACAAGCTGGCGGGGCGACGCGTACTCGGTCTCGTAGATCGAGCCCCGGCCCTCTACTCCGTCGCTCTTCTTCGCCTTGCGCAGCGCCCCGTAGGTGCCGAAGTCGCGCTCCACTAGCCAGGCGATGCGCTCGCGGACGAAGATCTTCGCGGTGCCGTCAATCTCCCCCATCTGCCAATCGGCACGCGAGGCGTAGTCGCGCCGGTCGAAGTCCTCGGGCGCCGGGAAGTCGTGCTCGGCCTTGGAGGCGTACGAGACCTTGCCGCGGATCCGCGAGAGCCGGAAGACCCTCACGTCGTCGCGCTCGTGCGAGTGGCCGATCAAATAGAACTGCCCGTTGCGAAAGACGAGGTGGTAGGGGTCGACCTTGCGGTCGGATTCCTCGTCGCGCTGCAGCGAGTAGTACTTGAACTCGATCGTCTTACGGCGCGAGATCGCGGTTTCGATCTTCGCCAGCCGCTGGGAGAGCTCGCGGCCGCCACCCGGGGGCGAGAGCTTGACGTCGATCGGGGTGCTGTCGTCCTCGGCCAGCGGGCTCGGACGGCCCCAGGAAACCTGCTGGAGGGCCAGCCTCAGCGGCTCGGCGTAGGCGAACTCGCCGTCGAGCAATCCCAGCGCGGTGCGCAGCGCCGCCAACTCGGAGTCGGTGAACTCGATCGCCGGGAGGTAGTAGTTCTCGGGCGGCAGGGCGTAGAGCTCGGCCTCGAAGAACCCGTCGGCAGGCTTGTCGACCTGGAGCGAGATGCCCAGGCTCTCGAGCTCGGCGCGGTCGGCGTAAAAGCGCCGCGCGAACGCATCCTCGTTCATGGAGCTGTAGCCCTCGACCTCCCGCTTGATCTCCAGGGCCGACACCGGGCGACCGTTGGCCATCAGGAACGAGATCAGCGAAAGCTGGCGGATCAGCTTCTCGGTGTCCTTGGCCATTAGGTACTCAGGTGAGCGCCTTTAGGCGCGAAAGAAGCTGGTGCCGGTAGTTGTTCATCAGGTGAGCCCTTTAGGCGTGAAGAGGCATGTGTCGTCGGATGGGGTGAGAATAGTCAGCGTCGGGGGGCCGCCGAGCGGGTGCGGCCCTATGAAGTCGCAAATTCCGCCGTGGCCTGCGCCGCCCCCCTCGGCGCTGAAGGAAGAGTGCGCCCGCTACTCAGAGGGGAGAGTCCATGATCGGTGCGGGCACCTTCATCAGCCCGCTGCTCAAGATCATCACCGTGGTCGCGATCCCACCCCGGCCATGCAGGGTCTGCCGACCGCTCGAGATGTGGATTTGCCACCTATGTGGTGGCAAATCGCCTTCTGGGCGCGACTGGAGGCGAGCGGACGCTACGCCGCGCGCGAGCGGAAGTATGCGGCCGTGTCGAGGCCGCGGTCGAACCGCGACCAGGGCTCGCCGTCGGGCAGCTCGCGCTCGATGCGGTCGAAGCTGCCGAGGCGCCCGCCGAGGTTGTCGATCATGTGGACCAACGTCGCCTCGCGGGTGGCGGGGACGACCGGCGAGCCGTTGGCAAGCGTGCCGTGATGGGAGAGGATGATGTGGAGGATCGCCTGCCCGAGGCCAGTGTCGAACCCGTCGATCGATTCGATCGCGCGCCGGACGAGGTAATAGCCCAGCGGGATCTCGCCCTGCAGGCGTCCCGCGTCCGTAAGGTCGATCGCCAGCGGGTCGTCGTTGTAGGCCTGCGTCTTGCCGATGTCGTGCAGCAGCGCGCCGGCGACCGCGACATCGCGGTCGACTCCCGGAAAGGCACCCGCCGCGGCGCTCACGGCCTGCGCGACCGAGACGGTGTGATCGAGCAGTCCGTGGCGGTAGGCCTGGTGGTAGTACTTCGCGGCCGGCGCCTCGCGGAACCGCCTCCAGAGCGGGCTCCCCTCGCCGAAGAACTTGTCCAGGAGCGCCCGAAGCTGGCGGTTCTGGATCGTCCTCAGCAGCTCGCGCAGATCGGCCTCGAGACGCTCAGGTGGAACCTCGGGCCCCTCGGCCAGCTCGGCGTGGTCGAACTCGCCGTCGACGGCCGCGCGGATCGATCTGATCGTGATCTTGGCCCCGTACTGAGGATGAACCGAGAAGCGCCCCTCGATCCAGACCACCGCGCCCGGCGTCGCCACCTCGAAGCACTCCTCGACGCCCTCCCACGCCACCGCCTCGACAGCGCCGGTGCAGTCGGCGACGATCAACCGCAGGAAGTCCTCGCCGTTCTTGCGCGTGCGCCGGTCGCGCTCGCGCACGGCGAACGCCCCCGCGACATCCTGTCCTTCGGCCAGCTCGCGCACGAACACGCGAACGGGCGAGCCGCCGTTGGAGGTGGTCAACGGCGCCTGAAACGGCTCAATCGCAGGCTGATTGCTCATCTCGATCCAAGTTAGTCAGAGGCCCGGACGGCCCGGTTCTCTCCCTGAACGGGTCGGTTTGGGGTGACGGAAGCTGACAGCGGCTTGCGCCGCGCGCCCTCGATCCGTCAGGTGACGGCGGAGCGTTCGGTCTCCTCGCCCTCCTCGTCATGGGCCGGGCTCACGAAGGGGGCAAAGCCGCCGGGCGGCGTGGCGTGCTCGGCCGCCCTGCCCGTACGCTCGAGCTCGGCGGCGAACTGAGCCCCGAACAGAACGGCGACGTTCGTCAGCCACAGCCAGATCAGGAACACGATCACGCCGGCGAGCCCACCGTAGGTGTTGGAATACGAGCCGAAGTGCGAGACGTAACTGGAGAAGCCGGCCGAGGCGGCGATCCAGAGCAGGGTGGCGAGCAGGCTGCCCGGCAGGATCCAGCGCAGGCCCGCGTGGCGTGCGTTGGGCGCCACCCGATACAGCAGCGCCAGCACAAGGACCACAATCCCGAACAGCAGCGGCCACTTGGCGATCGACCAGACCTGAAGCGCGGTTTCCCCGATCCCGAGCTCGTCGCCGATCGCGTCGGCCAACGGACCGCCCACCACAAGCCCGAGCAGCACCACCGTCAGGACGATGACCAAGACCACGGTGATCAGCAGCTCGATCGGGCGTCGCTTCCAGATCGGACGATCCTCCTGAACGGAGTAGATGACGTTCGAGGCTCGGGTGAACGCACCGACGTATCCCGACGCCGACCACAGGGCCGCGACCAGGCCGACGACCAGCGCGACGCTCGCCGTCCCCGAGTTCTCGACGGCGCTTCGGATCGGCTCCTCAAACGCGTCGACGGCCGACTCGGGCCCGAGCGAATCGACGATGCGGATGAGACCGTCAACGGTCTCTTCTGAGCCGAGCACTCCGAGCAGGGACACCAGAACGATCAGCCCGGGGAAGATCGAGAGCACCGAGTAATAGGTGAGCGCCGCGGCCCCGTCAGTGAGGTTTCGGTCGGCGAAGCCCTTCCCTGCGTCGCGCAGCGCCTGCCACCAAGCGCGGACCGTGAGATCGGTGGGCCTCGAGATCCTCTCCATGGGGTTCCGTCTACCCCCGAGCCGCCAGTTCCTACCCGCTCACGAGTGCGACCGTCCCTCCCAAGATCGCGTCCTCAAGCGAGGGCTTGAGCCCCGGCAGTCGCCGGCCGGTGCGACGAACGGCTCGCGCCAGCGTGCCCGTTGCCGTGCCGACCAGCTGCGGCGCGCGCCGCATCCCCCGCTCAGCCACGGGTTCCTACACCGTCGTTTCGGGTAGCGCAGGCGAAGAATCGATAGGGAAAGGATCTCCGATGGCAATGACCAAGGTAAGGCCAGACGGCAAGCTCTACGACCGACTTCGCGGGAACGGTGTCCGCAAGAAGGTCGCTCAGCAAGTAAGCGAAGCCCTTCCAAGGAAGGGATCCAAGAAACCGAGGCGAGCACACGGCATCGCCGACGAGTTGACGAAGGCTGCCGACACAATTCGCAAGCGCGCTGGCGGTGGCTCGCGCAAACGCTCCCAGGCAGCTAAGAAGGCCGCGAGGACCCGTAAGACGAAAGCCGCGAAGCGCAGGGCGTCTGCTCGCAAGGGCGCGAAAGCTCGATCCGGCTTCTAGCCTGAGAGGGCCCCCGACTACCTGTTCCGGAATTAGCGGGGCCGCCGTCGATTGCCTTGCGGCCGCGCCCTAATCGCCTCATAACCCTCTCGGTCGAGTAGCGGCCGCCCATCCACCGGGCTAGGTCCCTGCGTGCGCGAGATACTGGGCGGGCGATGTCGGAGGAGAACGTGGAGCTAGTCCGCCGTTTGTACGCCGACTTTGGCCTCTCCCCCAGGCTGGTCGAGGCAGCCGCTCACGCCGGGCTGATCGCGGCCGACGCGGTATTCGACTACTCGGCGCTGTTTCCCG
>Ga0081538_10000031_pt1 | contig 122458 bp, 99 predicted proteins | sample TabmetS5T2R1_FD_71022 | JGI IMG/M metagenome (GOLD analysis project Ga0081538, IMG submission 71022) | Tabebuia heterophylla rhizosphere microbial communities from the University of Puerto Rico - S5T2R1 | ecosystem: Host-associated > Plants > Roots > Rhizosphere ... | reverse complement strand
CGTGCCTCGTCGGGTTCCGCTCGCGGAACACCCTTTTAGGTCGGAGCCTCCTTCCGGGACGAGGCACGACCTGCGCCTGCTCATCTTCGTGGTTTTTATTATCTCTGAGGCGGTTTCGGCGGCGAGGGCCACCGAAACCGCGCTCCGCTTCGCTTCGCCCACGGACCGCAGCCGCAGTTCTCAAACACGTTCTGAGGGCGTCGGCGTCGGCTCTGGGGTCTCTTCCTCGCGGGCAGGCTCAACCGCCCTCGTCGCAAGCGACGGGTCCCGGCGCACGATCGACCGGGTTGGGGGGCCGGTCCACTCGATCGCGCTGACACCGGCACTCACCCACAGGCGGGGCGCGCCGGTGGTGGCCTGCGAGCGTAGCTCGGAGACCACAGGATGATCAGACACGACACGCACGGGAATCGCTGGACGGCCTGGACCCGCGGTGGCGAGGTCAAGCGTCACACGGGTGTTGGGCTTGACGGTCAACCCGCTCCACTCGGGAAGCCGGCCCTGAGGTGAGAGGACCGTCACGCTGGCGTCGTCAGCGCCTGGGTTGTAGATCGAAACTTCACCCCTCCGGCCAGCCGAGCCGCCACCGGCCAGCGCCCACTCAGTTGCCGCTCCTGGCGCGCCGAGCGAAGCGGCCAGGCCGCTGCCCCCAGAGGTCCGAAGAGTCCAGAATGCGGTCACAACGAGCGGAGCCTCGTCAATGCTCGTGACCGCGGCGCCGAAGTCGGGTTGGGTGGAGACATCAGCGAGGTCGATCCGGACGATGCCACCCGCAGGGACGGGCGTCTCACGATCCAGGACGTCGACGTCGGGCTTCGGATCGCTGACCCGCACCTCGACCGAGGCCTCACGATCGGAGGGGTTCTGGATCGACAGCCAGGCTTGTCCTTGGTCAGCGTGAATGTGGGCGAAGTCCCACTCGACGGCGCTGATGGGAGCGCCGCGAACCAGTGCCCTACCAGAACTCAAGGCGACCTGCCCCTGCGCGATCAGCCGCCCGGTGAGCACCTCGACGGTGACGCCGAGATTTGGCTGTTGGGGCTGGAAGTCAACGAGATCGATCCGCGCGCTTGTGCCGGCCTTGACGAGCTGATTATCAGCGATGACAAGGTCGACGCGGCCGTCGGGCGTGGCAAACCACAGGCGGGCAACCGCGTCCCCGCCGAATGGGTTGAACAGGTGGACCGTCGAGCGTGCCCCGAGCGTCGTGTCGAAGCCGGTCAGGTGCCAAGTGTCCGACGGCGCGGACTCGCACGGGGCGGCCGCGCTGTCGCCTGACCCGTCGACCCGCCAATGCACGACCGTCGGCCCGCCCTTCCAGCGCACTGTGAGCGGGTCGGCGCCCTGTGGCGGCGCGAGCGGGACCTCCAGCGCCTCGCCTGCGGCGATCTCGGCCGGAGGATCGTTGAGAGCCTTGCTGTCGTGATACCGCGTCACCACGACCGAAGAGGCCTCCCGACCGATCGCGGCGATGGTGAGCACCGCGTCCTCCCCCTCTCCCGCAGTCACCGGGCAATACCACGTGCCAGCCGAGATCGGCCCCTGGCCCACTATCTCGCGGGCGCTCGGCGGCGCGGGCAGGAGCACGTCGATCACCGCGATGACCGCCACGAGCACCCCGATAAGGATCAGCGTGACAACCGCGCCGGTGGCGGCCCGCTGCTGGTACCCATCCCCGGATCCCCCTGGGTTTGTCGGGGGCGCTCCCCCGGATCCCCCTGGGTTTGTCGGGGGCGCTCCCCCGGATCCCCCCGGGTTTGTCGGGGGCGTCGCCGCGCTCATTGGGCGACTCCCTGAGCCCGGCGGGGGTCGCGAAGCTCAAGCGGCAGGCTCCGGGCAGCGCCACGATCGGCCTTACGCCGCGTGAACCGTGGCGGCCGCAGCGCAAAAGAGATCACCGCGAGCGTGAGCAGGAGCTGAATGGCCACGATCACCCTCCGGCTCATCCCGCCCGCCGCGCGGACCGCGACATCGTTTTGGCCGGGCGGTAGCCGGAAGGCGTTGATCGGGGGGAGCGGTGCCCGCTCGAGCACCTTGCCGTTCGCGGTCGCGCGCCAAGAGGTGTCCTCGGCTTCGGACAGAACGAGCAACCCGCCATCCTTCGCCCTGCCCCGGTAGGCGGTAAGCCCAGCGCGCGCCTCGAGCGTTGCCAACTCAAGCGCTGGCGAGTCTGAGGGAGACGCTTCTGATGACTCTGGGGGGGGGCTGGTGATCCCGGGGTCGCCGGTGGCGAGCAGGCTGTCGCCGCGCTCGGGCGGCAGCACCACCGCGCGCGGCAGCCACGTACGGACGCGGTACACATGCCCACCGCGAGAGGGCAGTGGCTCAAGCGCGGGCTGGCGCGAGAGCGCGTCAGTGAGCCCGTCAGATGACCGGACCAGCACCACGTAGCGGATGTTCGCGAGGCCAAGCTGCGCGCCAGCACTCGGGTCAGCGCCACCCGTGGCCCGGCCGATGGCCGCATCAAGGAACCGAGTGAGCTGGGGGCTGTGCAGCGTCCCATGGTCCACCATCGACGGGCCAGTCGCGCTCGTCACGTCCCAGCGGACGGCGCCATTGGAGTCCGCGAGCAAGAGCACCCGGTAAGGGCCGACTGCCTCACGGTCGGCGCTGACGAACGCGGGCACAAGGTCGGGGTTCCGGCTCAGCCCATCCCATGGGCTGAGGACCAGCCGGGCTACCCCGCCCGCGATCCCGATCAGCACAATGCCGGCAGCGATCGCCGTAGTGAGCTGGCGAGCGCCGAAGTCGTAGGCGCGCAGGTTCGGCGAGAGCCAGCGTGCAGCGATCACACCGAGCACCGCGAGCGCCAGCGCCCCCGGGAGCAGGAGGGCGGGAATCCACACCTCGTCAACGTGAAAACGCGATGCGCCCCACGCCGCCAGGCCTGACCCAGCGACCACCGTGATAAGGCCTGCGACTGGGCCGGGGCGGGATCGCAGCCCGCCGCCCACGGCGGCAATGATGACGGCACCGGTTGTTGCGGCGGCGAGGATGCCAGCAGTGCCCCGTAGCCCCTCGAGGACGTCAGGGACCATCATGAGCGCCCGCCACAGCGGGAGTGCGCTGGGGTCGGCGCCGTGCACCACGAGCCCGCCCTTACGGGCAAGGTCGACGAGCCATGGGGCGTCCAGACTGACCGCGGCGGCCCCGGCGGCGGCCAGCCGCAACGCGGCCTGCGGTGACCCCTCCCGACCACGCAAGGCGGTGAACAGCGTGACGACACAGAGCGCCACGCCAAGCACCAGGCCCAATACTGGCGAGAACGCAGCCACGGCCGCGAGACCGAGAGCAAGCAAGGCTGATGCCCGCCAGGCGCTGCCCGGAGCGGTCCGCACGTCCATCGCCCTGATCGTGACCAGCACCAGGCCGGGGAGCAGCGCGGCGGTCATGAGCACGCCGTACCGGCCCTGCGCAAGCGCGCCGAGCAGGACCGGGTTCAGCACATAGAGCGTGGCGCCAAGCGCCCGCGGCCCCTTGTGCGTGGTTACAAGCCGTCCCGCGCGCAAGGCGAATCCCCACGCGAGTGGGAGCAGCCCAAACACGAGCAGCCGCTGGGCCAGCCACGCGCTGCCGAATCCGAGCAGGCTGGCCAAGCCAAGCAGCGCCTGCGCTGGCGAGGGGAAGCCGGCCGACGCGAGCGTTTGGCCATTCCAGCTGCTCGCGTATGCGCTTAAGAATGCCCTGGCAGGCGAGGGCCAGGGGGCGATCTCGCCGCCGACCACCTGTCCCCCACCGAGCAGCGGGAGCAGCCCGATGAGGTAGCAGGCCGCAAGCACCACCCCCGCACTCGCAGCCGGATGGTCTCGGAGCATGCGCAACAGCGGCTTTGAGGCCAGCGCGTCGTCTTGGTCGTCTTGGAGGTCGTCTTGGAGGTCGCCTTGGGGGAGGTCCTGGGGGAAGTCTTGGGGAGCGTCTAGGAGGTCGTCTTGGGGGTCGCTCACCCTCTGGAGCTCACCGCTGTCATCGATCAGCGCCCGCGTGTCGGCACCAGCGAGCCAGACGCTGAGGACCTCGGCGTACGCGCGCATCCGGGGCAGCCCGGGCGCGAACAGGGGAGCGAGCTCCGCGTCGGACACAACCCGGCGGCGCTGCACCACACGCCGCCGCCGCAGCGTCGGTGGGAGCTGGCGGAGGTTCCAAAGGTACGCGCGGGCGACCGCAGTGGCGTCCGCGAAGCGGCGGGTCGCAAGGAACCCTGCGGTCTTGCCAACCGCGAGCAGGAGCACGATCGGCAGGGTCCACGCGAGGCGAGGGGCCGAGTAATTCTTGAGGAGCGTGGCGATCGTGTGCCGCTCGGCGAAGTACCGCGCCTGCCCTGACCGGGCCGCAAGCGGCGCCCGTGGCAGTCGGCTGCTCGCCGCGATGTGGTAGCCAACCGCGCTTGGCACAACCTCCACCCGCAGCCCCGCCACCCACGCGCGCCAGCACAGGTCGAGGTCGTCGCGGAACGCAGGGAACCGAGCGTCGAACCCGCCTAGGGCCGCCAAGACATCGCGGCGGAGCAACATTCCCGCGGTTGAGACGTAGAGGACGTCGCGCTGGCGGTCGTGCTGCCCCTGGTCAAGCTCGCCCGGCTCAAGCTGTGTCTCAGCCCGGCCAAACCGGTCGGTGGTCATGCCGACCTCTTGAATGATGTAGTCCTCGCTCCACTCACGCAGCTTTGGCCCGACGATCCCGAGTGTCGGGTCAGCGTGGATCGCTCTGACCAGCTCGGCGATCGCATCGGGAGCGAGCACCAAGTCGTCATGCAGCAGCAGGAGGTAATCGGCAGCCGCGACCGCCGGGTGCCTCATCGCGGCTGCGACCGCCCGACCGAATCCGATGTTGCGCGGGAGCGTGATCAGCCGGTCGGGGCGAATATGACGTTTAAGCAGGTCAGGCCCGCTGTCGCGGCTCGCGTTGTCGACCACAACAAGGTCGAGCGCCGGGTAGCGCTGCGCAGCGATCGTCGCGAGTGCGCTGCCAAGCCACTCCTCTCCATTGTGAACGACGAGGATGGCGGCGACGCACGGGGCGGGGGTGTCGATGGTAGACATCCGGGAGATGCGGATGCTACGGGCGTTGTGGCGGAAGCAGCAAACCAGGGTCGCTCAATGGCGGGCACATTCGACGCATACCGGCTCTTCATGTGAGAACCCATGGCGAAGCGGCGTTCGCTGCCGTTTCCCCCGCACGCGAGGAACGCTGCGGCGTATGCGGACCCGCCACCTACGAGGCGAGACGTTTGAGCTTCTTGCGTTCCCGCTCACTAAGGCCGCCCCAGATCCCGAACCGCTCATCATTGGCGAGCGCGAACTCCAAGCACTCGGCTCGAACCTCGCACAGCGCGCAGATCCGCTTGGCCTCCTTGGTCGACCCGCCCTTCTCTGGGAAGAACGTGTCGGGCTCAGCCCAGAGGCACTTGGCTTGCTTCATCCAGGTAGGTAGCGGCGGCTCGATGGTGATCATGACGTGCCTCCCCACGAGTGTAACTACATTTATGTAGTTTGGACGACGGGAGGGGCTGCGTCAAGTCGTGATGGGCGTTACCTGGTGAGAAGCGTCCTCACCCGAGGCGCCTCCAGCGGGTTCGCCTACTGGTGCGTTCGGCGATGGGCGGCGAGGCCAGCCGCGCTCTTCCCGACGAACCCGCATATCTCACACGCCGGGAAGGGGGCGGCAGGACGGCGGGCGTGAGCCTGATCTCCTGGCGGCACGGGCTCGTGTCCAGGCTGGACGCGCTCGGCAGGCATGCTGCGGCCCGGTCCCCGGCTCGGCTCCGGTCTCAGCGACTCCAGCGGGACCGACTCCGGCCGGACCGAGCGGGGAGAGGTGACCGGCGGATCAGGTGGCGGCTCCTCGCGGCGGCGGCCCGGCGTGAGCAACCCGCCGAGCAGGCGCCCTTCTTTACGGGGGGCCGCCACGCTGAGCTGGTCGACGAGGTCGCTGAGGAGGCGCTCACGGTCCACAGCAGCGATCCGGTCACGCTCACGGAGGTAGTCAACAAACGACGCCTCCAGCCGGCTGAGGCCGGCCAATGCCGCGTCCAAGCGGTCGATCACGCGGTCAACACCCTCGGCGGCCCGGCGCTCGATGTTCTCGGCGCGCTCCACCGCGCCCTGGAGCCTGAGCGCCGCGGCCTCAAGGTCGTGGGCGGCGCCTGTGCCCCTCTTGCCCGGCGCCAAATCCGGACCTCTCCCAGCTTGCGCCTCGCGAAGATGCGCGAGCACGGCCTCAACGGCATCGGCGCGACGCTCCTCCGCCTCGGCGGCGACATCCATCCGCTCGATCAGCGCGTCGACCTGGTGGTTCAGCACTACGAGCCGGCTCTCGACGGATGTATCGGCGACCGCCGTAAGCGCCTGCGCAGCCTCAGTCATCTGCGCGCTCGCGCGCTCGGCCGCCACCTGGAGCCCACTGCCCGCATCGGCACAGACAACCTCTAGCCGGTTCGCGGTCTCGTCAACGCGCCGCTCAGTGCGCTCAAGCTGGTCAACGAGCCCGACCGTGACCTGCGCGACAGCATCGGGAAGCGCGCCCGCGAGCCACACCCGCAGCCGTTCCCGCGCCTCGTCCGAGGCCGTGAGGAGCTTCGCCGCCGCATCCTGCGCGGTCGTATCGGACTGCGCGATGCGCCGGCTCAACGCGTCCTCAACCAGCGCAATCGCCTCGTTCACGGTCCCGTCGACCTTCGTGATGGCCGATGCGACAGCGGGGGCGAGCGACTCGGCGGTCTGCACGACGCGGTCAGCGGCGTCGGTGAGCACCCCGGCGTCCGACCGCTGCGCGGCGGCGAGCCACTCCACGGCCCCAGCTGCCGCCGCGGACAGGCGCTCGACGGCGACATCCACGGTTTGGCGGACCGCCTCGACCGACTCCTCGGCAGCGCGCTGGACCGCGCCAAGCGACGCCTCAATGCGCGATCGGTCATCGGCGACCGTGTCGAGCAGCGACCGCCTCAACTCGTCAGCCGCCTCCACGAGCGCTGGATGGAGGCCTGCCGCTCGCTCCTCAACCGCCTTTGCGGCCTGCTCCAAGCGGGTCACCCCGGTCACCTGCGTCTCGGTGAGCCGCGTTGCCGCATCCTGCGAGGTCGCGCTGGCTTGGGCCAACCGGTCAGAGATCGCCGACTCGATACTGCGCAGCGCCTCGGCGAGCACCGCGTCGGTGTGCGCCGCCGCCTCCTCGCTGGTGGCGCGGACCTGGGTCGCCGCTGCGGCGACGGCCCCGTACAGCCTGGCGAGCGCAGAGGAGAACGCTGGCTGCAGATCATCGGCCGCGCGGACCACGCTGGCAGCGGCGCTCGACAGCTCAGTGGAGCCGCTCGTGTGCGCCTCGTGGAGGCGCCGGCAGGCGTCGTCGACGAGCGCCCGCAGCTCGGAGACCACCCTGTTCGTGGTCTCACGGAGCGCCGCCACCGAGGCCTCAGACTGTGCCCGGTCCATGGTCACGGTGTCGAACAGCGCCTGGCGGAACTCATCGACCACCGCGGTGACCGAGGGCTCAAGCCCCTCTGTCGCGCGCTCCAGCGCGGTCGCGGCCTGATTCAGGCGGTGGGACCCGGCGGCCTGCGCCTGCTCTACCCGAGCGCCCAACGCCTCGACGAACCGCTGGATACGCTCGACGGCATCACGCGACGAAGCGTCGCTGTTCGCGACCTGCTCGCTGATCGTCTGGGCGGTGGCGAGGCTGGAGTCAAGCCCGGCCTGGACGCCGGCCACTGCCTCCGCGACAGCCTTGCGCAACGCATCGGACTGGCTCGCGGCAGCTTCGCGGACGGACGACGCCTCAGCGGTGAGCTGGGTGGCGGCGGCAGCAATCGCCGCAAGCGCCTCCCGCTGGCTTGCGGTCGCCTGGTCAAGCAGCGCCGCCACCCGATCGGCAGCGTGGCCAGCCTGGGCCTGCAATGTCTCCCGGAGCATCTCAATGCGGGAGGTCTGCTCAGTGAGCGCACGCTGGGCAGCGGCCACCGCACGGGCGGCCTCCTCGTGACCGCGAGAGAGCCGCCCCTCGAACTCTTTCCAGAAGGCCCTGAGCCACTCAGAGAGGTCGCCCCGTGACTGCACGGTCACGCGCTCGACGCCGTCGAGCGCGTCGACAAGCGCGCTCCGGATCTCACCGAGCGCAACCGGCAACGGCGCGGTGCTCTGCTCCACCCGGTCGGCAAGATCGACGATCTGGCTGCCCAGCTTCGGGAGGTCGAGCTGCCCGCGGAGGCGCTCCAGGCTTTCGAGCACCTGGCCGCGTGACGCGGCGGCATCCCGCTCCAGCCGCGCGACCGCGCCGAGCAGCGTCACGCGGGTGCGCTCGGCCTCCACGGGCAGCGGAGCCGCGACCGCATCCAAGTGCTCGGCCAACCCAGCGATGCCACGCTGAAGCGCCTCGAGCGCCGCCTCCACTCGCCCCGCGAGCCGCGTGAGCGTGCGCTGCTCCTCCAGCTGCTGCTCCATCGCGGATGCAAACAGCCGGTCGACGCGGGGGTCAAGCTCGGACACCTCAACTCGCACGTCGTCCACGCTGCCTCCTGACATTGAGCCGAAGCAGTCTATGCGCTCACTCGCTCCACCCAGGCGTCCCAGCGGTCGGGGTAACCCGGGCACCACTACCTTCGGGGATTACCCACGCCCGCGCCAACCCGCCTCCACCAGGCCGCCACCCAAGCTCGATAGTCGAACGGGGCGAACCAGCGCTCAACCACGTCAGCCGGGTGGACGGTCGCGCGGGCGTGGATCAGCCGGCGCTTGGCGAGCATCCGCGGGACGAGCCGGGCGGCGCCTGCTGAGCGGATGAACGCGGGCGGCACTGTGAGCGCGAGCTCGCCGGCCTTCAAGGCGCTCGTCACCGTGACACCGGGCAGCGCACGGAGAAGCGCGCGCGCGTCGTCGTTTTTCAGCACCACGAGGAAGCGGTTCACAAAGTTGAGCCGCTCGACGGCGGCGGTGCGCCGTGGACCGGCACCACCGCGCTCGTGCCAGCCACACGCATCCGGCGTGTACCAGGCGTGGAAGCCCCGCAGCGCGAGCCGCCAGTCGAGGTCGACGTCCTCCCAGAACGCGAAGAGATCCTCGTCGAACACCTCGCCCTGTACGGCCACGTCGTCGAGCGCGTCAAGACGGTAGAGCGCGGCACACCCGCACACGCCGAATACCGGTCCCGGCTCGTCAAACTGGCCGACGTCGACCTTCCCCTCCCCGCGGTTCCGGAACAAACGGGTCGCAAAGGCGAGATGACCAGTCGTGTCGAGCACGCGCGCCGGCTGGGAGCCGGTGCGCCAGAGCTTTCCCTGCGTTGACGCCCGCCGCTCGTCGCCCCCGAGCGCCTTGACGGCCTGCTCGACGTAACGAGGCTCCAATACCAGGTCGGGATTGCACACCAGGAGCGCGTCGCTGCCGTTGGCGCGGGCCAACGCGACGCCCTGGTTCGCGGCGCCACCGAACCCCCGGTTCTCCAGGTTCGCGACGACACGGACATCGGCGTGGCGACGGGCGATCGCCGCTGAGCCATCGGCGCTCGCGTTGTCGACGACGATGATCTCCAAGTCGGGGTGAGTCTGGGCAGCCAAGCTGGACAACGCGCCGGGCAGATGCTCGGCCGTGTTCCAGCTGACCACGCAGGCGGTGACTTTCATCCGTCGGCCGGCGCCGGCCAGACGCCGTCGGGGTTGTCGATGCTCATTTGCACGCCGAGCGGGGCGACCCCCACCTCGTACTGCGCGCCGTGCACCACGACCTCGAGTGCGCTGAGGCGGTGCTCATGGACCTCATCGGTCTCGGCATTACCCAGCAAGACATCGACGAGATACGTGCCAGTCAAGACATTGAACTCGAAATCAAACCTGACCCGCAGCGATGCGTTCGGCGGCGGCGGCGCCACATACTGGGCCTGCCAGGACGTACGGGTCTCATAGACGGGGGACGGCAGGTCCGGGCGGCGCAGAGCGACGCCGACCGCCAACGAGCCGTGGCCGACCAGGTCATCGACGGCGATGACCTCAACATCAAGGGTCGCCTTCGCGCCCGATGGCACGGGCTCGGCGAGGTCGTGGCCGGGCACGTCGAAGCGGAGCTCGCCAATCCGGGCCCGCCCGTCGCCGCTGGGGTTGGCGGGCGTGGCCACAGCGGGGGTAAACCTCCCGCGGGTGCGCATAAGCCGGTTGTAGAAGGTGATCGCCTGCTCGACCTCGCCGTCGAAGGTGACACGGCCGTGGTCGAGCACGATTGCGCGGTCACATAATGACCGCACCGCGCCGAGGTCGTGGCTGACGAGCACGACGGTCTTCCCGCGCTCCTTAAACGACCGCATCCGCGCGAGCGAGCGCTCCTGGAACGCCACGTCGCCGACGGACAGGACCTCGTCGACCAAGAGGATGTCAGGGTCGACATGAACCGCGATCGCGAACCCGAGCCGCACGTACATGCCCGATGAGTAATTCCGGATCGCGGTATCAAGAAAGTCCCGGACCCCCGCGAAGTCGACGATCGCGTCGAACGCCGCATCGATCTGCTTCCGTGACAGGCCGAGGATCGAGCCGTTCAGGTAGATGTTCTCGCGGCCGGACAAGTCCTGCTGGAAGCCTGCCCCGAGCTCGAGCAGCGTGGCCACCCGGCCGCTGGTCTCCACGCGGCCCTGATCAGCCGGCAGGATCCGCGCCATGCACTTCAGCAACGTCGACTTCCCGGACCCGTTGCGCCCGATGAGCCCAACACTCTCACCCTGGTCGATCCGCACATTGACCCCATCAAGCGCATGAAACTCGGTGTACTCCGCGCGCCGGAAGCGGTAGAGCCGCTCTTTCAGGCTCGGCGGTCGCTCCTTGTAGATGCGGAAGACCTCGTGGAGATCGGTTACGAGGATCGCGGGGCTCCGGTGGGGACCCTGCGGGGACTGGGGCTCCTCCCCCATCAGACCTCCTTGTCAGACCTCCTTGGCGAACGAGACCGCCCGCCGATGGAAGAGCGTGTAGCCGGCTGTGAGGGCGACCGCGGCCCACACCGCGCACACGGCCCACGTTCGCAGGTCCGGCCAGGTAGGAAGCGGGTTCGCGCCCTGTATCGCTGGGATGCCATAGAGAACTTGGTGGAAAAACTCAACGTACCAGGTCAACGGGTTAGCCAGCACGAGCGGGAGGAAGTACCGGGCAGTCCCCTCCGAAAGGAAGATCAGCGGGTAGATGACCGGCGTGGAGTAGAACCACGCGAGGAACAGCACCTGGGTCAGCTCCTGCAGATCACGGAAGCTCACGTTCACCGCGGCGAACAGCATCGACACCCCAGCGGTGAAGCCGACCAGCAAGACCAGGCCCAGCGCGATGGCCGGGAGCAGCTCGGGGTGGAATCCGCGGTAGTAGAGGAACAGCGGGCTTGTCGCCAGCAGCGCGAGCAGGAAGTGGACCGCCTGGGACAGCACCAGCGACAGCGGCAGGACCTCACGCGGGAAGTAGACCTTCTTGACCAACGCCCCGTTGCCCACGATGGCCCCGACCGAGGAGTTCACGCTGTTCGAGAAGAACGTCCAGACGAGGTAGCCAGCCAGGAAGAAGGTCGCGAAGTTGCCCTCGCCTAGGGGGATCCGCAGGAAGATCGCAAACACGACCGTGAAGACCCCGGTCATGAGCAGCGGTGTCAGGAGCGACCACAGGAACCCCAAGACGGAGCTTTTGTAGCGAAGCTTGAGCTCCTTGCCGACGAGGTTGGTCAGAAGCTCACGAGATTCCCACAGCTCACCCAGCTTTGCGGGCGCGATAGCCATAGCTCGGCCGAGTATAAGAGCCGCCCACTCCACCTACCCTGACCGTTGGGGTGATCAACCGGTTTGTTGACGCGAGGGCATCCAACCCGCCGTTACGGTTGATGAGCCGCTGGATTTTCGGTTGTACCAGTGGCTCTTCAACCAGTCCTCACACCTCCTGGTGGCGCTCACGGTACCAGCGTGCGAGCAGCGCGTGAGTCTCCCGCTCGTAGAATGTCGTCAGCTCGTACATCTCCTCCAGGCGGCGGCGTCGCTCGGCCGGTGCCCCGTTGAGTAGCCCAAGGCCGCGCTCAGCGAGTCCGCGCATCCTTTTAGCGATTTGTGTCTGCTGTTCGAATACTGACGTCCAGGTGCCGGGACGGATACGAAAATAGGTGCGGCGGTGCCCGCGGACTGCCTGCCGCTCCACCAACCCGACGCGGATGAGCGAACGGGTCGCCATGCTGATGCTGCCCCTGCTGGAGTGCAGGGCTACAGCGAGGTCTTCAGCGGATTGGAGCTCTGGGTCACATACGAGTAACCAGCCCAAAACCCGGCCCCAAATCCGTGGATGCCCGAGATCCTCATAAAACAGCCCAATTTCGTCGGCAAAACCTATAAGCTCCTCAGCGTTATTTCTAGGTTGCATAATCCCTCCCCACCGGTCTGAACATCGACCTCAATGACACCGAGTGTAGCGGCACGGAATTGAAGTTCAAGAACTTCTGAAAGTTTGATTGTATATTACGCTACTAGCGGCCCAAACGTATCAAACCCGCAGAGCCCCCAGCCTGCACAACTGCCGCAAGACACCATCGAAGAGGCACATGAGCATCCTGAACGGCTGGCTGACTTCGACAGCTTCGATCAGCATGCAAAATATGCAAAAGGCCTGCCCTATCGAAGCTTCAATTTTTATTGAAAGTTTGCCTCATTCAGCGTACGCTTACCTTGCGGGTTGGCACGAGGGGAGGCGGTATGAGCGGGCAGTGGAAATATACGAAACAATGGGACACAGTGGTGGCTTGGCTGGATACCAGCCAGGTGGTGGCACCGTGGCCTCGCACGGGACGAGAGCGCGCGCGTGCACCGGCAAGCAGGCACATCAATGGGAGCGCGACGCCATAACTCACCTGCGCCGCCTCGTGAGCGCCGGAGCCCCTCGCTCCGGGTTACGCGCCTACCACTGCCACTACTGCGGTGCCTGGCATGTGGGCCACTGGAAACACGCAGGGCGGCACCGATAAAGGCAGGTTTGAGGTAAAACCGTACGGCGCCCTTAGAGGCGCGCCCCGGCGCCCGTCCAGTGACCGACGAGTTCTGCATAGACCGTGCTGCGGCCAAGCAGGTCTTCATGAGTACCGAGGACCGCATCCGCTCCGTCCATCACCAAGATTTGCTGAGCCCGTAGGGCCGAGCTGATGCGGTGAGCAATCACGATCAAGGTGCCGCGGCGGTCGGCGAAGGCCTGCTCCGCCCGCGCCTCGGCGACAGGGTCGAGGTGGCAGGTTGCCTCGTCGAGGATGACGATCTGAGCGGATGAGAGGAAGACACGAGCGAGGGCGATAAGCTGGCGCTCTCCAGACGAGAGGGCGCCGCCGCCAGGTGGGATTTCGGCGTCGTAACCGCCAAGGCGCGCCTTCGTCTCCTCAAGGCCAACGGCAGCCACGGCCGTGTCAAGCTCAGCCTTGGTCGCCTGCGGGCGCAGGTACGCGAGGTTCTCCCTTAATGTTCCAGCAAAGACGTAAGCCTCCTGGGGAATAAGCGCGATCACGCACCGGAGGTAGAGGTCGTTGACCTCCTCCAAAGCCACACCGCCGAGCCTCACCTCGCCCCGCTGCGGCCTGGCCAGCCCGGCGAGCAGGTTGGCGAGTGTGGATTTCCCCACCCCGCTCGGACCTACTACAGCAAGGTGCAGACCCTCGGGAATGTCGATGGTGAGGTCGCGGATAACAGGCTCGGCATGTGGGGAATAGGCGAACGTGATGCGCGCTCCCTGAAGGTCGTGACCTACGCGGTGCACGCCGGGCGAGGTGGCAGCGGGCGCGGGCGGCTCGGCGCACACCTCCGCCAAACGGCCGAGAATCACCCCCAGGCTGACAAGGAGCGTGCCTCCGGCGTTCACAAGGAATTGGATGGCGGGCTGCAGCCCAGTGAAGAGGTAGACGACGCTTCCCACGATCTGCCCAACAGTCAGGTTGTAGCGCGCGACCAGCCACGGCGACAGGGCTAAGAGGGCGAGCAGGGGGAGGTGCACACCCACGGTCACCACCGGCAGACGCCACACCCGCGCCCTGGCGAAGGCCCGTAAGGCTTCGGCTTGAGCCTCGATGGCCTCGCCCACCTCCGCAGCCACACGCGCCTCCGCGGCACAGGCGACAACGTCGCGGATTCCCTCGACCAGCGGGGTCGCGATGGCACCGATCCGCTCCCCGTGCAGGATGACCGCTTGATAGCGCACGATGAGGATGCGGAGGAGCCCGGCGAACATTGCCAAGGCGAGCAACACGGACGAGGCAACGACGAGGGCGAGCTGCGGGGAGAGCACGGTCAGCCCGCCGAGGGCCGCAATGCCCGCAGAGACCAGCTGGCGCATGTTCCGCAGCAGCGTCGAGAACAACGCTCGTACGGCCTCCACCTGCTCGGTGGCTTGCGCCACGCTCGATCCACTCGCGTGCTGCTCACCCCGCAGCGCCCGCCGGAGTGAGGCCGTGATCACCGCGGTGATCAGGGAGTCGCGCAGCGGCTCGATAGTCGCGGCCAGCCATGGATACACCTGGCGAGTGCCAAGCGCGCTCATCACCCAGAGCAGGGCCAAGGCGACGAGCCAGCCGGTGCCAAAAAGCGGTCGCCCGGCAAGGAACCCGCGATCGATGGCGTTGGCGACGAGGAATCCGGAGACGAAGATCGGCACGGCCTCAAGCGCTGACCATGCCGCGAGGCGCCCCAACGCCCGCCGCTGGGGCCGCAGGTGGCAGCGGAGCAATCGCCCGCCGTCTGCGAGGCTCATGCCTCGACCCCAGCTTCGACGGCTGCCGCCAGACCGCCCCCGTTGCCGGCTCTCACGTCCCCGCCAGGCGCGAAGATCGCGCGGTAGCTGGGCTCCGCCCACAATGCCGCGTGGGGAGCAAGCGCCCGGATCCGTCCGGCGTCGAGCCATGCCACGAGGTCGGCACGGGCGGCGGTTGCAGCCCGATGGGCCACCACCAAGGAGGTCCGGCCCGCGAGGACCCGCTCGAGCGCTTGGGCCACTTTCACCTCGGTCGCGGTGTCGAGGCTGCTCGTGGCGTCGTCGAGCACGATCACCCGGGCTCCGGTCAAGACGGCCCGGGCCAGCCCAAGGCGCTGCAGCTCCCCCCCTGACATCGGGGCTTGGGCCAGCAAGGTGTCGTAGCCCTCGGGCAACCGCTGGATGAACCGATCGGCTTGGGCTACCGCAGCGGCTGCCTCCACCTCGGCTCGTGACGCCTCGGGCCGGGCATACGCGATCATGTCATGCACCGTCGCGCCGAGCAGGGCGGGGCGCTCGAAGGCGTAGGTCACAGTCCGCCGAAGCTGGGCCAGGTTGACACCGGAGACGGGTGTCCCGTCGAGCAGCACCTCACCCTCGTCGGGGTCAAGCAGCCGCCCGGCAAGGGACACCAGCACGCTCTTACCCGTGCCGGATCGTCCGACCACGGCCACGCTCGTTCCGGGTGGCACGGACAGATCGAGGTGGTCGAGCACGACCCGCGCGCCTCTGCGGACGCTGACGTCGCGCAGCTCCAGATGGCCGGGCCCCGCCGGAGCTGCCACGGGCAGCGAAGGGGGTGGAACGGCGGGCGTCGTATCGAGGACCTCGCCTACCCGGCCAGCCCCTACCTGGCAGCTCAGAAGGGTGACGAGCGTATCGAGCAACCCGACGGAGCCAAGGGCCAAGCCGACGTAGGAGGATGCCGCCACCAGCTGGCCAACGGTGACACGCCCACCGGTCAGGGCGAAACCGCCTACCGACAGCACCAGCACCTGGAGCATCGGAGCGAGCAGCGACAGCTGCCAACTCGCTTGGCGCTGCGCCGCCCACACTCGCCGCCCGGTGTCATGGAGTTGGGGCAAGGGCAGGAGAATCCGGTCGATCTCTTGCTCGGCGGTGCCACTCGCGCGGATCGTGCGCACACCCCGATGAGCGTCGAGCAGGCGGGTGACGATTGCTGCCTGGAGCTGCTGGTAACGAAGGAACGGGTCCCCAGCCTTCGCAACGAACTGTCGAAGCAACGCAATGGCCAGCGGAACCCCGATCAGGAAGGCCACGGCGAGGGGCAGATCGATCAGCGCCAGGCCGATGACCGCCCCGACGGTGATCAACAAGGTTGCCCCGGCCGACAGGAGGAGTGGGAGGAAGTTGGCGGGATTAGCGGCGTCGATGGTGAGGCGGGCGAGCATGTCGCCCGCGGGAAACCGCTGCTGGCCGGGAATCCCGAGCGCCAGCGCACGGCCGAGAAGCCGATGCCGGAGCTCCGCAGTCAGATGGCTGCCGTAGTACGCGCCGATCAGGTCATCCAGCGCGTCAGTTGCCGTGGCTATGGCGAACACCACTCCAAGTTGGATGAGCGCGCGGGGCACGTTCCTCCCGGTGCTGGCGGCATCGATCCCCGCGGCCAAGGCGTTGGGCATGAGGACGGTGGTGACGGCTCCGGCAAGAGTTACCACGCCCAGCAGGACCACCGTGCCCCGGGCTTGGCCCGCGCTCTGCCTAAGCACCCGGCTGCCTGCTGCCCGGACAGCGTCGGTGGCCACGTGCGGCCCCACGAAGCGAGCGAGCCGGCGGGGGGAGTCAGATGTGGTCATTGCACGCTTTCTCGGCCTTCCGGACCTCGGCCCGCCATGTTCGCGAGGCGCTCTTGGCCGCGAGGGGTTGGCCGCGAGGGGAGTGAGCGCAACGGCGCTTCGGTTACGCTCTATGGGTGCGCACGCCTGGGCACGGAGGTAGGCCAAATCACCACCTCCGTGCCTCCCACGAGTCCAGCCAGTGCGAGTGGCTGGCGTCGTGAGACCGTCTGCGTCTTGCTCTGAGCAGGTGTTGCCGGCACAGGCGGCGCACGTCCCGGGCACGGGGGCGGCGATTGGCCGCCCCCGTGCCTACCTTCCGCTCGTCCAGCTCCTTACGAGCGGCCGGTGTTGCGGATCGTCTGCGTCGTACTATGCGCAAGAAACACCGATGCACACGGTGTTGAGGAGCGTGAGCAGGCCAACGCACGCGCACGTGCCACCATCACCCAGCTGAATACCCTCGACCTCGACAGGGTCGATCTCGGGCAGCGCCTGCAAAGAGGCCACCAGATCGAACTGCATGAATTTCACCTCCTTCCCCACTACGAGAACCAACATTGTCAGATTTGCTTCTGCGGCTTAGGCCGAGTGAGGCAGAAGTCAACCACTCTCTGGCGCACTACCTTAGGCCGCGCAAGAACCACTTCCTCGTGGTCACTGTCGACCTCTCGATACTCGAAGTCGGCTCCTTCAGTCTTTCCAAGTTCGGTCAGATATCGCATTAACGTCCTCGACTGCTCTACTGGTATCGTTTCGTCGCGGACGCCATGAATAAGCAATAAAGGCACCGCAAGCGACTCGCATGCTTCCAGCACATCATAAGAGTTGCTTGAAGCATAAATTTGCTTCAAACCACCCAATTTTTCTATACGATTCCGTACCACATCCCCGGCACTCTTATGCAACCTTGGCCCAGAGAGAAAAGGAGCCAAAGCGACGCATGCCGACCACAGATTCGGTTCATTGCATGCTGCCAGCAGCGCCAGGAATGCCCCATAGCTCATGCCCAATACGACCGGCATAGAAAGGCCATGGCCTCGTCTGTCCTCCTCAAGGTTTCGGCCCAGGTGGAGCACATCCTCGAGATCAGGACCGCCCCAGTTACCGAGAACTGCCCGGAGATGCTCACCGCCGTATCCGGTGCTGCCGCGGTAGTTGGGTGCCACCACGGCGATGCCTTTGGCTGCCAAGTGCTGGAAAAGCGGGTGGAACTCGAACCGCCACGAGGCCAGCGGTCCCCCGTGGAGCGCCACCACGAGGTGCTCGTCTTGCCGCCAGTCGGGGCCGCCGTAGACGACCGCCTCAATCGGTCCCGCTGGACCTTGGAGGTCGATTAGATCAGCCTCGGCCCAAACGGGCTGGCTTTCGAGTTCATCATCTCGGCTCCATGACCATCGAGGCTTGGCCCCGAGCCGCATGGTGGCAAGGGTGGGAGGTTGGCTTGGAGTCGAGAACCGGAACCGGATGATATTCTTAGCCCACGAGGCAGGATGCGAGATGGCGCCTGGCGGGATGACAAGAGGATCGAGACAGTCGTCAGCCGGAGTGTAGATAAACAGCTGGGATACCGCTCCCGCTACCTCGTGAACCAACAATCGCTCACCACAATCGTCCAGGGCCAGCGCCAGGCGCACATAGCCCGGCCGGTGCAAGATCTCAGGAAAACGCATGGTTACAGTCCCCTCGCCGAGGAGTCCCCAACCGAGCCGTTCCTCCCCAAAGGAATTCGTGCTGGCAACGAGCAACCTTGAGCGAGGGCTATAAAGCACGATTCGATCGGTACTCGTGTCGGAAACTGACCAAACGCGCCGCCATGACTCTTCTATAAGATCGACAACGATACCATTGGAACCGCAACTGTCGGAGGCTTGGTTAACCGCGAGTACGTCTCCGTTTCGGTCGAGCCACGCGCCCCCGGAGAGGCGACCGGGTATCCGAATGATTGGCTCGATCCATGGTGGTGTAGCCAACGCCCGCCAGATCGTCGAATGCTCAGGATCATCGAGGGTGACGGCAAACCCGAGCTGGGCACAGCTGGGACTTGGGAGGAGATAACCTCCGAGCAACGCGGATATCTCGCCGAGCCGTTGAAGGGAAAAGGTGCCCTTTCGGGGCCGCAGGAGCATAAGTTCGTATAAGTCAAATGCACTGACGCCTCTCTGCAAAAGGAGGATCTGGCCATTATCGAGGGGTAGCCCATGAGCGGCTTGGTTCACAGTGATACCAGCAATCGTTCGACAAGCTGCCTCCTCCGAGGCGAGCATCCAATGTTCGAGGGCCACATCCTCGTCGGAGATTCGCAGACAAACCCCATAGTGGCTGTTTAGTGAGAAGGCGAAGTTGAAACGGCTGGAGATGGCTAACGCGGATTCCGGTGCGATGGTCCTCATGAGCGGTAGCTCCGCTCAAGCGCCGGGTCGGCCATCCACAACCGAGGCGAGTGGTACCGGAGCCGCACAAGGAAAGACAAGATCCCGCTCATTCCGTCCCCCCACGTAGCGGAGAGGCCTCCTTCCTCGTTTGGAAATACGACCTTGCCCTCTCGATAAGCGCGGCTCGCAAAGATGACGCGGGCCAGTTGGTGGGCCATAACCTGGTACTGCTGCCCGTCAACTCCCTCGGCCATATCGAGAAGAAATTCACCGTTCCCTGCGAGCCCATGGCACTGCCCGAGCACCCCCCGCCACGCGTTCTCCATGACAGCTCGAGCTGACAGGTGAGCTAACTTTCCGAACCGGTCGTCTCCTGTAGCGCGGTGCAGCCTGATCAGAAAGCTTCCGATACCCGTGGATCCGTGGCACCAGTAGGGGGCAGTCATGTCCTTACCAGAGCCGGCGCTCCAGAGAGCCATCCCGCCCTCCACGATGGCGTTGGCGAGGAGGGTCTCCCCAGCGCGGCAAGCGAGCGCGAGGCAGTCAGACCGGTCAGTGGCGAGCGCCGTGGCGAGCAAGAAGTAGCCAACACCGGCGGTGCCATGGGCAAAGCCGTGGTAGCGCTTGCCAGCGAGCCGAGACTCGAACTCTGCTGGCGTTCCCCAAAGAATCCCTGTTTCCCCTTCGCTAGCCGACGCGATGAGCGCGTCCGCCGACGTACTCGCGCGTTCGGCAAACCTTTGATCGCCTGTGTGGAACCAGAAGTGCAAAAATGTAAGTCCGATCCCGGCAGCGCCATGCGTCACGTCTGGGTTGGACGAGGAGACGGGGAGCGTGTCGGCCAATGCGAGACCCTGCTCGGCTAGCCGATCATCGCTGAGAGCCTGTCCAGCCTCGTATAGGGACCACGCAATACCTGCCTCGCCGAAGTAGAGTCCGGCAGGTCGTTTCGTTCTGGTTTGCAGCCGGTCGATAATCCACTGGCCTGCAGTGGTGATCGCCTCAGGAAGGCGCTGATCGCCGGTAAGCTCGAAACACCTCGTGAGTGCTCCAAGGACTCCAGCAGCGCCGTGCTGGAGCGTGCAGGGGTCAGGCGCCCCGTGAGCACAGGACAAGGGCCACAGCCGCTCGCTGCCGGTGGGGTTCATTGAGCCAAGGAGGTAGGCAATGATGCCATCCACGGCCTGCCACCACTGTGCGTCGCCCAGCCGACCGTTCATGCGCACGAGGCCGTCTCCAGGCACGGAACGCACAGGTGACGATCCCTTCGAGGATTTGCGCACCTCGGCAAGCACATTCCTCGCTTTGGATGTAGTCCAACGGCGATCGGGTTCGTCATCCATAAGCCCGATGATCAGCCTCTGAATGTCGGCGGCAATGTCGAGTGCCTCTCCTCGGACCGCCAACCATTCCGCCAGGCGCTCCCGCAACGGCCGGGCCTCTGGCATGTCCTCCAAGAAATATGGAGCATCGCCAGTAACGACGAAACAGATAGTAGCGCCCAAACTGAAGTAATCAGCCTGGATCGCTGGGTACGACCCCTTTAGCTGCTCCGGAGCGCTATAGCCTGGCGTGCCGGCGCGAATCAGCTTCTCTTCCTGCTCCCCTACCATCACTGCCAGCTCCAGGTCGATGAGGCGGAGCTGACCATCGGGAAGCACCATGATGTTGTTAGGGTTGAAGTCTCGGAGAATGAGACCGGCCTGGTGGACGACATCCATGAGCGCGATCAGGCGGTCAGCCATCTCCAAGCCTGCAGGAACATTGCGGCGCCATCCACCGTCACGTATCTGATCGGGCACCCACTGGCGAAGGGGCTTCCCTGGAACGAAATCTTCGGCAAGAAAGAGATGCTGGCTTTGCTCGAAGAGCATGAGAGGCCGCGGCGCCACGCCAAAAGGCTCCATCTTCTCGAGGGCTCGAGCCTCCGCTCGCAGCCGGTCCCGCACATCTTTTCCAGCTTCATCTGCAGCCACGTGAGGGCGTGCCTCTTTGATAACTACATCGGCGCCACTGCGAGTATCAACCGCGCGATACACACCGCCCTTGTTGAGATGGCGGATTGCCTCTCGCACCAAGAAACGATCTGCGACAAGCACCCCTTGGCCCTCACTGTTAGTGGGAAAAGCTCCATTTTTAGGGGCATTGGGAAATGGGCATGTGACCCATGATGGTGGTAAGTATTGACCAACCCGCCGATCCTCCACAGGGTTACCATCTGGATCAAAGATTACCCAGGCGTAAAAGCCATCATTTGAGATTTTTCGCTCTTCGACGAATGCGCCGTATCGGTAGTGAACAAGGCTTCCTGGTAGGTAGGGATGATCCGAGAGGATACGAGGGCCGGCGAGGCCGGCAGTCGCCTGGTGCAGCGCTTCAGCAAGCTGAACAGCTTCCTCATCACTTTGTGGATAGATCGTGATGAACTTTCCAGAGTGCCCCCGCGACGTGTTCCGAGCGTTCAGTACGCCAACGTAGTCGATCGTGCTCGCGAACTTGAAGGCGGAGTGGGCCTTAAGCAGGACGGGGAGTGACCGAGCGAGCACTGTTTCAGCAGATGCCGGCGTCGCTGATAGGTGAAGCTTCCACCCTTGGGGGCGCTGTGGCTGCTCATAAGGGGCTACGTAGCACCAGAAGCCGCTCGTTGTCACCCGCCAACGATCCTCCTCGTCCATATCACGGAGGATCTTGTCAAGCACCTCGACCAACGCAGCGTCATCCGTGCTGGTCTTTGATACCGGGGTGAATATACTGAAGTTAAAGTCCGCCATTATTCATCTCTCTAAGTAGAGGCCCGCGTCGGTCAACTTCGCCCACTCAGGCGTGCATCAACAATCCTTCTACCTTCCTGTTGGCTGAGGGGGTCCCGTCCCCCCTTATCCCACCACGCTGCCAGCGTAACCTAGCGCTCGGCTTCTTACAAATGTATTTGCAGAATCACTGACCGTAAATCTACGTGCCGCGCCTCATGTACCACCACCATTCCAGGGCTATCGATAGCGTGTTCATCAAAGCCATCCGACCCATAAACAGGCAAAACCAAGACGTACCAGAAGTCAGTGACAGCGTACACAGGTAGGCATGAAGTGATATTCTGATCTCATTGTCCGTTTCATACAACGTGGAGTCTAACTTGGCACACCGAATTCGTCATCCCCTTGCTGTGTAACTTATTGCTCAACATGGAGGTGGAAGCTCGCAGCTCTCCACTCAGCGCGTAGATGCCCGGAGCAGAGCACGGTCGGTCGGCTCAAAATCGTGCTGTTGCACGAGTCCTGCCTGGTAGGCGAGCGCGACCGCCTGGCAACGGTCACGCAGACCGAGCTTGTGCAGGAAGTGATATGTATGGGAGCGTACGGTCGCCTCGCCGATACAGAGCGCGCCAGCGATCTGCGCGTTCGATCTTCCGAGCGCAAGCAGCCGGAGCACCTCAAGCTCGCGGGGCGTAAGGACGGTGAACAGATCCGGCGTAGCGTGCCAGGAAGCCGCGATTTGGTTAGCAAACCGCTCAAGGAGACGGCGGGTGACCGATGGAGTCAGGAATGCCTCGCCGGCCGCTACTATCCTGACACCATAGACGAGCTGCTCCGTAGGGTCATCTTTGAGCAAAAAGCCACGGGCGCCCGCCTGGACAGCTTGCACAAAATACTCATCGTCATCGTGGATCGTCACGATGATCACTCCGGCAGGGCGCTCCCCGGCGGGGGGATGGATGCCAGCGCTGACGATTTGGCGCGTGAGCTGGATTCCGTCCACCCTCGGCAAGTCAATGTCCGTGACGACGATGTTCGGACGCAGCGCCTTGACCGCCGTCATCGCCTGCCGACCGTCGCCAACCTCGCCAACTACCTCGATACCGGCCTCCTGTTCGAGGACCGTCCGCATCCCTGCACAGACGACAGGCTGCGCATCGCAGACAAGCACGCGGATACTCACAGCTGACCGCCGGCTTGACTCGAGCTACGCAAATTCGGCCCTCGAAGGCTTTCTATGCCACCCCCATGCCTCACACGAGAGCGCCCCCAGGGAAGCGCGACGTAGGCCAGCCCGGTCATTTTAGAGTCTTACCGGTTGAACTACTCCGTCGCAGAGGCGCAAAAAAGCGTAAGCCACGCACGAATCAACCCCCCGTACATGTCCCGTCACAAACGGCTAATCAGTGTGGCGCCGAGCGCAAAGCCCAGCGGAGTTTACCCGTACTCGTTTAGTTGGTAGGCAATTGTCGCTCGTCCGCCTTACCCCCGTTCTTAGGGCTCTGCTGTTGGCCCCGTGAATAGCTGATTAAAGATGAGAGTCTGCGTGCAGTCAAGAGGCAGGTCGGTTCGAGTGAGGAGGCTCTCGGCTCCTCTCAGGTATTGGGCATATTTCCACAATACGAGATCAGGCAAGGCTCAGTAGCAGAGGGCAGCGCGTGGCTTGGCACTTCGCCTGCGTCGATCCCACCGACCCATTGTGCGGTCTGCGCGCGCTCGTGCGCTGGGTCCGGATAGCGCGGGGTCATCAATCATCACGCTGGGGTAGCGTCCGGCCGTGGATCGTTACTTAGCGCTCCGATGGACTGCCGTAGCCACAGCGGCACTCGTCCTAGCCGGGTGCGCGCGGGTAGGTGGAGAGGCGTTCCAACCGGCATACTCGACGCCGATACCCCTGAGCGATCCACTCGGCCAGACGTTCCGCCCCGCCACGGACGCGATAAAGGGCGTCGACCTGTTCATGGTGACCTACGGGCAGGCTGCCGATCCTGGCGGCGCGCTCACAGTGACCCTGCGAGGCGGGCTCGGGGGACGGGAGCTCGCAAGCGTGACGGTCAGCGGGGAGCGGATCGCCGACAACCGGTGGGTGCCGGTCCGCTTCACCCCCCCAGTGCCGGCGCCGGAGGTCGCCGTGATTGAGGCGCGCTGGGAGGGCGCCACTCCGGTGGGGCTGCTCGCGAACGTCCCGCCATCCGGCTATGACCCAGCAATCCAGGACGCAAACGACCCCTACCTGGGCGGCGAGCTGATCCGCGGCGGAGCGCGCGCGCAGGGCGATCTGGCCTTCCGGGTAGCCGGCACCGGCGGGCCGGGCAAGCTGGCAAGCCAGCTCAACAGGATTATCCGGTCAGCGGGCGGACGGCTGCTCCGCGACGAGCCAGCGTTCGCCCTCGGCTGGCTGGTGCTGCTCATCGGCGCGGCGGCGCTCGCGGTCACCGGCCTGCGCCGGCGGCCAGGCAAGCTCAGCGACCGCCGGGATCGCAAGCAGCGCGGTCAACGCCAGGAGCCCAGTACGGAGGACACCGGCGACCTGCAGGCCGAGCTGCGGTGAGGTCAGCAGCAGCTCCTGCAGGTTGGGCAGCGCGTGCGCGAGGTCGGGCTCTAGGGGGATGAGCAGCCCGACGAGGATGTTCGGGTCGCCGTGGATGACCTGCGCCAGCGTGAGCACCGCCGCGCACTGGAGCAGGTGCAGCGGCAGGGTCCCCCTCCAGGCTGGCCGCCGGCCGAGCGCGAGCGCGACGAACGGGGTGAACCACGCGAAGTAGTGGGCGGAGACTGCGGTGAGCGCGAACAGCCCCGCATGGAGCACCAGCAGCCACATCCACAGCTGGCCAACCGGCACCCCGCCCCCAACCCCATCCCCAAATTCGCCCCCAGGGGAGCCCCACCAGCCGTAGACCCGCCCGGCCAACGCTCCGTACACCAGCAGCGCGAACAGGACGAACAGGTATACCTGGCCTGGGCGGTCCACCGGGAGCGACAGGCTGAGGAACGCCCCGCTCGGCGGGAAGTCCTTGAGCCGCTCCAGCTCGCCAGCGGAGCCGGCCAGCAGCCGGTTCATTGCCATCATCACGCCGAGCGGCGCGAGCGCGACCACCGCCCAGGCGGCCTGGGCGCGCACACGGCGCGTCACGATCAGCGCGAAGACCGGGATGAGGAGCAGCGGGTAGGCCCGCATGGTGATCGCGAGGCCGAGGAGGACCGCGCCGAGCCACGGCCGCTCGCGCTCGCAGGCCAGCAGCGCGCCGAGGACGAGCGCCACCGCGAACATCTCGTAGCGGCCGAACATGTAGGAGGCGTAGAGCCCGATCGGCGAGAGCATCCAGAACGCCCACGCTCGGCGCATCGTGTGCGGCGTCGCTGTACGTGCGAGCAAGGCGAGCAGGGCGAGCCCCGCGCCAAGGTCGGCGAGCAGGTACGGGAGCTTCAGCGCGAACAGCGTCTGGTATGTCCACGGCTGCGTCGAGAACCAGCGCAGGATCTGCGGCGAGAGCGCGAAGGAGTCAGCCCACCACCACGGGTGGGTCCAGACCACGTGGGGTGGGGGGAGCAGCCAGTCGAGGAGCCGCAGGCTCGCCGCGTGCACGTAGTGGGCGCCCATGTTCACGAGGTAGCCGCCGAACAGCTGCCCGTCGTAGGCGATGAGGTGCGAGCGCCAGTAGACCGCGAGCAGGTCGGCGCTGACCGTGAACGGCATCAGCGCCAACCGCACCGCGAGGCCGACGCCGAGCCAGCCAAGCAGCGGTGTTCGCTGTGCGGGGTCAGCGAGCAAGGCCGGCAGGAGCCGTCCCCGGGGCATCCTCACCGGCCTAACCGGGTCCTGGCAAAGTTACGGACGTGGAGCAGCGCGACCTTCGCTCCGCCGCTCCGGTAGTAGTGCAGGACGCGCTTCGCGTAGTGCCAGGGAGTCCTCGTCAGGACGATGTTCTCGACCGCGATGTACCGGTGCGGCTTGCCGACCCGGTCTGGCGCCAGCCGGGGGGCGCGGCAGAACTCGACGATCGGGGCAAGCGAGCGCTCCCAGGTCATCTCTGGGGCGAGCGCGGTGACGTTGGCCTTGCAGGTCGAGTAGAGGTCCCGGTCGTTCCGCAGCCGCTTGAGCGCTTGGGCAAGCGCGCCGACATCCTCGGGCGGCACGGTCAGGCCGAGGCCGTGCTTGTTCACCATGCGGGACAACGAGTCGCCCTCGGTGGCGAGAATGGGGAGCCCGGACCAGAGGTAGTCAAGGATGCGGGTGCGATAGCTAAAGGCGGTCTCGATGTGCTCGAAATGGGTCGAGACGCCGAGATCAGCCTCAAGCAGGTAGTCGGCGCGCTGCTCGTACGGCACCCAGCCGGGGTTGAAGAAGACATGGGTGCCGAGCAGGCCCAGCTCGTCCGCGAGCTGCAGGGCGATGGCCGCCATCTTCATCTTCGGCACCCCAGGGTTGGGGTGCGCGCTGCCCATGAAGAACAGCTTGACGTCCCCATGCTCCTTGACGACCTCAGCAACGGCGCGGATGAGCGTGAGCGGGTCGAACCAGTTGTAGATCCCGCCACCCCACAGGAGCAGGAAGTCGTTCTCGTCGATCCCGGGCACGACGCCCCGCAGGACCTTGTCGGTCTTGGCTGGCGCCGCGTCGGGCAGGCCAAACGGCGCGACTGCGAGGAGGGACCGCAGCGACTCGTCGTGGTCGTACGTCGCGGGATTGACGCGGTGCACGGCGGCCAGCTGCCCGAGCCAGAAGTCGCGCTGTTTCTCGGAGGCGCACACGAAGAAGTCGCCACGCTCCAGCTGCGTGTTGAGCACGCGGACATCGGACTTCGTGGCCACGAACCGCTCGATCGGTGGGTCGGCCTTGCGGAGCGTGAGCCCTTCAAGGTGGAAGGGGTCGTAGATGTCGACGAGCACCGGCACGTCGGACTCGGCGATCTGTGGGAACTCGTGCAGCACGAAACCTTGGAAGATCACCACGTCGGTTTGGGGCAGCAGCGCGCTGATGAGCCCCGAGTCGGCGCGCACGGTCCGGAACAGGGCGGTCGATAACCCGATGGGCTGGGTTGATGCGAGCGTGACCTCGTGCTCGCGGGCGAGCAGCTTGGCCATCTCCCAACAGCGGATCGCAGGGCCCGCCATCCTCTCGCTGATGATGTCCTGGGTGATGATGAGCACCCGGTTCCGGGGCCGCAGCTTCGCCTGGAGGTCGAACGTCTCGACGATGCGCTGGAAAAGCCGCACATAGTCGGCCCCCTCGACGTTCGGGCGGAGCGCCTCCTCGAACAACCTCAACACGTACCGGTCGGGCCGGACCCTTCTCGCCTGGACCCATTGGCGTTTCGCCCGCAGCTTGTCGAGGTCGAGCGTGAAGTCACGGATCGCCGCCAAGTGCGCCCCCGCAAGCGCCGAGATCGTCACCTCGCCGATCGGGGTCGCGTCGTCGGTGATCCGGTAGTCCGGGAGCGGAGCTTGCTGGTCGTAGAGCCCCCGGGACAGCGCGAGCATGAGCGCCGCCGGGAGGACCGACGCGAGCGTGTCGTCGTCGTAGTTCTTGAACACGGTTGAGAGCGCGTTGCGCTCCAGCAGGTAGCGCTCACGGGCGTAGCCGAAGCGTTGGATCGTGCCGTGATGGCGGTGGTAGGCCACCGACGAGGGGACGTAGGTGACCTCATAGCCGAGCAGCCACAGCCGCCAGCCAAAATCGACGTCCTCGAAGAACGCGAAGTAGTCCTCGTCAAAGCCGCCGGCTTCGCGGAACACCTCGGTGCGGACGATCATCGCGCCGCCTGAGGCGAACAGCGTGGGCGTATGCGCCGAGCGCTCGTCAAGCTCCGCATGGCGGCGGGCGTACCCGTGCCCGTAGAACGCCATCTGCCCGCCGGCGTAGTCGACCGTCCTCCGGTCATCGGACAGGATCTTGCTGCCGACGCAGGCGATACGGTCGTGCATCTCGAGCACCGTGACCGCCTCGCGGAGCCAATGCGGGTCGGCCTCGGCATCGTTGTTGAGCAAGGCGAGGTAGTCGCCCCTCGCGAGCCTCGCGCCCTGGTTGACGGCCGGCGAGAAGCCGGTGTTGTGGTCGTTGACGACCACCCGGACGTCGCTGAACGCCTCACGGACGAACGCGACCGACCCGTCGGTCGACGCGTTGTCGATGAGGATGATGTCGAGACGATCTTGGGGATAGTCGAGTGCGCGGAGCGAGGCAAGGCAGCGCTCGAGGTATTCCCTACCGCTCAGGTTGACGATGATGATGCTGACCGCAGGCCATCGGTTGGACACGCGCATCGGGAGGTGAACTCCTTTCACCGTCTGGGTTATCGCGGGTTGGGGCGCCCGCCTGAGCGAGTAGGCATTGGACAGTAGTGAACGCCGAGTGTGCCACCGCGCAAGTACGCTCACGCGCCCCATGACCGTGGACTACTCGCACTGGCATCCGCAAGGCCGCCCAGGCGGTGGCGCCGCCCGGGCACCTTACCTCTCCGCGGTGGTTCCTGTCTTCGATGAGGCCGAAAGCCTCCTGTCGCTCCATGCGGACCTCGTCGCTGCGCTCGAGGCGCTTGAGCGTCCCGCCGAGATCGTCTATGTCGACGATGGGTCGACCGATGGGTCGACCGAGGTGCTCCACAAGCTCCAGCTCGAGCGTGGAGACCTCGTCCGGGTGATCGTGCTCAGGCGGAACTTCGGGAAGTCGGGGGCGCTCGCCGCCGGGCTCGCCGCCGCGCGGGGGCAGATGCTCGCCACGCTCGACGCCGATGGCCAAGATGTGCCCTCAGAGATCGGGCGGCTCCTCGCGCTCGTCGAGGGCGACGCCTACGACCTGGTCGGCGGGTGGCGGCGAGACCGCGCCGACCGCCCAGTCAAGCGGCTCGCGTCGCGCTGCTACAACGCGGCCACCCGCACGCTGACCGGCCTCGACGTGCGCGACTTCAACACTGGCCTCAAGCTCATGCGGCGCGAGGTCGCTGCCGAGCTGCCGCTCTATGGCGAGTTCCACCGGTTCATCCCTATCCTCGCCCACGACCTCGGCTTCAAGGTTGGTGAGGTTGAGGTCAGCCACCGGGCGCGGGTGGCGGGCCGGTCGAAGTACCGCTCGCCGCTGCGGTTCCCCAAGACGCTGCTCGACCTGTTGACCGTGCTGTTCCTTACGCGGTTCGCCGATCGGCCCTTGTACCTGTTCGGCGGGCTGGGCGCGGCGCTGTCGGTGGGGGGCTTCGCGATCCTCGCGTATCTGGCGGCCCTGAAGCTGCTCACTGGCGCGGGGATCGGATCCCGCCCGCTGCTGGCGCTGGGCGTGCTCTGCTCGCTCGTCGGCGTGCAGCTGATGGGCAGCGGCTTCATCGGCGATGTGCTCCGCCACGCCGCCGCCCAGCACCATCAGCCGTACCGCGTGCGTGAGGTGCTTGAGGCCGAGCCCCAGCAGTAGTGCGCGCCCTGGTCGTCACGCATGTGTTCCCCCGCTTTGAGGGGGACCCCTCGGCGCCTTTCTTGCTGGCGTGGGCGCACGCGTTACGCAGCGAGGGCGCTGGCGTGGCCGTCGTCGCGCCGCACGACGCGGGGCTTCCCCGCTTCCGCGAGGTGGGTGGGGTGCTGGTGCGGTTCGCCCGGTACGGGCCTGATTGGCTGGAGCGGCTCGCGTACCGGGGCGAGATGCACCACCTGGCGCGGCGCCCAGGTGGGCCGCTGCTCGTGGCGTCGCTGCTGACCGCGCTGGGGCGCGCGGTGCGGGCGGAGGTCCGCCGGGAGCAGCCTGACGTGATGCACGTCCACTGGTGGCTGCCGGGAGCGGTGGTCGCCCGGCTGGCGCGGGTGGGCGTGCCCTGGGTGGTCACCGTGCACGGCACTGACGTCGCCCTGATCGAGGAGCGGCCGCGCCTCGCGGCTCTGGCCCGCTGGGCGCTGGCTGGCGCGGACCGCGTCGAGGCGGTCTCCACCGACCTCGCCGAGCGGCTGGAGCGCGCGACGGGCCGAGCCGCTGACGCGGTCAACCCCATGCCGCTGCCCGCCGGCTGGGCACGCCCGCTGGCCCGAGCGGAGCCAGCCGGCGGCCCCCTGCGGGTGCTCGCGATCGGGCGGATGGTGCCCGAGAAGGGGTTTGCGGACCTGGTCGCGGCAGTCGCGCTGCTGCCTAATCGCGCCGAGGTTGCGCTCACGATTATCGGCGAGGGTCCCGAAAGGACGCGGCTGGCCCACCAGGCCCAGACGCTCGGCGTGCGCCTGGAGCTGCCCGGCCAGGTCGACCGCGCTGGCCTGCGCCGCGCGTACGCTAAGGCTGACGTGGTGGTGCAGGCCTCGCGCCGGGAGGGGCTCGGCCTGGTGGCCGCCGAGGCGCTCGCGATCGGCCTGCCAGTTATCGCCACGGACTCGGGCGGCGCGCGGGACGTGCTCGACGGGCTCGTGCCGGCCGGGGATGTCCAAGCCCTCGCCTCCCGGCTCGCGGCGGTGGCCGCCGACCCCCAGGCCGCCCGCTTGGCCGCCGCGCCGCTCGCGGAGCGCGTCCGCGCGCGCCTGTCCCCCAGCGCCACGGCCGCCCGCACGCTGGAGGGCTGGCACGCGGCGGTCAGCAGGCGAGCTTCGTGCGTTGCGCTGGAGGGAACCGAACCGGGGGGTCGTCAAGGAAGTCGATGAGGTCGATCAGCGCGTGCTGCAGCGGGACGAGCCGCTCGCAGTGCGCGTTGGGATCCTCAGGGCTGGCCTGGACATCCGCCGCCAGCTGCTCGAACCAGCGCGCGAACTCGGGCTCCGCCTCCAGCCTGGCGACGAAGCCCGCGTAGCCGATGCAGCGGCCACGAGGCGAAGGGTCGTTGGCCTCCACCGGCTCGATCATCACCTCGCCGAGCGCCCGCTGCTGTCCTTTGAACAGCCGGAACGCCGGGTCCTTGATCATCCTGCTGTCCCCAAGGACCTCGCTGACCGCGTCGAGCCGGTCGGCCAGCTGGCGGTTGCGCTCGACATCGCCGAGGTCGAGGAACTGGATGTCCCGGCGCAGGATCTCCACCCAGCCCAGGTACTCGGCGAAGACGAAGAGGGTGTTGCGGAGCGCATACTCCTGCTCGGCGGCGTCGCCATGCAGGGAGAAGTCCACCAAAAACGCTTGGGCGACGATGTTGTAGATGCGGCTCTGCAGGTCGAACGCCGCTCGCAGCAGCGGCTCCCGGTAGCGTGCCATCAGCTGCGCGACCAGCTCCTCCTTTGACGCGCGGCTCCGGCGCATCTCCAGCTCGTGCTGCAGCCTGGCGGCCGCTCGGGCCGCACGGCTGCTCAGCACCACGCTGAGCAGCGCGCCGGCCAGCGCCACCGCAGCGGTGACCAGCGAGGCCACGATCTCGGCGCTGATCGCTCTGCCCTCCTCCCAGCATGCCCTCGGTTGCGAGCGTATCGGACGGTAGGCTGCGCATCGTGATCGCAGTCACTGGCAACCCTGAGGCGGACCAGCTCCTGGAGACCGAGCCGCTCGCGCTGATGCTCGGTATGCTGCTCGACCAGCAGGTCCCGATGGAGTGGGCGTTCATCGGCCCCTACCGCCTGCGCGAGCGCCTGGGCGGGAGGCTCGACGCGGCGGCGATCGCGGCGCTGGATCCCGCCGACCTGGATGCCGCCTTCCGCGAGAAGCCGGCGCTCCACCGCTTCCCCGGCGCGATGGCGAAACGCGCGCAAGCGCTCGCCCAGCACCTTGTCGAGCGCTACGACGGCCGCGCCGGGGACATCTGGGCCGAGGTGACGAGCGGTGACGAGCTGCTCCGCCGGCTCCGCGAGCTGCCAGGCTTCGGCGACGAGAAAGCGCGGATCTTCCTGGCGCTGCTCGCAAAACGGCTGGGTGTGCGACCACCAGGTTGGGAGGAGGCCGCAGCGCCGTTCTCCGACTCCACGCCCCGCTCGGTCGCCGACATCGACTCACCCGAGGCCCTCCAGCGAGTCCGCGAGTGGAAACGCGCCCAGAAAGCCAAGGGGAAGGGCAAAGCTGAGTAACCACGCGCCAACGCGCTCAGGCCCAGGCTCCTGGCGGTGGCAGGTGGAGGCGCTTGAACAGCTTCCGCACGGCGGATGAGTCCACACCCTTCAACCGCTCGCACGCGCCGAGGATGCGCTGGTAACCAAGGGTATAGCCGCTGGCGAGGTTGAGCTCGTGCGCCTCGAGCAGGCAGGTGGCGGCCTCATCCGGCTCGCTCTTCGAGAGCGCGGCACCGAGATCGGTGAGACTATTAGCCTGCCCTCGTGGCGTCAGCGGGCTGTCGAGCGTGGCCTGGAGGATGCGCACAGCCCGCTCTGTACGGTCCAAGAACAGCGCGCAGGTGCCCTCATACCCCTCGATGCGACCCGCATCCCAACGAGCGTAGAAGCCAGCGGTAGAGCAAAACCCCGCAGCCGGCATCGGCGGGCCGGAGGTGCGGTGCAGGGCGCAGCGGGCGGCGTCGAGCGCCTCGTCTGAGCCGCCCGCGTTGGCCGCAGTCGCGCGAGCCTCACCCAGCAATGCGGCCACAAAAGAGCGCACCAACGCGGGGGCATCGACAGCGAGCTGGTCAGCGCGCTCCAGCAGGGCAACCGCATTCTCCGGATCCCCCTGCTGACCGTTGATGTGGGGCAGATCAAGGTATCCCTGAGCGGCGAAAGATTGGGCGAGTACCCTCCGGTCCCCGGCCTCGCCCGCGCGGCTCTGCGCCAGCTTGAGGTAGGCGTCCGCCTGGCCCCGGCGGTCACAGAAAATCGCCAAGTACGCGGCAAAGGTGGCTAGGTCGCCCGTCAACGATAGCAACCGGTCACGCTGCTCGGACCGCATCGAGCCGCGCAGCAGCCGGGAGGCCTCGTCGAGGTGCGCGGTCACCGGCGCGAGCAGGACTTGCGGATCGACATCGTGGTACACGCCGACCAGCGCGGTCGTCGTCGCCTCGATGTGGTTGAGCTGGGCGTCGCTGACGCGGCGGGGCGCCGCCAGCGACACGCCCGGGGCCGGCAGGCACGCCCCGCCCGCCAGGAGCCGCAGCACGTCTCGTCTCTCCATCAGCAGCGCCCCCTGCGGGTCGAACAGCCAAGGCGCCTTCTTGGCGATCACCTGCCGCGCCAGGTTATGCAACCGGGCCAAGACCCTCTTGTCGGCGGGCCTGGTGTCACCGGCATCCCATCGTTGCACGGTGCGTATGTCCACGCCCACCAGCCGCGCGAACTCGCCTTTCGAGCTGCCATGGCAGCTGCGCAGGTCACGCAGCTCCTCAGTCGTCCAAACCTCGTCCACCACTTCCCCCTCACTCGTTGCCAGGCCTGTCGCGGGTGTGTCGTAGCCCCGGCAGCAGCATCAGCCCACGCACTTCGGACAGATCGAACTGCCCACACCAGATGCGGTCGCTAACAACCGCATCGTCTACGCCCTGGAGGCCACAGATGCAAACCGGCACAGCACTGCTCAGAGTCCAACACGTGTTGCGGGCGAGGCAGGCATGAGGCGCCGCCACGCCGTCGAGATCGCGCACGCGGGAGGCCACGTGTATGCCCGCTGCCGGTGCGGGTGGGAGGGCACCCCGCGCCCCGTACCCCGATTCGCCACGCTGATCGACATCGACCAGGGCCCTGCCATGCAGGCCGCCGAGCACGAGGCTCGCAGGCACACGAGCAGAGGGCCGCTCACCCGCCATGCCCACCCGGAAAGGAGCCAGTGATGGCCGACTCGTATCCTCCGCGCCGCGCTCCCGATGGGCGGTCTGCCCCCGCGAGCTGGCGGGATCAGGCCGCCTGCCGCGAGACCGACCCCGAGCTCTTTTTCCCGTGCGGCACGAGCGGCCCCGCGCTCGACCAAATCAAGCAGGCAAAAGCCGTATGCGCTCGCTGCAAGGTGAGCCGCCAATGCCTGGAGTACGCGGTGCGGACGCACCAAGACGCTGGCGTGTGGGGCGGGATGGACGAGGAGGAGCGCCGCAGGTTGCGCCGCAGCTGGGACCGGCAGTGACGCTCACCAAGGCCAGCGCCGCGGTGAGCTGAGCGCTGAGCGGGGCCGACACCCTCCGGGCCGCTCAATTTGGAGCCGGCGTTACGATCCACGCCAGCAAAGCTGAAGCTCAAGGAGGGTGGCGGTTATGTCGGAGGAGTTCTCGTCCAAGCCAGTCGGCGTCAGGCTGAGGCTGTTCCGTGAGAAGTGGGGTTGGTCGCTCCCAGCCACCGCCCGGCGGCTGCGTGAGCTGTCGGCCTACACCACCGGAAAGGAGGCCACCGTGTCGGCGGACACGGTGGGCCGTTGGGAGCGGGGAGTGAGCTTCCCAAGGCGGAAGTCGCAGATCCTGCTGTGCCAGCTGCTCGGGGTAGCCCCAGAGGACCTGGGGTTCTCAGTGGTGGTCCCGCCGGTCCCAGCACGGCCCCACGAGGGCGCGACCTTGGCGCAGCTGCTCAGCTGGTGGCTGGACACCACGACCGACCGCAGAATGTGGCTCGGACCGGTCCTCCCCCGCCGCTTCTGGCCGAGCATCTACTCGGTCGAGGAGGACCCGCTGGACCACGCGGTCTGGTCCATCGGGTGGTACCGGAGGTCAGGCGAGAGCAGCACGCGCGATTCGTACGCCCGGACGCTGACGCAGCTCCACACACTCGCGCAGCTGGTCAGGGAGGCTGGGACGCCCTCGAAGCCGCTGGTTCACGCGGTCGCCTCCATCGCGCAGCTGATCACTGAGTTCGCGTTCGACCAGCGCGAGCTGACCGTCGCGACCTGGTATTACTCCCTGACGATGGTCGCCGTGCATGAGGCCGGCGATCAGGCGCTGGAGACGTACGCGTTCGTCTCCTGCGCCCACACCCACCTGGAGATGGGAAAAGCTGCTCCAAAGGCTGTGCTGATGGTGTTGCCCTATGCCCTCCCGGAAGACATGGAGGTGTTGCCCGCCGCGCTGCGCGCCTACATCCTCACCGTCGAGGCCGAGCTACGGATACGGGAGAGGGACGACGCCGGAGCTGACCGCTGCCTCAAGGAGGCAACCGCTGCCATGTCGCTCGCTGACCACGAGGAGCCCCCTGCGTGGCTGGTGTTCGGCCACGCGGAGTTTGCGGCGCGTTACGGCCGGTGCCTCCTCGTCCGCGGCCAAGTGGAAGAGGCCCAGCGCTGGCTCGAGAAAGCCCTTGACAGCCTGGATGTGCTCAACAGCCGGCGGCGGGCAGCCATCCTCATCGACCTCGCAGCCGCGCACCTGGGCCAGGGCCACAGCGCCGATGGCTGCAAGTACGCCCGCCAAGGCCTGCAGTTCGCGACGGAAGCAGGCTCCGACCACGTCATGGAGCGGTTCAACCAGCTGTACACCCTGCTCTACCGCTTGATCACCGAGCCCGAGGTCATGGAGTTCCTCAAAGAGTCCCTCCAGATCATCGGCGACTACTACAAAATCCATCGACACCCCGAGTACCGCCACTACCCCATCGCGCCCGCCCAGTGGACGTGACCACCGAGGCTTACGGCCAACTCCGCCTTCGAGCTGCCATGACGCCACAGGTCACAGAGTTCCCCCATCGCCCAAACCTCTATTGACTGACGATGGCCTTTGGGCTTAAGCCCAAAGGCCATCGTCGCTGTAATCATGACTGATTACATCAGGCCGTGATCTATCGCATCAGCATCCTGTGGGCGCCCATGTCAGCTGCCCATCGCAATTGGCAATGTCGTACGTCAACTCGCTCGTCTGCCATGAGCCATCTGCTTTTTGGCATTCAGCGCTCAAGAGCCACCGACCCTCTGAGGTTTCCGTGAAAGTGATGTCCCGGCAGGTCTGAGTATAGGTGCCAGGTGGATACGCATCGCCGACCCCGGGGCCGTTCATTATTTCCGACATCATCAGACCTTCCTATAGGCAGCGGACAAGAGAGCTAAATAGGAACTACCCTATTTAGGCGGACAAGCGTTTCCAATTATATGATGCTGATCCCCGAAGTCAAGGTTGGTGATCACCGGTCCGCGCCTGGGAACCAAGACGCATAGCCTCGGTGTTTCGCGCGCCCAGACTGGAGGTGATATTGAGCTGATCTTTTGGCGGCAAGCTCGTCGTCGCCTGCTGGTGAAGGTCAGCGCCGCCGACCTGGACGGTTAGCTCCTGCTGCCAGCCCACCCTCCACAGTCCGTTGTCGCACCTTCGACGTACGGTCATGTCCGGGCTGTGCCACGCTCCGGTTAGGGTTGACGTCTCGGGAGCTTCGGGGAGGCAGGGATCAGTTCATGAGCGACCTGTTCCACCAACACGTGCCCGCCAGCTACGTCGACAAAGTGCTCGACACGATCCGCGCTACCCCCTGGCACAGCTACCAGGTGCTCACGAAGCGGCCAGGGAAGATGGCGTCAGTCATGCGCCGCCTCCAGCCGGAGCCGCTGCCCAACCTGTGGCTTGGCACAAGCGTGGAGGACGACGACCACGTCGGCCGCGCCGACTCCCGCGCTGATCTGCGCCGCATCCCCGGGCGCGCAGGAGGAGCTGATCGAATCAGACCCTCAGCGTTTCTTCCGACCTGCTTATGTAGGCCATCGCGGCTGGATCGGGCCCCGGCTCGACATCTCGCCCGATTGGGGTGAGGTCGCCGCGGTCGTCGAGGAGGCCTACCGCTGGGCGCGCCCAAACTGGAGGATTCGTCCGACCATTTGGACGGATCCTCCAGTTGTGAACGTATATCACCACGAGCGGCAGCGGGCAGCCCGTACCATGCCAAGCGGTTGGCGCGATAGGGTTTGGCCCCATGGGACAGGAGGCATACCCGGCCGGGACGCTGTGCTGGATCGTCATGGCGACACCAGACGCCGCGAGGACCGCAGCCTTTTACTCCGGGCTGTTTGGCTGGCAGGTAGCCGACGCGTCCGCCGGCTTCGCTTCGTTGCAGCTCGGTGGCCGTGAGGCTGCGGGGCTGCTCCAGTTGCCAGAGGCGACCCAGGCAGAGGCGTCGTCGCGATGGCTGGTCTACCTGGCGAGCGACGACATCGGGCACCATCTGGCGAAAGTCGAGGCCACCGGTGGGAGCATCTTGGCCCCCGCATTTGACGTGCCCGGGGCCGGCCGTATGGCCGTGGTGAGCGATCCAGTCGGCGCGGAGTTCGGTCTGTGGGAGGGCTGGGGACATCCCGGCGCCGGCGTGATGGGTGAGCCGGGGTCCCTGACGTGGGCCGAGCTGTACACCCGCTCCCGGGCCGCCGCTGCCCGCTTCTACAGCGCGGTGTTCGACTGGGCCGTCGAGGAGGTTCAGGCGGGGCAAGAGACGTTCATCACCTGCTCCATCGACGGCAAGCCCGTGGCCGGGATGATGCAGATGAGCGCGGCATGGGGGGACACGCCGTCGCACTGGATGCCGTACTTCGCGGTCACCGACGTGGACGAGGCGGCCACGCTCGCCGACGGGCTCGGCGGAGAGACCGTCGCGGCGCCCCACGACACCAGCGCGGGCCGGCTCGCGGTGCTGCGTGACCCGCTCGGAGCGCTGTTGATCGTCGTCGTCGAGCAGCCGGGATAGCGCCGCAGGCTGCGGTCCCCGGTCGCCTCGGGGCCTAAGCTCGTATTGATTATCAAGCCGGTGGATTTTTCGCTCGCCCCACCATGCATAGCCCTCCAACGTCCTCAAGCGGTTCACGATAAAGTCGGCAGATCGTGCGGGCACAGCGCCCGGACCAGATTAGGATAGTGAGGGAAGGGAGACCCCTTCTTGAGGCCAGGCCCCGCCTGTCAGCTCCGGGCGGGGCCTGGCCTTATGCTAGCAAAGCTTTGATGGCGCTGCGTACGCACAGAGCCTAGCCGTGATGCTCCAATCAACTTTATAATATTTCTACTATGCCGATGGAAGAAAAAAGCGCCACTACAGCGACGTCACCACTCCAGGGCACAAACAGCGCCGACTTTAGCTGGCCAGGTCAAAGATAAGCTGAAAGCTCGACATAATGTACGCCAAACAGGCTTCAGACAGCAGTCAAAATACTATAGTCCATCCTTCCCGCTCGACCTGCTGTTTCGTATAAGACACGCCATCAACCTTCAGCCCATCCGCATTCAATAGCGTGATCACACCGCCCTTATTACCCAACTGGACGGCCGTTGGAAGGGCCACGACGAGGGTAGCGCCAGGCGCAAGGATCCCAGAGGCAAGTGTGTGCCGGCTCTTGGCAGCGTTGGCCACAGACCATCCCCCAAGATCGACAGGGTCCGGCGAGGCGTTGAGCAAGGTGACAGTCTCTGCCTCCGGAGCAGGACCGATCGGATTCACCAAAGCAGCAACGAGGCGGACAGCAAAGTCCGGCTCGCTGGGGTGTGGCTGTGGAGCCGGTCCAGGCTCACCGGGCAACCGATGGCCGGTGACGTCGTCGGTATGCCAGGCTTGGGACTGGAATGCAAGGAAAATGGCGACCCACTGATCCTGGCCCGGGAAGTGAAACAGCAGCCCGCCATCTTGCCACACGCCGTCGTCACGGATAAAGCGGCCCACGTTTCCCTGGTTCATGTGAATGTCGTGTACGCCATTGCCGGGAAGAAACGAAAAAATCTTGTCTGGCGTGGTCGGCTCAGGCCCCCACCGCTCCCCAAAAGCGTAAACGACAGCCTGCTGATTCCGTATGGCTCTTCCGGCGTAGTGCTCCAGCCGTTCGCTCAGGTCGTTGTCCGGACCTGGCAGGTTGGGCGGCAGGAGACGCATGTCCGTGCGAGTGAACAGGTTGCCCCGGATGAAGTCCAGCGCCACCCCTCCCGGTCGGCTCTCCAGCTGAGTGAACGCCTCTGGCAGATCAGCAAGTTTTTCAGTTATCGGGTGATTGAAGTCCTCATCTGCTATATACAGCAGCTCCGAGGGCGCCTGCTGAGACTTGACATTGACCGCGATGCGATAGTCCTGACCGCTGCTGCGAACACGAATCTGAAAATGCGGAGACTGCTGTTCTGCCTCGGCGACGCTGGCTACCGCTGTACCCTTAAGGACCCCGTATCTTCAAAGTGGCATGCTCTGTTCTCCCCCTCGTCCCCTAAACCGCTATGAAGCATAGACCTTTGTGGGGTCAGGCTGGCGCAGACCGCGCTCCCGCGTGGGCAGGCACAAGCGCAGCTCTGCTGACCAAGCGGGATAACAGACAGACGCACGAGCCAGTAGTGGCGCGCTGGGACAGACACGACCTCCATCGACCTATGGACTACCCGCCGTCCCGCCCTAGCCAACCCGCCTCTCGGACAGCGCTCACCTTCAGGACCTATGAGAGCAGCCGTTACCTAATGCCTCGATAGTTTAGTCATACTTCTGCGTCTTCCCGGCCGAAGCGCCGTTGGGGGTGATGGCTTGTCGGGCGAGTGACCATGCCATCCAGTGGCGGCCTGCCCTCGACGACTGCCCACGAGTGTGGACGTGAGCCTCCACACTCGATACGCCTGGGTAGGCGGACAATGCGGTTGAGTATCAATGGAGCTTCTTGCCGACCAGTCGCAGGGAGCGGCTGTCGGAGGGTGGAAGGGCAGGTGCATGGCAGACAAGGAGAGACAGCGCGCCGAACACAAGGTCGATCAGGCTCAGCGGCATTACGAGGGTCACGGCAAGGTCTTTCGCGCCTTGTGGATGCTCGCCGCGGTCACCCTCATCCTGGCCGGTCTGGCCATGACGGCGTTGCCGGGGCCGGCCGTGGTGGTCGTTCCTATGGGACTGGCCATGCTGGCGGTGGAGTTCGCGTGGGCCCGCAGACTGCTGGTTGTCAGCATCAAGCGCGGTGTTGATGCCAAGGATCGGTTGCAGCACGCCAGCCGGAAGATCAAGATCCTGCAAGGCGCTGCGTTGGCCTGTTTGGTCGCGGCCGTGGTCGCGCTGGTCGTCTTCCAGTAACAGCTGTTGTCTTGTGGTCCTTGCGGTGTCAGCCGATGCCGCACGATGTAAATCCCTTTACCGTGCGGCAAGTACCGCTTCTGTCCCAATCTGGGCACCCAACGCGCAGAGCTTCCTGCAGGGTAGTAGCCTTCGGTACGTCCGGTTTGGTTGAGTAGGAGGGGAGCATGACAACGGTCAGGTTGAGTGGCTGGCGGGAGCGTGGCCGTATCGTCGCGTCGACGGTGATCGTGGTGATCTTGGTGGCGTTTATTCTTGACAATACCCAGTCGGTGCGGGTGGGCTTCGTGGTGACCGAGCAGCAGGCTCCGTTGATCTGGGTTCTTCTGGTGACGGCGTTGCTTGGAGGGGTAGCCGGGTATCTGCTGCGCTGGCGTCGTGTCCGCTGACCGGTTGTCTGAGCTGCTGTGAACACGGTCGGGACGGCGGGTCATACGGACAGGGGCAGACAACACAAATCTGAGAAACGGTGCCTTCTTGGCGGCAAGGTCCGTCGGCGGTTTACCCAATTCATGCTTCTCGAGTTGAAAACGATATGGAGCGATTTCAGAATACCGCGGTCATTCGAACAGTTTGACGGTTATCGGTGAGCGTGGGCCATGTCGGCAGTGCCAGCGTCCTCCAACGCCTCACCTTCAGATCCTCGAGGGATGGCACAGAAACGGCGGTCGTGTGAAGGCCCTGGAGGCCATCGCGAGCGCCGACGGCCAGCTACCGGGAGGCCACGCGCTTCATGGTGTATCAGGCTGGCGACGGATGCCATGGGATGCCGTCATGGCCGGCGAGGAGCCTGTCCACCTCATCCAGGCCAAGCGGGCGGGGTAGAGGATAGCAAGTTCGGACCTGCGCCAACTCGCGGTGCGCTCGAACAAGGCTGGCGAAATCTCGTGGGTATTCCTGCGGATCGACACCGACCAGCCTGCCGATTTTACGCCCACGGCTGACCAAAGCCTGCCAGGCCTCGATGGGAGCAAGCCCGATGGAGTCGGTCCCGTGGGAGAACAGCATGAGACGGATCTCGTCGTAAGGATCGACGCTGTCCAGGTAGGCGCGCAACGCGGCATGCGAGGTCTCGGTATTGAACACTGCCCAGAACGGCACCGAGCCCGTACGCAGCGTCCACCAGGGCTCGAGCAGGAGAAAGCACTCGACGAGCAGCCGATCGGTGGGCAGACCCCGGTCGGCATACCAGCTGCGATACAGATCGGCAACGACCGGGCTGAGCCGCTCGGGCGTGTCGAAGCGCAACACGCGGACCTGCCACCCCTCGTCAGCAGCGAGCGCGGCGAGATCATCAAAGAGGGCCGGCTCGAACCCCCACTCGGCCTCCGGGCACTCCTCATCAGGCGGCGGCGGCGTCCAGGCCTGACGAGGTGAGCCGTAGCAGGCCAGGAACTGGGCCACCCGCGGTCCGCCGTGGTGGTACTCCTCGACAGTGGCGCCGCCCAGCGCGCCAGCCTGGAACACATACCGATCATCGACCCGGGTGACGGGCCAGCGCAGCTGGCAGTCGACCACCACCAGCGTGCCGCCGGGCGCGAGGCTGAAGCGCAGAAAGTCGCGGTAGGCCTGGGGCAGACGCAGCCACTTCGTCCGAAAATACGTCATGCCGGCGATCATCAGCCAGTCTTGGTTCGGGTCGTGCATATGATGCAGCGCCAGGTCGGGGTTGGCGCGCAGCAGCGCTCGCGCGGGCTCCAGACCCGCCCGCAGGTCGCCCTCGACGTCATCGCGGCGCACGCCCCGGCGTCTGACCGGTAGCAGCAGCGTCTGGGGCAGCCAGGGCGCGCCCAGCGCCGCAGCGAGATGCACCATCGCGCCGTTGGACGACCCGACGAACACTGCCGGATAACGCCGCCGCGGGTAATGCCCTGCGACCCAGGCGGCCAACTCATCCGAGCGCACCTGTCCAACCCGGTCGTGGGGGATGGCCTCGGCCCATCCACTGAACGCATAGGCCTTCTCACGGATCCGGCGGGGAAGCCGGTTAACCGCGCCGAACAAGGCCGACAACGCCGGTTCGACCGCGCCAGGGAACTGTCCAAGGTTGGGGATGTCCCGCCCGGCCAGAAAACGGGACAGCGCTCGCAGCATCCCGGTTGCCGAGTCGAAGGAGGCCACCGCCTTCCTCGCCTTCACCTCGCCCTCCCAGCGAGGAAATCGTCGATGACACGGGCGACCCGCGAGGGCGACCGGAACGGCACCATGTGACCGGCGCCAGGCACAACCGCCAGTCGTCCACGTGGCAACAGCCGGGTGACTTCCTCCGCCCAGGCCTGGGGCACGAGCTGATCGCGGTCGCCGCGGACCACCAAGGTCGGGACGGCGACATAGGGCAGCTTGTCTTCCACCCGGTCGACCAGCGCCTCCCGGAACGCCGCGGCCACTCGGCGCAGGCCGGCGTCGCGGTAGTCGGCGATGTTCAGCAGCGCCATGCGCGGCGACTCCCACCTCGCGTTGCGCAACCAGCGTACGGCCTGGCGGCTGAAGGTGCGCCCGGCCGGGTCGACCGTTGGGCCGACCAGCACCAGGTGGGACACGCGGTCCGGATAGCGCACCGCCGCGTCCACGGCCACCTGACACCCGAACGAGCCGCCGATCAGGCAGGCACGCGTCAGGCGCGCCGCCGCTAGCCAGTCCACCAGCGCGTCGGTCAACGCCGGCAGGCCGATCGTGCGGCTTAAACCGCGGCTCGCGCCGAAGCCAGGGAGATCGACTGTCCACACCTGCCGTGCGCATCCCAGCTCGGCCACCAACGGCAGCCACTCCCGGCTCGATACTCCGGCGCCATGCACGCACACCGCAGCCGGCTCCCCTTGCCCCTTGCGCCAAGCCGCCAGGCGATAACTACCAACCTCGAGATCGACCCGCTCCACATCCTCGGCGCTGCGGTGCGCGCGCCTGCCAGTCACCCGCCTACGCCTGTTCTTGCAGCAGTGCCGGCGGCATGCTCACCAGCTTCCTCCCCGCCTCACGGCCGGACTTAGCCATCAGCACGCGACCGCGAGCGTGGCGACAAAGGCAGCCCCCCAGACAGAAGAAGTGAGACCAGCCAGATTTCGTCAGTGTGGTAGGTCCGGATACGCTCAACCTCGGCGCATGGTACGGTCACGTTCGCAGCCCCTCAAGCGTGCATACTCCACGCTTCTCCATTGATCACCGCGCCGCCGTTGGAGCGCAAGACCTGACTGGACATGAACGAGAGTCCAGAGGCCAGAAAAGACGTACAGGCGCGATCTTCTCAAGCTGCCCACGTTCGTTGGCATATACCCACAGAGGACTCGATCCTCTCGGCGGAGAGGCCGGTTGAAACCAACGGTGTCCACACCGGACCAGCCACCACGTTCGCACGGGCCCCACGATCGAGCAACGACATCGGCAGCGCACGGGTCAGCTGTCCATGGCCAGCATCGACTTGCCCACCCGGAAACGCATCGCTGAACACGCCCCAGCGCGGCGCCAAGTGCACGGCTGTGACGCTGAGCGCTACGAAGAAGCCCCCCACCCGCCCACCTCAAAGGAATCGATCTCGGCCCAACCGATTTGGAATTTGGCCTTATTGTGCTGAGAGTGCCACAGGGATGCGCACGAGGATATGTCACGAGCGTGGATGGACGCCGATCCTGGTGGCAGGGCCGATCACCGGTCCTCGGGACGCCAGGCGCCGAGGTCGGGTTCGGCTCCGTGCGCCGAGGGGCGGTACAACGCGCCGGGGTCCAACCCCTCTGGGAGGTACGGCTGGTCGACCCAACCGGTGGGGTCGTCATGGGGGTAGCGGTAGCCGGCGCCGTGGCCGAGACGGCGGGCGCCGCGGTAGTGCGCGTCGCGCAGGTGCGCCGGGACCGGCGCGTTACCCAGCCGGCGGACCGCGTCGGCGGCGCGGCCAAGCGCGGTTGCCACGCTGTTCGACTTCGGCGCGAGCGCCAGGTAGAGCGCGGCCTCGCCAAGGGCGAAGCGCGCCTCGGGCAGCCCGACGAACTCCAGCGCACGCGCGGCGGAGACCGCGACGACCAGCGCTTGCGGGTCGGCGAGCCCGATGTCCTCGCTGGCCAGGATGACCATTCGCCGGGCGAGGAACCGTGGATCCTCACCCGAGTCCAGCATCCGGACCAGCCAGTACAGCGCCGCGTCCGGATCCGAGCCGCGCATCGACTTGATGAACGCGCTGACCTGGTCGTAGTGCTGGTCGGCGGCCTTGTCGTACCGCAGGTGCGGCTCGGCCAGCGCCGCGACGACGTGCTCGGGCCGCACCTCCTCCTCCCCCGCAAGGGTGGCCGCTGCCTCCAGTCCGTTCAATGCGACGCGGGCGTCGCCGTCCGCGGCGGCGACCAGCGCCTCGACGGCATCGGCCGTCACCGCCCGGCCGGGCAGGCCCCGCTCGTCGGCCAGTGCCCTCCAGATCAGCGCTCGCACGGCGTCAGGCTCCAGCGGCTCCAGCCGGTACAACAGGCTGCGGGACAGCAAGGGGGCGTTGACCTCGAACGATGGGTTCTCAGTCGTCGCGCCGATGAGGACGACCGACCCGTCTTCGACGCCGGGCAGCAGCGCGTCCTGCTGCGCCTTGTTGAAGCGATGAATCTCGTCGATGAACAGCACGGTCCTGCGGTCCACCAACCGCCGCCGGGTGCGCGCCTCGTCCACGACCTTGCGGACGTCGCGGACCCCTGCCGTGACCGCGGAGAGCTCGCAGAACGCTGCCTCGGTCGACGCCGCGACCACGTGCGCGAGGGTCGTCTTGCCAGTCCCAGGGGGACCCCACAGGATCACGCTCGCGAGCTGGTCGGCCTCGATCGCAGCCCGCAGCGGCCCAGCAGGGCCGACGAGGTGGGGCTGGCCAACGACCTCATCGAGCGCACGTGGCCGCAGCCGTGCGGCGAGTGGACCACCCCCTTCAGGAGTCTTCCGTGGCTCGTCAGCCTCGTGATCGAACAGGGTGCCGGGCACGAGCGCGGTTACGTTGGGGGCGCCACGGGCGCGGGCGTCACTGGATGGACGGGTAAGGGCGAGGAGGTTGCCCGAGCCCTTGGAGTCTCCGTCACACGCCCGTAGCCCCGCAGTGTCCCAGTGGTTGGGCCGGCCGGGTCCGAGATGAGGCAGATGATCTCGCGGTCGCCGTTGGCCCAGGCCGCCGGGTTCGGGAACAGCGGGGAGACCTCGAGGGGCGACGCGAAGAAATGGCCACCGACGAAACTCGCAAACGGCTCGCTCTTGCAGTGCGAGTCCGCCGTCTTCCGCAGTTCCCTCACGCCCGGATACGGCACATTGGGGCCGGCGTCAACTCGCAGCACCGCGAACACCTCGTAGCGGTGAGGCTGGCCGCAGTCAATCAGCAGGGCGCGTTGAACGTCGGGCTCGTTGAGCAGCTGGTCGAAGCACTCACCGCCAGCCAGGCTGTCGACAGGGCGGGCCGTCTCCCCGCCGAACTCGGCGACCGCCGACTGGATCTGCTGGGCAAGCGGGCGGGGATCCTGCGCCGCGCTTTGCGCGCTGATCCCCAGCGCCAACCACACCGATGCGGCGATGAGGCCGATGAGCCCAGTGGCCATGCCGCCGATCGACATGCCCATCCCTGACGCGTTCGTCCTGCGCGCCTTGGTGATCCCCACCCCGCCAAGCGCCAGGGCGAGGATCGCGGCCAGCGCGCCCAATGGTGCGGTGATGAAGAGAAGCCCCGTTGGCACCGCCACGATGCCGACGACAAGCGCGGCGATGGCAGCGGGGTTTGCCGGGCGCGCGCCGGCTGCCTCGGAAACCGGCGCCGATGGCAGCTGGGGTGGTGGTGCAGCGGGCTGCACGGCCACTGAGCTTGGAGGCGGCGGGAGGCCCGGAGGGGACGGGGGGACAACTGGCTGCGTGTCCTCGGCGTGGTCAGCCGCTGCCTCACCCTCCGGCTCGGTGATGCCTTGGTCACGCCCGTGCTCGCGCCCGGTTACCTCGTCGTCACTTCCGCTCTGGTCCGGCGCGTCGCTCATGACGGTGACGTCCCCCTCATTGACATCAGATCGAGTAGACATCGCTTCTACCCGTCCACACAGACGATCGCAATGATCTTGCCCCCTTGTAGCGTTGAGGGCTGTTCTCGCTGCTCGCGCAAGGATCCTTGAGCATATGCCGCGCCGCGCCTTTACGTTCCTCCGCGCCGTCGGAGCCCGCGCCCGGACGCCGGGCACCACGGCGGTGCTCGTGGGGTCGCTCGCATCGGGGGTGGGCGCATACCTGTTCCAGATGATCGGCACGCGGGCGCTGGGCACCCAAGGCTATGCGCCGATTGGGGTGCTGTGGACGATCCAGTACCTGGTGCTCACGATCCCGTTGCTGTCGGCGGAGGCCTACGTGACCAGGACGGTCACGTTGCACGCGGGCGGCTCGGAGGACCTGCGGCGGGGCGTTCGGGCGCTCGCCGCATGGACCGTCACCGTCGCGGTGGCGCTCTGCGCGGCGACGTGGGTTTGGCGGGATGCGCTGTTCCACGGCAGTGGGGATGGCTTCCCGTTCATCGCCGGACTGCTCGTGCTCTGCTTTGGCGCTTATGTGATCATCCGCGGCTGGCTCGCTGGCTCTTACCGGTTCGGCCAGTACGGCATCGCAACCGGGATCGAGTCGATGGGACGGCTCGCGATCGCGCTGCCAGTCGCGTTGATCGTGCCGAGCGCCCAGTGGATCGCATGGACGCTCCCGGCGGGGCCGCTCCTCGTGATTGCGTGGTGGTGGCTGGTGGCATGTGACCAGCCGTACCCATGCCACCTGCGCGGCGCGCGCCACGGCGGACTGGCCGAGGGACGGTCCAGCTCGACGGGCCAGTACCTATTCGCGACGACGATCGCGAACGCATCCTCGCAGACGTTGCTCGCCGCAGGGCCGTTGGTGCTCGTCCCGCTCGGAGCGTCGGCGGCGCAGGTATCAATCTTCTTTATCACGATCACCGCAGCTCGGGCTCCGCTGGTGTTCGCGATCGGGGGAGTCCTCTCGCGAGTCCTCCCCCCGCTGACTCGCGTCGCGCGGGCGGGAGACTACGCGCGGCTGCGGCGGATCGCCGTTCTGGAGGTCAGCACGGCAATCGCGCTCGCGGCGCTGGGCGCGGTCGCCGGGTCCTGGATCGGGCCGCAGATCGTGGCGCTCGCGTTTGGCCCAGGCTTCCGGCCCGAGGCCTGGTTCGTGGCGCTCGCCGCGGCTGGTGTGGTCGGCGCAACCGCCGCGCTCGGACTGAACCAGATGCTGATCGCGATGGGTGAGGAGATCCGCCTGGTCACTCCATGGGTCGCGGCCCTGATCGCTGGCGCGCTCACGGTGATCGGCCTCAACGGGGACCCCATGCTCCGTGTGGTGAGCGGGTTCGTTGCCGGTGAGGTGGTCGCGCTCGCAGGCCTGCTCAGCGCAGTGCTTACCGCGCAGCCAGCGCCCGCGCCCGATGAGCCAGCAGCAGGCGCGTTGACCACCGTGGGCGCCCCAGCCACGTTGGGGGAATGAGACTCGCTACTCGAAGTGGGCCCGGTAGCGCAGGAAAGCGGCTACGGCCTGCTTCGGGAGGTACGCGAAAAGCGCGTCGGGATCATCTCGCATCGCCTCGAGGAGCGCGAGATTGTTCTCGTAACCCAAGTACTCGCGCTTCATATCGGCAACCAGGTCGTGCTCATTCCGCTCTTGGACTACTGACGGCGCCGCGAATACAACCGTAGCGCCTTTGGCCTGAACATAGTAGGACGCCCAGATATCGTCCATCCTCCCGATATATGGGAAGAGGAAATAGTCTTTGAGCACGCGCCCAGCGAGGAAAGTGTTCTGCGAGTTGAAGGGGCTGATGGCGTCAGCAGAAATTGGGAAGATCGCTGGATCGAACATACAGTTCGGAGCGAACTGCATGCGGCAGATGGCATCGACATCAGGATCACCATTCCAAAAGTCAGCCTGCACCTCCGCTTGGATCACCTTCCGGGTGCTTGTGGAATAGTCTCTCTTCGGAAGCAGCTGCAGTGGGTAGCCACGATGCCAAAGATGCGGGTAGTTGGTCGCCCCGACGGGATCGAAAGCCGGCAGTGAGGTGCTGAAAACTCGCGCCTCGATCGGCCTCCCGATGAGCAGATCGCTGCCCCACCAGTCATAAGGAATGTTATCGTCGTCCACTACGGCAACGATCTCCGCCCCCATCTCGCGCGCCACGAGCAGCCCGAAGTTCCGGCGCTGGATACAGTTCCAGCCGATAAGATCGGACAGAGTCTTGTCAATCTTCTCTTGCTCGGCTGGCCCAAGGTACGTGCCATTGCCAAGATGGTAGTCGGGAGGGGTTTTCTGATCCCCGATGACAACGAGATGCCAGCCAGGCAGCGCGTCAAAGAGCTTGATCGCCTTGGTCGGCGGGTTGATCGTTGTCGTCACGATAACATTCGTCATCTTCTATCCTTGAGCTTGATGAGGTCGGAGGATGCCTGACTGGGGCTTGAAGCGGTTGACGATGAGCGTCTTGATGTATCTGGCCTGCGTAGCCAGAGAATTTTGTGATTCCCCCTCCCGGCGTGGAGTCCAGAAGGTTGGCACCTCAACGACCTCGACGCCGAGGCGGAGCGGCTTCAACACCGTCTCTAGCAGAAACTCGTGACGGAGACCCTCCCAGGCGATCCGCTGCATCAGCGCTGCCGGGAAGAGCCGGTAGCCAAAGGTCGCATCGGTGAGATGAGTATGGTAAAGCAACGAGGTCAGCTTCTGAAAAACCCAGTTCAGAGCGACCCGGACTTTGCCGTAATCGGAGAATCCACCGCCCGCGGCCCACCGTGATGCGGTCACGATGGCATTCGGCTTCTTCCGCGCTACTTCAATGAACTTAGGCATGATCAGCGGGTCGGTCTCGAGATCGCTTGCCATCATGACCACATGGCTGGCGGTCGCGAGATCAAAGGCCTCCCGCATCGCGCCTCCGAGAAACGGCAAGCGCTGGTGATGGATCCTTAGCCGATCTCCAAACTCCTCCTCAAGTCTTTTGCATCTTTCTAAGCTTTCTGGAGTTGTGCGTTCACACACCACGACAAGGACCTCGGCGATATCGTCGTCGCAGGTCGCTCGTAGAATCCGCGCCGTTTCGTCGAGTGAGTCAGTCTCGGTGACGACGGGCAAGATGACGGTAACGCCGGAGAACTCCTCAGGGAAGCTACTCAACCTTGACTCCTCTCTTGTGTGCCTGTGTAGTGAGACTCTTACTCCCAGTGTCGGAGGCGGGAGGGCTGAGACCCTGGCCAGTTGGCCAACTTCCGACCAATCACGCCTCATGGCGTCACCATGGGTCCGGCCGCTCAGGCGCCGCGAAAACCACAAGAACGCGAAGTTTTGATCACAGCGAGCATCCTTCTGGCTCTATGCAGCCACCAAGCCGCGATCGCTCGCCCCCCTGATGTCTATTATCCCCCGTGATGATTGAACCCAGGCCCGAGGGCACCCTGCTCAAGCTCCGGTGGCCGACCCAGGTGGGTTGATGCTATGGCAGTAGATCAATGTTGCTCCAGCGCACCGCAAACGAAAGCCACATGGTGGCATCAGCCACTCCTGCGCCTCGGCGCTTGGCTGCGCCCCTTATTCGGCGCCGTGGCCAAGGGGGAACGTTATCAAACGCGGGTAGTCGCGCTCCTTATGATGGCCGGCACAGGGCTTTCGCTGCTGCGCCAGGCGGGGCCGCCAGCGCTCGACACGATCTGGGCGGAGGATGGGGCGCGCTTCCTGACTGATGCGCTCGCGCTGCCCGTCTGGCGGTCAATCTCGCATGCGTATGCGGGCTACCTGCATCTGTGGCCCCGCGCAGTGGGCGAGTTAGCCGCAGCGCTTCCCATACGCTGGGCAGCTGCCGTATTTGCCCTCATCGCAGCCGTTCTCACCGCAGGGATGGGGGCGCTGGTGTACGTCGCGACCGGCGGGCACATCCGGTCGATTCTTGCTCGCCTCTGTATCGCGCTGTCCGTGACGCTCGTCCCGAATGCGAGCTTCGAGATCTTGAACACCACCGCAGCGTCGCAGTTCCCGCTGATGTTCGCGGTGTTCTGGGTGCTGCTGTGGCGCCCGCACAACCGCGCAGGCGTGGTCGTGGCGTGCGCGGTCACGCTCATCGGCGCGCTGAGCGCCCCCCTCACGGTGGTGTTCACGCCATTGGCCGTCGCGCGACTCCTCTCGCTCGGCTCTTGGCGTGAGCGGGCACCTGCGCTGCTCGTCCTGGCCGGCGCCGCAGTACAGATCGCCGTGACGCTCTCCCAGCCGTTCCTCTCACAAGCCGGCGCAACGCTCAGCGATCTCGCATGGATGACCCTCGTCCGCGTCGCGCTCCAAGCGCTTGCTGGCACGGCGCTCGCGATGAGGCTATGGCACGGCATCGGGCCAAACGCGGCGGTTGCCGCAGGTGCCGTGCTGCTCGTCGTCGGGGTGTTCGCGCTTGGGAGACCTGGGGTGAGCCTGCACGCAAGGCTCCTTGCCGGGGTGACAGGGGCATACGCGGCCGGGCTTGCGGTCTTGTCACCCTGGCTACGTGGCGGGGTGGCCGGCATGCGTTGGACGGCCGAGGCCACCCCACTCGGGGGGGCACGCTACACCTACGTGCCGATCCTGCTCGTCATCTGCCTGGTCGCCATCGCGCTCGACGAGCGGCCTCGGGCAGTGCCGCCTGGCTGGTGGCAGACCTTGCGAGTCGCGGCACTCATCGTTCTCGCAGTCCCGATCGCCCAGGACCTGAGAGCCCCGAACCCTCGCAGCCAGGGGCCGAGGTGGAGCGCAGAGGTCAACCGGGCTGCTGCCGAGTGCCGCGATCTCAGCAAGGACACACTGGTCGTGATCGACCATCCGCCCGACTTCGGGGCCTTCTTCGTGACGGTGCCCTGCGCCCGCCTCTGAGCCCGCGTTCGAGAGCTGCGGCTGCGATCCGTGGCGAAGCGAAGCGGAGCGCGGTTTCGGTGGCCCTCGCCGCCCGAAACCGCCTCAGATATAACAAAAACCTCTGGCGATGAGCGGACACAAGGTCGTGCCTCGTCGGGTGAAGCGACCTAAAAGGGTATTCGCGAGCGGAACCCGACGAGGCACGACCCACCAAAAGACTCCTCAAACACGTTCTGAGCCTGCGGGCCCCAGCCACGATCGTCACACCTGCTCGAAAGCGATGCTCCGCGGATGAGTGGGGCGGGGAGTTCGAGGGCCGGTCAGGCCCCAGAGCAGCACTCGCCATAGCGCCTCCGCCACGATCGCACGGCTGATCTTGCTCGCACCCTCGCGGCGCTCGGTGAACGTGATCGGGACCTCCACGATGCGGAACCCCAACCGCCACGCGCGCAGAGCCATCTCAAGCTGGAAGGAGTAGCCCTCGGAGGCAATGGTGCTCAGGTCAAGCGCCTGAAGCAGGGCTCGCCGGTAGGCGCGAAATCCCGCAGTCGCGTCTTTGACCGGGATCCCGGTCATGCCCCGAACGTAGGCGTTGCCGCACCGGCTCAGCCCGCGGCGCCAGGCTGGCCAGTCGACGACCCGTCCAGAGTGGACGTACCGCGAGCCGATCACGAGATCGGCGCCGCGCAGCGCGTGGAGGAGCCGCGGGAGATCAGACGGGTCGTGGGAGAGGTCGGCATCCATCTCGCAGATGATCTGCGCCCCGCGCCCGAGCCCCCACGCGAACCCATCGCGGTACGCCGACCCGATTCCGCTCTTCGCGGGCCGGTGCAAGACGTGGACTTGGGGGTCAGCCGCCGCGAGGCGGTCCGCAAGCTCGCCAGTGCCGTCAGGCGAAGCGTCATCGACGATGAGCACCTCAACCTCATCACCAGTGGCGAGGACACCTTTGACGGCCCGGTCGAGGGTGGCGAGTTCGTTATACGTGGGGATGACGACGAGCGTCCGGGCGTCCATGGGTTATCCGCTCCCCGGTAGAGTCGGCGCCCGGCCAACCGAGGCGACATCCAACCCAGCCGCTGTCAATGTCTCCACATCCCAGACGTGACGGGCATCAACGACAATCGGGTACGTGAGCAGCTCAACAAGCCGCGACGGCATGATCGCACGGTACTCGTCCCACTCGGTGCACACCACGACCGCATGCGCGCCGCGCAGCGCGTCCTCAGCCTTATCGCACAGCACCGCGTCCGGGTAGCGGGCACGGACGTGGTCAAGCGCCACTGGATCGTGCAGCCGGACACTGGCGCCCTCGGCGATCAGCGCATCAATCACGTCCAACGCTGGCGCGTCGCGGACATCGTCGGTGCCTGGCTTAAACGCGACTCCTAGCACCGCGATGTCCTTCCCAGCGATGTTCCATAACATCCGGCGGAGCTGCCCGATTGGCCACGCTTTGGCCTCACGGTTGACCCGGTCAGTCTCGCGTAACAACCCGAAGTCATACCCAAGCTCCGCGGCGATATGGATAAACGCCTCAACATCCTTCGGGAAGCACGAGCCCCCGTAGCCTAGCCCAGCGTTCAAGAACGCCCGGCCGATCCGCGGATCGTGCCCCATCGCGTCAGCGACCTGCCAGACATCGGCGTCAGCGGCCTCACAGATCCGAGCCATCGCGTTGATAAAGCTGATCTTCATCGCCAGGAACGCGTTGCTCGCGTGCTTGATCAGCTCGGCGGTCCGAACGTCCGTCTCGATATACGGGCAGTCATGCCGGGAGAGCAGCGGCGCGTACAGCTCCCGCATCGCCACATGCCCACGCGGCGAGTCCGATCCAACGACGATCCGGTCAGGCTGCAGCGTATCCGCGATCGCGCTGCCCTCGCGCAGGAACTCCGGGTTGCTCACCACGTCATGCGCCACCCGGCCGCCCGACGCCTGCGCCTGCAACCGCAACGCCTGGCGGATGCGCTCACCAGTGCGGACTGGAACGGTCGACTTCTCCGCGACGACCGTTGGCCGCAGCGCATGGGTCGCCACCGCCACCGCCGCAGCCTGGACGTAGGACAGGTTCGGCTCGCCGTTGTCCCGCCGGGGTGTGCCGACGCAGATGAACACCACATCAGCGTCGGTGATCGCCTCACTGACCTCCTCCGTAAACGCGAGCCGCCCAGATGACATGCCGGAGCAGACCAGCTGCTCGAGACCCGGCTCGATAAACGGCATCCGCCCCTCGCGCAGCGAGTTGACCTTGCCCTGATCGACGTCATAGCCGAACGCGCGGTGCCCTAGCTCCGCCATACACGCCGCCGTCACCAACCCCACATGGCCCACACCGATGACCCCCACCCGCATACGTCGCTCCGATCAATCTGACAGGGTCAACCTGATCAGGCCGGCTCGCCTCCAGCTCGCATCACGGGGCCATAGCCCGATCCCGGCAAGGTAGCAGGTTGGCGGGTACGCGTGCTCCAGGCCGAAGGGGCAGGCCGCCCGCGTGCGCGGGCGGCCTGCCTTCCGCAGAGGGGATTGATCCTGCGTTTAATGCAGACCGAGCTTGCGAGCGCAGGCTGGCCAGGCTCGCCATCCTTGGCCTGCGAGCACACGCTCAGCTATGGCGATCTGCTGCTCACGGGTCGCTTGATTGGCGGTTGGGGCATACCGCGTGCCCCCGTAGGCCCTCCACGTCCCAGGGTGAAACTGGAGCCCCCCATCGAAGGCTCCGACGTTGCTGCTCCAGTTGCCTCCGGACTCGCACTGCGCGAGCCGGTCCCACACGCTACTGCCAGCGACAAGCAGGACACTCGGCGACGGCGCGCCGAGCGCTGCTTGCGCGGCGCGTGTGGGCTGCGGTCGGGGCGGAACTTGCTCACCGGGGGCAGGGATGCGCAGCTGCTGGCCGGGTTTGATGACATCCGGGTGAGTGACCGACGGATTGGCGTCGTAAATACGACGCCATCCAGACTCCGGATCGAGTCCATGCTCGACCGCAATCTTTGTGAGGGTATCGCCAGGCACTACCGTGTATATCACAGGCTCAAGCTGCACAGTAAGAGTCGCCTTGATAGGGGTCGAAGGCACCTGAGCGATGCTATATCCAGCGCTGCCTCCGACCTGGGCGAAGGTTGTGGCAAGTACAAGAACAACGTCGCGGATGGCATAGCCCGCCTTGCGGGCCCTGGCCGTTGCAGAGTTCACGTACATACAACCTCGATGGTTGGCGTGGGGAGGGCACGACAACACCAACTCACCAAATGCAGGGGTCGTCGGCCCCGGCCCGTATCCCGTTACGGGCCTGGCTCGCGTTGGGCAGCGTTTACCCTGACCCGGGCTCCCGGGTTTCGTCAGGGATTTGCCCTCTCGCGGGCTTCAAACGACGGCAGCGGCAAACCGTCGATGATTTGACCGTGCCATATTTATTTTGCTAGCTGCAAGCCTGTTGACCGCCCTGTCACGAGGAGCGGACAAGACAGCGGCGAAACGTGCGCACAGCGCCTACTCTGCGCCTGAGGTCGCGCGAAGCCCACAAAAAGAACGCGACCAATGGTATGAATCCGGCGGCCGGGGCGTCAAGCCTCCACCGATCGCCCCGCGTGGTTGGGGCGATCGGAACTCAGGGGAGGTCACCTAGCCCGCCGGGCACACGGATAGTGCTTTTACTATCAGCAAACGTCACAAGCGGCGTACTGTCGATATTGTAGGTCCTCCCTGTAGTACGTGTAGCTGGGGCAGTAGTTGAACGTCATACAGGTACCCACGCAAAGCAAGGTAGCCGAACATGGCCCCTGGGTCAAGGAAAATATTGACCATACGCTAGCGCTGAGAATTATGAAGATTTGAGGCAGTATGACTCCCGTGTTGCGCCTACTAACTTCACAACAAAACGAGAGAGAAGAGGATCCTGAGCGCATACCCATCATCGCTTGCAGCACAGGATTCTTTCACCAGCCTTGCGACTCTCCGATTAGCCTCGTCAAGCCCATTCGTCACGGGTGAAGCGCTCCCATAGCCGCCACAGCCGGCACGGGGAATGATGCTCGCGATGTTGCGCCGCCGGGCATCACGAGTGAGGATCCACCTCCGTCGCCGGTGATCAACGGGCTCCCCGTTCTCTGGCCTCGCCAAAGGCGCCTGCTGCTCACCGCCGCCACGAAAGCCCCCCAGCTCCAAGGCGGTCACTCCCGACCGAGCCACTCGGCCTGCGCTCGCCAATGCCGATCCACCCAGCCGGCTCCAAGGTGAGCGGCTGGCGCGAATACGAGCTGGCATCTCATCATCCCCGTACATTGTTTCTGCGCAGGGACATGCCCACCTGATAGCTCAACCTCCCTGTGCTGTTGCCGTGGCTGTGCGAGCATGCCGCTTAGTGTGATCAACCGATGGAAGCACCAATAATACGGAGGAACTATGACGTACGTGTACGCCTTCAGCGAGGGGTCGAAAGAGCAGAAGTATCTGCTTGGAGGCAAGGGCGCGAACCTCGCCGAGATGACCAACCTCGGCCTGCCCGTTCCACCTGGCTTCACGATCACGACTGACGCCTGCAAGGCCTACATGGCGGCGGGTGACCAGATCCCTGAGGGCCTGATGGATGAGGTCGCCGCTGCGCTGGAAACCCTGGAAGCGGTCATGGACAAACGGCTGGGGGATGATCGCGACCCGCTGCTCGTCTCGGTCCGGTCGGGCGCCCCGTTCTCAATGCCGGGGATGATGGACACGGTCTTGAACCTAGGCCTTAACGACACCTCAGTGGTGGGGCTCGCCAAGCAGACTGACAACGAGCGCTTCGCGCAAGACTCCTACCGCCGCTTTATCCAGATGTTCGGCAAGATCGTCTTGGGGCTTCCAGGCGCGGCGTTCGAGGAGCTATTCGAGCGGGCGGCGGAGGCAAAGGGCGGCGAGGGCGCCCTCGACGCCAACGATCTGGTCAGCCTGGTCGAGGCGTTCAAGGGAATCGTGCGCGACGGCACCGGGCGGGACTTCCCCCAGGATCCGCGGGATCAGCTGCGCTTGGCCATCGAGGCGGTGTTCCGCTCCTGGAACGGCAAGCGAGCCCGCGACTACCGCAAGATGGAGGGCATCCCCGACGACCTCGGCACCGCCGTGAACGTCCAGACGATGGTGTTCGGGAACAAGGGTGAGGACTCGGGCACTGGAGTCGCCTTCACCCGCGACCCCGCTACTGGCGAGCGGATCGCGTACGGCGACTTCCTGACCAACGCCCAAGGCGAGGACGTCGTGGCCGGCATCCGGGTCACCTCCAAGCTCGACGACCTGAAAAGGCGGTTCCCTGAGTGCCACACCCAGCTCCTCGAGATCATGAGCACCCTGGAGCGGCACTACCGGGACATGTGCGATATCGAGTTCACGATCGAGCAGGGCCACCTCTACATGCTCCAGACCCGCGTCGGCAAGCGGACGGCGGCGGCGGCTTTGCGGATGGCCGTGGAGATGGTGGACGAGGGCCTGATCGACAAGCGCGAGGCCGTGTTGCGCGTCCAGCCGCACCAACTGGACCAGCTGCTGCATCCGCAGTTTGACCCGGAGGCCGTCTACACAGCCATCACGAAGGGCCTCAACGCCTCACCGGGGGCCGCCGTGGGCCGTGTGTACTTCACCGCCGACGAGGCCGAGGCCCGGGCAGCGGCTGGCGAGCCGGTGATCCTCGTCCGGCCCGAGACCTCACCCGATGACCTCCACGGCATGATCGCCGCCAAGGGCATCCTCACATCGCGAGGGGGCCTGGTCAGCCATGCCGCCGTGGTGGCTCGCGGCATGGGCAAGCCAGCGGTATGCGGGGCAGAGGCGGTCCGGATCGACCTCGCTGCCCGCCAGTTCAGCGTGAACTCGGCCGTCGTCGGCGAGGGCGAGGTCATCTCGATCAACGGGACCACCGGTGAGGTCGTCCTCGGCGAGGTCGCCGTCATCACCCCAGAGCCCTCGGGACCGTTCGTCACGGTTTTGGAATGGGCCGACAGCTTCCGCCGGCTCAAGGTGCGCACGAACGCCGACACGCCAGAGGACTCCGCCCGCGCCCGGGCTTTCGGGGCTGAGGGCATCGGGCTGTGCCGCACGGAGCACATGTTTCTCGGTGACCGGCTGCCGGTGGTCCAGCGGATGATCCTGGCCGAGACACAAGACGAGGAGCAAGCAGCGCTCGAGGACCTGCGAGTAGTTCAAAAGGACGACTTCGTCGGCATCCTCGAGGCAATGGATGGGCTGCCAGTCACAGTCCGGCTGCTCGACCCACCGCTGCATGAGTTCCTCCCCGACATCGAAGCGCTCATCGTGCGGGACGCCCGGGACGAGCTGGACGAGGACGGGCGCGCCCTCCTGCGCACCGCCCGAGTCTGGCACGAGGCCAACCCCATGCTCGGCACCCGAGGCTGCCGGCTAGGGATCGTCAAGCCCAACCTCTACCGGATGCAAGTGCGAGCCCTCATGGAGGCAGCCGTCCAGCGCAAGCAAGCTGGCGGCAACCCAGTCGTCGAGGTGATGATCCCGCTCATCGTCACCGGACCCGAGCTAGAGCTGCTGGTGCGCTGGACCCACGAAGCGGCCGAAGAGGTCTTCTCCGTGGCGGGCGCCCGCGTCGACTACCTCGTCGGCACAATGGTCGAGACTCCCCGGGCGGCAATCGACGCCGCCGCGATCGCCGCCGCGGCCGAGTTCTTCTCCTTCGGGACAAACGACCTCACCCAGATGACGTTCGGGTTCTCACGCGACGACATCGAGGGCCGGATCATGACCCGCTACCTGGAGGACAAGCTGCTGCCCGCCAACCCCTTCGAGACCCTCGACCGCGACGGGGTCGGCGAGCTCGTGCGCTGGGCCTGCCAGCGGGGCCGCCAAGCCCGGCCGGACCTGAAGCTCGGCATCTGCGGCGAGCACGGCGGCGACCCCGCCTCGGTCGCCTTCTGCCACGAGGTCGGCTTGGACTACGTCTCGTGCTCCCCCTTCCGGGTGCCCCTCGCCCGCCTGGCCGCCGCCCACACCGCCCTCGGCGACGCTGGCCCCTCGGCCTCAGCCTGACCCCATTTTGTGGCCAGGCTCCCGGACGCATGTCCCGGGAGCCTGGCCACAAGTGATCTGCTGCTCCTCGCCGGGCGACTTCCCGTTGGCACTCATGGCGTGGACGTGAGCGACCTCAAACGGCTGAACCCTGGGTGGTGTCGGTATCGCTGAGGAACTGGCTGCAGGGGCGTCCTCGCGCAAACCGTCTACGGGCCGGTGAGGCCCCAGCGGGTCCTGATACAACGCTCCAGGCGGCCGAACACCAAGCCATCCACGAGGATTCCGATCAGGAGGACCGTGAGCATGGCCGCCAGCAAGCCGGCAGCGTCGGACAGCTCCCTGGCGAACTGCAGCCGGGCGCCGAGTGACGGCCGGCTGGCGATGATGAGCAATAGCTCACCTGCCATCAGACTGCGCCACGCGAAGGCCCATCCCTGCTTCATCCCACCGACGAAGGCGGGCAGCGCCGCGGGCAGCACGATGTGCCGGTAGGCGGCGATCCCGCGTGCCCCCAGCACCCGGCCAGCGCGGAGCAGCAACGGGGGAATGTGGTCGACCCCGTGGATCAGCCCGTTCGCGATGGCGGGCGCGGCGCCCAGGACGATGACGAACAGGATCGCCCGCTCGCTGAGCTGGAACAAGAGGACCGCGAGCGGGAACCAGACGATAGAGGGCATCGTCTGCAACCCGGTGATCAACGAGCCGACGGCGGTTCGCAGCAGGCGGATGCGCGCGACCGCAAGGCCGAGCAGCACGCCGATCACGATGGCGATGGCATAGCCGGCGACCGCCCGGCGCATGGTGATGCCTGTGGCGGTTAACAGCACGCCATCGCGCAGATCGTCCAGGAGCCGGCCGAAGGCTGCGGCCGGGCCGGGAAGCGCGTAGCTCGGCCTCAGCTCGAGCCACACGACGAGCTGCCACAGGCTGATCAGCAGGCCGCCGGCGGCAAGCTTCGGCCACGTCGCGCGCCACACGCGCGCGCCCCAGCTGAGCGCAGGGTCTAAGGGGACCTCGAGCGCGTCGATGCCCGCCAGATCCTGCTCATACCCGTGAAGCCTGGGGTCACTGAGATGCGGTTGCGGCGCCTGCATGGCGGCGCACCTCCTCACGTAGGCGCTCGGTGACCGCGGCGGCCAGCCCAGCCACCTCCGGGGACTCCAGCCGGCGAGGCCGCAGGACGTTGACAGGAAACTCGGCGACGACCCGTCCAGGCCGGCTGGACAGCACGAGGACGCGGTCACCGAGGCGCACCGCCTCCCGGACGTTGTGGGTGACGAAGATGACGGCGACCCCAGTCTCCCGCCAGACCCGCTCCAGCTCGTCGTGCAGGAGGTCGCGGGTGATCGCGTCGAGAGCGCCGAAAGGCTCGTCCATCAGCAGCACCTGGGCCTCTTGAGCCAAGGCTCGGGCCAGGGCGACCCGTTGGCGCATGCCGCCGGACAGCTCATGAGGCCGCCTGCCACCGAAGCCGGTGAGGTGGACAAGCTCGATCAGCCGGGCGGTCTCCTGGCGCCGCTGCGCCTTGCGGACCCCGCGTAGCCGCAGCGCGAGGTCGATATTCCGCTCGGCGGTCAGCCAGGGGAACAACGCCGACTCCTGGAACAACAGCGCCGTGCGGCTCCCATTGACTTGAACGGTGCCGGCGCTCGGCCGATCAAGACCGGCGATCACGCTCAACAGCGTGGTCTTGCCGCAGCCGGACGCCCCGACGAGGCAGACGAACTCGCCAGGCTGGACGGTGAACGAGACCTGCTCAAGCGCGAGGACCGCCGTGCCAGCCGGCCCATATGCCTTGCCGACCCCTTGGACCGCCACCGCCGGATACGTGGTCGGCGGCGCTTGAGCCAACTCTCGCTTCGATATGGCCATCACTGACTCACCTCTGGCTGGCCGGCCTCGGACAGGACCTCATTGAGCAAGGTCAGGTCATAGATCCCGCCGAGGTCGACACGATCCAGCAGCCCGAGCGACGTCGCGTCGCCGGCCGACCTGCGCAGCGAGGACGCGATCGGGTCGACAGTGAACCGCAGGTGGTCCCAGGCTTCGTTGAGAGTCGCGTCGGCCAGGCGCTTCCCTGTGAGGGTCTCGATGGCATCGTTCACGATCCGCTTCGCCTCCTCGGGGTGCTGGGTGATGAAATCCGTCGACGCGACGTGGCCCTGCAGCAACCGCTTGACGGCATCCGGGTGCTCAGTGAGGAAGCCGGTCCGCACGACCAGGTGGGTGGTGACGTACTGCCCGCCAGGCCATAGGTCAGCCTCATCGACCAACACGTGGCCGCCGCCCTCGTTGACCAGCCTGGTGGCCCACGGCTCCGGCACCCAGGCGCCGTCAAGACCGCCAGCCCGGAACGCCTCGAGGATCTGGGCGTTCTCCTGCGGCCTGATCGACACGTCGCCGCTACCCTCCAGGGTGGTCCGCAGACCCTGCTTAGCCAGCCAAGCGCGCAGCGCCACGTCCTGGGTGTTTCCGAGCTGCGGGCTGGACAACCGCGTGCCGCGCAGGTCGCTCGCGTCGTCGATCCCTGGCCTCACCACCAGGAACGCGCCGCCCGAGGTCGCGCCCGCCACGATCCGGATCGCCGTTCCGTCGGACTTGGCAAATGCGTTGATCGCCGGGTTCGGCCCGATGTAGACGGCGTCGACGGCCTGGGAGAACAGGGCCTCGACCGCCGCGGGACCGGCGTTGAAGGTCGAGGTCTGCAAGCGGACCCCCGGCCCAAGGCTCTGGGAGAACAGCCCCTTCTCGACCCCGACGATCCCGGTCGCATGGGTCAGGTTGGGGAAGTAGCCCAGCCGCAGTGTCACCTCGGACTCGTTAGCCGAGCCCGTCCCCCCTGCGGCAGCGCAGGCGCTGGCGAGGAGCCCCAACGCGACGACGATGCCAGCGAGACCACACTGCCGCCGCGCTCCCCGCATCCCGCTCTCTCCCAGCTTCCCTGCGGCCCATGACTGTTTCCTTATAAAGATGACCTCCGAGCTTTTCTTAGTCAAGAAAATAAGCTGAGAAAGGTCGATCAGCGGGCTTGGTCAGCGCAGGCGGGCGGCGAGGAGGGCCACGTCGTCGGCCTTTTCCCCAGCGGCGATCGCGCAGATGAGGCGCTCGCAGAGACGCTCCAGGTCCGCCTCGCTCGGGTCGATGATTTGAGCCAGGCGATCGAGACCCTCGTCGAGAGGCAGTGAGCGCTCCTCCACAAGCCCGTCCGTGTAGAGCAGCAGCAGCGAGCCAGGGCCGAGGTCGAGCACTGACGACACGAACGGCTCCTCCGTCCCCTCCGTACAGACACCAAGCGGAAGGTTGGGCTCAAGCTCCAGGTAATGGGGGGCGCTGCCCGGGGAGACGAGCAACGGTGGCAGATGTCCCGCGCTGACCAGCTCAAGGCGTTGGGTGGCTAAATCGAGGACTCCATACACGGCGGTGGCCACCACTGACGCTCCCATGCCCTGCACAAGCCGGTCCAGGCTGCCCATCAGGTCGCTGGGCTCCAGGCCGTGGATCGCGTAGGCGCGAATGGCGGTACGAAGCTGCCCCATGACCGCCGCGGCCCGGGGACCCCTGCCGACGACGTCACCGACGACGAGCGCCACGCGGTGCTCGTCGAGCGCGAACACGTCGTACCAATCGCCCCCGACTTGGGTGCCACGGCTTCCCGGCTGGTAGTGAACCGCGAGGTCGAGGCCAAAGATCCTCGGTGGGGTATCCGGCAGCAAGCTGCGCTGGAGAGTCTCGGCGATGTGGTGCTCGTGCTCGTAGCGCTCGGCATTCTCGATCGCGATCGCGGCGAGCTGGGCGAGCTGGAGAAGAACCACCTCATCGCTCTCGCTGAAGTCACCCGCCACCTTGTCAGCGACCTGGATGAGACCCAATATCCGGCCGGTCCGCCCGATCAAGGGCGCGGCCAGCCAGCCCTCGAGCATCGGATGGCCGGGCGCCACGTCGAAGAGCCCCCGCGAGACGAGGCTCGCCTGGATCTCTTTCTTCGTCATACGCACCGGCTTTTGGCGCTCGAGGACGAGGCGATAGATCGCTGGCGCGTCATCCCCAGTGGTGATGACCGTGTCAGCCTCGCGGGCGCCGGTGACCTCACGGGCGCTCTCGCTGATCACGTGCAGGATCTCATCCAGCGACAGGGTCGAGTTGATGACCACCGCGGCGTCGGCGAGCTTGCGTAAGTTTCGGGCCTCGGTCTCGTAATGCTGATCAAGACGGAGGGAGAGAAGCTCGCTCTGCTCGCGCAACACCCGCGTCTTCTGGTAGAGTTCGATGAAGACCCGTACCTTCGCGCGGAGGAGCGGGGGGTCAAACGGCTTCGTGATGTAATCGACCGCGCCGGTGGAGAATCCCTGGATCACCTGAGCAGCGTCAGTGGTGTAGGCGGTAAGGAAGATGATCGGGATCTCCCGGGTGCGGTCCCGCTGCTTGATCCGGGCCGCCGTCTCAAGCCCGCTCATCCCAGGCATCCGGACATCGAGCAAGATCAGCGCCACGTCCTCAGTCAGCAGGTGCTTGAGCGCCTCCTCGCCAGATTTGCCCCGCAGCAGCCGGTGGCCGAGTGGCTCCAGGACCGCTTCCAACGCGACTAGGTTCTCCGGCCGGTCATCGACGAGGAGGATCGTCGCCTGCACATCCTCAAACGCGCTCACCGCTCTCCCGTCTAGGTTTCTCGTACGCGCCGACGTGACGGGTGACGCGATTCTCTCCCGCCCACCGCGAGTGGGCTAGAGGCTCTCCTGGACGGCCTCGTGCTCATTGAGCGATCCATACCCGCATCAGCGAGAGCAGCTGGTCGATGTCCACAGGCTTGGCGATGTAGTCAGAGGCCCCAGCGGCGATGCTCTGCTCACGATCGCCCTTCATCGCTTTGGCCGTCAGGGCGATGATCGGCAGCTCGCGGAAGCGCGGGATCCTCCGGATCGCGGCCATAGCCTCGTAGCCGTCCATCTCCGGCATCATGACATCCATGAGCACGAGCGCGATGTCCGGGTTCTGCTCAAGGACCGCGACCCCGTTCCTGCCGTTCTCCGCGAAGAGGACCGTCATGCCCTGACGCTCCAGGACGTTGGTCAGCGCGAAGACGTTGCGGACGTCATCATCAACGATCAGGACCCGCTTGCCGGTGAGGACACCCGAGCCAACGTGGAGTTGCTCGAGCAGGAGGCGCTGGTCCTCGCGCAGGTGGCTTCCTGGCTGGTGGAGGAACAAGGTGACCTCCTCCAGCAGGTGGCCTGGTGAGCGGGCGTCTTTGACGATGATCGTCTCCGCATACCGCGCCAGGCGCGTCTCCTCCTGCCGCGCCAGCTCTTTGCCGGAGTAGATGACGACGGGGATCGCGCGGAAGCCCTCGTCCGCCGCCAAGCGCTCCAGCAGCGCAAACCCGCTGGCCTTCGGGAGATTCAGGCTCAAGACGATGCAGTCGACTGGCCCGGACGCCAGGATGGCCCCCGCATCCTCGCTGGAGCTGGCTGCCTGGACCTCGACCTGCGGGCCGCTGAGCAGCGCAACAGTTGCGGCGCGCCGGATCTCGTCGTCCTCCACCACAAGCAACCGGCGCCGGCCGCTGTCGAGATACGAGGCCAGGCGGTCAACCACCGCGCCCAGCGCGTCGCCCCCGGCAGGCGTGTGGGTGAAGCCAAGCGCGCCCGAGCGGAGCGCCTGCTGGCGGAAGTCGGCAGCTCCCAGCACATGGATGGGAATGTGGCGCAACTCCATGTCTTGCTTAAGGTGGGCGAGCAGCGCGCCCCCGTCCGTATGGGACGACCGCGTGTCGAGCACGATCCCATCAGGGCGGTACTGGCGCGCCAGGGCCAGGGCGGTCCCTACGCGTGCGGTCACGATGACCTTGAACCCGCGCTCCTGGCCACACTGCATCCCGGACTGAGCGATCTGCTCGTCACCGGAGACCACGAGCAAGATGCGGTCACCATCGAGGATCGCGCCGCGGTCGTCGGACACCGCGCTCGCGGGAGCTTGGAGCGCCGGCTCGGCGGCTGTGAGAGGGCTCGGGGGGCGGTCGCCAGTGCTGTCGGCCTTGCCCTCAGCCGCAGCCTCCTGGCTGTCTCCTCCCGCCGGTGGCACAAGGGGCTCGTATGAGGTTGGCAGGTAGAGCGTGAAGGTGCTGCCCTTGCCCACCGTGCTCGTGACCCGGAGCTCACCACCGAGCAAGCGGGTGATCTCCCGGCTGATGGACAGCCCGAGCCCGGTGCCGCCGTAGCGGCGGCTGGTGGTTCCGTCGGCCTGCTGGAACGCCTCGAATACCTGCTGCAGCTTGTCCTGCGGGATGCCGATGCCCGTGTCGGTCACCGCGAACGCCACGACACGCTCAGACTTGGCGAGCACTGGGCTCGCGAAACGAAACTCATCCGGGAGCGCGAGCCCGATGAACAGGCCCACGGACCCCCTCTCAGTGAACTTGAACGCGTTGGAGAGCAAGTTCCGCAGCACCTGGTGCAGGCGCTGTGTATCGGTGACGATCACCTCGGGCGTTCCGGGGCGCAGCTCGACGATGAACTCGAGGTCACGCTCATCGGCCACTGGCCGGAAGCTCTCCTCGGCGTTGGCGCAGACATCGGCAAGGGAGACGCTCGCTGGAGCGACGGCCATCCTCCCGGCCTCGATCTTGGTCAAATCGAGGATGTCGTTGATCAGGGCGAGCAGGTCGCTGCCCGCGGTCTGGATGGTCCTGGCGAACTCGATCTGCCGCTCGGTCAGGTTGCGCTCTTGGTTATCGGCAAGGAGCTTGGCCAGGATCAACAGGCTGTTCAACGGAGTGCGCAGCTCGTGCGACATGTTGGCGAGAAACTCCGACTTGTACTTGGAGCTCAACGCCAGCTGCTCCGCCCGCTCCTCTAACCCGAGGCGCGCCATCTCGATCTCGCGGTTCTTGACCTCGATGCTGCGGTTCTGCTCAGCGAGCAGCCGGGCTTTCTCCTCAAGCTCCTGGTTCGTCTGCCGCAGCTCCTCCTGCTGCTGCTGGAGCAACTCCTCCGACGCCTTCAGCGAGGCTGCCTGGGACTCCAGCTCGACATTGGACCGGCGCAGCTCCTCCTGCTGGACCCTAAGCTCCTGGGCCAGCCGCTGGGACTCCGCCAGCAGCTCCTCAGTTCTGGTGTTGGCGATGATCGTCGACAGCACCACACCGATCGTCTCGATGACCTGCTCCAGGAACGTCTGGTCCACCTCACTGAAGGGCTGCAGTGATCCTAACTCGATGACGCCGAGCACCTCGTCCTCGAACAGGATCGGCAGGACGATCAGGTTGATGGGGGCAGCCTCACCGAGCCCCGAGCTGATCTTGATGTAGTCAGCCGGCGCCTCGATGATGAGGATGGGGATTTTCTCCAGCGCGGCTTGTCCGACCAGGGACTCCCCGAATGTGAAGCGGTTAGGGACGCTCTTGCGCGCCTTATAGCCGTAGCTCGCGATCAGCCGAAGCTCGGGCTCGACCTCGCCGTCCACCTTGAGGAAGAAGGCCCCGTGCTGGGCGGAGACCGTCGGCGTGAGCTCGGACATGATGAGCCGGGAGACGGCCTGGAGGTCACGCTGACCCTGCATCAGACCGGAGATGCGGGCCAGGTTAGTCTTGAGCCAGTCCTGCTCCTTGTTCCGGCGGGTTGTCTCGACCAGGTTGCCAATCATCTGGTTGACGTGGTTCTTGAGCTCGGCCACCTCGCCCTGGGCCTCTACCGCGATCGTCCGGGTGAGGTCGCCTTGCGTGACCGCCGTCGCCACCTCGGTGATCGCCCGCACCTGAGTGGTCAGCGAACGGGCCATGATGTTCACGTTGTCGGTCAAGTCCTTCCACGTGCCTGACACCCCCCGCACCTGCGCCTGGCCGCCCAGCCGGCCCTCAGTGCCCACCTCACGCGCCACCCGCGTCACCTCATCCGCGAACGAGGACAGCCGGTCGACCATGGTGTTGATCGTGTCCTTCAACTCCGCGATCTCACCCCGCACATCGACCGTGATCTTGCGCGACAGGTCACCCCTCGCCACCGCCGTCGCCACCTGCGCGATGTTGCGCACCTGGCTCGTCAAGTTCGACGCCATCGAGTTCACGTTGTCGGTCAAGTCCCTCCACGTGCCCGACACCCCCCGCACCTGCGCCTGCCCGCCCAGCCGGCCCTCAGTGCCCACCTCACGCGCCACCCGCGTCACCTCATCCGCGAACGAGGACAGCCGGTCAACCATCGTGTTGACCGTGTCCTTCAACTCCGCGATCTCACCCCGCACATCGACCGTGATCTTCTGCGACAGGTCACCCCTCGCCACCGCCGTCGTCACCTGCGCGATGTTGCGCACCTGGCTCGTCAAGTTCGACGCCATCGAGTTCACGTTGTCGGTCAAGTCCTTCCACGTGCCCGAGACGTTCGGCACCTCCGCCTGGCCGCCCAGCTGGCCCTCGGTGCCCACCTCACGCGCCACCCGCGTCACCTCATCCGCGAACGCCCGTAGCGTGTCAGTCATCGAGTTGATCGTGTCGGCCAGCGCCGCCACCTCACCTTTCGCCTCCACCGTGATCTTGTGGCTCAGGTCACCCCTCGCCACCGCGGTTGCGACCTGCGCGATGTTGCGCACCTGGCCGGTCAGGTTCGAGGCCATCGAGTTCACGCTCTGGGTGAGCTGCTTCCAAGTGCCGCTGACGCCCTCGACTTCGGCTTGGCCGCCGAGGATGCCCTCGGTGCCCACCTCACGCGCCACCCGCGTCACCTCATCCGCGAACGAGGACAGCTGGTCAACCATCGTGTTGACCGTGTCCTTCAACTCCGCGATCTCACCCCGCACATCGACCGTGATCTTCTGCGACAGGTCACCCCTCGCCACCGCCGTCGTCACCTGAGCGATGTCGCGCACTTGAGCGGTAAGGGACTCCGCCATGGAGTTGACGCTGTCGGTCAGGTCCTTCCACGTCCCCGACACCCCCCTCACCGTGGCCTGGCCGCCAAGCTTGCCGTCGGTCCCGACCTCCCGCGCCACCCGGGTGACCTCATCGGCGAAGAGCGATAGCTGGTCGACCATGGCGTTGATGGTCGCTTTGAGCTGCGCTACCTCGCCCTGGGCCTCGACGGTGACCCTCTGGGACAGGTCACCCTCGGCCACTGCAGTCATGACCTGGGCGATGTTGCGCACCTGGCCAGTCAAGTTCGACGCCATCGAGTTGACGTTGTCCGTCAGGCCCCTCCACGTCCCCGACACGCCCCTGACCTTGGCCTGGCCGCCGAGCTTCCCGTCGGTCCCGACCTCCCGCGCCACCCTGCTGACCTCGGCCGCGAATGCGCTCAGCTGGCGGACCATCGCGTTGACGGTCTTCCCGATACGGAGGAACTCGCCCTTGATCGGCTGGCCCTCGATCTTGAGTGCCACCTGCTGGGTCAGGTCGCCCTTGGCCACCGCCTCGATCACCCTGGCCACCTCGATGGTCGGGCGGGAGAGGTCCTCCACCAGGCGGTTGACCAACGCCGCGGTGTCGGCCCACGCGCCTCGCGCCTCAAGCGAGAAGCGCTCCTCCGTGCGCCCCTCACGGCCAACAAGCCGGCTTACCCGGACCAGCTCCTTGTTGACTTTCGTGTTGAGCTCGGCCACCTCGTTGAACGCTCCCCCGATCTGGCCGACCAAAGTGTCCCGGCCTTGTGGGAGGCGCACGGAGAAGTCGCCGTCCTTCGCTGCCCGCAGCGCGCGCAAGAGCTCGCGGAGCTCGGCCTCGTCGACCGTCACTTGGCCGTCGTCCGCCTTCGTCCCCAGCTTGGTCGCCGCCATGATCATGTCCTCCCAGGCGCAGCGGGCAGCGGAGAGCGGTTTAACGCCGCCTTCCTGCGGTACTGGGAATCATGAGGTTGTGCGGCGCGATCACCAACGGGGAATGTACACCGGCCTCGGCGGAGCGGCCCAGGCGCGAGCTGGAGGCCCAGGCCACACTGCGGTTGGTCCTTCCGCGGAGAGGGCAGGGCCCGCGCGGGACGGGAACTTGTGCGTCGCGCGTTCGCACTCTTGGTTCGACAGAGGTTGGCAGGCCGAGATCCGGCAGACTACAGACCTATGAGTGACGACGAGCTTCAGGTCGCAGCGCGGCGCGCCGCGCGGGGCGACGCGGAGGCGTTCGCCGCACTGTGCCGCGCGCTGCAGGACGATATCTGGCGCTACTGCCACGCGCTGACGGGTGATCGTGAGCAGGCCTTCGAGGCGGCGCAAGAGACGTTCCTCCGGGCAGTCACCGCGATCCGCCGGTTCCGTGGCGACGCGCCAGTGCGGGTGTGGCTGCTCGTGCTGGCCCGCCGGTCGGTGGCCGAGCTCCGACGCCAGAGCGCGCGGCGGCCGACGCCGGTGCGCGCTCCGGTGGATCCGATCACGGGCGATCGGAGTGGCGAGGTCGAGATCAACCTGCTGGTCAGCAGCCTCGAGGAGACCCGGCGCCAAGCGTTCGTGCTCACTCAGATGCTCGGGTTGTCATACGAGCAAGCCGCAAAGGTCGCAGGCGTCCCGATCGGCACGATCCGGTCGCGGGTCTTCCGGGCCCGCTGTGAGCTGGTCTGCCTGCTCTCCGATATCGAAACCCCCGCTCAGGAGGACCGTCATGGACCACCTTGATGTGCGCTGCCCGACAGCGCGCCAGTGGCTCTCGGCGCTCCGTGACGGCGAGGCTGGCGAGCAGCCAGATTTTCGCGCCCACGTGCAGTCCTGCGCCGCGTGCCAGCGGTGGGACGCGACCGCCGATGCGTTGACACGCCGGGTACGGGTCCACCGCACTGGCAGCCCTGACATCGTCGCCACAGCTCTCCAGGCCTTCCAGGCTGGACTGGGGCCACGGCCGCTGCGCGACTACGCCTGCTGGATTCTCGGGCTGGCAGGCGTCGCGGGGCTCATCCTGGCCGCGTTCGGCCTCGTGGCCTCACCCGGCTCCACGGTGGAGCCGGGGCTCCACCTGGGGCATGACGTGTACTCGTTCGAGACCGCGCTCGCGCTCGGCTTCCTGGTGACCGCCTTCCGCCCCGACTACGCGCGCGGCCTGCTGCCAGTGACGGCCACCGCAGCCCTGCTCATACTGCTGCCATCGGTAGCGTTCGTCGTGGCCGAGCACCGAGAGCTGCTCCAAGAGGTGTCGCACCTTCCGATGCTGATCGGCCTCGTGGGGCTCTTGATGCTGGTCGCTGACCAACGCCGGTTGGCCCGACGATGGGCGCCGGTATGAGGGGCCGCCAGCCCGCCGCAGTGGCGCAACCCCGCCGGCACGCCGCTCCACCGACCCAAGTGCCCAAGCGCCGCGAGCGCATGCGGCTATGCGGCGCGCGGAGCCCGGTGCGGCGCAGGCATCTAGGGTAAGGCTCGACATGAGCCGCCTCGCCGCCCTCCTGCTCGTCATCGTGCTCACCCCAGTCGCGTTAGCCGCCGTCGCAACGCCGGCGTTCGCCCATGGCCGGGCGAGCGACACCACGAACTACGCCAGCCGGATCACCTCGGCGCCCGACCTTCCCGGTGTGCGCTGGGAGGTCTACAACGGCGACGAGTTTCTCGGCGTTGAGAACACCGGCCCGGCCGAGCTCATCATTCCCGGCTACATCCCTGGCGAGCAGTTCCTACGGATCAGTCCCGGAGGCGTTTTTGTCAACCACAACGCTCAGGCGTACTACCTGAACCAAGACCGGTACTCGCGGGTCAGGCCGCCCGAGGGGGTCGGGCCGGACGCAACGCCCGACTGGGTGAAGGTGTCCTCCACGCCCCGGTACGCGTGGCACGACCACCGGATCCACTGGATGAGCTTCGGGCTGCCGCCCCAGGTCCGCGATAAAGGGAAGCTGACCCGCATCTTCAGCTGGCAGATCCCGTTCACCTACGGGGGGCGGCAGCACCAGCTCGGCGGTGAGCTGCTGTGGGTGCCCGGCCCATCGCCGTGGCCGTGGCTGCTCGCCGCGCTGCCGGTGGTCGCGATCCCCGCGCTGCTCGGGCTGCGGAGCAAGCCTGAGTCAGGGCGCTGGCCAGGGCTGGTCCGCCCGGCGGCAGCCACGCTCGGGGTGCTCGCCGCCGCGAACCTCATCCACCTGGTCGACGACTTGACGGCGACGCCAATCCCTTGGACGAGCACCGTGTTCGCCGCCGCGCAAACCGCGCTGTTCATCGGCATCGCGCTGTTTGGCGCCGTCCGGGCATGGCAAGCCGGTGACGGGGCCTTCGCTGCGCTCGGGATCGGCTCCGGCGCGCTGCTCATCGGCCAAGGCCTGCTCTACTTCCCTGTTCTTAGCGCCTCCCACTCCGCTACCGTGTTTCCCCTCGCGCTCACCCGCGCCGTGGTGGCCGCGAGCATCGTCCAAGCGTTCCCCCTCGGCGTCATCGTGGTCCGGGGCAATGACCGCCAGCTGGCCGAGCCAGCCATCCCAGAGCAGGTCTCGGCGCAATGACCTCGCGCGCCGACTACGCCGTCTCCGTTATGCGCGCGGTGAGAACGTGTTTGAGAAGTTTTTGTGGGGGTCGTGCCTCGTCGGGTTCCGCTCGCGGAACACCCTTTTAGGTCGGAGCCTCCTTCCGGGACGAGGCACGACCTGCGCCTGCTCACCGTCATGTTTTTTATTGTATCTGAGGTGGTTTCGGCGGCCAGGGGCCGGGGGAGTCCCCCATACCAGGCCACCGAAACCGCGCTCCGCTTCGCTCCGCCACGGATAACAGCCGCGGTTCTCAAACACGTGCTGAGACGGAGAACACGGTTGAACGCAACCCCAGCGCCGACTTCAGCGACTCCCCCGACAGCGTGGCAGCGCCTGCCGTGCCCTCGACGCGGACTCCCCCGTACCCGCGCGCGGGGTCGCCGACCCGGCCGACAGCGCCATGTGGATCGGGCAGTTGGATACGGGTCGCGCGCCCCACACCCGCTGCCGCGCCGAGCTTGTCGGCGCTCACTCCCACGCTCCACGACCGGTAAGGGTTGTCCGAGGCGAGGTCCCACCGGCTGTCATCAACCGGCTGCAGATACGGGGAGTCCACCCCAAAGGTGAACCGCCCCGACTCGCTGTGGCCGCCATGTGAGGACGCGTAGAACCCTGGCACGGTCTGGCTCTGGTAGCGGATCGTCAGCCCGGTGGTTGCGCCAACCGCCTCGACCCAGCCGCTCCCAGCGGGGGCATCGGCGGACTCCTGGTCATATCCCCGGTATGCCTGGTCACGCATGGTCGCGGAGAGGTGGCAGCGGCAACGCCCGAGCAGCGCGGACGGCGTAATCCGGGCGACCGCATACGAGCGCGCGGCGATCGCCTGCGCCCGCAGGGCCTCAGCCGGCCACGTTTTCGGCATCTCCGCGACGCCCCTTAGGTAGCGTTCGACTGAGGGGATATCGAGCGTCACGATCATGGTCGCGGGATTGGTCAGCGCCGAGTCGAACTCAAGCGCCCCCCACTTGTAACGGGCACCGGTGTAGGGGAGCCGCACGATCCGGTTGTCGCGGTCATCCTGCGAGAGCGCCGCTCGCAGGATCCGCTCCTTGTCCCCCCCGGCCCATAGCACGCTGCCGCCTTGGCTGATCTCGTAGGACGCATCGGGGCGGACCGCCACGGTCCACGCCGCGCCACCGCCCTGCGCGACTGGGACGGCATCACAGGCACCCCCGGGAGCGCATAGCTCCCACCCCACCGGGCCGCCGACCGCCTGGACGTCCATTGTCCGGGCGTGGCCTGCCAACCCGACGACGATGCCCGCCGGCATTGGTGACTGCGCGACCTGCGCCCCAGGGAAATAGGCCTCGAGGATCGTCCGGGCGTCGCAGCCGAGCCTCGCCGCGCCCTGCGCCCCGTACTGGCTCATCCCAACGCCATGGCCGAACCCGTGCCCGGTAAACACGAACTCCCCGGGCGCGGGCTGCGCCTCCGGCACCTGCGCCCCTCCCGGCGGCGGGCACCCCTGCCCCGCCCGGGCAACCACGGGAAGGATCGCCCCGCCGAGCATGAGCACAAGGATCAACGCTCTCAACCGCATCGAGGCTCCTTGCTGCGGATCAGCGGCCAACCGGGTGACAGCCCCCTTGTTCTACCGCACAAGCAAAGAACGCGCACAGACGGGCCATCAGCGACCACCAGGGCAGATCGGCGCATGCTCGCTTGGCGGTGGTGATCCCAGCGCCCGCCTCCGGCCGGCCCATCCACCCCGCCTCGCGCAGCAGTCATTGTGACTGTACGCTGCCTTGAATATTTCAGGCAGCCATCTGGCGAAGATAAGACTATAGAGGATCTCGATGACTCATTCTTCGACCAGCCAAGAGGTGGATCAGCGCAGCTCCATCAGGCCGTCCCGCAACCACGCAGCCAAGGTATTACGGGCACGGCATACGCACTTCATTTACCGTGGCTACAAGGTCGTGCACCTCGGGGAGCGGCTCACATTCAGATCTGAGTTCCTTACCTCTCCCGACCTGGTTTTCAGGCCCGAGGTCACGATCGACGGCGTGCGCCCGGAGACGCTGAGGAGCTGCCCACCAAGCGTTCTGGATACAATCGGTTTCCATCTCGGCCTTATGGAGATACCCAGCTACTGGAAGGCCACCTGCTCACCTACCATCGTCCTCGAAGCCGCGCCGGTGAGCCAGCCACAGCTCGATTGGCTCAAAGATCTTCTCATCCAGGGGATGGGAGAGTTTTTCTATGTTAATAATATAGATTTTACCGCTCCCGACTTCATTACTCTCAAAGTGGGCTCTGCTGGCGTCCAGCCCTCTCGTGACGAGCGGGCGCACCCGCATGATCGCGTGCTCGTTCCCCTGAGCGGCGGAAAGGACTCGATCGTCACTTGGGACACGCTGAGTAGGCACGGGATCGAATTGGGCGCCATGACGTTGAATCCGACCCAGGCCGCGAGGCAGGTGGTCGTACTCACTGGCTGTCCCCATCCGATCCGGGTAGAGCGCGCCATCGATCCCACCCTGCTGCGGCTTAACGCCTGTGGCTACTTGAATGGGCACACGCCGTTCTCATCATATCTGGCTTTTCTGGCAGTCTCATGCGCTATGCTGTTCGGCTTCGGCCGCGTGGCGATGTCAAACGAGCGGAGCTCCAATGAGGGCAACATCACCTACCACAAGCGGATGGTCAACCATCAGTACTCAAAATCGTTCGACTTCGAGCAGAAGTTCAGACAGTACGCGAAGTGGCACCTGGCGAGCAGTATCGACTTCTTTTCTTTTCTGCGCCCTCTGTACGAGACCCAGATCGTCCACATGTTTGCCAAAGCCAGCAAGTACCACGCTGCTTTTCGTAGCTGCAACAAAGGACAAGCTCACAATGCCTGGTGTGGATCTTGCCCAAAGTGCCTCTCCGTATACTCAATGATTTTCCCCTTTGTCGACACCGAAACACTACAGAGCGTGTTTTCCGTAGATCTCTTCTCCCGCCTTGAGCTTACCCCCCTCGCCCTTGATCTCCTCACCTACGGCAACAAGCCGTTTGAGTGCGTTGGAACACATGAGGAAAACATCGTGTCGTTCTATCTCTGCACGAAGAAGCTACGCGGCCAAGGACGCCCACTTCCACCGTTGCTGCAAATGGCAGATGAGCGGGTCCTGAGCAAGCAAGAACGCTTAGAGCAGCGGGCCGCCGATTTGCTGAGCGCATGGAACCATGAGCACGCTGTGCCGCAAGATCTCACCCAGATACTGCGGGCTGAGGTCCCACGCGTACTCCCTGAGCATTGCTAGCGCAGGAGTAGCCCGGCTGAATCGAGGTCGCGTATGCACCCGGCACTTAAAATGTTACGGAACACAAAGATCCTCATCCTAGGATTTGGCAAGGAAGGCCTTAGCTCGTATCAATTCCTCAGAGCGCACCTTCCGGGCGCTCAATTGGCGTTTGCTGATCAGCTGGATGCCCAGCATGCGCCGTTGGAGATCCAGCGGATCCTCGACAAAGATCCAGGCCTCGAACTCATCAGCGGCAAAGGCTACGAGTCGCGCCTCGCAGATTTTGACGTGATTTTTCGATCTCCTGGGATCCCCCCCACCCATCCAGGTCTAGAGGCAGCCCGTGCCGCTGGGGCACGCGTCACCTCCAATACCGAGCTGTTCTTCGAGCTGTGCCCCGGGCGGATCATCGGGGTGACCGGGACGAAAGGCAAGAGCACAACCGCATCATTAATCTTCTCTGTGCTCCAGGCTGGGGGGATAGACACCCGGCTGGTTGGAAATATCGGCTACCCCGCGCTTTCTCAAATCAACCTGGCGGCCTCGACAGCGTCATATGTGGCTGAGCTGTCCTCGCACCAGCTCGCCGACCTCCCACACAGCCCGCATGTTGCAGTCGTTCACGACATCGTCCCAGAGCACACGGACTACTATGGAACATTCTCGCGATACCTTGCGGCTAAAGCAAACATCGCGAGATATCAGGGGCTGAGCGATTACATCGTTGGCAATGCCGACTCCCCGTCGGCACTCAAGGTCGTCGAGCAGAGTCCGGCAGCCCGTCTGCCTTTTGGCTTTGACGAGGCGCATGACCCAATCTGCACACTTGAGCGGGACTGGCTCGTCTACAAGAGCGAGGGTAGGACGGAGAGAGTGATCGCTGCTGGAGATGTGCCTCTTCGAGGGCGTTTTAACCTCCTGAATGTCATGGCGGCGATCATTGTCGGAAAACTGCTGGAGACCCCAAATGAGGCCATTGCTCACGCAGTCAAGCGATTTCAAGCGCTCGAGCACCGCTTGGAGCTTGTGGGGACAATCCATGCCATGTCGTTCTACAATGACTCGCTCGCGACGGTTCCGGAGGCGACCATAGCCGCCCTTGAGTCCTTTACTGAGCCGGTTGTCCTGATCGCTGGCGGTGACGATCGTGGCCAGGACTTTACGCAGCTCGCCGCGATGGTGCGCGATCGAGGCCTAAGGGGACTGGTGCTGCTCCCTCCGTCCGGGGGGCAGATCCGCAAGGCGGTCGAGGCGGCTGGGCTCGGCTCCGCGCCGCCTTGCTGGTCGGTCAACACCATGCGGGACGCGGTACGGGCGGCCCTGGAGGCCGCCCGCCCTGGTGATGTGGTGCTCCTCAGTCCAGGCAGCGCGTCGTACGGGCTGTTCCGGGACTACGCGGACAGAGGAGAGCAGTTTAGGCGGGCGGTCCAGGAACTGGTCAGCCGTGAGCGTGGGTCTTGCCACGCAGGAGGGACCAGGTCATCACCGCGACCGCCCATCCCGCCAGGCCTAGGCGGATGAGGGGGCGGGCCAGCCGGCAAGGCCCCGGGGCGTAACGCCGCCCGAAGAAACGATCAAGGGACCGAGCATGCGCTACAACCATGCGAAAGCGGCGGCGAGACACCGATCCACCGATCGCGTGCACGACCTCCGCGACGGGGGTGAACACGACCCGCCACCCCGCCTCGCGGAGACGAGCACACAGGTCGACATCCTCAACAAACATGAAATATGCAGGATCAAAGCCACCTACAGCATCAAAGGCCACGCGCCGGACCGCGACACAGCATCCCGACAGCCAATCAACATCCCGCTCGCTGGCATGGTCCCAGTCAGTCATCCGATATGCGCGCGTCCACGGGTTGCGGGGCCACCACAGCCCAAAGGCCGCATGACCGAGCGCCTGCCCGATCGACGGGAACGCCCGCGCCGACAGCTGGAGCCTCCCATCAGGGAACCGCACGATCGGGCCCGCTATGCCGACATCGGGGTGCTGATCGAGGTAGGACCCCAGCGCCGCCACTGAGCCTTTCGTCAACACGGTGTCGGCGTTGGCGAGCACGACGACCGGCGCCGACGTCACCGCCACCCCAGCGTTCGCCGCTGCGCCGAACCCGACGTTTGGCAGCCCCAGCCGGCGCGCTTGCGGGAATCTCTCAGCGACCGCCTCAAGTGACCCGTCCGAGGATCCCGAGTCGACCACCACGACCTCCCCCGCGCCGCTGTCCTGCAGCGTCCCCAAGCAGGCGAGCAAGTCGTCGCGCGTATTGTGGTTCACGACGACGACTGCGGCGCGTGGCTCAACAACCATCGAGTTCCGCGATCAACCGTTTCAGGGAGGCACGCCACTCGGGCAAAGGCTCGAGGGCAGCGAGGCGGGCCTTCAGGTTGTCGAGCACGCTGAACGCTGGCCGTGGCGCGGGCGCTCCGAACTCCTCGGTGCCGATCGGCGTACACGCCACGTTGAGACCGGCCTCAGAAAAAATCGCCTGCGCGAACGCGAACCATGTGCAACTGCCGGCGTTCGTAAGGTGGTAGGTGCCGTAACGGCCAGTCACGGCGAGCTGGCGGATCGATGGCGCGAGGTCAAACGCGAACGTCGGCGACCCGGTTTGGTCATCCACGACCGCGACCGCGCCACGCTCGCGCCCCAGGCGCAGCATCGTCTTGACAAAGTTGGCGCCACGCGCGCCCTGCAGCCACGACGTCCGGACGATGTAGTGCGCCGGCAGCGTCTCGCGGACGAGCTGCTCCCCCGCCTCCTTGCTCCGCCCGTAGATCGATCGTGGCCCGACCGGATCGAACTCGGTATACGGCCGGCCAGCGGTGCCGTCGAACACGTAGTCAGTCGAGAGGTAGACCATCGCCGCCCCAGCCAGCGCGCAGGCGCGCGCGACCCACCACGAGCCCAGCGCGTTGACCCGCCAAGCGGTTTCGGGCTCGGCCTCGCAGGCGTCGACCTTTGTGAGCGCCGCCGCGTGGATGACCAGGTCGGGCGCGTGATCGCGAACTGCAGCGACGACGGCAGGCTCGCTGGTGACGTCAAGCTCCGCATGCGCGAGCCCGACGACCCGGTCGTGCGAAAAAGCCCTCACCAAGTCGTAGCCGAGCTGGCCCCCGGCACCGGTGATGAGCACCCTCATGCCCGTCGCACCAGTCCTTGCCGCCGGGATGCGCCACGCTCCTTCAGTGGGCGCCACCACCACTCGTTCGCGCGGTACCAATCGATTGTCGCGTCGAGCGCCTCGTCAAAGCTATGCGCTGGCGACCAGCCGAGCTGCCGAACCTTCGTCGTGTCGACGGCGTAACGGAGGTCGTGGCCTGGGCGGTCGTCGACGTGCTGGATCATCTCCTCACCGAGCCCGAAGCGGGCGAGAATCCGTTCGGTGAGCTCGCGGTTCGACAGCTCGTTGCTCGCGCCGACGTTGTAGACCTCGCCCGGCTGCCCCTGCGTGAGCACGAGCCACTGCGCAGCGGCGTTGTCGAGCACGTACGTCCAGTCGCGCACATTCGCGCCGGTGCCGTAGAGCGGCACCTTCTGCCCATCGAGCAGGTTCGTCACAAATAACGGGATGACCTTCTCGGGATAGTGGAACGGGCCGAAGTTGTTCGTGGTCCGCGTGACGATGATCGGGTACCCGAACGTCACCCGGTAGGCTCGCGCGAGCAGGTCGGCCGAGGCCTTCGATACCGAGTAGGGCGAATTCGGCTGGAGGCCATCGACCTCCCGGAAGCTGGCCGGCGGTGGGATGGATCCGTAGACCTCGTCGGTGGAGATGTGGAGGAACGGCTGGATCTCTAGCCGCATCGCCAGGTTGAACAGCGTGTTCGCGCCGAGGCAGTTCGCCAAAATAAAGTCGCCGGAGCGCTCGATCGAGCGATCCACGTGCGACTCAGCGGCGAAGTTCACGACCGCGTCGTGCCCCGGCAGCGCCTCCGCGAGCCGCTCGCCGTCACAGATGTCACCCCGCACGAACGCGTAGCGCGGGTCCCGAGCAACGTCCCGGAGCGAGGAGCGGTTACCCGCGTAGGTCAGCTTGTCGTAGTTCGTCACCCGCACGTCCGGCTGGGTCGCTAGCACGTAACGGATGAAATTGGAGCCGATAAACCCAGCCCCACCAGTCACAAAGATGCGCCTCACCAAGCCAGCGTTCCACAGCCGCGCCCCGAGGCGCCACTGGCCAGCCATGCAGGACGCCGGACCTCATGCTGACGAGTGACCCAGTCAAACCGGGCACGTCAACTCCGGTAACCCGAAGCTGTCTTGAAAAGAAGCGCCAGGAACTGCTGGGCTCTCGTCGTGGCGCAAAAGCTCGGCAAAGGCAGTGCTCGCGAGGCGAACCGTGGCCACACCATTGACACATATTGATGTAAGCTGCTCTTGCGCAAGCGGCAACGCGTCGATTAAGGCATCAAGCTCGCGGTTGTGGGACGGGTCAAGGCAAGCGTGGCGCATCAACGTGCGGAAGGCAGCCCGAGGGAGTTTCGACCGCTCAGCCATCTCGTTGATGTCTTCTACCCTAGGCGGATATCCCTCCAGAACCGCGATATATCCCAGAAGCGCAACTGGATGGTAGTGGCGAATCCAGTAATACTGCCCGCCCACCATCGCCGCGATAGCGGGTGGCGGCACACGGCAGAGCAGGGCTGCTCGGTCCAGCCCTAGCTCCTCAAAATCCTCAAGGAGCCACAGATCGTGGTCTTTCTCCTCAGTGATATGCTTCGTGAAATACGGGCAAAGCTGAGCGGCCAAAGGATCTTGCGCTGAGATCTTTTCCGCTCGCGTGAGCGCGTCCTGCATGAGCGGCACGCTTGCTCGGACAATCGAATGAGACAAGAAAAGATACTCAGGGTACACCTCGGCCAAGTTGGGGTGGCTCTTGAGACCTCGGAAAGCTTTCCACAGCGGGGAAAGAGCCAGGGCAATGCGATTGCGGATCCGTATACTCTGTGCGAGCTGCATGGGCGTCGACGCCTCAGGTTACACTCAGCTCCTACAAAAATAGAGGCACTGGCGGGAGCCTAAACCTTTTCATCAAGTCCGAGATCTTTATGATTACCTCAATCTCCTCAGGCGTTAATCTTGCTATTTCCTCAATGAACTCTTGGGGAAGACCAGGCACAAGCTCAGCGCCCTCACAAGCCGCCATTGGCTCTTCCATGAATGATATACGGAAACCCTCATCCCCTAAGTTGTCCAAGAATTGGCGCAATGCGTCTGGATCAATAACTGGCATTTCCTCAGGCATGACAGGACTCCTTTATCTACGATTTCAACAAACTTCCTCATGCAGCCTTGCAATGCTCTGGCGTGCGTGCTCAGCCGATACCTTATCACCCTTCTGCTCATAGAGCTGGCGAGCGTTCTCAAAGATAGCGAGAGCCTGGGATATCCTGCCTGCCGTGTGGAGGATCTCGGCAAGACCCATACATGCCTCAGCGCGAATCTGAAGGAAATCAGTCTGCTCGGATAGCCGCACAGCCTCTTGGCACAAGCGCTCACCCTCTTCCAGGCTCCCCCGAGCAGCGGCTACCTTTGCTCGCACACACCGCAGCACAATTTGCGTATAAATATCAGAGCCGGCCGCCATCTCCTCGCTGCTCTGGGCGAACCATTCAGCCTCGTCATAGCGGCCTTGCGCACACACCGCCTTCGCGAGCAGAGCAGCCACCGTCGAGCACCAACCACTCTCCCCCATTTGCACCAAGGAATCGTATCCTGCCCGCAGCTCTCTCTCGGCGGCCGCGGGATTTCCAGCCAGAAACTCCGCCGCCCCATAGAACTGTGACCACGGCCCAGCGATCCAGACCCGTAACCCGAGGTCTTCGAGGATCGCTCTCGCCATTGCGAACAATTCTCTCGCTTCTCGAAAGCGGCCCCTCATGGACTCGAAGCCGCCGCGCACAAAGAGCACGCTGGCCTCGACCTTTCGATCACCATCTGCTCGCCTGATGATATCGTCACAGCGACGGATACCCTCATCAGGCGTTGCGGGACCGGCCCAGAGAGGCAGGGGAAGCCAAAAGAGGCTATCTAGCTCCTCTTGCCGGTCGCCAGCGCGCTGCGCATGGGCGGCAGCGTGGTCCAACGCCTCCTCCGCCGCTGAGAAGTGAGCCAGCGCAACGTGAATGATGCTGAGAAGGCGCCAACTTCTGGCAAGGCCCAGCTCATCGCTCAGCGTCTCAAAAAGAGGAATCGCACTCATCGCTGTGCGGTAGGCCTCCTCAGCTCCTCCTTGCTGATCCGTGAACATCCGCTGCATCGAGCGGGCAAGGAGCAGATGGGTGCGTAGCTGGGCGTTGCCAGCAGCGGTCGCCGCTTCCAGCGCCTCCACCAGCGCCGCTTCAGCTCGCTCTAGCTCCCCCGTCGACATGAGGGCTTCAGCGAAGTCGGGCAGAAGATCGAGGCGTCGCTGGTCATGGCCGGGGAAGAGCGCTACCGCGCGGGAAAGCAGGTTGACCGCCGCCCCCATGTCGCTCCGCATACGCGCCCGGGAACCGGCGGCAGCCAGGTGCTCAGCTGCCCTGCGGGCCAACTGCCGGCTATGCGCGTCGGGCGGGTGGAACTCCTCCCCGTACCGGTAGGCCTTTTCCAAGTGATACCCGAGGATCTCCTCGTACTCCCCCGCTCGTTTCCCTGCAGTGCGCTCCAGCCAGGCTGCATACCGCTCGTGCAGCTCGGCACGAGACATTTTTGACATTTCATTATAGGCGGCATCGCGGATGAGCGAATGATGAAAACGAAAAACATCCTCGGCCCCGCTCGAAGGCTGACGACGAATGAACTCTTTGGCTGTGAGCCTCGCCAAGCTCAGCTCAATCCGCGCGCCAAGGGCCTCAGGAACCAGCTCGGCGAGGGCTTCCCGGGGAAACACTGTGCCGATCAAAGCGGCAGCCTCGATAACCTGACGCTCTTGTGAATCAAGGCGGTCCAACCGGGTGGTAAGAAGAGACTGGATAGTGAGTGGGAGCTTCATATCTTGGAGGTCGGTGGTCGCAACCCAGCATCCAGCCCTCCGCAGGAGCAGGCCCTCGTCGAGGAGCATCGAGAGCGTTGCTTCGAGGTAAAGCGGGTTTCCCTCCGCGGCTGCGCTAATCCGACTCCCTACTTTGCCAGAAAGCTTTTCTCCTCCAAGCAGGCTCTCCATGACTCGCTGGCTCTCGTGCTCGGAGAGAGGAGTGAGCGCAATCGATGACGCATTCGCCCTGCCCTGGCCCCACCCTGGCCGTTGCTGGAGCAGCTCCGGGCGCGCTAAACACAGGAGGAGGATCGGGGCACCCCTCGACCAATCAACCACATGCTCAACCAAGTCCAAGAAGGTGGGCTCGGCCCAATGGAGGTCCTCGAAGACCACTGCCAACGGTTGCCGGCGAGCCAGCGCCTCAAGCAGCTTGCGCACGCCCCAGAAGATGTCCTCGGAGGCCGAGGCCGTCTGGACAAGGCCCACCGCCTGGCCCACGCGCTCGCCGATCAGGGCGGCATCCTGCTCATCTTTGAGCAACGCCGCGACTTTGGCTCGCGCGGTGTCAGCGGAGTCGTACTCGCTGACCTCCGCGGCCCCCTTCACGATCTCCGCCACCGGCCAGAAGGTAATGCCCTCACCGTAGGAGAGGCAGTGGCCTTGCAGCACAATGGCCTCGTCCTCGACCGCTGTGAGAAACTCCGCCGCGAGCCGAGATTTGCCCATCCCCGCTGCTCCCACGAGCGTGAGGAGCTGGCAGGATCGCTCGTTGACCGCTCGCTCGAACGCTTGGCGAAGCAGGCTCAGCTCCTGGCCGCGCCCGACGAGAGGAGCGTCGAGGCGGCGGGCGGGCGCGGCATGGACGCCCGGCAGCATCCGCAGCAGGCGGAACGCGCCAATTCGATCGCTCTTCCCCTTGACCGCCAAGGGCTCAAGCAGCTGGGCCTCCACCGCGCCCTCGACAAGCCGGTACGTGTCTTCACCCAGGAGGATCTCCCGGGGAGAGGCCACCTGCTCCAGCCTCGCGGCGATGTTCACCGCATCGCCGAGGACTAGCGCGTGCCCCACGTCGCCATGCTCGGTCACGACTTCGCCGGTGTTGACGCCAGTCCGAACCTGGATGACGATCCCCCAATCACGCTGCAGATCCTCGTTGAGGAGCACAAGAGCATCCCGCATCTCGGCTGCCGCTCGCACCGCCCGCAGGGCATCGTCCTCATGCACGTGGGGGATGCCAAAAACCGCCATTACCGCATCGCCGATGAACTTGGCGACTGTTCCGCCATGACGCTCGATCACCGCTCGCATCTCATCGAAATAGCGGGACATGATTCGGCGCAACCGCTCGGGATCCGAGGTTTCAGCCAGATTGGTGAACCCGGCGATGTCGGTGAAGACGATAGTGACGGTCTTGCGCACCGGCCGTTCGCTCCCTGACGCAGCGGGCAGCCGTACGCCGCAGGCTGAGCAGAACCGAGCCTGATCGTGATTGCCAGCACCGCACTGCGGGCATTTCGCCATCCGAGGCATGGAATCGCGCCCCCTGACCGTCCTGCCCCAAGGCTACATTTCGGGTTGGCGGCCGGAAACGCCGTGCTCGCTACGACGCCTGCGGGTCAGCCTCTGTGGGAGCGGCCCTCGCAGGCTACGGAGTGGCGTGTGCGCAAGCGCCTCGTCGGGTTCCGCTCGGAACACCCTTTTAGGTCGGAGCCTCCTTCCGGGACGAGGCACGACCTGCGCCTGCTCATCTTCGTAGTTTTATTTATATCTGAGGCGGTTTCGGCGGCCAGGGGCCGGGGGAGGGGAGTCCCCCATGCCGGGCCACCGAAACCGCGCTCCGCTTCGCTTCGCCCACGGACCGCAGCCGCAGTTCTCAAACACGTACTTAAGCGTCACACAGCTCCGCGGTGACTCCCGCTCGCTCCATCAACTGTCGGAGGCGCTGGAGGCAGCGGGCGCGGGTGGGGCCGATGCTGCCGATCGGCATGCCCAGCACCGCGCTGATCTCCTGGTAGCTCAACGGCGGATCGACCAGCAACGCCCGGGCGAGCTCCTGGCAGCGCTCAGGCAGCTCACTCACGCATTGCAGCAGCACACGATCCCGCTCTGCCGTGGCCGCCCGATCCTGGAAGTGAGACACGGGCCGCCAGGCTGGGTCGAGCAGGTCCATGTCGTCGACCGGGCGCTCCCGGGCGCCTTTCCGGAGCGCGCGAAGGCATTCTCTCCGGGCAGTGACCGCCAACCATGCGCCGACCGCCTCAGGCTCGCGGATCCGCTCCATGTTCTGGAGCAAGCGAAGCCACGTGGTGTTGACGACGTCCGCAGCGTCGCTGTCCTGGAGGCGGTACGCTCGCACGACACCCCAGATTCGACCGCTATACCGGTGTACGAGCAGCTCCCACGCGCGCTCGTCGCCCAGAGTGGCGGCGCGCATGAGATCAGTCGTCGATTGCGCGGCCTCCGTATCTGCGCCGAGTGAGTCCTTGCTCATCCATTCGCTCTGGGTACGCTGCAGCTCCCTCAAGGGCATGCACACCAACCTCCGCAATTTCTGATCTGAGACTCCGTGGATGTCTTCCGATAGGGGCAAGAGAGGCAGTCTGGAGCTTCAGACGCCGCTCACCGCGTCCCTGAGGTCAACGTCAACCGTAAAGAAGGAGCCTCATGAAGTCCGTGGCGCCCGTCACAACCAGTGGTGATGAAGCGCACACCGTGTTGTGCTGCACATCACAACCTCTGGCGTCTCGCGGCATGCGGAGCGGCTGACAGTGCAACCTGATCGCGCGGAGCCCGACCCTAAAGCGCAGCTCGCCTTGGGCAAGAACCCTGTGTTCGCCGCTCTCAGCGCGGAGGCGCTCGACGCCGTCATCGCAGTGGGACGGCTGCGCCACTACCGCTCCGGCGCGTTGATCTTCGTTCAGGGTGAGCCCCCAGATGATGTCTTTTGCGTGGTCTCCGGCCGCGTCAGCGTGTTCTCGACCGCTCCGGATGGGCGGCAGCAGATCTACACGTTCCTTGGGCCTGGAGAGATGTTCGGCGAGCTGGGCGTGCTCGGAGATATGCCGAGGTCAGCGAGTGTCGAGTGTGTAGAGGACGCCACACTGTGGGCTGTGCGCGGCCAGGCGTTTCTCCAACTCCTCGCCGCGCACCCTCCGATCTCCCGCGCGCTAATGGGCGCACTCGCGCGCCAGGTCGTGGCGGTTGACGCGGTCGCCGAGGATCTCCTCTTCTTGGATCTCAAAGGCCGCGTCGCCAAACGCCTGCTGGCGCTGGCGGATCAGTCGCCGACGACGTCGTCGCCCTCAGGCGAAATCTTCCTGACGTGGGAGATCAGCCAAGCGCAGCTGGCAAGCCTCTGCAGCGCGACACGAGAGAACACCAGCCGCGTCCTGTCAGAGTTCCAGCGCCGCGGCCTGATCCAGCGGCAGGGGCGCCGCTACGTTCTCCGTGACTTGGAAACCCTCCGCCGCCTCGCCGGCCTGTGATCCTGGCATCCATCGCCAGGGCTACTTGCAGCTGATATGCGAGTCAGTGGCGCCGGAGAACTCCGGCGCCGATGGGGACACGGCTGGCGCCGGGGCGGGCTGCGGGTCACCGGCCGGGGCTGCTGGGCTGAGGGTCGGGGTCGTGCTGGGCGTCAGAGCCACGCCGGGCGGGGGCAGCGCGAGCGGATTGAAGTCAGCGCCAACGATGACGGTGATCGGGTCGCGCTCATTCCCAGGAGCGAGCGTGACACCGCCAAGCGCTTGGGCGACCAGCCCCGCCTCGGCACGCCGGTCTGGAGGGTAGAGGACGTTGGTGTGGACGAGGTCGAAGGGCAGCGCGTTCGGCGCGACCGAGGCGGTGAAGCCGCGCTGGATAAGCGCCCGCCACGCCGCGGAGGCGAGATCAGTGGTGCCAGCGCTGTTCTGGACTACTACTGGGGGGACGTCCGCAGGCTTAAGCGTGGTCAACGCTCCCGTTGAGCCCGGGCGTGGCGGGAAGTGGCCGGTCTGGAACGCCCGGAACAACGCGTCGGCCTCCCACTGCTTGATGTGCGCGTAGTACGCGGAGCCCCTGTACTTGTCGTCGGCGGGCACAGTCCACGCGTCGACGCCCTCGGCGGTCAAGTTACGGAAGGTGAAGGCGATCCGCCGTATCTCGGATAGCCCGAGGTTCCGGTCGGTCTCGACGCTCCGGCCAACCGAGCGAGCGATCTCGTAGAGCCGCTGGGGCTGCAGGAGCATGTCGAGGCGTGTGGACTTGCGGACGAGCTCCCGGAGGAACCGCTGTTGGCGCGCGATCCGCCCGAAGTCACTGTCGAGGTGCCGGGCGCGAACAAAGCCCACCGCCCGAGCGCCGTCGAGCGTCACGCACCCGGCGGGCAGGTTCAGGCCGGCATACCGATCCCTTAGAGGCTGATCGAGATAGAACGAGACACCGCCAACCGCGTCGACGACGGTGATGAATCCCAGCAGGTTGATCCGCACGAAGTGATCGATCGGGATGCCGGTGAGCGCGCGGATTGTCTGGACCAGGCAGTTGGGTCCACCGATGCCGATATGCTCGCCAATCGGGTAGGCCTCGTTGATCCGCCCCTGGCTCCCATCGCAGCGGGTCACGAAGAGGTCGCGCGGAAAGCTCAGCAGCGCCACTCGGTTCCGCCTCGGGTCGAGCTGGGCCAGGATGATCGTGTCAGCGCGGTCGCCGTCCTCCGGCGTGGTTCCCAGCGCCTTGAGCTGGTGGGAGGTCAAGCCCTCCCGGCTGTCCGATCCGACCACTAGGATGTTGAGGACACGCGTGACCTCCTGGACCTCGGACGCGTCAAGGCGCCCATCGCGGTTGAGGTCGCGGGGCGCCTGCAGGCCGGCGACGTCTTTCCTGGAAATCGAATGGTTGCCAGTCCAGACGATGGCTCCCGCCGCTGCGCCAAGCCCGACCGTCATCGAGAGCGCCAGGCACAAGAACAGCATGCCGAGGAGCCGCCAGTTGGGGCCGCCGCTGCGCGGCCGGCCGCCGCGCAGCACTGGCCCAAACGAGTTATGGCCTGGGTGGGTCACTGGCGACGAGCCCCTCGAACGTCGTCGGATCGCGTGGTATGGCAGCTCCACGGCGCAGGTCGGCGCCGATCAGACCGGGAGGACAACGTATCACCCGCCCTGTACTTGAGAGCCCTCCTGGAACTGTACGGCCATGCATCTGCGGTAACCTGCCTCGATGCCTGCCACTGGAGCGATTGCCTCCGCCCGTGCGCTGCCTGGCTGGGCGCCCCAAGCTCGGAACCTGTCAGCGATGATGCATCGCCAGGCTCGCACCAACGGCCACTCCCCATTCCTCACGTTCTACGATGACCGCTCCGGCGAGCGTACCGAGCTGTCATACGCCACATTCGACAACTGGGCCGCAAAGACCGCGAACCTGCTGTCCGAGGAGTTCGGGGCAGCTCGCGCGACGCGGATCGCGGTTGCCCTCGGGACGCACTGGGCAACAGCCGTCCTGGCGTTCGCGGCGTGGCGCGTCGGAGCATGCGTCGCGCCGATCCCGATTGACCAGCCGGGCGTGGCGGCGCGCCTGGACGAGCTGCTGTCCGCGGTGCGCCCGGATGTCGTGGTGGCCAGCGAGGAGGTTGCGGGCGCTCTCCAGCACGGGGCGCCGGTCATCGCGATCGGCGGCGGGTTTGGGGGCCGGCTCACCATCGACGTGCCTGGCGCGCTGCCGTATGCGGAGGAGGTCCTGGCGTTCGGTGACGACTTCGACGACCCGGATGTCACGCTCGACGACCCCGCGCTGCTGGTCGTGGCGCCGTACGCAAGCCCGGCCACGATCGTCCTCGATCAGGGAAACCTGCTCGCAGGGTCGCTCGCGTTGATCGATTGGGGTGGGCTCTCAGCGGAGGATCGGTTGCTGTCCGCCACGCCGTTGAGCCCAGTGGATGGGGTCGCGCTGGGCTTGTTGCCTCCCTTCCTATGCGGGGGGGCGAGTGTGCTCGTCCGCAACCTCGACCACAGCAGCTTCGCGCGCAAGGTCCGTGAAGAGCGGGTGACATGGGCGCTGCCGCCGGCGGCGCTGCTCGATGACCTGGCGTCGGGCGGTGTGGGCGATCTCGATCTCGGGCCACTGCGAGGGCTTCTCTGCCCGTCCGGCGCGCCGCGGTCACTGCGCCGCACGGTGTCTGGCCGCACCGGCCTGCGGGTGCCTGTCGGGCATGGCGTTGCGGCGGCGACGTGCGCGTCGACCCTGGAGCCGCTCGACCTCGACGATGACACCCGCTCGTGGCTCGAGGAGCTCGGTGGGGAGCCGGTCGGCTCCCCGACCGCTTGGGCGGAGGTCACCGAGCGTGACGGCGAACTCTGCGTCCGCGGTCCCGTCGTCATGGCCGGCTACGATGACCGGCCCGACCTCGACGAGCTCGCGTTCGCGGGTGGCTGGCTCCATACGGGTGACCGGGGCGCTGTGGTCAACGGCCCAGACGGCCGTCTCCATGTGCTGGTGCGCGAGTGGTCCACGCCGGGCGCTGCTCCCGCAGCTTGCTACGGGCGGCGGGAGCCCGGGGAAAATTGAGAGGGGGAGCGACCGCCGTAGCCGCTCCCCCTCCATGGGGGGTCGCCGCGTTCCGGCAAGAGCCTTCCCGGTGAAAGCCCAACCTCGACTCGGAGAATGCACCCGAGTAGCGGCGTCGCGATGATCTGCAGTTGTCGTCCCGCCAAGCGGATCCGCCTAGCCCGTTCAGGCTAGCCCACCCTCGTTCTCCCATGCCGGTGGGAGCGAATCTGGCCATCGCCGGACATTGCGCATCATCTACCCGTTGGCGCGCGACCCTCACTCTCTGCGCACAGAGGTTCGACAACGCGTGAATCAGCGTGCGGCTCGCGGACAAGCGCGGCAGGGCCAATGGGCGTCTTGCGCACGTGCGCAGCGCGTGCGCCTTGGAGGAGATACGCGCGAATTGCCAGTGGGGAGGGAAGATTGCCAGCCATTCCCTGGCCGCCATACTCCTCCGCCCGACCGCCCTCAACGGAAGCGGAGCTTCGCTACCCTTCATCAGGGTGAGTTGTATGCGCCGCAACGTGAAAGACCTGCTCGTCGAAGCGAAAGACGCCTCGGAGCTCATGGTGGATCTTGCCTATGCGGCAGTGTTCTTCGACGACGCGGAGCTCGCTCGCGAGGTCATACGCCTTGAGGAGCGCATGGACATCGCGGTGCGGGACATGCGCATCCTTTGCATGCTTGCCACCCGCTCGCTGGACGACGCCGAGCAGCTGTCGGGCGTCCTTGGGCTCGCGAACTCGATGGAGGAGATCGCGGACGCCGCCGAGGATATTGCCCGCGTCGTGCTGAGGGACCTCGGCGTGCCGGGCGAGTTACACGACGACCTCCGGTACGCCGAGGAGGTTCTCGCACGCGTGAAGCTCCGCCCGGGTAACCGCATGGCGGGGTTAACCCTGTCGCAGCTCGCGCTCCCGAGTGAGACCGGTATGTGGGTGATCGCGATCCGCCGCGATATCCACTACGTCCATCAGCCATCCGGCGACACCATGATCGCTGACGGCGACGTGCTCATCCTTCAAGGGCCCGCCGAGGGGGTCGACCTCGTCCGGGAGCTCGCCGGCGGTGAGCCATTCAGGCTGGAGCCCCCGACTCGCCGAGGGCGGCTCTCCAACCTCGACCGGGCGGTCGACATCCTCATCGAGCTGAAAAACACCGCCGAGGTCGGGGTTGGCCTGGCGTACTCGGCGATATTGTTCCGCGACCTGGGGCTTGTCCGCGAGGTGTCGGGGATCGAGGACCGCTGCGACGACCTCTACCACGACCTCCAGCGGTGGGTGCTCAGGGCCGCGCAGGATATCGAGGATCACGAGCTAGGCGAGCTGCGCACCCTGCTCCAAATCGGCAACTCGTCCGAGCGCATTACCGACGCCGCGCAGGAGATGACCCGGCTCGTCGAATCAGAGGAGGAGCCGCACCCGGTCATCGCCGCTGCCTTACGGGAGGCCGACGAGATCGTCGCCGACGCGATCGTCGCCACTGGCTCGCCCGCCGAGGGCCGCAGCCTCCGTGACCTGTCACTGGAGACCGAGACCGGGATGTACGTCCTGGCGATCCAGCGTGCTGGCCGTTGGATTTACCGGCCGCGCGGCCACCAGCAGCTCGCCGTCGGTGACCGGCTGCTCGCTACTGGCCCTGAGGAGGGCGTCAGATTGCTCCGCGGGGTGACCGGCGACGCGCGCGACCCTGAGGCCGTGCGGGTCTGACCCTCAGCACGGTAGGCCCAGCTCCCGGGCGATCAACATGCGCTGGACCTCGCTCGTGCCCTCGCCGATCTCGAGGACCTTCGCGTCCTGATAGAGCCGCCCAACAAGCGACTCAGTCATGAAGCCATACCCACCAAATACCTGGCAGGCCTCACGGGCCGCCGTCACGGCCGCCTCCGTCGAGTAGAGCTTCGCGATCGACGCGGCCCGCTTGAACGGCTTGCCCTCCATCATCAGCCAGGCGGCATGGTAGTACGCGTGGCGCGCGAGCTCGGCCTGAGCCTCCATGTCCGCGATCTTGAACGCGATCCCTTGATAGCCACCGATCGGCTTGCCAAACGCCTCCCGCTCTAGCGCGTAGCGCAAGCACTCATCGACACATGCTTGGATGCTGCCCGTCGCGAGCGCCGCGATCGCGATACGGCCCTCGTCGAGAATTGACATGAAATTTGCGAATCCTCTGCCCTGCTCGCCGAGTTGGTGGTCGAGTGGCACCCTCACGCTATTAAACGCAAGTCCGCGGGTGTCCGAGGCATGCCATCCGACCTTCCGGTAATTGTGGCCGATCACATAACCCGCGGTGCCGGTCGGCACGACAAAATTCGTAATTTCTTGCGGACTGTCGCCCGTGACAGCAGCAATTGTGACAAACGCCGAGATTTCTGTGCCAGCGTTGGTGATAAATTGCTTTGATCCATCAATTATCCACTCATCGCCGTCCCGCCGCGCGTGCGTACGAAGCGCGCGGGCATCCGAGCCGCTCCCCGCCTCGGTAAGCCCGAAGCCGGCGATCTGCTCCCCCGCCGCGAGCGGAGGCAGCCACCGACGCTTCTGCGTTTCTGTGCCAAACCTCCAGATCGGCATCGCGCCCAGGCTGACCGCAGCCTCCAGCGTGGCCCCGAGCGACTGGTCCACCCGGCCGATCTCTTCGATCGCGAGGCACAGGCTGAGATAGTCGCCGCCCATCCCGCCATACTCCTCGGGAAACGGCAGGCCGAACAACCCCATCCGGCCCATCTCAAGCACAAGATCGGTTGGAAACTCGCCCTTCTCATTCATCTCCGCCGCCCGAGGCGCGACCTTGTCGCGCGCGAACTGCCGCACAGTGAGACGCAGCTCCTCCTGCTCTGGCGCCAGCGCGAACGAGATAGGCATAGAGGCCCACAGTGTACGGCGCTCTTACGCACGCCGAGCCCCTCCACGAAAGCCATTTCGTGGCACAGTGTGGGGGGCTCATCATCGCACGAAGGGGAGGCACGGTGCCGTCGCGCGGGGTAAAGCTCAGTGGCCGTTGGGTGATGGTCGTGGCCTTGCCGCTGATGGTGATGTTGCTCTCATCGGTGGCCCTCGCGCAGGAGTCCGAGCTGGGAGGGAAGGTTCGGACTGGCGATGAGGTCGTCGTCCCAGCCGGGGAGACCGTGCCAAACGACCTGTACGTCTTCGGCGGGAGCGTGCGCATCGACGGCACGGTAAACGGTGACCTCGTGGCCTTTGGCGGGCAGGTCGAGGTCTCCGGGCCGGTGACCGGCGACGTGCTGGCCGGCGCGAGCACCACCACGATCTCCGGGCAAGTTGACGGCGACGTGCGGGTAGGCACCGGCCGGGCGTTGATCCAAGGAACGGTGGGAGAAGACGTCTTGGTGGGCGCCAGCCAGGTGACCATCGCTTCGGGGGCTCGGATAGGAGGCGACCTCATTTTCGGTAGCGGGCAGACATCTATGGATGGGACCGTTGCCGGCAACGTGGTGGGCTCCACCGACACTTACAGGAAAGGTGGCTCGATCGCTGGAGCTGAACAGGTGACAGAGCCGACCGAGTCACGCACAGCGGGACACCGCATCCTCGGCCTCCTGCGCCGGTACGTGAGCCTCCTCGCCGTGGGGGCGCTTTTGTTGTGGCTCACGCCGCGAGCGTTGCGCGCCACCGCCGACATCGTGCGGGGACGCCCGCTCCCGAGCCTTGGCGCCGGCCTGCTCAGCATTATCGGCGCCGCCGCCCTGGTCCTAGCGGTGATCATCGCGACGGGTCTCGTGGCGATCGTGCTGGGGCTCCTTGAGCTCGGCGCGTTGGCGGGCACCACAGTCTTCGCCGGCATTCTGGTCATAGGACTCATCGTCTTCGGATTCTTCGTGATCGCGGCTTTCGGCGCGCAGGTTGCGGTGGGGTTGTCCCTCGGGCGCCTTCCGCTGCGAGCGAATGCCCGCTCGTCCGCCCGAGAGTTCGGCGTCCTGGCGCTGGGGGTGCTGGTCGTGGTCCTGCTCTCAGCAATCCCGCTGGTGGGAGGGTGGCTGGAGTTCCTGTTCGTCCTCCTCGGGCTCGGCGCGCTGGCTCTTGCTGCGCGGTCCCGCCGCCGGCCACTTTAAGTGCTCCCGGCCCAACGCAGCGCTTGGCCTCAGCGCCTGGACGACGCGGGACGGGCTGGGGCGGCCGAGCTGAGCGGCCATCCACAGGCTGGTCTCGACGAGCCGCTCAAGGTTGACGCCAGTCTCGATCCCGAGCCCTTGCAGAAGCCAAGCCAAATCCTCAGTGGCGAGGTTGCCGGTCGCCGACTGCGCGAACGGGCAGCCGCCGACGCCGCCCGCCGAAGCGTCGACGACGTTGATTCCGCAGCGCAGCGCCGCGAGCGTATTCGCGAGCGCCTGCCCGTACGTGTCGTGGAAATGCACCGCGAGCCGATCAGGGCCGACCCCGCAGTCTCCGAGCCGCTCAATCACTGCGGTGACGTGCCCGGCAGTGCCGACACCGATCGTGTCGCCCAGGCTCAGCTCAGCGCAGCCAAGGTCGAGCAAACGCACGCCGATCTGGGCAGCGCGGTCGACCGGAACCGGCCCCTCCCAGGGGTCGCCGAAGCACATCGACAGGTACGCGCGGACCCGCATGCCCGCTGCTGTCGCGCGCTCGACCACCGGAGCGAACATCGTGATCGACTCGGCGACCGTCCGGTTGAGGTTGCGCTGCGCAAACGACTCGGTCGCGCTGCCAAGGATCGCGATCTCATCGACACCTGCCGTCAGCGCTCGCTCTAGGCCCCGCTCGTTCGGCACGAGCGCCGGGTAGCGCACTCCGTCTGCACCGTGCAGGAGTCCTAGCAGCTCCTCCGCATCGGCGAGCTGTGGGACCCATTTCGGATGGACGAAGCTCGTCGCCTCGATGACCCGTAGGCCGGCGCCTACCAAGCGGTGGACGAACTCAGCCTTCACGGCGGTCGGCACCCTCGCCTGCTCGTTCTGCAGCCCGTCCCGGGGACCGACCTCGTAGATCGTGACTCGCTCGGGGAGTCCCGCGATGCCGAAGCTCACATCAGGTCCACCGCTGCCCGGCGTTTGGCCTCGATCACCGCAAGCAGCTCATCTATGCCGACCTGCTGACCCTCAGCGACATGAAGCGCGGTCACCACGCCGTCAACCGGCGCGGTGATCGGGTGCTCCATCTTCATGGCCTCGACGAAGAGCAATGTCTGCCCTGCAGTGACCTGGTCACCGATCGCGGCTTGGAGCACGGTCACCGTACCGGGCACTGGCGCAGTGAGCGGGCCGGCGTCGCCGGTCTCATCGGCGTGGTAGGCGGCGAGCTCGTCGTCCTGCCGGAGCGCCCAGGCCCCGCCGTCCCGGCCAAGCCAGGTGACATCTCCGTCCTTGACGTAGACGTACCGCCGGGTGGCGCCATCGAGCGTCACCATCAGGTCGTCAGTCAACTCGCCGATCTCCCAGCGCACGCTCGCAAGGCGCGGCGCGCCATCCTGGCCGACCGCAACTTCGGCCGCGCCCGCCCGGCCGCGCACCCGTACCTCGACCGGATCAGCTTGCCCCGCGCGCACACGGCAGCGCGTCCACGCTTGCTCGCCGATCCGCCAGCCACCGGGCAGGTCGAATGGGTCGATAGGCCCTTTGCGCGGCGGCTCATGCTCCAGCATCCGCGCCATGACCGCCGCGACCAGCACGTCGTCAGGCGGGCGGCTCTCAACGAGCGAGTCGAGCCGCCGCTCGATCAGCCCGGTGTCGAGGCGGCCTTCTTGGACGTCCGGATCGGCAAGCAAGCGCCGGAGGAACGCCGTATTCGTGCCCACCCCGAGGATGACCAGCTCGCTGAGCACGCCATCCAGCCGGCCCAGCGCGATCTCGCGGTCGGGGCCATGCGCGATGACCTTGACGAGCAGCGGGTCGTAGTGGCTGCCGACCGCGAAGCCAGCGCGGATCCCGGTGTCGATCCGCCCGCGTCCCCGCAAGAGCGGCTCCACGTATTCCAGGACGACTCCCCCTGTGGGCAAGAAGCCGCGGGCGGGGTCCTCGGCGTACACGCGGGCCTCGATCGCGTGGCCATGCGGGTGGGGGTGGCCGAGCTCCAATCGCTCCCCAGCCGCGATGCGGAGCTGCTGCTCGACAAGATCGAGGCGGTAGACGTACTCCGTGACGGGGTGCTCGACCTGCAGCCTCGTGTTCATCTCGAGGAAGAAGAAGTCACGGGATCCGAGCGCATCCCCCCGAGCCTCCTCGCCCATGACCAAAAACTCGACCGTACCCACCCCGACATAGCCGCAGGCGCGGGTCATGCTCATCGCGGCGGCACGCAGACGCTCCCAGAGCCCATCGTCCAGCCTTGGTGATGGACACTCCTCGATCACCTTCTGGTAGCGGCGCTGGAGGCTGCACTCGCGCTCCCCCAGGTGGAGGAGGGTGCCGTGCTGGTCGGCGACCACTTGGATCTCGATGTGGCGGCACCGCTCAAGGAACCGCTCCAGCAGGAGGGCATCGTCGCCGAACGCGACCTTAGCCTCGCGGCGGACGGCGGCGAGCGCCTCCGGCAACTCAGCCGGGTCCCGGACGACCCGCATCCCCTTGCCGCCCCCACCAGCGATGGCCTTGACCACCAAGGGGTAGCCCACGTCTCCAGCGGCCTCGACAAGCTCCGCGTCGGTCATGCCAGACCATTGGACACCCGGCACAACGGGCACGCCCGCGGTCCGCGCGATCCGCTTCGCGCGGATCTTATCGCCCATCGCCTCGATCGCCTCGGCTGGCGGGCCGATGAAGACGACGCCAGCGTTGGAGCAGGCGCGGGCGAAGTCCGCGTTCTCGGATAGGAACCCATAGCCGGGGTGGACCGCTTGCGCACCGCTCCGGCGGCAGGCGTCGAGGACACGGTCGATCGCGAGGTAGGACTGCGAGGCGGGGGCAGGCCCCAGCCTGACGGCGCTGTCGGCGAGCTCAAGGTGCGGCGCGCTGGCGTCAGCGTCGCTGTAGACCGCGACGGACCGGATACCCAAGTGGCGGAGCGTCCACATAATCCGTACGGCGATCTCGCCGCGGTTGGCGACCAAGACTGTATCGAACATCATCGCTTCTTTGTCTTCGGTACCCACGTTGGCCGGCGGCGCTCCAAGAACGCCTGCATCCCCTCTTGCCCCTCGTCGCTGACCCGCAGCGCAGCGATCAACGCAGGCGTCTCGGTGGTCGCCTCCTCAAGCGTCCGCAGCGCGAGGTCGGGGAGCCGCTTGGCGGCGGCGACCGCCCGCGGCCCCGCCCGGAGGCACCGCTCGACCGTCGCGGCGACAGCCGCGTCAAGGTCGGCGGAGGCCACGACCTGGTGGACGAGCCCAGCGGCGAGCGCCCGGTCAGCGCCAAACTGCTCGCCAGTGACGAACATCGCCCGCGCAAACGACCGGCCGACCTTGCGGACGACGTATGGGGCGATCACCGCGGGAGCCAGCCCGAGCGTCACCTCGGGGAACCCGAACCGCACCTCATGGTGAGCGATCGCGATGTCACACACCGCAACCAGCCCGACCCCACCGCCCAGCGCATGCCCATTGACCCGGCCGATCAGCGGCTTGGGGAGGTCATAGAGCGCGCGGAGCATCGCGTCTGCGCGCGCCGAGTCCGCCAGGTTCACCTCGAACGTCTGGCCGGCCATCGACCGCATCCAGCTCAGGTCCGCGCCAGCGCTAAACGCGGCCCCGGCCCCGGTAAGGACCACCACCCGCACTGCTGGATCGCTGAGCGGGCCGGCCGAGATCCCCCGAAGCTCGTCGATGAGCAGCTCGTCAAAAGCGTTGCGGACCTCAGGACGGTCCATCACCACAGTGGCCACACCCTGGCTGTCAACAGTGACCTGGATTCTGGAGCCCTCGCCCATCGCAGCAGGGATGCTACCCGAAGGTTTCCACGCAAGCTCAGCGGATCACATGCGGAAGACGCCGTAACGCGGCTCGGGGATCGGGGCGTTCGCGCAGGTGGAGAGCGCCAAGCCGAGCACCATACGCGTGTCGAGCGGATCGATCACCCCGTCGTCCCACAGCCGGGCGGTCGAGTAGTACGGGTGGCCTTGCTGCTCGTACTGGCCGAGGATCGGCTGCTTGAACGCCTCCTCCTCTTCGCGCGTCCAAGTTCCCCCATGCGCCTCGATCTGGTCACGGCGGATCGTGGCGAGCACCGCCGCGGCCTGCTCACCTCCCATCACGGAGATACGCGCATTGGGCCACATCCATAGGAAGCGTGGGGAGAAGGCGCGACCGCACATCGCGTAGTTCCCAGCCCCGAACGAGCCGCCAATGATCACTGTCAGCTTCGGCACGACGGCGCAGGACACCGCGGTGACCATCTTCGCGCCGTCCTTCGCGATCCCGCCCGCCTCGTAATCTTGCCCCACCATGAACCCGGTGATGTTCTGCAGGAACACAAGTGGGATCCGGCGCTGGTCACACAACTCGATGAAGTGCGCGCCTTTGAGCGCGGACTCGCTGAACAGGATGCCATTGTTCGCGACGATGCCGACAGGGTGGCCGTGGATGCGCGCAAACCCCGTCACCAGCGTCGTGCCGTAGCGCGCCTTGAACTCGGCGAACCGGCTGCCATCGATGATCCGCGCGATCACCTCGCGGGCGTCGTAGGACGTCCGCGTGTCGGTCGGGACGACGCCGTAGAGCTGGGCGGGATCGACGGCAGGCTCCTCCGTCGTGGCGACCTCCCAGGGCCGCGGCGGCTTGGGCGGCAGCGTGCCGACGATCGACCGGACGATGCGCAGGGCATGGGCGTCGTTGGCCGCGAGGTGGTCTGCCACCCCAGAGACGCGGGCATGAAGGTCGCCGCCGCCTAGCTCCTCCGCCGTGCGAACCTCGCCGGTCGCGGCCTTTACGAGCGGCGGCCCGCCCAGAAAGATCGTGCCTTGGTTCCGGACAATCACTGTCTCATCGCTCATAGCGGGCACATACGCGCCGCCCGCAGTGCATGAGCCAAGCACGGCAGCGACCTGCGGGATCCGGCGGGCCGACATCCTCGCCTGGCTGTGAAAGATCCGGCCAAAGTGCTCCCGGTCGGGAAAGACCTCGTCCTGCTTCGGCAGGAACGCCCCACCGGAGTCAACCAGGTAGACGCACGGCAGCCGGTTCTCGAGCGCAACCTCCTGCGCCCGGAGGTGCTTGCGCACCGTCACCGGGTAGTACGTCCCACCCTTGACGGTGGCGTCGTTCGCGACAATCACCACCTCGCGGCCGGCTACACGCCCGATGCCGGTGATGATGCCCGCCGATGGCGCATCGCCGCCGTACAGGCCGTGCGCGGCCAACGGCGACAGCTCCAGGAAAGGCGAGCCCCAGTCAAGCAGGGCGTCAACACGATCACGGGGTAAAAGCTTGCCGCGCGAGGTGTGCCGCTCTCGGGCCTTCTCGCCACCTCCCAGCGCAACCTCGGCAAGCTTCGCGCGCAGGTCAGCAACCAGCGCGGTGTGCGCCTCGACATTGCGCTGGAACCGCTCGGACGTGGGGTCAGCCTTGGATGTGAGCACCTCACTCATGGCGGGAAGCGTAGACCGAACTGTCCCCTCCACAGAGATACGCCGGTTCTGGTCGATGCGGCGAGATTCATCAAGCGTGTGCTGGTCTCTCCCCGGCCATTCCGGTGCAGTGACGTTCTCCTCCGCCTAGGAGGAAAGGCGCATCCCTGATGGTCTCAGCCGAGCCTGTTAGAGGTCCGCGGCGCGGACGTGCTCGACGTCGCCAGCGGTGACCTCGCTCGCCGCGCCGTGGGGGAGGTCAAGCAGGAGGGTCCCGGCGCGGGTGACGTCCACAGCACGACCGGAGACCACCTCGCCAGTGACAAAAGAGACCCGGACCAGTGAGCCCAAGGTGGCGCAGCGCTGGCGGTACGCGTCGAGGAAACCCGCCGGCTGGGTGGGCCACGCGCGGTAGCGGGCGGCAAACGACCGAGCGAGCGCCCCGAGCATCTCCCACCGGTCCACCGGGCCGCCTGCGGCCTCAGCTAGCGAGGTCGCGGCCGCCAGCTCGGGCGGGCGGTCGACGCCACGCCAGTCGACGTTCACGCCGACGCCGACGATCACCGCGCCGGCCGGTCCAGACTCAATGAGCACGCCAGCTGCCTTCCGCCCATTGGCGAGCAGATCGTTCGGCCACTTCAGCACGACCTGCAGATCAGGGAGCAATTGGCCGATCGCCTCAGCCAGCGCGAGCCCAGTCAGCAGCGGGAGCAAACCGAGCACGCTCGTGGGCACCGGCGGCCGGACGACTAGGGAGCACAGCAGCGACGTGCCAGGCGGCGCTTGCCAGCTCCGTCCAAGGCGCCCCCGCCCCGCCGTCTGCTGGTCGGCGAGAACGGCGTGGATCTCTTCCACCCCACGAGCGGCGGCATCAGCGGCCAGCGTGTTCGTCGATCCGGCGGTCGCGTGCCACTCCAGCCCGGACAGCAGCCCCTCCTCGACAAGGGCGCGCACCAAGGCCTGCGGGGGTCCTGCCATACCCCGATCCTAGAATCAGCGCAGAGCGAAGGACACCACGGCGGCGCTCAAAGAGCAGCGCCGACGCGTGGAGATGATCCCGCAGATCCCTGGCATCATGGGATCCTGCGCGGGCAGGGCAGTCGCGAAACTTCGCTTGGCCCACCGCGCAGATCGCGGTGACGGGCTCGCAGGAGCAGTGGGCATCCTCTACCGAAAGGAGCTGGAACACGCCGTGCACGTCGAGGCCCGGCGCGCGGAGCTCATCGAGGAGTCTTCCGAGCAGCTCTGCAACCCATCGCGCGCGGCGGAGCGCGGCCACCGTCCCGCGCGCGGGCACGGCGGCATCCCGCTATGAGCGTCTCCGGAGCCCCGGAGGGCACCCTGGGGACGCCCCCGGGCACGAGGACCTTCCCCGCCGCGCCGCTCGACCGGCTAACCCGTGGCACGACGGGCTTGTTCCTGTGCATCCTCGCGGTCGCCTCGGCTACCTCGACCGTCGCGTTGCTGGAGCGTGCCACCTCTGCCACCCGCCTCCTGATCGTCCCCGCCGCCTCTGCGATCGCGGCAGCTGTGTGGGCGTGCGCTCCGGCCGCGTATGAGGTTGGCAACGGCCAGCTCCGCGTGCGGCGCCGTGCTTTCGGGCCGAAGACCTTCGTGATCCAGGGTGAGCCCAAACCGCTGGACCCGTCTGCCCTGAGCCTCACGACCGTTCGCCTGATGGGCTCCGGCGGAGCGTTTGGCTGGTATGGGCTGTTCTGGCGTCGGGACCTCGGCCGCTTCCGGGCCTACGTCACTGACCGCTCCCGCCTCGTGTCTGTGCCGACCGATCAGGGGCTTGTCGTGGTAAGCCCCGCAGACCAGGCCACGTTCACCAAGGTGGCGTGGCGATGAGCCGGATGGCGGTGGCGTGACGATGAGCCGGATGGCGGTGGCGTGACGATGAGCCGAGCCAGAAAGGATCTTCATGGCGCTCCATGAGGGAGTTCGCATCCGCATCGTGCGCGGGAATCCCACGCCCGAGGAGGTCGCCGCGGCGCTCCTCGCGTTGGACGGGGTCGCGTTGGACCGGGTGGCACCGGCCCCGGCCAGGACTCCAACCAGCCAAACGCCGTGGCAGCGGGCCGCCCGCCTGGAGGGCCTTGGCGGCGCCCCGCTCACCGGCGCGGATGATCCACGCCTCCGTAGGCTGTACCCGTTTGAGTGACGCCCGACCCTGCCGAGGCCAACTACTGGACCGTGACGGTCCCCTCCATGCCCGCAGCGCGGTGGCCGGGGATGTTGCAGTAGTACGTCTGGGTGCCAGGCGGCAGCTCGACGGTACCGGTGTCCGAGTCATTGCCCTCGGTCGCGACAATCGGCTTGTCGCCCTCCACACCCTCGAACACCACGTCGTGAGCAAGGCCTGACTTGTTCTGCAGCTGGATTGTGATCTCGCCAGCCGGCAACGTTGCCGGTGCCTGGTCGAACCTGAGGGCCGCGCCCTCCACAACCCACACCCCGCTCACTTCCTCAGGCTGCGGCTCGCCACCGGTGCCTGCGGCGGGCGCCTCGGTGGTGCGTTGCTCGGCGGGCACCTGGTCGTTTGCGGTGAACTCCGGCTGCTCCTTGCTGCACCCAGCCAGCACGAGCACGATGACGACCGCGGGCAACGCGCGCAGGGTCCGCGGCATGAGTGCTCCTCGGTGGTCGTGGTGGTCGTGAAACAGCGCACAAGCGCCTCTCGTGGGCGCCCATTCTGCCGACCAGGGGAAAGGCCAGCAAACCGCTACCATGCTCGCTGCTCGCCGGATACCCACCTGCCGGCGGTGTGATGCGCTGCTCGCACCCTCACCTGGAGAGCCCCACGTGACGTTGCAATCAACCCTCGGTCCCGTCCTGGTCGCAAACCGGGGTGAGATCGCGCTGCGGATCCTCCGCGGCTGCCGCGAACTCGGGCTGCGAACCATCGCGGTGTACTCCGAGGCCGACCGTGACGCGCCATGGCTACGGTCCGCCGACCAGGCATGGCTGCTCGGTCCCGCGGTCCCCGCCCGCAGCTACCTCGACATCTCGCGCATCCTTGAGGTCGCTGGCGCGGCGGGCGCGGGCGCGGTCCACCCGGGTTACGGGTTCCTTGCCGAGAGCGCCGAGTTCGCAGAGGCCGTCACCGCCGCCGGGCTGGTCTGGATCGGGCCGCCCCCAGCCGCGATCAAGGCGATGGGCGACAAGCTCTCCGCCCGCAAGGTTGCGCAGGCCGCTGGGTGCCCGATCGTGCCGGGGACGCTGGAGCCGACGCAGGATCCTGAGGTCGTCCGCGCGTTCGCCCACACACACGGCTACCCAGTCGCGATCAAGGCTGCCTTCGGGGGTGGCGGGCGCGGGCTCAAGGTCGTCCGCGAGCCGTCCGAGCTGTTAGAGGCGTTGGAGAGCGCCCAACGCGAGGCCATCGCTGCGTTCGGCCGCGGGGAGGTCTATGTCGAGCGGTACCTGGACCGCCCCCGCCACATCGAGATCCAGGTGCTCGCCGACCGGCAGGGGGCCTGCCTGTTCCTCGGGGAGCGCGACTGCTCGACCCAGCGGCGGCACCAGAAGCTGATCGAGGAGGCACCCGCTCCCGGCCTGCCCTCACTGATTCGCGCGCGGATGGGCGAGGCCGCCGTGCGGGTGGCCCGCGAGGTCGGCTACGAGGGCGCTGGGACCTGCGAGTTCCTCTACACCGAGCGCGACTTCTACTTCCTAGAGATGAACACCCGGCTGCAGGTCGAGCATCCAGTCACCGAGATCGTCACTGGCATCGACCTTGTGGGATGGCAGCTCCGGATCGCTGCTGGCCAGCCGCTCACGTTGTCGCAGGAGGACGTCATGCTCCGCGGGCACGCGATCGAGGCGCGGATCAACGCCGAGCATGTCGCCGCGGGCTTCGTGCCCTCGCCTGGGCGGATCATCACCTGGCGCGCGCCATCCGGGCCAGGCGTGCGGGTCGACTCCGGGGTCGAGCCTGGGTGGGAGGTGCCCCCGAACTACGATTCGCTGCTCGCCAAGCTGATCACCTACGGCGCCGACCGCGAGGAGGCCCGCCTGCGGATGCTCCGCGCCCTCGACGAGTTCGAGGTCGCTGGGGTGCCCACCACGATCGACTTCCACCGGCTCGCGTTCGCGCACCCTGACTTCATCGAAGGGAAGGTCTCGACGGTCTCGGTCGAGCGCGAGTGGGACCTCTCCACGCTGGAGCCGGCTCCTCCCGCCGAGGCGGGCGCAGAGCCGGCCACTCCCTCACGGACATTTGTCGTGGAGGTCGGGGGGAAGCGGCTGGAGGTGGCGCTGTTCGAGCCGGACGTAGGGGGAGATGCGGCTGCGGGCCACGCCCGGCGACCGCTGGCCCGAGAGCGGCCCCTGGCGCCAGCGCGGCCGGCGGCTCCGCCGGTGGAGGGGCGGCCCGCGGCTCCGGCTCAAGACCCCCGCGCCGAGCGCCCAGCGCCAACCAAGCCAGCGGGCGTCTCCAACGAGACCCTCACCGCCGAGATGCAGGGCACGATCATCAAGATCGCCGTCGACGTGGGCGACACGGTATCCCCGGGAGACCTTGTGCTGGTCCTCGAGGCGATGAAGATGGAGAACCACATCCTCGCCCACCGCAGCGGGGTCGTGACCCAGCTGCACGTGCAGGCCGGCGATGTCGTCGGCACCGGCGACGCGCTCGCGACGATCGAGGAGGGCCGCGGGCTTCCCGAGGAGCCATGACGGTGCCCTTGCGGACTGGCAGATCCAGGCGCATCCGCAGAATCGCCAGCTGGGCAGCCACAACGGCGATCCTCATGGCATGCGGCCTCGCGTTGCGCGGGCGGATCACGGCGGTCGGCGTGGGCGGTGGGTTGCCGAGCGTGGCGGCGGCGGCTGTGGCGGTCAGCGCCAACATCGCCGCCAACGGCGTGGTGGTCGCAGCGTGGCGGAGGGTGTTGCGCGCAGCGGGCGCGCGGATCAACGCGCGAGCGGCGGCATGGGTCTGGTCAGTGTCGCAGCTCGCCCGGTACACGGTCGGGGCGGCGCAGGTCGGTGGCCGCGCGGTGGCCGGCCGGCGCTACGGGCTCCCTGGGGCCACAGGAGCGGTCACGACGCTGATCGAGGTCGCATGGCAGACCGCGATCACCGCGACGCTCGCGCTCGCGACCGTGCCCTGGTGGCTTCCAGGCGCGTCTGGCCTCGTATGGCTCGCGTGGGTCGGCGCGCTCCCGGCGGCGATGCTCGTGGCCGGGCTCGCCTGCCCTGACCTCCTGCTGCGCGCGTCGTCGGCTGCGCTCGACTGGGGGCCGCTTGAGCGGCTCACCAGTCGGCGGGTGGCGGAGCGGCTGGACCGGGTGCGGCTGCGCCGCGCAGACGCTGCCCGGGTCAGCGGCCTCTACGCGTTGAACAGCGGGCTGCGGCTTGCGGGCTTCCTCGCGCTGTTTGCCGCCGTGGGTGGGTCGCTGGGCTCGGGCGGGCTGCGCGCGGCCGGCGCCTACGCGCTGGGCCAGCTCGTCGGGCGGCTCGCGGTCTTCGCGCCGGGTGGGCTTGGCCCACGGGAGGGGGCGACCGCGCTCGCTGCCGCCCCCGCGATTGGCGGCGGTCCAGCGCTGGTGTTGGTGGCGTCGGTCCGCCTGGCCGAGCTGCTCGGTGAGGCGCTGTTCGCGGGGCTCGCGCGCCTCATGCGCCCGGCGAGCCCGGAGGTGCCCCCAGTGCCCTCTGTGGGGCTCCGCACCGCCGTCAGACCGGATACACCTCCACCTCCGCCGCCTTGACCGGCACCCCACGCGTCGCCGGATGCCGAGGTTTTCCTCAGGCCAGCCGATCCATCAGCAGGCGAGCGGTCTCGTGAACGCTCCCGGACAGCGAGGGGTAGATCGAGAACGCGTACGCGAGCTGGCTGACGCTCAGCCGGTTAAAGACCGCGACGGAGAGCGGGGTGATGAGCTCGCTCGCGCGGTCAGACACGACCAGCCCGCCCAGGACGGTGCCTGACCCCTGCATGGCGTGGATCTTGACGAACCCGTCGGTGCGCTCCGCCATCTTTGCCCGCGAGTTGCTCGCAAGCGGCAGGCGAACCGTCTCGATAGGCAGCTGCGAGGATTGGGCCTTCACCGCATTCATCCCTACTGACGCCACCTCGGGGTGGGTGAAGATGCACGCCGCGATCGCGTCACGGCGGAGCGGCGCCACTGCCGCGCCGAGCGCATGCCACATCGCGATGCGGCCCTGCATCGCCGCGGTCGTCGCAAGCATGATCCCGCCCGTGACATCGCCGGCGGCGTAGATCGTGTAGACGTTCGTGCGGCTGACGCCGTCCACTGGGATTGCGCCGCCTGCGCCAAGCTCGACGCCCGCCGCCTCCAGCCCCAGCCCCCGCGAGGAGGGAACCTGGCCAACGCAGTAGAGCGCGTGGGTCCCCTCGATCCATTCGTCCTCGCCGATCTTCACCCGCACGCCGTCCGCGCCACGCTCCATGTCGACGGCGCGGCGCTGCCGGTGGATCGTCATCCCCCAACGCTCAAAGCTGTCCTCGATGAGCGCAGCGGCGTCGGGGTCCTCGCTCGGGAGGATCTGGCTCCGGCTCGAGATCAGATGCACACTGGAGCCGAACCGCGCGAACGCATGCGCATACTCAGCGCCAGTCGCGCCCGAGCCAACGACCACGAGCTGCTCGGGCACCTCCTGCAACGCGAACAGCTCCCGCGCGGTGAACACCCGCTCCCCATCAGGGCGGGCGAAGGGCAGGACCCGTGGGTTGCTCCCGGTGGCCACAAGCACAACATCGGCGTGCAGCACACGGGTGCGGTCGTCTGGACACGCGACCTCGACCACCTCGCGCCCCGCGAGCCGGCCGACGCCCTCGACAAGCCGGACGCCTTCACTCAAGACCCGCTTGGCGATGTCCTCAGATTGGTCACGCGACAGGGCCTGCACGCGCTCCATGACCACGCGCATGTCGACGGTCGCCCTCGCCGCAATGTCCGCTCCACTGGGTAACCGCACACCCAGGCGGTGCGCGAGCGGCATCCAGCCCATCGCCTCCGCCGACGAGACCAGCGCCTTCGATGGCACGCAGTCCCACAGGACGCTGTTGCCGCCAAGCCCATCCTTCGACACGATGCTCACGTCCGCGCCGTGCTCGGCGGCCACCAGCGCAGCCTCGTACCCTCCCGGCCCGCCGCCGAGGATCACGATTCGAATCTGGCTCATGCCGGAAGGCTATCCAGCGGCCCACTCCATACGGGCGCCGCCAGGCTGCGGATCGCTAGGCTGCAGGGTCATATGGACACAGAACAGCTGCGGGATCTCGACCGGCGGTACGTCTGGCACCCGTTCACGCGGATGGACCAGTGGGTGGCCGACGAGCCACTCGTGATCAAGCGGGCGGAGGGGTGCTGGCTGATCGACACCGACGGGCACCGGTACCTCGACGGGAACTCCTCCCTGTGGGTCAACGTCCACGGGCACCGGCGGGCTGAGCTGGACCAGGCCCTACGGGCGCAGCTCGAGCAGGTCGCGCACACGACGTTCCTCGGCCTGACGAGCCCGGCGGCAGCGGAGCTGGCCGCGCGGCTCGTGGCGTTGGCGCCACCCGGGCTGGAGCGGGTGTTCTTCTCCGAGTCCGGCGCGAGCGCGGTCGAGGTCGCGTTGAAGATGGCGTACGCCTATTGGCGCTTCCGCGGCGCTCCTGAGCGGTCGCTGTTCGTGTCGATGGACGGCGCGTACCACGGGGACACCGTCGGGTCGATGAGCATCGGCCATATTGACGCCTTCCACGACGCCTACCAGCCGCTGCTGTTCCCCACCCGCACGTTCGCTCAGCCGTACTGCTACCGGTGCCCGCTCGGCCGGTCCTACCCGTCGTGTGACCTCGCGTGTGCCGACACCCTTGAGGATGTGCTCGCTCGCGACGGGGACCGGGTGGCGGCGGTCGTCGTCGAGCCGCTCGTCCAAGGCGCGGCGGGGATCATCACCGCGCCGGACGGCCACCTCGCGCGGGTGGCCGAGATCACGCGCCGCCACGCCGTGCTCCTGATCGCCGATGAGGTCGCGACCGGATTCGGGCGGACGGGGACGATGCTCGCGTGCGCGGCTGAGCGCGTGGCGCCCGATCTGCTGGCGCTTGGGAAGAGCCTGACCGGCGGGTACCTGCCAATGTCAGCCACGCTGGCAACCGCAGAGATCTTCGAGGCGTTCCTCGGCGGTCAGCGGACGTTTTTCCACGGCCACAGCTACTCAGGCAACCCGCTCGGAGCGGCCGTCGCCCTCGCAAGCCTCGACCTGTTCGAGCATGATGACACCCTTGCTCGCGCGCAGGCGCTGGGCGAGGCGCTGGCCATGGAACTCAAGGCGTTCGAGGACCTCACGCATGTCGGCGACATCCGCCAGCGCGGGCTGATGGCCGGGATCGAGCTGGTCGCCGATCGGGAAACACGCGCGCCGTTCGCAGCCGAGGCGCAGGTCGGCGCCCGGGTCTGCCGCCGCGCGCGCGACCTCGGCCTGGTGATCCGCCCGCTCGGCGACGTGATCGTCGTCATGCCGGCGCTCGCCATGAGCCCCGAGGAGCTGCGCTTCCTCGCCTCGACGCTGCTTCACGCCGTACAGGACGTGACTGGTACCATATAAGGCATGCGGAAAACGACGGTCTATCTCAGCGACGACGAAGCCGCCGAGCTTCGACGAGTGGCGGCAGCCACCGGAAAGTCCCAGTCCGAGCTGATCCGTGAGGGCGTCCGGCGGATCTGCGGGGAGGCGCCAGAGCGGGTCTTCCACAGCCTCGGCAAAGGCCGTGGAGACGGAACTCCATACCGAGGGTGGGACGCCGAGGCCCTATACCGCGAAACCATGGGTTTGGGCTGAGGGTGGCGCTCCTTGTCGATGCTGGCCCACTCTTCGCCCAGAGCGACGTCAGCGAACCTCGACACGGCATGGTAACCAAGATTCTCAGGGGTGAGCGGGGAGCGTTGGTTACCTCTCAAGTGGTGGCCGCGGAGGCCGATTATATGATTGGCCAGCGTTTGGGCCCGGACGCCGAGCTGGCTTTCCTGGATGATCTCGCAGCGGGAACGTACATCGTCGAATGCCTCAGTGCGCCAGAGCTACGCGCTACCCGCGACCTCGCATACCGCTACCGGGATCTCCGAGTAGGTCTTGCCGACGCGTCACTCGTCGTGCTCGCCCAGCGGCTCGGCACCCGTCGGATCCTCACCTTCGATCACCGCTGCTTCCGCATGGTCAAACCCCTCCAAGGCGGCGCGTTTACCGTGTTGCCCACCGATGGGTGACCCGCTCGATTGGGTCGGCCCGGCCCTGCAGGATCTCGAGGTTGTGGGGTTGCGCCGGACTCTGCGGCACCGGGCGTCTGCGGCAGGGCCGTACGTGGACGGGCTGGTGAACCTGTCCAGCAACGACTATCTCGGGCTCGCGGGCGACCGTCGGGTCATCGAGGCCGCCCAGGCGGCGGCGGGCGCATGGGGTGCAGGGTCGGGCGCGTCACGGCTTGTCACCGGTGGGACCGTGCTCCACCGGGAGCTTGAGCGAGCGATCGCGAGGTGGAAGCGCGCTGAGGATGCGGTCGTGTTCTCGTCTGGATACCTCGCGAATGTCGGGACGATCCCCGCGCTGGTGGGCCGGGGCGACGCGGTGTTCAGCGATGCGCTCAACCACGCCTCGATCATCGATGGGTGCCGGCTGTCCCGCGCCCAGGTGCGCGTCTACCCACACCGGGATATCGCCGCGCTCGACCAGCTGCTGGGGACCACCGACGCCCGCCGCCGGCTCATCGTCACGGATGGGATCTTCTCGATGGATGGTGACGCGGCCGACGTACCCGCGCTCCGCACGCTGGCCGAGGCGCATGGGGCCATGCTCATGGTGGATGACGCGCACGGGTGTGGCGTCCTCGGGCCGGACGGGCGTGGCACGGCGGCGGCGCAGGGGTGCGCCGGCCGAGTCCACGTCCAGCTCGGGACGCTGTCGAAGGCGTTCGGCGCGGCGGGTGGCTATGTGGCCGGGGCCGCGGATCTCTGCGACTGGCTGCGCAATCAAGCGCGCGGGTTCGTCTTCGACACCGCGCTTCCGCCACCCGCGGCCGGGGCAGCGGTCCGGGCGCGGGAGATCGCAACCGCCGAGCCATGGCGGCGCGCGCGGGCGCTGCAGCTGGCCCAGCGGCTCGCCGCTGGGCTCGGGGTCGAAGAGCCAGCCGCGTGCATCGTGCCGCTGGTCATCGGCGCGCCGGAGGCCACACTCCGCGCCTCGGCGGCACTTGCCGAGGCTGGCCTCTTGGCCGTGGCGATCCGCCCACCGACCGTGCCCCCCGGCACCGCGCGGCTGCGCTTCACCGCCTCTGCCGCGCATAGCGAGGCCGACATCGACCGCGCCGTCCAGCAGGTGCTGGACTCACGTGTGCTGGCGTCATGAGAGGCCTGCTCGTCACTGGCACTGATACCGGCGTCGGCAAGACGGTTGTCGCGGCGCTGCTCTGCCGGAGCCGCCCCGGCTGCACGTACGTGAAACCGGTCCAGACCGGCCTCGCGGAAGAAGAGCCGGACGCGACGGTCGTCGCGCGCCTCGCGGGCTGCCCAACACGGCAAGGGCCGGGGTTCGCTGAGGCGCTCGCCCCCGCGGTGGCCGCCGCCCGCGCCGGCGCGACGGTCATGCGTGGCGATCTGCTCGGTGTGTTCTCAGGCCTCGACGAAATCATCGGCGAGGGCGCAGGCGGGCTGCTCGTCGAGCTGGGGACGGACGGGACGACACTCGCTGACCTTGCGGCTGACCTCGGCCTCCCGCTGGTTGTCGTCGCGCGGCCTGGCCTCGGCACGCTCAACCACACCCGCCTGACCTGCGAGGCTGCGTGGGCTCGCGGCCTCAGTGTGCGAGGCATCGTCGTCAACCGTTACCCCGCGGATCCGGGCGTCGTGGAGCGGACGAACCTCGATGAGCTCGCCTCAATGGCGCCAGTGCTCGCGGTTGTGCCGGAGCTGGGATCTGCCGACCTGTCTGCCAGCCTCAGCGAGCATGGAGCGGCCGGCTCCATGCTGATTAGACTCCGAAGCGTATGAGCGCCTTACTCGACGCGGTTGAGGCTGCCCTGCTCGACCGTCGCGAACTCATCGACGCCAGCCAAGCGTATGCACTCGCCGATCTCGCGGGGGACACCGGTGCCCTGCCCCGCCTGCTTGACCTGGCCCACCGGGTCCGCCTCGCATGGTGCGGCGAGCTGGTGTCCCTAGAGTCGATCCTCTCCACAAAGACCGGCGGCTGCCCCGAGGACTGCGCGTTCTGCTCGCAGTCAGCGGGCTTCAACACCCCTGTCAAGCCCCAGCCGTACCTGTCCCGGGACCAGGTGGTCGCCGCCGCCACCGCTGCGCAAGCGGGTGGCGCGACAGAGTTCTGCCTCGTCCTCGCGATCAAGGGGCCGGACGACCGCGCGATGGCGCACATCCTGTCCTCGGTCGAGGCGATCCACGCTGAGACCGACCTCCAGGTCGCGGTGTCCGCCGGCATCCTGACCCGTGGGCAGGCCGATACCCTCGGTGCCGCCGGAGTGATCCGGTACAACCACAACCTTGAGTCTGCGGAGAGCTTCTTCCCGCAGATCTGTACGACCCACACCTGGCAAGAGCGGTGGGACACGTGCGCCTGGGTGCGCGAGTCCGGGATGGAGCTGTGCTCAGGCGGGATACTCGGGATGGGCGAGACCCCCCGCCAGCGAGCCGAACTCGCGCTCGCGCTGCGCGAGCTGGAGCCCACCGAGGTGCCGATCAACTTCCTGAACCCCCGGCCCGGCACACCGCTGGAGCACGCGCCGCTGCTTTCGCCCCACGAGGCGCTCCACGGGATTGCCCTGCTCAGGCTGGTCATCCCGTTCGCCATGCTGCGCTACGCCGGTGGGCGCGAGATCGTCCTCGGCAACCTCCAAGTCGCCGGCATCCTCAGTGGCGCGAATGGCATGATCGTCGGCAACTACCTCACCACGCTCGGTCGCCCGATCGCCGAGGATCTCCAGATGCTCCGCGACCTCCAGATCCCCGTGAAGGCCCTAACCGGGCTGCTCTAGCGCCTCGGCCTGGCGGCGGTGCTGATGGGCCAGGCGGCGGAGGTCGTCGGCGCGCCGCTCAAGCTCCACCGCCGCCCGCACCAGATCGGCGGCTCCTTGCGCAACGGAGCTGGCCTCTTGGCTCAGGACCGCGCGCGCCTGGTCAGCGACGGGACTCTCCCAGACTGACTCCGTGATCCATTGTGTGGCAAGCATGATCCCGTCCGGCAACAGGCGCGCCTCCGCCCGCAGCTCAGCAGCAAGATTGTCGGTGCGCTGCGCCTCGCGGTCCAAGCGGTCGGCCTCCCAGCGCAGCTCCCCAGGACTACCCACAGACACCCAATCTACGCCCAACGTGTCCTAAGCTGACGCCAAGATGCCACGAATCTTCATAAACCCAGACGCAGCCGACGGCGTGGCAGACAAACTCTCCGACCTGGATCACGAGCTACTCACACGCGCGCCCCGCATCGAAACGCTGCTCGAACAGGCCCGCGTCGCGTCACGGGCGCCACACGACGCACGCCGCGCCGCCCAAGCCTGCGCCACCCTCGCCAAACAGCTCCGCACACGCGCCCAGCTCATACGCGACGCCGACACCCAACGCCTCCCCCACGCCGTCCGTGAGCTGCTGACCGGCAATGGCCCCCATGAGATACACACCACCCTCACGCCAAAAGACCCAGCCCGCGTCCTCGACTGGTGGAGCACCCTGCCCCTTCACCAACAAGCGTGGCTGAAGGCCAACGCCCGCGAGGCGATCTCCGGGCTAGACGGCATCCCCATCGATATCCGCGATGAGCTAAACCGCCAACGCATCAACGCCCAACTGAGCAACCTGCGCGCAAAGCGGACCAGCCTCGGATGCCCAACCACGCCACAAGACCGCGCCCGCCTCACGACCCTCTACAGGCTCATCGCCGCCCACGAGGCCATGCTCGCCCCCGACCTCACCATCTTGCTGTATGACCCCACCGGCGACGGCCGCGCCGCCGTCGCCCTCGGCGCCATCACCACCGCCACACACATCGGCATAATCGTCCCAGGCATCACAAACCAACTCGACAACTACCCCGGGATGATTGGCAACGCACGGACGCTTGACACCGAGGCCAGACGGCAGGGATCAACTGATCACGCCGTCATCGCGTGGCTGGGCTACAACACACCAGAGATAAGCCTCACCGCCGCTGGAAAGCAACGCGCGCAGCAAGGAGCCGGCAGCCTCGTGCCGTTCGTCAATGGCCTACGCGCGGTCAACACCCACGGCGCCGACGTGACGGTGATGGGGCATAGCTACGGCTCATTGGTCACAGGCATAGCCGCCCAGCAACGCATGCAGGCCGACCGCATCGTCCTGGCCGGAAGCCCAGGCACAGGCGCGCGCAACGTCACAGAGCTCGGCATGAGCCGCGAGGACGTCTACGTCGCCCGCGTCCCCGACGACCCAATCCAACTCGTGTTCACCAGCGGAGAGGCGCAAAACTATCTGTTCGGCGGACCGGCTGGCCTGCTTACAAGCAAAGCCGTCGGGTTCGACCCCGACATCCACGGCCCCGACCCATCCCTGCCCAAGTTCGGCGCCACCCCCCTGCCCTACGACAACAAAAGCCAAGGCCACTCGGAATATTATTTAGAAGGCGGCCTGTCACTTAAAAACCATGCCCGTGTCATGCTTGACCGGCCAGTGAAAACCGCAGAACCCGAGCCGGTCCCGTGAGTCGTAGACGTACTCTCCTCATCTTCCTCGCGGCGACAATCGCCGCCTGCGGCGCTCCAAAGGAAAAGGTCATGACCGCGGAAGAGGCTCTCAATCAGGTCAAGGAATTGATCAACGCGACCCTAAGTGAGGTTGCTCCGGACGCTGCGCTCACCTCTGATGCGGTCCCTGGCGGGATCATGTGTGAAAGTAGCCTCCTGGGACATACAGGCCAACGGAGCTATGGCTATGGATTCAGCTTTTCCGTGCCTGACGAGACCTCTGGTGAACGCCTTTTGAGGGAGACAGCCGCATTCTGGAAGAAACGGGGTCACCGAGTGGTGGGCGACTTGGAAGACGAGTACTCGCCGTTCGTCCGAACTGGGAGGGACGGCTTCAACTTCGACTCGACATTCGCTCGCCAAACGCTGAGCGTATCGATTATCGGCTCAACTCCCTGTGTGGATCCTCTGCCAGGCGACGCATAGCGCTGCGTCGGCGAATCAGGCCAGTTGTTGCTGATCATGGGGCCGCGAACACAGCCCAACCTCTCCCCAACCGGTCATCCAACCTCCGGACACATCCCAGCGAACTCCACTTGGGCGGCATCAGGAAGCGGGCCTTGAAGACGTGGTGCAAGATGGTCACACAGCCAAGCCTGCGCCCGATCGTATACGCCTCAGCAAGGCGGTCACACGCCTCCTCAGGCTGGTCCTGGGCGATCAGCGCGATGGCAAGATCCACAAGCCCAGTCGCCCGCCACCGCGGATTCTCCTTGAGGAGCAATGAGGCCCGAATGGTGTCGACAGCACTGGCGCGTTGAAGCGAAAGCTCAACATCACCACGGTAACCCTCAAGGCGATCTTGCCCCCAATCACTGTAATGCCCAGCGGTGGAGCAGAAGCCAATGCCCACAGGACCCTCGAATTGCGCCTGTTGCAGCGCCTGCGCTGAGCGCTCAAGGGCCTCGTCAGCACCCTTCGCGTAATCAGGCGCTGCCGCCCTGCTCTCAGCGAGCTGAGCACTCGTTGCCATTCGCACGATCGCGGGGGCATAGCGGGTCGCGACCTCATCGGCATGCTCTAGAAGCGCGACCCTGTCATTAGGATCACGGCCCTGGCTGGCTGGAGACGGCGCATAGAAGAGGAGTGATGCTTTTCTCCCCAAAATTTCGGCCAGAAGCGTCATATTGCTGGCCTGCCTAGCCATCTTTTCGGCCAACGCTATTTGCGCATCGGCCTGAGCGAGCATGCCTGTGTGCATGAAAAGGGCGCTTGCAAAAAGCGCTGAGTCAGCGACGACCGACTCGAGCCGCCGCCGTTGGATAGACTTCATGCTCGCGCTCCGGAGGATCGCGGCGGCTTTCTCCAAGTGCCCCAAGACCGATCCCACCAGCGTGTGCGGCGGGCTCGTATTGTATTGGCTCGCCAGGGCTGTGGTGATGTTCTCGAAGCTGCTCAAAGACGTATCGCTGACCTCCGAGAGCATACCGGTCAGAAACAGATCGACGCCAGCCAAGGAAATGTCCGCACCGCCGGCGAGGAGCTTCAGGATGTCACGTCGCTGCATCTTGATGAGCTGATCGGGGTCGAGCCACGGTGTGAGCTTCCGTATGGCCTCCATGAGGAGGTTGTCCAAATCATCCCAGATTGCGGGGGTGGGATCAGTCTCTCCGTCCCTCCAGCGTATAACGGTGCGGTAGTGGACACTCAGACGCCGGGCAAAGGCGTCGAGCTTGCATCCGAGCAGCTCACGGAGCTGGTTGACCTCGTGAGCGGTCCATCCCTGGTAGCTATTCATCATGTCACCTTGTCACCTGATTGTCACGACGCTGTCCAGTTAGGTCGGTAAGCTTCCGCTTTCATGGAGAAATCATCAAGTGATCGATGTCCGCTCCACCATCAACGGATTCTCAATTATCGCGGCATATGTTTACCGTAGAGGTGGGCAGAAAAGCAAATATTGACGCCTGATGGGCATCAGGTTGGGAGGCAGAGTGGCGTAGCCACGACCACTCGGGATATGACGCTTCGTCATGCTCAAAAAGCGTGCGAAAATAGCCATCAGGGGAATCGAAACAGGGAGGAGGCGCCGGCTGCTCGCCCCCAACGAGCCAGGAGACAGCGCTGTATTTCTGTCGTCGGCGCGCTTCACCCGTCTCTCATGCACCGCGCCATGCCACCGGGCGGCTCGGCCTTGGGGCAATCTTGTTGTAGAGCAGTCTCTCACCGGAGGCATCATGATGAGCCGTTGGGCGATCGTGGGCTTTGGAGTCCTGTCTGGCCTGGTGGCGGGGCTGGCCCTCACGCTCGCGCAGGCCTTGGCCCGCCTGTGGCTCGGGGTTGCGCCGCCCGCCGAGCTTGTCGGCGACCGGGTCGCGCCGCTGCTGTCGATCAGCCAGTTCTTCACGCTGCTGCGGGTCTTCCGAGGCTATGACCAGCTCAAGCAGTTCGGGATTGGGGCGGGCACGCTCGGCCAGCTCGCGATCGCGGTGCTGATCGGCGTGGGGTACGCCTGGCTGCGAGCCCGGAACGCGCGCCGCTCTGCGGTCGGTCTCGCCCTCGTCGTTGGGACGGTGTGGCTGCTCGCCGTGGCTGGGCTCTGGCCGGTGCTGCCCACGAGCTACCGCGGGCTCCCACCTGGCCCGGCGCGCGCGGTGACGATGATCCTGATGGCGGCGTCGCTCGCGTTGTTCGCCGTCACGCTCGCGGTGGCGCTCCGGCTGCTGACTGGACGACCGGCCCAATCTGGCGCTCCGTCAGCGGCCAGGCGGGCGTTGCTCACCGGCGGGGCTGGAGCGGGGCTCGCGCTCGCCACGGGTGGCGTCGGGACGGTGCTCTACCGGCGAGCGACGTTCGACTACGACGGGACGGAGTACAACGGGCCGGGCATTCAACCAATCGCCCCGAACGACAAGTTCTACGTCGTCACGAAAAACGTCATCGACCCGCGGGTGCGCGCCTCGCTCTGGCGCCTCGACATCGGCGGCGCGGTGACCCGGCCGCGGGTACTCCGCTTGCCGGACCTGCGTGCCCTGCCAGCGGTCACCCAAGAGACGACGCTGATGTGTATCAGCAACCCGGTCGGCCGTGGGCTCGAGAGCAACGCGCTATGGACTGGGGTGCCCCTCCGGGACCTGATCGCGCAGGCTGGCCCCACCGACGGTGTCGTGGAGGTGCTCCTAGCCGCCGTCGACGGGTACACCGACACGTTCTCGATCGCCAAGGCTCTGGAGCCGACCACCCTGATCGCCTACGAGATGAACGGCGAGCCGCTACCCCAACGGCACGGGTTCCCGGCCCGGATCATCGTGCCAGGCCTGTTCGGTGAGAAGAACGTGAAGTGGGTGACCCGTATCGATCTCGTGACCGAGGAGACGAAAGGCTTCTACGAGCGGCAGGGGTGGGGACCGAACTTCGTCATCCCGACCCGCTCACGCTTCACCGAGCCGAACTTCGCTCAACCCCTGAGGGCCGGCGCCCCGATCACGCTTCGCGGCACTGCCCTGGCCGGTGACCGCGGCATCGCGAAGGTCGAAGTCAGCACCGATGACGGAGCCAGCTGGCAGCAGGCCGCCCTGGAGTACTCCAGCTCGCCGCTCGCATGGGTCCTGTGGCGGTACGACTGGCAACCACCCCAGCCCGGCGAGTACAACTTGCTGGTCCGGGCCACCGACCGCACCGGCGCGCTGCAGACAGCCGAGCGCCGGGCGAGCCCACCCCAGGGCGCGACCGGCTACCACAGGGTCACCGCACGCGTCGTGCCCTAACCCAGCCGTGACCCCTCGGTTGCCGGCCAGTCGGCCTAGCCGTATCTGAACGTTCGGGATCAGCCGATATCAGAGGGTTGGGACCGTGAGTGGGCTGAGCATTGCGGTCGCTCCTCGACTGTGCCTGCCCGGCGGCGGGCCGCTGGGATTTCACATCGCGCCGTCGGAGCGGGGACCGGCCTCCCTGCCCTAACGCCAGCCGACCGCAGCGAGACGTACCCTGCATCAAGCAGGTGACAAGCTGAACGGTGAGCGCATGCGCGTAGGCGTCGTGGCAGCAGATGGCATCCGCCAAAGAGGCAAGTAAGGATGCAACGGCCAACCAGCTGGCTTCTGGTCTTGGCCATCACGGCACCTCTGGCGCTACTGCTGGCTTGTGTTCTTGTTTTCCCGCAGCTGCTGTATCCATCTCTGACGGTCCGTGATCTGCAAGGAGTCACCGACCCTGAAAGGCGCGTGGAACTCCGCCAGGCCCAATCCCAGCTGCAGAACAACGCCCGCACCCTTTTCCCGCAAGCCGTTGCCGGTGTTGTCCTCGTCGCAGGTGTGGCAGCAACCTGGTGGCAGATCCAGATCAGCCGTAAGGACAAATCACGGAGCGGTTCACCCGAGCCATCGACCAGCTTGGTAGTGACAAGCCCGACGTGCGGCTTGGCGGTATCTACGCTGGAACGAATCGCGAAGAACTCCGAGATCGATCGGTCGACGATCACGGAGGTCCTCGTCGCGTTCGTGCGCGGCCATTCTCCATGGCTTGCTGGGGCGGCAGACAGCCCGGAACCGCACCCGACGCCGACAGTTGACGAGGACCTACCCTGGTTGCGCGACCGCGCTCCCGACGTTCAAGCCGCCATGATCGTGCTTAGTCGCCGCCGGTCAGGGCGTGACGAGAGGCGCCTGGATCTGGGTCTGGTCGACCTTCGTCACGCCTATCTGGCGCGAGCCCGGCTGTCTGGTATGCGCATGCGGCATGCGAACCTGGCCCGAGCGTGGATGCGGCACATCCGCCTAGAGGACGCTGACCTTGCCGACACTGATCTGCGTCAGGCCAACCTGGAAGACGCAAACCTCATGGGTACAAGCCTGCGTGGGGCTTATTTTCAACAAGCCAGACTCAAGGGCGCTCGATTGCAAGGAGCGAGCCTTTTGGGGGCGCAGTTGCAGAAGGCTGACTTGCGCGAGGCCGATTTGCGCAACGCCAACCTGGACGACGCCGACCTGCGTGGCAGCGATCTGCGCGGCGCCCGTCTTGACGGGGCAAGCCTGGTCCGCATCCGCGCAGACGCGACGACGATCTGGCCCGAAGGGTTCGACGCCCGTGGTGGGAGCACACCGATGGGAGACATCGGTTGACATTCATAAGCATTCAGTAGCAGCCTGATGGTTAGCTCGGGTCCTGCCGTCCCTCGCCGATATTGGCATCCTAGGCATCCTATAGGTGTCACGACCGGTCTGAGGGTGTGCTCTGGCGCGTGTGGAACGTCAAGCAGTGTGGCGCCATCTTCTTGACGTCGCCGCGGTAGTCCTTGCGGCTGAGGCTTCTCATGGACGCTTGCACGGTCGCCGGATGTGAGTGCCAAACCTTGGTCAAAGCCGGGTCCTGTGTGGGGTAGGAAGGTTGGGTAGTGAGTGAGGTGGTGCGGTTCGAGTTGAAGGAGGGCGATGGGTTCTTGTCGAGGCTATGAGATGTGGTTGGCATTGAGCGGCATTTCGCGGTGAGAACAATGTGGTATGGGCTAAAGAGAAAATTCAGGGCAGCTTTGGCGACGATCCGCCCGACCGCCTAGGCGGTTCTTGGGGCGCTTGCGGAGTTAGCGGCTGATGAGAGGCAAATCCAGTTTGGCGCAAAGTTGACGAGCGAAGCGGGACTCTTATTGCCAAGGCCCGCGGGGGAGCGTCACTTCCGAGTCACGTTGACGGGGAAAGACAGCCAAAGCCGCGCAGGGTCGTAGCCGTGGCGATGTCGTCTCCTGAACGGCCGCCCTGGCAGGTACGGATCCGCCGAACCCGTGACACAGCCCCGGTCGGCGCAGGGCTGCTGTGCACGGACTGTCACGTAGTCACCTGCGCGCATGTGATCGCCCCGACGGAGACGGCGCCTACCGGGCCGGTGTTCGTCGAGTTCCAGTTTGCTGACCGCCACGAGCCAATCCCTGCGGAGGTGATCAGGGGCGGCTGGCATCCGGAGAAGCCGGACGGCTCCGGTGATATCGCAGTGTTGGCGCTGCACGGGCGGCTGCCATCGGGCGCCGAGGCGGCGCTCCTGCGCGAAGCCGAGCATGTGGGCGGACACCGGTTCCGGGCCTACGGGTACCCGCAAGGGCATACCGATAATGGGGTCTGGTCACGCGGGACTATAGTGGGGTCTGCTGAGGTCGAATGGCTTCAACTACAGGCCGAAAGCAGCCAAGGCCATCCGTTACAGGAGGGTTTTAGCGGCGCCCCGATCTGGGATGAGCAAATCGGTGCTGTGGTCGGCGTCGTGATCGCCAAAGACAAAGTCGCCGATGCTCGCACCGGCTATGGGATCCCCGTAGAGGTCATCCGCCGGTACTGGCCCGGGCTTGAGCCGTGGATAGGTTGGCGGCTTGCCCAGGATCCGGCTGTGGCGACGCATTGGAGTCCCCGCTCCCGCGGCGTGGAGCGAGACAGCCGTCCGGGCTGGTATTTCACCGGCCGCCGCCAGGCATTGCAAGAGCTGGTGGGGTGGTTGGAGCATCAGCCGGCTGACGGTTCGGTTCGGGTAGTCACGGGCGGGCCTGGCTCAGGCAAATCAGCGGTGTTGGCGCGTCTGGTGGCGCTGGCCGACCCGCATCAGCGCGGCAGGATCGAGCGGGAGGATCCGACCTGGCCGGCGCATCAGGCGTCTAGTCCCAGCGTCGGCCGGGTGTCGGTGGCCGTTCACGCCGCCGGGCTCGATTTGGCGGGGGTATCTCGCAAGATCGCTGATGCGATTTCCAGCACGGCTGACGAGCCAAGCGCGCTCATGGCACAGATTCTTGATCGTGGCCGCCCGGTGGTCGTTGTTGTGGATGCTTTGGATGAGGCGGTCAGCGCGGCCGAGGCCAGGTCTATCGCCACGAAGCTGTTGGCTCCGCTGGCTCGGGATGGGGCGGCGGCGGGGGTCAAGGTGCTCGTGGGCACTCGTCCGGGGCCAGACGATTCGTATGTACGGGTTTTGGGTTCTCGCGCGAGGGTGATCGATCTTGACCGCAAGCCGTACTTCGAGCTGGCTGATCTCATCGAGTATGCGGCACGGTCGTTGCGGTTGGACTTCGACCAAACCATAAACAGTCCTTATCGCGACGACCCTGCTGCGACGGCTCAGGTGGCTAGGGCTATTGCTGGTCGCGCCTATCCCAGCTTTTTGGTGGCTGGGCTGACCGCCCGCGCTCGAGCCGAAGCGCCTGACGTCATCGACGTGTCGGTGCCAGGCTGGCAACAGCAGGAGTCATTCCCTGCCGATGTTGATGTGGCGATGGCCGACTACCTGGATCGTCTCGAGGATCCGCAACGCGCTCTGGATCTGCTTATTCCGGTGGCCTATGCTCGGCATCCTGGCCTGCCTCGGGACACGCTGTGGCAGACGCTCGCGCAGGCTTATAGCGGAAAACCGTACGGTCTAGCGGACATCGCATGGCTGCTTCAGACAGCCGCGTCCTACCTGCTTGAGGAGACTGATGAGGCTGGCACTAGGGTGGTGCGGCTGTTCCACCAAGCGCTGATCGACTACCTGAAAAGCCGCACCCCGGTGGGCCTGGTGGAAGCAGCCATCACTCAAACTCTCAACGAGCGCGCTCATGCGCGGGGGGGCTGGTTGCAAGCTGAGAGCTATGCTCGTGCTCATGCGGCCAGCCATGCCGCCGAAGCCAGCGCAGAGTTGCTCGACGAACTCGTCACCGACGCGGAGTTTCTCCTAGCGTGTGATCGCAGCGCGCTGCTTCGAGCCCTACCCAACGTCCGCGATCCGCAGGCTCGTAGAGCGGCCCAGTGTTATCGCGTTACGGCTCACCGGCTCACCGGCGACCCTGGCGCAGACGCCGCGTATCTTGAGCTGGAAGCCAAGATACGGCGGAACTACTCGCTGACCGAAGCCATCAGTCGTCTTGCTCAGCCCCAGCCTTTCACTACTTACTTCGCTCACCACCATGTTGGCCGTGACCACTTGACTCTTGAGGGTCATAGCGGCCCGGTGTTGGCGATCTCGTGGGGCAGTCTAGAGGGCCGGCCGATGCTGGCCTCCGCTGGCCTCGATGGAACAGTGCGGCTATGGGATCCTCCCAATGGCGTGCAACTGCAAGTCCTCGAGGGTCACAGAGGCCCGGTGTTGGCGATCTCGTGGGGCGGTCTGGAGGGCCGGCCGATGCTGGCCTCCGCCGGTGGTAGCGACGGGACGGTGCGGCTGTGGGATCCCACCGATGGGGCGCAGCTCCAGGTCCTGGAGGGTCATAGCGGCGCGGTGTCGGCGATCTCGTGGGGCGGTCTGGAGGGCCGGCCGGTGCTGGCCTCTGCTGGCGAGGACGGCACGGTGCGGCTGTGGGACCCCGCCCATAGCGACGGCGCCTGGTCGCAGATTCAAGGTCACCGCAGTCAAGTGACGGCGGTAGCGTGGGGCAACTGGGACGGCCGACCGGTGCTGGCCTCCGCCGGTGGTAGCGACGGGACGGTGCGGCTGTGGGATCCCACCGACGGGGCGCAGCCGCAGATCCTCGATACTTTTTCTACCTCGATGAACGCCGTGGCGTGGGGCGGTCTGGAGGGCCGGCCGGTGATAGCCTCCGCTGCTGGCGACGGGAGAATACGGCTGTGGGACCTCGCCGACGGCGCACAGGAGCAGGCTCGTGAAGGCCGCACTGGTCAAGTGACGGCGGTGGCGTGGGGCAGTCTGGACGACCGGCTGGTGGTGGCCTCCGCCAGCGCTGACGGGAAGGTACGGCTGTGGGACCTCGCCGACGGCGCAGAGCTGCAGACTATGCAAGGCCACAAGTGGGTTCGGACGCTGAAGTGGTATCGGCACACGTCAAATGGCCAACCGAGCGTGGTTTTCGCTAGCGACGACACGCGGCTGTGGGATCGCACTGACGACACGCAACGTCAGGTTCTGCCCGGTCATAACTGGATGGGGGCTGTGGCGTGGGGCAGCGTCAACAGTCGACCGGTCTTGGCTGCCGCCAGCGACCATAAGGTGCAAGTGTGGGCCCATCCCACCGACGCGGTGCAGCTGCAGGTTCTGGAGGGCCACACAGGTTGGGTGGGGGCTGTGGCGTGGGGCAGTCTGGACGGCCGGCCGGTGGTGGCCTCCGCCAGCGCTGACGGGACGGTGCGGGTGTGGGATCCCACCGACGCGGCGCAGTTACAGGTTCTGGAGGACGACACTGGTCCGGTGTGGGCGATCGCGTGGGGCAGTGTGGCCGGCCGGCCGGTGCTGGCCTCCGCCAGCGACGATTGCAAAATACGGCTGTGGGACCCCACCGACGGGGCGCAGCTGCAGGTCCTCGAAGGCCACACCTATCCGGTGTGGGCGATCGCGTGGGGCAGTGTGGCCGGCGGGCCGGTGCTGGCCTCCGCCAGCGACGATTGCAAAGTGTGGCTGTGGGATCCTAATCGTCAACGAGCAGCCTTGATTGACTTTGCAAGTCCTGTGCTTGCTTTGGATGTTTCCTCAGATGGATGGCTTGCTTTAGGTCATGATGAGGGGTTAACCGTACTTGCGATTCGACCTAGTGTGTTTGTAAATCCGCAGACTGCCTGTCCATGGCCTGCTTCTGCCCCATCCACTGAGCCAGGAGGATGATGAGAGCCATTCATTATCCAAACAGGTAGTCAACAGGTAGGTCAACGGGTGCTGGATAGTGCGGCTGGTTATGCATAGCCAAATGGAGGCTTCACGGGTCGGATTGAACTCACGGTATCCCCGGTTCTCCGAGGTCAACCCTCCATAACGTGAGTTCCCCGGCCAGCGTCCCACTCCCATGACCTACGGAGCGACCATACCCATGCACGATCCCTTGCCGTGGTCGACCATCACCCCTTGCGTTGCCGCCTATCCAGCGTACGGGTCACGTAGGCGGTACTGGGCGCTGCTGCATGACCGTGACGCGGTCGCGGGTGCGTGGACCACACTCTCGGCACCAGAGCTGCTGCGAGGGCTGACCCGATCATTCCTTCACTTTTTACCCCCCTGATTCAGACACCTGGGTGCCCTGCGGTCGGACTCTTGGCTACCCTGTCGCTGGGAGCTGTAGATGAGAAACAAGCGTGCGAGAGACAGCGCACGCGAGTGCCTCCGCACGGGGGTCTAGCACCAGGGGGCCGCCGTGGCCGAACTCGCGGGGCAACGGCATCCTGACCGTTGTGGCCCTTGACGCCGAGAGGAACGGCACCCCGTCTCGCAACTGGGTTCTTGCGGGTTCGAGCCCCGCCGGGGGCACCGAGACAAGCGGGAGGTCCGCGGACATACCGTGGACCTCCCAACGGCGGCCGTTCCGGTGAACGGAGCGGCACCCCGTCTCGCATGATCCACTGTACCCGCCGGCCAGCGGGCAGAACGAGAGGTGTTCATGTCCGAAGAACGAAAGGAGCGCGGCGGTCTTGCATACAGTCCCGATGGGCATGTCATCGGCAAGGGCAGGTTCCGTATCCGCCACAGCCACCTGCGCGACCACATCGCTCCGCTGATCACCGACCGCAAGCTAGGCGCGGCCAAGCTGGACCTGGTCCTGCGCGGACTGGCCTTCCACGCCGAGCACCTGGGCAACCGGAAAGCAAAGGCCGGCCTCGTCCTCAGCCGTTACCGCTACGAGGACCTTCACGACCTGTGCCGACCGCACACCTACTACCGTGGCCGCCAGGAGTTCGAGGCCATCTCGCTGGCTGACGAGCTGGCTCGCAAGTCCGAGTGGGTTCGTATGCAGCTGCTCGTCTTGGAAGACAAAAAGTTGGTCCAGCGCGTGCTTGACCCGCGCGGCGGCAGGCCAACGCTGTACGTGCTGTCCGACCGCGGTAACGATCAGCCCTACGACGACCCTGGCTCTGATCCACCCTTTATCACTTTGCATGGTGCAATCATTGCCTGTGGCGCATTCGCCGAGTGGGGTACTCGAGAGGTTGTAGCCTATTTGGCTGCGCTGGTCGCCGAGCGGTTCGATCCGTCAGTCAACTTCGCCGAGCCCGGCGCTGGGAACTGGTGGCGGCCGCCTTCCTGGTTCGCCGACACCGACAAAGCACGCCCCAACCACCACATCCGCATCCCATTCAACAAGACCACCCTCAAGCGCGGTTTGCAGGCACTAAGAGATGATGGATGGATCAAGGCGGTGTCCATGACGCGGAACCCCAAGACTGGCAGGCGGCTGCCGCGTCCCCGCAACTTCTACACCAACCGATTCGAAGCGCGCGCCAACGTCTCCAGTGATCTCAGCATCTCAATTGAGCAATTCCTCGACTCAGAGCCAGAGATCAACGTGTGATTGAGGTAGCGGCGGCCTGCGCAGCTTAGTGAGGGACTCAAAGACCGATTAGACCGCCCTAACGACTGTTGGCAGGACCGTGAGCAACATACCGATGCACTCCTACCCGAATGGGCTTTGCCGCTGCCCTTCTCAGGCACGGCGCCAGTATCAGCGTGAACTTTAATATCTACTGAACATCCTGGCATCGATACAGACAAGCAACTGAAGCATCTCAAGACACCACAGAGGACTTCGGATATCCCCGGCTCCTGGACAGCACCCGTTCAGGACCCATGAGATCAGCCGTTATCAGACGTCTTGGCCGAGGGGCGTGCGATGAGGACCCATTCCGGCCGAGGTTAAGGTCGTCCCCGGTGGGCGGTTTGGCTGTGAGGTGCTTTGGGTTTGCGGGCTTTCCAGACCTCTTCGGAGGGCCATTGGCGTGCCCAGTGCAGTGTCACGTATTCGTAGCGTGTGCTGGCGGTTTCAGGCGGGTAAAGCTCGACTAGGGCGAGTACTTCCAGCCCGTTGCTGCGGAGCAGATCGATCCAGTCGCCGTGGCTTAGATGAAACTCAGTCGAGGAATCGTCAGGCCATTCGAACCTGTGCATCCCTCGATGGGGCCGCAACAGCCGGTCGGAGGCTGGAATGTGCTCGTCGTCATTGACGCACAGCATCAGCAGCGTGCTGTCGCCCAGGAATACAAGCTGTCCGTCCGCGCGCAGCACGCGAGCGGCTTCCGGGATCCATCGGTAGGGATCACTCCAGATCGCAGCTCCATATTCAGAGATCATAAGGTCGAACGATTCGTCGGGGAACGGCAGCGCCTCGGCGATGGCGCAGACCAGCGGGAAGGACAGGTCAAAGTCGCGTTGGAAGCGGTGGGCGTTTTCCAGCTCGCCCACGTGGGGTCCAGACCAACGGCGCGGGCACCTCGACGGGCAAGCCAAGCCGACACGTATGCGGTGCCGCAGCCAAGCTCAAGGGTGTCGCGTTCATTGACGTCGGGCAGCAGCCCCACTTCGGACTCCGGCAGATTCCACATCCCCCACAGCGGCTCATGGCTGGCCCAGAGCGTGCGCCCTGGCCCCTCGTACTCCGGCGCGTACGACGTCCACGTTTGACGATTCCGAGCAACATAGTCAGGAGTATCCATGACCTCATTGTCGTGGACGGCCATGTCACAGGCGTGGCAGACGTTTCACGAACCCGGCGCTCAAGGCACGGCTCGCCGCTGAGCTTTCGATGACAGCATATCCGAAGTTGGTGATTGTTCTTGAACCTTTAGGTTTCTTGGGGCTCTCGTCATTCCGCTCACACGCCGAGTTCGTTGCCTGCCGGGTCACGGAAGTGGAAGCGCCGGCCACCGGTAAACTTAAAGATTGGCGCGGTGATCTCGCCGCCTGCGGCCTCGAGCCGGGCCAAGGCGTTTTCCAGGTCGTCGGATTGAGTGGACTTTCGCACTTTCTCGTGTTGTGCGGGTGAGTGAGCCGATGGGCGGGCGGGCCATTCGGCTTTGACCAAGCCGTGTTGGTTACAAGGCTGACAGCCCTCAACCTGCAAGTCTGTCCGCGTTAACACGGACAGATAAGGGGTCGGTATTATGCCAATAACCGTGACCGCCCGACACGCCGAGGAGCCCGAGCTGCTGCGCGGCTCGCTGGTGACGCTGCGCCGCCGCTGCGGCA
>Ga0081538_10000030_pt1 | contig 124321 bp, 130 predicted proteins | sample TabmetS5T2R1_FD_71022 | JGI IMG/M metagenome (GOLD analysis project Ga0081538, IMG submission 71022) | Tabebuia heterophylla rhizosphere microbial communities from the University of Puerto Rico - S5T2R1 | ecosystem: Host-associated > Plants > Roots > Rhizosphere ... | reverse complement strand
TTGATGCAGAGGATGTTGATCGCCTTCGCCGCCTCCGCGTAGGCGCGGAACGCCGGCTCCGACTGCGAGCCGAAGCTCATCGAGGAAATCACCAGCGGGTAGTCGTGGTGGCCGATGGTGGCGTCGACCGAGTCGGCGTCGATCGGATCGCGATCGGACTTCAGGCCCATGATGTGGCGCATCGAGATCGGGCTCTCCGCCTCGAGGGCGCGCACCTTCTGCGAGTAGTCCTCGTAGGAGGCGGTGCCGTTGGCGGCGGCGATCGCGGCCTTGTAGACCTTGGGGTAGAAGCGGAACGTCTTCGCCGGCTTCGCGCGCTCCTCCTCGCCGCGCAGGGCCCGCTGGCGCTCGTCGGTGTCGGCGTCGAGGTCGGCGAAGCCCGTGCCGCCGTTCTCCGACGCGGCGAAGACCTCGGTGCCCAGGATCTCGGCCAGCTCGGGCTTGATCCCGATCGACGAGAACTGCCGCGCGTAGCCGCGGGTCTCGTGAGTGCCGATCGTCGAGATCACTTTCTCGATGCCCTTGCCGAGCGCCGAGCAGATGTTGTTGAGATCGGCCGCGTAGTCATCAACGCAGATGACCTCGAGCAGCACGTACGGGCAGACGCCGTTGGCGCCGAGCCCGAGCGCGAGCACCACGTCGTGGACGTTGCGAAGCGCCGCCGAGCGCAGGACGATCGAGCAACGCCGCCGCAGGTTGTCCTCGCCCGAAGCGCCCTTGTAGCTCTTCAGCGCCTGGTCGACCGCCGAGGTGGCGAGGTGCGGATCCAGGTAGCGGCGCTCGCCGTCGTAGACGACGCGGTCGGTGAGCACCAGCAGCTCGGCGCCGCCGCGGACTTTCTTGACCGCCTCCTGGCGGATGCGGTCGATCGCCCCCTTCGTGGTCTCGGATTCGAGCAGGGCGATGTCGAGCGCGGCCGTGCGGTCGCGGAACTCCTCCCACAGGTCCTCGAGCAGGTAGGTGTGGTTTGCGCGAGCGATCTCGCGATACGTCTTGTCGGAGAGGGGCGCCAGGTCGTGGTGGCCGCCCAGCAGCACAGGGAACGACGTCTCGACCGTGCGCGTGTCGGTCGCCGCGTCGTGGATCGACGGGCGGCGGCCGAAGACGGCGCGCGTCGAGAAGTGTTCGATCTCGCGCTCGCGGTCGATCGCCGGATTCGTGACGACGGCGACCGTCTCCTTGAAGTAGTCGGCGAGGTTTTGCCGCTCGGGAGAGAGCGCAGCCAGCGGTCCGTCGTAGCCGAGCGAGCCGATCGGCTCGGCCCCGTTCGACGCCATCTGCTGAACGAGCTTGACGTCATCGCGTTGCCAGCCGAACCCAGCGAGGATCGCGTCGTCGACCTTCACCGGCTCGGCCGGACCGGCCGACGTGTAGCCCGGGATGTCCGCGCCCTCGAGCGGGCCGCCGGTGGTCAGCGCCCGGTCGTAAGCGGCCGCGGCATCGGTGCCGGTGCGCTCCAGCCAGCGCCGCGCGACCTCGCGCTGCATCTCGACGTGCTCCCAGAGGCGCGCGCGGCGCGCGTCCCTGTCGATCGTGACCATGAACTTCTCGCCCGGCCCGAGCGGCGTGGGCTCCGAGACCATCCGGTCGCACCCCACCACGCCGGGCTCGGAGCTGAAGATGAAGTCGTCGGGGGTCTCGAGCTTCCACAGCGGCCGCAGGCCGAGCGCGTCGGCCGAGAACACGCACTCGTCGTCGTGGCGGGCGATCAGCGCAACGGGACCCTGAGCGAACGGGCCCATGGCCTGGCGCAGATACATGTAGAAAGGGTGCAGGTCGAAGGGAAGCCCGCGGATCTCGTTGACGATGGGCGGCACCACCGCCTCCATCGCCTCACCGAGCGACAGGCCGTGGACCCGGATCAAGGCGTCGATCGTGCGGTTGAGGTCCTGGGAATCCGAGGCGCCCGGCCTGATCGGCGCGCCGAGCATCTTCGCCTCCTCACGGAGCTGAGCGATCGTGTTGATCTCGCCGTTGTGGCCCAGGATCGAGAACGGCTGCACCCGGCGGAAGGAGGGCCAGGTGTTGGTCGAGTAGCGGTTGTGGCCGAACGCGGCGACCGTCTCGAAGCGCTCGTCGGACAGGTCCGGGTAGTAGGAGCCGAGCACCCGCGGAGCTCCCATGACCTTGTAGACGCAGGTGGACGCCGAAAACGAGGGCAAGTCCACGTCGAGCTTGTCCTCGAGCTCGTTGAGCAGGTCGAACAGGGTGCGGTCGCGGTTGTCGGCATCGGCGACGAGGCCGCTCAGCTGCCAGAAGTGCGGCTCTTCTTCCCGAGCCGTCGCCCCCAGGGCCGGGGAGTGGACGACGCCGTCACGCTCCGCGAGGATGCGGAAGCCTCCACCGGCGAGGATCTCGCGCGCGTCGTGTTTGGTGCGCTCGAGGTCGGCGGAGCGCTCAATGAAAACGTGAGCGACGGCGAAGGCGGGATCGATCGCCAGCGCCGGGTTGTGCCCGTCGGTGCGGACCTCCTCGGCCCAGATCTTGCGCGGGATGTCGACCAGGAGGCCGCATCCGTCGCCCTCCCCGTCGACGTTGCCGGCGCGGTGGAGCATCTTCTGCAGGTTCGACAGCGCTAGCGTGACCGGCTCGCGGCTGGCCGTGCCGTCCTTGCGCACCGAGGCGTAGATCGCGCACGCGTCGTTGTCCTCGACGCTCGGCGGCGAGACGCGCGGGCGCCACGGGAGATGGGGCGAGTAACGGCGCACTGCGGCGCCTTCTTGCCGCGGGCTGGGGTCGGGCGGCGCGGGACGGCGATGCGGGGAATCGCTGTGCAATTGGACCTCCCGATTACCGCGCCTTCTTCGAGCGGGCGCGCGACGGGGACAAGTCGCAGGATTATACGGACGCCGCCGACGGCGACTTCGGCCTGGCCTGCGCGCATATAGTTGCCGCGCGATGGCCGTCACGATCGCGGTGCTCTCCCAAAAGGGCGGCACTGGCAAGACGACGCTGGTGCGAAGCCTGGCCGACGTGTTCGAGCGCCTCGGTGTCGACACCCTGGCCGTCGACGCCGACCCGCAGGGCAATCTCTCCGACTACTTCGACACGGACCCCGACGCGGAGCCCACCCTCTCGGACGTCCTCCAGGGCAAGGTGCGCGCTGCGGAGGCGATCCACGACCAGGTGATCCCCGCGAACCTGACCCTCGCGGAGGCCGAGCTGGCGGTGGCGGGCAAGATCGGCCGCGAGGTGACGCTGCGCAGCGCGCTCATGGATCTCAAGCGCAACCGCGAGCTGATTCTCATCGACTGCCCGCCGACGTTGGGCCTGCTCACCGTCAACGCCCTCGTCGCCGCGGATTACGCGATCCTCTCGACGGAAGCGCAGTACTTCTCGCTCCAGGGCGTCGAGCAGGCCATGGAGGTCGTCGCCCTTGCACGCGACTCGCTCAACCCGCAGCTCGAGCTGCTCGGAGTCGTGCTGAACATCGCCAACATGCGCACCAAGCACGCGCGCCAAACGCTCGAGGCGCTGCGCGAGCGCTTCGGCGACAAGGTCTTTCGCACGGTGATTCGGCAGTCGATCGCCTACGCCGAGTCGGCCGAGCGGGCAGTGCCGATCCTCGACTACCGGCCCGATCGCGGCGTCGACTATCTGTCGCTGACCGGCGAGATCCTGCGTCGCCTGTCGCGACACGACTTGCTCGAGTCGCTGGACAAGCTCAGCACGGAGGTTGTCCCCGCCGGTGCTCGCCGGAAGCGGGCAGAGCCTCCACCTGCGCCGGCCCCAGCCTCGGCGGAGGTCGACAGCGAGCCGGAGCGCGACGCCGCGACAGGGGCCGTCATGGAAGAGCCGCCAGCGGCGGAGCAGCCTCAGCCGGAACCGCTGCGCGAGCGGGACGCTGAAGGCAACGGCGAGCCCGGGCGGATCGCAGTGCCGTTCGAGGAGATCCACCAGCAGTGAGCGAAGCCGATTCGCCGCAGGCGCTCGAGGCCGCCATCGCTCGCTACAACGACGCCTGGAACGCCCACGACCTCGACGCGATCATGGCCATGCACACCCGGGACATGGTGTTTGAGAACCACACTGCCGGTGAGCGGGCCGAAGGCGAGGCCGTCCGCGAGCACATCGGCTCGATCTTCGAGACCTGGCCCGACATCCGCTTCGAGGGCCGGCGTACCTACTGTCGAGAGGGCCTGGTCGTGCAGGAATGGACCGCCACGGCGACGCACGCGAACGAGATGCGGCGGGGCGACCTCGTCGCCGAGGCAACCGGGAAGACGATCAGCTGGGACGGCGTCGACGTGATCCCGTTCGAAAACGGACTCGTCAAGCGCAAGGACGTCTACTCGGACTCGGTGTCGATCCTCAGCCAGCTGGGTCTGCTCAGCTGAGACCGGCACCTACCTTCGTAGCCAGAAGCGACATGCTGCGGACTCCGTACTTGGCGCTCGCGTCGCGTGCCCGCTCGGAGATGAACTCGTAGGGGTTGGCGCGCAGCTCCTGAATGCTGAAGCCCGCCGCGCCGATCGCCTCTTGGTAGGCGTCCTGCTGCGCGGCGCCGCCGATACACGACGCCCACAGGTCGGCGTCGCAGACGATCGACTCCTTCAGCTGCTGCTCGCTGACGATGTCGGCGATTGCCAGCCGCCCGCGCGGCTTCAGCACCCGCGCCGCCTCGGCGAAGACCCGGCTCTTGTCCGGTGCAAGGTTGATGACGCCATTGGAGATCACGCAGTCGAAGCTCTCGTCGTCGGCGGGTAGCGCCTCGATCCGGCCCTCGCGCAACTCCACCTGTGCGAGGCCGCCCTCGGCGGCAAGCCGGCGGGCCTTCTCGAGTTGCTCGACCGTGAAGTCGACGCCGACCACGGCGCCCTCGGCCCCGACCTGGATCGCGGCAAAGAACACGTCCATTCCCGATCCGCTGCCCAGGTCGATCACGCGCTCGCCCGCGCGCAGCTCGGCGAGGTCGAAGAAGTAGCCGACGCCCGCGAACGACTCCACCGCTCCTGGCGGGATCTCGTCGAGCACGTCGTCGGGATAACCCAGTCGCGTGGCGAGCGGGCGTCCCAGCTCGAAGTGGTAGTCGCCCTGAGGCTCCTGCGCCACATGGCGATACATGTCTTTGACCTTGACCTCGAGCTCCCCGGCGTCGACGGTGGCTTGTGTGGACTGGTCCATGTCCGCTCCTCTCTTGTGGTGTGAGTAGCTGACCACGTGGGGGCGTCGCGGTCAAGCGGACCCAAGAGCGTCGTGGCTACAGCTCGGGCACGTCGGCGCCCAGTGGGGAGAACGGGACGCGCATCACGTGCGCCCACCCGCCAGCTGTCTCTTCGGCTGCTGCGGCGACCTTGCCGGTGTCCTGCCAGAAGGACCACAGGAGCACCGCCGGGCCCGCACCGGAGATGGTGGCGCCGATCGCGCCCAGCTCAGTCGCCCGTCCCACGAGCTCCATCGAGCGCTCGTACAGCGGACGCCGGGCCGGCTGATGAAGGCGGTCTTCGAGCCCACGGGCGATCAGTGCCAGGTCCGAGCGCTCGACCCCGAGCACGAGCTGCGCGGCCGCGGCGACGTTGGCAACCGCGTCGGGTACCGGGAGCTCTGCCGGCATCGCGGCGCGTGCCTCGGCGGTTGTCACCTCGTCGTTCGGCACCACGAGCACGGCCTCTACGCCCTCCGGCGGCTCGAGCCGTACCGGCGGCGGCGCTCCGCCGGAGCCGTCCGCGGCGGGACAGAGCACGAAGCCGCCATACAGCGCCGCGCCGACGTTGTCGGGATGTCCCTCGAGCTCGATGGCTCGCGCGTAGATCTCCTCGCGAGAGAGCCCGAGCTCGTAGAGGTGATCGGCCGCCATCAGGCCGGCGACGATCGCCGCGGCGCTGGAGCCCAGGCCCCGGGCAAGGGGGATCTCGCTGCGGATCTCAAACCGCAGCCGATCCGCTGGGTGCAGCGCCTCGAAGGCCCGTACGCAGAGGTTGTCGCGATCGGTGGGCACGTCGTCGTCGCCGGGGTCGACCGCGAACTCGTCGGCCTCGGCCACCTCGAGCTCGAGGTGCAGGGAGAGCGCCGCCGCGAGAACGTCGTACCCCGGGCCGAGGTTGGCTGAGGAGGCCGGCACCCGAACGAGCCGGCGCCGCATCGTCATGACTTGTCTATCGCCACTTGATCGAGCAGCCCACCGGCTCGGTGCGCGGCTGCGGCGGCTCCGATCCGGCGAGCACGGCGTCGAGCGCATCGCGCAGCCATGCCGCGTTGAGCGACGGGTCGCGGTGATCGGCGTCGGGCGCGCCCTCGTAGCGGAGGCGCTGCTCGGAGTCGAGCACGAACAGATGTGGGGTCGTCTGGGCGCCCCACTCTCTCGCGGCATCCTGCGACTCGTCCCAGAGGTACGGGAACGGCCACTCCTCGCGCTCGACGCGTTCGCGCATGGCCTCGGGCGAGTCGGCGGGATACCGCTCGGGATCGTTGGAGTTCACCGCCAGGAAGCGCACGCCGCGTTCGGCGTAGTCGTTGGCAACGGCGACAAGCCGATCGTGCCAGGCGAGCGCATACGGGCAGTGGTTGCAGGTCCAGACGACCACGGTCGCGGGTGCCTCGCCAGGGCCCGGCAGCGCGTGTACCTCGCCGAACGTGTCCGGAAGCTCGAGACTGGGAGCAACCCCGGCGCCGGCGCCCGTTTCAGCTTCGGTCATCGGTTCCTCCTTCCATCGCAGCGACGAGACCCGCGCGCACGTCCTCGCGATCGGGAAGCGCCGAGACGCGTCCGTCGCGCAGGCGGTAGACGCGGCAGGTTAGTCCCACGGGATCGTCGCCCGGAGGCTGGATGTCGCGACCGCCCACCCGAATCGTCGGAGAGCCGACGAATTCCTCCCGCTGGGCGTCCGCGTCGGTGCTGATCTGGCGAATCTCGACGGTCTCGGGATCGAGCCCGAGCGCCGCCATCTCCTTCTGTAGCTCGGCGAGCGCGTCGTCAGAGGAGGGACATCCCTCCCACCAGAGGAACTCGACCGAAGGTTCCGTCATGTATTCGAATCTAGCGGGCGTCGCCTCTACGCCAAGCGTCCCCGACGGCCCGCGATTGAGCCGGCCAGGAACGTCCCCGGCTCAACCTCTGCGCCCGGCAGCAGCACCGACTCCTTGACCATCGCGCCGGCCCCGACCCGCGCGCCCGGGCCGATCACGGCCGGGCCGTCGATCCGGGCCTCCGGATCGATCTTCGCGCCCTCCCCGACGAGAACCGGTCCGTTGATCCCCGGCTCGCCGGTCTCGCGATCGGCCTCGCCCGCGACCAGCTCGCCCGCGGGCTCGACAGCTACTGCGTTGTTCAGGACATCCAGGTTGCCCATGATGTACTCGGGCAGCGAGCCAACGTCATTCCAGTACCGATCGGTGACGTGAACCGAGAAGGGCACGTCGTGCTCGAGGAGCGCCGGGAAGACGTCGAGCGCGAAGTCGACCACCTGCTTGTCGGGGAAGTAGTCGAAGACCTCGGGCTCGAGGACGTAGATCATGCAATTGGCGAGATCCGAGAGCGCCTCAGCGGGATCCGGCTTCTCCTGAAAACCCTGCACCCGGCCGTCCGAGCCGGTCACGATCACCCCGTATTCGCTCACGTTGGTCACGCGCTTGACCGCCAGCGTCGCGATCCCGTCGTTCGACCGGTGAGCGTCGGCGACTGCGGCCAGATCCACGTCCGTGAGCGCGTCGGCGGCCATGACCAAGAAAGGCTCGTTGCCGAAGTACTCGCGCACGTTACGGACCCCGCCCGCGGTGCCGAGCAGCTGCTCCTCATACGAGTAGGTGAGCTCGACCCCGAGGCTCGAGCCGTCGCCGAAGTGGTCAGTGATCGTGTCCGGGAACCAGTGCAGGTTCGCGATCACGCGGTCCAGCCCATTGCGCGCCAGCAGCGCCAGGATGTGCTCCATGATCGGCCGGTTGACCACCGGCACCATCGGCTTCGGAACCTCGTAGGTAATCGGGCGCAGCCGGGTGCCCAACCCGGCCGCCATCACCATGGCCTTCATCCCGAAGCAGGCTATTGCGAACGGGGCCGCGATTGCCTAGCGGATCGCGAACGCCAGGCACTCCGTAGACTGGCTGCACTCAAACGGGAAACTCGCCAGCGGGAGAAGCATGAGCACCGTCGCCACCCAGGACTACAAGGTCGCCGACATCGGTCTCGCCGAGTTCGGCCGCAAGGAGATCACGCTCGCCGAGCACGAGATGCCCGGTCTGATGCAGATCCGCTCGGAGTACGCCTCGTCTCAACCCCTGAAGGGCGCCAAGGTGACCGGCTCGCTGCACATGACCGTCCAGACAGCCGTCCTCATCGAGACCCTCGTCGCACTCGGCGCCGAGGTCCGCTGGGCGTCGTGCAACATCTTCTCGACGCAAGATCACGCGGCCGCCGCGATTGCCGCCGCCGGGATTCCGGTGTTCGCCTGGAAGGGCGAGACTCTCGAGGAGTACTGGTGGTGCACCGAGCAGGCGTTGAGCTGGCCCGACGGCGAGGGACCGAACATGATCCTCGACGACGGTGGTGACGCCACGCTGCTCGTCCACAAGGGCGTGGAGTACGAGGGCGCCGGCGCCGTGCCCGACCCGTCCTCGGCCGAGTCCGAGGAGTTCAAGGTCGTACTGGAGCTGCTGCAGCGCTCGATCGAGGCCGACCCCCAGCGGTGGACGCGCATCGCCGAGGGCATCAAGGGTGTCACCGAGGAGACGACGACCGGCGTGCTGCGCCTCTACCAGCTGGCCGAGACCGGCGATCTGCTGTTCCCCGCGATCAACGTCAACGACTCGGTGACGAAGTCGAAGTTCGACAACATCTACGGCTGCCGCCACTCCCTGATCGACGGTCTCAACCGCGCGACCGACGTGATGATCGGCGGCAAGCTCGCCGTGATCTGCGGCTACGGCGACGTCGGCAAGGGCTGCGTCGCCTCGCTCCTCGGCCAGGGGGCGCGCGTCGTCGTCACCGAGATCGACCCGATCTGCGCGCTGCAGGCCGCGATGGAGGGTCTCGAGGTGCGCATGCTCGACGAGGTCGTCGAGACGGCGGACATCTTCATCACCGCCACCGGCAATCGCGACGTGATCACCGCCGACGACATGGCGCGGATGAAGCATCAGGCGATCGTGGGCAACATCGGCCACTTCGACAACGAGATCGACATGGCCGGGCTGGAGCAGGTTCCCGGGATCGAGAAGGTGAACATCAAGCCCCAGGTAGACAAGTGGACGTTCCCCGACGGCCACGCGATTATCGTGCTCTCCGAGGGCCGGCTGCTCAACCTCGGCAACGCGACCGGGCATCCCTCGTTCGTGATGTCGAACTCGTTCACCAACCAGACGATCGCGCAGGTCGAGCTGTTCTCCAAGAACGAGGAGTACGACCGCGCGGTCTACGTGCTGCCCAAGCACCTGGACGAGAAGGTGGCGCGGCTTCACCTCGACGCGCTGGGCGTCAGCCTCACCGAGCTGACCCCCGAGCAGGCCGCCTACATCGGGGTGCCTGTCGAGGGACCGTACAAGTCCGACAAGTACAGGTACTAGCCAGCTGATCGAGATCCCGGACTCCGAGATCGAGCTGCGCGCCAGCCGCTCGTCGGGACCCGGAGGACAGCACGCAAACGTCACCGCCTCGCGAATCGAGGCCGTGTTCGACATCGACGCCTCGCAGGCGCTGAGCCAGGAACAGAAGCAAGCCCTCCGGGCCCGCTTCGGCCGACGCGTGACCGCGGTCGCTCAAGACAGCCGCAGCCAGGCGCGCAACCGCGAGCTCGCGCTGGCTCGGTTGCGCGAACGCGTGGTCACGGCCTTGCGCCCGCGGCGCCGCCGGCGCGCCACCAAGCCGACGCGTGCGGCCCGGGAACGGCGCCTGGAGCAGAAGCGCCGGCGGTCCGAGCTCAAGCGTGCCCGGCGCCGCCCCGACCTGTCCTAAGCACCCGACAAATCAGGAAAGCGCGCCGTGGCGTCTGCGATGAGTCTCGGGCGCACCTCCAGTCTCATTGACGATGGATGCGGTTTCCACAGAGCCAGCGGCAGAGCGTGCGCTCCTCGAGGAAGCTCGGGGTGGCAGCGAGGACGCCTTCCGCCGGCTCGTGGAGCCGCATCGCGCCGAGCTTCTCGCGCACTGCTATCGCATGCTGGGCTCGGTCCACGATGCGGAGGACGGGGGCAGGATGCCCTGCTGCGCGCGTGGAAGGGGCTGGCGGGCTTCGAGGGAGTCGGTCGCCACCCTCACGGGCGTCGTCGAAAGGGAATCGGGGCTCGCCTCGGCGCTGAACAACGCCGCCTTCAGATCGGCGGCGCGCTGGGAACCGCCGTCGTCACCAGCGTCGCGGTTTCGAATGCCGAAGGGCCCAATCCAGAGCATCTCGTAGAGCACGTCCTGGGCGCCGCGAATCAGCGCGGCTGCGTCGCGGATCAGGGCGTAGGGCCCACTCGCAACGCGCATGTCCCGCACGCCCTTTCTCGTGGAGGGCCCTTCCCGTGGCGGCTCTACTTCTTCTTCGGCTGCTTGAGGCAATAGGCGTACACGGTCAGATCCTGCGGATCCAGTGCGGCGTTCGCCGTCGCCTCCCAGGCGCGCTTGCCTGCCCGTCGCGAGGCGCTGCCGATTCCGACCGTATTGACTCCATCAGAGTCCGTATCGAAGCCGCCCGAGACGACTCGCTGATTTCGCTTGCAGCGCGCCTCCTCGGTGTCAACCTCGCCACTCGAGAGCGAGGTCTCCGAGGAGCGTTGCTTTAGCTTCACGCCCTTGGCGCAGTAGACGAAGGCCTCCACCTCGACCACGCTGCTGACCGGGCGGAACTCCACGGTCCAGCTTCCCCGGCCGCTGCGCATCGACGTGGTCACGACGGTGAACGAGTCCGGAATCTCAAAGCCACCGGAGATCGCGCGTCTGTTGCCCGGACACTCGGCGGTGACGTCGAAGACCTGCGGGGCAGTGAGCGTCTCGTCCTCGGAGCCCTGCCGGAGCTTGGGGAACTTCTTCTTCTTCGCGCAGTAGGCGTAGACGGTGGCATCTCCCGACCCACCGCCGATGTTGAGCGCGCGGGAGCTCCACTCCGGCTCGCTCTTTCGCATCGAGACGAGGGGGATGACGGCTGGGACGCCCCCGCCGCTTTCGAACTCACCAAAGAAACCGCCCGACACCGCCCGCTTGCCGCCGCAGTCGGCCTCGTCCCCGCCGACGGCCCCCGCACCGACCGTGAAGTCCTCAGAGTCCTGGCTGATCTTGATCCCCTTCGCCGGGGCGAGCGCGGCAGCCGAAAGCAGCGCCGTGATGACGATCCCGAGTACGAGCCAACGAGTCCTGCGCATCCTGGCCTTCCCCTTTCCGAGTGGTTCGCGCCGACTCTATACCGCCAGGAGGCGGAAGAGCAAGCCCGCAAAGGGCGGATCGGGGACCAGTTGCGTTGCAGCCTCCGAACCCCCCGAACGGCCTTTCCCGCACGCCCTTTCCCGCAGAGGCGCCTTTCCCGCGGCGAGCCGGCCGAGCCCACAACCGTTGCTCGACGCTGCGCTAGCGGGACGCCCTGCGGCCCATATCAGGACGGTTCGTGCCCGCGATCCGCTGGCTGTGCGAACTCTCGGAGCGGGCTCGGGTGCCTGGGCTCGTACAGCCCGATCTCACCCGCGCCGGGGACCTTGAGCTGGGCGATCCGGCCCCAGCCCTCGTCCTCGATCGGCGACGCGAACTCTGCCCCCTTTCGCTCGAGCTCGTCCACCGTCTGCTCGATGTCATGGCACATCAGAAACAGGGCGTGATCCCCTGGCCCGCTGCCCCAGCCCGAGCCTGGATGCACCGCGACCTCACCCGGCGGCAGGGCGAAGATCAGCCAGCCGTCGCCGGCGTCCACCCCGTCGAGCCCGAGCACGTCGCGCAGGAACGCACGCGCGCGCTCGGCGTCCTCGGCGAAGAGGATCGTATGCGTCCCGGCGATCACGCCGGAATGTAGCCTGGGGCGAGCCGACTGCGACTGCGGGGCCCGCTGGACCTACTTGTTCTTCTTCCCCTAGCCCTCCGCTTCGGCGCAGACCCAACCCCAGATCTGCGCTAGCTCTCCGACGAGGCTCCCCTCGCAGCTCGCGGGCGAGCTCGATTAGTTCCAAGTAGCGAGCCAAGACCGGCTGTCAGTGGAGGTAGGTGGTCTGTTCCGCCGTGTACGTGCGTTGCTCGATCACGAAGGCCAGGAGCAGACCCACCTGGGCGGGTGGGAGCTCACCGACGGGAGCTGGAACGTGCTCGATCAGGACGCAGACGGTCTCTGGTTCGTGAACGTAGGGGCTCAATGCTCAGCCCCCTCGCCGGTCACCGTCACCGCGTTGCGGCAGACCGGATAGCCGTGACTCGTACCACTCTCGGCGCTCACCGAGGGATTCCAGTCCGCCTTTGCCGCGGCAATCGTGTTTCCGGCGGTGGGGCTGTTGTTCGCGATCTTCCTGCTTCGCAAGCCATCCGGACCGACCCGTGTGAGTCCCGGGTTGGCCGGCGCGCCCGCCGACTACTCCTAAGCTGTCGGCATGGAAGACAAGGTCAATCTGGCTGAGAAGCTCGAGCTGCTCGACCAGCCCTACAACCCGGGGATCGTCGGCTACCTCAACGACTACAAGCTGATCGTCGTCAAGGTTCTGGGCGAGTTCGTCTGGCACAAGCACGAGGAGACGGACGATTTCTTCCTCGTGCTCAGGGGACGACTCACGATCCAGCTTCGTGACCGCGACATCGAGCTCTCCGAAGGCGAGATGTTCGTCGTGCCGCGCGGCGTGGAGCACTGCCCGAAGGCGGACGAGGAAGCACACGTGCTGCTCATCGAGCCCCGCGAGACGGTCAACACCGGAGACGCGGGCGGCGAGCTGACAGCCGAGCCCGTGGAGATCTAGCTACTCGGACCGATCAGGCCGGCCGAGCTCGTCCTTGAGACGCTCGATGACGTCGACCGGAGAGGGGTCGACGCCTCGAAGCGCGGCCAGCTGCAGCGAGACCAGGTCGCCGAGCATCACGCCCCAGAGCATCCGCTCGATCCTGGTGTTCCCCTCGGTCTCCACGTCGACCACGGACGCGGCGTGCGGCTCGATCAGCTGAGCCGTTAGCTCGGCTCGGCGCCGTTGGCGCGGATGCTGGTCTTGATCGGAGAGAAATACCGCCACGTATTGCGGCGCGTCATCGTCGATGCCGCTCCAGCCGACCAGCTCGTTGTGGTCGAGCTCGGGGAGCTGGTGGGAGAAGGCGTGCTGCTTGGCGTTCTCGTTGATCTGGGTCTTCCAGCGATAGGCCACCGGCACTGTGAGATCGCAGCCGTAGATCAGGGGGATCGCGCCGTCGAGCCTCCCTGCGATGTCGGTCGAGCGGGCCAGCAGGCCGTCGCGGGCGTCCTCCAAATGGGCGGCGGCCGTGTCGATCTCGGTTCGCATTCCGGGCGCGGCGCCGATCAGGGCCGCAACCTCGGTCACCGTCGTGAACATGTAGCCGACCGCCGCCCGGGGCTGAAACCCGGCTGGAAGGCCGATCACCGGAACGTTCGCCTTGCGTGCGGCATCGGCCAGGGCGCCGCCGGTGGTGGCGACGATGCGCCTCGCGCCGATCGCCTCGGCGGCCGCGAAGCACGCCAACGTCTCCTCGGTGTCGCCGGAGTAACTCGAGCACAGCACCACCCGGTCGGGCGGGGTCCAGGTGGGCAGCTCGTAGTCGCGAAAGACCAGCAGCGGCCGCGAGAGCCGATCGCCGATGGCGGCCCGCGCAAGCGTTCCACCGATCGCAGAGCCTCCCATGCCGCAAACCACCAGCCCGCTCGCCTCACCCTCGGCCAGGCCAGCGGACTCCACGCGCCAGAGCGCATCTCGAAGGTGATCTGGCAGCGCGAGGACGTCGTCGAGCTGACTTTGTGAGTCGAACTCCCGCACCCTCTCGAGCGACTCGCTGCTCAACCGGTCACCACTTCCTCCGGAGCCACCCGAGCATCATCCCCGAGCGTGGCTCCCGGCGCGATGCGGGCGCCCTCGCCGATCACCGAGCCGGGCGGCACCCGCGCGCCCTCGCCGACGTCCACCCCCGGCGCGAGAATCGCTCCGCGAACCTCGGCGCGATCCGCCACACGGCAGCCATCGAGGAGTACAGATTCCGAGACGGCGGCGCCCGCGCCGATCTCACAACCCGCTCGCACCACGGCCCGGGGCCCCACATCGGCGCCGTCGGCAAGCGTCGCGTCGCCATCGACGAACACGCCGTCGCGATGCGTCTCGACGTCGGTCTCGACGCGGCCCTCGAGGATGTCCCAGCTCGCCCCGAGATACCGGTCGGGTGTGCCGATGTCCATCCAGTAGCCGTCGAGGCGGCGCCCGTAGAGGCCCTGCCCCACCAGCCGCGGGAACACCTCGCGCTCGAGGGAGACCGCGCGGTCCGGTGGGATCAGATCCACCACCGAGCGCTCCAGCACGTAGGCGCCGGCATTGACCTCGTCGGTGTCGATCTCGTCTGGATCAGGCTTCTCGAGGAAGCCCAGGACCTCGTCGTCGGAGGCCCGGCGAACCAGCCCATAGGCGGACGGGTCGTCCACCGAGTACAGCGCCAGGGTGGCCACGGCGCCGCGCTCCGCGTGCGTCGCCTGCAACGCGGTCAGGTCGAGATCGGTCAGCACGTCGCCGTTCAGCACCATGAACCGTTCGCCGAGCAGCCCCCGATCCGCGGCGAGCCGCACCGGGCCGGCGGTCCCGAGCGGCTCGTCTTCCTCCACGTACTGGATCCGGGCCTCGCCGCGGACCTCGTCGCCCAGCGCCGAGCGCAGGTCCTCGGCCCGAAAGCCGCATGCCATCACCACCTCGTCGACCCCGTGACGCGCGAGCCAGTCGACCATGAAGCGGATGAACGGCCGATCGACGAGGGGCAACGCCGGCTTCGGCCGGGTCAGGGTCAGGGGGCGCAGCCTCGTCCCCTCGCCCCCGACCAGGACCAGGGCCTGCATCAGGCCTCGGAGGGCCGCCCGATTCCCTCGTACGTGAAACCGGCCGCGCGAAGCGCACCCGGGTCTAGGAAGTTACGCCCGTCGACGAGCAGCGGATTCGCCATCAGGCCCGCGAGCTCACCCCAGTCGAGGTCTGCGAACTCGGGCCACTCCGTTACCAGCACAGCGGCATCGGCGCCGTCCAAGGCGTCGGCGGCGGAATCGCGCAGATCGACGCTCGCCAGCATCTCGCGCGCGGGGCGCTCGGAGACCGGGTCGTAGGCGGTCACCTCCGCCCCCTCGCCCTGGAGCCGCGCCGCGAGCACCAGGCTGGAGGCCTCCCGCATGTCGTCCGTGTCCGGCTTGAAGGCGAGCCCCAGCAGGGCGACGCGCCTGCCCGCGAGCGAACCGAGATGCTTCTCGAGCTTCTTGATCACGCGCCGCTTCTGCAGCTCGTTGACCTCGATCACCGCGGTCAGCAACTGGAAGTGGTAGCCCGTGTTCCCTGCGAGCTGTTTGAGGCTCGAAACGTCTTTTGGAAAGCAGCTTCCGCCGTAACCGATGCCCGCGCGCAGGAAGCTCGAGCCGATGCGGTCGTCGAGGCCCATGCCGCGGGCGACCTCGGTGACGTCGGCGCCGACCTCCTCTGAGACGTTGGCGATCTCGTTGATGAACGAGATCTTGGTGGCGAGGAACGCGTTGGCCGCGAGCTTGATCATCTCCGCCGAGGCGACGTCGGTGCGCACGATCTCGCCGCCGAGCGGCCGGTAGATCTCCTCGACGGCATCCGCGGCCGCCTCGTCGCCCGGGTCCGCGCCGATCACGACGCGGTCGGGATGCATGAAGTCCTCCACAGCCGAGCCCTCCTTCAGGAACTCCGGGCAGGAGATGTAGGACAGCGCGGGCTTCTCGCGCCGGATCGCGGCGCCTGTGCCGGCAGGGACGGTGCTCTTCATGACCAGCACGTGGTCGCTGTCTTCGGGCAGCGTCGCGAGCACTGCCCGCACGCGCGAGAGGTCGGCGTCGCCCGAGACGGTGGGCGGGGTGTCCACGCAGCAGAACAGCAGCGTCGCCGCGCCGAGCAGCTCTTCCATGTCGGTGGTGAAGCGCAGGCGGTCCGAGTTCTTGGCCACCGACTCGGAGAGACCCGGCTCGTGGATAGGCACCTCGCCGCGGCGCAGGGCCTCGACCTTGGCCGCGTCGATGTCCATCGCGACGACGCGGTGGCCGAGCTCGGCGAAGCAGGAGGCCGTTACCAGGCCGACCCAGCCCACTCCGACCACACCTATCGCCCGCTTGTCAGCCATCACTCCTCATGCCCCGGTTCGCGTTCGGACGGGAAGCTAGCCGTCGAACTCACGCAACGACTGAGCGATGGCCAGCATCTCGCCTTCCTCCAGGGTCTGGAGCAGCGTGTTGTTGAGCCAGTAGGAGGCCTTGTTCGTCTTCCAGCCGACCAGGCGGAGGCGGTCGCCGTCGTAGTGGAGCTGGTACTCACGCCCGTTGATCTCACGTGTCTCGCTCGGGTTCTCAAGGATCGGGGGGTTCTCCCAGTCGGTGCCCGACACACCGAAGTACTCCGGGAACCCGGCTGAGCCAGGAATCCCGAGGACGAACTTGTAGCCCCGGTACACGTCGTCCCCGGGGCCGTCGATGAGGAAGGACCGCGATGCCTCGAGGACAGTGGAGTCAACGATGGCATTTGCAGGGACCTGCGTCGGGTAGTACAGCGGGAAGTCGAGGATGATTTTGCCGTTCTTCGTCTTCATCGCCTCCAGCTTCTGGGCGTAGGGCTGGAGCGCGCCGGTGGCGTCGATCATCGCCGGTCCCGTGTCCTCCTGGGGCTGCTCCTCCTCCTTGCCCTGCTTGCCCTTCGGCTTCCCGCCGTCCTGCTCCTGGGACGGCTGGTCTTCCTCTGGCTCGCCACTTGGGGCCGGTCCCGGAGTCCCGCCGGTGCCGAGGAACTGCTCCTTGGCGTTCTCGATCGCATCGTTGGAGGCAGTCACGTAGGGATCGTCCGGGCCGCCCAGCTCGGCCGGGAAATGGACCTCGTGCACCGCTGCGTTGCGCGCAGCAAGGAAGGTCTTCAGGAGCTCGAGGACCTGAATCGGATCCTCGAGCTGCTCGTCCGAGGTCGTGTGCTCCTTGAAGATGTCCAGAAGGTCGAACCGGTAGTCGGGGTCGACCAGCAGCTTCGCGGGCTCGACCTTCTGCCGGGCCTCGCGCAGGAAGTCCTGCTGGCGGGCGGCGCGGACCAGGTCGTTGTCCTCGTGGCGGAAGCGCACGTACTGGAGCGCCTTGAGGCCACAGAGCCGCTGGTAGCCGGCGTCGATGTCGATCTCGGACACTCCGGACTCGGGCGGGATGAAGTAGCTGCGGTCGACGTCGATGTAGACACAGTCGAGCGCGTTGACGGCGTCCGCGAAGCCAGTGAAGTTGATGTTCACCACGTGGTTGATCTCGAGCCCGGTCAGGACCTTCACTGTCTCGAGCGTGAGCTTCGGCCCGCCGTACGAGTAGGCGGCGTTGAACTTGTCGACCCCGTGTCGCGGGATGTTGACCTTCAGGTCGCGAGGGATCGACAGGAGGTTGATCGCGTCGTTGTCCGGGTCGACGCGCAGCAGGATCGCCGTGTCGGAGCGTCCTGTGTCCTCCTCGGGACGCTTGTCGGAGCCGAGGACCAGGATGGTCTGCGGGTCACCGCCCTCAACGGATTCGAGCTGCTCGGAGACGCCCACGATTCCGCCGAGGCCCTCGGCAACGTCGGTGAGGAGAACCAGCCCGCTGACCGCCGTCGCGGTCGCCATCGAGGTGACGATCACCATCGACGCAGTCAAGAACCGGAGCCACAGCGCCTTCGGCTTGGGCGGCTCGCCGGCACCGCCCGGCGCCGCGGCAGCCGGCTCAGGCTCCTCCGCCTCCGCCTCGGGCTCGGGCTCGGGCTCCGGGGCAGCTGCCTGGGGCTTCGTCGCCACGGCGCCCCCGGCCGCGACGGCGTGAGCCGTCGTCTGACGCTTGGCCTCGTGCTTGGCCGCGCGCTCACGCACGCCGGCCATCGCCGCCTCCCTCGCCTCCTCGCGGTCGCCGAGCGCCAGTGTGTCGGCCTCGATCGTGGAGTTTGGATCCGGCGCTTTCTCGGCCTCCGCCTCGGCGCCGTCGCCTGACTTCTCGGCTGCCTCGCCGGCTTCCTCAGGCTCAGACGGGCTCTCGGGCTCGTCCTCGTCCGCCTCCGATGCGGGCTCCTCATCGCCGTCCTCGGAAAAGGCGAACTCGTCCTCGGGCTCCTCGAGCTCGTCGCCAAGCTCCCGTTCGACCTGATCGACCTCGTCGGTGAAGCCGCCCTCGCCCTGGGCCTCGTCCTCGCCCGCCGCGGTGCGCTGGCGCCCCGCGAAGGTCGCGGGAGGCGGAAGCTCGGGCTCGCCTGCGCCGGCGTCGGGCGCAGCCTCGTCGCCGGCGTCCGGTGCGGCCTCGTCGCCCTCGTCGGGCGTGCGCCCGCCCGGCTCGTCGCCGATCAAGTCGCCGCTCCTGGCGCCGGGCCGGCTCCGTCGAGCCGCGCCGGAAGCGTGTGTACGAAGTCGACGATCGCGTGGCGGTAGGCGGCAAGCGACGGGATCGAGACCCATTCCTCCGGCCCGTGGTGTCCGGAGCCGAGCGGTCCGAACTCAACCGCCGGGACCCCCGCGCGCAGGAACGAAACCACGTCGGAGGCGCCGTCGCGACCCACGCTCGTGACCTCACCGCCGTGATGCGGAGCGGCCGCGTCGCAGAGCGCCTGCACGAACGGCGACTCGGGGTCGACCATCGCCGGCGGGCGCTTGAAGCTGGACGTGATCTCCGCGCCCGGGATGCTGTCCACCTCGACGAGGATCTCGTCGGGCTCCTGGTCGGGCAGGTAGCGCACGTCGACGTCTATGAAGCAAGTGTCGGGCACCTTGTTGAGGGCGTCGCCGCCGAGGATGCGGCCCAGGTTGATCGAGGGGCGATCGAAGAGCTCCGAGCTCTGAGACGCAAACGGTAGCGATTGGATAGCGCGGAACACGTCCACTGCCCGCAGAATCGCGTTTTCGCCCAGCCACGGCGTGGCGCCGTGCGCAGCGCGGCCTTCCACCCGGATCCGCATCGCCAGCACGCCCTTAGCCGCAATACCCACGTGCATGTCGGTGGGCTCACCGGTGATCGCGAAATCGCCGAGAAAGCCCTCGTCGACCAGCAGGTCGCCCCCGCGCTCGAGCTCGTCCTCCGCCTCCTCGTCGGGGACGATCCCCAGCCGCACCCGAACCCTGTCCTGATCGCGCAGGTCGGCGAAGGCGAGCAGCATCGAGGCCAGCGCCCCCTTCATGTCGTAAGCCCCGCGCGCGAAGAGCCGGTCGCCGTCGATCCGCGGCTCGAACTGCTCCGGGAGGCCGGGCACGACGTCGATGTGCCCGTGGAACAGAACCGTGAGCGGCGCGTCCTCCGGTCCCACCTCGGCAGCGGTGATCGGCAGGCCACGGATCCCGAACTGCCGCGCCTCGATGTCGCGAGCGTCTAGCCAGCCCTTCACGAAGCCGGCGCACTGCTTGATCCCCTCCGGGACCGAGGTGTCGTAGCCGATCAGCTTCTCTGTGAGTACACGCTCATCCAACGCCAAGGAGGATAGGTGCCCGTTGGATGGCTGAGTCAGCCATCTAACCCTCGGCGATCTGGATGAACGCTTCCGCCCGGGCACGATCGCGCGCTGCCTGCTCGTGCGCCGCGGTCCCCTCCTCGGCCTCGTTGAGGCGCTGTTCGGCGTCGGACAACCGCTGCCGCAGGTCGGAGACGTCGAGCCGGTCGGGCGGGATCGCTTCGGCGATCAGTACCCGCGCACGGTTGGCGAAGACCTCCAGCCAGCCCTCACCCTGGGCGTAGGTCTCGACCTCGGACTCGCTCTTGTGCAGCCGCAGCTCGGCGGGGACAAGGCGCGCGACCATCGGGATGTGGCGAGCGAGGATTCCGACCTCACCGACCGTTGTGCGCGTCGAGACCTGGACCAGCTCGCCGTTGAAGACCTCGCCCTCGGGCGTCAGGACCTGCGCCTCGAACTTGTCGTGCCCGTCGGGCACTACGCCGGCGCCTCCTCCTTCTCACGCTCCTCCGCCTCGGCCCGCTCCTCGGCTTCCGCGGCCTCGCGCTCGACGGCCTCGTCCCTTTCGGCCTTCTCCTCGGTGCCGGTGACCTGCTCGATCGAGCCCTTCATGTAGAAGGCGCTCTCGGGCAGCTCGTCGTGCTGGCCGTCGAGGACCTCGCGGAAGCTCCGCACCGTGTCGGCCACGGGAACGTACTCGCCCTCGCGCCCAGTGAACGCCTCGGCGACGAAGAACGGCTGCGAGAGGAAGCGCTCGATCTTCCGTGCCCGGTTGACCGTCAGCTTGTCCTCGTCCGAGAGCTCGTCGACGCCGAGGATGGCGATGATGTCCTGGAGCTCCTTGTAGCGCTGGAGCACCTCCTGGACCTCGGTGGCCGTGCGGTAATGGTCCTCGCCGAGGATCTCCGGCTTGAGGATCGTCGACGTCGAATCCAGCGGGTCGACTGCCGGGTAGATCCCCTTCTCGGAGATCGCCCGCGACAGCGTCGTGGTTGCGTTCAGGTGCGCGAACACCGACGCCGGCGCGGGGTCGGTGAGGTCGTCCGCCGGCACGTACACCGCCTGAATCGAGGTGACCGAGCCCTTCTGGGTCGAGGTGATGCGCTCCTGGAGCTCGCCCATCTCGGTCTCGAGGGTCGGCTGGTACCCGACCGCCGAGGGCATCCGCCCGAGCAGCGCCGACACCTCGGAGCCCGCCTGAACGAACCGGAAGATGTTGTCGATGAAGAGCAGCACGTCGCGGCCGCCCTGCTCGCGGAAGTACTCCGCCATTGTGAGCCCCGAGAGCCCGACTCTCAAGCGGGCGCCCGGCGGCTCGTTCATCTGACCGAACACGAGCATCGTGCGTTTGATGACGCCCGACTCGGTCATCTCCAGCCAGAGGTCGTTGCCCTCGCGCGAGCGCTCGCCGACGCCGCAGAACGCCGAATAGCCCTCGTGCTCCTCGGCGATGTTGCGGATCAGCTCCTGGATCAGCACCGTCTTGCCGACTCCGGCGCCGCCGAACAGGCCGACCTTGCCGCCCTTGGCGTACGGAGCGAGCAGGTCGACGACCTTGATCCCCGTCTCGAGGATCTCCTGGGTCGGCGTCAGGTCTTCGACATCGGGCGCCGGCCGATGGATCGGCCACCGGGTCTCTACCTCAACGGGATCGCCTTGGTCGATGGGCTCACCCAGCAGGTTGAAGATGCGGCCCAACGTGGCCTCCCCTACCGGGACGGTGATCGGGCCGCCGGTGTCGACGACCTGCTGGCCGCGCCGCAAGCCGTCGGTCGCGTCCATCGCCACCGCGCGCACGCGATCGTCGCCGAGGTGCTGTTGCACCTCGCAGACGAGGGTGTTCGAGCCATCGTCGCGGTCGGAGTCGCCGGCCTCCAGCTCGACCGTCAGCGCCGAGTAGATCTCGGGCAGCTCGTCGGTGAACAGCGCGTCGACGACGACGCCGGTGACCTGCTCGATCGTGCCGACGTTCTGCTTGCTCGAACCGTTTCCGTTGCTCTCAGGCATACATCTCCTTTAGCCGAGCGCTTCCGCCCCGGCGACGACTTCAAGAATCTCCTGCGTGATCTCCGCCTGACGCACCCGGTTCATCTCCAGGGTCAGGTCGCCGATCATGTCCTGCGCGTTCTCGGCGGCGCTGCGCATCGCGGTCATCCGCGCCCCGTGCTCCGACGCAGCGGATTCCAGCAGCGCCCGGAACACAGACAGGTCGACGTATTCCTCGAACAGCGCGGGCAGCAGCAGCTCGGGCTCGGGCTCGTAGTCCCAGTAGGCGCGCTCGTGCGCCTCCGCCAGCTCTGGCTCGGCCGGCTGCTCGGGCTCGGGAATGCCCTCGCCGAAGACCTCCGCTTGGCTCAGCGGCAGCAGCGTCTGGCGGCGCACGTACTGGGTCAGCGGCGAGACGTAGCGGTTGTAGACGAGCTCTACCCGGTCGAGCTCCTCGTCGGCATAGGCCGTGGTCAGGTCGCGTGAGATCTCGCGCGCGTTGGTGAAGGCGGGCCGGTCCGTGAAGCCGACGTACGAGTTGGCGATGTTCTCGCCCCGGAACGTCATCGTCGAGTTCCCGCGCCGCCCGATGACGGCGAAGCTGATCTCGGCGCCGTCTGACTCGAACTCGCGCCGGAGGCGCAGCCCTTCGCGAACGATGTTGGTGTTGAACGAGCCCGCGAGGCCACGGTCGCCGGTGACCAGCACGATCCCAACCCGGCGCGTCTGCTCTCGTTCCTGGAGCAGCTTCACGTGGCCCATCTCACCGCTCGACGCCTCGGCCACCTGACGGGTCATCTTGCGGATCGCCTGCGCGTAGGGGCGCATCGCGGCGATCCGCTGCTCCGCCCGGCGCAGCCGCGCAGCCGCCACCATCTCCATCGCCCGCGTGATCTTGTGGATGTTCTTGACGGACGAGATCCGGTTCCGGACTTCCTTTTGGGTGGCTATGCCGTGACCTCCTCGGGCTCGCGCTCAGCCGTCTCCGCTTCGCCCTCGCCCTCTTCTGTCGCCGTCCTGCCAGGTTGCTCGCGCTCGTGTTCAGCCCGGATGCGGTCGGACTCGCCCGCCTCGAGGGGCTGCCCCTCCGCGTCGAAGTCGGGGCCGAAGTCGTCGATCATCTCGGCGATCGCCGAGCCCAACGCCTCCTCGTCCTCGTCTGAGAACTCGCCCGTCTCGTTGATCCGCTGCATGAGATCCTTGTTCTCGGCCTTCAGCCTGGTGAGGAGGTCGTCGAGGAACTCCGGTACCCGCTCGGTCTTGATCCGGTCGAGGTAACCACCGGTGCCCGAGTAGATCGACGCCACCTGCTCGGCAACCGAGAGCGGGCTGCGCTCCTTCTGGTTGAGCATCTCCACCAGCCGCTCGCCGCGGGCGAGCTGCCTCTGCGTCTCCGGATCGAGCTCGGAGCCGAACTGGGCGAAGGCCTCGAGGTCGCGGTACTGGGAGAGGTCCAGGCGCAGCTTGCCCGCGACCTTCTTCATCGCCTTCGTCTGGGCGTTCCCGCCCACTCGGGAGACCGAGATGCCGACGTTGATCGCCGGGCGGACGCCCTTGTAGAAGAGGTCCGACTCAAGGAAGATCTGGCCGTCGGTGATCGAGATGACGTTGGTCGGGATGTAGGCCGAGACGTCGTTCGCCTGCGTCTCGATGATCGGCAGCGCCGTCAGCGAGCCGCCGCCGAGGTCGTCGTTCAGCCGCACGGCCCGCTCGAGCAGACGGGAGTGCAGGTAGAAGACGTCTCCCGGGTACGCCTCACGGCCGGGCGGCCGGCGCAGCAGCAGGGACATCTGCCGGTACGCGAAGGCGTGCTTGGTGAGGTCGTCGTAGATGCAGAGCGCGTCCTTGCCGTTGTAGAGGAAGTACTCCCCCATCGCGCACCCCGCGTAGGGCGCCATGTACTTGATCGGCGCCGCCTCGTCGGCGGGCGCGGCGACGATGATCGTGTTGTCCAAGGCGCCGTGCTCGTCGAGAAGCTCCGCGACCTGGACCACGGTCGACATCCGCTGCCCGATCGCGACGTAGATGCAGACCAGGTCCTTGTCGCGGTTGTTGATGATCGTGTCGAGGCCGATCGCCGTCTTACCGGTCTGCCGGTCCCCGATGATCAGCTCGCGCTGGCCGCGGCCGATCGGAATCATCCCGTCGATCGCCTTCAGCCCGGTCTGAACCGGGGTGTTCACGGGCTGGCGCTGCACGACACCAGGAGCCTTGAACTCGGCCGGGCGCGTCTCGCTCGTGTTCACGTCGCCCTTCTCGTCAAGCGGGCGTCCGAGCGGGTCGACCATCCGGCCGAGCAGAGCCTCGCCAACCGGGATCTCGAGCAGCCGACCGGTGCGCTTGACCGTGTCGCCCTCGACGATCTTGTCCCATTCGCCGAACAGGACGGCGCCGACGTTGTCCTGCTCGAGGTTCAGCGCCAGGCCGGTCACGTCGTGCGGCAGCTCGAGCATCTCCAGCGACATGCAGTTGTCGAGCCCGTGAACCCGGGCGATGCCGTCGGCGACCGACAGCACCGTTCCGACCTCTGAGAGATCGGCCGCCTCCGTCTCCAGTCCCTCGATCCGCTCGCGCAGGATCTTGGTTATCTCGTCGGGCCTGATTTCCACGCTGTGTAGCTCCTTTAACGGGTCCTAGCTCAAGTCGCCGCGGCGACTTCCTTTCTCAGTCTCTCCAGCTTGCTGCGCAAGCTCGCGTCCAGCACCATGTTGCCGACCCGCAGCCGCAGGCCGCCGAGAATCTTCTCGTCGACCTCGCTGCGCAGATCGATCTTGCGGTCGGTCTGGCGCTCGATCTCCTTGCCCACGCGCTCGACGATCTGCGGGTCGAGCTCGACCGCGCTCGTGAGGGTCACCTCCAGGCGCTTGTTCGCCTCGGCCCAGAGGTCGTCGAACTGCTCACGGATGCGGAAGATCGCTGGCATCCGATGCTTTTCGATCAGCAGCTCGAGGAAGTTGACCAGCTCCGGATCGGCGTCCACCACGACGCGCTGGATTCCCTCGCGCTTCTCCTCGGTTGAGAAGTAGGGACTGAACAGGAAGACCTGAAGGTCCCTGTTCTCCGCCACCGCGTCGGCGAACTGATCGAGCTCGTCGTGCATCGCGTCCAGCTTGTCGTGGTCGCGAGCGGCCTCGAAGAGGGCTTCGGCGTAGACGCGGGCGATCTCCTCCATCAGCGCTGCTTGCCTCCGCTCCCCTCGCCGTTTCCGACCGCCTCGCCGGCCAGGGCGGAGAAGTCGACCTCCGCCAGCGCCTCCTCGACGAGCCGCTGCTGATCGGCGGGATCGAGGGCTTTGCGGGTCACCTTCTCGGTCGCGAGCACCGTCAGGTCGGCGACCTCCTTGCGGATGCGCTCGAGCGACCGTCGGGTCTCGGTTTCGATGTCGCGGCGCGCGGCCGCAACCAGCTCCTCGCGCTTGGTGACGCCCTCGGCCGTCGCCTCGGCGACGGCGGTCTCGGCCGCCTTGCGGGCGCGCGCGACGATGTCGTCGGCCTGCTCGCGCGCCTCCGTCAGGCGCTGGCGGTACTCCTCCACCAGGTCCTCTGCGTCCCGGCGTTCCCTCTCGGCGGCGTCGAGGGACTCCCGAATCGCGTTCGCGCGCTTCTCGAGGGCCTCGCCGATCCTCGGGAAAGCGGTGCGGCCGAGGAACCACATCGTGACCACGAACAGCACCAGCGTCCAGATCATCAGCCCGAGCTCGGGCGAGACCAGGAAGCTGCCGCCCTCGTCCTCCTCGGCCCCGGACTCGGCCTGGGCGAGCAGGAAGACGCCTATGTCTCCGAGGAACTCCACGGGACTAGATCCGGGCCTTCGGGGTCGTGGCGTCGCTCATCTTTAGAGGAAGAAGGCGATCAGGCCGAAGATGAACGTGTAGAAGGCGACCGCCTCGGTCAGCGCGAAGCCCAGCCAGCGGATCTGCTGAAGCTCATCCTTCATCTCGGGCTGCCGGGCGACGGACTCGATCTCCTTGCCGAAGATGATCCCGATGCCGATTCCGGCGCCGATCGAGCCCAAGCCGGCGCCGACACCTAGGGCGATCGCCTTCCCGGCGTCGGTAATGCCGGTGTCGGTGATGCCCTCTGCCGCCTGGGCGAGCGGAATCAGTACGTCCATTGTTCGGATTCTCCTTTGCTAGTGACTCTCGGCGGTGGCGCCGCCGATGTAGATCGCGGTCAGGGTCGAGAAGATGAATGCCTGCAGGGTGGCGATCAATCCCACCTCCAGCAGGAAGAAGAAGAAGGCAAGCGGGAAGGTAAGCGCACCAAGCGCGGCGATGCCGAGCAGCACGGCCAAACCGCCGCCCATGAACAGCAGCAGCAGGTGGCCGGCGAGGATGTTGGCGAACAGTCGCACCGAGAGCGAGATCAGCCGCGCGAAGTGCGAGACCGCCTCGATCACGAAGATGAATCCCTTCGCGAACGCGTTCATGTCCTCGAGTCCGGGCGGTAGCCAGCTGCGCAGGTACCCGAAGAACCCCTTGGCCCGGATGCCCTCGACGTGGTAGCTGAACCACACGACCAGGGTCAGCACGAGCGGGATCGACAGATTGGCCGTTGCCGCGTAGAGCGCCAGCGATGGAACCTGTACGCCGAAGATGTCGACCTTGTGCTCGGTGCTGGTGGGCAGCGGCAGGAAGCCGATCATGTTCGAGAACCAGATGAAGAAGAACAGCCCGCCGAGGAGGGGGAACCAACGGTTGGCCAGCCGCTGGTCCTGGATGTTGCCCCCGGTGATGTTGTCGCGGACGAGGTCGTAGGCGAGTTCGACCGCCATCTGCACCCGGTTCGGCTCCCGTTGCATGCGGTTGGCGATGAAGGTCATGGTCGCGATCGTCAGCCCGCTCGCGAGCAGCAGGTAGAAGACGGCCTTGTTGATGGAGAAATCGATGCCGCCGAGCTTGATCTCGATCCAGGGGTCGAGCTTGAACTCGTTCTGAGGCTGAAACTCCTCGTTCTTGCCTGCGTCGCCCGCGATCGCGAGCAGGATCAGCGTGATCCCGAAGTACCCGACCAGGCCGAGCAGGACCTTCACCTTCGTACTCATCGCAGGCCGGGGCTTTCCGAGGCGTCGAAGAGCCGCGCGAGGCCGCGAGCGCCGAAGTGGACGCTGAAGAGTGCGAGCGCGAGCAGTGCGGCTGCGAGGCCCGCCTCGCGCTCCGCCAGGCCGACGATCAGCACCGCGAGGGCCAGCAGCCACACGCGACCGAGCGTGGCCATCGCCATGACGCCGACGGCATGGCGCCGCTCTCCGCCCGCGAGGTCGCTGACCACGCGACGCTCGGCCAACAGGCCAATAGCGCGTGCGGCCAGCCAGGCGCCGGCCGCGACGGCATAACCGAGCAGAGGCCAGCCGGCGACGATGAAGATCGGCAACGCCAGCGCCAGCAGCGCCAGGTCCGCGTAGCGCAGGGCCGCGCCCAACCGCCCGGAGTCAGACACCGGGCTAGAGCCTTCTAAAGCGAACGTAGACAAGCGCAAGTCCCGCGACGAGGCCCGCGAACAGCCCAATGAGGCCGAGCGGGACGGCAAGGTCCAGCAGCGAGCCGAGCCCGTAGCCGGCCGCGGCTCCGGCGATCATCGCCCCGATTACCAGGCCTCCCGCCGTCGCAGCTTCGGCCCTCGTGGGAGGGCTCGCGCTCACCGCCGTCGCTGCGCTGTGGGCCTTGCAATCGGGTCTCGATGCGGGTCTGGGGACACTGAAGGCCGCCCCGCTCCGGCGCTTTGCCGGGGCGCTGGCGGAAGGAGGCGAATATATCCGAATAGGGCGCTTGGACGGGCGCTCTAGGGCGCGGCTACGGCAGGGCGTACGCCTCCGCGTGACCACCGACGACCAGCCCGTTCACCGTCGAGAAGTTCAGCGACGCCAGGTCCACCGCGTTGAACATCAGGGTGCACGGTGAAAGCTCGCTCTGGAGCGAGTCCGAGAGCAGACCCTCGACGCAGTCGGCGTAGTGGTGGTGCCCGCCCATCAGGTGGCCGATCTCGTGAGCCGCCACCTTCGCGGTCAGGTTGCGTGCCAGGAACAGGGGTCCGATGAGCGCCGCCTCATCGGTGGTGAAGTTCTCGCCCACCGCGAACGCCCGATCGCCGAATGCCACCCCGCCGATGCAGTCGGCCAGGCCTGCCACGGCAGTCTGTCCGTCTGACTGAATGTCCTTGCTGGTCAGGGTGTAGACGATGTCGATGCCGGCCGGACGATGTCGATGCCGGCCGGGCGTTGCCCGGTGAAGCGCGCCTTGGCCCGGTCGATCAGGCCCTGGGCGTCGGTCCCGCTGACGCTGACAGCCTCGAAACTCGGCGCGAGGTTGATGTTCAACGGCGCATAGGACTGTTTGGCGGTGTCGAGCACCTGGGCGCCTCGGGTCGCACTGACCCCGTCGAGAAGGACGCACAGGTCGAGAGTGACGGCCTGGCCGGGTGGGATCGTGACCGCGGCCGGGACCAACTCGAGACACTCCGGAATGTGTCCGATCTCGATCGGCTCGGCGCTCGCGGGCGCCGGCGCGGTCAAGGCTACGACGGCAGCCTGCAGAGACGATACCGCCGGTGACGCGCTTTCCCATCCTCTAACCCTTCCCGTTCAGGCCCGCTGGTGCGGACCGGCTCAGGGAGGCGGCGTGACCGCCTCGAACTCGCCGGTCTCCGGATCGACTGCCTCGAAATCGCCGGTTTCGGGGTTGACGGCCGCGAAGGTCCCCGTCTCCAGCTCGCGCGCGATCCCTTCGTCGAGCTCCTCCGGCAGTGGCTCACGCCCGGTGGCGCCCACGAGTTGTCGCAGCCGCACGTTGCGCAGCTTGAGGATCTCGAGCGTGACCACGAGATAGAAGCTCGCCGCGACGGCGGCGAGCAGGCAGGCGATGATCACCGCGGTCCAGAGCGGGTCGAAGTTGCCGTGGTCGTCGCTGTAAGGGACGAACCGCAGGGCGAGCGCCATGCCGGCCATCACCAACGCCCACCCATAGAGGTAGGCGAGCGTGCGCCGCTGGGAGAAGCCGATGTTGGTCATTCGATGGTGGAAGTGCCAGCGGTCCGCCTGATAGATCGGCCGCCGGTACTTGATCCGCTTGGCGATGACGAAAGTGGTGTCGAGGATCGGCACGGCTAGCACGACCAGCGGCAGGAACAGGGCGACGACGGCGTTGGTCTTGAGGGCGCCCTGAACGGCGATGACGCCGAGCAGATAGCCCAGCAGGTTGGAGCCGGTGTCGCCCATGAACGACGAGGCCGGAGGAAAGCCGTGGCGAAGAAAGCCGAGTGCACCGCCCGCCGTCAGCGCCGCGAGCACGCCGGCGCCGTTGCGATCCAGGGAGAGGGCGATCACGGCCATCGTCGCCGCCGAGATCACGCAGACGCCGGCGGCGAGCCCGTCGACGCCATCGATCAAGTTGATGACGTTGATCACGGCGACGATTCCGACGATCGTCAGTAGCTCGCCGACGGTGACCTCCTCGTCCACCACCGGCAGGTCGAAGAGATCCGAGGTCAGATCGACTCCCCCGATGAAAGGCAGCGTGAACTCCCCGACGGTGACGCCGTTCAGAACTGGGATCGACGCCGCGACGACCTGACCGAGGAGCTTGAGCCCGGGAGGCAGGTCGAACACGTCGTCGAGCACGCCAACCACGGCGATCACGCCGGCTCCGATAAGGATCGCCCGCGTCTGCGGGACCTCGGGCAAGAAGAGGACGATCGAGACGACTACTCCGAGCAGGATCGCGAGGCCGCCGAGCTTCGGCGTCGGCGCCGAGTGCAGACTGCGCTCGTTGGGGTAATCGACGGCGCCGAGGCGCCTCGCGATGCCCTCGGCGACCGGAACGAGCAGCCACGCGAGCACGGCCGCCACCAGGAACGCGAAGAGCGCTGTGATCGTCTCCGGGCGGCCCTCAACGAGCATCTAGCGGCACCTCACGCGCGCGAACGTTACGAGAGGCACGATCGGCTGGACCTACTCGACGGCGCCCAGCACGGCGTCGACCAGCAGTCCGGCGTCGCGCGGCTCGCGTGGGTCCGGCTCAGAGTCGCGCTTGCGCAGCTCGATTTGCTCGGGGTCGACGAGAGGGACGAGCCTCCCGGCGGCGATCAGGGTCTCGTCGACCGCTCCCATGCGCCCGGAGAAGATCGTGAAGACGGGGGTCCCGAGGGCAGCGGCTTCGCGGTTCATCGTCCCGCCGGCGCCCACGACGAGATCGGCGAAAGCGATCAGGCTCTGGGCGTCGATTGCCACCTCGGGGACGACGATCGAGGCCACGCCGCGTGCCAGCAGTTCGTCGCGCTGCCGCTCCGTGCGCGGGATCACGACGGCCACGGTCCGTTCGTCGCGGGCGAGCCGGTCCAGCACACGCTCATAGATCGGGTTGTCCTCGTGGTAAGCGGACGTTTCGGGAGGGGGTCGTACGACCACGAGAACCCGCTCGTCGGCGGTTCTCTCGGCCTGGACTCCAAGTGCAGTCAGCGCAAGCGCGTCCAGGACCGCGGCATCGGGTCGGAAGTCGGCGAGGTAGTAGTCCTCTTTGAGGCCGGGGTACCGAACGAGCTTGTCTTCGCGCGCACCGGCCCGGCGCATCGCCTCGAGCGGGATCGCGTCGGGGGCCAGCACGCGCCGCGCCGCGCGGAACGCGAGTCGGCGCTGCAGTCCGGCGAACTCGTAGTCCTGCATCTGTACCGACGGCACGCGGAGCAGCGTCGAGACCACTGCCAGATCGACCGACCCGTGGGCGAACGCCAGGTCGAAGCTGCGACCACGCGCCCAGCGAGCGAGCGCGCCGCTGCGCCGCCCCAGCGCCGCCGCCTTGCCCACCGTCGACCCGCCCCCGTGCTTGCCGATTGCGGTGTGCTCGATCCCCAACCGGTCGAGAATGCCGAGCGTCTGTCCGTACTCGCGCGCCGTCACCTCGACGCTGTGGCCACGCTCGACGAGTCGCTCGACGATTGGCCGCAGGACCAGGGGATGCGCGGCGGCGGTCATGTCCACCCAGATGCGCACGGCGGAAGCGTGATGGATGCCGCGGTCGTCCGCCATTCGGAGCGTGGAGCAGCGCGGGCTGGGCTGGGTGGGGGCGAAACGAGGGGGCCTGGCGCCCTTCTCTCGATAGTGCGAGAGGAAAGCGCCAGACAACGAGCCGATGCGGCCGTCGCTCACATAGCGGCAAGCCAGCACGGAGTTGTCTCCCTCACCCAGCTGACCGCGGCCGGCATCGACCGCAACGGCATCTGGCGCCGTCTGCGAGCGCACAGCCTGTACCGCATCCACCGCGGCGTCTACGCCGTCGGCCACGCCGGCCTCAGCCAGCTCGGAATCTGGATGGCTGCGGTACTAGCCTGCGGGCCGGGAGCCGTGCTGAGTCACGCAAGCGCCGCGGCACTGTGGAAGGTGATCGCCTCGCCACTCAGCCTCACACACGTCACGGTCCCGGGCGACGGGGGGCGAAAGCGCCGCCAGGGCATCGTCGTGCACCGCTCCGCCACCCTGCTACTCAGCCACACGATCCTGTGGAACTCCATTCCGGTCACCAAGCCTGCTCGCACGCTCGAGGATCTGCGCCGGGTCTCGCCACCGAACGAATTCGCCGCCGCGCTGCGCCAGGCCGAATACCTGCGCCTGCCGCTCGGTGACCGCCGGGAGCCCGACCACACCCGCAGCGAGCTGGAAGCGCTGTTCCTGCGGCTCTGCCGACGCCACCGCCTCCCCACCCCAGAGGTGAACGTTCGCGTCGGCCCGTACACAGTCGACTTCCTGTGGCGCGAGCAGCGGCTCGTCGTCGAGGTGGACGGCTACCGCACCCACGGCGGGCGCCAGGCCTTCGAGGACGACCGCGCGCGGGAACTCGACCTCGGACTACTCGGACTGCGGGTCCGACGGTTCAGCTACGCGCAGGTCACGCGGCAGGCCGATCGCGTGGCCAGGAGCGTCCGCAAGGCGCTCGGGGCATGAACCTGGCGCCTTTCTCTCGCGGGGACGAGTGAAAAGCGCCAGAGCCAGGCCATGTGTGGCCATGCTGGCGTCGCGGGCTGGCGATACGCTCCCGACATCGCCGATTCAGCCTCTACCACCACGCTTGCTGCCGGCCTCGACGCTTCGCTTTCGGAGACCGACGCGCAGATCGCCGAGCTGGTCGACGCTGAGGCGCGGCGCCAGGCCGACAAGGTTCGCCTGATTCCCAGCGAGAACTACGTCTCGCGGGCGGTCCTCGACGCCACCGGCACGCTGCTCACCAACAAGTACTCCGAGGGGTACCCAGGCAAGCGCTACTACGAGGGCCAGCAGATCATCGACCAGGTCGAGACGCTGGCGATCGAACGCGCGAAGGACCTGTTCGAGGTCGACCACGCGAACGTCCAGCCCTACTCGGGCTCGCCGGCGAACCTCGCCGTCTACCTCGCGTTCCTGGAGCCAGGAGACACCGTGATGGGCATGGCGCTGCCGATGGGCGGCCATCTCACGCACGGCTGGAGCGTCTCGATCACCGGCAAGTGGTTCAGGCCCGTCCAGTACGAGGTCGGGCGCGAGAGCGGCCGCGTGGACATGGACCAGGTCCGTGAGCTTGCGCTCGCCGAGCGCCCCAAGCTGATCTTCTGCGGCGGCACGGCGATCCCGCGGTTGATCGACTTCGAGGGGTTTGCCGCAGTCGCGCGCGAGGTGGACGCGGTTCTCTGCGCGGACATCGCGCACATCGCAGGGCTCGTGGTTGGCGGCGCACACCCGTCGCCGGCGCAGCACGCCGACGTGATCTCAACCACCACCCACAAGACCCTCCGAGGCCCGCGCGGGGCCATGCTGATGTCCAAGGAGGAGCACGCCACGGCGCTCGACAAGGCCGTGTTTCCCGGCCTTCAAGGCGGCCCCCACAACCACACCACCGCAGCGATCGCGGTGGCGCTGCACGAGGCGGCGACGGAGGAGTTCAGCGCCTACGCGCATCAGATCGTCGAGAACGCCAAGGCGCTCGCCGACGGCCTGCTGGAGCGCGGCTTCGACCTCGTCTCCGGCGGAACCGACAACCACCTCATCCTCGTCGACCTCACGAACAAGGAGATCGGCGGCAAGCCGGCCGCCCAGGCCCTTGACCGGGCCGGAATCGAGCTCAACTACAACACGGTCCCTTACGACCCCCGCAAGCCGTTCGACCCGTCAGGGATCCGGCTCGGGACCCCGGCCGTCACCACGCGCGGCATGACCGCGGAGCACATGGCTCCCATCGCCGGCTGGATCGATTCCGCCGTCGAGGCCGCCAAGCGCGACGACACCGACGCACTCGACTCAATCGCGGCCGAGGTGCGCGAGTTCACCAGCGCCTTCCCGATTCCCGGCGCCGCCGCTTAGCCGGATCCCCGGCGCAGCCACGTACGCTTGACGCGTGGCGCCGAGCAACCTCGAGACCGTCAAGGAGGCATTCGGAGCCCTCAGCGAAGAGGGGTATGAGGCGCTGCTGCCGCTGATCCACCCCGAGTTCGAGGTGACGACGCCGCCGGAGCTCTCTTCGGAGCCGGACACCTATCGCGGTCCGGAGGGCATTCGCCGCTACTTCGAGTCCTTCTACGAGGCGATGGACCGGGTCGAGTTCGAGCCCACGGCCTTCCAGGAGGTCGGCGGGCGGGTGGTTGTCGACTTCGTGCTGCACGCGCGCGGGCGAACCACCGGGATCGAAGTCGAGCAGCACGGTGCGTTTGTGTGGACGCTGCGCGACGAGCAGGCGGTCAGCCTCGAGGTCTACCCGACGCTCGATGAGGCGCTCGAAGCCGCGCGGCGTGCCGGCGAAGTAGCGGACCAGTAGAGCTCTCGCTCGATCGCCCTCACGTCGCTTGTCGGAAGCTGATCGCCCAGCCTCATCGCCGCCCCAATCCCACCCCAGCGAGCCGCCGCTCCAGCTCGGACAGCGGCATTGCGCCCTGACGCAGCACCGACCAGTCGCCGTCTTCCTCGATCCCACCCAGATCGACGACGGTCGACGGCGCGCCGCCCAGGTCGCCGCCGTCGATCGCCACGTTCACCGCGCCAGTGATCTCCGGGTCGATGTCCTCGAACCGGCTCGGGGCGGGCTCGCCGGCGCGATTGGCGCTGGTCTGGAAGACGGCGCATGCCGCTCCCGCCAGCGGGCCCTCGATCAGGCGAATCCCGAGTCGCTCGGGGGTGTCGCCACCGGCGTGTGGATACCGCAGCTCCGGGTTGGCGACGACGAGCGTCACCGGGCCGGGGAGCAGCGCGCCCAGGGCATCGCGGGTTCTCGAGCCGAGCGCGGAGACGAGCTCGCGCATCGTCAGCGGGGAGAAGAACATGACCGCGGACGGCTTGCCTGGGTCGCGGCCCTTGAGCGCGTTGATGCGCTCGATCGCATCCGGCCGTGCCGGATCGCACGCGACCCCGTAGAGGGTGTCCGCGGGGAAGATGGCGACCCCTCCGGCGGCTACGCACTGCTCCAGGGCACGACGGGCAAGTAGGGGGCCGTCTCGAGCGATGGTGACGATCTCCAACATCCCTGGCGCTTTCCTCTCGGTATGGCGAGAGAAAGGCGCCATCACCGCCCCACGACGACGCGTTCGATCCCGGCCAGATCCTGCCGCACCTCTACCTGCCCGAACCCGGTACCGCGCATCAGCTCGCCCACCCTCGCTGCCTGGCCCGCGCCGACCTCCAGTGCAATAGCGCCGGGCCGCGCCGGGCCGCCGGCGATCTCGTCGAGCAGCCGCTCGATCGCCTCCAGCCCTGTCGGCCCCGCCACCAGCGCCTCACGCGGCTCGTAGCGAACGATCTCAGCCGCCAGCACCCGCCACTCACCCTCGCTGACGTAGGGGAGGTTCGCGACCACCAGATCGAACCGTTCGCCGGCAGGGAGCGTCCCGGACTGGAACGAGATTCGCTTGCCGAGCCCAAGCCGTTCGGCGTTGGCCCGAGCGACGTCGAGCGCGGCCCACGACGTGTCGGTCGCGACGACACGCGCCTCAGGCAGCTCGTCGGCGACAGCCAGCGCGACGGCGCCGGAACCCGTGCCGACGTCCAGAACGCTCGCCGGATTCAGCTCCACCGCCACCTCGACGAGGAGTTCCGTCTCCGGGCGCGGGATCAGCACGCGCGGATCAACATCCAGCTCAAGCCGGCGAAATCCCTTGCGCCCCAGGATGTAGGCGACGGGCTCTCGGGCGAGCCTGCGCCGGACCATTGCACCGAAGCGCCGACCGGCGGCTGGGTCAACGACTCCGTCCTCGTGGGCTCTAAGCGCGGCCGGGTCGCTGCCGGTCGCCGCGGCAAGGAGGAGCTCGGCGTCGAGGTGTGGAGTTTGGACACCGGCCGTTCTGAGCGCGTCGGTCGCTGCGCCGAGCGCCTCCCGCACCGGAGCGGCGACCGGTGCGGCGCTCACGCCTCGGCCGTCTGCGCCTCGAGCCGGGCCCGCTTCTCCTCCGCGGCAAGGGCGTCGGTGAACTGGCGCAGGTCGCCGCCCAGAACCTCGTCGAGGTTGTGCGCGGTGAGCTTGATCCGGTGGTCGGTCACGCGGCCCTGCGGGAAGTTGTAGGTGCGCACCTTCTCCGAGCGTTCGCCGCTGCCCACCTGCGCCCGGCGGTCGGCTGCGATCTCCGCGCGTTGTTCCTCGAGCGCCCGCTCGTAGATCCGGGCCCGCAGCACGCGCAGCGCCTTCTCGCGGTTTTGGAGCTGGGACTTCTCGTCCTGCATCGAGACCACGATCCCGGTCGGATTGTGGGTCACGCGCACAGCCGAATCTGTGGTGTTGACCGACTGGCCGCCGGGGCCCGTAGACCGGTACGTGTCGATCTGAAGGTCGCCTGGGTCGATCTGCACCTCGACTTCCTCGGCCTCGGGAAGCACCGCGACCGTGGCAGTGGAGGTGTGGATGCGCCCCTGCGACTCGGTCTTCGGCACGCGTTGGACGCGATGGGTGCCGCCCTCGTACTTGAAGACCGAGTAGGCGCCGTCGCCCTTGATCTCGAAGGTCATCTCCTTGAAGCCGCCGACCTCCGCCGGAGACTGCGAGAGGACCTCCGTGCTGAACCCGCGCTCCTCCGCGTAGCGCGTGAGCATCTTGTAGAGGTCGCCTGCGAACAGCGCCGCCTCGTCGCCCCCTGCGCCGGCACGGATCTCGAGGATCACGTTCTTGGAGTCGTTGGGGTCGCGCTCGACCATCGCCAGCCGGATCTCGTCCTCGAGCTCGCGCAGGCGCTCGGGAGCCACGGCCACGAGCTGACGCAGCTCGGGATCGTCGCCGTCCTCGGCAAGCAGCTCGCGCGCCCCTTCCAGGTCATCGTTCAGTTGGCGCCACTCGCGCACCAGCTCGTGCGCCGGCTCGAGCTCGCGGTAGGAGCGGCCGACCTCGGCGTAGCGCTCACGGTCAGCGATGACGTCCGGGTCGGACATCTGCCGCTGGAGCTCCGCAAAGCGGCCCTCGATCTGATCGACGAGCCTTTCGATCATGGGTGAAGTGTGGCGGACTCGCCGGGCGGGGTGAGGCTCTTCACCACCTTGGTGAGGTTGCGCCGGCGGCCCCGACGTGGTCCACTAGGGCCGTGCGCTCACATCGCTTGATCATCGCCACGGCCGCAGCGACGACTCTCTCCCTCGCAGTCCTGACGGGCTCGCCTCAGGCGGCGCCTTCCTGCTTTGGTAAGCAGGCGACGATCGTCCGGGGTGCCGGCAACGACCACGTCCAGGGCACTCCCGGCCGGGATGTGATCTTCACGGGCATGGGCAACGACACCGTGGCCTCGGGCGACGGCGTCGACTACGTCTGCGGTGGCGAAGGCGACGACACGATCGACACCGGGATCAAGAACGACTTTCTCGACGGCGGGGGCGGAAACGACGAGCTGCACGGCTACGACGGCGGCGACAAGATCGTCGGCGGCGCCGGCAAGGACTTCCTCGACGGACGGCGCGGCGACGACAACGTCCTGCTCGGCGGCGCCGGCAACGACCGGCTGCTCGGCGACAGCGTGCTCAAGGGCGGCGGAGGCGACGACAAGCTCAACGGAGCCGGCTACGTCGGTTCCGATCCCGTTCCCGACCGGTCGTCCGGCGGAGGGGGCGACGACCGGATCACCGGCGACGACAACAGCGATCGCTTGAAGGGCGGGAGCGGGAACGACCGGATCAACGGACGCGGCGGCAGCGATGTCTGTGACGGCGGGCCCGGCAACAACACCCTCCGCAACTGCCCCTAGCGCGAGGTGCCCCGGTGCGAGATGATGCGCAGGAGATGGTCGGCTGGCTTCTTGCCGTCGCGGCTCTGGTGGCCGACGCCGCGGTCATCGCCGCGACCCACTCGTGGACCTTCGCTGCCACCTACACACTGCTCGCAATCACCTGGGCGCTGAGCCTCGCGGCCTTTCTGTCGCTGCGACGGCGAGACGACGGATCCGATGGCGGCAGTGACCGCGCGCCCGACCCCGAGCCGCCGTGGTGGCCGGACTTCGAGCGCCAGTTCCGCGATTACGCTCGGCGTCAGGGACCTGGCGCACGGCGCGGTCCGAGGACACCGGCGGGCGCCGGCAGAAGCTGATGCAAAGGGTCTTGACCACGGTTCTGCCGTGCGCGCTCCTGGCGACTCTGGCACTCGTCCCGCAGAGCTCGAGCGCCGGCGGCGGGGCGCCGAAATGCTTCGGCAAGGCGGCGACCATCGTCGGGAGCAACGGCCGCGATCGGATCGAGGCGACCGACGGGCGTGACGTGATCGTCGCTCGCGGCGGCAACGACGTGATCCAGGCCAATGAGGGCAACGACCGGGTCTGCGGCGGCAGCGGCAAGGACGAGGTTCACGGCGGTGACGGCACGGATCGCTCGAGCGGCGGCGGAGGCGACGACTTCGTCGACGGCAGACGCGGTCTGAGCGACACCACGCTGGGCGGAGGCGGCGATGACGAGATCATCGGCGGGAGCGTGATCAAAGGTGGATCGGGCGACGACGTGGTGGACAGCTACGCCTACCTACGCGAGGTCGGCGTGGACAAGGTCTCGGGCGGACCGGGGGACGACACCGTGCTCGGCGATTCACGAGGCCGGTTCGGCAACCGGCTGCTCGGAGGCTCCGGCGCCGACGAGATCACGGGCGGCCGCAAGGACGACGACCTCCGTGGGGGCTCAGGCGACGACGGCCTGTTCGGCGAACGTGGCAACGACAAGCTGAACGGCGGGCCTGACACAGACGAGTGCGATCAGGGATCGGGCACTGGGCCGGTCCGGAACTGCGAGATCACGCCCGCGCCGTAGGCGTCGAAGCGCGCGCCTTCGCTTAGGCGACGATCTCGATCTCGTCCGCCTCGGGCTCGGCTTCGGGCGTTTCGACGGCAAGCACTGACTCGAGCGCTGCGATCGCGACCGCCAGCTGATCGCGGTCGGGCTCACGAGTCGTGAGGTTCTGGAGCATCAGCCCCGGCCACATCAGCGCGCGCACCCAGCGCTTGCGCCGGTGCTTGCCCATCCACTTGATCGCTTCGTATGAGAGACCGGCGATCAGCGGGATGCCGAGGATGCGCGACAGCACCAGCCAGTACCACTCGGGCAGGCCGATCGGCGCAAAGACGAAGATCGCGAGGACCATCACGATCAGCAGGAAGCTCGTGCCGCAGCGTGGGTGCAGCCTCGAGTAGAGCTCGGCCCGTGCCGGGGTCAGCCGATCGCCGGCCTCATAGCAGGAGATCGTCTTGTGCTCGGCGCCGTGGTACTCGAAGACCCGCCGCAGGTCCGGGAGGCGGCTGATCGCGACGATGTAGCCGATGAAGATCGCCGTGCGCAGGAGCCCCTCCACGAGCCAGAACAGCCACGCCGAGCCCAGCCAGTCCTTGATCAGGCTTGTGGCACTGACGGGGACCACGAAGAAGAGGCCGATCGCAAGCGCCAGCGACAGCGCGATCGTCAGCCCCCACATCCAGCCGCCGATCTCCTCCTTGTTGCCCTCCTCGTCCTCCTCGAGCTGCGCGTTGGCGGAGATCGCGAGCGCCCGGAAGCCGATCTTGAGCGACTCGCCCAGCGCAACGACCCCACGGATCACCGGCAGGCGCAGGATGCGGTGGCGCTTGGCCCACGAGACCAGGGGCTCGGAGGTGATCTCGATCTTGTCGTCGGGCGTTCGCACCGCGACCGCCCAGGTCGAGACGCCACGCATCATCACGCCCTCGAGGACCGCCTGACCGCCGACCGGCGCGTCGCGGCCCGCGACGGGCATGCCGTCGGGCATCCGAGCCTCGTCGAGGTCGGGGCGGCCGTCGCCGCTCACGCCATGCGCGTCCGCGCTGGCCCTAACGGCGGCCCCGAGCACTCAACCCTGCTGGCGACGTGCCGCGCGGCGCTTGAAGCGCTCGACTCGCCCGCCCGTGTCGACAAGCTTCTGCTTGCCGGTGTAGAAGGGATGGCACTCAGAGCAGATCTCGACGTGAAGCTCGGGCTTGGTCGAACGCGTGTAGAACTCGTTGCCGCACGAGCAGCGCACGTGGGCGAGCACGTATTCAGGGTGGATCCCGGTCTTCATCGTCGTTTCAGTCTAGCGGCGCCCCCTCGGCTAACTTGACGTCGACGGGCCGCACCGATCGACCCGAGTGATTCAAGACTGCGCTCGACTCTGTGCAGGCGATGTTCGAGCACTGGGCTGGGTCGCCGTTGCCATGCGCCCTGTTGCCGCCTCCGTCAATGACACCGGCGACCGCCTCGATGCCCAGATCGCGGTTGCGCACCGCTCGGTTCCGAGTCAGTTTCGCCGAATCGCTCTCGACGTCGAAGCCGTCATCTCCGTTGCGCCGGGCGACGTTGCGCTTCAGGAGGCTGTGGTCGTCCTCGTCGCTGACCAGGTATCCGTCCGTGCCGCTCCCTCTGACCAGATTTCGGCGCACGACGTTGTTGGCGCCGCCGAAACCGGGGAAGCCGAGGCGGATGCCTACCTTGCGAGCGCGACCAACAACATTGCCGGCCACTCGGTTACCGCGTCCCTTGTCGATCGCGATGCTGTCCAGGGCTCGCGAGACGCGGTTGTGGGCGATCACGTTTTGGTTGCCGGGGGCAACGAGGATGCCGCCGCCTTTACTGACGCGGTTGCGCTGCACCTCATTGCGGTCCGCCTTTTCCATGAGGAGCGCCGGCCCGTTGCGCGAGAACACGTTCTTCTTGACCAGGCTCTTCTTGGAATCGAACAGGTGGATGCCGGGTCCCGGGTTGCGTCGGATCTTGTTGTCCACGATCCGGATGCGGTCGGAGCCGAACACGCCGATCCCGTCTCCCTCGGGGGCGATGTTGCGGCTCAACGAGCTGCGCCGGATCACGCTTCGGGTCGAGCCGCCAAACACTGCACCGAAGAATGTGTGCGTCGTGGAGGAGATCTTCACGACGCGGTTCTTTCGTGCGCCTCCAACCAGCACGCCGACCCCGAACTCGCGCACCTCGCCATCGAGCACGGTGACCCCATCGTGGCCGTCGTTGGCCACCCCAAAGTCGCAAAGTTCCTGCTTGGGGTCACAGCCCGCAGCCTCGGTCCCGTCGCCGTCGATCAGGTGGCCGTCCAGATCGAGAGTAATGTCATCGGCTCCAATCACGACGCCGTTGTTCGGGCAGTCGATGAGGTCGCTGTCGAGCGTGGTGTCGGCGGTGATCTCATCCCCGCAGCTCACGTGGCTGGCGGATGCCTTACCGACCGCAAGTACCAGGCTGCACGTCAAGGTGAGCACGAGGAACGCGCCGCATCCGACCACGTGGCCTGCCACATCGACGCCGAGTCGCTCGGACACCCCGGGCCACCTCCTTGAGCCGCCTGAGTGGCCCCAGGCTCTCACGAGGGGTTCCCGGAGTCAAGGACGCGGAGAGGTCACTTCGACAGCCCGGCGGCGTGGTCCGTTGGAATGCGGATCACCCGTGTGGGAGCCAGATGCGGGCGCAAGCTTGCCTTGCGTGCCGTATCGAAACGCCAAGGGCCGCCAATTCGGCGAGCCCGTGATGCGCAGTAGCTGTCGGCTGGAGATCGAGGATGCCTGATCAGCTCGCCGCGGGGCGAAGACCTTCGAGGAGACGTCGGACGACCGCTGCCATCTCGGCACGTGCCGCGGCCACGTCGTCGGCGCCGGCGACGTAGAGGCCGGCTTCCGTCAACGCCCCCAGCATCGTCTGGGCGAGCGGCTCGACAGGCTGCTCGGCGATCAGGCCGGCGTCCATGAGGGTCTGGAGGCTGGCCGTGATGAGCCCCAGCCAGAACCGGGCCTCGATCTCGCGCCACGTCCTCCAGCCGAGCACAGAGGGCGCGTCGACCAGCGCGATCCGCTGTACCTCCGGCTCCTGGCAGGCGTCGAGGAACAGATCGACCGCGGCGAGATGCGCCTCCCACGCATCTCGACTCGACAGGGCCTCGCGAGCGATCCGTTCCGCGAGCTCCCGCTCCATTTCCTCGAACACGGCGCGGAACAGGTCGGCTTTGCCGTCGAAGTGGTGGTAGAGCGCCCCCCGGGTGACCCCGGCGCTGCGCACGATCTCCTCCGTGCCGACGGCCGCGTACCCCCGCTCGCCGAACAACGCGCGGGCCGTGGCGATCAGCTGTGCGCGAGTTGCCTCCCCCTGGGCCGCCTTGACTTCCATACCGTCTGTATGTTAGATACGTACAGTCTGTATGCCAACCCGTCATCCACGGAGGCGCCCATGAGCACGTCACCCGCCGCCCCGTCCCCAGCCCCAGCGACCGCGCCAGGCGCCGCGGACGAGATGCAGGCCCTGTTCGATCGCTACGGCGACGCCTGGGCCAGTCGCGACCCCTCCGCCATCGCCCCGTTCCACGCCCCCGACGGCCGCTTCCACCTGCACGCAGCCGCGCCGGAGGTCCGCGGCCGCGACGCCATCGAGGCGGCGTTCGCTGGCTTCCTGGCGCAGTTCCCGGACCTGACGTTCACCTCCCAGCAGGCCCTGATCGCCGACTGGGGCTGGACCGTCCGCTGGACCATGAGCGGGACGCTGGCGCAACCGCTCGAGATGGCGGGCGCTCGCGCCGAGCCGGGTGGACGGATCGAGATCGACGCGGTCGATGTGATCACTGTCAGCGACGGTCTGCTGACCGCCAAACACACCTACGTCGACTGGGCGGCCGGGCTCCAGCAGCTGGGGCTGGCATGAGCGGCGGCACGATCACGCTGGACGGCGCCGGCACGGGAACCGATCCGGCCGCCGCCGAGTGGGTGCACGGCTTCATCGAGGGCTGGCGAGCCCCTGCCGACGCCGAGTCGTTCGCCGATTACTTCGACGCGCTGATGACCGACGACATCCGGCTGGTGCAGCCACAGGTCCCGACCGCCGTCGGCCGCCACGCCTTTCGCGAGCAGTTCGCGCGGCCGATCTTCGAGCTGATTCCGGATCTGCACGCGATCGTCCACCGCTGGGCGGCGAACGGAGACGTCGTCCTGATCGAGTTCACGCTCGCCGGAACCCTGGGCGGGCGACCGGTGAGCTGGGATTGTGTCGATCGCGTGGTGCTGCGCGACGGGCTCGCGTCGGAGCGCCGCGCCTACTTCGACCCGACGCCCCTGTTCGGCGCGGTCGCGACGCGCCCTCGCGTCTGGCCGAGGTTCGCTCGGCTTCAGGCGCAGCAGCTGCGCAGGCGCCTCGGCCTCGGAGGCGGATCCTGATGGCGTCAAACAGCTCGGTCGTCGAGCTTTCGCAGGGACCCATCCGCTACCGCGAGTCCGGCTCGGGCGAGCCGGTCGTCTTCGTGCACGGATACCTCGTTGACGGCCGTCTCTGGGAAGAAAGCGCCGCCGCCCTGGCAGGCGAGTTTCGCTGTATCGCACCCGACTGGCCCCTGGGCGCGCAGACAATGGCGATGAATCGGGATGCCGACCTCACACCGCCTGGGATCGCGCGGATCATCGCCGACTTCCTCGCCGAGCTGGATCTCGCGCGGGTGACGCTCGTCGGCAACGACTCCGGGGGCGCGATGTCGCAGGTGCTCGTGACGAGGCATCCGGAGCGCGTCGCGAGGCTGGTGCTGACGAACTGCGACACCTACGAGCACTTTCCGCCCGCGCCGTTCAACCTGATGCCGCCTCTCGCCCGCGTCCCCGGGGCGATGACCGCTCTCGGTCTCCCGTTCAGGGTCGGGGCGCTTCGGAGGGCGGCGTTCGCTCCGTTCGCCAAACGGCCCATCCCGGACGAGCTCTCGAAGGCCTGGATGGCCCCGAGCGCGAGCGACGCGGGTGTCAAGCGCGACCTCCGCAAGGTGACCGCCGGCATGAACAAGCGGTACACGCTCGAGGCGGCCGACCGGCTCGCCTCCTCCGAGCTGCCGGTGTTGTTCGCCTGGGCCCCCGAAGACCGCCTCTTCAAGCTCTCGGACGCCGAGCGGCTGGCGGCGGCAATCCCCGACTCGCGTCTCGAGACGATCCCGGACGCAAAGACGTTCGTACCGTTCGATCAGCCGCAGCGGGTCGCGGACGCCATCGCCCGGTTCGTTCGCGGCGCCCCAGCAGCCTGAGCAGCGCCGACCGGTTTGTCACCGGCTCCCGCGGGTACGTCCCTGCGGCAGCCAGGGAAACGCTGCGCAAATGCAGGGGACGCGAGGAGGGATCCGATGAAACTCAAGGGACGGATGCCGTCTCCCGGGACGGCGATCGCGCTCGTGGCGCTGTTTGCGGCGCTGGGAGGAACCGCGGTGGCGCTGGAAGGCCGCAACTCGGTGCGCTCGGATGACATCAAGAATGGCCAGGTGCGCAAGCCCGACATTCGAAAGCGAGCAGTTGACGCGAGCCGGACCGATCTCACGAAGGTGAACGGCGAGGGCGGCGAGGCAACCACGACGTCGAACAGCCCGGTCGCGCTCAGTGGCCCGCAGGTGAAGGTCAAAGTGCCCAAGGGCGGCCTGGTTGCGATCTTCGCCCAGGTCGAGGGGCGCGTCACAGGTGGGGGCGGAAACCTCGCCAACGTGTATCTGCACGAGGCCGAGTTCATGCCGAGCCCTGAGCGGCTGATGACCTTCGACTCCGCCGGCTTCCAGACGCGACAGACCGCGCCCGACTCGGGCCCCACGGGAGGCGATGGGGCTGCGGCCCGCGCGCGCGGCGGCTGGATCGTGCTTGCGCCGCCGCCGGGGAAGAGCGTGTTCTCGCTTCGCTACGAGGCCACGGGCGGCACCGGGATCTTCCGGGATCGCAAGCTCTGGGTGACCGTGCTCGGCTAGGAGGGCTGATGCAGGCTATCCGCGCACGCGGATGGCGCCGCATGCAGTCGCTGGATCGCCACCCACGCCCTCGCGGGTAGCGCCGCTACCCGCTTCGGCCGCGTGCGGCGCCCAGCTCGGCCTGCGCCGTCCCCGCGCACGCGCCTACCCCCCATCAACCCTCACGTCTCCTGGTAGAGGGGGCCGTCGCCGCCCTCGGGCATCGTCAGCCGGCCGCCCTTCGCGTTGATCGCTCCGCACTGCACGCAGTTGGACGGCGTGACGTGGACGTCGACTTCCGACGCGCCGCTTTCGAGCTGGCCTTCGGGGATCTCATAGACCTGCGCCGGGCAGAGGCTGACCCAAGTCTGTGCGAGCTCCCGCGGCACGTGCTCCTGGACGCGCACGTGGTTGGGCGCGTCGTCGCGCGTCGCGTTGCCGGACAGGAATACCGAGTCCAGCTTGTTGAAGGTGAGCTCGTTGTCAGGCTCGGGATACCGCGAGGCGGCCCCGTCGGAGCTCATCTCGATCTCAGTGTCGGCCTCGTGCTCCCACTTCCCGCCGGGGAACGCGCCCTGGGTGATCGTCATCGCGCTCGCCACCGCACCGCCGACGAAGAAGCCCTTCGAGAACGGCTGGCGCATGTTGCGCGAGCGAAACAGGTCTCGGCCGATCTCCGACTCGTGCACGCGGTCGTGGTAGGCAGAGAAGTCGACCTCGTCGCGCATCAGGGCCGCCACGATCGCCTCGGCCGCGTACATCCCCGCGTACATGGCGTAGTGGATTCCCTTGAGCTCGGGAACGTTGACCATGCTTGCCCCGTCGCCGGCGATGACCATCCCCGGCACCGCGAGGCTGCGGGGCATCGACCAATAGCCGCCCGAGGGAATCGTCTTCGCGCCCCAGGCCACGCGCTTTCCGCCCTCCAGAAGCTTGCGGACGAACGGATGCGTCTTGAGCTCCTGGAGGAGGTCGTGGCAGGACAGCGTCGCGTCCGTGTAGTCGAGGCCGATCACCATCCCGATGCAGAGCTTGTCCTCTCCCATCGGATAGATGAAGCTGCCGCCGAACTCGTTCCACTTCGCCCCCTTGCGCAGCGGCCAGCCCATCGTGTGGATCACCCGGTCGAGCGGCGCGGGGACTTCCCAGACCTCCTTGACGCCCAGTTCCCAGCGCACGGGCAGCGAGCCGGAGAGCCCGTAGTAGTCGATCGCGGCCTGCGTGAGGTGTCCAAGCGTGCCCTCGGCCAGGACGGTGGCGTTCGCGACCACGTCCGAGCCCGGCTCGAAGTTCGAAAGCGGCTCGCCGTCCTTGCCGCGGCCGCGGTCGCCGGAGCGGATTCCGCGCACGATGCGGTCCTCCACAAGCAGCTTGTCGGCGACGGTCTCGGTGAGGATGTAGGCGCCGGCCTCCTCCGCCCGCTCGGCCAAGAACCGCGAAAGCTTCGAGACCGAGACAACGTAGTTGCCGTGGTTGCGGAAGTTGGGCGGCATCGGCACCAGCGGCAACGCGAGCTTCTTGGTCAGCAGGTAGACCGCGTCCTTGGTCACCTCCTGAAACGCGAACGGCCACTCGTCCGGCGCGAGCTCCGGGAAGAGCTCCTGCATCGCCGCCGGCCTCAGGTTCGCCCCGGAGAGCCCGTGAGCGCCGCAGACCTTGCCCTTCTCGATCACGGCGACCGGCACCTCGCCGAGCCGCTCGCTGAGCTCTGGCTCGTTCTCCAGCAGCTGCAGCAACCGGTTGGCGCACGCGAGACCGGCCGGGCCGCCGCCGACGATCGCCACCCCGACCTCGATCCGCTCCTCCTCGGGATCGGTGGGCGCCGCGATGAACTCCGCCTCGTCTACTGGCGGCGGGAACTGCTTCGGGACGACGGGCATCTCGATCGGCGCGCCTGGGCCGCTAGGCGCCCTTCTTCGCGTTCACGGCCTCGGTCAGCTTGGGCAGGATCTTGTGCAGGTCGCCGACGATGCCGAGGTCGGCGAACTCGAAGATCGGCGCGTTCGGGTCCTTGTTGATCGCGAGGATGTTCTCGGAGCTCTGCATCCCCACCTTGTGCTGGATCGCGCCCGAGATCCCGGCCGCGAGGTACAGCTTCGGCGCCACGGTCTTGCCGGTCTGCCCGATCTGGGCGGCGTACGGGTACCAGCCGGCGTCGACCACGGCACGGGTGGCGGCAACCGCTCCTCCGAGGGACTCGGCGAGCTCCTCGGCGAGCTTGAAGTTGGCGGCCTCGCCGAGCCCGCGACCGCCGCCGACGAGGATGTCGGCGTCCTCGATGTTGACGTCCTCGCCGCGCTGCTCGCCTCGCTGGCGCATCGTGGCCTTTGTCGACCACTCCGACAGCTCGACTTCGACGTCCACGACTTCTGCTTGGCCGTCTCCGCTCTCGATGGCGTCGAACGCGTTGAGGCGCCCGATGATGATCCCGGGCTGGTCGACGTAGCCGACGTCGACCACTGCCGAGTCCTGGAGCACTGGGCGCTCGGCGACCAGCTTGCCGTCGGCGGCCTTGACCGCGGTCACCTCCATCGTCACGCCGGCGTTGAGGCGTGCGGTCAGCCCGGCGCCGATCTCGAAGCCCAGCAGGCCCCCGCCGAATAGGGCGTAGTCAAAGCCCTCGTCGCCGATCACCTTGGCCATCACGTCGACGATCGGCTGCGCCAGCCCCTCCGGCGCGGACCTTGCCCGGAAGACGCGCTTGGCGCCGTAGGTGCCGAGGCGCGCCGCGGCGTCGTCGGAGACGTCGCCGACGACCACGGCGGCGGCCTCGGAGCCGAGCTCGCCGGCGAGCTTCGCCGCCTCGGAGATCGCCCCCAGGGAGTTCTTGTTGAAGTTGCCCTCGTCGTCGTGGAGGGCGTAGACCAGGATGTCAGCCATCAGAACAACTGCCTTGCCAGGCGGGCAAACATGCTTTCGCGCCTTACGTCGCTCACCTAAATCAACTTCCTTTCCTCGAGCCAGGCCACGACCTTCTCGACGGTCTCGTTGGTGTCCTCGTCCTCGATGATCTCGCCGGCTTCCTTCTGCGGCGGGGGATTGATCTCCAGCACCTGCGTCTTGGAGCCCTGCTCGCCGACCTGCGAGGCCTCGATGCCCACGTCGCCGATCGCCTTCGTGTCGAGAGGCTTCTTCTTGGCGCCCATGATCGCCTTGAGCGAGGGGTAGCGCGGCTCGTTGATCGCGTCGCCGACCGAGATCACGGCCGGCAGCTCAACCTCGACGGTGTCGTAGCCGTACTCGGCCTGCCGCTCGCAGATCAGCTTGCCGTCTTCCACGTCGATCTTGATCACCTGCGTCAGCGAGGGCATCTTCAGGTGATCGGCCACGACGGCACCGATCGTGTAGCACTCGCCGTCATCGGACTGCTGGCCGAGCAGCACAAGGTCTGGCTGCTCGGTCTCCAGCGCCTTGGCCAGCGCGTAGCCGGTGGCGCAGACGTCGGAGCCCTCCAGCGCGGTGTCGGTGAGATGCAGCGACCGGTCGGCGCCAAGCGCAACGGCCTTGTGCAGCGCGCGCACGGCCGACTCGGGGCCCATGGTTACCGCGACGATCTCGTCCACGTCCGCGTTTCCGCCCTCGCGGATCTGCATCGCGGCCTCGATGCCATGGGTGTCGAACGGGTTGAGGTTCTTCTCACCGCTGCGGTCGAGCCGCTTGGTGTTCGGATCGATCCGCTTGGTGACGGCGGCGTCCGGAACCTCCTTGACCAGACAGCAAATCTTCAAAGTCAGGCTCCTTAGAGTGGGTCGGGCTCCCCGCCACGGGCCGGGGGCGGCGAGGATCTTACCGAGACGAGTGCCCGATTGACTCGTCAGTCAAATACGCGTTCGGGCGTTCTGACGTGCCTGACGGCACGGCTCCGCCGTGCCCGACTCCCAGCTCGCTCCAGCAAGCGTCTAGGAGGGCGAGCGCTCGCCCACGGCGCTGCGCACGAACTCCACGATCTCATCGGTGGAGGCGCCGGGGGTGAACACCTCGGCGATGCCCAGCTTCTTGAGCTCGGGCACGTCGTCGGCCGGGATCGTGCCGCCGACGGTGACGACGACGTCGTCGGCGCCCTGCTCCCGCAACGTCTCCACCACTCGCGGCACGAGCGTCATGTGGGCGCCGGAGAGAATCGAGAGACCGACCGCGTCGGCATCCTCCTGGACGACCGTCGCCGCGATCTGCTCGGGGGTCTGGTGCAGGCCCGTGTAGATGACCTCCATGCCCGCGTCGCGCAGGGCGCGGGCAATGATCTTCGCGCCCCGGTCGTGGCCGTCGAGTCCGGGCTTGGCGACGACGACCCGGATCGTTCGCGTTGCGCCGGCAGCCTCGGCCTGCTCGTTCATCCCCCCGGAGCGTAGTAGAGCCGTTCGCCCGCGGCTAGGAGCCGAACCCGGTCAGCGCGCCGACCAGCGCGATGATCGCGGCGAGGATGGTGACGGCGATCAGCAGCCCGCCGAGCGAGAGGAAGGCCGGCTTCATTCCCTGTCGGGTGTCATCGATCGGGTGGACGTGTTCGGTGTCGACCACCACCGGCTCATCGCCTTCCTCGGTGAGCCGGTCCTCGGCGGCGCGAATGCTGGCGGCCTCCTCGGCCAGCTCGCGTGTGGGATGGTTCGAGAGCGCGACGCCTTCGTCCTCGCGCACGACGTCCCAGCCGGAGACCTCGTTGGGCATCACCTTGAGTGCCATGGTCATCGACTACCCCCGCGCGAGCGCCGCGAAAACGGAGCACAGCGGGGCCCGCCGGGCGAGTGTGGGATTTGACGTCGTATAGACGCAAAATCCTTCACTCGAGCTCGCTTTGCGCTGGCAAACCGCTCCTCACGGCCGCGCGCTGAGGCGCCTCAGAACTGCGGATGCTCGCGATAGCTGCCGAAGACGTCCTGCATCGCCGCCACCATCTCGCCCTCCGAGACCCGGGCGCGGGCCGCGGCGAGGATCGGCTCCATCAGGTTGCGATCGGAGGCAGCGGCCGCCCTGAGCTCGGCCAGGGCGCGCTCCACAGCGGCCCCGTCGCGCTTGGCCTTCGTGGCCTCGAGGCGCCCTGCCTGCTTTCTCTCCAGCTCCGGATCGATGCGCAGGATCGGGATCTCTGCGTCCTCGACGTGGCGGTACTCGTTGACCCCGACGACGATCCGTTGCTTTGAGTCGATCTCCTGCTGGTAGCGGAAGGCGGCATCGGCGATCTCGCGCTGCGGGAAGCCGCGCTTGACCGCCTCGACCATCCCGCCGAGCTCGTCGATGCGCCCGAAGTAGTCGTAGGCCGCGGCCTCCATCTCGTCCGTCAAGCGCTCGACGAAGTACGAGCCGCCGAGCGGGTCGATCGTGTTGGTGACGCCGGATTCGTGGGCGATCACCTGCTGGGTGCGAAGGGCGATCCGAACCGCCTCCTCGGTCGGCAGCGCGAGGGCCTCGTCGTAGGAGTTGGTGTGCAGCGACTGGGTTCCGCCGAGCACCCCCGCGAGCGCTTCGAGCGTGGTGCGGATGATGTTGTTGAGCGGCTGCTGGGCGGTGAGCGAGACGCCGGCGGTCTGGGTGTGAAATCGCATCCGCATCGACTCCTCGCGCTTGGCGCCGTAGGTGTCGCGCATCTCTCGCGCCCAGGTCCGCCGCGCCGCGCGGTACTTGGCGACCTCCTCGAAGAAGTCGATGTGGGCGTTGAAGAAGAACGAGAGCCGGGGCGCGAAGGAATCGACGTCCAGGCCCCGCTCGATCGCCTGCTCGACGTACGTGAAGCCGTCCTTGAGCGTGAACGCGAGCTCTTGCTGGGCGGTGGAGCCCGCCTCGCGGATGTGATAGCCGGAGATCGAGATCGGGTGCCAGCGGGGCATCTGATCGGTGCACCACTCGATCATGTCTGCGACCAGCCGCATGGCAGGGTCGATCGGGAAGCACCACTCCTTCTGGGCGATGTACTCCTTGAGAATGTCCGTCTGGATCGTGCCGCCGAGCTTGGAGGGTGAGATGCCATGCTCCTCAGCGGCCACGACGTAGAACGCGAGCAGGATCGCCGCCGGCGCATTGATCGTCATCGAGACGGTGACCTCGTCCAGCGGGATGCCGGCGAAGAGCGTCTCCATGTCGTCCACCGTGTCGACGGCCACCCCCTCGACCCCCACCTCGCCGAGCGAGCGGGCGTGGTCTGAGTCCAGGCCCATCAGGGTCGGCATGTCAAAGGCGGTGGAAAGCCCGTGCTGGCCGTGGTCGAGGAGGTACCGAAAGCGCTCATTGGTCTCCTCGGCGGTGCCGAAACCCGCGAACTGGCGCATCGTCCACAGCCGCCCGCGGTACATCGACGGGTATGGGCCGCGCGTGAACGGGTGCTCGCCCGGATAGCCGAGGTCTCGATCGGGGTCCCACTCGGCGAGGTCCTCGTGCGTGTAGAGCGGCTCGATCTCATGCCCCGAGATCGTCTCGAACAACGCCTCGCGCTCGGGCTTTCCCGCATAGGCCTCCTCCCGCCACTGATGGGCCCGACGCCTCGCCTCAGGCTCGATCGCCATGGTCCAGAGTCTAAGAGGCGGGGTTACGGCGCGGACTCGGCCGCAAGGGAAGGGCCCGCGCTGCGGCGGGCCCTCCGATGCGTCCTGCGCCCCCTTGCTGACCAGCTCACTGCCGTTTCCATTGCTGGCCCGGGCGCCCAACCCCTATCAGAGGGGCCCGGATCGGGGAGGCCCCCGATCGGGCCCCTCCGTGCTCTACTCACCTGTGCTCGGGTGAGGTCCTGTGACAGCTACCCGCTCCACAGGCGCGAAACGGCTACCTGTATAAGCGCCGGCGAGAGCCTCGCGGTTACCGTCCGCGCCCGGCGGCTGTCAAGAGATCGGGCGTCAGCGCCCAGGCACGAGCCGGCTGGTCTTTCGTCGGCGGCGCGCGGCCAGGGCGGTTCCCATGCCGCCAACGGCCGCCGCGGTCATGGTCGCTCCCGCAATCGCCAGGCGCCGGCCGAGCTTCTCGAACCGCATCACACGCCATCCCTCCTCGGCCGCGATTCGCGCCAGCTCGGGATCGGGATTGACCGCCACCGGAATGCCGACGGCCCGCAGCATCGGCAGATCGGAGACTGAATCCGAGTATGCCCACGAGGCCTCGAGGTAGATGTCGTGCTCGTCCGCGTAGCGGCGCATAGCCTCGACCTTGCCCTCGCCGTACATGAAGGGCCCGTCGAGATCGCCCGTCAGAAGCCCGTCGGCGTCGACGTCGTACGCGGTGCCGATCCCCCCGCTCATCCCGAGCACGCGCGCCAGCAGCGCGACCAGCTCGTTCCCGGCCGCGCTGACGATGAATGTCGCTCGCCCCGCGTCCTGGTGGGCGTGCACCTCGTCGAGCATCTGCGGATAGATCCGCGGCAGGATGCCCGCCAGCAGCTCCGGGGCCATCCGAGCGATCTCGCGCTCCGGGACGCCGGCAAGCAGGTCCCTGACCTCGGCGAGCAGCGCCTGCGCTCGCTCGTCGGTCGTGCCGCGCAGCCGGTAACGGAGGTGATCCGTCGCCCACGCCAGCAGCTGCCTGCGGCTGACCATGCCGGTGCGATAGGCGGCGCGGCCGAAGTGCATGCCGCTCGACCCCGCCATCAGGGTCTTGTCCAGGTCGAAGAACGCGGCAGCGCGCCGATCGGCTGCCGCGGGCGGGAACTCGGCGGGGCTAGCCCCCGTTGACTTCGAGGACGATGGCATCGCCCTGCCCGCCGCCGGAGCAGATGGCTGCGCAGCCGACCCCGCCGCCGCGCCGGCGCAGCTCGTGCACCAACGCGCCGACGATCCGCGCGCCAGAAGCCCCGATCGGATGCCCAAGCGCGATCGCTCCGCCGTTGACGTTCACCTTCTCCTCGTCGACCTCGAGCATCCGCACCGAGTTCAAGGCGACCGAGGCGAATGCCTCATTGATCTCCCATAGGTGGATCTCGTCGGGGCTCTTGCCGATCTTCTCCAACGCCTGCTTCGCGGCCCGCGCGGGAGTCTTCGCCAGGTAAGCGAAGTCGTCCGCCACAGTCCCGTACGAGAGAACCTTGGCGAGTGGCTCGCGGTCGTTCGCCTTCGCCCACTCGTCGGAGGCGACGACCACGGCCGCAGCGCCGTCGTTGACGCCGGGCGAGTTGCCGGCCGTGTGATTCGCGTCATCACCACCCACCGCGGGCAGCTTTGCCAGCGTCTCGACGCTGCTGTCGGGGCGAATCGCCTCGTCGGCCTCGACCTCAACCTCCTGCTTTCGCTGCTTGACCGTTACGGCCACGATCTCCTCGGCCAGACGGCCCTCGTCGGTGGCCCGGGCGGCGAGCTGGTGCGAGCGCGCGGCCCAGCGGTCCATGTCCGGGCGCGTGACCTCGAGCTCGTTGGCCACATCGCTCGCCTCGTTGATCATCTGCTTGCCGGTGAAGGGGTTGGTCAGCCCGTCGTGGGTCATCGCGTCGATGGCCTCAACGTCGCCCATCCGAAAGCCGAAGCGCGCCCCCGGCAGCAGGTACGGGGCGTTCGACATCGATTCCATGCCGCCGGTGACGCCGAGCTCTAGGTCGCCGGCTCGGATCGCCTGGTCGGCGAGGCCGATCGCGCGCATGCCCGACGCGCAGACCTTGTTGATGGTCTCCGAGGGCACTTCGCGCGGGATCTCTGCCTTGATCTGCGCCTGGCGCGACGGAATCTGGCCCTGGCCCGCTTGGAGCACCTGGCCGTAGATCACGCTCTGGACCTGATCGGGCTCGATCTGCGAGCGCTCCAGCGCGGCAGTGATGGCCTTGCCGCCGAGGTCAATCGCGTCGACGGGCGCGAGCGCGCCACCCATCTTGCCGAACGGGGTTCGGGCGGTGCCGAGGATCACTGTCTGGGGCATCGAGACCTTTCGCGAGGCGGCAGGGCCGCGGTTGGCTGACTGAGACACCTACTACACGTGCTGCGTTCGCCGCTGAAGCGGCTCACCTCCTCAATGCTAGATCAGGCCCTCAGTAGACTCGCGCGCCGTGCGGGTGGAAGTCGTCTCGGGAGCGCTGACGGAGGTCGACGCCGACCTCGTGGCGGTCGCGCTGTGCGACGACGAGACGCTGCCGGATCTCCTCGCCACGGCCCCCGGCGCCAGCGAGGTCAAGACCGGGTTTCGCAAGACGGCACTGCTCTTTCCAGAGCGCCCACGCCGCGTCGTGGTCATCGGCTTGGGCAAGCGAGATGATCTGGATTTCGAGCGGCTGCGGGTAGCGGGCGCGCTGGCAGCTAAGCAGAGCGCCGCTCTGTCCGGGGCCTCGTTCGCGTGGTCCGTGCCCGAGTCGGACGACGGTGCACCCGCCGTCGCCGCGGCGCTGGTCGAGGGGACGGTGCTGGCAGCGCAGCGGTTCGATCGCTTCCGCAGCCGGGATCCCGAGGATCCGCCGCCGCCCGAGCTCGAGCGACTCGTCCTGCTGTCCGGCGACGGCGATGCCGACGCCGTCGACCGCGAGGCTCAGGTGGCGAGGGTCGCCTCCGAAGCGGCCAATCGGGCGCGCGAACTTCAGGCGCTGCCGGCCAACATCGTCAACCCGGTGTACCTGGCGGCCCGCGCCGACGAGATCGCGGCTGCCCACGACGCGGTGACCGCAGCGACGCTGGGTCCGGCGGAGATCGACGACCTCGGGATGGGCGGGATCGCGGCCGTGTCGGCAGGCTCCGCCCAGGATCCGCGCCTCATCGTCCTTCGCTACGACGGGGCCGGCGAGGGCGCTGAGACGCTCGGGCTCGTTGGCAAGGGAGTCACGTTCGACTCCGGCGGCATCTCCATCAAGCCCTCCCGCGCCATGGACGAGATGAAGATGGACATGTCGGGCGGCGCGGCAGTGCTCGAGGCGCTCGCGGCGATCGCCGAGCTCGAGCTGCCGCTCAATGCTGTCGCGGTCGTCCCGGCGGTCGAGAACATGCCGTCCGGAACGGCCACGAGGCCCGGGGACATCATCACGCAGCTCAACGGCAAGACCGTGGAGGTCATCGACACCGACGCCGAGGGTCGGCTGATCCTCGCTGACGCCCTTACGTACTGCGTGCGCGACCTGGTGGCGGACCGGGTGGTCGACCTGGCGACCCTCACCGGCTCGGTGGTCGTCGCGTTGGGGTCGACGTACTCCGGGCTGATCGCAAACGACGATGCCTGGGCCGAGCGTGTCTTCGGCTGCGCCGAGCGCACTGGCGAGCTTGCGTGGCGGTTGCCCCTGCATCCGGAGTACAAGGAGCTCACGAAGGGCACAGTCGCCGACCTCGCGAACGTCTCGCCCAAGCGCAAGGCGGGAACGATCTACGCGGGCTCGTTCCTGGAGGAGTTCGTCGACTCCAAGCCGTGGGTCCACCTGGACATCGCCGGGACGGCGTGGGACGTCGGGCGGGAATACGTCGGCAAGGGCCCGACCGGCTACGGCGTGCGGCTGCTGATCGCGCTCGCCCGAGACCTGGCCGAGCATTCCACCTCGTAAGCCCGCCCTCCGCCGGCGTACGCGTGACGCCGTCAGTCGAGGATCAGGCAGGTTCCGGTGCCGTGCGCCAGCAGCTTGCCCGTCTCGGCCGCGATCAATCGGCCCTCCGTGGTCGCCTGCCGGCGGCCGCGGTGGACCACGCGCGCCTCGGCGCGCACCGGCCCGGAGTCGCGTCCGATCGGGCGCACGAATTTGGTTTCGAGCGTCTGCGTCGTGTATCCCACTCCGGCCGGCAACGTCGTGTGGACGGCGCAACCCATCGCCGAGTCGAGCAGAGTCGCCGCGTAGCCGCCGTGGACGACGCCGATCGGATTGAAGTGCTCCTCCCCGGGCTCCCCTTCGAAGGTGGCCTGGCCGTCGCCGACGTCGACGACGGCCATTCGCAGCGTCACCGCGATCGGCGGCGGCGGAATCTCACCGTCGAGGATGGCGAGCATGTAGTCGATGCCCGAGAGCTGCGCTCCCGCGGCCGCGGACGGCAGCGGGTCCTGCCAGGTGAGGACCCTGGTGCGGGTGGCCTCCGGGGCGCGCTCGGCGAACTCGAGCGCCGAGTCGACCGCCGCCGCGGCGTTCAATGCCGCGTCCCGTTGTTGGCGGGCACGGGTCGCGGCTTCGCGTCGTCGCCGCTCAGGGAGTTGTGGTCGGCCGGATAAAGCAGGTCGTCGAGGATCTCCTCCTCGCTCACGCGCACGGAACGCGCGATCTGCTCGGGCACGAGCTCGACGTACCGCGTCTCGGCCAACAGTGCCGGCGCGATCAGCGAAATGGCACGCATGGGAGCTCCTTTAGTTGCATAACGAAACTCACCGTAGCAAGGCGAGTTGCATGAAGCAACTAAAGTGTGCGAAGATCACACTTCGATGCTTCGACGCGACTACCCGGACCAGGACTGCTCGGCGGCCTACGCCCTCGAGTTCATCGGCGAGCGCTGGACGCTGCTGGTGATCCGCGACATCTTCGCCGGCTTTCGCCGCTTCGATCAGATCCAGGAGGACCTCGGGATCGCCCGCAACGTGCTCACGACGCGCCTTCAGCGGCTGGTCGATGAGGGGATCCTGGAGCGCCGCCCCTACTCGGAGAGCCCGCCGCGCTACGAGTACTTCCTGACTGAGAAGGGGATCGAGCTGTGGCCGATCCTGATCACGATGACGCGCTGGGGAGATCGCCACGGCGACTGGCCCGACGGCCCGCCGCTGCTGGTCCTGCACAAGGGCTGCGGCGGCGAGATGGACGATCACTTCACGTGTGAGCGTTGCGGCGAGCGCCTCGGGCCCCGCGACGCCTACGCCGTGCCGGGACCCGGGGCGACCGAGCGTGTGATCGAGCGCGCGAAACGCCACGCGCACCGCCACGAGGCGCCCGAGACACAGCCGGCCTGAACTCGGGTCCGGCCGTTTGTGAGAATCCACGCCCGGCGTGGATTTCGAGCTCACCGACGAACAGCGGCTACTGCGCGACACGGTTCGCGACTTCGCGCGCGCCGAGGTGGCGCCGGTCGCCGAGGAGCTCGACCGGACCAAGAGCTTTCCCTACGAGATCGTCTCCAAGATGGGCGGGCTCGGGCTGATGGGCATTCCGTTTCCCGAGGACTACGGCGGTGGGGGCGCGGACACCCTCGCCTACGTCCTTGCGGTCGAGGAGCTGGCCCGAGTGGATTCTTCGGTCTGCATCACGATGGCGGCGCACACGTCTCTGGGGACGATGCCGATCCACCTCTGGGGGACCGATGAACAGAAGTCCGAGTGGCTTCCGGTTCTCTGCCGCGGCGAGCGACTTGCGGCCTTCGGGCTCACCGAGCCCGAGGCGGGATCGGATGCGGGAGCGACGCGGACCCGGGCCCGTCTCACCGACGGCGAGTGGGTGATCGACGGTGCGAAGCAATTCATCACCAACTCCGGCACCGACATCTCTGCCTGCGTCACCATCACGGCCGTCACTGGCGAGTCGAATGGGCAGCGCGAGATCTCCAACATCATCGTCCCGAACGGAACCCCGGGGTATGAGATCGGGGAGGCGTACCGGAAGATGGGCTGGAACGCGTCCGATACGCGCCCGCTCGCGTTCGACGGCTGCCGGGTGCCGGAGGCGAACCTGCTGGGACGCCGGGGAGAGGGGTTCAAGAACTTCCTGCACATCCTCGACGGCGGCCGCATCGGCGTCGCGGCCATGGGCGTCGGCCTGGCCCAGGGCGCGCTCGACGAGGCACTCGCCTACGCGAAGGAGCGCAGGGCGTTCGGACAGCCGATCTCGCGCTTTCAGGCGATCCAGGCGAAGATCGCCGACATCTCGGCCGAGCTCGAGGCGGCGCGGCTGCTGACGTACAAGGCGGCGATCGAAAAGGACCGGGGAGAGTCCTTCACGCTCACCGCCGCCCAGGCGAAGCTCAAGACGGGCCGGCTCGCCGTGCGGGCGTGTGAGGAGGCCGTGCAGATCCACGGCGGCTACGGCTACATCGAGGAGTACCCGGTGTGCCGGTTCTACCGCGACGCCAAGATCCTGACGATCGGCGAGGGCACGGACGAAGTCCAGCAGATGGTGATCGCGCGCCAGCTCGGGTGCTGATCACGCAAATCACCGAACGACCTGCCGCTTTCGCGGCTAAAGCCGCTCACCCGAATATCCCCCAACTTGCGGCTTCGTTTCGAACGTCACTTAATTCCGTCCGCTGGGCGCACCTAGACTCGCCTCGTCGTTGCGGTGGTGGCTATGTGCACGAAGGAGAGGTGAGGAGTGGGAAGCGAGGAGAGCGACGCTCGGTGGCATCAGATGCTGGCTCTTCGTGAGGATCTGGACCGCGGCAGCGTGGTGATGCCGACGTGCGTCAGCAGGATCGACGGCAAGCCACGTCCACTGTCGCCGAAGGCAGCCGAGTTCGCGGAGGCGCTGGCGTTCTCCGATGCCTGGTCGCGGATCTCAGAGGCCCGGAAGGGGCGCCTGGCGGCTTAGGCCTCGACTGGCCGGGCGGTGATGGCGTCGGCGGGCCGCTTCTCGAGCTCGGCCTTTCCGGTCCGCTCGTCGACGAACACCCCGTCGACCTTGCCAACCCCTTCGCCGCCGATCTCGTCGAGCCGGTGGCCCGCCCATACGCTCACCTGATCCCCCGGCCCCTTCCCCGTCGCCTCAGCCATCGGGTGAGGGTTCCAGCAGCTTGCGCGCTGCCGTCGCCGGGTCGATCTCGCGCCTGACGACGCTGTCGAGCAGGCCGGCCCATTCGGGGTCGTTGCTCGCTCGCTCGGAGAGCTCGCGGCGCAGGCGGGATGCGGCGATTCCCAGCACCTCCGCGCGCAGGTTGCGGGCCCGGCGCTCGGACAGCGTGCCCTCCTCCTCGATGTGGCGGCGGTGGGCGTCGATCGTCTCGACCAGCTCCGCGATGCCCTCGCCCTTGGTCGCCTCGGTGCGAACGACCGGGACCCTCCACGATCGCTCGGGGCCCAGCGCAAGCACCGACTTGACCTCCCGCACCATCGTGTCCGCGAGCGGGTGCTCGCACTTGTTGACGACGATCACATCGGGGATCTCCATCACTCCCGCCTTGAGCGCCTGGATCGAGTCGCCCGAGCCGGGCATCAAGGCGAGCACGATCGTGTCGGCGTGGTCGACGACGTCGATCTCGCCCTGGCCGACGCCCACCGTCTCCAGCAGCACGTCGTCCTTGCCCGACGCATCCATCAGCAGGGCTGCCTGAAGCGCCGCCTCGGCCAACCCGCCGAGGGATCCCCGGGTGGCCATCGAGCGGATGAAGATTCCGGGATCGAGGAAGTGCTCCGAGAGCCGGATTCGATCGCCGAGAACGGCTCCCTGCGTGAACGGACTCGACGGATCGATCGACAGCACGCCGACCTCCCGCTCGTCCTCGCGCAGGCGCGCGCAGATCGCCGCGATCAGAGTGCTCTTGCCGACGCCGGGGGGGCCAGTGATGCCGACGATCCGGGCCTGACCCGTGCGCGGGAACAGCTCCGCGACGAGGCGGTCGCCCTCGGGATCGCGGTTCTCGACCAGGCTGATCGCCCGCGCAAGGGCTCGCTTGTCGCCGGAGATCACACGGTCGGCGAGCGATTCGGTGGCTTGCTCGGTGGCGTCCGACATCGGGCGCTGAGTGTATTCGCGGCCGCCGCGGCGACTCGCGCGAACGGCACTAGAGTCCGCCTCGGATGATCCGGACGGTTCGATCCCTGGCCGCCAAGGGCATGCTCAACAGCAGGTACGCACGGCTGTACTGGCGGTATCTGTGGCGCCGGTTCCTCACCCCCGCCGGCTGGCGGTGGGAGACCCGTGGGCCGGTGTTCTTCGGCAAGCGGCTCGAGCTCGAGATCGGCAAACGCGGGACGATCCGCTTCGGCCGCTTCACGTGGATCGGCGACGGCACCAAGATCCGCTGCCACGAGGGCGAGGTGATCGTCGAAGACAAGACGGTGATGGGCCAGGAGTGCACCATCTCCGCCTACAAGCACGTGCGGATCGGCGAGCAATGTGTGGTCGCCGACCGGGCGATGTTCATCGACTTCGACCACGGGACCGTCGAGGTCGAGCGCCCGATCAGGGTCCAGGGGATCTACAAGCGCGACGTCGACGTGGGCTCGAATGTCTGGGTGGGCTACGGCGCCTGCGTGCTGCGGGGAGCCCAGGTGGGCGACAACTCAGTGATCGGAACCAACGCGGTCGTGGCCAAGGACGTGCCCGCCAACGCCGTCGTCGGCGGCGTCCCCGCCCGGATCCTGCGAATGCGCGAGGCCCCGCGCGAGCTCCGGTGGTCGAACCCGGTGGAGCCCGATCCGGATGGCCCCGGAACGCTGCAGCCCGACTTCGCATCCGTTGAACACTCAACTGGCCTATAGGTCAGTCAGATGTTCAGGCGTTGCCTGCATCCGCCAAACGGCAGGGTCTAGCGTTTTTCGCTGCGGAGCGCGGGTATCCCAATCTCGAGCGACGAGGAGGAGCGACATGGCCACCTGCGAGGTCTGCGGCAACGACTACGACAAGTCGTTCGAGGTCACCCGGGCCGGGGAATCCCACACCTTCGACAGCTTCGAGTGCGCGATTCACGCGCTGGCGCCCACCTGCGGCCACTGCGGCACCCGGATCATCGGCCACGGCCTGGAGGCGAATGGCTCGATCTACTGCTGCGCCAACTGCGCCGAGCTCGAAGGCGTGACGACGCTCGTCGACCGCGCCTAGCGGCAGCTCGCTCGTCGCCGACGGGCGAGATACTGGGAGCTGCCTTGTCCGAAGAGAACCTCAAGTCGGTTCGGCGGCTGGTCACGGCGTTCAACGATCGCGACCTGGACAGCTTCCTCGCTGATCTCCACCCGGAGGTCGAGTTCCATTCGCTCCGGGCCCAACTCGAGGGACGGCCGTATGTCGGCCACGAGGGTGCTCGGAAGATGTTCACCGATTTCGACGAGGACTGGGATTACCTTCACCTCGAGCTCGAGGATCTCCGAGACACCGAGCACACGGTCGTAGCCGTTGGCCATCTCATTTCTCGTGGCCGGGCCAGTCACGTCGATCTCGACGTGCCCGTCGCCTTCATGTGGCGATTCCGGGACGACAAGGTCGTCTACGGCAAGGTGTTCTCAGACCCGTCCGACGCGCTGCGGGCCGCCGGCCTCTCCTAGACGCGCGGATCGACGTGTTAGTCGCGGCGTGCGTGACTAAGGCGTCGAATGTGGCTGGTGTCCCCGAGCTGCTCGCACTACGGGTAGATCCGCTCCTGAGCTTCGAGCTTGGCGACGAACTTGGCGAGCCGCCGAGCGCGCGTCTCGGGGCGCTTGGCGTCGGCGAGCCCGTAGAGCACCGCGTAGCGGTTGCGGCTGTCCAGGCTCTCGAAGAACTTCCGCGCGGCCGGGCGCGCCGCGAGCTCGCGCTCGAGGTCTTCGGGCACACCCATGCGAGCCGGACTCTCGTAGGCGGCGCCCCAGCGACCATCGGCCTTCGCCCGCACAACCTCGGCGAGGCCGGCCGGGCGCATTCGTCCGGCGGCTGTCAGCTGGACGACCTTGTCGACGTTGATCCGCGACCACTTGCTGCGCGGGCGTCGGGGCGTGTAGCGCTGCAGGTAGTGGTCGTCGTCGAGCGACTTTCGCAGCCCGTCGATCCAGCCGAAGCACAGACAGGCGTCGAGCGCCTCGGCGAGGGTCACGCTCGGTATCCCGCTGCCCTTCTTGGCGAGCTTGAGCCAGACGCCCTCCGACGAATCGTGGTTTGCCTCCAGCCACTCCTCCCACTCGGCGGCCGAGGCGAAAAAGAGTTGCGGCAAGCCGTCGTCTGGGGCCATCGCCGCCAGGCTACGCCCGCGCGGCGTCGTGCACGAGCTCCGCGTAGACGTCGGCCGTTCGCCCGGCGACGTCACCCCAGTCGAAGCGCAGCACGTGGTCGGCCGCATCGGCGACCAGCCGCTCGCGAAGCCGGTGGTCGCTGAACACGCGCTCCACCATCTCTGTAAGCGAGGCGGGATCGCGCGCGCGAAAGCGAAGTCCTGCCTCGTCGTGGGGAACCACCTCGCGCAGGCCGCCGGTGTCGGCCACCACGCACGGGCATCCGGACGCCATCGCCTCCAGGGCCACGAGCCCGAACGGCTCGTAGATGGAGGGCACGACGCACGCGTCGGCGATCCGGTAGAGCGAGTGCAGCACGTCGTCGCCGATCCAGCCGAGGAACGTTCCATGGTCCATCAGGCCCAGCTCGGCGGCTTGCGCGCGCAACTCGGGCTCGTGCGTGCCGGAGCCGGCGACCAGAAAGCGCGTCCCCGGCAGCCGATCTATCAGCGCCGGCATCGCCTCGAGCGCAAGCTGGAACCCCTTCTCGTACACGAGGCGACCGATCAGCAGCACGAGCTTCTCGTCCGGCGCGGCGAACTGGGCGCGCAGGCGCCCGAGCTCGGCGTCGGCGTGCGGTTGCAGGTCGTCGGGATCGATTCCGTTCCAGATCACGCTGACGCGCTCCTGCGCGACGCCGAAGATGTCGGCCACCTGCTCGCGCATGTAGAACGAGCACACGATCACTCGGTCGGCGCGGTGGGTGACCCAGCGTTCCACACCGTGGATGTGCGACTGCGGGTGCTTGTCGACCCAGCCCTGATGCCGGCCGTACTCGGTGGCGTGGATCGTGGTCAGGAGGGGCGCGTCGAAGCGGCGGGCGAGGTGGTCGCCCGCGGTCGCGACGAGCCAGTCGTGGCCGTGAACGAGATCGAACCCGTAGCGATCCCCGAGCTCGACGCCTGCGGCCAACATGTCTACGTTCATGCGCTCGACCCAGGCGACGAACTCGCCCAGGTCGGCCGGGCGCTTCGGCTCGCGCACTCGGTGGATCTGCACGCCGGCCACCTCGTCCTCCGGAGGCGACTCCTCTCCACCCCGCGTCAGCACGTGGGCCTCGACCCCGAGCTCGACCAGCGCCTCGCTGAGCTTGCGCACGTGCCGGGCCAGCCCACCCTCGATCAGAGGCGGGTACTCCCAGGAAAGGATCAGGACCCGGTTCGGTTGCATGGCAGCTGGATCTAGGGCTCGAGCAGGGGGGCGAGGCTCAGATCGGGGGCCAGGCTTCGCAGGCGTGGCTCGGTTGGCGCGCCGGAGTGTATGGCGTCCAGCAGGGCGCGGCCGTGATCGGTCGCGCGCTGATACGCGTAGTCGCTGGCCTGGCGTCGCATGTCCAGAAACGCCCAGTCGCTCGCCTGCACGGCGAGCAGCTCCCGCGCGGCGCGATGGGCGGCCCCCTCCTCCAGGCCCTCGCCCAGCGCGCGCAACAGCCGCAGCTCCAGGCGGCGGGCGGCCCAAGCGAGGTCGGCAACCGCCGGCGAGTCCCAGGTTCGGAAGTCCTTGTCCTCCCCCCAGGTCGAAGCGCGAAGGGGGCGAGCCTCGGGTGAGTGCCGCGCCACGGCCTCGCTGAGCGTCACCGGCTCGAGCCCGCGCAGCGGGGCGAGGCGCAGGACCTCCGCCAGCCAGGTCGGCCCCTCCCACCACCAGTGCCCCAGCAGCTCGGTGTCGATCGCGAACGTGAGCAGACCAAGTCGCCCGCGCTCGGCCCGGAAACGCTGGAGCCGCGCGGCGGCACCCTCGATGAACTCCGCCGCCTGCTCGCGTGCCTTGGTGATCCCGGCGTCAGGGTCGTATGGCTCCCCGCCGATCGACCATGGCCGCGCGCCGCGCATGGTCTTGCGGTGAAAGTCGGCGTACACGGGCGCAGACGGGTAGCCGTCGAGGGACCACAGCCACGCGATTGCCTCCCAATCGATCGCCAGGGCCACCGGTCCGGCGGTCGTTGAGACCGGTGCCAGAGCGGCGAGAGGCTCGTCGTAGGCGCTCTGATCCACGCAGAAGTAGCCCAGGTCGCGCTCGGCCAGCAGCGCCTCAAGACCCGGCTCGTACGCGCACTCGGGCAGCCACAGCCCTGCGGACGGGCCGAAGCGCCGCCGGTGCGACCGCAGGCCGGCGTCGACCTGTAGCCGCCGTCCCGGAAGGGTCGCCAGCAGGGGCAGGACCGCATGCGTGGCGGCCGAGCCGATCAGCTCCACGTTCGCGCGCTGGGACAGCCGGCGGAAGACTTCCAGCAGGTCGCCGCCGAGCTCGTCGATCCGGGCGAGAGCTGCGCGATAGCGCTCCGCCTCCGCGAGGCACGCACCCGCGAAGGCGGGCTCAACGTCGGCGGCATCGGCCTCGCAAGCCTCGAGCCGGTAGGTGCGCCCGAACTCGCGCAGGCGCTCGGCCACGCCCGGCGCCTCGAGCTGGTCCGCCAGCACCGGCGTCACCGTCATCGTCAGGCGGTCGGCGACCTCGGTCACCGGGTGATAGGACCGCAAGATCGCGTCGAAGAGCCACTCCTCCCCGAACGGGTAGGTGCCAAAGCCCTCGACGTAGGGCATGTGCGAGTGCAGCACCAGCGCGAGATCGCCGAGGTGGCGGTCTCCCGCCATCAGGAGCGGCAGATGGCGAGGAAGTCGAGCGCGCAGTCGAGATCGCCGTCGGAGATGAGCTTGAAGTCCGAGGACGAGATGGCCGGCACGAAGCGGTCGTAGAAGGGCACCGTCAGCCGCAGCCTCCGGTGGACGCGATCCCACCCGAGGCGCAGTGCGGCCTCGTGCAGGCGCAGCTTGCCGGCGTGGTGGAGCCCAAGGATCTCGACCGACGCGAACCGGGGCTCGAGCAGCTCTCGGTACTCCGTGGCCGTGTACTCGCGCAGGTGCCATGGGTTGTCGGATTTCTCGGCGCCCTCGGGGGCAAGCGTCAGCCGGTTCGGCGTCGAGATGTAGCTCGTCTGCGCCAGGCTGGCGAAACGCTCCACCAAAGCGTCCGGTTCGGCGATGTGCTCGATGGTCTGCAGGAACACGATCGCGTCGCAGGGCTGGTCGAAGGTCTCCACCAGGGCGCGCTCGAAGCGCAGGTTCGGCCGCCGGTAGCGCAGGCGGGCGTGCTCGAACGCCTCCGGGTTCGCGTCCACGCCGACCACCTCGGCTGCGGTGCGAGCGAGGACGTCGGAGCCGTAGCCCTCCCCGCAGGCGAGATCGATAACGGAAACGCCGCCGACCCGCTCGGCTATCCATTCGTAGACGGCCAGGTGACGGCGAAACCAGTAGTTCTCCTGCGGGATGTCGGGCAGCGTTCGTTCGCCCGTCAACTCGAGTGGCGGGACTCCTGTCGGCTGATCTCGCTGCAGATGTGGCATTTGCTGTTCTCGCGCGGCACGGTAGCGGCGGCAGGCGTCTACAGTTCCCGCGCGTGCCCGCAGCCCCGACCGCGACGCCCGACCAGATCAAGGACGCCAACACCCGCTACCACGACGTCGCGGCGCCGGACTACGACGCCAAGTGGGGCATCGACTTCGGACCGGTCGGACAGGAACAGGTTCGGTCCAAGCTCGTCAAAGCGCTGGGTGCCCAGCCGGCGCGGCCCTTCGGCGACGCGCTCGAAATCGGAGCAGGTACGGGCTACTTCAGCCTCAACCTGCTTCAGCTCGGCCTGATCGAGCGCCCGACCGCGACCGACATCTCGCAGGGCATGCTCGACCAGCTGGCCGGCTCGGCGCGCAGCCTCGGCCTGACCGTGGACCGGGTGCACACGGAGGCCGAGCGGCTTCCGTTTCCGGACCAGAGCTTCGACCTCGTCTTCGGCCATGCCGTCCTGCACCACATCCCCGACCTTCAGCAGGCGTTGCGGGAGTTCCACCGCGTGCTGCGGCCCAGGGGCCTGATGGCGTTCTGTGGCGAGCCCTCGCACTACGGCGATCGCATCGCCGCGCTGCCAAAGCGGGGCGGCGCCTTTGTCGCGCCGCTGTGGCGAAGGCTCGTCGGCGCGAGCGAGCGCCGGGACGACCCGCCCGCCGCGTCGAACGGCCACCAGCTCGAATCCGAGGTCGACGTTCACGCGTTCGAGCCTGCGCAGCTGCGGGCGGAGATCCAGCGGGCGGGCTTTGACGCCGTGCGCTTGCGCGGTGAGGAGCTCGTCGCCAACGCCTACGGCTGGCTGCTGCGCTCGCTGGAGACCAGCGCGGAGCCGGACGAGGTCCCGCTGCGGTGGCGCCAGTTCGCCTTCCGCAGCTACCTGCGTCTCCAGCGCCTGGACGCCCGCCTGCTCGAGCCGCGCCTGCCGCCGCAGCTCTTCTACAACCTGGTGCTCTCGGCGCGACGCCCTGAGGTTTCTAGCCGAAGGTGAACGCGTAGCCGGCGATTCCCGGCTCGAAGCGAAGCGTCAGCGTGTGATCGCCCGCGTCGGGGAGATCGACGAGTCGATACAGGCGCTGGCGCGAGATCGTCGCCGATCCGCCGCTCACGTCCTCTCCCGCGAAGCGGTCTTCGATCGGCTCGCCGTCGAGCTCGACGTCAACGGTCCGCGGCCCCCCCGGTGAGCCGAGGACGAGGAACGCCCGCCGCGCCTGGAAGCGCAGCGTGATCGTGGCGGCCGAACGCGCGGTCGCCGACTCGGCGTCGACCGACCATTCGCCGCCGTAGGCGAACTCGTTCGGGTCGAGGTCGTCCGGCGCCTCATAGGCGCTCACCCCCGGGTTCGGCCCGTCGACCCAGCCCTCGCCGCGCTCGTAGCCGAGGTAGGTCTCGGGGGTGCGGAGATCGGGATCGATCGTCTCGGTCGAGGCCTCGGCCGTCGGGCCCAGGTCCGCGTCACCCGCCTCGGCCAGGAGCGAGCGGATCGCCAGCTCGGTGGTCTCGTAGGCCCCCTCGCCGAAGTGCGCGTAGCGAACGTGCCCGCGGGAGTCGATCAGGTACTTGGCGGGCCAATACTGGTTGGCGAAGGCGCTCCAGGTCCCGAGCTCGTTGTCCTGGACCACCGGGTAGCGGATGCCGTACCCGCCGATCGCGTCCTCGACGTTGCCCGAGTCCTTTTCGAAGGAGAACTCGGGACTGTGGACGCCCACGATCGTCAGGCCATCCTGCCGGTAGTCGTCGTCCCAGGCGCGCAGGTAGGGCAGCGTGCGGATGCAGTTGATGCAGGTGTAGGTCCAGAAGTCGATCAGCACGACGCGGCCCTGATCGGTGAGCCCCGCGATCGAAAGCGGCTTGTTGCCGGGCGTGTTGAACCACTCCTGCGTATTCGTGAAGTCCGGTGCGGCGCCGTAGTCCGGCAGATCGACGCCCTCCTCTGCCTCGGCCGCTCCCCCCTCCTCCGCGCCGTGGCCACCGCGCACGCCCGCCAGATCCTCGGCCACCGCTTCGCTCTCTTCGAGCTCACCGGTGGGGTTCACCAGGAAAGCCGGCAGGTCGTCGGCGATCGCGTTCTGGAACTCGAGGTCGAGGTCCGCCGTCATCGCCAGGGCCACGGCCACCAGCAGGGCGCCCGTCGCAGTCTGCACCCACGCCTGGTACGGCCTCAGGCGATCGGTGATCCGGCGCCCGCCGAGCATCAGCGCGTAGAGCACAGCGCCCGACCCGATCGCGTAGGCGAGGGCAACGGCGAGCTTGCCGGCGGTGAAGTCCTGGGACGCCGAGACCGTGATCACTCCGGCGAGGATCGGCCCGGCGCAGGGTGTATAGACGAAGCCGAGGCTCGCTCCGAGCACCAGGCCCGAGCCGAATCCCTCGCCGGCAACACGAGCGGGCGCGGGCGCCAGACGAGTGCCGAACGCCTCGATCCGGCCGGCGAGACCGGGGATCAGCAGCGAGATCCCGAAGGCGAGCAGGGTCACGATCGCGAGCGTGCGCACGAAGTCGTCCGGAAGCCCCAGGGCGTCGATCACGTAGACCAGGGCGACGGTTGCGAAGGTGAACGAGAGCACGAGGCCGGTGACGACTCCGAGCGGTCGGCGCCTCCCGCCGGTGACGCCGGCGCCCAAGACGGCCGGCAACACCGGCAGCACGCACGGCGACAGCGCCGTTCCAGCGCCAGCCAGCAGCGCGAAGAGCATCAACAGTGCCACGCCGGCACAGTCTCAACGAATTCTCAAACGTTTCTTTCAGCGCGCGCCAAGGGACCGCCGGATAGCGTGAGCGAATGAACGCGCGCGAGGCCGACGTGATCGTCGTCGGGGCGGGGCTGGCCGGGCTGGCCGCAGCTCGAGGCCTGCTCGCGGGCGGGGCGGAGCCCTTGGTGCTCGAGGCCCGGGACCGGGTCGGGGGGCGCACGCTGAATGAGGACCTCGGTGAAGGCAAGGTCGTCGAGGTGGGCGGCGAGTGGGTCGGCCCGACCCAGGACCGGATCGCCGAGCTCGCGAGGGAGTTCGAGATCGACACCTTCCCCACGCACATCGCCGGGCAGAACACGCTCGAGTTCAACGGGCGCGTGAGCCGCTACGAGGCGACGATTCCGAAGCTAAATCCCGCGGCGCTGCTCGAGATCGAGCTCACCAGCCGCAAGCTCGACCGGATGGTCCGGCGGATCCGGCTGGACGCCCCGTGGACCAGCCCAGATGCCTCCAGACTCGACGGCACGACCCTCGCGACATGGCTCGATCGGCGCCTGCGCACCCGCACAGCCAGGAGGCTGGTTGAGGTCGCGGTGCGCACCGTGTGGGGCGCCGACTCGCGCGACCTGTCGCTCCTGTACGCACTCTCGTACATCGGCGGCGCCGGAAGCTTCTACGCGCTCCTCGACACCGACGGCGGAGCGCAACAGGACCGGTTCGTCGGCGGCTCGCAGCTCATCTCGCTGCGGATGGCCGAATCGCTCTCCGATCGCGTCGTGCTGTCCGCGCCCGTGCGAAGAGTCGAGCACGACGCAAACGGGATCACGGTGTCGGCGGGAGACATCGTCGCTCGGGGCAAGCGTGTGGTCGTGACCGCCCCGCCGCCGGCGTGCGCGCGAATCGACTGGCAGCCCGCCCTGCCGATGAGCAGAGCCCAGCTCACCCAGCGGATGCCCGGCGGCTCCTATCTCAAGTGCCAGGCGGTCTATGACGAGCCGTTCTGGCGCGCCGACGGGCTCTCCGGGGGCGGCGTGAGCGACGTCGGTCCGGCGACGACGACGTTCGACAACTCGCCGCACGACGGCTCGCCGGGCATCCTGCTGGGGTTCGCGAGTGGCTCGGAGGCGAGAAGCCTCTCGCGCCTTGGCGTCAGTGAGCGTCGGCGGGCCGTGGTGGAGGGCTTCGCGCGGATGTATGGCCCGCGCGCCCGCAAGGTGGAGCGATACATCGAGCAGGACTGGTCGCGGGAACCGTGGACGGGCGGGGGGCCGATCTTCTACATGCCGCCCGGCACGTGGACCGGGTTCGGCGAAGCGCTTCGCGAGCCGATCGGCCCGATCCACTGGGCCGGCAGCGAGACGTCCACGGAGTGGCCGGGCTACATGGACGGCGCCGTCCGGTCGGGAGACCGGGCTGCGGCCGAGGTTTTGGCCACGCTGTAGCGCCTTCCTAGAATGAGCTCATGGCAGACGTGGAGATCCCGATCTTCGAGCTGCCCGTGGTGCTCCTCCCGGGCGAGCTGCTGCCGCTGCACATCTTCGAGGAGCGCTACAAGCGGATGATCGCGCACTGCCTCGACGCCGAAGAGCCGTTCGGGGTCGTGTTCCGCGACGACGACGGCAGCGCGCGGCGGATCGGGTGCGAGGCGCGTGTGACCGAGGTCCTCGAGCGCTTCGACGACGGGCGGCTCAACATCGTCGTTGCGGGCGAGCGCCCGTTTCGCGTCCTGGACCGCTTCGAGGCGCCCGAGTACCCGGCCGGCGAGATCGAGCCGATCGACCCGCCGCCTTCGGACGAGGAGGATCAAGACGCGGCGGAGCGCGCGCGAACGGCGTTTGCGGAGCTCGTCGAGCGCGTCTCCGGTGAGCCGCCCGAGGCCGAGGAGCTGGCTTCGGAGGACGCCTACGGCCTGGCGGCTCGCGTGGAGCTGCCGTCTGAGACCAAGCAGCGGCTGCTCGAGCTTCGATCCGAGCCGGAGCGCATGCGCGTGCTGGGCAACGCGCTCCGCGCGCTTGCCGACGTAGTCAGCCGCTCGCGCGAGATCGCCGAACGTGCCCGCATGAACGGCAAGCTGATCATCGGGGACCTCGGCTAACGGGCCACCGCAGCGCCCCCGCCATGCTCTCGCTGCCGGTTCCCGCCCATTTCGACACCGACCGCGTCGGCGAGGTATGGCGGGTCCGTTACGAGGACCGGGCCCAGGACGCCCGGGCATGGGCGACAGAACACGGCCTACGGCCTGCCTCCGACGACGCCTTCCGGATCTGTCTGCTCGCAGTCGACGTCCAGAACACCTTCTGCATCCCGGACTTCGAGCTCTTCGTCGCGGGACGCTCGGGGACCGGGGCCGTCGAAGACAACCGCCGCCTGTGCGAGTTCATCTACCGCAACCTGGGCACGATCACGAAGGTGTTCCCCAGCCTGGACACCCACCACGCGATGCAGGTCTTCCACGCGATCTGGCTCGTGGACGAGCAGGGCGACCACCCAGGCCCCTACACGCTGGTCTCGGCGGACGACGTCGAGTCGGGGCGTTGGCGCGTCAATCCCGCGATCGCCGACGCGCTTGAGATCGATCCCGGCTACGCGGCCCGCCATCTCGCCCGCTACTCGCGACGGCTGGCGGAGGGCGGAAAGTACGACCTCACTATCTGGCCCTATCACGCCATGCTCGGCGGGATCGGCCACGCGCTCGTCTCGGCGGTCGAAGAGGCAGTGTTCTTCCACGGCGTCGCCCGATACAGCCGGCCGGAGTTCCAGGTGAAGGGAGACAACCCGCTCACCGAGCACTATTCGATGCTCGGCCCGGAGGTCACCGAGGGGCCCGATGGAGAGCGGATCGGTTCCAGGAACGACGAGCTGATCGAGCGGCTGCTCGAGTTCGACGCCGTCGTCGTCGCCGGCCAGGCCAAGAGCCACTGTCTGGCGTGGACGATCGACGATCTCCTCGACGGCGACGACGAACGGGAGCGCAAGCTCGCCGAGCACACCTACCTGCTCGAGGACTGCACGTCGCCCGTCGTCGTCACCGGAGCCGTTGACTACACCGATGAGGCGAACGCAGCGTTCGAGCGCTTCGCCGCCGCCGGGTCGCACGTCGTGCGCTCCTCCGAGCCGCTCGAAAGCTGGCCGGGCATCGCGGACCGCATGTCGGCTGCGGCTGACTCGCGCTAAAGGCGCCAATGGCCACTTGGTTGGGCTAGGCAACCGCCACTGCGCCGCCGCGCCGGGGGTCTCCGCCGCCCCGCAGCTCTCCGGTCTCTGGATCGCGCGCCACCGCGTGCACGCCGCCGAAGAACACGTTTCGCTCCCGCCACCGAAAGACGCCGTAGCCGCGCTCCTCCAACCTCTTCAGGGCCTCCTCGTCAACGCCCGGCTCGGCCTGGACCGCGCCCGCCTCGAAATGCACCCGGGGCGCGACCACCGCCTCGGCGACGTCCATCCCGTCGGCGACGACTCGCAGCACGGTCTGCAGGATCGCCGAGCGAATCCGGTTCGAGCCGCCGCTGCCGAGCCCGAGCTCCAGGTCGCCGTCGCGGAGCACGACGGTCGGCGACATCATCGACGGCAGGCGCCGCCCAGCGACGTGGCGATGGAAGCCGTGCGGGTTGAGGTCCTCCTCTCCGAGCATGTTGTTCACGTGCACGCCGGTCCCGGGCACGATCAGCCCGGAGCCGGTCCCGTTCGAGCACGTGACGGTGGCGCAGTCCCCTTCCGCGTCCACAGCAGTGATGTGCGTGGTCGAGCCCAGCTGATCCCCCAGAACCGTCGGTCCGTGCCCCGCGCGTTGGCGCTCGACGATGGCCGTCGCCGCGACCGCGATGTGCTGCCCGGTAAGGAAGCGCTGGACGAATCCCCGCTCGTGCAGGTGGTCGAGGAAGTCGAGCGTGCGGGCCGCCTGTGCCGCCTCCATCGCCCCCACCAGCTCCTCGACCCCCGTCGCCCCGACCCGCTCGAGGAGGTCGAGCGCAAACGCAATCAGGACTCCTCCCGATGATGGGGGTGGATTGGTGAGGATGTCGCGGCCGCGAAACGCGGCCTCCACGGGCTCGCGGGCGATCGGCTCATAGGCCGCAAGGTCGTCGACGCCGAGCGCGCCGCCGCGCTCGAGGACCCAGGCGGAGATCGTTTGCGCGGTCTCACCGCGATAGAACGGGTCCGAGCCCTCCGCGCCGAGTCGCTCCAACGCGTCGCCGAGTTCCGGGAAGCGGAAGACCTCGCCCGCGCCGAGCATGTGGCCCTCCGGCGCATAGATCGCCCGACCCTCGTCGTAGTGGCAGAGGATCGGCTCGAGGATGGCCATGAAGAAGGCCTGCTCCGAGTTCACCTCGACGCCTTCACGGGCGAGTCGCGCCGGCTCGGCGGCGAGCTCGGCGAGCGGAACGGTGCCGAAGCGCCGCAGTGCCTCCTCCAAGCCGGCGGGCGTCCCCGGCACGCCGCACGACGCCGCGCCGATGTTGAACACCTGCGGCGTTTCCTCGGTGAAGTAGACGGGGATCGGCACGAGCTCGGAACGCCGCTCCACTCCGTCGAGCCCCGGCGCAGCGATGAAGAAGTCGAGCAACACGGACTCGTCGCGCGTGTGCACGAGCATGAACCCACCGGCGCCGAGGCCGGTCAGCGGGCTCTCGGTGACGAACGAGGTCATCACAGCGGCGACCGCGGCGTCCACTGCGTTACCGCCCTCGCGTAGAACGCGTGCTCCGGCCTCCGCGGTGAGCGGATGCCCGGCGGCGAGTACACCACGCGCGCTCATGCGCAGAGCCTAAGTCCAGTTCAGGGAGCGAAAACCGAGGTTTGCAGCGCGCGTGCTAGCGGCCCGGGACGAATTCCGGGACGTCGATCGAGAGATCCCGCGGGCGCGATTCGAAGCTCTTCGCCGTGCCCGCGCGGCGGTCCTCCGGGCGCCGCGTGGACGTCGTCGTGGTCCCCGCCGGACGCCGCTCTCCGGCCGTGCCGTCGGCGCGGCGAGCGCGGCCGTCGAAGCGGGTGGCGATCACGGTCACCCAAACCTGGTCGTCGAGCATCTCGTCGATGTTGGCGCCGAAGATGATGTTCGCGTCGGGGTGGGCGGCCTCCTGGACGGTCTTGGCGGCCTCGCTGACCTCCAGCAGCGAGAGGTCCTCGCCGCCGGTAATCGAGAGCAGGATCGACCGCGCGCCGTCGACGGAGGTCTCGAGCAGCGGCGATGAGACGGCGCCTTCGGCGGCGAGGGCCGCCCGGTTCTCACCGATGCCCATGCCGATTCCGAGCAGGGCCTGCCCGGCGTCGCGCATCGTGGTACGGACGTCGGCGAAGTCGAGGTTGATCAGACCCGGTAGCGTGATCAGCTCGGAAATGCCCTGCACCCCCTGGCGCAGGACGTCGTCGGCGACCTGGAAGGCCTCGACCATGGTGGTGGTCTTGGCCAGCACGTTCAGCAGCCGCTCGTTCGGGACCACGATCAAGGTGTCGACCTCGGCGCCAAGCGCCTCGACCCCGTCCTCGGCCTGCTTGGCCCGGCGGGTGCCCTCGAAGCGGAACGGCTTGGTGACGATTCCAACCGTGAGCGCGCCGACGTCGCGCGCCAGCCGCGCGACGACCGGGGCAGCACCGGTTCCCGTGCCACCGCCGGCCCCGGCGGTGACGAAAACCATGTCGGAGCCCTTGAGCAGGCGCTTGATCTTGTCCTGCTCCTCGAACGCCGCCCGGTAGCCGAGCTCGGGATTCGAACCCGTCCCGAGGCCGCGCGAGACGCCGCTGCCGAGGTGCACGGTCACATCCGCGGAGGACTGCTGGAGCGACTGGAGATCGGTGTTGATGGCCATGAACTCGACCCCTGGGATCTGTGCCTCGACCATGCGGTTGATGGCGTTGACCCCGGCGCCACCGACGCCCACGACCCGGATCACCGGCGCGTGCGGGCGCGGCTCGCCAACTGACGCCTCGCCGCCGTACCCGGGCTCCTCGCGCCCGAAGGCCGGGCCCTCGACGTCGGGCATGTCCTCGCCGAAGATTCTGCTCAGACGCTCCTTTGCGGCGGGGGGAGCCTGCGCTTCGGGCTCGTCGACTCGGTAGGCGCGCACCCGCTCGGGATCGGGCAGAGCCGACTCGGGCTCCACGGGCGGCGTGGGACGCTGCTCGATCGGTGACTCCCGGCGGCGCTCGACGGGGGGCTCCGGGCGCTCTAAAGCCCTGTCGGGCTCGCGTGTCTCCTCGGACGACGACGGCGCGTCAAGCGCGCCCTCGTCCATCACCCTGGTGTCCTCGTCCCGTGAGGGAGAGGTCGGCGCCTCGGGGGGATCGTCCGGCTCGACGGTGGACCGGAAAAGGTCGGCGAGCGGGCCTTCGCGCATACTGGCCCGCTTACGACGCGCCATTCGTCAGAACCTCCTTCGCCAGCTCCCGGTAGTAGTTGGCGGCGTTACCTGTCGGATCGTACTTGAGCACGCTGCTGCCACGGACGGGTGCCTCGGCGAACTTGATCGCCTTGCGGATCCGCGACTTGAAGACCAGGTCGCCGAAGTTCTCCTCGAGGATCTCGACCGCCTCCTTGGCGTGCACCGTGCGGGAGTCGAGCATCGTGGGCAGGATTCCCTCGATCTTGACCCGTGGGTTGAGGTTCTCGCGGATCATCTCGAGCGTGTTCTGGAGCTGCACCAGACCGCGCATTGACAGATACTCGCACTGCACGGGGACGATGACTTTGTCCGAGGCCGTGAGGGCGTTGACGGTTAGCAGTCCGAGGCTCGGCGGAGTGTCGATGCAGATGAAGTCGTAGTCGTCAGCCACCGCCGACAGCGCCTTCTCGAGCGAGCGCTCGCGGCCGATCTGCGTGGACATCGCGATCTCAGCGCCGGCGAGGTCGATGGACGCGACCGCGATATCGATCTCGCGCTCGTGGATGACCTCCCGGATGGGAACATGGTGGACGAGCACGTCGAACATCGACTTGTCGACCTTGTCCGGATCCACGCCCTGGCTCATCGTCAGGTTGCCCTGGGGGTCGAGGTCGACGCACAGCACCTCGTGACCGGACTCCGAGAAGGCCACCGCCAGGTTGAGGGTCGTGGTGGTCTTGGCGACGCCGCCCTTCTGGTTGGCAAACGAGATCACCTGGGCCCGGCGACCGGTCTCCTCGGCGGCCTCCTCGCCAGCCTGCGGTGTGGTCTGCGAGCGCGAGGGGGCGAGGGCCTGGCTCGCGGTGATCCGGCCCTCCTCGTCGGGCTCGGGAGGCACGACGTTCGCGGGCGGCGGAGTCGGAGCCCGCTCGGCGCCGCCGGTGGCCGGGGCGTTGCCGTTCTCAGGCACGCCGTCGTTGCGTGCGCCGGAGTCGTCGGCGCTTGATCCGCGGCTGAACAGTCCCATTACTTCGCGCTTATTCGCACGCGGTCACGCCTTTCCTGCTCATGCAAGCTGAAATGATCCGAACGTGCCGGACCTGCTCGACAAGCGGCTGGTGATCGTGACTGGAAAGGGCGGCGTCGGCAAGTCGACTGTGGCCCTGGCGACCGCGATCGCCGCCTCGAGGAACGGCAAGCGCACGGTCCTCTGCGAGGTGGCCGCCCAGGAGCGGCTCTCGCGCGTGTTCCATCGCGCCGAGATCGGGTTCAACGAGGTCGAGATGGCGGACAACCTGTGGGCGATCTCGATCGACCCGGACGAGTCGATGCGCGAGTACCTGCTGATCCAGCTCAAGGTGAGGGCAATGCGCGACCTGCTCGTCCGCTCGAAGATCTTCTCCTATCTGGCGGCCGCGACGCCCGGGCTCAAGGAGCTGGTGACGATCGGAAAGATCTGGGAGCTCGCGCAGCCCGAGCGCAGGGTCAAAGGCGCCCGTGAATACGACCTCGTCGTCGTCGACGCCCCGGCGACCGGGCACGGGGTCGGCTTCCTGCAGACACCGCGCACCTTCGCCGGCATCGCCCGCGTCGGCCCGATCCGTTCGCAGGCGGAGACGCTGGACAAGTTCATCCGCAATCACCGCAAGACCGGCGTGAAGATCGTGTCCGCCCCGGAAGAGATGCCGGTCAACGAGACCGCGAGCCTGGAGCGCGATCTTGTTGACGAGGTCGGTGTCGCAGTCGACCGGATCGTCATGAACGGGCTCTACCCCGAGCGCTTCACCGACGCCGAGGCCGACCGTCTCGCCGACGTCGCCGCGGAAGCCAACGGAGTTGTGCGCGCGGCCTGCCGAGCAGCGGTGCGCGAGTGCCGGCGGGCGCGTTCCCAGCGTCAGCAGCTCGCGAGGCTCGAGGAGCTCACGCGCGCCCCGGTGACCACCCTGCCCTTCCTGTTCGAGCCCGAGCTTGGAGTCGAGGGTGTGGGCGCACTGGCAGAGGAGCTCCCGTAATGGCGTCGATCGCCGATCTTCTCGAGGGCAAGCGGGTCTGCATCTGCGCCGGCTCGGGCGGGGTGGGCAAGACGACGACCTCGGCGGCGATCGCCGCGGGCATGGCCGCGCGGGGCCGCAAGGTCGCGGTACTGACCATCGACCCGGCGAAGCGGCTCGCCGACTCGCTCGGGCTGCCCGAGCTCGGGAACACCGAGCGGCAGGTCGACCCGTCGCTGTTCTCCGAAACTGGCGTCGAGACCAACGGCGGCGAGCTCTGGGCGATGATGCTCGACGCCAAGGCGACGTTCGACGAGGTCGTCCGCAAGCACGCGCCGGACGCTGAGACGCGCGAGCGCATCCTCTCCAACCGCATCTACCAGCAACTGTCCAACGCGCTCGCCGGCTCGCAGGAGTACATGGCGATGGAGAAGCTCTTCGAGATCCACGCCGAGGACCGCTACGACCTGCTCGTCCTCGACACGCCTCCCAGTCGCAACGCTTTGGATTTCCTGGACGCCCCACGGCGGCTGACCCAGTTCATCGAGGGCCGAGCTCTGCAGGTGTTCATCAAGCCCACCGGCTTCGGCATGAAGGTCTTCGGCCGCGGCGCGGGCATGGCCTTCGGCGTGCTCAAGCGCATCACGGGCGTCGATCTCCTCCAGGACCTCGCCGAGTTCTTCCAGGCGATGAGCGGCATGGTGGGCGGCTTCCAGGAACGGGCGAAGCGCGTCACCGAGCTGCTGGCGGCCGACGAGAGCACGTTCCTGGTCGTCTGCGGCCCCCAGGGCGAGCCGATCGAAGAGGCGGTCTACTTCCACCGCAAGCTCGTCGAGGCAAAGCTCCCGTTCGGCGGAGTGATTGTGAACAAGGTCCACTACGAGGACGAGATGCCCCTCGAGCACGAGGAGCTGGGGCCGGAGCTCACCGATGCCGTCGGCGACGAGGGCCTCGCCGCACGCGTGCGGAAGAACTTCGAGGACTTCCGCGCCCTCTCGGAGCGCGACCGCCGCAACGTCGAGCACCTCGCGAGGGAGATGCGAACCAGGGCCGTGATTCGCGTGCCCTACCTCGACGAGGACATCCACGACCTCGCTGGGCTGATGGAGGTCAACCGCTACCTCTTCGCCTCGGGCAGCGAGGAGCGCGCGGAAATCGCCGCCTCGGTCTGAACGCAGACCTGACAGGGCGAAGCCGCCGGGTGTCCCGCCCGGCGGCTCGCGCCCGCTCTTCCTGGGGGTGATCGGAGGAAGTCTTGGTTACGACACCGGGGCCCGCCGGCGGCGGTCGTAGCCCAGCTCGCGGACGTTCCAGTCGCAATCGTCCGGCCGGGGAAACAGGTTGGCCATCCGGTCGGCACGCGCTCGGCGCTCGGCGTGGGTCTGCGCGATGAGCCGCAGGACGGGGCTGGATTCTGCACGCTCCGGCGCGTCCGGGGCCTCGGGCGACTCGGGCCCGGGCTCGTCCACCGGATCGGGCTCGGGCACCGCGTCGAGCACGGTGGTTGGCCGCTCGTCGGCTAGGGCTGGATTGGGCTTGAGTCGGGGGGTCACGATTTCCTCCTCGGGCTGGCGATTTGCCTGCACGGTGATTCGACCGGTGGGCTCGAAGCCCTCCCTCGCTTCGTGCTCGACGGGTTCGTCCTCGGCGAACGTGTTTTCGCCGTCCTCAGGCTCGGCGACGAGCGTCTCATCCTCGGCGCCGACGAACTCCGCCTGGTCGGCATCCAGATCCTCAAGCTCCTCCGCGGTGTCCCACTCGGCCGTCGCGCCGCGTTGATCCGCCGTCCCGTCGCCGACCGCGAAGCCGTCGGCGAGCAGGATCTCGTCGGCGGTCGAGCGCAGCTCGGATCCGAGATGGCCGCAAGCGGCGTCCTTGAGGATCGCCCTGGCAAGGCTTTCGAGCTCGGCGGCGGTCTCGGCAGGCGGCGAGCCGCCGGCGGGAGGCTCGCCGCTCCAGAGCTCGCGCTCGAGCGCGACCGCGCGATCGACGACCGCCTTCACCTCCCCGCGATCGTCGGGCTCTGCGCACAGCGCGGCCACCCGCATCGGCAGGCCGAGGTCGGCGGGACCGCCGCCCTCCAGCAGGAAGCGCAGCGAGAGCAGGTAGTCGTTGAGCGCCTCGAGCACGACCGGTCGCTCGAGCCCCGCCTCGAAGCGCGGGATCGCCCTGCCGAGTGCCGCGGGCAGCCCGGGTCGGTCGGCGGCCTGGCGGCCGAACGGCGTCGAGGGGCCAGCGAGCGCTCGCGACAGTGCCGCGAGGTTGCCGAGGTCTGCTTCGGTCAAGCGATAGCCCCCTGGGCGTGGTTTGCCCGCGCCGGTTGCGATGCGGCGCCAGCGGTCGCCCGCGATCTTGGTCCAGGCGTGCGGGCCAAGGCCCACGCCGCCGGGCTTGAACAGCCTCAGCGTGGTGATGAGGCGCCTGAAGGCTTCGGTGGCGAGCGCGCCGACATCCGGCGCCGCCTCCGATTCGGGATCGGGCTCGGCAAATCGCGCGAAGGCGAGGAAGGTCGGCTCCCAGCCAGCGGCGCCCATGCCATCGGTGGCGCGCGCTTCGGCGGGCACGTCAACGGTGTCGGCGCGGACGATCGAGGCCGTGGCCATGTCGAGGCGAGCCACCGGCATTTGCAGGCCCCGCACGGGCACGATGACCTCGATCTCGCCCTCGGTGGCCTCGCCGCCTGCCTCGAGCTCGTCGATCGCCGCCTCGAGGCGGTCGCGGTCGAGCGAGAAGTCAGTGCTGTCCGCCCAAAGCCGGCAGAGGAAGGCGGTCGCCGCCAGCTCCGCCCGCGCCTTCGCGTCGACCGGGACGTTCACGCCCATCTCCTCGAGGTACCGGCCGGCTAGATCGGTCGACTCGATCGCCGCACAGGCGGCCCCGAAGGAATCCAGCTCACGCAGGGCGCCGACGTGGTCTCGCACGAAGCGCTCGGTCAGCGGCTCGTAGAGGCAGAGGGGCGAGCCGTTGCCTGGCTCGCGAACCTCGTAGGGAATCTCCTCGCCGGAGGCGACCAGCCCCTTGAACAGCCGCGCGCTGTCGCGGGCCATCGCCGTCAATCCCTCGCGCACCACCAGGTCTCGCATGCGGGGTGACTTCGCGCCCACCCAGGCACGCTCCTGCCGTGCAAGGTGCCTTGCAGACCCGGCGGGTGACGGGGCTGGGTCCCTTGCCCAGCTAAGCGGCGACGGGCCGGCGCGCCGAGTCGCGCACGAGCCAGCGGCGGCCGTAGGCGCGCATGTCCTCGATCAGCGGCACGAGGTCACGCCCCATCTCGGTCAGCGCGTACTCGACGCGCGGCGGGACCTCCGGGTAGGTCTGGCGTTCGACGATCCCGAAGTCCTCGAGCGCTCGAAGGCGCAGCGAGAGGGTGCGCGGGCTGATCCCCTCGAGCGATCGCTCGAGCTCGCAGAACCTGCGGCTTTGCTCCGCTAGGTCGCGGATCACGAGGAGGGTCCATTTGCCGGAGATGATCTCCGCACACGAGCCGACTGGACAGGTTCCTTCAGCCATTGCTTCAGTGAGCGGGGCGGTGTCCCGAAAGACCCGCTCATCGAGCGAGTATAGCCAAAGCTTTACGAACTGAAGTAGGTGTCAGAGTCACCGTTGTCGTCGCCGGCGGCGGCTGCGACGACCTGCTCGATCCCGCTGGCGCGGCGGCCCTCGGCGTCGAGCATGAGCTTGAAGTCGTGCGGGCTGGAAGCGGTCTCCAGCGCCACCTCCTCGGTCAGGTTGCCGGCCAGCACGTGCTTCAGCAACGCTTGGTCGAAGGTCTGCATCCCGTAGTACTCGCCCTCCGCGATCACCTCGGTCATGCGGCCGGTCTCCTGCGGATTGAGGATCAGGTCCTGAACGCGCCCGGTGACGACGAGCACCTCGCATACCGCGACGCGCCCGTCGCCACCCGCGCGCTGGACCAGACGCTGGCCGACGACGCCCCGCAACGTCGAGGCCAGCATCACCCGCGCCTGCTGTTGCAGGTGTGGCGGGAAGAAGTCGATGATCCGGTTCACGGTCTCGGTCGCGTCGAGCGTGTGCAGCGTCGACAGCACGAGGTGCCCAGTCTCGGCGGCCGACAGCGCGGTGCGGACCGTCTCCTCGTCGCGCATCTCGCCGATCAGGATTACGTCCGGGTCCTGCCGCAAGACGCGGCGCATGGCGCGCGCGAAGCTCTCGGTGTCCTGGCCCACTTCGCGCTGGTTGATGATCGAGAGCTTGTCGCGGTGCAAGTACTCGATCGGGTCTTCGAGCGTGACCATGTGGCGCGCGCGGGTGGCGTTGATGTGATCGATCATCGCGGCGAGCGTGGTGGACTTTCCCGAGCCCGTGGTGCCGGTGAGCAGCACGATGCCGCGCGGCTCCTCGGCGAGCTGGCGGATCACCGGCGGCAGGCCGAGGTCGGCGATCGTCCGAACCTGGAACGGGATCGCACGCAGGGCGATCGAGACGTGGCCGCGCTGACGGAACGCGTTGACGCGAAAGCGAGACAGCCCACGCACCTCGTAGGAGAAGTCGGCCTCGCCGACTTTCGCGTACTCCGCCAGCAGCACGGGATCGCGGAGAATGTGCTCGAGCGCCTGCTCGGTTTCCTCGGGGGTCAGCGGGTCGGCGCCCTCGATCGGGCGCAGCTCGCCGTGGATGCGCGCCATCGGCGGTGAGGGCACCTTGACGTGGAGGTCGGAGCCCTCACGCTCGACCACGTAGCGAAGTGCAGCGTCGACATCGAACGCCATCGGACCCTGTATCGGGCGCAGGCGCGAATCGCTTGAAGGCGTTACCGGCGGGCAGATATGTTGTCCGTGTGACCGCGGAGGCGCTGGATGAGGCAAGCGTGCGCGAGGCGCTCGACGCCTACCTGAGCATGTTGCAGACGCATCCGACCGCCGACGAGATGATCGGCGTCGTGCTCACCGCGGACTTCGAGACCGGCTTCGCCGGCGGCCATCTCTGGGAGGGCCGTGAAGGCCTGGCCGATTTCCTGTCTCAACGCGAGGGCTTCTTCGACGAGCGGCACGAGCTCAAGGAGATCATCGACTGGCGCCAGACATCGGACGCCGAGGCGGAGGCCAAGACCCGGCTGGAGTTCTTCCTGCGCAGCTGGAAGCCGCCGGCGCCCAAGAGCTCCGAGTACACGGGCGACGCGCTGCACAGCTGGCGACTGCGCCGCGAGGAGCATCGCTGGCTGGTCGCCGCTCAGATCGTCGACGGCTTCGAGGACCTCAACGACAATGCTCAGACGCTCTTCGCCACGCCGGACTCGGGCCTGAACCGCTGATTCGGTCGGGCCGGGCGGCGGGCTCCCGCGTCAGCGCGCGACGTCGATGAGCAAGGACTCGCCGCGCGCCAGGAGGGCGCCGTCTGCCGAGTGGATCGCCGCGCCGGTCGTGTGCTTCCGGCCGTCGTGCTGGATCGGCCATGCGGTAACGACGACCGGCTGTGCCGTCGGCACGTCGCCAAGAATCTCGACGCGCTGGCGTGCGAGCACCGAGAAGTAGTCCTGCGGGAAGCTCAGCTCGCCGCTCTCGTCGATCCAGGCGGCCCAGATCGTGGGACAGTCGAGGGCGGCCCAGACGAACTCGGCCGGGAGGGTCGGGTCCGAAACCAAGCGCGGGTCCGGAGTCCATTTCGCGGCGAGGAGGTCGTCGCGCCCCGGAAGCCTGCCCATGAACAGCCGCAGGCCGTCGCCCTCCTCCCTGGCCGGACCGCACGTGAAGCACTCGGGATAGAGGTGCCCGTTTTTGTGGACGAGGTTGCCGTTGGCAGCCTCGGCCCCCTCCGGCGAGGGCGGAGCGGGGATCTCGAGATCGAACTCTTCCGGATGGACCTCGAGCACCACGGTGCCGTCGGCGTGCATCTGGGTCGAGCCGCCGGGTCCGGGGCCCAGCGTCATTTCGCGGTCCAGGAGGGGAAGCGTCCGCAGGTTTGCCTCGGCGGGCCCGTCGATGCCGCGCGCGGCGACCCCTGCGACGTAGCCGCCGAGCGCTCCGTCGGTGAAGCCCTGAAAGCGCTGGGAGAACCGGACCGTCTCTCCCATCACAGCTCAGGCTGGCGACTTGTTTCGGATCTACCGAGGAAGGTCGCCACGTCGCCCGTCAGGCGACTTCGCGGAGCTTCTGCGCCTCGGCCAGCGACTGGAGCTTCTTGAGCGACTGGTTCTCGATCTGACGGATGCGCTCGCGCGTGACATTGAACGTCCGCCCGACCTCGTCGAGGGTGCGCGGGTGCTCGCCACCGAGGCCGTAGCGCAGCTCGAGCACGCGCCGCTCGCGGTAGGAGAGGTTCTCCAGCGCCTCGCGGAGGGCCTCCTTGGTGAGCAGATCCGCGGCGCGCTCGAAGGGCGACTCGGCCTTCTCGTCGGCGATGAACTGGCCGAACTCCGACTCCTCCTCGTCGCCGACCGGTTTCTCGAGCGACACCGGTGCCTGGGCCGAGCGCTTGATCTGGTCGACCTCCTCGGGGTCGATCCCCGTCACCTCGGCGATCTCCTCGGGAGTCGGCTCGCGGCCGAGCTCGGTCACGAGCTTGCGCTCGGCACGGCCGATCTTGTTGAGCTTCTCGACCACATGTACGGGGATCCGGATCGTGCGCGCCTTGTCGGCGAGCGCGCGCGCGATCGCCTGGCGGATCCACCACGTGGCGTAGGTCGAGAACTTGAAGCCCTTGCGGTAGTCGAACTTCTCGGCCGCGCGCACCAGGCCCAGCGTCCCCTCCTGGATCAGGTCGAGGAAGGGGAGACCCTGATTGCGGTAGTTCTTGGCGATCGAGACGACGAGGCGGAGGTTCGACTCGACCATCTTCTGCTTTGCGTCGAGGTCGCCGCGCTCGATGCGCTTCGCGAGATCGACCTCCTCCTGAGCGGTCAGCAGCCGCACCTTGCCGATGTCTTTGAGGAACAGCTGCAAGGAGTCCGTGGTCATGTCCGGCTTCAGGTCGAGCGCCGCCTGCTTGCGGCGCTTGCCGCGCTTGTCCGCCGGCTCAGCGGCGGGCGAGGCGGCCTGCGCGGGGTCGACGTCCTCCACGAGCTCCACGCCCTGGCCCTCGAAGTAGCCGTACAGCTCCTCGATGTCTCCCTCGTCGACATCGACCTCGGCCAGCGCCGTGGCGACCTCGCCGTAGGCGATCACGCCCTCGGTCTGCCCCTTCTGGAGCAGGTTCTTGACCTCCTCCAACTCCTGAAGCTCTGCGATCAGCATCAGCCGGAAATAGCCCTTCTTCCTAGTTACTAGCTTCTGTGAGTTCTACGTCTCCGCCGCCGGCATCGGCTCACCAGGGCGTTTGCGGGAGTGAGTACCCCCACGGCCGACAAAAACGCGGACCTGGCCCGGTCCGCAATCGCCCTGCCAGGACGGTGATCCTGGCGCGAAGAGTCTCAAACGCGTGCTCGAATGGTAGCCGCTCTATTTTTTGTAGTCAACGAGCTTTCGCCGTGGTTGCGGGGATTCCGCCGCCTGCAACGCCCCGTTGCAGAGCCTCGGCGCCGCGGCGAACGCCGCGAACTCCTTCCAACACCGCCGCGTCGCCGGAGTTACGGCCGGTCGCCGAGCCTGTGCCGGGAGCCGCGGTCGCAACGCGGCCAGGCGCGATTCACGCTGGAATACGCGCCGTGAGCGAGCAGTCGCAATCGGGCGGGGTTTTCGGCAACCTGCCCCGGTCGCGGCCGGGGACGCGCAGCCCGCGCCGGGACCCCGACGCCGAGACCTCCCGCCGCCGGACAACGGAGGAACCGGCGACGGAGCCCGACGCGCGCGATCACGTACCTGCCGAGGCCCAGGCGGCGCGGGCGCAAGCGGCGCCGAACCCCGAAAGCGCTGAGCCGGCGACACCGGCCGAGGAGTCGCACGGCAGCCTCGAGGACCTCGCGTGGGCCGGAATCGCCGCGGCGGCGGAGGCGGCGACGATCGGCGTCCGCCTCGCCAGCAGGGCGATGGAGGCCGTCAAGGACGCGGGCAAGCACACTTGACCGTGGCACGGTCGGGCGAGTCCCGGCCCGGACGCGTGCGAATCCCTCGGTATCTCCGCGCGTTCTGGGATCGCTCCTACCGCGAGAACGTCACCGGGCTGGCGGCGATGGTCGCCTTCAACCTGGTGCTGGCGCTGTTTCCGTTCGCGCTGCTGGTGCTCTTCATCTTCGGCCAGGTGCTTCAGAGCACCGACATCGAGACCAGCGTGATCGAGGACGTGCAGCGCCTGTTTCCCGCGGTCGAGCAGGACTCGGTCGAGCGCGCGCTCGATCGCATCCGCGACAGCTCGGCGACCATCGGCGTCGCCGCCGCGGTCGGCGCGATCTGGATTGGGGCGTCGTTCTGGGGCGCGATGGACACCGCGTTCTGTCGCATCTACCACGTCGAGTGCCGCGGCTGGGTCGAGCAGAAGCGCTTCGCGCTGGTGATGCTCCTCGTGGTGATGCTGCTGCTGGCGGCCAGCGTGGTGATCCCGGTGGCCGAGGGATTGCTGGTCTCGAGCGCCGAAGACGCGCCCTTCGGGCTGTCGGAGATCAGCTACCTGGACAACGTGCTGCTGCTGGTCGCAGCGCTATGCGTCACGTTCGTCCTGTGCTGCCTGATCTACTACGTCGTCCCCAAGGGCCACGTGCCGTGGCACGGCGTCTGGCCCGGGGCGCTGTTCGTCACCGTCACCACCGGCATCGCCAACGCGGTCTTCCCCTTCTACCTGGGCGAGATCTCGAACGTGGACGAACTCGGCGCCGCGCTCGGGTTCATCCTCGTGGCCTTGATCTGGTTCTACCTCGTCGCGCTGGCGTTGATGGCCGGGGCCGTGATCAACGCCCTCCGCCACGAGCTCCACGACACGGGCACGATCGACGAGCCGTGCTGGGGGGAATAGCTATCCGTACCGGCCGCCCGTCACCTCGCGCAGCTTCGGGCGGTCGTGGCGGGCCTTGACCTCCCGCACCGTGCCCGAGCGAGAGCGCATCACCAACGAGTCGGTGCTCGCGTGCCCGTCGCTGAGGTAGCGGACGCCGTCGAGCAGGTCGCCGTCGGTGACGCCGGTGGCGGCAAAGAAGACGTCGTTGCCGGAGACGAGCCGATCGACGTCCAGGACCTCGTCCAGGTCGTAGCCGGCGTCGATTGCGGCTTCGCGCTCGTCGTCGTCGCGCGGCCAGAGCCGCCCGAGCAGCTGGCCGCCGAGGCATTTGATCGCGGCGGCGGAGAGCACGCCCTCGGGCGTGCCGCCGATCCCCCACAAGAGGTCGATCGCGCTGCTTCTGCTCACGGCCGCCAACGCCGCCGAGACGTCGCCGTCGGTGATGAAGCGGACCCGCGCGCCGACCTCCCGCACCTCCGCCACGGCGTCCTCGTGGCGGGGTCGGTCGAGCATGATCACAGTCACGTCGCCGGCCTCGACCCGTCGGCGTTCGGCGACGCGCCTGATGACCGCGCCCAGCGGCTCCTCCAGCGTCAGGAGATCCGCGACGTCGGACCCGCCGGCCAGCTTCTCCATGTAGACGCAGGGCCCGGGGTCGAACATCGTCCCCCGCTCGGCGAGCGCGATCACCGAGAGCGCCGACGGCATCCCACGAGCCGTGAGGCGCGTGCCCTCAAGGGGGTCGACTGCGATGTCGACCTCAGGCGGGCTGCCGTCCCCGATCTGCTCGCCGTTGTAGAGCATCGGGGCCTCGTCTTTCTCGCCCTCGCCGATCACGACGATGCCGTCCATGGGCACTGTCTCGAGCATCAGCCGCATGGCGTCAACGGCAGCCTGGTCGGCTGACTCCTTATCACCGCGCCCTACCCAGCGGGCCGACGCCAGTGCGGCCGCCTCGGTCACTCGGACGAGCTCGAGGGCGAGGTTGCGATCCGGCTTCTCGCCGGAGCGAACCTCATGCGAGATCACTCCCATCGAACTCAGGCTATAGCCGCTCCCCCGGTCATGCCCACGCGCTCCGGACGGCGTCGCAGGACGTCACGCGCGTGCGCCCCTGAAACGCGCAGTCAGACGGTTCCGGGTGCCTTGCGAGCCTGCGCGCCGCCGCTCTCCATCGAGCGCAGGAACCCCGTCGCCGCGATTGTGATCGCCGCGAGCAATGCGATCCAGTAGCCGTAGTCGAGGCCGAGGCCGATCTCGGCGGTGCCCGAGCCCGGCTTGTCGATGATGCCGTTGTAGATGATCAGAACCGCCGCGGCGAAACCGGCGACCATGGTCATCTCCCCCGGCGCCCACGACAGCTTGTGGCCGCGGATCAGGATCCAGGCGAGAATCGGGGGCGCGAGCGCCGCGAGCAGGAGCAGCCAGCGCAGGATCGGGAACGTCTCGAACCCCGTACAGCTCGTCTCGCCGACGCCGCAGATCCAGTCGTCATCCGTCGCGGCCTTCTCGACGCCCGCGAGGTCGTACGAGTACCAGGGCAAGAACAGGATGCTGACGACCAGCGCGAGCGAGGCGATGCCGCCCAGCAGCACCCGCTCCCGATTCAGGCGCGAGAAGTCCATACCCAAGGGCGAGCCTATCCGACGCGGCCCAGCCGCGGTGGAGGTCGGGCGGTTAGGGTCCGCGTATGCGCTGGGGCCTGACGCTGCCACCTCCGGGGCGCCCCTTGCGCGACGCGGAGGAGCTGGTCCGCCGGGCCGAGGCCGCCGGCTACACGGACGTCTGGAGCGGCGAGACCAACGGCCCCGACGGCTTCACGCCGCTCGCGCTGGCCGCCGCGTGGACTGACACGGTGCGCCTCGGAACCGGCGTCGTCGGCGTCTTCACCCGCGGGCCGGCGCTGCTCGCCATGGAGGCGGCGGCGCTCGCCGACGCGAGCGACGGACGCTTCGTCCTCGGCATCGGGGCTTCGTCGGATCGCATCGTCGAGGGCTGGAACCGGATCCCCTTCGAGCGCCCGCTGAGCAAGGTGTCCGAGACCGTCGACTTCGTGCGCACGGCGCTTGCGGGGCAGCGCACCGAGACGGGCTTCAAGCTCGAGCAGGCACCAGAGCGGCCGCCACCGATCGTGCTCGCGGCGCTGCGGGGCAAGATGCTGCGCCTCGCCGTGGAGAAGGCGGACGGCGCGTTCACGAACTATCTCCCGCTCTCAGACGTGTCCAAGGTGGTCGAGCAGCTCGCGGGAGCACCGAAGGGGTTCGAGCTCCTGTGCCGGTTTTTCTGCATGCCCGGGGAACGGGAGCAGGTCGAGCCCCTGGCCCGCTTCATGTTCGCCTCCTACGCGACCGTCCCGGTGTACGAGGCGTTCTTCCGGTGGCTCGGCCACGGCGAAGCCATCGACCCGATGGTCGGGGCGTGGAAGGCGAAGGACCGCAACCGCGCGGCGGAGCTCGCTCCCTGGGACCTGATCGAAGAGGTCTTCCTGTTCGGCTCGGCCGAGGCGATCCGCGAGCGCCTCGCCGCTTTCGTCGAGGCCGGCGTCACCCTCCCGGTGCTGCTTCCGATCGCCGCGCCCGACAAGCAGGTGGAGCTGATCGAGGCACTCGCGCCCTAGTCGCGCTCTAGTCCCGGCCTGCGCAGCAGCGCGTACAAATCGGCCACTGGCCCGACATGGCGGAGCTTGTCGGGGTTGACGATCGAGCTGACGCTCGAGATCTGCCCCTCGGTGATGCCGAGCGCCACAACGCTGATGACCTGGCCGTCCGCCGTGAAGAAGACCGCCCCAGGCTGGCCGTTTACCTGCGTGCGCCGCAGCCAGACCCCGCGTATTCGCGCCGCGCCCGCGTGCAGCCAAGCCGACAGGGTGCGGGCCACCCGCTCGCGGCCGTAGACGGCCTGAGCGAGCGCGGGCGCCTTGCCACCACCATCGCCGTGCAGCTCGACGTCGGCGGCGAGCAGCGACTCGAGCGCCTCCAGATCGCCTTCCTGCGCGGCGGCGAAGAACCGGTCGGCGAGCTCTTCGCGTTCGGCGCGCGAGGCTTCAAAGCGGGGTCGCCCCTCTTCAACCCGGCGGCGGGCACGCACGGCGAGCTGTCGCGTCGCGTCGGGACTGCGGCCCACGATCTCGGCGATCTCCTCGTAGGGGTAGTCGAACACCTCCCGAAGCAGGAACGTCGCCCGCTGCTCGGGCGACAGGCTCTCCAACAGCACCAGAAACGCGAGAGAGAGTGAGTCGGCGATCTCCGCCTGTTGCGCGGGATCGTCCTCCTCGCCTGTGCTGAGCAGCGGCTCGGGCAGCCACTCCCCGACGTAGCTCTCGCGGCGAGCGCGCGCCGAGCGCAGCTCGTCGATCGCAAGACGACTGACGACGGTCGCCAGATACGCGGCCGGCGAGCTGATCTTCTCGCCCGACTCGACGGCGCGGTGAAGGCGAAGCAGTCCTTCCTGAACCACGTCCTCCGCCTCGCTGACGCTGCCGAGCATCCGGTAGGCGATGGCGAACGCCCTCGGTCGCAGCTCCTCGTAGAGGTCCTTCATTCTCGGGTCAGCCCGGTCGCGAAGCCCTGGCGCCAGCTCGCGTAACGGGGCTGCCAGCCAAGCTCGCGCTTGGCCTTTGAGTTTGAGCCTCCGCGCGCCTCCGTCATCATCGTCGTAAGCGCCTCGCCGGCGAGGATACGTGCAACCCAGCGGGGAAATCGGCGCGGTGGCTTCGCGCCGACAGCCTCCGCCAGTGCAGGCAGCCACTCTCGGGCGGGCGCGGGCTCGTCGTCGACGACGTTGTAGACGCCGGGGCGAGCGGATTCCAGCGCGGCCACAGTGGCCGTCGCCGCGTCTTCGATGTGGATGAACGACAGCACGCCGTCACCGGAGCCGACGATCGGGAACTGACGCTTTCGTACCGCTTCGACCTGCTCGCCGACCGGGTCAAGGCCGAGCGACGTACCAGGTCCGTAGAAGCCGCCGTAACGAAGCGCGATCCCTTCGATCGGCTCGGCGTCGGCGACCGCCGCCTCCAGATAGCGGATGGCGCCGAGGATTTCGCGCATCGCCTGTGGCGGATCCGGGTCGAGCGGATCCTCCTCCGTCTTCACAGGGCCGCCCTCGCGCGCGTAGGGCCAGCCGCCGAAGCTCTCAGCGACGAACCGCCGCGCGCCAACGGCGCGCGCCGCCGACAATAGATGGTCGGTGCCCTCGCGGCGCAACCTGTTGGTCGCCGCAAAGGCGCGATCGATATGGCGCAGGTCGAGATCGCCCGAGAGGGCGGTGAGCTGATGGATGATCGCCTCCGGCTCGGCCTCGCTCACGGCCTGTCCGACCGTGTCTGGATCGAGGGCGTCGGCGACGACGGGGCGCGCGCCGAGTCCGGCGACCAGATCGCGCTTGTCCTCGCTGCGCGTCATGCCCGTCACCTCATGGCCGCGCTCGACGAGCCGAGGAATCAGCTGCCTTCCGAGCGCTCCGGTCGCGCCCGCTACAAAGACCTTCATGGTGAGCCTCCTTCTCTGGCTTCACCAGCTACGACGAGACAGCCCGCCGGCCTGTGACGGCTCATGAGAGCTTGTTGACGCGCCCGGCGAGCGGATCTAGGGTCGTTCTGCGGGCCACTGATTCACCAAGGAGGTGAAACATGGCTGAGGACAACATCGCCACCTCGCGTCGCGTGCTCGACGAGGTCTTTGGCGAGGGCAACGTCGATCTGATCGACGAGCTCTGTACCGAGGATTTCGTCGGCCACGACCCGCTGGCCGGCGATTCGGACCGAGAGGGCGTGAAGCAGACCGTCGCGGGCTACCGCGGGGCCTTCCCAGATCTCGAGTTCGAGATCCTGGACATATGCGCCGCGGGAGACAAGGTCGTCACCCGGTGGCGAGCGAACGGGACCTTCGAAAACGAGTTCATGGGGTTTCAGCCCACTCACGAAAAGGGCGAGCCGGTGGAAGGCATCGGGATCGACCGCTACGAGGGCGGCAGGATCGCCGAGAGCTGGGGTCAGTGGGACACGCTGCGCTTCATGCGCGAGATCGGCGCGATCCCGCGGGAAGCCATCACGGCCGCACAGTAGGAGGCGATCGAACCTCACACGCGGAAGGCGGCGCCTCGAGCGCCGCCTCCGCATGGCCGGCGGGGGCGCGAACGGCCGATTCCGTACGACGTTGACCGTTATCTGCCGCTCGGCGCTGGTCCTGGGTCAGCCTGCGGGACGGGCGAGGGAGAGCGCGAAGAGCTCTTCGGGGTCCGTCCACCACTCGACTAGCTCGAGGCCGGCGTCGGCGTAGCTGCGCTCGAGCCTGGAGCGGGTGAACTTGGTCGAGATCTCGGTGCGCATCTCCTCGTTGCGCGCGAAGTGGACGCGCATGTCGAGCGCTCGGACGTCGATGAACTGCTCGGTGAGGGAGCGCAGGCGGATGTCCATCCAGCGGTTGTCTGAGTCCCAAAAGGCGACATGCTCGAAGGCGTCGGGGTCGAAGTCGGCGTCGAGCTCACGGTTGAGGACGTGCAGCACGTTCTTGTTGAACTCGGCGGTGATGCCGGCGGAGTCGTTGTAGGCGGCCTCCAGTCGGGCTCGGTCCTTGACGAGGTCGGTGCCCAGGAGGAAGCGATCGCCTGGGTACATCAGGGTCGCGATGCGAGCGAGGAACGAGCGGCGGGGCGCCGGGCGGAAGTTTCCGATCGTGCCGCCGAGGAACGCGATCAGCGCCCCCTCTTCGCGTGGCACGCGCTCGAGGTGAGTTTCGTAATCGCAGATGATCCCGTGGACCCGCAGCCCCTCGTATTCCTCGACCAAGGCAGAGGCTGTCTCGCGGGTGATCTCCTCGGAGATGTCGACTGGCACGTACGCGTCGAGCAGGTCCGCGTCGCGCATCGCGTCGAGCAGACAGCGCGTCTTGGCGGCCGAGCCGGAGCCGAGCTCGATCAGAATGCTCGCGTCGGCCGCCGCGACGATCTCGGGCGCCCGCTGCTGGAGGATCGTCCGCTCGGCGCGGGTCGGGTAGTACTCGGGCAGCTCGGTGATCGCCTCGAACAGCTGCGAGCCCCGCTCGTCGTAGAAGTACTTCGGCGGCAGCTCCTTGAACGGGCACGACAGGCCCTCGCGGGCATCCTCAGCGAGGCCGGCGAGGATGCCGCCGCGCGGCAGGTGCACATCGATCGCGATCTGGTCGGCGGTCAGCGGCGATTCCACTACTTCCCCCTTAGAGACCCGCGCGGGTCGTTCGTTTCATCGCTCTTCGATTACGCAACGCAGTCCGGAGAAGATCTGTGAGCGCTGCGGGAGGTCCCAGTTGCGGAAGGTCTTCCGGATCACGTCCCTGCGCGTCGCCCAGGCGCCGCCCCGCAGCACTTTGTGCTCGGGACCGAAGAACACCTCCGAGTACTCGGCGTAGGGGAAGGCCTTGAAGCCCGGATAGCCCTCGAAGTCGCTCGCCGTCCACTCCCAGACGTCGCCCAGCATCTGCACGGAGCCGCAGTGGCTCGCGGCGTCGCCGTAGGCGCCCGCGGGAGCGCAGCCGAACGCCAGCTGGTCCAGGTTGGCGCGCTTCCGATCGGCGCCGAGCGCCGCGGCCTCCCACTCCTGCTCGGTCGGCAGCCGCTTGCCGGCCCAGCGCGCGAACGCCTCGGCCTGATGCCAGTCGACGTGGATCACTGGCAGCGCGGGATCGACGGGCTCGGTCCTCCCCATCGTCGTTCGCGTCCAACCGCCCTCGCCGTCGGGCTCCCAGTACTTGGGCGGCTCGGCGCCTGTGTCGGCCACGAACTCGGCGAACGCAGCGTTGGTCACGGGCGTGCGATCGATCCGGAACGGCGCCAGCTCGACCTCGTGGCGCGGCCGCTCGTTGTCGTAGGCGAACCCATCGGGCCCGGCGCCGATCTCGACCGTGCCGGCCTCGACGAGCACCATCTCCGGGCCGTCGGCAACCGGCTCCGCGGCCGGCTCCGGGTCGCGCCGCGCGGGCTCGTAACTCTCGACCATCTGCAGCAGCTGGAGCATGGTCTCGTTGTGCTGGTGCTCGTGGGCGAGGATCAGCTCGTAGGCGAAGCCGTCGCGAACTAGCGGATCGTCGGTGTCATCGAGCTCCATCCCGTCGAGCACGTCGAGCGTTCGCTCGCGGACCTCGGCCATGTAGGAGCGCAGCTCGGCGCCCCTCAGGATCGGCAGCTCGTTGCGGATCTTGCGCGGGTTCTCGATCGCGTCGTACAGGCGGCCGAGCTCGCCTCGCATCGGATCCCGATCGCCGATCGTCTGCACGAGCCACTGCTCCTCGAAGTTGGCGACGTGGCCGAGGTCCCACGCCAGCGGGCTGAGGATCGGAGAGTAGACGCGGTTGAGCTGCTCCTCCGACAGCGGCTCCACCAGCTCGAGTGTGCGCTCGCGCGCCTCCGCGAGGCGGTCGGCGATCCGGTCCTTCAGTGGCGACTCGGCGGCGAGCGCGATGCAAACAAGGTAGCCGACTAGAGTGCCGCGCCGATGGAGATCGCCGGCAAGAGCGCGCTGGTCGTCGGTGGGGCGTCAGGCCTCGGAGCCGCCACGGCCCGCCGACTCCACGCGGAGGGTGCCTCCGTCGTGATCGCCGATCTCAACGCGGAGAAGGGTGAGGCGCTCGCCGGCGCGCTCGGCGAGCGGGCCAGCTTCGCCGAGGCCAACGTCACTGACTCCGAGCAGGTCCAAGCCGCCGTCGACGCCGCCGCGGGCGCCGCCGGTGGCCTGCGCATCTCCGTCTGCTGTGCCGGCATCGGCTGGGCCCAGCGCACGGTCTCAAAGCGGGGCCCACACGACCTCGAGGTCTTCTCCAACGTCGTGCAGGTGAACCTGATCGGCACCTTCAACGCACTTCGGCTCGCCGCGACGGCGATGACCAACAACGAGCCCGACGACGGGGGCGAGCGGGGAGTGTGCTTGAACACCGCCTCGATCGCCGCCTTCGACGGCCAGATCGGCCAGGTCGCCTATTCGGCGTCCAAGGGCGGGATCGTCGGCCTGACCCTGCCGGCCGCCCGGGACCTCGCGGGCCGCGGCGTGCGAGTGGTGACCATCGCGCCCGGGCTCTTCGACACACCCCTGCTGGCCGCGCTGCCGCAGGAGCAGCGCGAGGCCCTTGGCCAGGGCATCCCCTTCCCGTCGCGGCTCGGCCGGCCGGAGGAGTACGCGAGCCTGGTCGCCGAGATCGTCGCGAACCCGATGCTCAACGGAGAGACGATCCGCCTTGACGGCGCGCTTCGCATGCCGCCGAGGTAGCGCCGTCGCCCCTCGGTTTCACCGAACCGTGGCTCGCGGGACTATGTGTCCCGTTATTCGGGATTCGGCGAATGTCAGTCCGTGCCCTCGTACTCCGGGTCGCGCCACACCTTCTTCAGCCATGGCGCGGTGATCGCGAAGCGGGCGCGGGGGCGGCCGGCCGCGATCGGCTCCAGCGGAATCAGGCGCAGACGGTCGCCGGGGGTATAGCGGTTGAAGGCGCGCGGCTGCATGTCGCCGGCATGGCTGCCGCCGGCGACGCGGAAGCCGCCGTACGCCCGCACCCAGCCTTCGCCGTAACCGTGGTGAGCGCTCGCGCGAGCGAAGCGTCCGTCGGGCCCGACGCGCAGCTGGTAGCTCTCCCAGTCATCGGGGTGGTACGACGGTTTGCCGACGGCGGACGAGGCAGCGCGCACCACGCCGGGAGCGATCGTGCCCTCACCCGTCGCGCTGCCGGGGTAATACAGCCAGTACTGGAGATACAGGTTGCCCGCCCGGGCGCCCGCACAGGTAGCGCCGCCGGCCTCCGAGCCGGAACGGCAATCGACCACGCGGACGAACGCGACCGTTGGCTCCCCGGCTTGCGACCGCCACACCTGCCCCGCTTCCTGACCCTCTGCACAGGCGTCCTCCCGGCAGCGCCGGTAGTCCACCGGCAGCGCGCGCATCCCGGGCTCGTACAGGATCGTTGGGGCCCCGTCGGCGACCAACTGCGCCATCTCAGCGCCGTAGGCGCGGGCGAGCCGGCCGTCCTGCGAGTCGCACGATCCGCTCAGTCCTGCGGCGCAAACAAGCCGCGACGCCACCGCCCGAGCAAGGTCTGCTCCCGGGAGGCCGATCCCGACCGCGGCGGCAAGCGCGAGCACCAGCAGCGCGACCGCGAAGATCAGGGCGATCCACTCCACAGCGCCCTGGCCGCTCGCGCCGCGCAGGTCCCTCGGACTCACGCGCCGAAGCTAGGAGCCGAGCTCGCGAGAATGGGACGGCCAAAGCGCCCTCATCGGCGCGGCTTCGAGCCGATACAGTCGCCGGCATGACGGATCCGCCGGGAATCGAAGGCCGCCCGCGCAAGGAGGGCCGCGGCTGGAGGTTCTGGCTGCTGGTGGCCGCCGGTGTGCTGCTCGCGATCTTCGTGATCCAGAACTCACAGGACGTCGAGGTCGAGTTCCTGTTCACGACCACGGACACGCCCCTGTTCCTCGCCCTGCTGCTCGCCGGCGGCCTGGGAGCGGTGATCGGCTGGGCGGCTCCGCGCATCCGCCGCGGGGGCTCGCACAAGGACTAGCGGGCCCTAGAGCTCCTGGACCTCGCCGGCGATGTCCGATGCCGCCTGCTTGGCGTCGGCGAACAGCATCGAGGTGTTGGGCTCGTAGAAGAGGTCGTTGTCGATGCCGGCGAAGCCGGGGCTTAGCGAGCGCTTGATGACGATGACCTGTTGGGCCTCGTTGACCTCGATGATCGGCATCCCCGCGATAGGCGAGTTGGGGTCGTTCTTGGCCGCGGGGTTGGTGACGTCGTTGGCGCCGATCACCACCGCGACGTCGGTGCGCGGCAGCTCGGGGTTGATCTCGTCCATCTCACGCAGCTTCTCGTAGGGCACGTCGGCCTCGGCCAGCAGCACGTTCATGTGGCCGGGCATGCGTCCGGCCACCGGGTGGATGGCGTAGTTGACCTGCACGCCGCGCTTCTCGAGCTCGTCGGCCATCTCCTTGACCGCGTGCTGTGCCTGCGCCACCGCCAGCCCGTATCCGGGCACGATCACGACCGAGTCGGCGTAGGCCAGCTTGATCGCCGCGTCCTGCGCGCCGATCGAGACGTGCGGGCGCTCCTCGCCGGAGGCGGCGCCGGCGGCCGGCGCACCCCCGAATCCCGCGAACAGGATGTTGGGCACGGAGCGATTCATCGCCGTCGCCATCTCGAGCGTCAGGATCGTTCCCGAAGAGCCGACGAGGGTGCCGGCGACGATCAGCGCGACGTTGTCCAGTGCGAAGCCGGCAGCGGCGGCGGCGAGGCCGGTGAACGCGTTCAGCAGGGAGATCACCACCGGCATGTCGGCGCCGCCGATCGGCAGCACCACCAGGTTGCCGAGCGCGGCCGCCGCCACCAGCACCAGGATGAAGAGGCCCTCCGAAGGCGAGGCGTTGTCGGATGCGATCAGCACGCAGGCGACGACGATCGCGATCAAGAGCAGCGCGTTGATCACCTGCTGCCCCGGGACGGCGAGCGGGCGGGTCGGGATCAGGCCCTGGAGCTTCCCGAAGGCGATGTTCGAGCCCCAGAATGAGACCGAGCCGACGACGGCCGAGAACAAGATTGGGATGAGCTCGTCAAGCGGGATCTCCTCGCCAAGGGAGATGCCGTGGCGAATCTCCGACCAGGCGATGAGCGCGACGGCGCCGCCGCCGACGCCGTTGTAGAGCGCCACCATCTGCGGCATCGCAGTCATCTGCACGCGGACCGAGGCGACCAGCCCGACGGCCGTTCCGATCAGGATTCCGCCGATGATCAGGCCCCAGTTGCCGATGCCGTCGAGCAGCAGGGTCGTGGTGACGGCGATGGCCATCCCCGTTGCCGCGATCAGGTTGCCCTGCTTGGCGGTGGTGGGGTGCGTGCCCCGGCGCACACCGAAGATGAACAGCGAGAAGGAGACGATGTACAAAATCGTCGCCAGGTCGCCGCCGGGCTCGAGTACGGCTAGCGGGAACATCAGCCTGCCTCGGACCCGGCCGAACCGGACGCGTCAGTGGAGGATTCGGCCGGCTTTGGTTTCCGGGCGAACATCCCGAGCATCCGGTCGGTGACCATGAAGCCGCCGACGATGTTGATCGTGCCGAAGGTGATCGCGATCAGCCCGATCGCCTTCTCGAGGCCGTCGTCGGCGAAACCGACCACGATCAGCCCGCCGAGCATGACGATGCCGTGAATTGCGTTCGTCTGCGACATGAGCGGCGTGTGCAAGGTCGTCGGCACCTTCGAGATCACCTCAAAGCCGACGAAGGCGGCGAGCACGAAGATCGTGATCTCGACGATCAGGTCCACTAGTTGGCCGCTCCTACCCCGGCGGCCTCACGCGCGCGCTCGTTGCGGATCTCGCCCTCGTGGGTGATGCAGGCCCCGGCGACGATCTCGTCATCGAAGTCGAGCTTCAGGTTGCCCTCCTCGTCGACCAGCAGGCCGAGCAGGTTCTCGACGTTCTTGGCGTAGAGCTGGGACGCGTGGGCGGCCATATCCGACGGAAGGTTGGCCGGGGCGATGACCTTCACGCCGTTGTCGGAGACGACGGTCTGCCCAGCCTCGGTGAGCTCGCAGTTGCCGCCCGACTCTCCCGCGAGGTCGACGATCACCGAGCCCGGCTGCATGTTCGCCACCCCCTGCTCGGTGATCAGAATCGGCGCCGGGCGGCCTGGGATCTGTGCCGTGGTGATGATCACGTCGTGCTTGGCCGCGGCATCGGCGAGCGCCTCGCGCACCTGCGCGTTCTCCTCCTCGGTGAGCGGGCGCGCGTAGCCTCCCTCGGCCTCGGCGTCGGGGATGAAGTCGAGCTCGAGCGGGCGTCCGCCAAGGCTCGCGATCTGCTCCCACGCGGCCCGGCGAATGTCGAAGCCGGTGACGACAGCGCCCAGGCGCTTGGCCGTAGCGATCGCCTGCAGGCCCGCCACACCCGCCCCGAGCACCATCACGCGCGCCGGAGCCACCGTGCCGGCGGCGGTGGTCATCATCGGAAAGAAGCGGCCCGCCTCGCGCGCCGCGAGCAGCGTGGCGGCGTAGCCGGACACGTTCGCCTGCGAGGAAAGGGCATCCATCGCCTGGGCGCGAGTGATCCGTGGAATCGCCTCCATCGCGAAGCTGGTCACGCGGGCGTCGGCGAGTGCCTTGTTCGTCTCGCCGGACGTGAGCGGCGCGAGATGGCCGATCAACACCTGCCCGGAACGCAGGCGCCCGATCTCGTCGCGCGTCGGCACGGCCACCCTCACCACCACGTCGGCGCTCCACGCGTCGCCGTCCACGGTTGCGCCGGCTTCCGAGTACTCGGAATCGGGATGCCCGGCGTCCTCCCCCGCGGCCGACTCCACGACGACCTCCAGGCCCTTGTCCGTCAGGCTGCGGACCACGTCGGGGATGAGCGCCACGCGGCGCTCGCCGTCGGCGGTTTCCTTCGGCACCCCGACCCTCATGGTCGCGAAGTGGGTTCGCCCTCCGTCAAGGCGGGCGGGAGCCTATCCGAGCCGGACGGAAGCCTGTTAGAACCGCAGGCGAAGGCTCACTTCTTGACCGTCACCTTCTCGCAGCCCGAGACATCGTCCTTCTTGTTCACGGGCGTCACGCGCCCCTACTCGCAGTTCTTGACCTAGGCCGGTGAGCCGGCGCCGACGAGCGCCGCGAGCCGCTCGACAGTGTGCAGGCGCTGCGCCGGGTCCATGTGAACCGGAGAACAGATCAGCCGGTCGACCCCTGCAGCGGCGAGCTTGTCGATTCGCGCCGACACGTCCTCCTCGGTTCCGACCAGGGACGTGGTGTCTACGAGCTCGTCGGGGATCGCCTGGTAGGCCTCGTCGCGCTTGCCGTCGAGGTAGAGCGACTGCACCTCGTCGGCGACCTCGCCGAAGCCGAACCGGTGCGTCAGGTCGACGTAGAAGTTGGTCTTCCGGCTGCCCATGCCACCGAGGTAGAGCAACAGACCGGCGCGCACGACGTTGCGCGCTGCCTCGATGTCGCCGTCGATCGCCACCTGCATCGACGGCGAGACCTCGAGCTCTGAGCGCGAGCGCCCGCCCTTGGCGAAGCCGGCCTCCAGATGCTCGCCCCAGGTCTCCTCGAAGGCGTCGGCGCTGAAGAAGATCGGGATCCAGCCGTCGCAGGTCTCCGCCGCCATCTCAACCGACTTGCGTCCGATCGCGCCGACGAAGACGGGGATCTCGTTGCGCACGGGGTGGAAATTGAGCTTCAACGGTTTGCCCTGCCCCGTGCCGCCCTCGATCGGCAGCTGGTAGTGCTCGCCGCGGTAGGTGAGCTTGCCCTCGCGCGCGACGATCTCGCGCACGATCTCGATGTACTCGCGCGTGCGGCCCCAGGGCTTGTCATAGGGAATGCCGTACCAACCCTCCGACACCTGCGGGCCGGATGGGCCGAAGCCGAAGATGAAGCGCCCGCCCGAGAGGGCGTCGATCGTCGCCCCGGCCATCGCTGCGGCAGCCGGCGGGCGCGCGGGCACCTGCATGATCGCCGCGCCCAGCTTGATCGTCTCGGTCTGCGGGGCCAGCCAGGCGAGCACGCTGACCACGTCGGAGCCGTAGGACTCGGCCGCCCAGACCGAATCGAAACCCGCCGACTCGGCGGCGCGCACGATCTCCACGGCCTCCTCGCCCTTGGGGCCGATGCCCCAGTAGCCGAGATTGAGGCCCAGCTTCAGCGCCATCGGCGGCGCAACCTAGCCGATCGTGGCAGTGCGAAGTTCCGCCAGCGCTTCTTCGAGACGGTCGGCGAGGCTCCCGATGCCCGGTAGCGCGTCGGGGTCGGTGCACAGCCCGACATTGATCGATCCGGCGCAGGAGAGCGCGGAGATCCGAAGCGCGTGACGCTGCGCGGGCTCGGCGACCGAGCCCAGCGACTCGACCCGCCGGTCGGCAACGCTGATCGGCGTTCGGGGGCCGGGGACATTTGACACCGAGAGGCTGAACTCTCCCGGTCCTGAGGTCATGCGCTGGGCGAGCCTCCCCACCGGTCCAAGGCGCCCGAGGGCGTGAAAGAAGTCGTAGAGCTCGGTGGCATCGCCCAGACGCTTGCGCTTCGCAGTTTCAGCGTTGATTAGCTTGAGGCGGCGGATCGGGTCCGCCTCATCGATCGGGAGGTCCACGTTGAGGAACGAGTCGCGGTTGCCGATCTCCTTGTCGCTGCGGTCCCGACTGTGGAGGCTGACAGGCACCTGCGCCCGGAGGCTGGGCAGCCGGGCGCGGCTTTCGCGCCACCAGGCACCCAGGCCGCCGGCGACGATGGCGAGCAGGACGTCGTTGAGGGTGACGTGACCCGGCAGCGAGCCGCCGATCCGCTTCAGGTCCTCGAGCGGCGCGGCGACGAAGGCGAGGCTGCGCTCAGCGCCGATACGCCGATCGAGGGGTGAGGTCCTGGCGAGGCCGATCAGCTCGCGCCGGATCGCCCCCGGCATGTCGACGAGCTCGCGGATCCGGCCCTTCGAGGCCGGCCCGCCGGATGCGGCAGCTCTCGGTCGCTGCCGCGGAGCCTCGCGGGCCGGTCCTGCCTCCGGATCCCAAAGCACTGCGTCGAGTAACCGCATGCAGCTGATGCCGTCGGCCATGGCGTGGTGGATCCGGGCGACGATCGCCTGACGACCCTCGTCGAGAGGTCCAACCAGGTCGAGCGCCCAGAGCGGCCGCGCGTGATCGAGCCGCTCGGACATAATCCGACCGGTCAGCTTCCATAGCTCGTCCAGGCCGTGGGTCTCGATGTCCTGCTCCCGGACGTGCGCGGCAATGTCGAAATCGGCGTCTTCGACCCATTGCGGCGCGTCGCCTTCTGAGAGCTCGACTCGTTGGGTGGCGCGCGGCGCGCGCGGGACGCGCGTGGCTACCAGCTCCCGAAGCTCAGAGATTTCCAGCTGCTGCTCGCTCGGCTCGAGCACGAGCAGCTTCAGAGTGTGCCCGGCGATGGCTTCGGACTCCAGTCCGAGGATCCGCGCGTCGTCTGCCGATAGCTCGTCCGGTGACCTTCCCATCACGGGGACCAGTATCGCCCGTCAGCGAAGCGGCGTCGAATCCAGGTTCTCGCGCAGGGCGACGAGTGAGTCGAAGACGACGGCCGCGCCGGCCTCGCGCAGCTCCGCCTCGGAGAAGCCGCCGGTGAGCACCGCGATCGTCTTCACCTCGGCGCGGGCCGCCGCTTCGACATCCCACGTCGTGTCGCCGACCATGACCGCGGTCAGGTCCCTCGCCTTCTCCATCGCCGCGATCACGAGGTCGGGCTGCGGCTTGGTGGCCTCGACGTCGGCGGATGTGGTCCAGGCGTCGGCGAGCTCGCGGGCGTCGAGCAGGTCGAGATAGTGGTCGACCTCGTCCTGCTTGGCCGAGCTCGCCAAGACGACGTCGTGGCCGCGCTCCTTGAGGTCTGAGATCAGCACGCGCGCGCCCTCGAACGGCTCGACCTCCGCGATCAGCTGGCCGTAGAGCCGCGTCTCGGACTCGCGGATCGCGTCGCCCTTGGAGGCTTCGACGTCCTGGCCGGCCAGCGCGCCGACCAGCTGGTCGCCGCCCATGCCGATGTGGCGGTGGATGCGCCATGCGGGCAGCGAGACGTCGTGCTCCCGAAAGGCCCGCAGCCACGCGAGCGTGTGGTGGTAGTTCGTGTCGACGAGTGTGCCGTCGACATCGAGGATCGCCGCCGTGCCCACGAGGCCCAGCTACCCCGCGGGCACGGCGGTCAAGCGCGGCCGGCGCCGACCGCTACTCGACGTACCCGAACTCCTCCAGGTAGTCGCGCGCGACGTCCTCCTCCTTCTCGCGATCCACGTCGACGCGAGCGTTCAGCTCCTGCATCACCTCCAGCGACAGGTTCTCCTGCACGCTCTCGATGGTCGCGCCGAAGTCCTCGCCCGCTTCGTCGGCGGTCTCCTGACGCGCGACGAACAGCACGTTCCCCGCGGGGAGCACGCCCTGGTCGTCCTCGAGGATCGTGTAGGTGTCGGGGTCGGTGAACAGCATCGCGTCGGTCGTAAAGAGGATCGACAGGTCCGCGTCGCCCTTGTCGAGCACCTCGTAACGCAGGCCGATGTCCACGGGCACGAAGTCCTTGAACCTCAGCCCGTAGTTCTCCTCCAGGCCGACCAGGCAGTCGATGCGCTGACGACACTCGGGCGAGCCGTACAGCGTCAGGTCCTCCGACTGGCCCTCCAGATCCGAGATCGTGGTCGCGCCGAGCTCCTCGGCGGTCTCGGTCAGCAACCCGACCGCGTTCGCGCTCGAGAACGGGGTCGGCGGATAGGCCACCAGGCCCAGCTGCTCGAAGTCGTCCTGGCTCTCCTCGAACGCCTGCTGTGGGTCGGAGGGCACGTCCTCTGGCGCGAACTCGAAAAACGACGTCAGCGCCGTCGACGTGTACTCCGGATAGGCGTCGACCTCCCCGGACTCGAGCGCCTCGAGGGCAACGGTCTCGTCGCCGAGGTTGAGGTCCTTGCTGACGTCGTAACCGGCCGCCTCGAGGGCCTGGGCGTAGATCTCGCCGAGCACGATCTGCTCGGTGAAGTTCTTCGACCCGACGGTGATCTGGATGCCGTTGTTGTCTGGGTTCTCCTCGATCAGGCCGGCGGTCGCTTCGCCGCCGTCGTCATCGTCGTCGTCATCGCCGCACGCGGCGACGGTGAATGCGAGCGCGAGCGCGGCGATCAGCGCCAGCAGCGCCCGCATCCGGGGAGTGATGCTCATCGGACTAGGTCCTCTCTGGTTCGACGGATGCGCCCCATTGGGGCACAGGTACAGATCGATCCTATTCGGGCGGCAGGTCGGGCTGCGCAAAATCCGCGTCAGGCGCCCGCACGCTGCACCTTCAGACCCCTTGGAGTCACGAGTCGCTGGACGCCGGCCAGAGCGAGCTCGACCGCCAGCGCCAGCAGCGCGACCACGATCGCTCCGGCGATCACGCCGTCGTCGCCGACGACGTTGCGCGACAGGATCAGATCACCCAGGGTCAGCACGCCGGCGAGTGGCGCGATCGCCGCCGTGGCGACGATGTTGATCGCCCCGGTTCGAACGCCGGTCATGATGGTCGGTGCCGCCAGCGGCAACTCGACCTTGCGGATCACCTCCGCCTCACTCATGCCCATGCCGCGCGCCGCCTCGACCGCGCCCCTGTCGACCTGGCGAACGCCGACGAACGTGTTTGTGAGGATCGGCGGGATCCCGAGCACGGCGAGCGCGATCGTCACGTTCAGCAACCCGACGCCGATGAACGCCGCCATGAACGCAATCAGCGCCAGCTCGGGGATCGCCCGGCCCGCGTTGCCGATCGCGACGGCGAGCAGCTCGCCCGTGCCTCGGTGACCGAAGTAAAGGCCGACGGGCAGCGCGATCACGAGCGCCAGCCCGAGCGCGAGCGCGCTGACCTCGACGTGGGTCCAGAGCAGGTCGCCGATCTGCTCCAGCCCGCCCACCGGCTCGCCGCCGACTCCGCCAGCCGTCTCGCGCTCGTTGAAGATGAACTCGATCGCGCCCGAGAACGAGTCGAACACGTCCGCGAGTGGCACGACGGTCGGCGCGGCGACGCTCATACCGGGCGCACCTTCCGCCACGGCGAGATCCAGCGCTGCGCGAGGACGTAGAGCGCGTCGAACGCGATCGCCATCGCGATCGCGATCGTGCCCGAGACGACGATGCCGGTCTTGAAGTCGATGTCGTTGTAGATCTCCGCGCCGAGGCCGCCCGCGCCGGCGAACACGGCGAGCGTGGCGATCGCGACCGTCGAGACGGTGGCGATGCGGAGCCCGGCGATGATCTCGGGGACCGCGAGCGGCAGCTCTACCTTCCACAGCAGCTGCCGATCGGTCATCCCCATCCCCCGCCCCGTGTCCTTCGACGCCTCCGGCACGTTGGCCAGACCGGTGACGATGTTGCGGTAGATGATCTGAAGGGTGTAGAGGGTCAGTGCGATCACTGCCGTCGTCGTCCCGCGGCCCGTGATCGGCAGCAGCAGCGCGAACAGGGCGATGCTGGGCAACGTGTAGATGACCCCGGTGACGCCCGTGAAGGTGGGCACGAGCCAGCGTCGTCGGTGCGAGATCAGCGCCATCGCGAAGGCGAGGGCGAAGCCGAAGCCGACGGAGAGCACGACCAGCTCGAGGTGCTCGAGCGTGGGTGTCACGTAGCGGTCGATGTTGTCGACCGCCCACCCGACGCAGACGGTGTCGTTTTCGGCCACGCAGCTGGTGCCGCTCTCGGCCGGGTCGCGGACGAAGCCGTCGCCGTTCTGGGCGATCGGAAGCAGCGCCGCCAGGTCGAGCATTGCCGGCCTCAGGTGAGCGGACGCTCGGCGGCCGCGTGCTCGTCCGTCAGCGCGTCGGGTGAGTTGAGGAACTCCGAGACGATCTCGATCGAAAGCACGCCGGCGATCCTGCCTCGGCCGTCCACGACCGGCGCGTACTGGGTCTCGGCCTGGAGGAGGTCTGAGAGCGCGTCGCGCATCACGTCGTCGAGCTCGAGCAGAGGGTGGGCCGCCGAGTCGGGCTTCGACGGGACGGTGTCGCGGCCCAGGTCGGCCTCCGACAGCCAGCCGACCGGCCGCCGCTCGGAGTCGACCAGCAGCGGGTGCGGGACCTCGGCTCCGTTCAGCTTCGCCCGCACCTCAGTCGTCGCCTGCCCGACGTACGCCAGCGGCGCCTGCCAGAGGTCGATGTCGGCGACCCGCAACAGCGCCAGCCGCTTCAGCGCGCGATCTGCGCCCACGAAGTCCTCGACGAAGCTGTTCGCCGGCGCCATCAGCAGCTCCGCGGGGGTCGCGTACTGCGCCAGGTGCCCGCCCTCCTGGAGCACCGCGATCCGATCGCCCATCTTCAGCGCCTCGTCGATGTCGTGCGTCACGAACAGGATCGTCTTGCGCAGCTCGGCCTGAAGGCGAAGGAACTCGTTCTGCAGCCGCTCGCGGTTGATCGGATCGACCGCGCCGAAGGGCTCGTCCATCAGCATCACGCCCGGGTTCGCCGCCAGCGCCCTCGCGACACCCACCCGCTGCTGCTGGCCGCCGGAGAGCTGCGCCGGGAAGCGATCGGCCAACGCGGGGTCGAGCCCGATCAGCTCGATCAGCTCGCCCACGCGGGCGCGCGTTCGCTCCTTGTCCCAGCCGAGCAGTTGCGGGACCGTGGCGATGTTGTCGGCGATCGTGCGGTGCGGAAACAGTCCGATCTCCTGGATCACGTAGCCGATCTCGCGCCGCAGCTCCGACGCCGAGCGCTCGCGAACCGACCGCTCGCCGACGACGATGTCGCCCGCGGTGATCTCGACCATCCGGTTGACCATCCGCATCGCAGTGGTCTTCCCGCATCCCGAGGGTCCAACCAGGACGCAGATGTCGCCGGCCGGAACGTCGAGGTTCAGCGCGTGGACCGCGTCGGTCTCGGCGCCGGGGTAGCGCTTCGTAGCCTCACGGAACTCGACGGCTAGCGCCTCGGCCCGGGTCTCCGTGCTGTTGGCAGCCGCGGCGGCCTCCAAGTCGAACCGATCGTACCTCCGCGGTCACAGCGGCGGCGGGAGCTTTCTGTATAGATGGGTGCGTGAACGCCGAACGCCAGCCGCAAGGCCTGTCCAGCGCCGAGGCGGCGCGCCGGCTGGCGAAGCTGGGGCCGCTGGAGTCGCCGACGAGCCGGTCCACCGCGTCGATCGTCGTCGCGAACGTCGTGACGCTGTTCAACGCGATCATCGGCGTCTTCTTCATCCTCATCCTCTCGCTCGGACTGTTCGCCGACGCGATCTTCGGCCTGATCGCGATCATCAACTCGGCCATCGGCATCCGGCAGGAGCTGAAGGCCAAGGAGACGCTCGATCAGCTCGCGCTGCTGGTGGCGCCGCGGGGCAAGGCGGTGCGCGACGGCCGCGTGGTCGAGCTGCGGGCTGACGAGGTCGTCCCTGGCGACCTCGTCCGCGTGGAGCCCGGCGACCAGCTGGTCGCCGACGGCGAGGTGGTCTCGTCGCGGGGCCTCACCGTCGACGAGTCGCTGCTGACCGGCGAGTCGGACGGGATTCGCAAGCGGACGGGCGATCGTCTGCTCTCGGGCTCCTTCTGCATCTCGGGCTCCGGGTACTACGAGCTCGACGCGGTGCGCGAGGACAGCTACGCCGAGAAGCTCGCCGGAGAGGCCCGCCAGTTTCGCCATCCCCCGTCGCCCCTTCAGCTCGAGGTCAACCGGGTGCTCGGCGCAACCTCCGTGGCGCTGGTGCCGATCGGTCTGGTCGTGGTGCTGGGACTCAGCGTGCACAACACCGAGTTCCGCGAGGCAGCCCAGACCGCCACCGCCGGCCTGGTGACGCTGATCCCGGAGGGGCTCGTGCTGCTGATGAGCGTCACTCTGGCCGTCGCGGCGGTGCGGCTGGCGCGGCAGAACACGCTCGTGCAGCAGATCGCCGCCACCGAGGCCCTGGCGGCTGTGGACACGATCTGCGTCGACAAGACCGGAACGCTCACCGACGGGACGCTGAAGCTGGTGACGGTCGAGACCGCCGATCCCAACGATCCCGGATCCGCCGAGCGGGCGCTGGCGCGCTTTGCCGCCTCGGCGGGAGAGCGCAACCGCACCCTGGAGACGATCGCCGAGCGCTACCCGGCCTCGCCCGAGCATGTGTCGGCTGAGGTTCCGTTCTCGTCGCAGTGGAAGTGGAGCGGTCTGGCGCTCAACGGCACCTCCTACGCCCTCGGCGCTCCGGACGTGCTGGCCCAGGCCGGCGCGCTGGCGCTGCCACCGGGGCTCGAGCGAGCGCTGGCCGAGCACACCGCGGCCGGGCGGCGCGTGGTGGCGTTCGGCCAGGCCAGCGGCTCGCTCCCCTCCGATCCCGCCTCGCAGCCGCCGCCCCAGCTTCGGCCCCTCGCGCTGGTGGTGCTCGAGGAGACGCTGCGGTCAGACGCGGCCGAGACGATCGAGTTCATGCGCTCGCAGCAGGTCGACCTGAAGCTGATCTCCGGCGACGCGCGCGAGACCGTGACCGCTGTTGCCCATGCGGTCGGCGTCCCCGGCGAGGCGCCGGTGATCGAGGGGCCGCAGCTGCCGCAGGAGCGCGCGGATCTGGTGCAGGCCGCCGAGCGGAACACGATCTTCTGCCGCATCACACCGGAGCAGAAGAAGGCCCTCGTCGGCGCGCTGGCCGAGCGGGGACGGTTCACGGCGATGATCGGCGACGGGGTCAACGACGTTCCCGCGCTCAAGCAGGCGCGACTGGCCGTGGCGATGGGCTCCGGCAGCCAGATCACGAAAGGCATCGCCGACATCGTGTTGCTGCGGGACCAGTTCTCGATGCTGCCGCGCGCCGTCGCCGAGGGGCGACGGATCGCTCGCAACATCCACCGCCTCGGCCGCCTGTACCTGACCAAGTCTGTCTACGCGGGCTTCCTGATCACGCTGACGGCGATCTTCGGGCTGACGTTCCCCTTCCTGCCGCGCCACCTGACCGTGGCGGCGTTCCTGACCATCGGCGTGCCGTCGTTCGTCCTGGCGCTCGCGCCAAGCGAGGGCCCGCTCTACCGCGGCAGGCTGCTGCGAGCGCTGGCGGCATTCGCGTTCCCCGCCGGAATCGCGATGGGTGTCGCCTCGCTGCTGTCGTTCTACCTGGTGGACATCGGCGGCTCGCTGGAGGAAGCGCGAACGGCGGCCACGACGACGCTGATCGTGCTCGGGCTCTGCTTCATCCTCCTGCTCGAGCGGGGGCCCGGCCGCGAGCACATCACGATCCAGAGCTACATGCTCGCGATGATCGCCGGGCTCGGCGCGATCTTCGCGCTGATCCTCGCCGCGGAGCCGGTGCGGACCTTCTTCGAGCTCGAGCTGCTCACGGGCGGGCAGTGGTTCCTCGCGCTGGCCTGTGTCGCCGGCGGGCTCGGGATGGCAGGTGCCGCCTGGCGGCTGCCGCAGATCCAGCGACTCGAGATGCCCGACGAGCAGCCTCCAGACACCGAGGGCGTACCCGAGGCGACGCATTCCCCACGCACCACTGAGATCCCGTCCGTGGCACCGGATCAGCGGGCCCGGCCAGCGGAGCCGACCGAGGCACCGACTCGACGGGTGACGCCGTCCGAGGAGCCGACGCGGCGGATCGAGCCGACGTGAGCCACGGCACCGAGAGCGGGGGCGAGCGGCGGCGCACGAAGATCGTCGCCACGATCGGGCCTGCGACCACCGACCAGGAGACGATGGCCGAGCTCATCCGCGCGGGCGCCGACGTCTTCCGGCTCAACTTCTCCCACGGCAACCGTTCAGAGCACGCCGCGCGGATCGCCATCGCTCGCGACGCCGCACAGGAGACCGGCAAGGAGATCGGGCTGCTCGGAGACCTTCCCGGGCCCAAGCTGCGCCTCGGCGAGATGGGCCCCGGGGTCGTGGACGTGGAGACGGGCGCCGAGGTCGTGCTGACGACCGCGGAAACGACGGGCAGCCCGGGACGCCTGCCCGTCAGCTGGAAGGGGCTGCCGGCCGCCGTGGACAACGGCGATGAGATCTATCTCGCCGACGGGCGCATTCGCCTGCGCTGCCGCGAGGCCGAGGGAACCGAGGTGAGGTGCGTGGTCGAGGCGGGAGGACCGGTGTCGTCACACCAGGGGCTCAACCTGCCGGGGGTGGAGCTGCCGCTGCCGGCGGCCGGGCGCGAGGACCTGGAGTGGATCGACTTCGCCGTTGAGCACGGGATCGACCTCCTCGCGGTGTCCTTCGTTCGCCGCGCGGAGGATCTGGAGCCGGTCGAGAGGCGCCTGCGGACCGCCGGAGCCGACATCCCGCTGATCGCCAAGATCGAAAAGCCCCAGGCCGCGCAGAACGCCGAGTCGATCGTCAAGGCCGCCCTCAGCGGGATCATGGTCGCGCGTGGCGACCTCGGGATCGAGCTCCCGATCGCCTCGCTCCCCGTGGTGCAGAAGCGACTCCTGGCGCTCGCCGGGCGGCACTCGCGGCCGTCGATCACGGCCACGCAGATGCTGGCCTCGATGGTCGAGTCGCCGCGCCCCACGCGCGCCGAGGTCTCGGACGTCGCCAACGCGATCTGGCAGGGGACCGACGCGGTGATGCTCTCCGAGGAGACCGCCGTCGGACAGTTCCCGGTGGAGGCCGTGCGGACGATGGACCTGATCGCGCGCGAGGTCGAGCCCGACCTGCCCTACGGCGACTGGCTCTTCAACCGTGCCGGGGCGGACTCGTCGGACGTCGCCGGGTCGGTGGCTCGGGCGGCGGTGGGATCGACCTACACGCTCGGGCTCAAGGCGTTGGTGGTGCCGACCCGCAGCGGCCGTACCGCTCGCCTCGTTTCCGCCCACCGGCCGCAGGTGCCCGTGCTGGCGATCTCGCCACGCCTCGAGACCGTGAGGCGCCTCAACCTGCTGTTCGGAGTCGAGTGCGTGATCGCGGAGGACTGGACCAGCCTGCGCGCGCTGCTCGACGACTGCGCGCGCCTGGCGCTGGCCGAGAGCGTCGCGAAGTCAGGCGACCTGATCGGCATCACGGCCGGCCTCCCGGAGCAGAACCTGGGCACCAACATGTTCGAGGTGCACCGGGTTCCGTAGGCGAGCTCAGCCGCGTGCGCCGGTCAGCTGCTCGAGCAGCGCGCGGTCGGAGTCCGACATGCCGACGATCGGCTCCCCGTCCCAGCTGATGTCTCCCGCCATCGAGATGAACAGCTTCTCGTGCTCGCGCACGCTGCGCCCGGCGTCGTGTGCCACCGCAAGCGCCGAGTACAGGGTCGGGAGCGGGTCGTGCCAGCCGTCGCCCGCGTCGTGGACGCGCGCTAGGTCGCGGATCGTCTCGGGCACTCGCCGCAGGTGGTCGGAGAAACAGTCGCCGACCAGCGCTAGGTCGAGCTGGACCTCCTCGCCGGGCGGCACGCTCGAGGTCTCGCCAGCCTCATCGAGGATTCCCGCGGCGAGCTGCTCGGCGGACATCAGGAGCGCGCCGTCGGTCGCCCGCGGATTGCACTCGATCAGGGTCAGGCCTTCGTCGGTGACAACGAAGTCGAAGGAGACCTGGCCCGTATAGCCGAGATCCGCCACGATCGGCCCGATCACGGCCAGCGACTCCGTGCCGTCCATCGACTCGAAGCCGATGCCGGTCGAGTGCTTCCATTGGCGGGGGATGCGATACATGCAGTGGGCCGTGATGCGGCCGTCCTGAACCGTGCTGTACGTGCAGACCGTGGGCCCGTCGACGAACTCCTGGACCAGCCATGGCGAGGCCTGTGTCGGCGCGCAGTCTGAGATCTCGACGGTTCCTGCGAGCGGCCCGCTGTTGGTGAGCAGGCTGACCCCTCCGCGCGAGAACGCCGCCCGCGCGAAGTAGCGGGGGAAACGCTCGAGCGCCGCCCGCAGCTCCTCGTCGCTGGTCGCAACGACCGTCTCGGGAGTGGGCAGGCCAAGCCGCGTGGCCAAGCGCTGGAACGTTGCCTTGTCGTGCAGCCGGGCGAGGGTTGCAAACGGCGGCGTGAACAGCCGCGTCACTCGATTGATTCGCTCGTACTGGGTGGCGAGGTAGAACGCCTCCTCGAACGCCGGCAGCACGATGTCGATCGACTGCACGCCGGCGATCCGCTCGACGTCGCCGACGAACTGCTCTGTCGCCTCCCGTGGACTGGCCGTCACGAAGTGATCGCGGAGGTACTTCGAATGGCTGCCTGGCGCGAGCTCGGTGTCGTCGGCGGCGTAGACCTCGTGGCCGGCATCCGCGAGCTTGCGGACCATCGCCAGAGCGAACGGCATCCGCGAGCTGGTGACGAGGATCCTCATTGCGCGCCGGGAGCCGAGCCACCCAGGCCGAAGTCGCCGAAGGGCTCGTCGCGCTCGCGCACCGCCTGCTTGAACCCGGCCTCCGCGGCGCGGCGCTGCCAGGCGTATCCCTCCGGCGTGTGGCGGGCGATTCCGTCCATGAGCGTGCTCAGCGCCTGGGTCTGGAGCAACCCCGCGGAGAGGATCGCCTGGTTCGCCTGGAGTTTGTGCATGACGAGCTGATTCACGGGGATCCGCGCGACGCGCTCGAGCAGTTCCTCGAAGACGCGATCCACTTCATCGGCAGGCGCCCAGTCGGTTGCAAGACCCCAGCTGACCGCTTGCCGTCCGGTCAGCGAGTCGCCTGTGAGCAGCAGCCGCTTGGCGCGGGCCGGGCCGAGACGATGGACCCAGAGCGCCGTCGTCGGCACGCCCCAGACGCGAGCGGGCGGATAGCCGATCTTCGCGTCCTCGGCGACGACGAGCAGGTCCGAGCACAGAGCCATGTCGGTGCCGCCGGCGACGCAGTACCCGTGCACCTTGCAGACCACCGGCTTCTCCGACCAGAACAGGCTCATGAAGCCGCGAACGTTCCGCGACATCATCTGGAAGTCGACGACCGGGTCCCAGGTCCCGTCCGGGTCGTGGTTCCGGGCGATAACGCTTGGATCGAGTGGAGAACCTGAACCAATGCCGGCCGCGTCCTTCGCTCCGCCTCCGGGCGCGGCCGGGTCCGCGCCACTTCGATCAATGCCCCGCCCCTCAGCAGCTGCCACGAGGTCGTAGCCGCCGCAGAAGCCCGAGCCGTTGCCTGCCAGCGCGATCACGTGCACCTCAGGGTCGAGGTTGGCGCGCTCGACGCAAGCCGCCAGCTCGCGCGGCATCTCCAGCGTGATCCCGTTGCCTCGCTCCGGCCGATCGAGCGTGATGCGCGCGATGCGTCCATCGCGCTCGTAGGTCATGGTCTCGAGCGTCACCGGATAGCGAGATAGCGGAAGCTCACGGCCGGTGGGTTGAGACTCCCGGTCTCGATGTTGCAGATGCGAACGATGATCCTCCCGTCGGTCGTGCCGCCCGCCTGCGCGAATGCGATCAACCCGCCGTTACCGCCGTACACGTTGGTGTTCGGGTCGGCGAACAGAACGATGTCGTCGCTCGCCCTGACGCCCGGCGCGTCGACGTCGGGGGCTTCATTGGAAGAGCAGGACTGCCCGTCGATCGAGTCTGCATCCAGGGTGAAGGAGCCGGTCACCGCGGCTATGTCACCGCGACCGAGGCCCCCGTCACGGACATCGACACCCTTGAGGCGCTCATTCTTGACCTCCTTCGACCGCACCGCGTTCTTGGCGATCTGACGCGCCTTCACGCTGTTCTTGGGCAGCGACACGGCGTATGCCCCGCCGGCGAGCGCAACGACGAGCGCGATCACCGCGACGATCATCGACGGCGACATCCTTGTCCGGGTTATCCAAGCCATCTAAGACCTCCTGAAAGCGCCTTCGCGCCAGCCTACTCCCGCGACCCAGCCTCGACGCGGCTGCAACGATCCACAACGAGATGGCCAAGCGCGAGTACACGATGCTCGAAGCGGCGGGTCGGGAGGTTCGGCTCTCCAGCCCGGCCAAGGTCTATTTCCCGAAGCCGGGCTGGACGAAGCTCGACATCGCCGAGTACTACCTGACGGTCGCCGACGCGGCGCTGGTCCACCTCCGGGAGCGCCCCACCGTGATGAAGCGCTTCGTGAACGGGATCATGGAGGAGCCGATCTGGCAGAAGCGGGTGCCGAAGAACATCCCGGACTGGCTGCAGACGGCGACGGTCGCGTTCCCGTCCGGCCGGACCGCCGAGGAGCTGGCCGCCAACGACGCCGCGCACCTCGTCTGGGCGGTCAACCTGGGGGTGATCGACTTCAACCCCTGGCCCGCGCGGCGCGCCGACCTCGACCATCCGGACGAGCTTCGCGTCGACCTCGACCCGACGCCGGGGATCAAATGGGATGCCGTGCGCCGCACCGCGATCGTCGTGCGGCACGTGCTCGCCGACCACGGCCTCGAGGGCTACCCGAAGACCTCCGGCTCGAAGGGGATCCACGTCAACGTCCGCATCGAGCCGAGGTGGGACTTCCTCGAAGTGCGCCGCGCTGCGCTGGCGATGGCCCGCGAGGTAGAGCGCCGCGCCCCCGAGCTGGCGACGACCAAGTGGTGGAAGGAGGAGCGCCACGGAGTGTTCGTCGACTACAACCAGAACGCGCGGGACCGCACGGTGGCGTCCTGCTACTCGGTCCGCCCGACGCCTGACGCCCGCGTCTCGTGCGCCCTGCGCTGGGACGAGGTGCCGAACGTCGAGCCGGAGGACCTGCGACTCGACACTGTCCCCGACCGTCTCGACGAGCTGGGCGATCCGGCCGCGGACATCGACGAACGCCCAGGGTCACTCGAAGCACTGCTCGATCTTGCCCGCCGCGACGAGGAGGAGGGTCTGGGCGACGCACCGTGGCCGCCGCACTTCCCGAAGCAGAAGGGCGAGCCGAAGCGCGTGCAACCGAGCCGGGACCGGGACCGACCGACCCACCGGGGTCGCGCCGGCGACCCGCAGCCCGGGGGGCCGCCGCCGGGAGTCGGCGGCGGACTCCAGCGCGGCTTCGGGTCGAAGCCGCGGACGGGCCAGGGCTACGACCAAGAGTTCAAGGAGGCGAGCGCGGCGAAGAAGAAGCCGGCGGCGCGCAAGAAGAAGGCAGCCGCAACGAGGAAGCGCAAGTCCTAAGCGGCCGGCCTCGCCGCCGCGGGCGCCCCGGCGCGCCGGTGCCAGAGCTCGAACGCGATCAGGACGAGGGCGGGCGGCACGGTGCCCGGTAGGGAGTCCACGACCAGGAACAGCTGGTTGAACGCCTGGGCGGCGACGAAGGCGGCGACGGCCGCGAGCGGCTGGTTCCACCGTTCGGCGGCGACGATCCCGCCGACGACGCCGGCGACGAAGTAGTCGCCGTAGTCGGTTGAGGTGTCTCCGATGTCGGCCACCTGCAGCCGTGGCAGGTCCTCGGCGGGCGCGGCGGCGTTGAAGATCGCGTTTTCTGTGCCGAAGAAGTCGCCGAAGATGAACACGGCGTCGATCGTCGCCATCGCGATCACGCCAGCCTTCAGCAGCAGCAGCGGCGTCGCGCCGGCGAGCAGTCGGCCCAGGGTCACGCACGAGCCGACGATCAGCAGCAGCCGTGCCGCACGCCCGCCCGGATCATCGGGCGCGGCCATCGCGACCGCCAGCAACGGCGCCGCAAGGAACGCAAGCCAGGGCCGCGCCCCGTGAGCCGCCCACCCGAGGGCAAGCGCACAGCCGGGCGGAACCAGCAGCAGCGCGATCCACGTGAGCACGTCGGCGCTTGCGCTCGAGAGCAAAATTGCGGCGACGCTGACGACAACCGACAGCGGCGCCACGAGCGCCCAGCCGCCGCCCCTCGTCCACGCCAGCCACGCGGGCACGCCCGCGGCCGGCAGCGCGATCGTCAGCGCCTGCGCCGCGTCGAGCAACGCCGTGTCGGCTTCGAAGAACACGGCGCTAAGACTGGCAGCGCACCAGCCGACGGCGGCCGCGGCTAGCCGTCGAGCTGGTCGAAGGTGCAGTCCTTCGGCTTCTTATCCTCGCGCCAGCGCAGGACCTTGGTTCCGTGCCGGATCCGCCCGTCGCTGACGTGGTCGAAGGAGACCTCGACCACCAGCTCGGGCCGCAGCCCGATCCACTCGAGGTCGCGATCGGCGGCCCAGCGGCTTGGTTCGGCCGAGCCGCGCTCGCCGGTCTCATACGGGGCGAGCTTGGCGACCAGCGCGCGCTTCTCCTTGGCGCGAAAGCCCGAGGTGTGGCCCACCACCCGCAGCTTCCCCTTGTCGTACAGCCCGAGGATCAGCGAGCCCACAGTACCCTCCTCCTTGCCCACCCGCCAGCCGACGACGACGCAGTCGGCCGTTCGCATGCGCTTGACCTTGACCATCCCCTTGCGCTCGCCGGGCCGGTACGGGGCGTCGAGCTGCTTGGCGATCACGCCCTCGCCGTCAGCAAGCCATGGCGCCGCCTGTGCGACCGTGCGCCCGAGCGGCGTGAGCTCCATCGACCCGGCCACCGTCTTCTTGCGCCCGCCCAAGCCCGCAATGAGCTGCGCGAGCCGCTCGCGGCGCTCCGCGAAGGGCGCCTTGAGGAGCTTCTCCTTGCCCTCGGCGAGCAGATCGAAGGCGCGCAGCATTCCGGGAGTCTGCTCGGCCAGCATCCGCACTCGCGACTCCGCCGGGTGCAGCCGGTTCTGCAGCGCGTCGAACTGCTCGTGGCCGTCGGCGCCGAGGATCAGCAGCTCGCCGTCCAGGATGTACTGGCCGCTCGGAAACTCGAGCTCCGGGAAGTACCGGCGGAGCGGCTTGCCGCCGCGAGACTGGAGGTAGACGTCGTCGCCGTCGACGAAGGCGAGCACGCGGAACCCGTCGTACTTGGGCTCATACACCCACTCGTCGCCCTCCGGCAGCTCCTTGCGCGACAGCGCGAGCTGGGGCTTGAGCGGAGGCTTGAGCGGCAAGGCCATCAAGGGCGATCGTAGTGGGGTCGCGCTCTAGGATCGCCGCCGATGAGCGCCATCGATCAACCGCCGCGCTCGTGCGACGTGGTCGTCGTGGGCGCCGGCATCGTCGGCCTCGCGGCGGCGCGCGAGCTCGCCCTTCGCCATGACGGCCTCGAGATCTGCGTGCTCGACCGCGAGCCCGCGATCGGCGCCCACCAGACCAGCCACTCCAGCGGCGTGATCCATGCCGGCATCTATTACCGCCCGGGGTCGCTGAAGGCGCGGCTCTGCGTTCAGGGCGCGGCGGAGCTCTACGACTACTGCGCCAAGCGCGGGATCCGCACCGAGCGCACCGGCAAGCTGATCGTCGCAACCGCCGAGGACGAGCTCGATCGGCTCGCGGAGCTGGAGCGTCGCGGGACCGAAAACGGCGTCCCTGGGCTGCGGCGAGTCGCAGCGGACGAGATCAGCGAGCTCGAGCCGCACGCCGTCGGTATCGCGGCCCTGCATTCCCCGAACACCGGCGTCGTCGACTTCACGGAGGTCGCGGCCGCCTACGCGACTGAGGTCGGCCGGCGCGGTGGCCAGGTGATCACCGCCTGCCCCGTCGACGGGGTGAGCGAGCGCGAGGGACGGGCGCTGGTGCGCCGCCCGGCCGGGACGACCGAGGCGCGGGCCGCGCTGGTGTGCGCCGGAGCGTGGTCGGATCGGCTGGCCGTGGCGGCCGGGGCGGAGAAGGAGCCGCGGATCGTCCCGTTCCGGGGCGGCTACCTGCGATTGCGCCCGGAGCGCGCGCACCTGGTGCGGACGAGCATCTATCCAGTGCCCGACCCCGACCTGCCCTTCCTCGGCGCGCACCTCACTCGCGGGCACGACGGCGAGGTCCTCCTCGGCCCGTCGGCGCTGATGGTCGGTGCTCGCGACGCCTACCGGCCCTGGCGGGTGCGGGCGCGGGACGTTCGCGACACGCTCGCCTGGCCCGGAACCTGGCGGTTGATCGGACGTTTCTGGCGTACTGGGGTGGACGAGATCAGCCACGCCGCCAGCAAGCGGGCGTTCGTCGCCGAGGCGCAGCGTTTCGTGCCCGAGCTGAGGCCGCGCGATTTCGTCGCCGGCCCTGCCGGCATCCGCGCACAGGCGCTGGCGCGCGACGGCTCGCTGGTGGACGACTTCGTGATCTCCAGGCTCGGCCCGGCGCTCCACGTGCGAAACGCGCCCTCCCCGGCGGCCACGTCGTCGTTGCCGCTGGCGCGGATGATCGCTGACGAGGTCGACGAGCTGCTCGTCTAGGCCGGCCGCACCGTTGTCGGGTTGGGCACCTGTGCGGTCACCAACCTGACAAATCGTTATGCGGTCGGGGCCGGCGGCGCCGCCATCAGCTCAACCAGGTGTCCGCCCGGCGCCGTCGCGAAGGCGCGGCGCTCGCCCCAGAGCTCCCGCGCCTCTTCGACCTCGAAGCCGGCCGCGGTCAAGCGATCAAAGGTGCCCTGAAAGTCCTCGGCGACCACCGCGGCGTGGCCGGCTCGGGGCACGGTCGGCTCGGTGCTCTGGATGAGATGGATCTGGGTGGGGGTTTGTGCGTGAGCCGCTTTAGCGGCGAAAGAAGCATGTGTCGGTGGTGGTGTTTGCTCGAACCAGGTCACGAAGGCTGCGATCGGTTCCGGCGGCTCGATCTGACCGAACCCGAGCAGCCGCCAGAACTCGACGCTGCGCTCGATCTGCTCGGGCGGAACCTCCAGGGTCACGTGATGAAGCACGGCGCCAGGGTGTCACAGCGACCGCTTCACGGGCCATTCACAGCGCGGCGCTTGCGGCCGTGGCGTACGCGGCGGTCAGCCTCGCGCTGCCGCTCTCGGTCCCGGCGAGCGACGCCCCGCTGTTGTCCCTGCCGCGGTTCATGCTCGTGGCCTTCCCGCTGTGGATCGCTCTCGCGCTGTGGGCCGTCGTGCGTGGCGGCGGTTCGCTCAGTGGTCGCAACATCGAGCCTGCTGATGGTCACCGCGACGGTGCTGTTCTCGACCTGGGCGGTGCCGCCGTGATCCGAGCGAGTGTGGGCTCAAAGGGCGTGGGGTAGGGTCAGGCATTCCGGTGAGGGGCATTCGTGCCCCGAAACTCGCATGTGACGTGAGGTAATTCAGTGGAAACGGCGACCACGCCAGAGCGCCCCGCCGAGCGCGCCGGCGTCTCGTCGTTCTGCAAGTCGCTGTTTCTGGGCGAGATCCACGAGGAGCTCGTGTTCCCGTGGCCCGAGCCCAACGCCGCCGAGCAGGAGCGCGTGCGGCAATTGATCGCGGCCGCCCGCGAGGTCGGCGAGCGCATCGACCCGCGCAAGATCGAAGAGGACCGATGGGTCGGCGACCGCCTGATCAGGGACCTGGCCGAGGCCGGCCTGCTCGGCCTCTACGTTCCCGAGCAGTACGGCGGCCAGGGTCTCTCTCAGACCGGCTACGCCCGCGTGTTCGAGACCTTCACCCAGATCGACGCGACGCTCTCAATCGTCCTCGGCGTTCATCAGTCGATCGGCTACAAGGGCATCGTCCTCTTCGGCAGCGACGAGCAGAAGGAGCGCTTCTTGCCCGATCTGTGCGCCGGCCGCAAGCTCGCCGGCTTCGCGCTGACCGAGCCCGAGGCGGGCTCCGACGCCTACGGACTCAACTCCCGAGCGGTGCAGCGGCCCGACGGCTCCTGGGTGCTCAACGGCGAGAAGCGCTACATCGGCAACGGGGGCAAGGGCGAGGTGTTCACCACCTTCGCCCGCTGCGAGGTGGACGGCGAGGATCGCCACATCGCGCTGATCCTCGAAAAGGGGATGAAGGGCTTCGAGGTCGGCGAGCGCTTCGACACCATGGGCCTGCGCGGCAACGACCTCCGGCGCCTGTACTTCAAGGACATCCGCGTGCCGCCGGAGAACGTGCTCGGCGAGCCCGGCGAGGGTTTCCGGATCGCGATGCACGTGCTCAACAACGGGCGGATCGGCCTGGGCACCGGGTCCGTTGGCGCGACGAAGGGGCTGCTCGACCGAGCGATCGACCACGTCAAGGAGCGTCGGCAGTTCGACCAGCCCCTCGCCGACTTCGAGCTCGTGCAGGAGAAGATCGCCTGGATGGTCTCCTACCTGTTCGGTCTGGAGTCCATGTGCTACCTGACCTGCGGGCTCGTCGACCAGGGCGTTGAGGACTACTCGCTCGAGTCCGCGATCTGCAAGGTCTCCGGGACGGAATTCCTGTGGTATGCGGCCAACCGGGTGATGCAGCTCCAAGGCGGTGCCGGCTACCTGCGCACCGAGCCCTACGAGCAGATCCTGCGCGACATCCGCATCTTCCCGATCTTCGAGGGCGCCAACGACGTGCTGCGCGCGTTCGTCGCGCTCTCGGGTGTCAAGCCGTTAGGCGAGAAGCTCTCGGGCCTAGGTGAGATCGGGCTCGGCGATCCCATCGGGACGATCGGGGTTCTGTTCGATTACGTCTCCGACCGGATCCAGCGCGAGATCCGTCCGGACAAGATCACCCAAGCGCACCCCGAGTTGGAATCGCTCGCCGACACGGTCTCCGAACAGGTCCAACAACTGCGCGATGTCTCGGAGAAGCTGCTTCGCGAGCACAAGCGGGAGATCGTCGCTCGCCAGTTTCATCAGAAGCGGCTTGCGTCGGCCGTCTCCGACATCTACGCGCAGATCGCAGTGCTGTCGCGAGTCAGCCAGATCTTCTCCGACCAGGGGATCGAGCCCTCGGGGCAGGAGCGCTACATCGCCGAGACGTTCTGTACGCGCGCGGCTGGTCGCGTGCGCTCGAGCTTCGAGCAGATCGAGTCGAACGACGACGACCGCATGACCGCGATCGCGAAGCTCGCGTATAAGCGCGGTGAGTACGGCTACGCCCTCTTCGAGGACTAGGGCCGCTGCAAACCGTCGGTTTTTGGCGTCTGGCCGTAACCCTGGGAGGACTTCGCGCGCTCGACTGAGCAGAAAGGCTTGCCCTTGGGGGAGTGAGAGAGGGGAAGGGGCCCTACGGGGCCCCTTCTATTTGCTCGTTCTGGGAGGCGGTCGATAGATCCTGTGCGCCGGATGCTGTATCCGTAAGCCGGCGTGCCATCGTGAGCGCCGAGCGAAAACACACGTCTGGAGATCCGGCCTTCCAGCGCCTGCTGGCGTCGGCGCGCGCCGGTGACCACCAAGCCTGGCGCCAGATCTATCAGGCGCTGGCCCCAGGCGTGCTCGGGTACGTCCGCGCCCGGGGCGCGTCCGACCCGGAAGACCTGACCGGGGATGTCTTCGTCCACGTGGTTCGCGATCTGGCGAGCTTTGAGGGCGGGCCCGAGGGCTTTCGCGGTTGGGTGTTCAAGATCGCCCATCACCGACTGCTCGACCAGCGGCGCCGGGAGGCACGCCGCCCGCAGCCTGCCCAGGAACCGCTTGACCACGAGCACGCTCACGGCGGCGACGTGGAAGCCGAGGCCCTGGAGCGGATGTCGCTCGGGCGGGTTACGGAGCTGCTCGATTCGCTGTCTCCAGACCAACGCGACGTCCTCTTGCTGCGGATCGTTGGCGACCTTTCGCTGGAGGAGGTCGCCGGAGTGATCGGCAAACGCACTGGGGCGGTCAAGCAGCTGCAACGGCGGGGGCTGGCCGCAATCCGCCGGCAACTCGAGCGCCAAGGGGTCCCCGAATGACCGACAACGGCCATCCTTTGAGCCAGAACGGGCATAACCCCAAGCCCGACCTTGGCGCTTCAGAAGGTTGGATGCCCGCATCGGAGCTTCAAGCAGAGATGGCTGCGTTCGAGTCGCGGCTTAAAGATGCCTACGTCCACGCCCCGGAGGCGGCGGTCGCAGAGGCGCACGTGGAAGCGATGCTCGCCGAGGCGGACGCGATCGCCGCGACGGCTGTGCTCGCCGAACCTACCGAGCGGTTGGCGCGCGCACCGCGGAGCCGCTGGGTCGCCGTGCGGCGGTTGGCGCTGGTCCCACTGGGGGTGCTGGCGCTGGGCGGCGGGCTCGCCGTGGCCGGCGTGAGGCCCCCGGAGCCGATCAGCGACGCGTTCGAGAGTGTCGGCATCGACGTCCCGGGCTCCGACATGGAGCGCTCGGACGGGACCGGCGACGGCAAGGCGAGAGGCGACGAAGCGAACCAGCGCAACGGCCAAGCTCGGGAGACCTCCGGCTCGGGTGCGAACACGACGAACGACAGTGCAACGCCCGGTGCCGCGCAGGCGAACCCGAACGCAAGCGAAGGCCAGGAGACCGCCGAGCAGGCGCGCAGCGGTCAGACACCGCCCGAGGGCCCGGGCCGCAGCGACGATCATCCGGCTCCTCAGGGCAGCGGCACGCCGCCGGAGGACCCGGGACGTGCCGGGGAGGGAAAGCCCGACTCGCCGCCCGGACAGAGCCACAGCTCGGCCGCGGAGCACGGCGGCGGGATCGCCAACAGGCCCGACAAACCGGTCAAGCCCGAGAAGGACGAGAAGGACAAGCTGGAGAAGTAGCCTACGCACCGGCCGGCGAGCGTCCGGTTGCCGCGCTTACCGGAAGGTGGCGCTACGGCACGTCGGGCCCGGATTCGCAGTCGACGACCGGGCTGTCATCGCCGTCGCCGCTGTCACAGAGGTCCTCGTCAGGGCCGCCGTTCAGCCGGTCGTCCCCGCCGCCCCCACGCAATGTGTCGTCGCCGGCTTCACCGAAGAGGTCGTCGTTGCCGATGTCGCCGAAGATCGTGTCGTTTCCAAGCGCTCCGAAGATCTTGTCGTGGCCTTGCTTGCCGCCGGTGAGATCGTCGTCGCCGTTTGAGCCGTAGATGGTGTCGTTCTGGCCGCCGCCGTCCATCTTGCGCGGCGCCAAGTCCATCGTGCGAGTGCGCAGGACGTCGTTGGACGAGTTGCCGAGGATGAGGTCGAAGCCGCCGCCCTCCACGCGGTCGTCCTGGAAGCCGCCGTCGATCTCGTCGTTGCCGTCGTCGGTGTAGCCGCCGCCCTTCCTGCCCCAGCCGATCACGAGGTCCTCGCCCTGACTGCCGAGGACGTAGTCGTTGTCGGGACCGCCGACGACCTTGTCGTCGCGCTCCTCGCCGTAGATCTTGTCCCTGCCAGGTCCGCCCTTGATCACGTCGCCCTCGCCGGCGCCGCAGAGCAGGTCGTTGCCGGGCCCGCCGATCAGCTTGTCGTGGTCGCTACCGCCGACGATTAGATCGCGCCCGGGCCCGCCCTTGATCCTGTCGTTGCCGCTGCCGCCCTGGGCCTTGTCGTTGCCACGGCCCAGGTTGACCTTGTCGTTGCCGCTCTCGAAGTCGTACTTCTTCTCGTCGAATCTCTTCTCGAGCTTGCCGCACTTGACGGCCTCCTGCGCGGCCGCTGTGGCGACGAGCGTCAGGCCGAGCGCAAGCGCCAGTGCACCCGCTGCCGCCCCCGTCATCGCCCTGCGTCCCACGCGCGTACCGTAGCCAAACCGCCCGTCGGTTGGAAAGCCAGGGCATGGCGCTAGATTCCAAGCCGATGGCCACGATCGCCGAGCCCGCCGCCCCTTACGCGCTGCCGCAGGAGTTCGTCGACTTCCGCGACACGATCCGCCAGATCGTCAGCGACCGGGTCGCGCCGCGAGCGGCGGAAATCGATGAGAAGGCCGAGTACCCGCAGGACCTGCGGGAGCTGTTTGCCTCGCACGACCTGTTCGGGCTGCCGTTCGACGTCGAGCACGGCGGCACCGGCACCGGGACCCTGATGCTGAACATCGCTGTAGAGGAGGTCGCAAAGGCGTGCGCCTCGACGGCGCTGATGCTGATGATCCAAGAGCTCGGGACCCTCCCGATCAAGCTCTTCGGCAACGACGAGCAGAAGGGCCGGTTCCTGCCGCGCTGCGCCACCGGTGAGTGGACGCCGGCCTTCGCGCTGTCGGAACCAGACGCCGGGTCGGACCCCGGAGGGATGCGAACGCGCGCGGTCCGCGACGGGGACGAGTGGGTGATCGACGGCACCAAGAACTGGATCACCAACCTCGGCGTCGCCGACTTCTACATTTGCTTCGCGGTCACCGACCCCGAGGCCGGTCACTCGCACGGGATCTCGGCGTTCATCGTCGAGGCCGATCGGTCGGGCTTCGAGGTGGGCAAGCTGGAGCACAAGATGGGCATCCGCGGCTCGCCGACCGGACAGCCGATCTTCGACGGGGTCCGGGTGCCGGCCGAGAACCTGATCGGCGACGAGGGCGAGGGCTTCAAGGTCGCGTTGGCGACACTCGACCGCTCCCGGCTCGGCGTCGCGGCTCAGGCCGTCGGGATCGCGCAGGGCGCCACCGACTACGCGGCCGCGTACGCGCAGGAGCGCCAGCAGTTCGGCAAGCCGATCGCCTCCTTCCAGGGCATCCAGTTCAAGCTCGCTGACATGGAGTCGCGCACGGCAGCCGCGCGCGAGCTGCTCTACCGCGCCTGCTCGAAGGTGGACTCAGGCGATCGCGACATGGGCAAGTACTCGGCGATGGCCAAGCTGATTGCCTCCGACACCGCGATGTGGGTGACCACCGAGGCGGTACAGGTGCTGGGCGGCTACGGCTACGTCAACGAGTATCCCGTCGAGCGAATGATGCGCGACGCCAAGATCACCCAGATCTACGAGGGAACGAACGAGATCCAGCGCCTGGTGATCGCGCGGACGCTGTAAATCGCCTGCAAAACCCGAACTAGTCGGTCGACAGCGATTCAGTCGGAGGCGCCGTGCGGCAGCGCTGGTCGCCAGCTGTTCGCCAGAAAATTCGCCAGTCAGCCGCTAATCGGCGCGGCTTCCGCCGCTCGGACCTGCTCCGCGGCTCGCTCCTGCTGGGCCTCCAGGTCGGTGCCGACCAGCCGCGCCGCCTCGGCCTCCGAGCCCTCGAACAGGTGCCCGTAAACGTCGAACGTGACCGAGATCGAGCTGTGGCCCATGAGCACGCTGACCGCCTTCGCGTTCAGGCCCGCTGCGATGAAGATCGACGCGCAGACATGCCGCGCCTCGTGCGGCGTGATCCGGTCGAGCTTGGCCTTGCGCCACGCCGTATCGGCCCGGTCCGTTACCGAGCGGGCGCTGAACGGCCCGTCACCGGCCCCGAAGACGAAGCCCTCCCCGGCGCTCAGTCGGTGAGAGACGAGCAGGTCGCGCAGAGTCGGGACGATCGGGATGGTGCGCTTCGCCGCCCGGCTCTTCGGCTCGATCTCGCCTGCCTTGGCGTCCCATCCCCGCTCGACGCGAATCGTCCCGCGAGCGAGATCGACCGTCTCCCAGCGCAGAGCCTGGGCCTCGCCCAATCGCAGCCCGGCGTAGACGAGCACTCCCCAGAGGGCGCGGTCGTGCTCGTCGCGCAGCGCCGCGATCAGGGCCGCGGCCTCGGCCGGAGTCGCAACCCGCTCACGACGCGAACGGGTAGCCGGGAGATGCAGGCCGGTCACCGGGTTGACCAGCAGGTCACCGACGCCGACGGCGTGGCGAAAGACCGCCCGCAACGGAAGGATCGTCCCCCTCACCGTCGCCGGCGCAAGTCCATCCGCGCCGAGGCGATGCGCGACCCGCTGCAGCTCGGAGTGTCCGATGTCGGCCAGCTTCACGTGACCGAGCGCGGGCAGCACGCGCAGCCGCATCGCGGACTCGTAGGAGCGAAGCGCCGAGGGCTTGTAGGCATCGCCGGAGCGGTTACGGACAGCGCCCGTCTTCGCCGCTTCATACCACTGCCGCCAGGCCTCGACGAGCGTGACGGGCACTGAGGCACGCAGCCCGCCCCGGTCGAGCGCGGCCAGTGCGTCGGCCCGCCACGACTTCGCTTCCGCCTCGCGGGCGAAGGTCTTGCGGATCTTCTTGCCGTCGACCTTGCTGAAGACGCTCGCCTCGTAGCCGGCGCCGCAGTTGCAGCGCCTGCCCTCGCGGCCTGCGCAGTGCTTCGAGTGAAGCCTGCGGATCCCGGTGCTCATCTTGATCTCCCTTCGGTGAGGGGGGTTGGCAACGTCACGAAGCATACGGCTTGCCGGAAGCGACCGGCGCGACTAGTTGTGTTCTCGCAGTTCTGGCGCTGCGTTGCTGTTCCGGTCGTCGGTTAGGGTCGTGATGCAAGTCGACGGAAAGGAGTCGTATGTTGCGTCGCACGCTCATCGTTCTGTGGGTAACGGCCCTGATGACCGCGATGTTCGTCGTCGTACCTGCTGCTCCAGCAAATCCGCCCAGTGGCGGGGGCGGGACGGGTTGTGCTGCGGGTCAGCTGAATGCGTATCTCGCAATTGGCTTCGCGGGCCCTTCGGGCGAACAACGGGCGCCGTATCGAGACAATCCGGGGATAGCGCACGGGGGCAACGGTCCAATCCACGGATTCGACACCTCCGAACCAAACGTCCAGGACGTAGAGACAACCAACTGTCGTTCATAGCTCAGCACCGCTGAGCCGCAAGAGGATTGGTGGCAAACCGGGCCGGGGTTCTGACCCGGCCCGGTTGGTTTCAGGCAACGAGCGAAGGTCCCGGCGCGGGGAGGCTCGACCAAGGCGATAGCTCCGCCATGGAGGCCAGGCCCGGGCTAGACTCGTCGCGGCGTCGGGTCGAGCGGGGGTTGGCAACACGATCTCCCTGGCCCGACGCCTTTCTCGCTTGCCGCTCACAACACTCGCTCCGCGTTCTGATCGCACCAGCGCTCGAGCTCGGCGACCGGCACCAGCCGCTTGGAGCCCCGGCGGATCAGCTTGATCTCGGGGGTGACGTACTGATCGAAGAAATCGGGTCCGCACCCGAGGGCGGCGGCAGCCTCGGGAATCGTCAAAGCGATCCTTGGGACCGACGCCGCGATCTTCTTCACCGGCTCAACTCCTCTGGCCGGTGGCCGGCTTCGAATTGAGCAGATATCGCGCAAGAACCGGCGGGGTACGATGGTCGGCGAGGGGCTTCGAACGTTGTTTTCTCTTTCTTTCTTCTAATGGGGAAAGGACGGACTGCCTCCCGGAGAAAGAAGGAACGCCCTCAGACATCAAGCCCCTCCTGGATGTCCCGGCCGGCCGGGTAGAGCAGCTTCGCGGGCCCCTTCGGGTGCTCCAAGATCAGTCCGCGCTCCTTCGCCGACGTCACCGCTCTCTGCCTGACGGCGGCGCTCCCGTTGCTGATCGCGTTCGTCGCCTCACCCGTCTTGCACCCCGGGTTCGCGTCGACGAAGGCGACGAGTTCTTCGCGCGCCTGGATCGCCTCCTGCTCGCGGCGACCGCCCTCTCTGAAGCGAAGCCGACCGTCCTCGGAGCGTTCGACGACGCCCTCGGCGAGGTCGACCCCGCGGCCGATCGCGCTTAGGTAACGCCGCTCTCCCTCGCGCACGTAGATCCAGATGACGTCGACCCAGTCGGGGAGGGTCGCCGCGCCCCGGGGTCGCCCGACGTCGCGGGTCCCGCAGTGATGGTTGATGTGGATGCGGTCGACGCCGGCCTCGCGCTTGATCTCGTCGAGCCGACTAGTTGAGCCGCCCACACACGTTGTGAACAGCTGAAAGGCCATCCGGGCCCCCCAAGAGGCTGGAGGTGTTCAACGCCACCACCTCAAAGGAGGACCCGGATGAAGGTTCACGCTAACGCCGCTCTCGGACCGGCTGGTCGCCGCCAGCTCTGCGATCTAGTCGATCGAGGGATGACGTTGAGGGCGGCGGCCGCCGCCCTCAACGTTTCACCGGCCACCGCCCATCGCTGGTGGCACCGCCGGCAGGCGGCGAGCCCCGGGGAGCTGCGCTCCGGCGCATGGCTTCGCGATCGCTCATCGCGCCCCGAGCGCCAGCCCAGGCGCCTGAGTGCCGCCGAGGAGGAGCCGATCCTCAGGGCCCGGCGTGAAACCGGACTGGGCCCGGGCCGGTTGGCCGGGATAGTCCGGCGGGGCCGCTCGACGATCTGGAAGGTCCTCCGCCGCCACGGCCTCTCGCGCGCGCGCCGAGCACCGCGTGAAACCCATCGCCGCTACGAGTGGTCGCGGCCGGGGGCGTTGCTGCACGTCGACACGACCAGGCTCGCCCGGTTTCACCGCCCAGGGCATCGCGTCGGCGGACGCTCGACCGAGAGCCGCAGGGGCCAGCCCAAGCTGGGCTACGCGTTCCTGCACGGCTGCGTCGACGACCGCTCCCGCTACGCCTACGTCGAGGAACACCCCGACGAGCGCGCCGAAACCGCGGCCGGCTTCATCCGGCGGGCGATCGAGCACTTCCAAGCGCTCGGGCTCGGGTCGCCGGAGGCGGTGATGAGCGACAACGGCAACTGCTACCGCTCACGTGTCTTCCAGGCCGAGCTCGAGCGCGTCGACGCCCGCCAGATCCTCACCCCGCCCTACACGCCGCGCTGGAACGGCAAGGTCGAGCGCTTCTTCCAGACGCTGAAGCGGGAGTGGGCCTACGCCCACTCCTGGCGCTCCTCAGCAGCACGCTCGCGTGCTCTGCCATCGTTCCTTCGCTACTACAACCGGCGACGACCCCACAGCTCCTTGGGAGACCGACCGCCAATCAGCCGCGTTCACAACGTCCGTGGACAGGACAGCTAGGCCGCGCCCGCGGCGACGGGCTGTCGAGCTGCGCCCAGGCTCTGGCCGCTCTGCGGGTCGAACAGATGCAGCTTCGTCGCGTCGACCCAGAGCTCGGTCTCGTCGCCGCGCT